>TARA_R100000687_G_scaffold83546_1_pt1 | contig 206198 bp, 182 predicted proteins | sample TARA_R100000687 | Tara Oceans TARA_R100000687 (sample SAMEA2622685) | marine metagenome | biome: marine biome (ENVO:00000447); feature: mesopelagic zone (ENVO:00000213); material: "saline water (ENVO:00002010), including plankton (ENVO:xxxxxxxx)" | depth 600 m
CGGAGCCAGCATGTTCATCCGGCGCAAGTTCTCCGCCAGCCAGTTTCTGCCGGAAGTTCGTGAGTATCGCACCACGACGTTCGTTTATATCGGTGAGTTGTGCCGTTATCTGCTTCACGTGCCGGCGCAGGCGGATGATGCGGACAACCCGCTGCGTGCCGTGGTGGGCAACGGTCTGCGTCCGGATATCTGGCACAACTTCAAGCAGCGCTTCGGGATTCGGCGGGTGGCCGAGTTTTACGGGTCTAGCGAGGGCAACGTGGGCTTTTTCAACCTGTTGAACAAGGATTGCACGGTCGGCACCTCGGCGTTGCCTACGGCGCTGATCCAATACGACGTGGACCGCGACGAGGTGGTGCGCGATGCCGCGGGGCGCTGTCAGCCGGTGACCGCAGGCGAGCCCGGCCTGCTGCTGGGAAAAATCACCCCGCACACCAGGTTTGAGGGCTACACCAGTGCTGACGCGACGGAAAAGAAGATACTGCGCGATGTGCTGAAACCGGGCGATGCCTGGTTCAACACGGGGGACCTCATGCGGACGGTGGACGTAGGTTTCGCCCTCGGCTTGCCGCACTACCAGTTTGTGGACCGCATCGGGGACACGTTCCGCTGGAAAGGAGAGAACGTCTCGACCAACGAGGTGGGTGAAATTCTCAACCTGCACCCCCAGGTCGCGTTGAGCAATGTGTACGGGGTTCAGGTGCCCGGCACCGACGGGCGTGCCGGCATGGCATCGCTGCGTCTGGAGGAGGGTGTGGAGAGGCTGGACCTGGATAGTTTTTCGACGCATGTGCAGACTGAGCTGCCGCACTATGCACGGCCGCTGTTCATTCGCATCCAGCGTGAGATTGATACCACCGGCACCTTCAAACTGCTCAAGGGCGAACTGCGCAAGCAGGGCTATGACCCGGCGCTGGTCGCCGATACGCTGTGCGTGCTGAAGCCGGGGTCATCGCGCTACGAGCCGCTGGACGCCGCTTTCCACGCGCAGATTGTCCAGGGCACGGCCGGTTACTGATGGCATTGACCGGGTAAACAGGCTATGTTCGCGTCTATGCAAAACTATGCCCGTGTTGTTACCTGCTGCCTGCTGTCCGCGCTGCTGCTTGCCTGCAGTGCCGGTGAGTCCAATGTGGCTCAGGGTAACCGCGACGGGATCCTCCACTTTGGTAATGGCTCTGAACCCCAGGGTCTGGATCCCCATGTGGTGACCGGCGTGCCCGAGAGCAAGATCATCGACGCGCTCTTTGAGGGGCTCACCCGAAAAAACCCCTGGACGCTGGAGCCCGAGCCCGGCGCGGCCGCGAGTTGGGAGTTCAGTGAGGATCGCCGGGTCATTACGTTCCATATGCAGCCCGAGGGCCGCTGGTCAAACGGCGACCCGGTCACTGCGCACGATTTTGTCTGGTCCTGGCGGCGCGCGCTGGACCCGGCAATGGGCAACCTGTACGCCTACATGCTGTACCCGGTGAAAAACGCCGAGGCCTACGCGACCGGCAAGATTGACGACCCGGAGCTGCTCGGCGTGCGCGCGCTAGATGACATGACGCTGGAGGTGACGCTCAACGCGCCAACACCGTATTTTCTGCAGCTCATGGACCACTATTCGAGCTTTGCCGTGCACCGTGAGACGGTCGAACGCTTTGGCAAGGCGACAGACCGTTTTACCCGCTGGACCCGCGTCGGTAACATCGTGAGCAATGGTCCGTTCCAGCTCAAGGACTGGGAGCTCAACCGGCGCATCGTTGTGGAGCGCAATCCGCACTACTGGGACAATGACACGGTGCGCCTGAACGGCATCGTGTTCTACCCGACAGAGAATGCGGTCAGCGAGGAGCGCATGTTCCGCGTCAACCAGCTGCACTACACGGGCGATGTGCCGCTGAACAAGATTCCCGCCTACCGCAGCCTGCCCAACACCCCGTTTGTCGAAGCGCCCTATCTGGGTACCTATTTTTACCTGCTGAATACCGAGCGACCGCCGCTGGATGACGTGCGGGTGCGCAAGGCCTTGTCGCTGGCGGTTGATCGCGAGGCGATTACCCGCAACGTGCTGTACGGCAGCAATAACCCGGCGTACGCCATCACGCCCCCGGGCACACTGGGCTACCAGCCACCGCAGTTGTTTTCCTACGATCCGGCGGAAGCGCGCCGTCTGCTCGCCGAGGCCGGGTATCCGGACGGTGACGGCTGGCCCGGCCTGGAGCTCATCTACAACACCAGTGAAAGTCACCGCAAGATCGCCGTAGCCCTGCAGCAGATGTGGAAAGATGTGCTCAACATCAAGGTCACGCTCTCCAACCAGGAGTGGAAGGTCTACCTGGATTCAGTGTCCGAAATGAATTTCCAGGTAGCGCGGCGCGGCTGGATTGGTGATTATGTGGACCCCAACAACTTTCTCGACCTGTACATCACCGAGGGTGGCAACAACAACACGGGCATTGCGGACCCGGTCTACGACGACCTGATTCTGCAGCGCGCGCCGCGGGCCGCCACCCAGGAGGAGCGCTTCGCACTGTTCCATGAAGCGGAGACGCGCCTCATGGAGCAGATGCCGATCATTCCCATCTACACCTACGCCAGCAAACACCTGGTGCACCCCTCGGTAAAAGGGCTGCCTGCCAACCTGATGGATTTCATCAACGTAAAGTACATTTATCTCGAGGATGTACCGCTGACCGAGTTCGAACTGGAGTAGCCTATGTGGCGGTTTGTGGTAGGGCGCCTGTTGCAGGCAATACCGGTGATTCTTGCGGTAATCACCGTCACGTTTTTTCTGGTGCGTATCGCACCCGGCGGCCCCTTCGACAGTGAAAAAGCGGTCATACCCGAAGTCAAGGCGGCGCTTGAGGCGCAGTACCGGCTCGACCTCCCCCTGGGCCAGCAGTATCTGGCCTACCTGGGGGATCTCGCGCAAGGTGAGCTGGGCCCCTCCTTCAAATACCCGGGGCGCAGCGTCAATGAATTGATAGCGGCGGGACTGCCGGCGACAGCCGAACTTGGCGCGTATGCCTTGCTGGTTGCGGTTGTGCTGGGTGGGCTGGCGGGTGTGGTTGCTTCGCTGAAGCCGAATAGCGCCCAGGACTACATACCCATGTCCGTGGCCATGATCGGCATCTGCATGCCGACGTTCCTGCTCGGGCCGCTGCTGGTGCTGCTGTTTGGCATCCACCTGGAATGGTTGCCGGTGGCGGGTTGGGGTGACATTCCGGGCGACAAGATTCTGCCAAGCCTTACGCTGGGGGCTGCCTACGCGGCCTATATCGCGCGGCTGAGCCGCGCGGGCATGCTGGAGGTGATGTCACAGGACTATATTCGCACGGCACGCGCCAAGGGGTTGCCCGAGTGGCAGGTGGTGACGCGTCATGCGCTGCGCGGTGGCCTGATTCCCGTCGTCGCCTTTCTCGGCCCCGCCTTCGCCGGCTTGCTGGCCGGATCGTTTGTGGTGGAAACCATTTTCCAGATTCCCGGGCTGGGCCGCTTCTACGTGCAGGCCGCGTTCAACCGTGACTACACCATGATTCTGGGTACCACGGTGTTTCTGTCGACGCTGATCGTGTTGTTCAACCTGTTGTCTGACATCCTCGCGGCGTGGCTGAACCCCCGCTTGCGTGCGCAGTACGGGGAGGCCTGAATGACGGCGGCGAACCTCACCAGCGTGGCACAGGCAGAGCAGGGCACGTCCCTGTGGAAGGATGCCTGGCGCAGGCTGCGCAAGAACCGGCTGGCGTTGTTCGGGCTTGCCGTGCTCACGGCGTTCATCCTGATCGCCCTGTTGACCCCGTGGTTGGCACCCTATGCCTACGATGCGCAGAATCTGGATCTGGGCGCCTCCCCGCCCTCTGCGGAGCACTGGCTGGGCACTGATATCTTCGGCCGCGACCTGCTGACCCAGATCATGTACGGCGGGCGTATTTCCCTGGCCGTGGGTTTCGTCGCCACCGCGGTTGCGCTGGTCATCGGCGTCACCTGGGGCGCGGTCGCCGGGTATGTGGGCGGGCGCGTGGATGCGGTCATGATGCGTCTGGTGGACATCCTGTACGCGCTGCCCTTCATGATTTTCATCGTGCTGTTGATGGTGGTCTTCGGTCGCAACCTGCTCTTGCTGTTTCTGGCCATCGGTGCGGTGGAGTGGCTGACCATGGCGCGCATCATGCGCGGTCAGGTGCAGTCATTGCGGCAGCAGGAGTTTGTGGAGGCTGCGGTGTCCCTGGGGCTGTCGCCCGCCACCATTGTGCGCCGCCACCTGGTGCCTAATGCGCTGGGGCCGATTATCGTCTACACCACCCTGACCATACCCAGCGTCATGCTGCTGGAGGCCTTCCTCAGCTTTCTCGGGCTCGGTGTGCAACCGCCGGCGACCTCCTGGGGCCTGCTGATATCCTACGGCGCCGAGACCATGGAGGAGTACCCATGGTTACTGATATTCCCGGGTGCCGCGCTGACGCTCACCCTGTTTGCTTTGAACTTCCTTGGCGACGGCCTGCGTGATGCGCTGGACGTGCGCGGTTCTGGAGACTGATCGCTTATGCCTTTGCTCAGTGTCCGCGACCTGCAGGTGGATTTCACGACGCGCAACGGGCGTGTCACGGCGGTCAACCGCATCGGCTTTGATGTCGAGGCCGGCAAGATCACCGCCATTATTGGCGAGTCGGGTTCGGGCAAGTCCGTGGCCTGTTACAGCCTGCTGGGTCTCCTGCCAGTGCCCCCCGCCAGTATCGAAAGCGGCAGCGCCGTGTTTGACGGGCGCGATCTGCTGCAGTTGAGTGAGCGGGAATTGCGGCAGATCCGTGGCCGCGATATTGCGATGATCTTCCAGGACCCGATGACCTGCCTCAACCCCTACATGACGGTGGGCAACCAGCTGATGGAGCCGTTGCTGTATCACCGCAAGGTGACGCGGCAGCAGGCGCGCGCGCGAGCGCTGGAACTGCTGGCGGAGGTGGGCCTGCGCGACCCCGAGTCGACGATAGACCAGTACCCCCACCAGTTCTCCGGGGGCATGCGCCAGCGGGTGATGATCGCCATGGCGCTGATCAATGAACCCAAGCTGCTGATAGCTGACGAGCCGACCACCGCACTGGATGTCACCATACAGGCGCAGATCCTGGGGCTGATCGCCGAATTGCAGCGCAAGCGCGACATCGGCGTTATCTTCATCAGCCACGACCTGTCGGTGGTCGCTGACATCGCCGATGAAATTGTGGTGATGGAAAAGGGCCACGTGGTGGAGCGGGGCGACCGGCAGGCGATTTTTGAGGCCGCTGAACATCCCTATACCCGGAAACTGCTGGCGGCGATTCCCGCGGGCAGCAAGGCGCCCGGCGAGTTGCCCCGCGACGACCTGATCCAGGTGCGCAACCTCTGCACCTGGTTTTCCCAGGGGCGCGGGTCGGAGCCCCTACGTGCCGTCGATGATGTCAGCTTCACTGTACAGCGCGGTGAGGTGCTGGGTCTGGTGGGGGAGTCGGGCAGCGGCAAGTCCACCATCGGCCGCTCGCTGCTGCGCCTGGTGCCGGTGACTCGCGGTGAAGTGCTGTTTGACGGCACCGATGTGACCAGTCTGCAGGGTGCCGCCCTGAAGCAGATGCGGCGGCGCATGCAGATGATATTCCAGGACCCGTATGCGTCTCTGAACCCGCGCATGTCGGTCTATGACACCCTGGCCGAACCCCTGCTCCTGCACGGTATTGAATCACGCAAGACGGTGGAGCAGGGTGTCCTGCGCCTGATGGATGATGTCGGCCTCGCCCGCGCTTTCGTGCGCAAGTACCCGCACGAGTTTTCCGGCGGACAGCGGCAGCGCATCGCCATCGGTCGAGCCCTGGCAACCCGCCCCGAGTTCGTGGTGGCCGATGAGCCGGTGTCTGCACTGGATGTGACCATACAGGCGCAGATCCTTGAACTCATGCTGGAGCTGGGTCGTGAGTACGGCCTGACCATGCTGTTTGTTTCGCACGACCTTGCGGTGGTGCGCCACATCGCCGACCGCATACTCGTGCTGTACAAGGGGCGTGTGGTAGAGCAGGGTACCGGTGATGCCCTGTTCAACAGCCCGCGTGAGGAATACACCCGTCAGCTGCTGCAGGCCATTCCCGGGCGTGGACTGCTGTAAGCGATACATCAGCCGGCAGCGCTGCGACGGGTCACCGGCACTGTGACGGCGCCGCAGCCGACGGGCGAGGGCGCCGCAGCGGACTATCCGGCCGCGGGCACCGCCAACTACGCGCTCGTGCTGCTGTTGCTGGCCTATATCCTGTCCTTCATCGATCGCAATGTCATGGCCGTGCTGATCGGGCCGATCCGCGCCGATTTCGCCATCAGCGATTTCCAGTACAGTTTGCTGCACGGCTTTGCGTTTTCCATGTTCTATATCGTCATGGGCCTGCCGATTGCCCGACTTGCCGACCGTCACAGCCGCAAATGGATCATCACCTCGGGCCTGGTCGCCTGGAGCGTGATGACCTGCCTCTGTGGTGCGGCACGCAGCTTTGGAGGCCTCTTCCTCGCGCGCGTGGGCGTGGGCATCGGCGAAGCCACCCTGTCACCTTCGGCCTATTCCATGCTGGGGGATCTCTTTCCCCGGGAAAAACTGGCACGTGCCCTCGCGGTGTACAGCCTGGGGATCACGCTGGGAGGGGGGCTCGCCTACGTCGTCGGCGGCGCGGTGTACGCCTGGTTTGCGCAGAGCGAGCCGGTGACACTCCCGCTGCTGGGCGAGATGCGACCCTGGCAGATGACCTTTATCGCGGTGGGCGCACCGGGCCTGTTGCTCGCCGTGTTGCTGGGTTTTCTGCCGGAGCCGGCGCGCCGCGGTGGGGCTGTTGCCGTTGCAGGCTCGGCGGTGGTGGAGCCCTCTACACCGGGTCTGGGTGCCATCTTCCGCCACCTGCGGGCGCACGCGCGGGGCTATCTTGCGCCCATCGGGGCAGCGTCCGTGCTCAGTATCCTCGGCTACGGCACCATGGCCTGGTATCCGGAATTCCTGATGCGCAGCTTCGCCATGCCCCGGGCCGAGACGGGCAGCCAGTTTGGCCTGATGTTCCTGATTGCGGGGAGTCTGGGTGCGTTGGCCGGGGGGTGGTCCGTGGAGCCGCTGCGGCGCCGGGGGTACGCAGATGCGCCGCTGCGCATTGTGCTGCTGGTCGCCGCACTGTGGATGGTGCCGGCCATCGCGGGGCCGTTGAGCAGCACCCCCGAGCAGGCAATCTGGTGGGCGGCACCCATCGTGTTTTTCCTCAATGCGCACTTTGGCGTCGGCGTGGCCGCCGTCCAGTTCATGACCCCCAATCGCATGCGGGCACAGGTATCGGCACTGATGCTGTTTTTCACCAACCTGTTCGGGCTCGCCTTTGGCCCCAGTGCGGTGGCGATGCTCACCGACTTTCTGTTCGGCAATGACCTCGACCTGCGCTATGCCCTGGCGCTGTTGCCGGTGCTGGTGTGTCCGCTGGCGATAGCGCTGGTGCTGCAGGGCCTGTCCGGCTATCGCCAGGCGATTTCAGAAGAAATGCAAAAACAGGCTTGACGCGATCCATATTTGGGAATAAATTCCCAAATATGGATATGCCAATACATGACATTCTGGCGGCAGCGGTACTGCGTATCTTGCGCCCCCTTGCCCGCGTGCTGCTCTCACACGGCATGGCCTACGGCGCGTTTGCCGAGCTGGCCAGGCGGGCCTTTGCGGATGAGGGCTTCGCGCTCGCCGCCCGCAGCGGCAAACGCGCAACGGTCTCCAGCGTGTCAGCTCTCACGGGTATGACCCGCAAGGAAATCAGCCGGCTGCGTGAAGACGATGCGCCCGTCAGCGCGGGTGCGAGCCAGCGCTACAACCGTGCGATCCGGGTGATCAGCGGCTGGGTCAACGACACCGATTTTCACGATGCCGCCGGTCAGCCCGCGGCGTTGCCGCTGGAGGGTGCCGAGGCGAGCTTCGCCGAACTCACACGCCGTTACAGCGGTGACGTTCCGGCGGCAGCCATGCTCGCTATCCTGGAAGCCAGTGCTAACGTCCAGGTCCACGAGGGCAGGGCACTTCTCGTGGAACGTGCCTACATTCCGATGGCGACGTCGCTGGAAAAGCTCAACATCCTCGGCAGGGATGTGGGTGAACTGGTCTACACCATTGGCCACAACCTGGAAGCCCCCGCGACAGACCGCTTTTTCCAGCGCAAGGTGTCCAACGCCTCCATCGGCGGCGCGGCGGCTGCGGAGTTTCGTGCGCTGTCGAACCGCAAGTCCCAGGCGTTGCTCGAAGACTACAACGCCTGGCTGAACCAGCATCAGGTTGACGACACGACAGAGGGCGCAGAGGCACCCCGCTATGTTGCTGTTGGCATCTACTACATTGAACTCCCTGAACAGGAGCAGTTGCCATGAAACACACTTTCGTACCGCGTCCCTTCGTCACGTCCAGCGCTTTGGCTCTGGTGCTCTCTGCCTGCGGTGGAGGTGGCGGTGGCGATCTCCTCAGTGCAGCCGTCAGTGTCCCACCCACATCGGGCGGTGGCATAGGTGGCTCCGGTTCAAGCACAACCAGTAGCGGGTCGATTGATGGCTTCGGCAGTATCTTTGTCAACGGTGTGCGCTTCGAGACCGACGACGCCGAAGTCATCGTCAATGGCGAAGTGCGCGATGACGATGCCCTGCGCCTGGGCATGGTGGTGCTGGTGACCGGGGAAGTGGATGACAGCGGCACCAGCGGCACCGCGGAGCGCGTGATTTATGACAATGAACTGAAGGGGCCGATATCCGGCATTGAAGTCTCTGCCGACGGCGATGCAAAACTGCTGACTATTCTTGGCATCAACGTGATCGTCGAACGCCTGGGTACCGTGTTTGATGATGTCACGTTCGATACGCTGGCGCTCGACGATGTCGTGGAAGTTTCCGGCTTCACGGGCCGCGGCGAGAGTCTGCGGGCAACCCGGGTTGAGCGGGAAGGGCGGTTCGTCGCCGGTCAATCCCAGGTGGAGCTGCGAGGCCGCGTCACGGCGCTCAGCGGAAACCAGTTCATGCTCGGTGATGTGAGCGTGGATGCCAGTGAGGCCGCTCTGGAGGATTTTGGTGGCGCCACATTGAGTGAAGGGCAGTTGGTGGAGGTGCGCGGCACACTCACAGAAGGCGTGCTCACTGCGACGCGCATCGAGTTGGATGAAAGCGTCGGCAACCGCTTCGCGGAGGGTGCGGCTGTGCAGGTACAGGGTGCCATTACGGGATACCAGAGTCCCGCCAGCTTCCGCGTGGGAGGGGTTGACGTCGACGCCAGCGCCGCGACCCTGCAACCCGCGGGTCTGGTGCTGGGCAATGGCGCAGTGGTGCAGATAAACGGGGTCTGGGAGCAGGGCCGGCTGGTGGCAAGCCGTATCGCGTCACGCCGTGGACGCATCAAGGTGGAGGGCCCGCTGGGTGCGGTTGACGTCGAGGCCGGCACCCTCACCCTGCAACTGGTGCCCGGCTCAGTTGCCGTGACCCTGTCGCAGAGCACACGGCTGGACGACGACTCTGATCGTGCCAGTATCCTGCGTATCGGCGACCTCGTGCCGGGTGATTACCTGGAGGTGGAGGCCTATCTCGATGGTGACCGCCTGGTAGCGACAACAGTGGAGCGGGATGATGACGAGAACGAGCAGTCGCTGCAGGGGCCGGTAGACAGCTTTGTGGCGGGCGAGAGCATCACCATTCTGGGCCTGACCTACAGCACTTCAGGTGCCGAGTTTGAAGGCAGGGATGACGTCGATATTGATGCCGACCTGTTTTTTGCCAATGTGCAGCCCGGTGATCTGGTCAAGGTCAGCGATGACCCCGTCGCCGATGGGATCGCGGATGAAGTGGAGTTTGAAGATCTGGTGGCCCTGGCGGGTGAGCGTGAGTTCGCCTGCTTCGGGGATGACGACTCTGAGGATGGCGATTCTACGGATGACTCCAGCGAGGGCTGTGACGATTTCCTGGACGACGACCCCCTCACCTCCGGCGATGACGACAGCGACGAGGATGACCTGACGGACGATGACGATCTGACGGACGACGACGATCTCACGGACGAGGATGATGATCCCGACGACTCCGAAGACGACGACCTCACGCCTGAGGATGAGCTTGAGGAAGACGATCTCACCGAAGAGGACGACTAAGGCGGTGCGGTCTGCGCGAGCGCCTGTTCAGGGCGCCCGCGTCGACCTCAACCCGCGCCGGCGATCTGGCGGATCCGGGCGACCATGGCCCGCAGCCCGTTACCCCGTGTGGGAGACAGGTGACGCAGCAGGTCCAGCTGTTCGAAATAGGCGTCGATATCGAACGCCCGCACTTCCTCGGGCGTCTTGTTGTTGTAGGCCGCCAGCACGACGCCGAGCAGGCCCTTGACGATAAAGGCGTCACTGTCGACTGACAGCTGCAGGCGACCCTGTTCCAGCTGTGCATCAATCCACACCTGGCTCTGACAGCCACGGATCTTGCGTTCCTCGGTGCGCAGTGCCGGCGGCATGTCCGGGAGTTCGCGGCCCAGGTCGATGATGTACTTGTAGCGGTCCTCCCAGTCATCGAAGAACGCGAGGGTGTCTACGATGTCATTGCTGGTGATGCTGTGGCCAAACGGATTGGCGGGCGCCGGGTCTGGCACGGTGAAGTCTCCCTAGTAGAACATGCCGGTTTCGAGTTGGGCTTCCTCAGACATCATGTCGCGGCTCCAGGGCGGATCGAAGACCAGGTCCACATCGACTTTTTTGACATGCGGCACCTGCGACACGCGGTACTTGACGTCCCCCACCAGCACCGGGCCCATACCGCAGCCTGGCGCGGTGAGTGTCATGCTGATTGCGACACGGCCGCTCTCCTGGTCGATCTCGACGCTGTAGATCAGCCCCAGATTGACCAGGTCGACCGGGACCTCCGGGTCATATACGGTACCCAGTGCCTCCCACACCTGTGCCTCGTCGATGCGGCCATCGGCCGGCGGGGTAAAGTCCAGCCGCTGTGGTGTCAGCCCCAGCGCGTCGGCATCGGTGCCGTCGACGCGCACCATATTGCCGTTGTGAATGACCGTGTAATTGCCGCCCAGCGCCTGGGTCAGCGTCACGAAGGTATGCGCCGGGATGGTCACCGGATCGCCAACGGGCACCAGCCTGCCCGGGCAGTCACGCTGGGTGGTCAACAGTGTTCTTTCCTGGGCGCTCATGCAGACTCCGCGGATCAGCTGATGCTGAAGCTTTCGCCGCAGCCGCAGGCAGCAGTGACGTTGGGATTGTGGAACTTGATGGTACGGTTCAGGCCTTCCTTTTCGAAATCCAGCCGGGTGCCCTGCAGAACGGGCAGGGAGGCGCGGTCCACGAAAATCGCCAGCTCCGCATCCGGATGCAGGGCCAGATCGCCCTCCTGGCCGCTGTCCACTTCGTCCATGACGTACATGAAGCCGGTACAGCCGCTCTCCCGGACGCTGATGCGCAGCGCCCGCTTGCCCGACTGGCCGAGCTGTTTCTTCAGGTAGGCAGCCGCTGCCGGCGTAACCTGCAGGGCATCGGTGTTCACGTCAAACGTTTCAACGCTCATAAATAACCTTCTAGCCAAAGAGCCGTTTTGCCTTGTGGATACCGGCGAACAGTCGCTCGACATCATCCACGGTATTGTACAGTGAATAGGAGGCGCGCACGGTGCCCGGCAGCTGATAGTGGGCCATCAGTGGCTGCGTGCAGTGGTGGCCGGTGCGCACGGCGATCCCCTGTTCATCCAGCAGCATCCCGAGGTCGGAGGGATGCACGCCCTCGAGGACAAAGCTGAAGATGCCAACAGCGTGTGCAGGGCAGCCGATGCGGCGCAGGCCGTCGACTTGCGCGGCGAGTGTCAGGGAGTGTTGCAGCAGGTTCACCTCATGCGCCGCAGCGGCTTCGATATCAATGCCCGCGAGATAGTCGATGGCGGCGGCCAGCCCGATCGCGCCGGCAATGTTGGGCGTGCCGGCCTCGAACTTGAAGGGCAGCGTGTTCCAGGTGCTGCCGCTGAAACTGACTGTCTCGATCATCTCGCCACCGCCGAGGAAGGGCGGCATGTCTTCCAGCAGGGCCTCCCGACCCCAGAGCACGCCGATACCGGTGGGTCCAAACAGCTTGTGCGCCGAGAAGACGTAAAAGTCGCAGCCGATGGACTGCACATCCACCGCCATGTGCGCAATCGCCTGGGCGCCATCCACCAGAATTTTCGCGCCGGCGGCGTGCGCCATGCGGCTGATCTCCGCCACCGGGTTGATGGTGCCCAAGGCATTGGAGACGTGGTTGACCGCAACCAGTTTGACGCGTTCATCCAGCAGGCCCGCAAGTGCCTCCAGATCGATATCGCCCGCTTCGGTAATGGGAATCGGGACGACTTCGGCGCCGGTGGCGGCGGCTACCAGCTGCCAGGGTACGATGTTCGAGTGGTGCTCAAGGTAAGAAACCAGAATACGGTCACCAGCGCGCAGCTGGTTGCGACCCCAACTGTAGGCGACCAGATTGATGGCCTCGGTGGCGCCGCGCGTCCAAATGACCTGGTGGCTGCCAGGGCTGTTGATAAAGCGCGCCACTGTTTCACGCGCGCCCTCAAACGCCACCGTGGCCCGGTCGCTCAGGGTGTGTACACCGCGGTGTACATTGGCGTTGTCGCGGCGGTAGTAATTGCCGATCGCCTCAATCACCGCTTCCGGTTTTTGCGTGGTTGCGGCGTTGTCGAGGTAGACCAGCGGGGCAGCATTCACGGACTGCTGCAGGATCGGAAAATCCTGGCGCAGTATCTGGGGGTCAAATTCGACGGCTGTGACCGTGGCAGGAGAGCTCACAGGATATGCCTCGTCAGGCGTGAATCCCGCGCAAAGCGGTGGGCCAGCAGGGGTTTCAGGAAGGCCTGCAGTTCGGCCTGCTCCACGGCTTCCACCAGTTCGTTGATAAAGCCGTAACTGAGCATCACCTCGGCTTCATCACGCGGCACGCCCCGGGTGCGCAGGTAGTGCAGAGTCAAGGGGTCAAGCTGGGCCACCGTGGCACCGTGGGCGCACTGTACATCATCGGCGTAGATTTCCAGCTCCGGCTTGGTGTTGATTTCCGCCTTGTTGCTGGTGAGCAGGTTTTTGTTGCTCAATTCCGCACGGGTTTTCTGCGCCTGCGGATGAATGTGAATGCGCCCGTTGAATACGGCGCTGGCCTCATCAGCGATGATGCCGCGGAAGCGCTCCCGGCTGGTGCAGTGGGGCACGGCGTGTTCGATGCAGGTGTGGTAATCCACCGTTTCGGTGCCGCGCGGCAGGTACAGGCCGTCCACGGCACAGTGCGCTCCGGGCCCCTGCTGGTTGACCACCAGATCTATGCGTTTCAGCGCGCTGCCCAGTGCGAGGTGAAAACCGTTCAGCACGCTGTCCGCCTCCTGACGGGCGTGGACGCCGCCGATGTGCACCACGTCGCCCTGCTCAAGGTGCAGCCGGTAGTGGTTCAGCTGTGCCCCGCGGCCGATCAACAGCTCGGTCAGCCCGTTGGTGAAGGCGGTGCCGCCGGTGGCTGTGTTGGCGAAGGACTCGACAAGCGTGGCGCCGCTGTTTTCCCCAAGGCAGACCAGCAGGCGCTGGGTCACACTGATGGACTCGTGCTGCCCCGTGGTCAGCCAGGCGATGTGCACGGGTGTCTCGATGCGGGTGTTTGCCGGCACGTCCATAAACACGCCGTCAGTCAGCGTGGCGTCATTCAACGGCGCGAACACGTGACGCCCCGGCAGGATGGCGCTGCCCAGGGCCGCAGCAATGCGCTCGGCCTGGTCGCTGGTGGCGTCAGCAAAGCGCACCAGCCTTAAACCGGCAGGGAGCTCCGTGGTGGACAAGTCTGCCCGATAGTGGCCGTCGGTAAACACCAGGGTAGGGCCTGACAGTTCAGGCAGCGGTACATCCCCAAGCGGCGATCCGGCGGACTGTGTGGGCGCTGCGCTGAAGGTTTTCTGCAGCGCCTGCAGGCTGGTGTACTTCCACGCCTCGGTCTTGCGTGTAGGCAATGACGTCTTGCTCCACGCTTCACGACCGCGCGCCTGCAGTGGTTCCAGCCAGGGTGGCGCTGAGCGCGCGGCAGCCGCCAGCGCCTGCTGCATGAAGTCATTCATCAGGCGACATCCTCCAGCCAGGCGTAGCCGCGTTCCTCGAGTTCCAGTGCCAGTGAATGATCGCCGGATTTGACGATACGCCCGCCTGAGAGCACGTGCACCCGATCCGGCTTGATGAAATTGAGCAGGCGCTGGTAATGCGTTACCAGAATAAAGCTGCGGTCCGGGCTGCGCATGGCGTTGATGCCATCGGCGACCACCTGCAGGGCGTCGATATCCAGCCCGCTGTCGGTTTCGTCCATGATGCAGAGCTTTGGTGCCAGCAGCATCATCTGCATCAGTTCGTTGCGTTTCTTCTCGCCGCCGGAAAAGCCCTCGTTGACGCCGCGCTTGAGGAACGCCTGGTCCAGGTTCACGGCCTTGCAGGCCTCGCGGGCCTGCTTCATGAAAGACACACTGTCCAGCGCCGGCTCGTTGCGGTGTTCACGCACGGCATCCACGGAGGCCTTGAGGAATTCCATGTTGCTGACGCCCGGAATCTCCACCGGGTACTGGTAGGCGAGGAACAGGCCGAGGTGTGCCCGCTCCTCAGTGTCGAGTGTCAACAGATCCTGACCCAGCAGCTGTGCGCTGCCCGCCGTAACCGTGTAGCCGGGGCGACCCGCCAGTACGTGGCCCAGCGTGCTCTTGCCCGAACCATTGGGCCCCATGATCGCATGGACCTCGCCAGCGCCGACGGCGAGGTCCAGGCCCTTCAGAATGGCTTTATTTTCTACACTGGCGTGCAGGTTGTCGATCTTCAACATGGTCTTCTTGCTCCGAAGTGCGGCAGCGGCGCCGCACACTAGTCATGGGTTTAACCGACAGAACCTTCCAGGCTCACTTCCAGCAGCTTGCCCGCTTCCATGGCAAACTCCATGGGCAGTTCCCTGAAGACTTCCTTGCAGAAGCCATTGACGATCATGGAGACCGCCTTTTCTGCGTCGAGGCCGCGCTGCTGGCACAGGTACAGCTGGTCATCGCTTACCTTGGAGGTCGTTGCCTCGTGCTCGACGACCGCCGAAGGGTTGCGGCTCTCGATGTAGGGAAACGTATGCGCCGCACAACGGTCACCAATCAGCAGCGAGTCGCACTGGGTATAGTTGCGCGCACCCTCCGCCCGCGGGCTCATGCGCACCAGACCGCGATAGGCGTTGGAACTCTTGCCCGCCGATATGCCCTTGGAGATGATGGTCGAGCGCGTATTTTTGCCCAGGTGAATCATCTTGGTGCCTGTGTCGGCCTGCTGTGCATTGTTGGTCAGGGCGACCGAGTAAAACTCGCCGACGCTGTTGTCACCACGCAGAATGCAGCTGGGGTACTTCCAGGTGATGGCAGAACCGGTTTCCACCTGCGTCCAGGAGATCTTCGAGTCCCTGTGCGCCACGCCGCGTTTGGTCACGAAGTTGTAGATGCCGCCCTTGCCGTCGGCATCCCCCGGGTACCAGTTCTGCACCGTGGAGTATTTGATCTCCGCGCCATCCAGCGCCACCAGCTCAACCACAGCAGCGTGCAGCTGGTTCTCGTCGCGCATGGGAGCGGTGCAACCCTCAAGGTAGCTGACGTGACTACCTTCGTCGGCAACGATCAGCGTGCGCTCAAACTGGCCGGTGTTGGCTTCATTGATGCGGAAGTAGGTGGACAGTTCCATGGGGCAGCGCACACCCTTGGGGATGTAGACGAAGGAACCGTCGCTGAACACCGCACTGTTGAGCGCCGCGTAGAAGTTGTCCTTGCGCGGCACAACGCTGCCCAGATACTTCTTGATCAGTTCGGGGTAGTCGTGAACCGCCTCCGAAATGGAACAGAATATGACGCCTGCCTCCCAGAGCTTTTCGCGGAAGGTCGTCGTGACGGATACCGAGTCGAACACGGCATCGACGGCGACACCGGCGAGGGCGGCTTGCTCGTGCAGCGGAATGCCCAACTTGTTGTAGGTCTCGATGAGCTGGGGGTCGACCTCGTCCAGGCTCTGGGGGCGGTCCTTCATCGCCTTCGGCGAGGAGAAATACGAGATTTCGTTGAACTTGACCGGTGGGTAGTTCACGTGCGCCCAGGCCGGCTCAGCCATCTTCAGCCAGTCGCGATAGGCCTCAAGTCGCCATTCGAGCAACCACTCAGGCTCGTTCTTGCGACCGGAAATGAAGCGGATGGTGTCTTCGTTCAGGCCCGGCGGCAGGGTGTCTGACTCGATGTCGGTGGTGAAGCCCGCCGCATATTCCTTGCGTATGGCGTGTTCGATGTGTTCCTGCGACATAATCAGTGACCTGTGCTGGCGGGCGTGACAGTGGTGGCTCGTGGTTCCGTGTATTTTCGCACGCGCTGCACCCTGATGGCGACACGCTCAGCCAGGATGCCGGTGAATACCCGAGTATTTTAGTCGACTATTGCCCCGGGTGCAACGCGCGCCCTCACGCCCTGTTGCGCTTGCGCCTGCGCTCCCGAACGCTGCGGGGCTCCGGTGGGCTGCTCAGCCGCGGCCGGGCGAGCTCGTCTGCGTAGGCCTGCATCATGGGTGCCAGTTGGTGCCGGAAGCGGTGCGCAAATCCGACCAGCGCGGGGCTTATCTCTCCCACCGAGTCCAGTGAACGGCTGGGGAAAATGCGCCAGGTCCGGGGTGTTCCCGGTGCCTGGTGTTCGGCCCTGCCTGCATCGTCGAGCGCCAGCAGCGCTGTCAGTTCTCGGCGCACCAGGTCGGGCTCACGCACCAGCGTCTCGTACTGCACCTGCAACAGGGGGTTGGGCAGGGCCGCCTGCCAGTGGTCGATGAGTTTCTCCGCGAGGGCCATGGCGCGGCCAATGGTTGCGAGCTGGTAGCTGTAGCGATGGCCGCTCCGAAAATTCTTGAAGAACAGCGCCAGGCCCAGATCGAGCGGAGCCCGCCTGCACAGGATAACCGGCACTTCCGGGTGCAGCAGGCCCAGCCAGCCAAGCCGGCTCAGGTTCGCGGGTGACGTGTCGGTGAGGTAGCGCGCCCCAGCGCCCTCCAGGGGAGGGCAGAGTTGCAGCAGCGGGGACTCGGCCTGTGCCACGAGTCTCCTGGCCTGGGCATGCAGGTTACCCTCTGCCGGTAAAGACGCCGCCAGCTTGCGCACCAGTGCGAGTTCGCCACCGGCGACGACGCCCGGATGGTGTGCCAGCAGTGTCTCGACGAGACTCTTGCCCGAGCGTGGCAGACCCGCCACCACCAGCAGGGGGCAGTGCGGGGCTGGCTGCCCGCGGCGGTACCGGCTGAAAAACGGCCGATCCATACCCGCAGCGCTGGGGGATACCTGGTACTCGCGCGTGCCTTTCAGGTCGGCCGCGGCAAACCGGTTTGCCTGCTCATAAAAGGCGAAGCCCGGATTGTCGAGGCCGGATTCGGTGTAGATCTGCCCCAGCAGGAACAGGGCCCGCGCTCGGGCAGCGTGACTGCGCTCCGTGTCCAGCGCCAGTTTCAGCAGGGTGGCGACTTCCGGACTGTCCAGAGGGATGGCGCGGAAATTGAGCAGCCCGCGGTATGCGTCGGTCAATGTGGCGTCTGCAGCCATCGCCTGTGCAAAACAGTCACAGGCCTCCTCGCCGCGATTCTGTCGGCTCAGCAGGTGTCCGAGCTGGACCAGCAGGCGCGGTGCGCCATTGCACAGCTCCAGGCCGGTGCGGTAGCAGGCCTCCGCCTCCGCCAGTCGACCCAGTCCCTGCAGGGACTGTCCGTGCAGGCTCCAGAGCTCGACAAGCGTCGTGTTCTGCTCGAGCAGCACAGCCGACTCGCGCAGGCTGCGGGCAAAGTCCTTGCTCTGCACCTGCTCGCGTATCACGCTCAGGGCAGTCTTGTAATCCGGCCTTTGGGCCATGAGCCGATGTCCTGCTACGACGCCTTGACGCGCACCGGCGCGACGAGCGTCCACTGCGCGATGGTTGCCCAGGGCGCCCCTGTGGTCAACTGCTTTGCGCCGGCTGCCCGACACCGAGTTCGGGTTGGCGGGCAAGGATGGCGTCGCGAAACCGGGCGGGGATGGCGATGGACCTGCGGGTCTGCTTGTCTGTGAATACCTGGGTGAGGCTGCCGCGGGCGAGGGGTCGACCGCTGCTTTTCTCCTGTAACGTGAACGCCAGTTCGGCACTGCTGCGACCCAGTCGGGTATAGCCCACCTGTACGGCCACAGTCTCATAGGCTCGGCATTCCCCCAGATAGTCGCAGTTGATGTTCACGGTGAAGATGAAGCAGGGTGCGGTTTGCGGGTTCATGGCACCCAGGCCGAGCTCCTCCATGTAGAAGCCGGCTACCTCATCGGCGTAGACCAGGTAGTTTGCGAAGTACAGGTGCCCCTGCGCATCGGTATCACTGAACCGTACGAGGATGTCGCTGGTGTAGGTGAGTGGGTGGTCGTTCACGGGCCGGCCATCTTCAGCAGGTGCTGCAGGTAGTGCAGTTCATGCAGGGATACATCTGCATTTTCGCCCTCGCCGCCGGGCGCATCGTCGGCGCCAAGGGTGAGCAGTGAGGGCGGCTGGCGCGAGCCCGCAAACTCGGGCGCGCTGTAGCGGTAGGGCCGTTGCCAGGGGTCGAGGGGCAGTGTGTCCAGATAGCCGCCTTCCCTGAACCGCCCGGCGCGGCGCAGGCTGCCGATAGGCCGAAGCAGGCTCTCCAGCCCGGGGTCGGTTTGTGGATAGGTGGCGACGTCGTTGTAATAATCGTCCAGCGCCGTCTGCAGCCGACCCAGGTCGTCGGCGATCTTGCGCAGCGCGCTGCCGGGCGCGGGGCGCGTCTGGATGCCGGTCAGCGCGTACAGAGCGGCGGCGGGGTCTTCGCTGCAGAACACGGTGATGTCCTGGGCCGTTGGCAAGACATCGGCCTGGCCGGCCCGGAAAATGAACGGTTTGAAGCCCGGCGTGTCGCCATAGCGCTGGATAGACCGGTAGTCTCCGCAGACAACGGCTCCCGGATAGTCTGTGAGCCCGCGAAATTCGATGGTCTCGACGGCGGGCAGGGCCGCGGTGACGGCCTCCTGCGCACGCTGTCCCTGACTGCCGCAGGCCGTCAATCCGGCGAGGCTGAAGATCAGCAGCAGTCGTTTCATGCCGGGGCGTCCCCATCATCTTCAAGCTTGTGCAGGGCGACTGCGTTCATGCAGTAACGCAGTCCGCTGGGCGGCGGCCCGTCCGGGAATACGTGTCCCAGGTGCGCTCCACAGGTGTTGCAGGTCGTCTCGATGCGCGAGCGACCAAAGCTGTGGTCGTTGTGGTATGCGATGACGTTGGACTTCACCGGCTGGGTAAAGGAGGGCCAGCCACTACCGGATTCAAATTTCTGCTCACCATCGAACAGCAGTGTGCCACAGCACACGCAGGCGTAGTTGCCGGGCTCAAAGCGCGAGCACATGTCATTGCTGAACGCGCGTTCAGTGCCGGCCTGGCGAGTGACATGATACTGTTCAGGGGTCAGCAGCGCGGCCCATTCCGCATCGCTGCGCTGCAGGGTCGTGTCGGGCTCCGGATTGCCTTCGTTGGCGAGACGGCAGATTTCGTTCCAGGTGATCATGACGGCATCCTCTCTGTGATCGGTGGGTCCACCCGCGTCGGCGAGCCCGCTCGGCGCACAGTAGGGGCAAGCCGGGGCAAGATCAAGAGGGACATAGTGCTGCGCGGGTATGTAAAAACTGCGCTTTCCGTGCGGGTGCTTTGCTGCGCGGCGCTACAGTATACTGGCGCCAAAGGCGGCTTCCGACGATGGCCGCGATAAGGGGATTTCATGGTTTTGCGATTCAAAGTCACAGCGCTGGTGATGTGCGGGCTTCTGGCGGGTTGCCAGGCGTTGCCCGAACAGGCTAACCAGGCACCCATCTGCCCGGAAGCCCCGGTTGTCATGTGCCCGATCTGCCCACTGCAGGAGTGCCCCGAGCCTCGGGTGCTGGAGAAAATCGTGTTGCGTCCCGCAGCTCCGGTGCCGGTGCCCGCGCGTCCGTCGACAGCGGGGGAGCTTGAACTGCCGATTATCGGGGTGCTGGAGTTTGTTCGCGTGGAACCTTCGGGCCTGACCTTGGAGGCGGTGATCGACACGGCGAGTGAGCACACCATCATAGCGGCGCGGGATGTACAGCTACTGGAAAAGGATGGCAAGCGTTACGTGAGCTATGTGCTGGTCGATCCTGCCAGTGATGAGCAGCACGCGCTGGAAGCACCCTTGTTGCGGCGCACTTCGGCGGTCGATGCCTACGGCAACAGCAGCCGCAATTACATCGTCAGCATGTGGCTCACCCTGGGCGACAGCCGGGCCCGGGTTGAAGTCAATCTGTCCGAGAATACCGAGATGCCCTACCCGGTTGTGGTGGGGCGCAACCTGCTGACTGACGTGGCGATTGTCGATGTCAGCCGGCGCCACACCCTGGAGCACCCGGCAGCCCCATGATTGCATCCCGCGCAAAGGTCGGCATTGTCGCCGGCGCACTGATTGTTTTTGGTATCGCTGTAGCAGCGTACAAAGTGGTGGGGCTCGACCTGCCCTTGTGGCCGGGCGAGTCGCGAGAGGTCTGGACCATCGAGACCAAGGCCAGTTTCAAGCCGGCAAGTGGTCCGGTCGAAGTGGACCTCGCGCTGCCCTCCGGGCTCGGCGGCTGGGTAACGCTGGAAGAGCATTTCGCCTCCTCCGGCTTCGGCTTCTCTGTGTTCGAGGAGGCGGATGGACGTGTGGCACGCTGGTCGCGCCAACTGCTGGAGCACCCGACAACGTTGTACTTCAAGCAGCAGGTCTACCGTGCGCGGCGTGCCGACTTGCCCGACATGCCCGTGGAAACACCTGATCCACCCCTGCTCGAAGCCGACCAGCAGGCGGCGATGGAGCGTTTCGTGGCAGACCTGCGGGAGCGCTCCAGCAGCCCGGCCACGTTCACCGCGCTGATGATTCAGGAACTGCGCCGGGCAGAGCCCAGCCAGGACGCTGAGTTCCTGCTCGGCACCTACAGCGATGCGCCGCTGCGCGTCATGCTGGATGTGCTGGCCTATGTCGACATTCCCGCCTATCCCGTGCGCGGCATTGCCCTGCAGGACGGTCGCCGTCGGCAGACGTTGAGCACGCTGCTGCAGGTCTACGATGGCAGTGACTGGGAAGTCTTCGACCCGGAGAGCGGGCAAGCGGGCCTGCCGGAGGATTTTTTCGTCTGGCGCCAGGGCAACGGCGCGGCGCTGCGTGTATTGGGCGGCCGCGACTCCAGGCTTGAGTTTGCGCTGGTGCGCAACAGCCTGTCGGCGAAGACCGTAGTCAGCATGGAAGAGCGCAGTGACGAATTTGCCCTGCTGGACTTTTCCATCTACGCCTTGCCCGTGGAGCAGCAGGGGATCTTCAAGGGTATTCTGCTGTTGCCGGTTGCGGCCTTTGTCGTGGTCATGATGCGGGTACTGGTGGGCATCAAAACCTCAGGGACCTTCATGCCGGTGCTGATTGCGCTGGCCTTCCTGCAAACCACGCTGTGGGTGGGGTTGGCGATATTCCTGGTGCTGGTCAGTGTCGGGCTGTGGATACGGTCCTGGCTCAGCCATCTCAACCTGCTGCTGGTGGCCCGCGTCTCTGCGGTGGTGATTGTGGTGGTGCTGCTGATGGCCGCGCTGTCCCTGATCAGTTATAAACTCGGCGTTGACCAGGCACTGACAGTCACCTTCTTTCCCACCATCATTCTGTCCTGGACCATCGAACGTATGTCGATCCTGTGGGAGGAAGAGGGTGGACGTGAGGTCATGATGCAGGGCGGTGGCAGTCTTCTGGTGGCCGTGCTCGCCTACCTCACCATGTCCGTGCCGGTGGTCGAGCACCTGACCTTCAATTTCCCCGAGCTGCTGATCAGTCTTCTCGGCGTGATCCTGCTGATCGGCAAATACACCGGCTACCGGCTTTCCGAGCTGTACCGGTTCCGCGACATGGCGAAGATGCAATGATTCGGCTGGTGAAACCCTCTGTCCTGCGGGAGCGGGGCATCCTCGGCATGAACAAGCGCAATCTCACGTTCATCGGCGCCAATAATCCCCGGCGCAACTACCAGATTGTCGACAACAAGCTGCTGACCAAGAAGGCCGCCCTGGAACGCAATATTGTCGTGCCTGAGCTCTACGGCGTGATTGAGCACCAGTTCCAGATCAACCGCATGCTGGACCTGCTGCAGGGCCGCGACGCGTTTGTGATCAAGCCGGTGCAGGGCAGTGGCGGCAAGGGCATCCTAGTGATCACGTCGCGCGACGGTGAGCATTTCGTCAAGTCCAGCGGTGGTGTGCTGGATGAGCGCGATCTGCGCCGCCATACCTCCAATATTCTCGCCGGTCTGCACAGCCTGGGCGGGCGCAACGATGCCGCGATGATCGAGGCGCTGATCGATTTCAACCCGCTGCTTGCGGAATACAGCTACGAGGGGGTGCCGGATATTCGTGTGATCGTCTTTCGGGGGGTGCCGGTGATGGCGATGATGCGCTGTGCCACCCACGCCTCGGACGGCAAGGCGAACCTGCACCAGGGCGCAGTGGGGGTGGGCCTCGATATCGGCGAAGGCTTCAGCGTTGCGGCCGTGCAGCGCGGCAGCCTGGTAACCCACCATCCGGATACAGGCGCCTGCTTCAAGTCGCTGCGGCTCCCCGACTGGGATGCCATTCTGGACCTCGCCGCGAGCTGCGCTGAAATGACCGGGCTGGGCTATCTGGGTGCAGACATCGTGCTGGACCGCCAGCGAGGCCCGATGCTGCTGGAGCTGAACGCGCGGCCGGGGCTGGCGATTCAGGTGGCCAATCAGGAGGGTCTGATTCATCGTCTGGGTGTTGCGGCGGAAATCGCGCGCACCGCGGTGGATCACGACGACCGAATCCGGCAGGCCAAGCTGCGTTTTCATCGGCCGCAGGCGGTGTTGCAGGCATCCTGAGCCGTGTAAACCGGAGTCGCTGCTGATGACCTTTGACACATTGGGGCTGTCGCCCAGCCTGCTTCGCGCCGTTGCCGAGCAGGGCTATCAAACACCTTCTCCCATCCAGGCCCGGGCGATACCGCTGATTCTTGCGGGCAAGGACGTCATGGCCGCTGCCCAGACCGGAACCGGTAAGACCGCCGCATTCACGCTGCCGTTGCTGCAGCGCCTTGCGGGCGGCCCGCGGGCGCAGCCAAACCGTTGCCGTGCCCTGGTGCTCACGCCCACCCGTGAGCTAGCCGCGCAGGTGCAGGAGAGCGTTCGCGATTACGGAAGCCATGACGGCGTTCGCTCTGCGGTGGTATTTGGCGGTGTGAACATCAACCCACAGATTGCGCAGCTGCGCCGCGGCGTCGATGTGCTGGTCGCCACGCCGGGCCGGCTGCTCGATTTGCACGGACAGGGCTTCGTGGATTTCCGCGATCTGGAAGTGCTGGTTCTGGATGAGGCCGACCGCATGCTGGATATGGGCTTCATCCACGATATCCGCCGCATCGTCACGCTGCTGCCCACCCGCCGCCAGACCCTGATGTTCTCGGCGACGTTCTCCGGGCCGATCACGCAATTGGCGCAGGGGTATATGCGGCAACCGGTCCGTGTAGAAGTCAGTCCGCCCAATGCCACTGCCGAGACGGTGCAGCAGTGGGTGTACCCGGTAGACAAGAAGCGCAAACCGGAACTGCTGAGCCATCTGGTCGAAGTGCACGGTTGGGACCAGGTGCTGGTGTTCACCCGCACCAAGCACGGGGCCAACAAACTCAGCCAGCAGCTGGAACAGAACGGTATCCGTTCAGTCGCCATTCACGGTAATAAAAGCCAGAACGCGCGCACCCGCGCCCTCGCCGACTTCAAGCAGGGGCGTGTACAGGCGCTGGTCGCAACGGATATCGCCGCGCGGGGGCTGGATATCGAGCAGCTGCCCCAGGTGGTGAATTTCGATCTGCCGAATGTCGCGGAAGACTACGTGCACCGAATCGGTCGCACAGGGCGCGCGGGTGCCGCCGGACAGGCCTATTCACTGGTCAGCGCTGACGAGGCCGATTACCTCTATGACATCGAGCGCCTGATTTGCAAAACCCTGCCGCGGGAAGAGATTGAAGGCTTTGAACCCCAGCACGCGGTGCCCCGGGGGCGGTCCGCAAAGGGAGGCCCGGCAAAGGGAGGCCCGGCCAAGGGGCGCCCGGCAAAGGGGCGCCCGGCCGCATCGGCCCGTGTCGGAAAAAATCCTCACAGCGGGCCGCCAGCTGCGCGCGATGGCGCACCCGTACCGGCACGTCGTCAACCTCGCGCGGGACCCCGCAGCAGCGGCGCGCCGGCCCGCGGCAAGGGCAATGGCCGCACCCCATCGCGCGGCGGTCGTGGCCGCTGACGGCCCTTCTGGCGCGCTTGCGCCGGTAACACGATTGCTGTAATTCTGTGTGCTCTGCCGGCCGCACGTCGCGGCGCTGCCAACGGAGCACACCATGACCGATCACCCTCATTTGCGCCGCCGTACTTTGGTGAAAGGCATTGCGGCTGCCTCCCTGTTGCCGCTGCTGGGCGGTAATCTGGTCGGCTGTTCGGACGGCAGCGATGCCCCGCCGCTGCCCGAGGGTGTTGCCGCCGATTTCAATCACGGTGTGGCCTCCGGCGACCCTCTGACGGATCGCGTGATTATCTGGACTCGCGTGACCCCGCGTGAGCCCGGATTCGTCACCGTCGACTGGGAAGTGGCGAGCGACGAGGGCTTTGCCAATCTCGTGGCCAGCGGTCGCGGGAACACGGACGAAACCGTGGATTTCACGCTCAAGGCGGACGTTACCGGGCTGGCGGCAGGCACTACGTATTTCTATCGCTTCCGGGTGCGCGAGGTGCTTTCCAGCGTGGGCCGCACCCGCACGGCACCGGCAGGGGCCACCGCAACGGCGGCGTTTGCCGTGGTGTCCTGCTCCAACTACCCCGCGGGCTACTTCAATGTATACCGTGAAGTGGCTGCGCAGCCGGTGGATGCCGTGCTGCACCTGGGTGACTATATCTACGAGTACGCTCCGGGTGGCTACGCCAGCGCCAATGCCGAAGCCCTGGGGCGCGTGGTACAGCCTGCTGGCGAATTGTTTGAGCTCGCGGATTACCGGACGCGCTACGCGCAGTACCGTACTGACCCCGACCTGCAGGCAGCGCACAGCGCCCACCCCTTCATTGTCGTCTGGGACGATCACGAGATTGCCAATGATGCCTGGCGGGAGGGCGCGGAGAATCATGATCCGGCGACCGAGGGCGAATATTCAGACAGGCGTGCCGCCGCGATACAGGCCTGGTATGAATGGCTACCGGTGCGTCCCCCTGCGAGTCAACAGGAGATCATTTACCGGCGATTGCCTTACGGTGATCTGCTGGACCTGATCATGCTGGACACGCGTGTGATCGGCCGTGACCGGCAGTATGTCTACCCGGACTTTGTCAGTGGTGGTCGCATTGACGTCGAGGCAACGCGGGCTGCCAGCAATGCGTCTGATCGCACGCTTCTCGGTGCCGAGCAACTGGCGTGGCTGGAGACCCAGCTGATCGACTCGACAGCCCGCTGGCAAGTGCTTGGCCAGCAGGTGCTGATGGCGCGCTACCTGTTGCCGGCGCCCATTCTCGAAGCGCTGGAGCCCAGCATCAGCGGTGGCGATGCGCTGGCAGCCGGCACCGCCGCGGTGCTTGCCGCGGTTACGGCGAAGAACAAGGCACCAGAGGAGCGCACGCCTGAGGAACAGGCGCTGCTGGACTCGGCGGTTCCCTACAATCTCGACGCCTGGGATGGGTATGCTTTCGAGCGTGACCGCGTGCTGGAAGTGGCACGCCAGATGAACAGCCGGCTGGTCGCATTGGCGGGTGATACGCATAACGCCTGGGCGTCGCAGCTTTTTACCAGCACGGGCGAAGTGGTGGGCGTGGAACTGGCGACCGCAAGTGTCAGCTCGCCGGGGCTGGAGGAGGTGCTTGGCCGCGATGTGGCCGGGCTGTTTTCGCCCCTCATTGCGACGCTGGTCGATGATCTGGTGTACGCCAACCTGATCGACCGGGGTTATCTCGTCACCCGCTTCACGCCGGAGTCACTCACCGCTGAGTGGCGTTATGTGTCCACGATCAACTTCCGTGAGTACAGCGAAAAGACGGCCGCCTTCCGGCAGGAGGTGGTGCAGCGCAGCAACCTTCTGCTGGGCTGATGTCGACGGGGGAGAGCGGGCGGTCCGTTCGCCGTTTTCCGGCGTATAATGATCCGAAACAAGCCGCCCGAGATCAACGATGACACCTGTAGCCCGCTGTTTAGTGCCCTTCCTGTTGTTGCTGGTTGCGGGCTGTGCCCAGTACGAAAACCGCCGTGGCGTAGAGGCCGGCTGGACCGACGCCTATATGCAGACGCTCCAGCCGGGGGTGACCACGCGCGCCGAGGTGATGGCCGCCCTGGGTCCGCCGTCCCAGGTGATCGCGCTTGAAGGCGAGTCGATTCTCTATTACCTGTTCGAGCGCTCCGACGGCGAAGGTATCGTGCTGGTGCTGTACAACCGCATGCAGATCGATACGCAGTATGATCGCGCGATCTTCTTCTTCGACCAGAACGGCCTGCTGACTGACGCGGCGAGCCGCATCGCGCCAGCCGACAATGGCTGATACACGGCGCGTGCCGCTGCTGGCACTCGCGCTGATGCTCAGCGGCTGCACGCAGTGGCACTACAACCTCGGCGAGAGCCTTGCCCCTGAGGCCGCAGCGCTGGCTGCTGCGCCCGCCACGGACCTTCGTGCCGGCGACATCCTCTCCAGGCTCGGACCCCCACTGCGCGTGTCCGCCATTCCCGGCGGCTATGTGCTGGGCTGGGAGTCCTGGCAGGTGACGGAGAACGTGCTGGGCTTCAGCCTCGGTGCGCTGGGCGTGGACTTCCTGTCCATTGATGTCGGCCGGGCCAGCACCCGCAATGAAGCCCTGTTGCTGACCTTCAGCGCGCAACACCGCCTGGTGGGCGGCAGCTGGCATGGTCGCGACGACAGCGTGGGCGGTGGGCGCTCGGTGCAGCCACTGGTCGGGCTGGTGCCGGTCGTGGATGTGGACGACATCACCGCTCGGCTGCCACAGCACGATTGGGGCCGTGGGGCACTGGAGCCGCTGCCGGTTGGGCTGAACCGGGCCCAGCGTCCCGATATGGGTCAGGCGGGTGTCGCACAGCGGGGAACGCCGACCGGCACAGGGCAGCAGACGCTGGAGCTGCGCTGAGGACGAATTTGCGTGGCAAGCCACGCCGGGTTTTGTACACTGGAACGCACGGGTTTTCCGGCCCCGTTTACCGGCATCCCGAATCACAATAAAAGAGGACACCACTATGCAGGCTGACACACTCGACAAACTGCTGGCTCACTGGGCCGCGGAAACGCCAGACAGAGTCTGGCTGAAGGATCTGCTGCCAGAGGGGTCCCGGGATGTGTCCTGGAAGGAAGCCCACGCAACCGTCAATGCCATGGCCGCCATGCTTGAGCACCACTTCGGCCACGGCGAGCGCATCGGGCTGTTATCGCGCAACTGTGCGCACTGGTTTATGGCGGATCTGGCGATTATCCAGTCCGGTAATGTCACGGTGAGCATGTTCACCACGCTGCCCGCATCCACTGCCCAGTACATTCTGGATTTTACCGAGACCAAGGCACTGATCGTCGGGGAAACCTCGAACTGGAACGCGGTGAGGGGCGTTCTTCCGCAGGGTATCACGCTGATCACACTCCCCGGGGTAGAGCTGGAGGAGCCGCACCTGCGTTGGGAGGATCTGCTGGCGGAATGGCAGGGGCAGCTGCCGAAGTACCGCTGCCAGCCCGATGACGTGATTTCCCTGGTGTTTACATCGGGTACTACCGGCCTGCCCAAGGGCGTCATCCAGACGCACCGCAGTAACCTCGTGCCCATCACGCGCTTCCGCTCTACGTTCGGGACGCGAGACGAGGCCCGCTATTTCTCCTATCTGCCGCTGTCGCACATTGCCGAGCGACAGATTGTCGAGTTCTCCTCGCTGACCTGCTGCGGTGAAGTGAGTTTTAACCAGAGCCTGGAGACGCTGGCAGCAGATCTGCAGCGCACGCGGCCGCACATGTTTTTTGGCCCACCCCGTGTCTGGGAGCAGTTGAAGCAGGCGGTGATCGCCAAGTTCGGCGGTAATGACGTGCTGGAGCAGGCCCTGAGCCAGGACAGCGCGGGCATTGGGAAGCTTGTGCTGGATGGCCTGGGCCTTGATCAGGTGGAATACTGCCTGGTCGCTGCCGCGCCGACACCGCCGTCATTGATCGAGTGGTGGGAGCGTCTGGGGCTGATCCTGATGGAGGGTTTTGGCCAGACCGAGGCCATGGGCGTGATCGTCAGCGGCCACGACTCACGGCGGGTCGGTTCTATCGGCAAGCCCATCGGGGAGGTTGAATACCGGATCACCGATGAGGGCGAACTGGTGGTGCGCGCCGACGGCTGCACGCCGGGTTACTATAACCAACCGGACAAGACGGCAGAGCTGATCCGGGACGGGTGGCTGCACACCGGCGACAAGGCCCGGGTCGATGAGGATGGCTTTATCTATCTCACGGGCCGCGTCAAAGAGTACTTCAAAACCATTCAGGGCAAGTTTGTGGCGCCGCCGCCCATTGAAGGTGAGTTTGCCAAAAATCCGCACACGGAACAGCACTGCCTGCTCGGTCGCGGTTTTTCCAAAACGGTCATGGTGGCCGTGCTGAATGAAGCGGCCCGCCAGCTGGCGGAGTCCTCCCGCGAGCAGGCGGAGGCAGAGATTGCACAGGCCATACACGAGGCGGTGCAGAGCATCAATGACGCGGTGGAAAAGCACGCGCGTATTGGCGCAGTCATCCTCTCACGGCAGGAGTGGACCATCGACAACGAGGTGCTGACGCCGACGCTGAAAATACGCCGTGAGAAGGTAGAAGAGCGCTACGGTGAGCTTGCCGAGGGCCTTGCGCGCAGCGCGGCGGAACAGCGCCAGGTGATTCTGCACTGGGCGGATTGACCGCCGCGCGGATGCTAAACAGCTAGCGAGATTGCTGTTCCGCGTCCGCCTCGGGCTCAGTCTGGAATTCATCGTGGCCCTGCGTGTCGGTGGGTAACAGGTCGCCGATGGCGTCCTCCGGTCCCCGCGGGTCAAGACTGAAGCCGGTCGGCGCAGCCTCGGTAGCGGCGGCGGAGAAGGGCACCTGGTCTTCCGCGGCGACCACCTGGTCCTTGTCCCGCGTTTGAATGGCAAGGTACACGGTAAACACCGCACACAGCGCACCGAAAGACCAGAACAGCGCCGTGGCATCGTACAGGCTCATTAATTGCCCGAGCAGAATGGGGGCGGAAGCTGCCCCCAGGGCATTCAGCAGCAACACCGATGTACCGATCTCCACAAACTCCTCAGCCGACGAATTGTCAGCCGCCGTCGCCAGCGATATCGCATAGAGCGGCATGGTCATAGCGCCGAACACAAACACCGCAGCCAGATGCGCGCTGTGCTGCACGGTGAGCGCAACCGCGGCGGAAGCGGCAATCGCGCCCAGGCTCAGGAAGACAAGCACGTAACGCCGGTCGATGCGGTCGGACAGCCAGCCGATGGGATACTGGAACAGCGCCCCCCCGGCGATGCCCGCGGTAATAAACCAGGTGACATCAGCCATGCTGTCGCCATAGCGCCGGGCAAACACGGCGCCGAGGGCCCAAAAGCTGCCCACCACCAACCCGGAGAGCAGGGTTCCGGCGAACGCAGCGCGGGAGCGGCGATAGAGCAGATTGAAGCGGATGCGCGTGGATTCGATGGGGGCCGGCGCCAGACGGCTGGTGAGCCCCACCGGGACGATGGCCAGTGCCATGAAGATGGCAGCGAGGATAAAGGGCGTCGCGCTGTCGGCAGGGCCAACGTTGATCAGTATCTGGCCCAGGGCCATTGCCGCAAGAATAATGAAGGTGTAGATGGCCAGGACCTGGCCCCGCGACTCTGCGCTGGTCTGGTCGTTGAGCCAGCTTTCGATAACCGTGTACAGGCCGCAGATCATGGCGCCGGTCAGGAAACGGAGCAGCAGCCAGGGCAGCCAGCCGTCAAGCGTTTCCAGGGCGAGAATGGCGCTCATCATGATGGCTGTCAGCACGGCGAAGCTGCGGATATGGCCGACCTTGGCGATGATTCGCGGAATCAGCAGACAGCCGGCGACGAAACCCAGAAAATAGGCGGACGCGCTGACACCGATCAGGAAGTCCGACAGCCCGATACTGCTGGCGCGCAGCGGCAGCAGGGTCAGCTGCATGCCCTGGCCGACCAGCAGCAGCGCTGTCGAAAGCAGCAGTGAGGTGAGGGTTAGCAGTGTTCTCATGGGGTGCCCGGTGTTGATGCGTGGTGCTGTGGTAGAGAGGGCAGGGTACACGCTTTGCGGCAGACGAAAAACCGCAATGCAGGATAAAAAAAAGCCCGGCAGTGCCGGGCGAAAAAGCCGAATTCCCAGGGGGGGATCAGTTCAGGAATTCGGCCCGGGTGCTCGGGTCGGACTTGAATGCACCACCCAGCGAGGTCGTGCGTGTTCTGGAATTGCTGTCCATCACGCCGCGCGACTTGACGCAGTAATGTACAGCATCGATAGTGACGGCAACGTCATCGGTGTCCAGCAAGGTTTGCAGGGCGACCAGAACCTGCTGGGTCAGGCGTTCCTGCACCTGCGGGCGCTGGGCGAAAAAGCGTACGATGCGGTTGATTTTTGAAAGGCCGATCACTTTGTCTTTCGGAATGTAGGCAACCCGTGCGCGGCCATCGATGGTGACAAAGTGGTGCTCGCAGGTGCTGACGACATCGATGTCGTCCACCTGCACCATCTCTTCGACCTGCATCTTGTTGGAGATCACAGAAATCTTTGGAAAGCGTGAGTAATCGAGCCCTGAAAAGATTTCATCAACGTACATTTTCGCGATACGGTGTGGGGTCTCGGCCAGGCTGTCGTCGTTCAGATCCAGGCCCAGCGTGCGGGTGATGTCGGTGAAGGACTGTACAATACGGCGATATTTTTCGTCACGGGAGAGCCCGTTTTGTATCATCGGGGTTTCCAGGCCGCGTTCCAGCAGAGCATTGCGCACAATCGCTGCCTCTGCTGACATCTTGCTTGGGAAGGGAATGTTTCCAGCCAGTGCAGTTTCCATGTCGCATCTCCAGTACGTTTGGGGTAGTTACGGCGGGCTGTACCGGGTGGATTACCAGCCGGTGATCGAAGCCGCAGCGCTGTCGTACATTTGGTGGACAAAACCTGGTCAGGAATCTGGCGCAACGCCTGGAGGAGGGGGACTATGACACACGCACGACCCATCAAGGTGGGCCTGATGGGCTTTGGCCAGATTGGCCGCCAGGTCTACGACCTGGCAGCGCGGGGCACGGATGTCGAGATCGTGGCCATAGCCGACATCGGTGATCCCGCCATCCTGCACTATCTGCTCTGCTCGGAGATGAAAGCGGCAAGCTACCGGCTGGAGGGCAATTTTCTCCACAACAGCCGCTTCCGTACCCGGCTGCTGCGCACTGACACGCCCGCCGAGATGCCCTGGGACGTGTTCGGGGTGGATATCGTCATTGACGCTACCGGCAAGTTCCGCCAGCGTGACGCCATGCTCCAGCACCTACAGGCGGGTGCGCCGCGAGTGCTGTTGCGCACCCTGCCCAGCGATCATATCGATCGGCTCGTGATGCCGGGTATCAACGGTAACAGCATTCGGGCAGCAGATCGCATGATATCCGCGGGGTCGGCCACCACAACGGCGCTGTGCCTTCTGCTGCACGCGCTGTCCGCTGAGTTTGAGATTGAGTGTGGCAGCATGACCACCGTTCACGCCTACACCTCGGACCAGGTATTGCAGGACTACGCGGGCAGCGACTTCCGCCGCAGCCGCTCCGCCGCAGAGAACATCATTCCCAACCAGCACGAGGCCGGGGCGTGGCTGGGGCACGTGCTGCCCGCGCTCGCCGGCAAGGTGCTGACCTCCGCCCTGAATGTGCCGATCCATCAAGGCTGCCTGCTGGACGTCAACCTGGTCTTCGCCGATACGGCGGTCACGGCTGACGCCGTCAACGACTGCATGCGTCGCCGCGTGGCGGACTACGCGGGCATTTTGACCGTCGTGGAGGACCCGGTGGTGTCCTCGGACGTCATTGGCAATCCCCACTCGCTGGTGTTCGACGCTTGCGGCACCATCAAGGCCGGCAAGCATACCATCAAGGCCCTGGGCTGGCATGAGACCCTGGGTCACGCCGCGCGCCTGCTGGATGTGGCGCGCCTGTATGCGGCACTGGACCACACAGAGGAGGCGGTATGATGCGTGTAGCAATCAATGGCTTTGGCCGGATAGGCCGCTCGGTATTCCGCATCCTCGAGAACGACCCCGATATACAGGTTGTGGTGATCAACGACCTGTTTGACCACGCCGCCCTGCGTTATCTGCTGAACTACGACACGGTCATGGGGCCGTTTGGCAAGTCGCTCGTGCTGGAAGGTGACGAATTGGTCACCCCGGGTGGACGCTGCAAGCTGATCAGCGAACGCGATCCCGCAGCCCTGCCCTGGGCGGAGATGGGTATTGATGCTGTGGTGGAGGCGACAGGCGCCTTTCGCAAGCGAAGCCAGCTCGATGGGCATCTGCAGGCGGGTGCGGGCCGGGTGGTGCTCACTGTGCCGGCGTCCGACCCCATCGATTACACCGTCGTACTGGGTGTCAACGATGATGGCCTGCGTCCGGAACATCGCATTGTCTCCAATGCCAGTTGCACGACGAACTGTCTCGCGCCCATGGCCAGCGTACTGGATAGCGCCTTCGGTATCGAAGAGGGCGTGATCAACACCGTGCATGCCTATACCAACGACCAGCGGCTCGCCGATGTGCCGCACTCCGATTGGCGGCGCAGTCGGGCGGCCGCGGAGAACACCATCCCCACCTCGACCGGCGCGGCGAAAGCGGTGGGTGAGGTGCTGCCGCAGCTCAAGGGGCGCCTGCACGGCATCGCCTCGCGGGTGCCGGTTCCCGACGGTTCAGTGGTCGATCTGTTCGTCACACTGGCACGTCCGGTGACCGTGGATGCGGTGCACGAGGCGGTGCGCACGGCCGCCGCCTCCCCGGCCCTGCAGGGCATCCTCGCCTTCAGTGAACGGCCGATTGTTTCCACGGATATCATCGGCAATGCCCACTCGTCCATCTACGACGCGGGCTTCACCGCGGTTGTCAACGAGCGCTATCTGCGCGTGCTTAACTGGTATGACAATGAATGGGGCTACTCGGCCCGTGTGTGTGATCTGTTACGGAGGTTCAGCCAGTGGTAGGCACCCGGGAAGCCGGCAGCGGTGAGCGTTCCGATTACAGTGAGCTGCGCAGCAACGTCAGCTTTCTCGGCCACCTGCTGGGCGACACGATCGCAGCGGCGAACGGCCCCGAGTTTCTGGACCTCGTGGAGAAAATCCGTCGCCTATCGAAGTCGGCGCGGGCGGGCGGCGAGGATGCCGCCCACGCCGAGCTGCTGGCGGTGCTGCGCGCGCTGGACAACCAGCAGCTGGTGCCGGTAGCGCGGGCATTCAGCCAGTTCCTCAATCTCGCCAATATTGCCGACCAGCATCACACGGTATCGCGGCAGATGGATCCGCTGTTCTCGGCTTCGCGCAACCTGAGCGGCAATTTCGAAGCCCTGCTGGAGGAGGGTGTGCCGGCGGAGTCTATCGTCGACGCTGTCGCGGCGCTGCGCATCGACCTGGTGCTCACCGCTCATCCCACGGAAATCATGCGGCGCACCCTGATCCACAAGCAGACCGAGATCGGTCGCTGCCTGTCACAGCTGGAACTGGGCGGCCTCACCCGGCGCGAACAGGAACAGCTGCACACCCGCCTGCGTGAGCTGATTGCCCAGATCTGGTATGGAGATGATTTCCGCACCGAGCGGCCCTCCCCGGTCGATGAGGCGAAATGGGGCTTCGCTGTGGTCGAGGACTCCCTGTGGCGAGCGGTGCCGGAATACATGCGCCGGCTTGATGCGGCGCTGCAGGAATGCTGCGGTAGCCGGCTGCCGCTGGAGGCGGCACCGGTAACCTTTGGGTCCTGGATGGGTAGCGACCGGGACGGCAATCCCAACGTCACCGCTGAAGTGACCTCTGAGGTACTCTGGCTGAGCCGCTGGCAGGCGATTCAGCTCTACCTGCAGGACGTGACGCGACTGGTGGAGGAGCTGTCCATGACTGTCTGCGTTCCGGCGCTCGCCGAGGCGGCCGATGGGTCCCACGAGCCCTACCGCGCCGTTCTGCGGCGCTTGCGCGAGCAGTTGAAAGGCGACCTGCAGACGATAGAGGCGGCTCTGGCCGGCGCGTCCCCCGACAGTGCGTCACTGTTGACCCGGGAGGATCTGTGGCAGCCGCTCTCCCTCTGTTACCACTCGCTTCAGGCCTGTGGTATGCAGGTGATCGCGGACGGTGCCCTGCTGGATCTGCTGCGCAGAGTACGCTGTTTCGGGGTGCATCTGCTGCGCCACGACATCCGCCAGGACAGTGCACGGCACACGGAAGCACTGTCCGAACTGACCACCTGGCTGGGGTTGGGTGATTACGCCGCCTGGGACGAGGATGCGCGCTGCGCATTCCTGCGTCAGGAGCTCGCCAGCAGGCGCCCGCTGGTGCCGCCCCGCTGGACACCCAGCGAGGCGGTGGCTGAAGTGCTGGCCACCTTTGCGGTGGTGGCCCGTCAGCCCCGTGAGGCGCTGGGGGCCTACGTGATCTCCATGGCCCGTCAGGCCTCCGACGTGCTGGCGGTGCACCTGCTGTTGCGCGAGGCCGGTTGCCCCTTCGACCTGCCGGTGGTGCCGCTGTTCGAGACCCTCGATGACCTGTCCCGGGCTCGCGAGGTGGTCACGGCCCTGCTTGCGGATCCCTGGTATCGCGGGCACATCCAGGGGCAGTTGATGGTGATGATTGGCTACTCGGACTCGGCCAAGGATGCCGGTGTGCTGGCGGCGGCCTGGGCACAATACCGGGCGCAGGAAGAGCTGCTGGCGGTGTGCGCCGCCAGTGATGTGCGTCTCACGTTGTTTCACGGCCGCGGCGGCACGATCGGGCGGGGCGGCGCGCCGGCACAGGCGGCTCTGCTGTCCCAGCCCCCGGGTTCACTGGAACAGGGCCTGCGGGTGACCGAACAGGGCGAAATGATACGCACCAAGCTGGGCTGGACCTCGCTTGCGGTGAAAACCCTGGCGCTTTATACCAGCGCAATCTGTCGCGCCAACCTGCAGACCCCGCCGACGCCGCGCCAGGAGTGGCGCGATCTCATGGAACAGCTGGCTGCCGGTTCCTGCACCGAGTATCGACGCGTGATCAGGGAAGAGCCGGATTTCATCGCCTACTTCCGCTATGCAACGCCTGAACAGGAACTCGCAGGCCTGCCGCTGGGCTCACGGCCGGCACGACGGCGTGGCGGCGGTGGTATTGAAAGCCTGCGCGCGATTCCCTGGATTTTTGCCTGGTCCCAGAACCGCCTGATGTTGCCGGCGTGGCTGGGTGCCGGCGCCGCCCTGAGACAGGCGCTGGATGCCGGTCACGCGGCGCGCCTGCGTGAGATGGCGGCTGGCTGGCCCTTTTTTGCCACACGTCTCTCGATGCTGGAAATGGTCTACGCCAAGGCCGATGCCGGGTTGTCGGCGCACTACGACGCCTGTCTGGTGCCGCAGGAACTGCACTGGCTGGGGCAGTCGCTGCGATCCGCCCTGCAGCGCGATGCAGATACGGTACTGGAAATCAGCGGCGGCGAAACCCTGCTTGCGGATTCGCCCTGGATTCGCGAATCCATCCAGTTGCGCAACATCTATACCGACCCCCTCAACGTGCTGCAGGCGGAGTTACTGCAGCGTCAGCGTCGTGAACCCCAGGGTGTGCTTGAGCAGGCGATCATGGTCACCTTCGCCGGTATCGCGGCGGGTATGCGCAATACCGGATAGTGGCCCCCTGGCTGCATGCGCTACGGGAAATTGGCAATCAGTGCTATGGTTGAGGCTGGTTCCCAAAAAATGAAATGTGAGGCAGTCCATGAACAAGACCAACGTAGTGTCCGCCCTGTACCTTCTGCTTGCGCTGGCGCTCTCGCCGCTGGCCAGGGCAGACAATTACGCCGAGGCACTGGCATCATTTCGCAGTGCCGGCGAAAGTGCCGCCTACTTCGACTCAGCCTACGGCTACGCCCTGTTTCCGACCATCGGCAAGGGGGGTATCGGTATCGGTGGCGCACACGGCAAGGGGCAGGTCTACCGGCAGGGTGAAATGATCGGTGAGGCGACCATGACCCAGCTCACGGTGGGCTTCCAGCTGGGTGGACAGGCCTTCAGCCAGATCATTTTCTTTGAGAACGCCACGGCCCTGGAGCAGTTCACCAGCGGTAACTTCGAATTCGGTGCACAGGCCACGGCGGTAGCGATTACCGCAGGGGTGTCAGCGGAAGCGAGCACCGGAGGCGGTGTCAGCGCCGGTGTCAGTGGCGGTCGCAATGATGCCTCCACTGCCAGCCTCGGCTATCGCAAGGGTATGGCTGTGTTCACTATTGCCAAGGGCGGTTTGATGTACGAAGCCACGCTGGGTGGGCAGAAGTTCAACTTCACGCCTAACTAGTCGCCCCTACACCTCCACTGGCTTGCGCCAACACCTCCGCTGGTGTGTCGCCCACCAGGATGACATGCCAGCGTCGGGGGCCGTGTGCGCCCATCACCAGCTGCGCTTCCACGTCGGCAGTGCTGGAAGGGCCGGCGATAAACTGGATGCCGCGGGGCCAACCGCTTGCTGCCGTGTCGTGACGTATTCTCGCCCAGGCATCTTCCAGGGTCGAGACAACGTCTTCCCGGTTGATCAAGACCAGGTGGTCTTCAGGTAACAGGTTGTTGCGCCCGGGGTTGGCGCGGCCCGTGTAGGTGACGATGGCGCCGGTCTCGGCAACCCCCAACCTGGCATAGCTCAGTGCCGCCGAGTCTCCGTTTTCAGCCGCTCCGAATCGCGGCAGCACACCACCATCCCGCCAGGGCATCGCCGCCAGCCGCGGGTCATTACCCGCAACGAGTTTATGGGTGCGGAAGCGTTGGTACAGATAGCGCCCTATGGCCTGCACCGCGGCGCCGCGATCCCGAGCCAGTTCCACGGTCCCCTTGTTGGCCAGCACATTGGCCAGGAAGGCGGTGTGCAGGTCGGTGTGTGTTGCTCGCGCGGGCTGCGCGTGGCCAAGTGCAGCGAGCGCGCGCGCTATCTGCTCGGGCGCAACGGAGGTTTCCTGTTCGCGCAGCCGGGCGAACAACTCAGCCCTGACGGATTCAGCCACGTTTGCCTCCCCTGCGTCGACGCGCCGCATACTGACGCATGAATGTGCCTCCGCCTTCCGGTGCCGGGAAATCGCGCTGGCCGGTCCAGCCGCCCGCAAAGGGCAGGCGGCGGAACGCCCCCCGGCGCTTGCCCAGCAGACCGAGTACGCTCATGGTCCAGCCGGTGAGATTCCGATAGAGCCCCGGATGGCGCAACAGCCACGCGTGCAAGCGCAGCCCGTTGCGCCAGCGAGCCGGTTTCAACTGCTGCACGCTCTCGTCCTGGCGCAGGTCGCGCAGCAGGTCCGGCAGCGGAATATTCGCCGGGCAGACCTCCGCGCAGCGGCCACAGCTGGTGCAGGCGTTGGGCAGATGGTGCGCCTGCTCCAGTGACGTGAGCAGCGGCGTCAACACCGAACCCATGGGGCCGGGGTAGACCCAGCCGTAGGCGTGTCCACCGACGCCGATGTAAATGGGGCAGTGGTTGAGGCAGGCGCCACAGCGAATGCAGTCAAGCATTTCACTGTAGTCGCTGGCGAGGATATCGCTGCGCCTGTTGTCCAGCAGGATGATATGGGTTTCCAGAGGGCCGTCCACATCGTCCTCGCGGCGCGGGCCGGTATAAAAGCTGGTGTAGCAGGTCTGTGGCTGTCCTGTAGCGGAGCGCACCAGCAGGCGCTGCAGTGCCATGGCATCTTCGGCGCGCGGCAGTACGCGCTCGAAGGTAGTGCAGACGATCAACACCGGCGGCAGGTTGGCGCAGAGATCGCCGTTACCCTCGTTGGTGACCAGCATGCTGGTGCCGTGCTCGGCGATCAGTGCGTTGGCCCCGATAATGCCGACGTCCGCAGCGAGGAACTTCTCGCGCAGCACTCCCCGCGCTTCCTCAACGACTTCGCTTACCGTCTCGAGGTCGCGGTCCCCCAACGTGTGCTTGTCGAGGAACAGCTGGCGGATTTCCGCCAGCGACTTGTGCAGTGCCGGCCCGACGATGTGACTGGGCGTCTCGCCCGCCTGCTGGATGATGTATTCACCCAGGTCGGTTTCCAGCACGTCCAGCCCTGCCTTGAGCAGGAGTTCGTTGAGGCCGGTTTCCTCGGTGACCATCGATTTGCCTTTGGCCACGCGTCGCGCGCTGTGCGCCTGGCAGATCGAGAGCACCTTGCTGTTGAGTTGCTCCGCGTCGGCGACAAAGTGCACCTGGTTGCCGTGTTGTACGGCTGCCTCCTCAAATTGCTCCAGATAGTGACTGAGATGCGCCATGGTGTGACGCCGCACCCGTTTCAGGTGTGCGCGCAGGCCGTCGAAATCGCCGTAGGCACTGGCGGCTGCGTCCCGCGCCAGGGGCAGGAACTGACCGATGAGGGAGCGCCGCTGTGCTTTGTCTTCCTCCAACAGGGCAGCGCTTGAGGCCTGCATGAACTCATTGCTGGCGAGCTTCATTCCCGACCCTCTCCGATGCCCGGGCCGCGAGGATCACCGGCGAGCAACTCGGCAACATGCCGGAACTCCAGCTTGAGGCCTCGACGGCGGGCGCGGCCGGAAAGGTGCAGCAGGCAGCCGAGGTCGCCGCCGGCCACCACACTGGCTCCGGAAGCGACCGCATTGTCCAGCTTGTCGTCGGCCATTTTCGCGGAAATATCCGGCATGCGAGCGCAGAAGGTGCCACCAAAACCGCAGCACACCTGGTTCTGCCCAAGCTCGCTCACCTGCACGCCGCACTGTTCCTGCAGCAGTTGCCGCGGTTGCTGATGCACACCAAGCTCGCGCAGACCGGCGCAGCTGTCGTGGTAGGTAACGCCACGCTCCAGCGGTTTGTGCCGGGGCGCGGGGAGCCGCGCCACTTCAGTGAGAAAACGCGTCAGCTCCCAGGTTTTTGCCGACAGTGCCAGGGCGCGCTCGTGCCACTCTCCCTCGAACAACGCCGGGTAATGGTGGCTGAGCATGCCTGCACAGGAGCCGGAGGGCACGACAACGTAGTCAAAAGGCTCGAAGGTTTCGATGGCAGCCCGCGCAACAGGCACCGCCGCATCGACTTCACCGCTGTTATAGGCGGGCTGGCCACAGCAGGTTTGCTGCTCCGGCACGGTGACGCGGCAGCCCGCGCGTTCCAGCAGCCGTATTGCCGAGAAGCCGACCGATGGGCGCATCAGATCCGCAAGGCAGGTGATCATCAGAGCGACGTCCCGTCTCTGCCGGCTGCGCTTGCGTTTCGGGTGTGGCTTGTCCATGCAGGGCGCGTGCTCCTTGTCGCTTTGGGCGGCAGTCATTCCGGGCGTTGGCAGGGGTCGAGTATAACGAATTTGTGCTTCCGGCGCCGCGCTGGATATCGTCTGTTCAGGGCAGGAGCGTCAGCGTGCTCGCCGTCAGCAACACGACCAGCGCGGCGCTGATCGCCAGCGCCAGCGGCTGCCGGGACTCCAGCATTGTGACCAGTACCGCGATCATGTCACTGCGGCTGCTGCCGGAAAGTAGCGCCTCGACCGCTCCCCAGCGCGTGGTATCGAATGCCGGTCGACGGCGGCTGCCGATGTCGACCTGCACCCCCTCGATGCGCAGGAAGCGGGGGTGTCGCTGAATCTGAATGCCGTTGCCCGCATGGTAGACGCCGCGGTGATCAACGAGTACAAGCAGGGGCCCTAGCAGGCCGATGTACCCACGGGTCCGCGCGCGGCGTAGCGTGCCGCGTTGCGCTGCGTCCATGGGTTTCAACCACTCTACCTCGTTGATGCGCGGCCCGAGCAGCGGCGCATGGCGGCCGCGCTCAGCAGCAAATACCCGCTGTCGGCCGTACTGCCAGAGGCCAAAACAGGCCGCCAGTGCGCTGAGCACCAGCAACAGGCCCCGCCCGCTGTGCAGCGCCGTGACTCGCAGCTGCAACGCCCGGCCGCGCTGTGCCGCGCGCTCGGTCAGTGCGTCTGACGCCAGAGCGCTGCCTGCGGCGCCATCGGCAGAAAAGCGCAACAGCGCGTTGTCGCCGGCGCGCAGCAGCAGCATGCGATCTCCCCAGGGCACCAGCGTCATCGACGCAGCCGCCGAGGGCGGGAGGACGGGGGGTAGTGCGTTCCACTGGCTGTCGAAGCGGAACACGCCGCGCTGGCCGCTGCCGGCGTTCTCCAGTACCACCCACCAGAAAGAGCCTGCGCGGGCGAAATCCTGAACCCTGTCGAGCTCTGCTGCCAGCGCGGCTTCCGGCAACAGCAGCAGTTCATCCAATTGCTGGGCGAATGCGCTTGGCTCGTAGCGGAACACGCTCAGCGCGGGGCCGGCGGCGCTACTGCTGAGCAGGAGTCCGTCGTGAATACGCAAGGTCGGGTTTGCCGGCAGCGACGCCTTTCCTTCGGCGATGGTATTGCCGACGCCATCGACCCGCCAAAGCCTGCCGCCGACGCTGTCGGCGAGCACCAGGTGACGGCTGTTGGGCACGCGTACCATGGCATCCGCCCGCCAGTGGCCCTGGTCACCGGCAAAGGCCCGACACTGTTTGTCCGCGATCGTGCAGCGATACAGGTTGCCGCCCTCGGTGGTTGCAACCCGAACCAGCAAGCGTTCGCTGTTCAGCCAAAGCAGTTTTTCAACGGGTGCAGTGAGACCCAGTTCCGTGGCACTGATAACACCCAGCTGTGCACCTGACCGGTCATGGTGCAGTAGCAGCCTGGACGTTGCCAGCATCAGCTCACCGGATTCACTGGTGGCTGCGGCCTGCAGAGTGGGCAGCGCCGGCGGCGGTGGCAGCAGTTGTTCCAGGGCGTCCAGTGCAAACAGCAGGCAGAGCGTAAGCAATGCGACGGCGAGTGCGACGTGTGCGCGCCGCGCCGCCTGCCGGGCACGCTCTGCTGCGGGGGCGGGTGCCCGATAGGGCTTGAGTGTATAGGGATTGGGGCCCCAGCGCGCATGGCCGGGTGAGGCCGGGGTCCGTATCGGCCGACGGTGACCCGGCGCGGCCGCGGTGGCAGCGCGCGCCTGAGGGACCGCTTCGAGGTGTGCCTGCAGGCCGAGACCGCGCATCCGCACGAACCACGCGGCCGCTGCCTTCTGCTCAAGGCTGCGCCGCAGAGTGACCGTGTCACCGCTGAAGAAGCGCTCGACACGCGCCGGGTCGCGTATCTGGAAAAGTTGGCCAAAGTGCCTGCGCGCGGTGGCGGGGTCCGTGCCCGGCAGAATTTCCCCCGAAAAGGTGAGGTTGAAGCGCTTCACACCGGTAGGGGAGCCCTGCGATTGAGGTCTTTCAGGCAATGTCTGGTCTCCAGCCCTGCTACAGGATTCGGGGTGCGCAGGCTAGGCGATCGCCACTTCCTCGAAGGTCAGTCCGGCGCGCGAGGTCAGCCGCTCCAGCAGATGTTCGCCCAGCGCGGAGGCGGGTGTCCAGAACCCTCCCGCACAGGTCAGGGGATCCTCGGCGAGGCTCAGTGCAGATTCGGCAAGCATGCGAGCAGTAGAGCCATAGCCGGGGTCGAGCGTGCCGGCGACGCGAACCCGCAGGTCACAGGCGCTGTCCTCCGGGTGCACGCCGTGGAAGAACAGCTCGTAGTGGCCGGCCTCGCGCTGTGCGCGGTCTGGGCCTTCACCCGGCTTCGGCAGAAACCGTTGCAGCAGTTTACGCCCCGGACCGGTCGACAGGCCGAGCATCACGCCACCCATGGCGAGGGTGTTGCGCAGGGCCTGCGCGCGCGAGCTGCAGAGCTGTGCCTCGTCAAAACGGAAATCGTCGCCCCAGGGTTTGCCCAGCAGGTAGTGGCTGCGGCGCACAACGCGCCCATTGATGGCGGCCATGATGAAAGGGCAGGTCCAGCGCTGGAAGTCGGGGTCATAGCGCGCCACCGTCTGGTCGCGCTCATCAGGGCCCGTGGTGCCGGCAGGGCAGAGAGAGTAGGGGTCGGCCAGCAGGGCGCGCACGTTCTTGTCCCGGCGCGCTTCGTCGAGCACTTCCAGCATGCTGGCCACGGTGCCACCGCTGGCCGTGCCGCGGTTGCGCCCGACACGGGACTTCACGTGGCGTGCAGGCACACCGTGCCGCGCCAGCATCTGGCGCTGCAGGAACCAGGTGCCCATGTCCGAGGGTATCGAGTCGAAGCCGCAACTGTGGACGATGCGCGCCCCACTGGCCGCGGCGGCGGACTGATAGGTGGGAATGACGCGCGCCATCCACTGCACCTCACCGGTGAGGTCACAGTAATGTGTGCCGTTTTCGGCGCAGCTGGCGACCAGCGCTGTCCCGTAACGGGCGTAGGGCCCCACGGTGCTGCAGATGACCCGGCTGCGGGCCGCCATCGCATTCAGGCTTCCCTCATCACCGCTGTCTGCCACAACCAGCGGTATTTCTACGCCGCCAGTGCTGGCCAAGAGGGACTGTTGTACGGCTCGCAGTTTGGTCTCGCTGCGACCACCCAGTGCCCAGCGCAGGGTGCCCTCGCCGGCGAGGTATTCCGCGACCAGCTGCCCGGTAAAACCGGTCGCTCCCCAGAGTATGATGTCGAACTCGCGCGCTGTGTCGGTCATGGGGTCATGTCCTGTAGGGGCTTCAGTGAATGCCGTGCATCATTTTTTTCAGCAGCGGTGCCAGCAGAAACTGCACCACCGCCACGCCGATGCCGACATAGAACAGTGTGGTAAACAGCTCCGTGTAGGTTGCCAGGGCCGTGGCAACGTCACCCACACCCGCCTGCAGATCCAGGGCAGCCAGTTTCGAGAGCTGCGCTGCCACATGCTGTGAGTAGGCGGTGGCGAGGAACCAGGCGCCCATCATGACACCTACAACACCGGGCACCGACAGTTTCGTCACTGCAGACAGGCCCACCGGCGACAGGCAGAGCTCGCCGGCAGTGTGCAGCAGGTAGGCCAACACCATCCAGTAGCCGATGACCAGTCCTGCCTCATTGGGGGACGCCGCGCCCGCCACCAGGGCGCCAAACCCGAGGCCGGCGAAACCCACCCCGAGGCCGAACTTCACCGGCGTTGAGGGTTCAATGCCGCGTCGTCCCATGGCAGTCCACAGCCAGGCGAAAACCGGCGCCAGCATGAAGATAAAGAACGAATTGAAAAAGCCGAACTGGGAAGCGGTGAAGTTGATGCCGAAGACAGTGCGATCCATGACACGGTCAGCGTAGAGCGTCATCGACGCGGCGCTCTGCTCGAACAGTGACCAGAACACGACACTGCAGATGGTCAGGGCAACCAGCACCAGCATGCGGCTGCGCTCCACGGGCTGGCATCGATACGCGATAAACCAGGCCAGACCCAGCAGCACAATGATCGCGAGCACGTTGAGTAGCACACCCACCGCACCGTGGAACTGCAGCATCTGCCAGGCCGCAACGACCCCGCCGCCGGCGCCCAGGTAGATGGCCCACTCCTTGTTCAGGCTGGGCAGAACACGTTCCTGCAGGCGTTCGGGTACCGGAGGCTCAGCGTAACCACGCAGATGTTTCTGCCCGTGCAGGAAGGTGACCAGGCCAAACAGCATGCCGATACCGGCGACACCGAATCCGTAGCCCCAGCCATAGGTCACGCCCAGATAACCGCACACGAGTGTCGCCGTGAGCGCGCCGAGGTTGATGCCCATGTAGAAAATGGTAAAACCCGCATCCCGGCGAGGATCATCAATGGCGTAGAGGCGGCCGACAATGGTTGAAATGTTCGGCTTGAGGAAACCCACCCCGACCACAATCAGCGCCAGTGAAAAGTAAAACACCTGTAGCGCCCGGTCATCGCGAACGACCGTATCACCCACCAGCCGCGCCTGTTCGCCCTCAAAGGCCATGCCCAGATGGCCGAGCACCAGCAGCAGCCCCCCGAAGACCACCGATTTGCGCATGCCCAGATAGCGATCGGCCAGCAGCCCGCCGATCACCGGCATCGCATAGACCAGTGCTGCGTAACCTCCAAGTACTTCAAGGCCATTGGCATCCGAGAACAGGTGGTACTTGGTGAGGTAGAGCAGCAGGAGGTATTTCATGCCGTAGAAAGAGAAACGTTCCCACAGCTCGGTGGCGAAACAGACATACAACCCGCGGGGGTGCCCGAAAAAGGCGGTGTCATCGGCGGGGGCGGGCGTCGCTGTTATTGTCATTCCACGGGTTCCTGCTGGCGAGAGGCATTGGCTTGCGCGTGTGACGGGAGAATACCACTCCTTTCGGGCGATTGCGCAGCCCCTCGCGTGCGGCCCCGAGCCCCCACGCGACGCCGTGCGTGCATGCTGCGAACAAAGCGACTAAGCTTTTCGCTTCCAGTTGCCGTTCACGGAGCTTTCATGACTTCACCCCTCGCTTCTTTGGTCGCCGCCTGTGGCTTGAGCGCCTGCCTGGCCTGGTCGCACAGTACTGCAGCGCTGACCGTTGACGAGCAGGTTCAGAAGGACCTGCATTTCCACATCGCTGAGCTGGCGCAGGATGCCTATGCCGGGCGAGAGCCGGGAACGCCCGGCGAGGAGATGACCATCGACTGGCTGGTCAGGCATTTTGCCGAGCTGGGGGCAAGCCCGGGCAACGGTGACAGCTGGCTGCAGGAGGTCGCCATCACCGCAGTGACGACGGACCCCGCGGCGGTATTGGCGATCCGTGGGGACGGTTTCAGCGCCGACTGGTCCTATGGCGAGCAGATGATGGTGGCAACGCAGCAGCAGGTGGCCACCACGGGTATCGAAGACGCCGAGCTGGTGTTCGTCGGCTACGGGATCAATGCCCCGGAGCGGGGCTGGAACGATTACGCCGGTATCGATGTGCGGGGCAAAACCGTGGTCATCTTGATCAATGACCCCGGATTCGCAACCCAGGACCCGGCGCTGTTCAACGGCAATGCCATGACCTACTACGGGCGCTGGGACTACAAATACGCGGAGGCGGCGCGCCAGGGCGCTGCGGCCGCCCTGATCGTGCACGAAACCGACGCCGCCGCCTACCCCTGGGAGGTGGTGCGCAACAGCTGGTCGGGCGCCAAGATTGGCCTGACGGCGGAGAATCGTCACCGCGACAAGCTGGCGGTGGAGGGCTGGATCCCCCTGCAACAGGCGCAGGCACTGTTCGCGGCGGCGGGTCGCGACTACACGCAAGACAAGGCCGCGGCAGCCAGGGCTGGCTTCCGGGCGCTGCCCCTGGGCGCGCTGACGGCTTCGGTCACGCTGAGCAATACCCTCGCCGATCGTGTGTCCCACAATGTCGCGGCATTGATTCCCGGGACCAGCCACCCCGATGAGGTGATTATCTACACCGCGCACTGGGATCACCTGGGTGTGCGGCCGGCCGATGACGGCGACAATATCTACAACGGCGCCAGTGACAACGCGTCGGGCGTGGCGGGGCTGCTCGCGCTGGCGCGGCAGTTCCTGGAGGACGGGGCGCGGCCTGAACGGTCCCTCCTGTTCCTCGCGGTGACGGCAGAGGAGTCAGGGCTCCTGGGCTCGAAGTATTACGCGCAGAACCCCCTGTTCCCGCCAGAGAAAACCGTGGCCAACTTCAATATGGATAACATCGCCGCCGGTAACCTCGGGCGTACCCGCGATGTCGCCGTAGTCGGGTATGGCAACAGCGAGTTGGAAGACTACCTGCTGCGCGCCGCCCAGCGGCAGGGTCGTGTTGTGGTACAGGAGCCCTATCCGGAAAAGGGTTCCTACTACCGCTCCGATCATTTCTCACTTGCGCAGGTGGGTATCCCGGCGCTCTATCTCACCAATGCCACGGACAGCATTGAGCACGGCAAGGCCTGGGGCGATGCCCGGTTGCGCGATTACGTTGCCAATCACTACCACAAGCCTTCCGACGAGTATGACCCCGCCTGGGATCTGAGCGGCGCCGCCCAGGAAGTCCTGCTGCTGCTGGAGATGGGTCGGGAACTGGCCTCCAACCGCGATTTCCCCGAGTGGCGCGATGGGGTGGAGTTCAAGGCGGCGCGCGAGGCCTCGCTGGCGGAGTAGGTCAGTGTCCGCCGCCGGCTTGCCACAGCAGGTCGGGTTTCGGCGTTTCTGCGGTGCTGGGCGGTAGCAGCGGGTAGCTGACTCGGGGCGGTTCGCCGCTCAGCGACTCCAGGAAGGCCGTTATCTGACGGATCTCCTGCGCGTTCAACTCCGCCCCCAGTTGCGAGCGACCCATGATCGCCACGGCTTCCTCCAGGCTCCAGACCGCGCCGGAGTGAAAGTAGGGGGCGGTCAGCGCAACGTTGCGCAGCGGTGCCGCGCGGAAGACATATTCATCCGTTGCGGTGCGGGTGACGGCGAAGCGCCCCTTGTCGCCCACCGGCAGAATGTCGGCGCCGGGTTTCGCAATGAGACCGAAGGGGAAATAGTGCTGTCCGCCGAAGTTCACCCCGGTGTGGCAGGCAGCACAGCCCTTGTCCATAAACAGCGCCAGGCCGTTTTTCTGCTCATCGCTCAGTGCCGCATCGTCGCCCAGGAGGTACTGGTCGAACGCCGAGCCGGGTGTGGTCAGCGTGGTTTCGAAGGCCTCGATGGCCAGCGCCATGTTCTCGAAGCTGACCGGGTCCGGTTCGCCGGGAAAGGCCGTGCGGAAGCGCTCAACGTAGGCCGGCATGCTGTTCAGCGTGGCGGTGACCCGCTCGGGTGTGCTGCTCATCTCGACGCTCGCCTGCACCGGGCCCTTGGCCTGTTCTGCAAGGTCGGCAGCGCGGCCGTCCCAGAACTGGGCGGCGTTGAAGACCGCATTGAATACGGTGGGCGAGTTACGTGGCCCACGCTGCCAGCCATGCCCAATGGATGTGGGTAGATAGTCGTGGCCGCCGAACCCCACATTGTGGCAGGTGTTGCAGCTGATCAGGTGACTCGCTGAAAGTCTCGGCTCGAAGAACAGCATCTTGCCCAATTCAGCCTGATCTTCGTTCACCGACCGGGTGGCCGGGTCCCCGGCTACGGGAATCGGATTGAACAGATCATTGGCGCGATCGCGCAGGGGTTCCGCGCCGGCAGAGGGAATCTGCATCAATGCGGCGAGCAGGAGTCCGGTCACAGGGATTGCCCGGCAGGGGGGAACAGGTGGCATGGTCATTCCTCACTGTGTTTTGTATCAGAACCATAGTGGGGGCGCCTGCGGGGGCGAGCAAGTGTATCGTCACCCGCGCTTGATGCAGATCAAATCAGCGGCGCGTGATGGTAAATGGAGACCACGACTGACTCACGGGCATGAGTTCCAGCGCGTTGACATTGAGGTGCGGCGGGAGTGTTGCCAGCCAGAACACGGTGTCGGCAATGTCCTCCGGCTGAATGGGCTCGGCGCCCGCGTACAACGCGTCATAGGCTGCCTGGTCGCCGCCGGTGCGCACCAGTGTGAATTCGCTCTCTGAGAGCCCCGGGGCCAGGCAGCTCACGCGCACGCCGCTGCCCTGCAGGTCGCTGCGCAGCGCCAGTGAAAACTGTTCCACAAAGGCCTTGCTGCCACAGTACACGTTGCCACCGGGGTAGGGCCAGTGACCGGCGACAGAGCCGATATTGATGATGCTGGTGCCCCTGCCGCGGGCTACCAGGCGTGGCAGCAGGGCATGGGTTACCGTAGTCAGCCCCTTGATGTTGGTGTCGATCATCCGGTGCCACTGCTCCAGATCACAGTCCTGGGCCGGCGCAGTGCCCAACGCAAGCCCCGCATTGTTGACCAGGACATGCACGTCGCTGAAGGGCTCGGGCAGCGCGGCCACCGCCGCCTGCACCGCAGGGGTCTCCCGAACATCGAGGCACACGCTGTGCACGGCACACTGCGTTTCGAGTTCAGCCTGCAATGTGTCCAGGCGGTCGACACGGCGGCCGCAGAGAACAAGGTTCCAGCCTGCGGCGGCGAAGCGGCGCGCGCAGGCGCGGCCAAAGCCGGAAGTGGCGCCGGTGATGAAAGCGGTGTTGGGCATAAGCTGAACCTGCTCCTGAATTGGGCCGCCTCAGGCGGCGACGGCACGCGCCTGGACCCGGGCTGGCGTGTGGTTGCGGATGACGGCGCAGATGGTCTGCGGGTCGTTCAGCCGTTTGATGTCGGCAAACAGCGCCGCCGCCTGGGGGTAATAGTGACGCAGGTAACCCAGCCATTGCTTGACCGGCCCCGCAGCGTGCCGTTCCGCACACGCCAGGCGCTTCTGCTGCGCGAAGCCCTGCAGCAGTTCGGCGATATCCAGCCAGTCCAGTGCCGGGGTGTCGACGCCATCGGCGGCGGCACGCACCAGGCGAGGCAGATCGGGTCGACAGAGCACGCCCCGACCCAGCATGAGGTCCTCGCAGCGGCTCGCCGCGCGCGCGCGATGGCTGTCGTCCGGGCTCCAGATTTCGCCGTTGGCGATGACCGGGAAATCCACCAGTTCAACCGCCCGCGCAATTTCGTCCCACCACGCGGGCGGTTTGTAACCATCGCTGCGGGTGCGCGCGTGAACGGCGAGTTCGTCCACCCCCGCGTCGGCCAGCGCGCGAACATTATCGAGAAACGGCGACCGGTCTTCGAAGCCCAACCGAATCTTGGCCGTGACCGGAATGCCGGGGGGTACTGCACGACGCACTGCGGCTGCAATGGAACCCACGCGTAGCGGTTCCCGCAGCAACACGGCGCCGCCGTCGGAGCGATTGACGGTCTTCGCCGGGCAGCCGAAGTTGATGTCTATTCCGGGAGCACCGAGTTCCGCGGCCCGCACGGCGTTGTCTGCCATCGGCTGCGCCTGTCCGCCCAGTAACTGCAGGAACACTGGCACACCAGCCGGCGTCGTGCCGCCCTGCTGTAGTTCCGGGCACAGGCGATAGAAGACCCGGGGCGGCAGCAGGCGGTCGCTGACTCGAACAAATTCAGTGACGCAGCGGTCAAGTCCACCGATTTGGGTCAGCAGGGCGCGCATGCTGGCGTCGATAACGCCTTCCATGGGGGCGAGAATGAGTCGCACATCAAGTCTCCGGTTAACGTGGCAGTATAGCGCTGCAGTCACTGGTGGTTAAGCCCGTTTGCAGGGCATCCCCGTGGATTGCCCGTTGGCGCCCTGGCGGCAAGATGATTTATGATGCGAGCGTGATCTGACGCGGGAAGCGAGTGTGCGCGAAGACGAGCTTTTTATGCAGGGCGTGGAGCTGATGCTGTTTGGTGTCAGCACTGTGGCGATTTTCCTCTCCCTCCTGGTGGTGGTCATTGCGCTCGCTTCGCGGGTGATTCTGCGTTTTTTTCCGGAACCCGCCCCGGCAGTGCCCGACCGGCATGGCGGAACGGCATCCGGCGCACCGCCGGCTAACGCACAGGCACTGGATGCGGAGCGGGTTGCGGTGATCACGGCCGCTGTACATCAACACCGCCAACGCCGCCGCGCCGGCCAGGGTTTACCCAGGAGACACACCGCATGACCGAGAACAAGCGCCCGCTGGGCATCACCGACGTGGTCCTGCGCGATGGCAACCAGTCACTGCTGGCAACACGCGTGCGCCTGGACGATATGTTGCCGATTGCTGCGGAGCTGGATACCGTCGGTTTCTGGTCGGTGGAAACCTGGGGCGGGGCGACCTTCGACGCCTGTATCCGTTACCTGGGAGAAGATCCCTGGGAGCGCATTCGCGAATTCAAAAAAGCCATGCCCAACACGCGCCAGCAAATGCTGCTGCGTGGCCAGAACATTCTCGGCTACCGGCACTACGCCGATGACGTTGTGGAGCGCTTCGTGGAGCGGGCCGCCGCCAATGGTGTGGATGTGTTCCGTGTGTTCGATGCCATGAATGACATGCGTAATATCGAGGTGGCGCTGAAGGCGGTCAAGGCTGTCGAACGCCATGCCCAGGGCACCATTTCCTACACGCTCAGCCCCGTGCACACGCTGGAGGCCTGGGTCGACCAGGGCAAGCGCATCGAGGATATGGGCGCCGACTCCATTGCCATCAAGGACATGGCGGGGCTGTTGCGCCCCTACACCGGCTACGAACTGGTGCGCCGGCTCAAGGAGAGCTGCGCAATCCCCATCCACATGCAGTGTCACGCCACCACTGGTCTGTCGACGGCAACGATCTTGAAGTGTGTGGAGGCGGGCATCGACAACGTGGATACCTCCATCTCGTCGATGTCGATGACCTACGGGCACTCGCCCACGGAGTCGGTTGTCGCGATCCTGCAGGATACCGAGCGGGATACCGGCCTGAACCTGGAGAAGCTGGCGGATATTGCCAACTACTTTCGCGGCGTGCGCAAGAAGTACGCGGCGTTTGAGGGGTCGCTGCGCGGTGTGGATGCGCGCATCCTGGTGGCCCAGGTGCCGGGCGGCATGCTGACCAACATGGAAAACCAGCTGCGGGAACAGGGCGCTCTGGATCGCATGGACGAAGTGCTGGAGGAGATACCCAGAGTGCGCGAGGATCTGGGCTTCATTCCGCTGGTCACCCCCACCTCGCAGATAGTGGGAACCCAGGCCGTGCTCAATGTGCTCACCGGCGAGCGCTACAAATCCATATCGCGCGAAACGGCCGGTGTGCTCAAGGGCGAATACGGCGCGACCCCCGCAGCGGTCAACGCCGAATTGCAGCAGCGGGTTCTTGAGGGCAAGGAAGTGATCACCTGCCGTCCTGCGGACCTGCTGGAGCCGGAACTGGAGGCACTGTCTGCCGAGCTGCGCGCGCTGGCAGAGGAGAAGGGCATCACGCTTGCGAGCGGCGAGCAGGCCGTTGATGACGTCCTCACCTATGCCCTGTTTCCCCAGATTGGCCTGCGCTTTCTCGAGCACCGCGGCGACCCTGCGGCCTTCGAAGCGGCGCCGGGTACTGCGTCCTCGGCGCAGGCGAAGGAGCAGCCCCCGGTCAAGGCGCAGGCTCAGGGGTCCTCAGCCTCCGGTGACGCCGCGGCCGACTCGGGCGTGTACACGGTGCGCGTCAATGGGCAATCCTATGTGGTAGAAGTGAGTGCCGGTGGTGATCTGGAGCATGTGCGCGAGGTCACCGTCGACCGACCCGCTGCCGAACCCGTCGCCGCGGCAGACGGTGTCCCGGTGCCGGCGCCGCTGGCGGGTAACATTTTCAAGGTGAGTGTGCAGGTAGGTGACAGGGTCGCCGCGGGTCAGGTTATCGTGCTGCTGGAAGCCATGAAAATGGAGACCGAAGTGCGCGCACCGCAGGACGGCACGGTCGCCCGTGTTGAGGTCAAGGCCGGCGATGTCGTTGCGGTTGGCGACACACTGATTACCCTGGCCTGACGCCGATGGAAAACCTGTCGCGTCTGTGGGACTCCACCGGACTGGCTCATTTTCAGGCGGGCCAGGTGGTTATGATCGGCATTGGGCTGCTGTTGCTGTTCCTGGCCATTCGCAAGCAATTCGAGCCGCTGTTGCTGGTGCCGATTGGCTTCGGCGGCGTGCTCGCCAACATCCCCGGTGCCGGCCTCGCGTACTCCGCGGCGGAGAATGCGCTGCACAGCACGGACCCGGTTGTGCTCGCGGAGATGGCGCGCCTGTTGGGACAATCGGCGGTCGATGACGCAGAAGCGTTGCTGCGGGCGCTCGGCCTCGCCGCGCCTGCGCTGCAACTCGCTGCCCAGAGTGCGGCGGAAGCGGCGGGTTTCAGTGACGGCATGTTGTACACGTTTTACCGGGTGGCGATTGCCAGCGGCGTGGCGCCTCTGGTGATTTTCATGGGGGTGGGCGCGATGACCGATTTCGGCCCACTGCTGGCCAACCCGCGTACACTGTTTCTCGGCGCTGCCGCGCAATTCGGTATTTTCGCGACCGTGCTCGGGGCCGTCGGCCTGAGTACCCTGGGGGTGATGGATTTCACCCTGGCGGACGCCGCCGCCATCGGCATTATCGGCGGGGCTGATGGCCCCACGGCGATCTATGTCGCCAGCCTGCTGGCCCCGGATCTGCTCGGGCCGATCGCCGTCGCAGCCTATTCCTACATGGCACTGGTGCCCCTGATCCAGCCACCCATCATGCGCGCGCTCACCACCCAGGCGGAACGCGAGATTGTCATGACACAGCTGCGCCAGGTGTCACAGCGAGAGAAAATCGTGTTTCCCCTGATGCTGCTCATCCTGGTGGCGCTGCTGCTGCCGGCCGCGGCGCCGCTGCTTGGCATGTTCTGCTTCGGCAACCTGATGAAAGAGTGTGGTGTGGTCAAGCGCCTGAGCGATGCTGCGCAGAATGCGCTGATCAACATCACGACTATATTTCTCGGTCTATCGGTCGGGTCCAAGCTGGTCGCTGACAAGTTTCTGGACATCGAGACCCTGGGTATCATGTTGCTCGGCGTGCTCGCGTTCGCCATTGGTACGGCCTCCGGCGTGCTGATCGCGAAGCTGATGAACCGGTTTGGCAGTCATCCCCTCAATCCGCTGATCGGTTCCGCCGGCGTGTCCGCGGTGCCGATGGCGGCCCGGGTCAGCAATCGCCTGGGTCTGGAGGCGAACCCCAGCAACTATCTACTGATGCATGCCATGGGTCCCAACGTCGCCGGGGTGATCGGCTCAGCGGTGGCGGCGGGCGTGATGATCAGCCTGGTAGGCGGCTAGGCTGCGCTGATTGACCTGCCATTGTCGAGGCGGCAGGCTGACAATTGGTGCGCGCAGGATTAATTTTGTACACTGCGCGCTTGTGAACTGGTGAGTCTGAGAGCGCATGAACCCCAATTACCTTGATTTTGAACAGCCCATCGCCGAGCTTGAGGTCAAGATTGAAGAACTGCAGCTCGTGGGCACCGATGCCGACATCAACATCAGCGAAGAGATTCGCACCCTGCGCGAGAAAAGCGCCAAGCTCACCGAGAAGATCTACGCCAACCTGAGCCCCTGGGATATCGTCAAGGTGGCGCGCCACCCCAGACGCCCCTACACGCTGGATTACATCTCCCGCCTGTTTACTGACTTCGACGAATTGCACGGCGATCGTCACTTCGGCGACGACCGCGCCATTGTCGGGGGTACTGCGCGTCTCAACGGCCGCCCGGTCATGGTGATCGGGCAGGAAAAGGGCAGGGCGGTGAAAGACAAGGTCCTGCGCAACTTCGGTATGCCCAAGCCCGAAGGCTACCGCAAGGCGCTGCGCCTGATGACCATGGCGGAGCGCTTCAAATTGCCGGTCATCACGCTGATCGACACCCCGGGAGCCTATCCGGGCATTGACTCCGAGGAACGTGGCATCAGCGAGGCGATCGCGCAGAATCTGGCCGTGATGTCGCGGCTCGCCACGCCAATTATCTGTGTGGTGATCGGCGAAGGCAGCTCTGGCGGTGCCCTGGGCATCGGCGTCGGCGATCATCTGGCGATGCTGCAGTATGCGACCTACTTCGTGATCTCTCCCGAGGGTTGTGCCAACATCATCTGGAAAAGCACCGCCAACGCGCCCGAGGCGGCGGCTGCGATGGGTGTCACCTCCAAGGTCCTGCAGGATCTGGGTATTGTCGACGCGACCATTCCCGAGCCCATGGGCGGTGCGCACCGCAACGTCGACCTGATGGCGGAACGCATACAGGCTCACCTCATCAAGGAACTGGATCGCCTCGAGCAGGCCCCGGTGGAAGACATGCTTGAGCGCCGCTACCAACGCCTGATGTCCTACGGCAACTGAGTGCGCTGCAGCCCGGTGTTGTGGCCGCGCCCCTGACCCCACCTGACAGCGACCCACTGGGCGCAGCACTGGGCGCCTGGCACAGCGCCCGCCGCTGGCTGGTAGCGTTCAGCGGCGGGCTGGATTCCACGGTGTTGCTGCACGCGCTGTGTTCCCGACGCGTCCATGGGTCAACACCACCGATTATCGCGGTGCACATCAATCACCAGCTGCATGCGGATGCCGGGCACTGGCAGGCGCGGGCACAAACGCTGTGTGCCACGCTGGGCGTACCGCTGGAGCTGCGCACAGTCAGGGTCCGTCAGTCCGGGTCGGGTCTCGAGGCCGCGGCCCGCGAGGCGCGCTACGCTGCCCTGGAGTCGCTGGTGGGGGAAGGCGATGTCATGTTTTTCGCCCACCACCAGGATGACCAGGTGGAGACGGTCCTGCTGCGCTGGCTGCGCGGTGCCGGTTTGCATGGCCTGCAGGGTATGCCGGCGCAGCGTCCATTGGGTCGCGGGCAGTTGGCCAGGCCGCTGCTCGAACAGCCGCGCAGTGTGCTGGAGGCTTATGCTGCAGAGCACGCCCTGAGCTGGATTGAAGATCCGTCCAACACCGATACCTCGCTGGACCGAAACTACCTGCGGCACGAAATCCTGCCCGCCATTGCGCGGCGCTGGCCTGCCTACCGCGGCAGTATCGCCCGTTCGGCGCGGCAGTTGGGGGCGGCGGAAAGCGTGCTGGACGGCCTGTTGCCGGCGCCACGTCGGCTGCTCAGCCTGCTCGGTGATCCGGGGATCGATATGCAGGAGCTGCTGGCACTGCCGGACGCGACCGCCACCATGGCGCTGCGCGGGTGGCTGGTCAGCCAGGGGTTGCTCCTTCCCCCTGCCACAGCCCTGGCCGAGTTCATGCGTCAGCTGCGTGCAGGGTCCGCCGGTCCGCTACTCGCCTGGCGGGGGCACAGGCTGTGTCGTTTCGGGGCTGGCGTATTTCTGTTGCCCACTGGCGGGGAGCGCAGCCCGGCGGGCGCGCAGCTGTTCCCCGGTGGCACACTGGCACTGGCGGGAGGTGGGCAGCTGCGGCTGCTCCCGGCGGGTCGGCAGTCGGGCCTTCGACTGCCGCCGGGCTCTGCGCTGACCCTGCAGTGGCGCCGTGGCGGTGAGCGTTGCCGGCTGCCGGGCCGTGCCGGCAACCGCCGCGTGAAAACCCTGCTGCAGGATGCCGGCATACCCCCGTGGTGGCGTGAACAGGTCCCGCTGCTCTTCCTCGGGGACGCGCTGGTCGCCGTGGCGGACCTCTGGCTGTGCGACGGTCCCTGGTTTGCCCCGGAGGGTGGCGAAGACGCCTGGCGGGTCTGCTGGACACGAAATACAGCGGCTGGCGCGATTGAGCTCTGAGGGCCTTTCTGGTAACCTGATTTCCCATCTTTTTGCTGGTCTTGCGGGCCCCGGACGCTGCGTTTCGCCTCCGCCTGCCGGCCCCGTGATGCCCTTGTTCACAGCGTACAGATAGGCTTTGCATGACGCGTTATGTCTTCGTCACCGGTGGTGTGGTTTCTTCCTTGGGCAAGGGGATTGCAGCCGCATCCCTCGCGGCGGTGCTCGAGGCGCGCGGCATCAAGGTCACCCTGCTGAAGCTCGACCCCTATATCAACGTCGACCCGGGCACCATGAGTCCCTTTCAGCACGGCGAGGTGTTCGTGACCGAAGACGGCGCCGAGACCGATCTGGATCTGGGCCATTACGAGCGCTTTACCCGCGCGACCATGAAGCGCACCAACAACTTCACCACTGGACGCGTGTACAACACGGTGTTGAAAAAGGAGCGACGGGGCGATTACCTGGGTGGTACCGTGCAGGTGATTCCGCACATCACTGACGAAATCAAGCGGCGCGTCATCCTCGGTGCGGGTGATGCCGATGTCGCCATCGTCGAAATCGGCGGCACGGTCGGCGACATCGAAAGCCTGCCTTTTCTGGAGGCCGCGCGACAGCTGCGGGTGGAGGTCGGTTCCAGCCGGGCGTTGTTGATGCACCTCACCCTGGTGCCCTACATCGCGACCGCCGGGGAAATCAAAACCAAGCCCACCCAGCACTCGGTCAAGGAACTCCGCTCCATCGGCCTGCAGCCGGATATCCTGCTCTGCCGCTGCTCCGTGCCCATTGAGGAGAGTGCCTGCAAGAAGATATCCCTGTTTACCAATGTGGAGGAGCGGGCGGTGATTCCGCTGCTCGACGCCGACTCCATCTATCGTATTCCCGGCATGCTGCACGCCTATGGGCTCGACGAATTCGTGGTGGAGCGTTTCAACCTGGACTGCCCGCCGGCGGATCTCGCCGAATGGGACGATGTGCTGCGCCGAGAGTTCAGCGACACCTGCGGTACGGTGCGCATCGCCATGGTCGGCAAGTACATGGATCTGCTGGACGCCTACAAGTCGCTCAACGAGGCGCTGAAGCACGCGGGTCTGCAGACCCTGGCGGAGGTGAAGATCGACTACATCGATGCCGAGGATATCGAACGCGACGGCACGTCAGTGCTCGCCGGCGCCGATGCCATACTGGTGCCGGGCGGATTTGGCGACCGCGGCGTGGAGGGGAAAATCACCGCGGTACGCTATGCGCGAGAGAACAAGGTGCCGTTCCTGGGTATCTGTCTGGGCATGCACGTGGCGCTGATCGAGTACGCGCGCAACGTGATCGGTCTGGAGGGCGCCAACTCCACAGAGATGCAGGCCTCGACCCCGCACCCGATTGTCGCGCTGATCACCGAGTGGCAGAACGCGGATGGCTCTACCCAGCAGCGCGATGCCAGCTCCGACCTCGGTGGCACCATGCGCCTCGGGGCCCAGACCTGCTACCTTGAGCCGGGCTCTCAGGTGCGAGCGATTTACGGCGAGGACACGGTGCTGGAGCGCCATCGTCACCGCTACGAAATCAACAACAATTACGTGGAGCAGCTGACCGCTGCCGGCGTGCGAATTGGTGGCTGGTCGGCCGATAAGGCGCTGGTGGAGATGATTGAGTTGCCCGATCACCCCTGGTTTATCGCCTGTCAGTTCCACCCCGAGTTCACGTCTCGCCCGCGGGGCGGACACCCGCTGTTCACCAGCTATATCGAGGCCGCGCTGGCTCATGCCAGGGGCTGATCGGGCAGCGGGGCGCAGGCCATGAGCGCGCGCGTGGAGCAACTCGGTGCCATCACCATTGGGAATAGCGAACCCTTTGTCCTGCTGGGTGGCGTGAATGTGCTGGAAGGTCGCGATTTCGCCCTGCAGGTGGCGGAGCACTATGTCCGGGTGTGCGAACGCCTTGCCATTCCCCTGGTGTTCAAGGCCTCCTACGACAAGGCCAACCGCTCATCCATCCATTCCTTTCGCGGTCCGGGGCTCGACGAGGGCCTGGCGATACTGGCGGCGGTGAAAGCGGAGTTCGGCGTCCCGCTGATCACCGATGTGCATGCACCGGAGCAGGCCGCGGCCGCCGCAGAAGTGTGTGACATTATCCAGTTGCCAGCCTTCCTTGCCCGCCAGACCGATCTGGTCGCAGCGATGGCGGCCACTGGCGCGATGATCAATATCAAGAAGCCCCAGTTCCTCAGCCCGTCACAAATGGCGAACGTGGTTGAAAAGTTCGTGGAGTGTGGCAACGAGCGACTGCTGATCTGTGAGCGCGGCAGCAATTTCGGCTATGACAACCTGGTGGTGGACATGCTCGGTTTCGGGGTCATGAAGCGGGTCTGCGGCGATCGCCCGTTGATTTTTGACGTGACCCACGCGCTGCAATGCAGGGATCCCGCAGGTGCCGCCTCCGGTGGGCGCCGATCGCAGGTGCTGGAGCTGGCACGTGCGGGTATGGCGCTCGGGCTGGCGGGACTGTTTCTGGAAGCGCACCCGGACCCGGCACGGGCGCTGTGCGACGGTCCCAGTGCGCTGGCACTGCACCAGCTGGAACCCTTTCTCGAGCAGGTCAAGGCCGTGGACAAGCTGGTCAAGCATCTGCCGAACCTCATTATCGATTGAACTTTGCCTTTTGGAGTTGACGCAATGAGCAAGATTGCCAATGTACAGGCCTTTGAGGTCATGGATTCCCGGGGCAACCCGACGGTCATGGCCGAGGTCACCCTGGACAGCGGTGAGGTCGGGTCTGCCTGTGCACCGTCCGGCGCATCCACCGGCTCGCGCGAGGCGCTTGAGCTGCGCGATGGCGACAAGCAGCGCTACCTGGGGAAGGGCGTGCTGACCGCAGTGGGTCACGTCAACAGTGACATCCGCGCACTGCTGCTGGGCATGGACCCCGGTCGCCAGCGCGATATCGACGCCGCGATGATCGATGCCGATGGCACCGAGAACAAGGCCCGCTTCGGTGCCAATGCGATTCTTGCCGTTTCACTGGCCACGGCCAAGGCGGCGGCGCAGGCGCGCAAGCTGCCACTCTACCAGCATATCGCAGAGCTCAACGGTACCGAGCGTTTGAGCATGCCGGTGCCAATGATGAATATCCTCAATGGGGGAGAGCACGCAGACAACAACGTCGACATCCAGGAGTTCATGGTGCAACCGGTCGCGGCCCCGAGCTTCGCCGAGGCCCTGCGCGCCGGCGCCGAGATATTCCACGCGCTGAAGAAAGTGCTGTCCGAGCGCGGGCTGAGTACGGCGGTGGGTGACGAGGGTGGCTTTGCCCCCAATCTGCCATCCAATGAAGCGGCGCTGGACGTGATTGCGGAAGCGGTCGCTAACGCGGGTTACCGGCTTGGCAGCGATATCACCCTGGCACTGGACTGTGCCGCATCGGAGTTTTACCGCGACGGCGTGTACGATCTCGCCGGCGAGGGCAAGCGCTTCAGCAGTGCAGAGTTTACGGATTACCTCGCCGACCTTGCGGCCGCGCACCCCATCGTCTCTATAGAGGACGGTCTCGACGAGTCTGACTGGGATGGCTGGAAGATGCTGACCGACAAGATTGGCGATCGTGTGCAGCTGGTGGGCGATGATTTGTTCGTGACCAATACGCGCATTCTGAAGCGTGGTATCGACACCGGTGTGGCCAATTCCATCCTGATCAAGTTCAACCAGATCGGCAGCCTGTCGGAAACTTTGGATGCGATTGCGATGGCACGCAAGGCCGGCTACACCGCCGTAATCTCCCACCGCTCCGGGGAAACCGAGGATACGACCATTGCCGATCTGGCTGTTGCCACTGCGGCGGGGCAGATCAAAACGGGCTCCCTGTGTCGCTCGGACCGCGTCGCCAAGTACAACCGTTTGTTGCGCATCGAGGCGGAGCTGGGTGGCCGCGCCGCCTACCGCGGTCTTGCCGAAATCGCCGGCCGGCGCGGGTAAAATGAAGTACCTGCTGGCCGGTATGGTGTTGTTGCTGGTCGCGCTGCAGTACAGATTGTGGTTCGCCGAGGGCAGCCTTGCCGAGCGGCACCGTCTGCAGCAGCAGGTACAGCGCGAAGAGGCCGTCAACAGCGAGCTGCGCGCGCGCAACGCCGTACTCGAGCGCGAGGTACTGGATCTGCAATCGGGTAATGATGGCCTGGAACAGCGCGCTCGCGAGCAGCTGGGGCTGGTCCGTGAAGGCGAAGTGTTCTACCAGGTCGTTCCTGAGGCGGTAAAGGCGCAGGCTCCGGCGCAGCCGCCGCGCGTCGAGCCGGTGGAGTGAGCAACGTGGCTCGTTGTTGGGGGGTCATTCCCGCGGCGGGAAGCGGCTCGCGCATGGGCCTTTCCGAACCCAAGCAGCATCGGTTGCTGGGTGGCAAGACCCTTCTGGAACACAGCCTTGATGCGCTCTTACGGCTCCCGGGCATGCGGGGTGTTGTCATCGCCCTTGCGGCTGATGACGCCAGGACGTCGGACTTTCGCGACACGCATGGGCGCGTGCACGTCGTAGCGGGCGGTGCGCAGCGCGCCGATTCCGTGCTGGCCGCGTTGCACTTTTTGCAAAAAATTGCATATGAAGATGACTGGGTGCTGGTGCACGATGCAGCGCGCCCCTGCCTGGCCCCGGCAGACGGGGAGAGGCTGGTGTCAGAGGTGCTGGCGCACGGCGACGGCGGCCTCCTGGCTGAACCACTGGTTGACACGCTGAAGCGCGTGGGTGCCGATGGCCTGGTGCAGGCCACTATCGATCGCCGTGGCCTCTGGCGTGCCCAGACCCCCCAGATGTTCCCGCTGCTGCCACTGCAGCAGGCCCTGTCGTCGGCCCTGGCGGCCGGCGTTGCTGTCACCGATGAAGCCTCCGCCATGGAGTGGGGTGGGCACCGGGTTCGGGTGGTGCCCGGGTCGCCACGCAACTTCAAGGTGACGGTCCCCGGCGATCTTGAACTGGCGGCTTTTTACCTGGGTATCGCCGACGGAGGGCAGGAGTGAGCGCAATGCGAATCGGACACGGCTTTGATGTGCATCGTTTCGGCCCCGGCAGCGCTGTGGTGCTGGGGGGTGTCAGCATCCCCCATACCCGGGGCCTGGTGGCGCACTCGGACGGCGACGTACTGATTCACGCACTCTGTGATGCCTTGCTCGGTGCGGTGGGCGCTGGAGACATCGGTCGGCACTTCCCTGACAGCGACCCCGCCTTTGCCGCAATCGACAGCCGTATCTTGCTGCGCCGCGTGGTCGAGCAGGTGTTTGCCCTGGGTTGGCAACTGGTCAACGCAGACACCACGCTGGTCGCGGAAGCGCCGCGCATGGCGGCCCACATTCCCGCGATGCAGGCTAACCTGGCCGCCGACCTGCGCGTGGCTGTGGGGCAGGTCAACGTCAAGGCCACCACGACCGAGAAACTGGGCTTTACCGGCCGTGGCGAAGGGATAGCCGCGCACGCGGTGGTGCTGCTGCAGGGTATTGCTGACGCATGAATCCCGAACTCAGTCGCGTTGGGCCCATCGCTGACGCGACGGCGATCATACGCAGTGTGCCCGAGGACTTCCGGGTGTCCGAGCAGCTGGGCTTCGTCCCTGACGGGCAGGGCGAGCACGTGTTCCTCTATATCGAGAAACGGGGACTGAATACCGCGGACCTGGTGCAGCGCGTGTCATTGCTGGCTGGAATCCATCCGCGAGATATTGGCTTCAGTGGCTTGAAAGACCGCAATGCGGTTACCCGCCAGTGGCTCAGCGTGCGCATGGCCGGCAAGCCGGAGCCCGATTGGCAGCGCCTGCAGGTGAATGACGAGGTCACTGTACTGGAGTGCCAGCGTCATTCGCGCAAGCTCAAGCGCGGCGTGCATCGGAGCAACGGGTTTGCACTGCGCCTGCGTGATGTGCAGGGGGATACGGAGGTGGTGGTGTCAGCGCTGGAGCGTATTCGCGACCGTGGCGTCCCCAACTACTTTGGCGAGCAGCGTTTCGGGCGTGACGGCGGTACGCTGTTACAGGCCCAGGCGTGGATGCTGCGTGGTGCGCGCAAGCTGAGCCACAGCAAGCGTAGCCTGTTTCTGTCGGCGTTGCGCAGCGACCTGTTCAACCGGCTGCTGGCGCAGCGGGTACAAGACGGCACCTGGGACCGCCTGCAGCTGGGCGACGTCTGCCAGCTGCAGGGCAGTCGCAGCCTGTTCCCCTGTACCGAACTGGATGCCGCATTGCAGCAGCGCGCCGCGGCGGGCGATGTCCATCCCGGCCTGCCGCTCTGGGGCGGCGGCGAGAGCCTGCAGAGCCCCGCGCTGGTCGCGGCGCAGAAGGCCCTGCTGGCGCCCCAGGCAGCTGTCTGCGAGTTTCTGGAGCAGGCGGGTTTGAGCGTGGCATATCGCCCTGCACGACTGATGCCGGATGACTTTTCGTGGCGCTTTTGTGATGATGGGTCGTTGCTGCTGACGTTTCATTTACCGCCGGGCAGCTATGCGACCGCCTTGCTGGCGGAAACACTGAATTACAGGGAAGGGCACAGGGAGCGTGAGGGGCGCAGTGAATAAGGTCGATCTCAAGGGCATCGGGATGACTTCGCAGCGCACGCGTGAGCGTCTTGTGCGACGTCTTGCCGAGCAGGGTATCCAGGATGAGCGCGTGCTCGATGTCATGCGCCGCACGCCCCGGCACCTGTTTCTCGACGAGGCGATGGCGCACCGCGCGTATGAGGACACGGCCCTGCCGATCGGGTTCCAGCAAACACTCTCCCAGCCCTACATCGTGGCCCGCATGACCGAACTGCTGTTGGAACAGGGTCCCCGCAGTCGCGTGCTGGAAATTGGCACGGGGTCGGGATACCAGACCGCGGTACTGGCCCAGTTGGTCGATGAGGTGTGGAGTGTGGAGCGCATCAAGCCGCTGCTGGACAAGGCGCGCGCCCGACTGCGCCAGCTGAAGCTGCGCAACGTGCGCTTCAGTCACGCTGATGGTGGCCTGGGCTGGGAGGAGGCTGCACCGTTTGACGGCATTCTCAGTACCGCGGCCCCGGAAAGCATCCCCGAGGACCTCCTCCTGCAACTGGCGCCCGGCGGTTGTCTGGTCATCCCGGTGGGGGCATCGCTGCAGAACCTGCAGGTGATCACCCGGACCAGTGAGGGCTATGAGACACGCTTGGTAGAAGCGGTGCGCTTTGTGCCTCTGCGTTCGGGTACGGTGAAATGAGGCCATGACGCCACTGGGTGTGTTTCTTCGCGGAGTCCTGATGGGCGCGGCGGATATTGTGCCCGGGGTGTCGGGCGGCACCATGGCCTTCATCACCGGCATCTACGATCGCCTGCTGGCGAGTATTCGCGCCTTTGACCTGCCGCTCCTGCGCCTGCTGTATCGCGGCGACCTGCGGCGCGCCTGGGAGCATGTTGACGGCGCGTTCCTGCTCACGCTGGTCGCGGGCATAGCCACCAGCATCCTGTCCCTGGCCCGGGTTATCGCCTGGCTGCTGGAGGCCTATCCTGTGCCGCTCTGGGCGTTTTTCTTCGGCCTCATACTGGCCTCGGCACTGGTGCTGCTGCGTCAGGTACCGCATTGGAGCCCGGCCCGCGTGTTGTGCCTGATCATTGGGCTCGGCGTGGCGGCGGCGATCGCGCTGAGCCCTGTGGTGGCGCTGCCTCCGGGACTCCCCGCGGTGTTCATCGCCGGGTTTATCGCCATCTGCGCGATGATACTCCCGGGCATCTCCGGCAGTTTCATTCTCATCCTCCTGGGTATGTACGCAACGGTCCTGCAGGCGGTGAAGAACCTTGAGCTGGCCGTCATGCTGGTGTTTGCCCTGGGTGCCGGGCTGGGCCTGATGTGCTTTTCCCGGGTGCTGCACTGGCTGCTGCGCCGCTACCACGCGGCGACCATGGCGCTGTTGACCGGTTTCCTGTTCGGGTCACTGCTCGTGGTCTGGCCCTGGAAGCACCCCCTGGATTGGGTGCTCGGTAGCGATGGTGTGCCGCGGCCAGCACAGCAGGTGCCGGTATTACCCTGGCAGTTTGCCAGTGAGCCCTGGCTGCTGACCTGCCTGATTCTGATGGTGTTTGGCTTTACCCTGGTGTGGGTGATTGAGAGGCGCTGGGGTGGGTCATAGGCAACTGCCCGCGCTGCTGGGATGCCTGGCGCTGTTGCTGTTGGCGGGCTGCGGTAGCGGCGGACGTGCGCCCATCGAAGATCGACAGTCCCCTGCCGCGGTGGGTGGAGTAGCGTCGGAACGCTACGTTGTGCGGCGGGGAGATACCCTCTACGCAATCGCCTTCCGCTTTGGCATGGATTATCGCAGCGTCGCCGCCGCCAACGGGATTGCTGCACCCTACACGATCTACCCCGGGCAGAACCTGATTATCCGGCCCGGTCGTGAAGTTGTCGCAAGTCCGCGCAGCTCCCAGCCATCGCCGGCCAACCCCCGTCCCGTCCCGACCCAGGCCACCGCGCGGCCGGCGACGGTTCCCGGGCCTGTCAGCCCGCCAGTGGCGCCGCCACCGGGTAGCGTAGCGGGTACGCCGCGCAGTGAAAATCCGGCTCCTCCACTGGCCGCGGCCAGCACGCCACCGGCACCGCGCCTGACGCCGGTCAGCGCATGGCGCTGGCCCTCCCAGGGGCCGGTGACACGCCGGTATTCCGCCACGGTGCACAAGGGCATCGATATTGGCGGAAGCCGGGGTGACCCGGTGGTGGCCGTGGCCGCGGGTGACGTCGTGTACGCGGGTACCGGTATCGTGGGTTTTGGTGAGTTGCTGATTATCAAGCACGACGATGTGTACCTCAGCGCCTACGGACACAACGACCGCTTGCTGGTCGCTGAAGGTGCACGTGTGGCTGCGGGCCAGCAGATTGCCGAGAAGGGCAGCACCGGCACCGACGTCGTGAAGTTGCACTTCGAGATCCGCAAAGAGGGTAAACCGATCGACCCCCTGCAACTGTTGCCCAGGCGTTAGGTGTCTTGTGGTGTCTTGTAATGAAATGTAAGCATGGGGTAACCTGACCAACCGGCGACAGAAAGCTCCCTTCCGCGGGTGAGATTGAGGTGTGGCATGGAAGTCGAGATAACAAAAACAGGCCAGAGAGCCGCGACCCACGCAGTGCGCGAAACCGAAGAACCGGCCTATGCAGAAAGCGCCGACGCGACTGAACTCGAGGCGCTGGACGCGGACGAGGCGGCGGACGACGACGATGACGAGGCACTCGCCTTCGACCGCGCCAAGGCCGCGCGTTCCGGCGAAAAGTCGCTGGACGCAACCCAGCTGTATCTCAACGAGATCGGGTTTTCGCCGCTGCTGACCGCCGACGAGGAAAAACACTTTGCGCGCCTGGCGTTGAAGGGTGACGAGGCGGCGCGTCGCAGGATGATCGAGAGCAACCTGCGCCTGGTGGTGAAGATTTCCCGCCGTTACCTCAATCGAGGCCTCACGCTGCTCGACCTGATTGAAGAGGGCAACCTGGGACTGATTCGGGCCGTGGAAAAGTTTGACCCCGAACGGGGCTTCCGTTTTTCCACCTATGCGACCTGGTGGATTCGCCAGACGATTGAGCGCGGTATCATGAACCAGACCCGGACCATTCGTCTGCCTATCCATGTGGTCAAGGAACTCAATGTGTACCTGCGCGCCGCGCGGGAACTCACCCAGAAACTTGATCACGAGCCCACCGCGGAGGAAATCGCGGAGATGCTTGATCGCCCTGCCGGCGAAGTCAAACGCATGCTGGGTCTGAACGAGCGGGTGACCTCCATTGATGTGCCGATCAGTTCAGACTCTGATCGCGCGATGCTGGAAACCATTGCGGACAGCAACGACAGCGACCCCTCGCAGCTGTTGCAGGAGGATGACATTCGCAACAGCATCAGCCAGTGGCTGGATCAGCTCTCCGAGAAGCAGCGTGAAGTGGTTGCACGGCGCTTCGGCCTGCGCGGGCACGAAAGCAGCACATTGGAAGAGGTAGGGCGGGAGATAGGCCTGACACGTGAACGGGTCAGGCAGATTCAGGTCGAGGCGCTGCGCCGCTTACGCCAGATCATGGAGACCCAGGGGCTGACCGGCGACGCGATTTTCCGCTGAGGCCTCAGCGCTCCAGCAGTGCCAGCTTGTTGGGTTTGTTGGCCCACTCTTCGGCGTCCGGGAGGGCGTCTTTCATCTCCGTGATGTTGGGCCACACGTCGGCAAGCTCGGCATTGAGCTCAAGGAATACCGCCTGGTCTTCCGGCAGCTCGTCTTCGGAATAGATGGCGTCTACCGGGCATTCGGGCTCGCAGAGTGCGCAATCGATGCACTCGTCGGGGTGAATGACCAGAAAATTCGGCCCCTCGTAAAAGCAGTCAACTGGACAGACTTCCACGCAGTCTGTGTGTTTGCACTTGATACACTGTTCACCTACAACAAAAGTCATGCCAGTTTTGCCTCATTTGCAGGGGCGCCTCTGCCCCGTGGGCGCCCGTTTCGGGTCGGAAGTTTAACCGCTGCGCCCGGAGTTTTAAAGGGTTCGCGCCGGGCTGTTTTCCCGCGGGCAGGGCGGCCACCAGCGGGCTTGCCCTAGCCCAGGGTGTCACGGAGGCGGTAGAGCAGCTCCAGTGCTTCCCGGGGGGTCAGGGCATCCGGGTCGGTGTTTTCCAGAAGGGAGACCGCAGGGTGTGGTTCAGTGCTGGCGAACAGCTCAGCCTGGGTGGGTGCCGGCAAGGGGTCTTCGCGCCCGGGGGCGCGCTCCAGCGCCTGCAGCTTCTCGCGGGCGGCGCGCAGCACCGTGTCCGGTATACCCGCCAGCTTCGCCACCTGCAGGCCAAAGCTGCGGTTTGCCGGCCCCTCCTGGATGTTGTGCAGAAACACCACATGGTCCTCGTGTTCCGTGGCGTCCAGGTGCACGTTGGCCATGGTCGGGCACTGTTCCGGCAGGACGGTGAGCTCGAAATAGTGGGTGGCGAAAAGCGTGAAGGCCCGCACGGTGCGGGCCAGCTGGACGGCAGCCGCCCAGGCGAGGCTGAGACCGTCGAAGGTGCTTGTGCCGCGGCCCACTTCATCCATCAGTACCAGGCTGCGCTCGGTCGCGTTGTGCAGGATGTTGGCGGTCTCGGTCATCTCCACCATAAAAGTCGAACGCCCGCTGGCGAGGTCATCCGAGGAGCCGATGCGAGTGAAGATGCGGTCCATGGGTGACAGCCGTACGCGGTTCGCCGGCACGAAGCTGCCGACATGGGCGAGCAGGGCGATCAAGGCGTTCTGGCGCATGTAGGTGGATTTACCGCCCATGTTGGGACCGGTGATCAGCAGCATGCGCCGCTGATCGTTGAGCAGTGTGTCGTTGGCGATAAACGGCTCCTCCAGCACCTGTTCCACCACCAGGTGGCGGCCGGCCTCCACCTCGAAAACCTGTTCCTGCGTGAACTCAGGCTGGCACAGGCGCAGCTGTTCGGCGCGTTCTGCCAGGGTGCCGAGCACGTCCAGCTCGGCGACGGCAGATGCCGTGTCCTGCAGCGGCGCCAGCTGTTCGTTGAGGGTTTCAACCAGGGCCTCGTAGAGCATTTTTTCCCGCGCCAGCGCGCGACTGCGAGCCGAGAGCGCCTTGTCCTCGAAGGCCTTGAGTTCCGGTGTGATAAAGCGCTCCGCATTCTTCAGCGTCTGGCGACGCTGGTAGGTGTCTGGCGCGCGGGCCGACTGTGCGCGGCTGATTTCGATAAAATAACCGTGGACGCGGTTGTAGCCCACTTTCAAGGTACTGATGCCGGTCGCCGCACGCTCCCGCGCTTCAATTTCCAGCAGATAGTCGCCTGCGTTGCTACTGATGCGGCGCAGCTCGTCGAGTTCGGCATCGTAGCCGGTGGCGATCACACCGCCCTCACGAATGACCACCGGTGGATTCTCGCACACAGCGCGTTCCAGCAGCTGGCAGAGCTGCGGGTATTCCGCCGCCTGCACGGAGAGTGCGTCGAGACGATCCGCGCGACAGGTGGCGAGCGCCTCGCGCAGCGTGGGCAGTGCGGCCAGCGAACTGCGCAGGCGGGTCAGGTCCCGCGGTCGCGCGGAACGCAGCGCAACGCGGCTGAGAATACGCTCCATATCGCCTATGGGTTTCAGCGCAGTGCGCAGCGCTTCGAAGCGGTAGTCATCGCAGAGCGCGCGCACCGCTCCCTGACGCAGACCGAGCACTGCCGTGTCGGTCAGCGGGCGATGCAGCCAGCGGCGCAGCAGGCGACTGCCCATGGCGGTGACGCAGTGGTCCATCACGGAAAACAGCGTGTGCGTGTCGCCGCCGGCGAGGTTGCGGTCAATCTCCAGGTTGCGTCGCGTGGCGGCATCCATAATCACGCTCTCGGCGCGATTTTCATGCGCGATGCTACGGATATGCGGCAGATTGCTGCGCTGGGTGTCCTTCACGTACTGCAGCAGGCAACCCGCGGCGCCGAGTGCCAGCCCCAGGCTCTCACAGCCGAAACCCTGCAGGTCGTGGGTCTGGAACTGAGTGTTCAGGGCACGACGCGCGCTGTCCTGGTCGAACTCCCAGACCGGTTGTGCTCGCGCGCCACGCCGTGCGCTGAGCAGGGGCAGGCCAAGCGTGTCCTGGAACAGCACCTCCGCCGGATTCAATCGCTGCAGTTCACTGGCGAGTGCCTCATCACCCTCGACTTCGAGGACGCGGAAACGGCCGCTGGCGAGGTCCAGCCAGGCCAGGCCGAAGCGGCCCCTGTGCTCCGCTACCGCGAGCAACAGGTTGTCACTGCGTTCCTCCAGCAGCGCCTCGTCACTCAGGGTACCGGGGGTCACAACCCGCACAACCTGGCGTTCCACCGGGCCCTTGCTGGTCGCCGGGTCGCCGATCTGCTCGCAGATGGCCACCGAAACGCCGCTCTTGACCAGGCGCGCGAGATAACCCTCCGCTGCATGGTAGGGCACGCCCGCCATGGGGATGGGCTCGCCGGCGGATTTGCCCCGCGCGGTCAGGGTAATGTCGAGGAGCTCCGCAGCACGCCTCGCGTCGTCGAAGAAGAGTTCGTAAAAATCGCCCATGCGATAGAACACCAGGTCACGCGGATGCTGCGCCTTGATTTTCAGGTACTGCTGCATCATCGGGGTGTGCACAGTTGCGGATTCGCTGGTCATGTATTGCGTGCTGCCTGTTCCTTGGATCGGTGGGTTAACGCAGGGGCGGGCATGCAGGCCACAGTGGCCGTCTCTTCAATGCACCACCGAGCGCGGCCGCTGACGCGTGGAGCCATCCTCGGATAAGAGGTAATCAAGCCGCAGGCATTCTTCCGCCAGCTGCAGCATGGCCTGCATGGTCATGGCAACGAAGTGATTGAACTGGCTTTCGGTAATGCCGGCATTGCCGGGGAAAATGGCGGCGGCTACCAGCTGTGGCGTCGCGTCGTCCACCACGTCGAGGAACAGCTTGAGCACCGGGTACTCCATGTTCAACCGCCCCAGATCGGCGGACAGGGCAAGCAGGGCCATGGGGCGGATTTCCAGCTCTGTGGTGAACAGCAGGCCAAAGCTCTCGGGAATCAGGCGGCTGTCCAGTACGCCCTCCTGCGACCTGATTTCGCTGATGTGCAGGTTATCGCAGTGCTCGCACAGGTAATTCTGTACGGCGCTGGCGTTCAGCCAGCGTTCCAGCAGTGCTCGATCAGGTGTGACGGGGGTGGACATGGGACAACCAGTGGCAATTGGGTAGTCCCGATTTTACGTCATGCCCGGACTATCCTCCACCGGCTTCTGTGCTATAACGATGCCATGGGCACCGATATCCACACCGTGCAGTTTTCCACTGCCGACTATCAGCGCTTCAGCCAGCGGCTCGAGGCGAACCTGCAGCGTCTGGAGGCACTGCTGGGGGTGCCCGGCTTCGGTGAGGGGCCGGCGTCATTGGGCGCTGAACTGGAGCTGTACGTTGTGGATGGTGCGGGCAGGCCCGCACACCTCAACGAGGAGCTGCAGGCGGCGGCGGGCGACGAGCAGCTGACACTGGAACTCAACCGCTACAACCTCGAGTACAACCTGAGCCCGGTCGCAGTGGCGGACAGCCCCTTTCTCTCGCTGGAAGAGGAAATCTGCCGCAAGCTGGGAACGCTGCGCCAGCTGGCGGCACAGCGGGCTGCGCAGGTGGTGCCCATCGGCATCCTGCCCACGCTGCAGCGCGATGACTTCGGGCCCGCCTGCATGACGCCAAAACGGCGCTTTGCCGCGCTGGTGGAGCAACTGATTGCCCGCCGGGGACGCCGCTTCACCATCAATATCAACGGGCAGCATCCGCTGCAGCTGGACATGGACGATATCACCCTGGAGGGCGCCAATACCTCGTTCCAGGTTCACTATCGCGTGGCGCCTGAGCGGTTTGCGGATGTCTTCAACGCGATCCAGGCCGTTACCCCGCTGGCGCTGGCGGTGGCGGGCAATTCCCCAACCCTGTTCGGCCATAGCCTGTGGCAGGAAACGCGTATCCCGCTGTTCAAGCAGTCCATCGACACGCGTCTGCCCGACCGCTACGCCTGGAAAGAGCCTGCCCGGGTGAACTTTGGCCAGGGCTGGGTGCGCCGCGATGCGCTGGAGCTGTTTGCCGAGGCGGTGCGTCTCTACCAGCCCCTGTTGCCGGTTTGCGCCGAGGAGGCCGACGATCCTGCCAGTCAGGAACTGCGCGAGTTACAGCTGCATCAAAGCACGGTGTGGTTGTGGAATCGCGCGGTGTACGACGCTGCCGCCGGCGGTCATCTGCGTATCGAGATGCGCACCCTGCCGGCGGGGCCCACCGCCGCCGACATGGTGGCCAATGCGGCCTTCCTGATCGGCATGGCGGAAGGGCTGCAGCCCGGGCTGCAACGCTGGTTGCCAGCCCTGCCGTTTTCGATTGCTGAACACAATTTCTACCGCGCTGCCCAGGAGGGGCTGGCGGCCCGACTGGTCTGGCCGCGTCCGCAGCAGACAGTGTGCGAGGAGCAATCCGCAGCCAGCCTGGTCGCGGACATGTTGCCCGTGGCCCGTCGCGGCCTGGATGCCATCGGTATCGCCGGCACAGAGTCCGACCGCTATCTGGGGATCATCGAGCGGCGGCTGGCCACGGGGCAGACCGGGGCGCGCTGGCAGCTGGCGCATCTCGGGCAGCCGGAGTCCAGAACACGCCCGGATCTAACGCAGTTGAGCGTCATGCTCGAGGCTTACCGCTTGCGCAGCGAGACCAATGAGCCGGTAGCGGAGTGGCCGCAGTGAGGCGGGTGCGCTTCCTGCGGAATCCGCTGGCGACGGAAATCGGCGACACCGTAGAGGAGTTTCTGCAGATCCTCGGTGGCCCCGCGAGTGTCTTTCTGGACGGGCGGGATACCCGTCGCACGCGGGCGCTGGTCACGCTCCTGCATGGTAACGAGCCGTCCGGCCTGATGGCCCTGTTCCGCTGGATCAAGTCGGGTCGCCAGCCTGCCGTCAACTGCGTGTGCATCATCGGTTCCGTCGAGGCGGCACTGCGGCCGCCGTTGTTCAGCCATCGCATGCTGCCCGGCGTGCGCGACCTGAACCGCTGCTTCAAGCCGCCCTTTGAGGGTGCCGAGGGCCTCCTCGCAGAGGAAATCCTGCAGATCCTGCGCGTGCACCACCCGGAGGCGGTTATCGACCTGCACAACACCTCCGGCAGTGGGCCGGCCTTCGGGGTCTGCACGCACCTCGACCGTGAACACGACGCGCTGGTCGCGCTGTTTACGGAACGCATGATCGTGACCCGCCTCAACCTTGGCGCGTTGATGGAAATCAGTGAACACAGTTACCCCACGGTCACGGTTGAAGTGGGTGGTCGGCTTGACGAGCGCGCCCACGAATTGGCCTGGGAGGGCCTGTGTCGCTACTTTGACAGTGATCGCGTGCTGGCGGGGGATGAGCCGGTCTGGGCGCTGGAGATCCTGCAGGATCCCGTGCGGCTGCATCTGAATCCCGGCGTGACCCTGGCCTACGGCGAGGCGCCTGACAGCGCGGCTGACGTCACCCTGCGGCAGGACATGGAGCATTTCAATTTCGCTACCGTCGATCCCGATGAGCCGCTGGGCTGGATACGCGGAGACCTGCGGAGCCGGTTCTGGGCCCAGGACGCGGGGGGGCGCTGTGTGCTTTCCAGCTTGCTGCGCTGCGTCGGAGGGCGCCTTTACCCGGCGGCGAAAATGACACTGTTCATGATCACCACCAACGTCGCCATCGCCCGCAGTGATTGCCTGTTCTACGCGGTCCCGCAGGCCAGCGTGTCATCCTGATTCCCGCCGACCTGTCGCCCAGGCAGGCACATCCCTGATCGCCGGGCAGATTTGGTGGTTCAGGGGGCTTGCAATTCACAGCCAATGCACTGAGTATATATACAGTACTCGGGTCCGGGAATCTGGCACCCGCAACCTTCGCCGCACAGGCCATCAATGACAGGAGCCGTCGATTATGGACGCCAACAAGCAGAAAGCACTGGATGCAGCCCTCAGCCAGATCGAACGCCAGTTCGGCAAGGGTACGGTGATGCGCATGGGCGACAACGAGCGTGTGGCCATGCCCGCGATCTCGACCGGTTCACTCGGTCTGGATATTGCGCTCGGCATCGGCGGCCTGCCCAAGGGGCGCATCTGCGAGATCTACGGCCCCGAGTCCTCGGGCAAGACGACACTGACACTGCAGGTGATCGCCGAGTCGCAGAAAGCAGGGGGCACAGCGGCGTTTATCGACGCCGAGCACGCCCTTGACCCCAGCTATGCCGAAAAACTCGGCGTCTGCGTGGATGACCTGATCCTGTCTCAACCGGATACCGGAGAGCAGGCACTGGAAGTCGCGGAGATGCTGGTGCGGTCCGGCGCGGTGGACGTGCTGGTCATCGACTCGGTTGCCGCCTTGACGCCGAAGGCGGAAATCGAAGGCGAAATGGGGGATTCCCACGTCGGTCTTCAGGCGCGCTTGCTGAGTCAGGCCATGCGCAAGCTCACCGGGGCCATCAAGCACAGCAATTGCCTGGTGATCTTCATCAACCAGATTCGCATGAAGATCGGCGTGATGTTCGGCAACCCGGAAACGACCACCGGTGGCAACGCACTGAAGTTCTACTCATCGGTACGCCTGGACATCCGCCGCATCGGTGCGGTGAAGGAGGGCGACGAGGTGGTCGGCAACGAAACCCGCGTCAAGGTGGTGAAGAACAAGGTGTCTCCACCCTTCAAGCAGGCTGAATTCCAGATTATGTACGGCAAGGGCATCTACCACATGGGTGAGGTGATCGACTGGGGTGTGAAGCTCAATCTGATCGACAAATCCGGTGCCTGGTACGCCTACAAGGGAGACAAGATCGGTCAGGGCAAGGCCAATGCGGCACGCTTCCTCGAAGAGAACCTGCCCATCGCCGAGGAGATAGAAGCCGAAATCCGTCGTCAGACCATGGTCGCTGCAGCGCCTCCGGCAAAAAAGGTTGCGCCGGCTGCTGAAGCCGATCTGCCGGACGAGGAGTAAGGCGAAGCCCGGGTGCTGTGCGCCCGGGGTCGATTTCCAGGTGCCGGGCTCCACTCACCCCCACTCTCGCGTGCCCGGCACCTCTTTTATCACCCATCGCAATGCCGATGGCTCGCGTTATCATGGCGTCCATGTCTGATCAATCCATCCATCCTGATACGCAGGGTCCGGCGGGCCGCGGGCCGGCCGCAGCCTCTGCGGCGGATATACGCAGTGCTGCCATGGACCTGTTGGCGCGGCGTGAGCACGCTCGCAGCGAGTTACAAACCAAGCTTCAGCGTCGTTTCGACGACGCAGCGCTGGTGAGCCGCGTGCTGGACGATCTTGCCGCGGAGAACCTGCAGAGCGATGCACGCTATGCCGAAAGTCTACTGCGCCAGCGACTGGACCGAGGCTACGGGCCGGTGCGTATCCGCCAGGAAATGCGCGAACGCGGTGTGGCGCAGGAGCGTATGCTCGCAGCCCTGGAGGCGGTTGATCCCGATTGGTACGAGGCGGCCACCCTGGCCTTCCAGCGCAAGTTCGGGCCGGCGTGTGCATTGCAGCCCGAGGACCCTGGTGAGTCGCCGTCCTGTCACAGCCGTCGTGAAGCACAGCAGCTGCGCCTGAAAGAAAAGGCGCGGCGCATGCGTTTCATGCAGTACCGCGGTTTCCTGCCGGAGCATTTCCGGCACCTGCTCGAGGACTGACCGCCACGATGCGCCCCCGCACTGACGCCGAGCCCGGGCAGGTACTCGACTGGTCGGTTTTGCCACGCCTCTGGCCCTACCTGCGCGATCATCGTCGGCGTATCGCCCTGGCGATGGCCTGTCTGCTGCTGGCCAAGGGTGCGATACTCGTGATCCCCTTCATCATGAAGCATCTGGTGGATGGCTTGAACCTGGAGTCGGGTGCGCGGCTCGCCGGATCGTTGGCGCTGGGGTTGATTGCCGCCTACGGTATCGCGCGCCTCTCCAGCGTATTGTTTGCCGAATTACGCGACACCCTGTTTGGTCGCGTCACTGAGCGCGCCATGCGTTCCCTTGGACTGTCGGTATTTCGTCACGTCCATCAGCTGGACCTCGGTTTCCATCTGGAGCGGCGCACCGGTGGCCTGGCCCGCGACATTGAACGGGGCACCAGCGGAGTGAGCTTTCTGCTGCGTTTCATGGTGTTCAACATTGTGCCCACACTGTTTGAAATTGCGGTAGTGGTCTCGGTATTCCTGTTCAGTTACGGGCTGAGTTATGCGCTGGTGACCCTGGTTTCAGTCGTTGCCTATGGCTGGTTTTCCTTTGGTGCGACGGAGTGGCGCACACGCTTTGTGCGGGAAATGAACGAGGCCGATTCGGCCTCCAATACGCGCGCTGTGGACAGCCTGCTCAATTTTGAAACCGTGAAGTATTTTGGCAATGAAGCCTACGAGGCGCAGCGCTACGACGAAGATCTGGCGCGCTGGGAGCAAGCGCGGCGGCGCAACCGCCTGTCACTGTTCGGGCTAAACGGCGGCCAGGCACTGATCATTGCGTTGGCGCAAACGGGCATCATCGGCCTCGCGGTATTGCAGGTGCGGACGGGGCAGCTCACGCTGGGTGACTTCGTACTGATCAGCCAGTACATGATCCAGCTGTTTCTGCCACTCGGTTTTCTCGGGTTTGTCTACCGAGAAATGAAAGGAGCAATGGCCAATATCGAGCGTCTGTTTGCCTTGCTGGATGTGCGCCCGGAGCTCGCTGATCGGCCCGGAGCGCCGGCCCTGGACGTTGCTGGTGGCGCTATCCGTTTTGAGCAGGTGAGCTTTCGTTACCAGGCTGGGCGCAGCATTCTCGACCGGGTCAGTTTCGAGGTGCCGCCGGGCAAGAAAGTGGCGGTGGTGGGAGCCAGTGGCGCCGGCAAGTCTACACTGGTCAAGCTGCTGTTTCGCTTTTACGACCCCAGTGCGGGGCGGATACTCATTGACGGGCAGGACATCGCAGAGGTCACCCGCGAATCGCTGCGCAGGGCGATTGGCATCGTGCCCCAGGACACCGTGCTGTTCAACGACACCCTGCTGGAGAACCTGCGATACGGCAAGCCTGGTGCCTCGGACGCCGAGGTGGCCGAGGCCGCCAGCATGGCCCACCTGGACGAGTTCCTTGTCCAGCTGCCCGATGGTTGGCAGACCCGGGTGGGCGAGCGCGGACTCAAGCTTTCCGGGGGGGAGAAGCAGCGCGTCTCCATTGCCCGCACCATCCTCAAGCGTCCGCCCATTCTGGTGTTTGACGAGGCCACATCCAGCCTGGACAGCCGCTCGGAGCAGGCGATTCTGAAGGCGCTGCGGGAGATTGCTCTCAACCATACCAGTCTGGTGATTGCTCACCGCCTGTCCACCGTTGTCGACGCTGACCGTATTCTGGTGCTGGATCAGGGCCGGATCGTCGAACAGGGCGGGCATCGCGAATTACTCGCATTGGGTGGTCGCTATGCGGCGCTGTGGGCTGCGCAGCAGGAGCAGTCGCTGCCCGATCCTCAGTAGGTATAACTGGACTGCAGGCCCAGCGGAAGACCCAGGGCCCAGTAGCCGAGCAGGAACAGCGTCCACAAAATGATGAAACTCACCGAGTAGGGCAGCATCAGCGCGGTGACCGTGCCGATCCCGGCGCTGCGAACATAGCGCTGACAATAGACCACCACCAGCGGAAAGTAGGGCATCAGTGGTGTGATGATGTTGGTGGTGGAGTCGCCTATGCGGTACGCCGCCTGGGTGAGGTCCGGTGATGCCCCGAGCTTCATCAGCATGGGAACCAGAATGGGGGCGAGCAGCGCCCATTTGGCCGATGCCGAGCCGACGAACAGGTTGAGAAAGCCCGTCAGCAACACAATGCCGGAAATGGTGAGGGCGCCAGGCAGTCCGAGTGCCTGCAGCCCCTGTGCACCTTTCACTGCCAGCAGTATGCCCAGGTTCGAAGCGCCAAAGGCGTAGATGAACTGGGCGATAAAGAACATGATGACCAGGTAGTAGCCCATGGTTTGCATGGTTTTGGTCATGCCCTCGATCACGTCCCGGCTGCTGGTGACCGTGCCCGCGCTGATGCCATACACCACGGCGGGCAGCAGGAAGAGCAGGAAGATCAACGGCACGATCGACGCCATGAGCGGAGCACCATTTTCTGTCAGGGAGCCACCCGGCCCGCGCCAGGCGGAACCCTCGGGCACTGCGCTCAGGCACAGCAGTATGATGGCCACGAGCATGCTCCACAGGGCGAGACGCAGCGCCCGCCGCTCTGTTGTACTCAATGCCTGCATCCCGGTCTCGGCGGCGACATCCGCGTCGATTGGCGTACGGCGCAGATGGGGTTCGACAAAGCGATCTGTGACCAGCCAGCCGACCAGCACGATCAGCAGAGAGGATGCTGAGGTGAAGAAATAGTTGTTCAGCGGGTTGAGGACCACGGAGGGGTCAATAATCTGGGCGGCGGACTGGGAGATACCCTGCAGCATCGGGTCGACCGAGGAGGGCACAAAGTTTGCCGAGTAGCCCCCCGAAACGCCGGCAAATGCCGCAGCGATGCCCGCCAGCGGGTGGCGGCCCGCCGCGTGGAAGATGATGCCTCCCAGCGGTATCACCAGTACGTAGCCGGCATCTGCGGCGGTGTGGCTGACGATCCCGACGACAATCACCATCGGGGTGAGCAGCCAGCGCGCGGTCACCCCCAGCATGGCGCGCAGGGTGCAGTTGATGAACCCGGTGTGTTCCGCTACACCAATGCCGAGCATGGCCACCAGCACTACGCCGATCGGGTGGAAGTGGGCGAAGGTTGTGACCATGTCCGCGAGAAACTGCGTCATGGCGGTCGGCGAGAACTGGTTGACGACCTGCAGTGCTTCGCCACTGCGGGGATCAATCAGGTCGTATTCGAATTGTGAGAACAGCAAGGACAGTGCCCAGGTGATGAACAGCAGGGCAATGAACAGAACGGCCGGGTCCGGCAGGCGGTTGCCGACGCGTTCAATACCGGCCAGCAGCCGCTGGGTCACTGTCACGGGGTGGGCAGGCTGGTTCATGCTGGCGGCGGCTCCCTAAAAGCCCAGTGTAAATCGCCCTTACGCCGGACACAAACCGCAGGTTCAGGCGCGGTGCTCAGTCAAGGGGATAGGGGGGGCGCTGCCCGCCGCAGAGCACGTCTGTGACCTGCTCGGTATCCATGTATTCGGTGAGCTTGACCAGCTGTCCCTTGTCGAACTCAAACAGAAAGTGGTAATCATTGCTGTAGGTCTGGCCGGAGATGTGCTCGCCTTCGCTGGAGGCCTCCACCGCCACCTTTTCCCCCTCCGCCACCATGCCGCGAATGGTGAATGTCAGGCCGCCCGGGAACACATCCATGATGCTGGCGATCGCCGGCCTCAGATCGGCGCACTCGGTGACCCCGGAGATCAGGGTGGCGCCCATGGTTTCCACGCTACCGCTCTTGGCGTAGGCCGCAACGACGGCATCGACATTGCCCGCACTCAGGTCGCTGAGAAACTGGCGCACGCGGGCTTTATTGTCGGTCTCTGTGGTCATGCCGTGGTCTCGTCAGGGCGCGCGCCGGATGGCGTCACTCACTTCATGATAGTGCGCTCCGCGCGTCGCGCCACAGCGCTGGTACAGCATTTCAAGCCAGCGGACCCGGGCGTTGTCAGGAGAGAGTTTCTGGTTCAACTATTCGATAGCGCTGCGGGCCCATCGGGCCCGCCCACGGGGATGGCGCGCCGGTCAGCGATTGCGACCCAGTCGCTCGTGTGCATTGACCCACTCGTTCTGCCGGGTTTCCTTGTCCACTCGCGTGGCTGCGCCCAGGGAGAGCTCTCCCGCGACCACCAGTCCCGCGGCAATTTCTGCCAGTTTCAGGGCTTTGCCCTGGCCATGACAGCCCATGATTTCCAGACATTCGCGCTGGGTGGGCAGGTTGGTGCCGCCCCCGTAGGTGGCGAGGATCAGTGCCGGCAGGGTGATGGAGAAGAAGTAATCCCCCTCGCGGGTGACGCGGGTGTACACGCTGCACTGGTTGGACTCGCCAATGTTGGCGATATCCTGCCCGGTTGCCAGATACAGCGCGGCGAGTCCGTTGGCCGGGTGTGCAGCGTTATTGGAGGAGTGCGTCAAAAAGGAGGCCACGGTGGTGATGCCCCAACCATAGTGCATCGCCTCGGGTGTGATACGCAGATGCGATTGCAGGACATCGCGAGGAACGGTGATCTCAGCGGTCACGCGCCGGCCCCGCCCCTTCAGGGAATTCACGGACGAGGTGCGCTTCTCGGTGTCGAAGTTGCCGGAGAGCAGGTAGTGCCGCATTTGCGGGAAGCGTTCGCGTATCCATTCACAGGCGACAAAAGTGGCCTTGCTGGTCATGTTCTGGCCCGCTGCATCACCGGAGCTGTAGTCAAACCGGGTAAACACCATGTTGTGTGCAATGTAGTGTTCAATCTCGTTGAGCTTGCCCACGGAGGTGGTGCTTTCCGCAACGGCTTTGATCGCGGCAAAGTTCTCATCCAGCCACAGGTTGAAATCCCGCGCGTCCCGCGCATCGCGGAATACAAAGCAGGGCGCGCGCTGCATCGCCTCGCCGCAGACCGTGGTTTTGACACCGCCGCTTTCCCGGATGACTTTCATGCCCCGGTTGTAGCTGGCCAGCATGGTGCCCTCCACGGTGGCCATCGGGACGTAGAACTCCCCCTGGGCGTGCTCGCCGTCGATCAGCAGCGGCCCCGCGAGGCCGATGGGTACCTGGGCGACACCGAACAGGTTTTCGATATTGCCAGCCATGTCCTGCGGGTCAAACGAGTACTGCCGCGTGTGGTTCAGCTGCGCCCCGGTTTTCTCCTCGATGAAGGATTGCCGCTGGGCAATGATCTCGGCACTGTAGTCGTTGTCGTTGGAACGGGGGATCCTGCTGCTCATGGCGCTGTCCTCGGCAAAAGGCGCCAGAGTAGGAAAAAGGGGGGTAGGGTGCAAGCGCTGGTCAGCCCGACCGGCGCGCTCAGTTGTTCCCGCGTTGTAGATGTCGCTGGATGACCTGCAGAAAGTCCTCCCCGTACTTGTCGCGTTTGCGTTCGCCGACACCGCTGAGGGCACCGAAGGCGGCTATGCTGCGCGGCAGCTCGGCACACATTTCCTGCAGGGTTTTGTCGTGGAAGATGATGTAGGGCGGAATGCCCTGCGCTTCTGCGAGTCCGCGCCGGCATTCGCGCAGCGCCTCCCAGAGCTCCGTGTCGAGGTCATCGGGCAGTCGCTGGCGTGTCTGCTGGCGTGTGGCGGGGCGCGCGAGGTCGCGGCGCAGCTCCAGGGTTTCCTCACCGCGCAGCAGCGGACGGCATTGGTCCTCCAGACGCAGTGCGCCGAAATGGTCGAGATCCGCGCGCAGGTAGCCGCGCGCCACCAGCTGCCGGAACACCGAACGCCATTGGTTGTTGTCCAGTGCCTTGCCTATGCCGAAGGTGGGCAATACGTGATGATCGTACTGGAATATCCGGTCGTTCTCGGCACCGCGCAGTACGTCGATCAGGTGGTTTACGCCAAACCGCTGTCCGGTGCGGTAGACGGCACTCAGGGCCATGCGCGCGGCTTCGGTGCCGTCCCAGGTAGGCACTGGCTCCAGGCAGGTATCGCAGTTGCCGCAGGGCTGGGTCAGGCTGTCGCCGAAGTAGCGCAGCAGCGCCTGGCGCCGACAGGTGGTGATTTCACACAGGCCCAGCATGGCATTCAGGCGCTGTTGTTCCGCCCTTTTGTGCTCCTCGCTGCCGTCGGACTGGTCCATCATCTGGCGCAGTTTCAGAACGTCCTGCAGGCCGTACACCATCCAGGCGTCCGCCGGCAGGCCATCGCGCCCGGCCCGCCCTGTTTCCTGGTAATAGGCTTCGATGGTTTTAGGCAGGTCGAGGTGGGCGACGAAGCGCACATCGGGTTTGTCGATGCCCATGCCGAAGGCGATGGTGGCGACCATGATCACCGCTTCGTCCCGCAGAAAGCGCGCCTGATGGCTGCTGCGCAGGGCAGCCGGAAGGCCGGCGTGGTAGGGCAGTGCATCGTAGCCCGCCTGTTGCAGGGCGAGGGCGGTCTCTTCAACCTTGTTGCGCGACAGGCAATACACGATGCCGGCGTCCCGTGGGTGCTCGTTTTTCAGGAACCGCAGCAGCTGCTGTTTGGGGCTCTGCTTGAGTGCGATGCGGTAGCGGATGTTGGGACGATCAAACCCTGCGATATAGTGTTCCGCCTGGGCCAGGTCCAGCCGCGTGACAATTTCCTCGCGCGTGCGGGTGTCGGCAGTGGCGGTCAGGGCGATGCGCGGCACCTGGGGGAAGCGCTCGTGCAGCAGGCTCAAATGCAGGTAGTCTGCGCGGAAGTCGTGGCCCCATTGGGAGACGCAGTGGGCTTCGTCAATCGCGAACAGCGCGATGGTGGACTGCTCCAGCAGGCGCAGCATACGGGCCTGCACCAGGCGCTCCGGGGCGATGTAGAGCAGGTCAAGCTCGCCGCGCAGCAGGGCTGCCTCGACGGCTGCGGCGTCGTCCGGCACCAGCGTCGAATTGAGATAGGCGGCGCGCACGCCCAGTTCACGCAGGGCGTTGACCTGATCCTGCATCAATGCGATCAGCGGCGATATGACGATGCCACACCCCGGGCGCACCAGCGACGGCACCTGGTAGCAGAGGGACTTGCCGCCACCGGTCGGCATCAGAACGAGGGCATCGCCGCCGCCGACCACCTGGTCCACGATACTCTCCTGCAGCGGTCGGAACGCCGGGTAGCCGAAGACGGATTGCAATACGGAAAGGGAAGCGGTCATCCTCGGCAGTATACCGCAGGTGGGCGCCTCTGCCTGCCGTCGAATCAGTCCAGCAGCGCCTGGATCAGTTCGGCGCGTAACTGACGGGGATCGATAACGCGATCAAATGCCATAGTGTCGGCACCGGCCCAGGCGCCCGTCTGGCGCTCCAGCAGTGCGGCGGCATCGACTGCACTGGCGCCCGTGGCGGCAGCGGCCCCCAGAGCCGGCACTCCGCCCAGACTCACCCCCGGCAGCGCCAGGCTGACCGTTTGCCGATCCCAGGGGTTCATACCCATCACCGAGCTGCCGAAGCCGAAGGCCTTGCGCAGTGTGACCACAATCTTGCGCCCGCGGAAGCGGCGCTGCGCACTGAACATGTTACCGGCGGCGCGCAACACGCCAGAGCGTTCTGCCGCGGGTCCGGGCATGACGCCGGGGTTGTCGACCAGCATGACCAGCGGCAGGCTGAAGCGGTGCGCCATGTCGATAAAGTGGCTGGCTTTCTCTGCCGCGTGTCGCGTGATCGCGCCGGCTTCAACCGCCGGCTGGTTGGCGACAATCAGGCAGCGCTGGCCACCGATATGGGCGAGTGCCGTGATCAGCGTGCGGCCGAAATCCGGCTGCAACTCCAGCAAACTGCCTGAGTCGGCCAGCTCATCAAGCACCTTGCGCATATCGTAGGGGCGGGAGACGTCCGGGGGAATGATGTCCAGCAGGGCGTCGCTGTCGCCCGAGGTGGCGACCTCGCCAGCCGCTGCCGCTTCGGAATGCGGCGCGCAGACCATCTGGAGAAAATGGCGGGCACGCGCGAAACACTCAGTTTCGGTGGCGCAGCACAGGTGAGCCACACCGCTGTCACGTGTGTGCATTTTTGCGGAACCGAGCTCCTCGGCGGTGGTGTCGATACCCATGGCGGCCTTGACCAGCGGTGGCCCTGCACTGAACAGGGCGCTGTCCTGCTGCATGATGACAATGTCGGCAAACATCGCGGCCAGCGCACCGTGTCCGGCGGACATGCCCAGTACCAGCGCGACAACCGGGATGGCCCCCTGAATGTCCGCCAGCAGCTGCAGGTCCCCCGGTGCATGCGGATAGCGCTCACCCTGGTTGCTCGCCCGCTCGCCGGCACCCTCCAGGAGCAGCAGCAGCGGGTGCCGGTTCTCGCGTGCCAGACGCACCAGGCGCGCACGCTTGGCGGCGTTGGGGTGGCCGATCGACCCCCCCTGAACGGTAAAATCTTCCACCAGCAGGACCACGGGGCGTCCGTCCAGGCGCGCCACCCCGCCGACGAGTCCATCGGCGGCAATCGCCGGCTGTCCCTGAGGGTGATGTCCGGCGGCGAGCAGGCCGTATTCGCGGAAGGAGCCTTCATCGACCAGCGCTGCAATGCGCTCCCGCGCCGTGAGCCGGCCGCGGGCGTGCTGTCGTTCAATCCGCGCTTCGCCGCCCATGGCGGTCGCGGCTTCGCTGCGGGTGTGGAGCTCGGTGAGCAGCGCCTCCCAGTCCTGCCGATAGCCACTCATATCACATTGCCCGGGGTGGCGACAGGCCGAAAGCCGCCCAGTCGGGTTCCGCCATACTGTCGACGAAGCGCTGGAAATTCCAGGGCCAGCTGGAGGGTATGCCCTCGGCGTCCAGGTACCAGCTTACGCAGCCGCCGCGGTACCACACCGTGCGCTTCGCGGCTTCCACCCGCTCGGCTTCGAAGGCCTCCATTGCCGCCAGGCTCGGTTCCACCTCGGTACAGTCGCCGGCATCCAGTCGCGCCATCAGGCGCTCGATATAGGCCCACTGGTGCTCGGCGATGTCGATCAGGGAAAAGTTGCCCACGGGGCCATTGGGTCCGTTCAGCATAAACAGGTTGGGAAACCCGGGCATGGTGACCGCCAGGTAGGCCTTGGGGCGGTCATGCCAGAAGTCGGCCAGCGACACACCGTCGCGACCGGTGATGGCCATGGGCCGCATAAAGGCATCCGCGTGGAAACCGGTAGCGAAAACGATCACGTCCAGCTCGTGCAGTTCGCCATCGACGGTGCGTATACCGGCGGCTTCAATCTGCTGGATGCCGGTGCTCACCAGGCGCGATTGCGGATGCTGGATTGCCTGGTAGTAATCGGGGGAGAACACCAGGCGCTTGCACAGCGGCAGGTGGTCGGGGCGCAGTTGCTCACGCAGCACGGGGTCAACAACCGAATGCTCGAGATTGTCGCGACAGGCCTGTGCCATGGCTTGCGAGGCTTCCGAGTCAATATCGGTAATGGACTGGGTATACGCCTCCACAGAGGCCATATACTCCTCGACATTCATTGCCTGGGCCAGCACCGCCGGATCGTGAAACGCAGCGCGCTCCGCTTCAGTGAAATGCCCGTTTTCGACGGGCATGATCCACTGCGGCGTACGCTGGTAGTGCTCCAGCAGGGCGGCTTTCCCGGCCAGCGCAGAGACAATCTGCACACCGGTAGAGCCGTTGCCGATGATGCCGATGCGTCTGCCTTCAAGGGGCACGCTGTGATCCCAGCGCGCGCTGTGGAAGAGGGCGCCCTGGAATGTGCCGGCACCGGGGATGTCAGGGTATTTGGGGTGATGCAGAACCCCGGTGGCGGCAATCAGGATGTCTGCGCTGTCTCGGTGGCCACTGGCGAACTGCAGGTGCCAGCGACCATCACGGTAGGCGGCCTCCGTGCATTCCTCACCGAAGCGGGTCAGCGCATTGATCCCGTATTTCTGTGCCGTGCGCTCAAAATAGGCCTGGATTTCCGGCCCGGGAGGCAGGTGTCGCGTCCAGTCCGGATTGCGCTCGAAGCTGTAGGTGTAGAAGTGTGAGGGTACATCGCAGGTCAGGCCAGGATAGGTGTTCTCGCGCCAGGTGCCGCCCACCCTGTCCGCCTTTTCGTACAGCGTGACGTCCCGGTAGTCCATGTGCTGCAGGCGAATGCCGGCGAGTATTCCGGCCATACCGGCGCCGAGGACGATGATGCGAGGCTGTTTTTCAGGCATGGTACTGATATCCGTCATCAGAGTGAGAGCAGCAGCTTACGCGAACATTGCGCGTGGCAAGGGTGCTTATTTGTCTTAAAATAATGCATTAATGTTCAGTGGCGCTATCCGCTGTTGGAAAATGACATGAACAGACCGACCCGTACCGCCAGCCCGGCTGCTCCGATGTCCACTGCCCCGACGGGCAACAGTGGACGGGCCAGTGATATTTTCGCGCCGCTGGTGGCATTGCTGGCCGCCGAGTTGCGCCGCGGCGGCGATACCCGTGAACGGCATCCGCCGCCAACCAACCTTGTTCAGTTCACTGCCTGGTATCTGGCGACCGTGCAACGCCTCGAGCAGCGTCTGGGCGAAGCGCAGAGCCACGGCCCGATGTCGCGCAGGGAAGTTGAGTTGCAGTGTCGCCTGGCCTTGTCCGCCAGCAACCTTGAGGAGGCGATCCAGCTCTGCGCAGAATTTGCGGCGCTGCTGCATCCGCGGGCCGGCCGCATTGGCCTGGAACTGCACCCGGAACACGCCACATTTCGGCTGGATTCACTGCGCCCGCAGGTCAGCAGTGCCAGCAGCCTGGTGGATATCACTGGCTTGTTTGCCTATTTCCAGCTCCTGCAGTGGCTGGCGGGGCGCACCCTGCCGCTGCAAAGGGTGAGAATTGGCCCGCTGCGGCGGGAAGACGTGCTGCCGTTTCTGCGCCTGTTCAAGGCGCCGGTGCTCGCGGGCGGTGAGGGCTACGCGCTGGATTTCCCACGCGCTGCGCTGGCCATGCCCGTGGTTCGCACCCCCGCCGAGTTTCCCGCATTCTTTGCCTGTTTTCCCTGCGAGGTATTCGGTCCGCGCGGGCGCGGTTTGGCTGAGCAGGTCAGTGCATTGCTTGCGGCGGCCTTGCGGCAGGGTGTGCCACTGCCCGGTCAGGCGCGGCTGGCGGAAGACCTGGGGTTGAGCCTGTCGACGTTCCGGCAGCGACTGCGGGCTGCGGGAACCGGCTATCGCCAGCTGCGGGCCGAGGCCGTACGCGCTACGGCCTGTGATGCGCTGCGGGAGTCCGACCGCCCCGTCGTCGATATCGCGCAGCAGCTGGGTTTCGCCGATGCAGCGACGTTCCGCCGCGCCTTTCTGCGCTGGGAGGGGGAGACGCCGGGCGCCTGGCGCGCCCGACACCGGGGGAGCGATACGGCTGACCCTCCCCACCCCCGGGAATAAACCGTTGACCGCGTTAACAACTGCTGTATACTCGGTTCTGCTTGAACGTTTTACACCTATTTATGTATACCATTTCGAAGTCCGCAGTTAGTACCTCGTCCCTGTTTTCATAAGTAATTGCACTACCTCAAGCCTTACCGCCCTCACGAGGGTTAATCTCTACCTGAAATACAGGAACGCATCATGGCTACTGGCACCGTAAAATGGTTTAACGAAACTAAAGGCTTTGGCTTCATCGAGCAGGAGTCCGGCCCGGACGTATTCGCGCACTTCAGCGCAATCTCCGGCTCTGGCTTCAAGACGCTGATCGAAGGTCAGAAAGTCGAGTTCAACATCACTCAGGGCCAGAAAGGCCCGCAGGCAGAAAACATCGTCGTCGTCTAACACCGACACGGTTCTGCAGAAAACCCGCGCCGGCAACGTCGCGGGTTTTTTTGTCGCTGAAAACGGCAGCGACGGTTCAAATTCTGCGCACAGGACGTTTGCCCGCCCGCTGTTCAGGCTCTATCGTGAGGCCCGGTTAACGCAAAGGGGCTACCGTGTGCTGCACATCCATATCGCGCGTCGTGTTATAAAGGGGTTGGCCGTGGTCGGCCTGCTTGGGCTCAGTCCACAGCTGCTCGCTCTGCAGCCCGACGAACGCTGCGACCATTTCACGCCCGAGAAGCGGCCATTTTTCGGCGACCTGCATGTGCATACCCGCTACTCGCTGGATGCGAGCACACAGGGGACGCAGACCACGCCCGCCGAAGCCTACCAGTTCGCACGCGGCGAGCGCATCGGCGTACAACCCTGGAATGCTGACGGCACCGCACAGCGTTCCCTGCAACTGGCGCGGCCGCTGGACTTTGCCATGGTATCTGACCACGCGGAGCTGATTGGCGAAGTGGAGATGTGTAACAACCCGGATGTTAGCGGCCATAACAGCTGGCAGTGCCGTTTCTACCGGGCTTGGCCGCGCGGCGCGTTCTATCTGTTCAATTACATGGCCGCCATGCGCGCCTCCCACCTGGGTCTCTGTGGCGAGGATGGTGCGCTGTGTCGCGACGCAGCGCTGGCGCCGTGGCAGGAGATGCGTGACGCGGCAGAGGCGTACAACGATCGCAGCAGCGCCTGCGCGTTTACCACATTCATCGGTTACGAGTGGACCGGTGTGGCACCGCCGACCGGCGGCAATCTGCATCGTAATGTCGTCTTTCGCAGTGGTGAGGTGCCCGAGCTGCCAGTGAGCTACATCGATACGCCCGGGGAAACCCTGCTCTGGGACGCGCTGGAAACCGGGTGCAACGACAGCGGGAGCGGCTGTGAAGCGCTGGTGATTCCGCATAACTCCAATCTCAGCGCCGGCCAGATGTTCGCCTTGCAGCGCCCGGACGGCAGTCCGTTGGACGCTGATTACGCGGCGCAGCGTCAACGGATGGAACCGCTGGTTGAAATCATGCAGCACAAGGGCGCTTCCGAGTGTTTTTATGCCCCGGGCGTCACCCGTGACGAGTTATGTGCGTTCGAGCAACTGCCCCGCGACAATATCGCGCGCTTCAATACTCCACCCAAGCCTGATACCGGGTTTCTGCGCGATACCTGGCAGCAGGGCCTGTCGCAGCAGGAACAGCTTGGGGTCAATCCCTTCCGGTTCGGTGTGATTGCGAGTACGGATACCCACCTTGGTGCCCCGGGGGCGGTCTCCGAATCGCGCTTTCTGGGGCACGGAGGAGATGGCGTGCCTGCCCTCAAAGCGGTTCCTCCCGGACTGCCCGATAAACTGGAATACAATCCGGGTGGTCTGGCAGTGATCTGGGCAGAACAGAACACGCGGGACGCCCTGTTTGACGCCATGCAGCGTCGAGAGGCCTACGGCACCAGCGGTCCACGTATTGTCAGCCGCCTGTTTGCGGGCTTCGATCTGCAGCCGGAGCTCTGCGCCGCGCCCGATATGGCGACCCAGGGATATGCACAGGGGGTGCCGATGGGTTCCGAGCTTGGGCCCGCACCGGTCGGCGCCAGTCTGACGCTGTTGCTGGCCGCCCAGCAGGATGCGGGTGTGGCCGCGCAGCCGGGATTGCCCCTGCAGAAGATCCAGGTGGTAAAAGGTTGGCTGGACGCCACGGGTGAGCGCCACGAGCAGGTCTATGATGTCGCGGGTGACCCCGAGCCCCAGGGCAGCGTTGACACCCGCAGCTGTGCCACCGCGGGTACCGGCCATGCGAGCTTGTGTACGGTTTGGCGCGACCCGGATTTCGATCCAGCCCAGCGGGCCTTCTATTACAGCCGGGTGATCGAGAACCCCAGCTGTCGCTGGAGTCAGCGCCTGTGCGTTGCCGGGGGCGTCGATTGCAGTCGCCCCGAGACTGTTGGGGAAGGCTTTGAAGGGTGCTGCGCTGCGGAACACCGGCCGGTGGTGCAGGAACGCGCCTGGAGCTCGCCCGTCTGGTATCAGCCCGCCACACTGTGAGCGCGCAGTTGCTGCGCGGGTTGAATAGCGTCGGGCCTGTTCCCCGGCCCGCCGAGCACGTATGCTTGTGCGCCGGAGAGGCCGCGGTGTTTGGATACGCCTGAATGATTGACCAGATTCTTATCTCACTGCTGTTTTTCGGGCTGCTGGCCGGCTTGATCTTCTCCAACTGGGCGGCTTCCAAGATTTTTGTCGGCGCGATGCTGGCCGCGTATTTTCTCGGCCTCGTCGAAACCTCCCAAATGCTGGAGAAAGCGACCAACACCGGCCTGGTGACCCTGATTCTCCTGTTGCTGGTGTCCATCGGTCTGGAAAAGCTGTCCTGGCTGAATCACCTCTCGGGGCGTCTGATTTCACCGAGTTACACGCTGAGCCTGCTGCGCCTGGGCGGCGTCACGGCCCTGTTCTCCGCGTTCGTCAACAACACGGCGGTAGTGGCGACGCTCACCACCACAGTGCGCGCCAATCGTCATCACCCCGCGTCGCGGCTACTGATACCGTTGTCCTATGCGGCCATTCTGGGCGGTACCATGACGCTGATTGGTACCTCAACCAATTTGATCGTGAGCAGCTTCCTGGAGGACGCCACCGGCTCGGGGCTGGCGTTTTTCGATTTCCTGCCGGTCGGCGCCGCCGCGGTCCTGGCCGGCCTCCTTGCCCTGGTCTTCTCTGCCCGCTTGCTGCCTCGCAGCAGCAGCCATCCGGTACAGGTGGCGGAGTACGTGATTGAAGCCGAAGTGGCGACCCAGTCCAGCCTGATTGGCAGAACCATTGCCGAGAATGGCCTGCGTGAGCTCGACGCGCTGTTCCTGGTGGAGATCGTGCGGGCGGAACACCTGATTTCCCCGGTGGCACCTACCGAGTTTATTGAGGCGGGGGACAAGCTGATTTTCTCGGGTGATATCACCCAGCTCAACGTTCTCGATCGCTTCGATGGGCTGCACCTGTTTGCGGTGGAGGAGGGGCTGCTGCGGGAGAACATGGTGGAAGTGATCGTCATGCCCAATGCCGCCATTGAGGGGAAGACCATCAAGGAGTCGGGGTTCCGCTCCTTGTTCGACGCCGCCGTGGTCGGCATGCGCCGCGGTGGCAAACGGCTGTCGGGAAAACTCGGGAACATCAGCATCGCCGCGGGGGATATTCTGATGCTCGCCACCGGCCCGGATTTCAACGAGCGCAAAAACCTCGACAAGAATTTTGTCGTGGTGGACGAAGCGGTCGGCGGCTCCAAGATCACACCGTTCCAGAACCTGTTCGTGACCCTGCTGCTGGCGGCTGTGGTGCTGCTGTCTGCACTGGAGGTCCTGCCGCTGATCAAGGGTCTGACGCTGCTGCTGGTGTGCATGCTGGGCATGCGCCTGGTGCGGGGCTCGGAGCTGCGCCGGCGGTTCCCCTTCGAGATCTGGCTGATTATCACCTCGGCGCTTACCCTGTCCCAGGCGCTCACCAACTCGGGTCTGGTGACGCTGCTCGCGGGCAGCCTGCAGACCGAGCTGATTGCTCTCGGCCCCTGGCTGGCGATGGCCTGCATGTATGCCGGTGCCTTGTTGCTCACCGAGGTGATGACAAACAACGCGGCCGCTGCGCTGAGTTTCCCCATCGCTTTTGGTATTGCGGAGAGCCTCGGGGTCAGCCCGATGCCGTTTGTGATGGCGGTGGCGTACGGGGCCAGTGCCAGCTTCCTGACCCCGTACGGTTACACCACGAACCTGATGGTGCAGAACCTCGGCGGTTATACCCTGCGCGACTACTGCCGCAGCGGATTGCCGGTGTCACTGGCCTACTCGGCTACCGTGATCTGGCTGCTGCCCAGGGTATTCCCTTTCTAGCGCTATCAGGCGCCGGTTCGCCAGCTGTCGGTGGTGTAGAACTGCGAGTACCACTTGCGGAACTTGGCGAACGGGCCGTCGTTGTCACACAGCATGGGCTTCTCGAAGTACTGCTTCTGCCGCCAGATGATCCTGTCCTCTTCCATCTGCTTGCAGATATCCTTGACGATGGCGTCCGCTACGCCTCCGGTCTGCTCCTTGCCGTCCACCTTTTTCTGGATGAAGGCGTAGAACGCGCGACTGTTCTCCTGGTCCACCGGTGTCAGGTTCGCCATCAGAACAGTGTCGCAGATACCGCTGAAACGCACGGTAGCCTGGCCGGGGCCGTTGTTGCTGTTCTCGATAATGCCCGTGATCTCGCCGCGCGGTGTGGCCATTTTGCTCACCAGCTTGCCGGCACGTCGCACACCATCGAAGGTCATGAATTCAGGTGTGGGGATGTTCTGGGTGCCGTGCACGTACAGGAAATGCGCAGAATCCACTGCGTTCTCACCGATCTCCTGCATATGCGTAGCGATATCCCAGGTGTGTATCTTGAAGCTGCCCCAGTCCTCGTTGCCAGCCGACGCTTCTTCAACCCGTTCCGGTTCGAAGGAGGGGGCTTCACCCTCCGGGTGATACCAGACATAGATTACCTGGTTTATTTCGCGCACAGGCCAGGGGCGGATAACCTGCTCCCCGCGGGCAATTTTTGGCGGCAGGTTGTTGGCATAGGGAACATCGGTACACTGTCCCTCGCCGTTGTAGGCCCAGCCGTGGAAAGGACAGATGATGGAGTCACCACGCACCTCTGACCCTCCCCCAGCCTGGCCGCGAATGCCATAGCCCAGGTGGGCGCCCATGTGCGGGCAGTATGCGTCCAGCACTTTCGCCTCGCCGGTTTCCGTGCGGAACAGTACGAGATCGGTGTCGAAATAGCGCAGCGGCATGGAGGTGGCGATGGCCAACTCGTGTGAGTAGGCGACCTGGAACCAGCCCAGGGGCATCGGCATAGGGATACGTTGGCTCATGGATAGTCTCCTCGGGAGCGTCTGTTGGCAGGGTGCAGCCACTCTACGGCAGGCAGGATCGGATTGGTATGACTTGCAAATTCCCGACGAAACGTTACCGGGGTAAATAATTATACCCGGCTCGCTATTCGCGATTCAGGCGGTCTGCGCCGCGTGTTCACCGGGCGCCTCTGGTTGACCGGCAGGCCTCGCGCTGCCTAAGCTGGCGCTCGCTCATCTGACACTTGGGGAAGCACTATGAGACTGCAGGGCAAAGTTGCCATCATCACCGGATCGGGGCAGGGGATCGGAGCCGCCACCGCGCTGCGTTTTGCCGAAGAGGGCGCCGCAGTGGTGCTGGCAGCGCGCAACGAGGCCAAGCTCGCTGCGGTGGCCTCGACCATCGAGTCTGCCGGGGGGCGCGCCCTGGTGTGCCCCACGGACGTCGCTGACGAGGCCGCGGTGAAGGCGCTTGTGGCGAAAACGGTAGAGACCTGGGGCCGTCTGGATATCGTGGTCAATAATGCGGTGTTGATGGTTCCCGGCATGCTTGCCAGTCACGACACCAAAGCCTGGCGGCAGAATTTCATCGTTTCGCTCGACGGCGCCATGTTCCTGATGCGTGAGGCCTACCCTCAGCTCAAGGCGAATCGCGGTGCGGTGGTCAATGTCTCTTCCGTATGTGGCTTGCGCGGATCACCGGCAACCGCAGGCTACAGCGCCGCGAAAGCGGCCATGCTCGGCCTGTCACGCAACGCCGCCATGGAGTGGGGCAAGAAAGGTATTCGCGTGAATACTGTCGTACCGGGCGCCTTCATGACACCACCGACGGAAGCGGTGCTGCCCGATGACGCTTCGCGCGAGGCCACCGCACGGTCGATTCCCATCGGGCGTATCGGTGACCCGCGCGAGTGCGCCAATGCCATTCTGTTTCTCGCCAGCGACGAAGCGTCCTATATCACCGGTACGGAACTGGTGGTTGACGGAGGGCGGGTTGCCGAGTTGAACGCCGGCACGGCGAGCTGGGAGTAAGCGAATGAGCGATGACAACCTGCTGCAGCGTATCGACCGGCTGGAGTCACTTGACGCCATTCGGCAACTGGTGGCGCAGTACGCGCTGTCACTGGATATGCGTGACCTAGACGCGCACGTGAATCTGTTCGCACCGGACATCCGGGTGAGCCGTGACAAAGTGGGGCGCGCGCACCTGAAGCGTTGGCTGGACGATACCCTGCGCCTGCAGTTCACCGGCACCTCGCACCAGACCGGCAATCACATCATCGAGTTTGAGGACCCTGATCACGCGCGCGGCGTGGTCTATTCCAAAAACGAGCATGAAACCGGGCCGGAATGGGTGATCATGCAGATGCTCTACTGGGATAACTACGAGCGTATTGACGGGCGCTGGCTGTTCCGGCGCCGTTTGCCCTGCTACTGGTACGCGACCGACCTGAACAAGCCACCCATTGGGGATATGAAAATGCGCTGGCCGGGTCGCGAGCCCTATCACGGGGCGTACCACGACCTGTGGCCTTCCTGGGCGGAATTCTGGGCCAATCCACCCACCACCGACGAACCTGAAGTGGCGCTGCCTGCGCCGCTGGACGAGTTTCTGACCACAATGCGTCGCGGGGCTTCAGAGCCGCGCATTCGCGTACGCTAGGAGTGACTGTGAACCTGCTGACCCCACTTGACCTGGGCGCGCTGCACCTGCGCAATCGAATTGTCATGGCCCCCATGACACGCAGCCGTTCTGATGCGGCGGCCATGCCCAATGCACTTATGGCTGAATACTATCGCCAGCGCGCGAGCGCCGGCCTGATTGTCACCGAGGGTATTGCACCCAGCGCCAACGGGCTGGGCTATTGCCGTACACCCGGTATTTTCACCGATGCACAGGTGACGGGATGGCGCGAAGTGACCGATGCGGTGCATGCGGAGGGAGGCTGCATCGTTGCGCAGATCATGCATGTCGGTCGCGTGGCCAGCCACTACAACAAACCGGAGGGCAGCGAAACCGTAGCACCATCGGCGGTCGCGGCGAAAGCCCAGATGTACACCGATGCGGCCGGCATGCAGGCTATGGATGAACCTCGCGCGCTGGCGCTTGAGGAAATTCCCGCCGTCATCGAAGAGTACCGCGAGGCGACCCGCAAGGCGTTGCTCGCGGGCTTCGACGGCGTTGAGCTGCACTGCACGAGTGGTTATCTGCCGGCTCAGTTCCTGTCCACCGGCAGCAACCAGCGCACGGATGCCTACGGCGGCAGTGTCGAGAATCGGGCGCGCTTCGCCCTCGAGGCGCTGCAGGCCATGGCGCAGGTGGCGGGTGCTGATCGGGTGGGCATGCGCATCTGCCCCGGCAATCCCTTTAATGATCTGTCTGACGCTGACCCGCAGGAGACCTTCGACTACCTGCTGGCTCAGGCATCGACACTGGGCCTGGCCTATCTGCATGTGATCCGCATGCCCACGGGTCCGGTCGACAACCTGGCACTGGCGGCAAAGCACTTTGCCGGTTGCCTGATCGGCAACGAGAGTTATTCCTTGCAGGAGGCAGACGAGGCGGTGGCTGCCGGCGAGCTCGCCGCGGTGTCTTTCGGTCGGCCCTATATCGGCAACCCCGATCTGGTGACGCGCTGGGAGCAGGGGCTGCCGCTAGCCAAGTTCGATATCGACACACTGTACACACCTGGCCCAGAGGGATATACCACGTACCCTGCGGCAGACCACAGGTAACACAGCGTTGACGGCGCAGCGGCGCCGTCAACGACCACAGTGCAGATGTGCGGTTATTTTACCGAGCCACCACCGTCCACAGACAGCAGCTGCCCGGTGATGAAGGAAGCGCGATCGCTGCACAGGAAGGCCACCGCCTCGGCGATTTCCTCGGGCTCACCCAGGCGGTTAAGCACCGCGCTCTTCTTCAATATCTCCGCCGTTTTCGGCTGTTCCTCGAAGTACTTTTCCACACCGGGTGTGCGAATAACGCCCGGTGACACCGCATTGATACGGATGCCCTGGCCGCCGTATTCGGCTGCGGAGCTCTTGGTGAGTATGTTCACGCCGCTCTTGGCTGCCGCATAGGCGGTATTGAAAGCCTGTCCCTTCAGGGATGCATTGGAGGAAATGTTGACGATGGCGCCGCCACCGTTGGCGAGCATGGCGGGGATCTCGTATTTCATGCACAGCCAGGTATTGGTCAGGCACATCTCGAGTGTCTGGTCGAATACCTCGCGGGTGAATTCGTGAATCGGACCGGATCCCCTGCTTAACGCGGCGCTGTTGCAGGCGATGTCCAGTCTGCCCCAACTGTCTACCGCGGTTGCTACCAGGGATTTTACTGACGCTTCGTCACTGACATCGCCCTGTACGAAGCGAGCTTCGCCGCCCGCATCGACAATGAGCTGTACGGTCTGGTTGCCGGATTCTGCGTTGAAGTCCGCGACCAGGACCTTGGCTCCTTCGCGGGCAAAGCACTGGGCAATGGCCCGCCCGATACCCTGGCCCGCCCCCGTCACAATACCAATCTTCCCTTCCAGTATGCCCATGGCCGGATTCTCCTCTGTTGGGTTCACTACAGAGACCCCATGATACCCCGGTGCGTGCCCGCCTCTGACCACCTGCGGCAAACATCCTGTGGAAGGTACAAAATGGCAGTACGGCCCGGGCAAAGGCTGTCTCACTGGCTTGCACGGCCCGCGGCACTCTGTCACTCGCTGCCCTTCGCCGGTATGCTGGCTTCATCATAAACAGTGGAGATTAGCGATGAGCTTGCAAGGAAAAGTCGCCCTCGTCACGGGGGCAGGGCAGGGCGTGGGGCAGGGTATCGCCCTGGCACTCGCCGCGCAGGGCGCGCGCGTTGCCGTTACCGGTCGGACACTGTCCAAGCTGGAGACCACGGCAGAGACCGTTCGTGCGCGTGGCGGCGAGGCACTGCCCCTGGTCTGCGAGGTCAAGTCCCCGGACTCGATGAAGGCCTGTGTGGACACGGTGGTCGAGACCTGGGGTGGCGTGAATATCCTGGTGAATAACGCGCAGGAGGTGCCGCTGGGGCGCTTGCACGATCTCACCGACGAGGCCCTGATGGCGGGCTGGGAGTCCGGTCCGATGGCCACCTTCCGCTTGATGAAGCTGTGTTACCCCTACCTGAAGGGCGACGGTGTTATCGTCAATCTGGGTAGCTCTGCCGCCAAGCGCTGGGATATGGCGGGTTACGGCGCGTATGCGGCTGCCAAGGAAGGCATTCGCGCGCTGACGCGCGCTGCGGCTTGTGAATGGGGGCCAGACAACATACGCTGCAATGCCATCCTCCCGCATGCGATGTCGCCGGGAATGCAATGGTGGATAGAGAATAACCCGGAGGAGGCCCATGCGTTCCTGTCACAGATTCCCCAGCGACGTGTCGGAGACTGCGAACAGGACATCGGCCGTTTTGTTGCCTTGCTGTGCAGCGATGGTGCGAACTACGTCAATGGCCAGAGTATTGCACTGGATGGCGGCCAGGCCTTCCTCGGCTGAGCAGGCTTCCGGGTGAGCCTGGACCAGCAGGTTGAAGCGGTTGTACGCCCGGTAGCGGATACCCTGTCGCGCCTGGTGTTCTATCCACTGGAACTCTTCGGGCAGGATTTTCCCCTCATCGTGCTGTGGCTGGCGACGGCCGCTGTGTTCTTCACACTGTACCTCGGCTTCGTGAATGTGCGCGGCTTTTCCCTGGGGCTGCGACATGTTCGTGGCCGCTTTCACAACCCGCGAGCGCGTGGCGAGATATCCCATTTCCAGGCCGTGGCAACCGCCGTGTCGGGGACCGTGGGCATCGGCAATATCGGCGGGGTTGCGGTAGCGATCACCATCGGTGGTCCCGGCGCGGCCCTGTGGTTGATGGTCGCGGGGTTTTTATCCATGTCGACCAAGCTGGTGGAGTGCACGTTGGGGGTGAAATACCGGCGCAACAACCCCGATGGTTCGGTGTCTGGTGGCCCGATGTTCTATCTCGAGCGCTATTTCTCTGACCGTGGCGCACCGGGTTGGGGGCGTGTGATGGGCGGGTTCTATGCCATCGCGCTGGTGATCGGCTGTTTCGGCATCGGCAACATGTTCCAGTCCAACCAGGCCTACGTCCAGTTTCTGGTAATCAGCGGCGGCGAGGACAGTTTTTTTGCCGCCCGCGGCTGGTTGTTCGGCCTCCTGATTGCCACGGCTGTGGCACTGGTCATTATCGGCGGTATACGCAGCATTGCGCTGGTCGCGTCGAGAATCGTGCCGCTCATGGCTGTACTCTACGTGGTGTCGGCGCTGGTGATTATCGGCTTCAGCGCGGCACAGATTCCCGCTGCCGTGCAGCTGATCGTCAGCAGCGCGTTTTCCATGAACAGTGTGACCGGCGGTATGGTCGGCGCCATCGTTGTCGGCTTTCAGCGCGCCCTGTTCTCGAATGAGGCGGGTATCGGTTCGGCCTCCATCGCCCACTCCGCCGTGCAAACCAACGAGCCCGCCTCCGAGGGGCTGGTGGGGTTGCTGGAGCCCTTCCTCGACACGGTGGTGATCTGTACGCTCAGTTCCCTGGTGATCGTTACGGTGGCCTACCCCAACGGGCTCGTCGAGCAGGGCTTTGAGGGCATTGCCCTGACATCGGCCGCCTTCGCCCACCACATCAGCTGGGCGCCGTACCCACTCGCCTTTGCGGCACTGTTGTTCGCCTTCTCCACCACCATCGCCTGGGCTTACTACGGCCTCAAGGCCTGGACCTACCTGGTGGGTGAATCGCAACTGATGCAGACCGCTTTCAAGACCGTATTCTGCGGTTTTGTGGTGCTTGGGTGCATGATCGAGCTGTCCGCGGTACTCGATTTTGCCGATGCCATGATCTTCCTGATCGCGGTGCCGAACATCATCGGCCTCTACCTGTATGCGCCGGAAGTCAAACGCGATGTGGCGGACTACATGCGGCGCGTGCGCTCGGGAGCGGTGCGCACCACCGAGCAGTACCCGCCGCTTCAGTAGGGCAGGTCGCCGTCCACGGTGATGCGTTCCATGCGCCGGTGTGCCGGGAAGTAATCGTTGACGGGTTTGTGTTGCGTGCTGCGGTTGTCCCAGATGGCGATGCTGTGCGGGCGCCAGTGAAAGCGGCAGGTGAATTCGTCCGTGACGACATGGCGGAACAGGAAATCCAGCAGTGCACGGCTCTCGTTCGGTTTCAGCCCCTCAATGTGTGTGGTGAACAGGCTGTTGACAAAAATCACCTTCTTGCCGGTTTCCGGATGCGTGCGGATGACCGGGTGACGAACGGGCGGGTTGGCCGCCACCGCCTCTGCGAGGCGTTCGCGGCCTCCGGGTTCGGCGAGGCTTTCCTTGAATCCCCAGCTGAAGTCGTGCACAGCGACCAGCCCCTCGAGCAGGCGCTGCATCGGCGCGGACAGGGCATTGTAGGCAGCGGTCATACTCGCCCACAGCGTATCACCGCCCCGCGGCGGAATAATCACCGATTTCAGGACTGTCGCCATCGGAGGATGTTGCCGGAACGTCATGTCTGAGTGCCAGGCCTCGATTTTGGTCGGCTTTTCGGCCGTGCTCTCCAGGATGGTAATTTCCGGAAAGCCCTCGATGGTGGCGTAGGCTGGATGTGTTTGCAGGGGGCCGAAGCAGGAGGCCAGTGCGTGTTGTCTGGCAGGGCTGATATCCTGGTCGCGAAAGAAGATCACCTCGTGGTCGTTGAGCAGCGTGCGCAATGCCCCCACCTGCTCCGGCTGAAGGTCCTGCGCCAGGTCAATTCCGGTGATTTCGGCGCCGAGGGCACCCGCCATTGGTGTGACGTCGAACATGCTGAGCGGCCTCCGGCCCTGATGATCCGGCAGCGATTCTAGCACTGCCGTGGGGTTTAAGCAGCGTCTGCCGCGCAGGCGGGCAGGGTGATTTCCACCGCCAGCCCGGGGTGGGTATTTCGCGCGCTGATCCCTGCGCCGTGTCGCAGCAGTGCCTGCTTCGCGATGGACAGCCCCAGGCCATGGCCACCTGTCTGCCTGTCGCGCGCGGTGTCGACCCTGTAGAAGGGCTCGAAGATACGGGTCAGGTCGGATTCCGGCACGCCCGGGCCCTGGTCAGCAACCGTGATCGTGTGAGCGGCGCCGTTCTGCTGCAGGCTGACGGTGATCGTACTCTGTGGTGGGCTGTAGTGGCAGGCGTTGCGCAGGACATTGTCAAAGGCTTTGCGCAGCTGGCTGCCGTTGCCTTTGACCAGTGCTTCCGCCACATCACTGTGGAAGACAACACGGTGTTGCTCGCCCGCCTCGAAACGGGCATCGTTACACAGCTCTTCCAGCAGCACCACGAGATCGATGTGCTGCTCCAGGTCGGAAGGTGCCGCCTGGCTGTCCAGTAACTCGCCGACCAGGCTTTCCAGGCGCTGCGCCTCGCGCGCGATCCGCGCCAGCTGGGCGGCTGCGCCCTCGGGTTGTTGCTCCGCCAGCGCCAGCGCAACCTGCATACGCGCAAGCGGAGAGCGCAACTCGTGCGACACGTTGGCGAGCAGGGTTTTCTGCGCGTTGATGCGCTCCTGCAGCAGCTCGGCCATGTGATTGAAGTCGCGGGCCAGATCGTCGGTTTCGTCGCGGCCGGACGTGCGCACGTCGATACGCGTTCCCAGGTCACCCTCCGCCAGTCTGCGCGCTGCCTGCCGCAGCGCCGCCAGCCGCCGGGTAAGCAGGCGGGAGACCGCGTAGCACAACAGTCCGGACACCAGAAGTGCGAGGGCAGCACGCAACCAGGCATTGCTTCCCAGGAGCGTCACCAGCGGTATCCGCGGCGCGGGAAGGACCAGCACCGATCGCAGCGGCCCGGTATCGGCGCGGTAGAGAAGGTGGCCCAGATACTGTTGCCGACCGCTGCGCTGGAATACCCGGCGACGATTCCGATCCAGTTCTGACGCGATGCTCGCGACCGATGCGGGCAAGGTTCTTTGCAGCAGGTCTTCGCCCTCGGGATCGATCAGGTAGACCTCAACCTTGTGTCTGCTTTGGGCCGCCTGGATGATCTGCGGCAGCTGCTCCCTGGGTGCGTTCTGCAGCTCATACAGCAGGCGCACAAAGACCCGCGGTGGCCCCTCCGGGCCCGGCATCGGGCGCTTGCCCTCGATCAGCGAGCCATTATCGGGCACCAGTGCGTCAAGGTAGTTACCGGCAACAATGGCGCTGCCCAATACAACGACGGTCACCAGCCAGAAGCCCAGGAAAATGCGCAGGAACAGCGGCATGGCTAGTCTCATGGCCTGCGCTCCCCGTGCACCAGCAGCTGGTAACCGGCCCCGCGTACGCTGGTAATGAGCTTTTCTGCGCCGAGCGCCTGCATCTTCTTGCGAATCTTGCTCACGTGCACGTCCACGCTGCGGTCGTAAGCGGACAGCGGCCGGCCCAGGGCCTGCTGGCTCAATTGGTCTTTGCTGACCACGTTGCCTGCATGGGCCATCAACAGGCGCAGGATGTTGAATTCCGCACTGGTGAGTTGCAGGTCCCGAGCATCCCAGGTGGCCTTGCGCTGTGCGGCATTGATCGCGAGCAGGCCGGACGTAATGTCGTCGTGTCCCGAAGCGCGCGGCACGCCGGTGCGGCGCAGAATGGCTCTCAGTCGCGCGGCCAGTTCCCGGGGGTTGCAGGGCTTGGCCAGATAATCGTCAGCGCCGAGTTCCAGTCCGACGATGCGATCCGTGTCTTCGCCGCGAGCAGTGAGCATGAGCACGGGGGTGTCGACGGGAATCGCGCGCAGGCGCCGCAATACCTCAAGGCCCTGCACGCCCGGCAGCATGACGTCCAGGATAATGGCGTCATAGTGCCGTTCGCAGGCCTTTTGCAGCGCCTTGTCGCCGTCGTGGCAACTGTCGATGTCAAAGCCGTCGGAGCCGAGATACTCGCTCAGCAGCTGGCACAGCTCCCTGTCGTCATCGATCAGCAGCAGGTGTGGATGCATCGCTCGGGTCATGCTCGCCTTGGTTGAGGTCTACAGTGTGCCCGGCGCTGTAGAGGAAAGCCACGTTCGCAGCGGAGCGTCAGGTATTCTTTACCATTCTTTACGCAACCGCCGCACTGCTTAACGCGATCCGGTTCTACTATGGTCCTGCGTTTCATCCACAGGAGAAAGGTTATGAACTCACGCACACAGGTAATACTTCGTCGCACGGCGGGCGCTCTGGCGCTTCTCACCACCATGGCCCTGACGCCCGCTTTTGCCGCGCCGCAGGGCGGCAACCCCGAGCGTATGCTTGAACGCATGGCACAACACGTTGACCTCAGCGACACACAGCGGGTCGAAATTGGCGAGTTGCTGCAGGCCGCTGCGGCGGAAGGGGCAGCGGACCGTGCCCGCATGCAGGAAATCCGGCGCGAGCTGCAGTCGCAGGGGGCAAGTTTCGACGCCGCTGCCAGCGAATCGCTGACCGAGGAGCTCGGCGCTATTACTGCGCGCAACGCCTACCGGCGGACTGAAACACGTGCGGCGGTACGCGCACTGCTCAGTGAGGAGCAGCGCGCGAAGCTGGACGCCATGGAAAGCCAGCGCGGCAAGGGGCGAGAACCCGGCAAGATGAAGGGCCCGCGCCAGGATTGAGGTTTACAGCACCTCGACCCGCAGCTCGAGCTCGGCCAGCGCCGAGCCGAGCTTTTCCTGTTGTTTCCGGTTGCTCACCACCGCGGTACTCGCGCGTTCGGGGGTCAGGTAGCAGCCGGCCACGCGCCGGAGGTCGTCCAGGGTGATCTCCAGAATGGCGCGCCGGAATGCTTCCCGTTGAGCATGACTGCGCCCGAAGAGGCGGTTGTAGAAGTGCTGGCGAGCCTCTCCGGCGGGCGACGCCGGCTTGTCGAGGCTGCCTATCACGCCGAGGATGGCCTCCTCCAGCCCACGCGGATCGTGTTGGCTCTCCAACATCCAGCGCACCGACTCGTCGAAATCATCGAGCGTCTCCACAAGCCTCGGGTCGCGGTAGGAGTAGAAGCGGAACGCTGCAATCCCCGAGTCCTGCCCCGCGCCACCGCCGTAGGCGCCGCCCTGCTCGCGGATCGCCCGATGCAGAAAGCCGTTGCGCAGGAAGCCACCAAGCACGGTGAGCGCCGGTGCATCGGGGTGCCCGATGGGCACCGTCGGATAGGCGCGTGCGCAGAAATTCACCTGCGTGTTGGCGACCCAGAACTCCCGTCTTGCTTCGAGTACCGGTGCGGCGCTGAGCGTCGCCCGGTCCTGGCTGCCCCCCACGGCGTCGCCCCACAGGGCCAAAGCTTCATGACACACCGCCTCGGCGGCATGTTCATCGGCGATCGCCAGCAACTCCCGTGGCATGGCGATGACCTGCGTGTGCACGCGGGTCAATGCGTCGCGCAGCGCGTCCCGCGCGTCGGCCTGCTGTAAACTGTCGTCGAGTGCCTTCAGGCGCCGTATCCCCTCCAGGCCGCCCAGCCGGTTATTGATACTCGCCAGGCCGCTCATGCCGGCGCAGGCGGCGGCCATCGCAAGTCCGTGCCCGTTCCCTGTGACGGACTGTTCGCGTCGCGCTCGAGACTGGCTGACCAGCTCGCGGATACGTGCATCCTCATCGAAGCGCACCTGCTCCAGTGTGTCGCGCATCAGACTGGCCTGGGCGCGGCTGTTGCGTGCCAGGGCCCGTGAAGACAGCGAAAAGTAGCCGTGCAGGCGCTGGACGTCGTGCAGTTCGCTGCGAAGGGAGGTGCTGGCACTGATGCTGCCCACGGTCGCGGCCTGGCGCTGCTGAACCTGCAGGTAGTCCTCATCACCGAGCCCGATCTCGGTCAGCGCACGGGTATACAGCGGCAGCAGCGCGAGATCGTCCTCCGACAAAGCGGGCAGGGGCGCCACCACATGCTGGTATACCAGTCCATTCGTGCCCTGGGTGTAACGTGTCAGTCGCAGGGGGCCCCGCGCGTATTCGGTATAGTTGAGCTCTGGTATGCGCTCGGGAACATCGGCCAGGGTCACGCAGGGGAGCACACCGGGATCGTCCTTGCGCTGCTGGCGCTGTTCCAGCTTTTGAGCCAGCTCGATCACCGCCTGCTTTGCGGAGGCATCCATACCGGCCTTGAGCTCTGCAAGGCGCCGGGTTTCGGCTTCCAGGCGCCGCTGCGACAGCTGCGTATCCGGTGTCATGACCAGGGTGACGCGGTGCGGGTTGTCGAGCAGGAGTCGCTGTGCCAGCTGACGGATATAGGCGGGATCGCTGACCTTGCGGCGCAGCGCGTCCAGAACCGGGTCCAGATCCAGCACGGCGACCGGGTCCGCGTAGTGTGTGGCGGGGCCGAGCGCCTGCAGGATCAGCTGCAACCCGTAGGGGTAGCCGCCGCCGGTAATTTCGCGTTGGTGCAATTCCAGCTGGTGCAGCACTGCCTCCAGCTGTGCCTGCGGCACACCGTCACGGGCCACGCGCGCAATCACCTCGAGCACCAGCGCTTCCAGTGCGTCCCGAGATGATGCCTCGCTCCCTTCGATGCCGCAGCTGAAGACCATTTCCCGCTGGGAGTCCTCGAGGCCACAGAGGGGCGAGGGCGCCTGCCCCAGCTCTGTTGTTTCCAGTGCATGCATCAGCGGCGATGCGCTGTTGTCCAGCAGTACACTGGACAACAGCTGTGCTTCCAGTTGCTGCTCCAGGTCGGTGCTTTCGCCGAGCAGCCAGCCAATCACGATGTGTGTCTTGGCCGCGGTGTCGCCAGAGTCGTCCAGTGCGTAGGATCTCTCCACCCGTAGCGGTGCGCTGAGCCGTTGCTCTCGCGGCACGGCTATCCGCTCTTCAAGACGCTGGAAACGTTGCAGCGCACGGGCTTCGAATACCGCCTGGTGTTCGTGTGCGGGGATGTCGCCGAAGGTCATGAAGATGGCGTTGCTGGGGTGGTAGTGGCTGCGATAGAAAGATTTCAGCTGTTCATAACTGAGGTCGGGAATGTGTTCCGGATCGCCGCCGCTGTTGTAGTGGTAGGTGACGGTCGGGAACAGGTGTTCGCACAGGGTTTGCCAGAGCGTACTCGACACCGAGCTCATGGCCCCCTTCATCTCGTTGAACACGACCCCCTTGAAGACCAGGTCGCTATCCGGATTTCCCGGCTCCGCAAAATCAACCCGGTGACCCTCCTGGGCGAAGTCCAGTGGATCAAGACGTGAAAAGAACACGGCATCCAGATAGACATCCAGCAGGTTGGCGAAGTCCTTGCGGTTCTGGCTCGCAAACGGGTAGGCGGTCCAGTCACTGCTGGTAAAGGCATTCATGAACGTGTTCAGCGATCGACGCAGCATCATGAAGAAGGGGTCGCGCACCGGGTAGCGCTCGCTGCCGCAGAGGGCGGTATGCTCCAGTATGTGCGCCACACCGGTCGAGTCGGTGGGTACGGTGCGCAGAGCCACCAGAAACACGTTTTCGCTGTTGTTCGCAGCCAGATGGTAATGCATGGCGCCGGTAGCGCTGTGCTCATACTGCTCCACGCGCAGCTGTAGCGATTCAATCTCGTGGCTGCGCAGTAGCCGGAAGGCGGCGTGGCTGACGGCAGCGCCGGGGGTAATCTGGTTCATACGGATCCTGTCTCAGAAAGTGCGACGGCGTATTCTAACGTGAATCGGCTGCGGCTGCCGTCAGCGGTCTGAGTTCGATGCGGTACATCCAGGGCCAGTTCTTGCCGGTCACCCAGATACCTCCGTCCTCGGGGTTGTAGGCGATGCCATTCAGCACGTCGGTCCCCGGCTGGCGCTCCGGCAGCGGTAACAGGCCGCGGAGGTCGACAGTTGCCGTGACCTCACCGCTTGCCGGGTCGATGACAATGATGCGGTCTTCCTGCCAGACGTTGGCCCAGATCCTCCCGTCAATCCACTCGAGTTCGTTGAGCCGCGCCACCGGCATGCCGCTCTCCATGACCGTGATACTGCGTTGGCGCTGCGCGGTATCGGGGTCGAGAAAGTACAGGCGGTGGCTGCCATCGCTGTAGATCAGCTCCGAGCCATCGTGGGTCAGGCCCCAGCCCTGGCCCGGAATGGAGAGCGCCGCAAGCGGGCTGAGATCGTCGCGGTTGTAGACGAGTAGCTTGCGAGCCTGCCAGGTCAGCTGGTAGACGCGGTCTCCGAGCACGGTAACCCCTTCGCCAAACAGCCGCGGATGCAGGCGCCGCTCGGCCAGGAGCTCACCGTCGTCGAGACGGTATTGCAGCAAACGGGACTGCCCATAGCCGCCGGTTCCGACATAGAGCATGCCGTCGATTATCTGCAGACCCTGCACGAAATGGCTGCGCGACTGCGGTTTCTTCTCCAGCACCCGGAAGCTGAAGTGCTCTGCGGCGGAGGCCGTAGTCGCGAGCAGCGCCAGCAGGCAGACGCACAATCGGTAGCAGATATTCAAATTCGGTTTCTCCCCAGATCCCTCAGCAGGAAGCGCGCCGGCGCCAGTGCGCGCAGCGTTTCCGGCTCCACCGGCAGTGACTCACCGCACAACTGGCTGGCCAGCAGTTCTGCGGCCAGCGGCGTCGAGGTGAGTCCGCGAGAGCCGTGGCCGGTGTTCAGGTATAGCCCCTCGTGGTAGACCCCCTGTGCGGCAACAGGCTGCCTCGCGTTGTCTCGCAGGGCTGCGAAGCGTTGGATGAACGTCTCTCGCTCCGGCACCGGGCCCACCAGTGGCAGGTAGTCCGGACTGGCACAACGCCACTCCGTGCGACCCGCCAGTGGCGTATCCTCCAGCGCATCGAGAGCCTTTGCAAGTGTGGGAAGGGCAGCCGTGAGCTGTGCCAGGTTGTAAGCCTGGTCCTCGGGGCGCAGCGCCGGGTCACAGTCGCCGGGCCCGAAGGTGGCGCCAATGCAGTGTTCCCCGGCGCGCGCGGGTGCAATGTACCCGCGATGGCAGAGTGCAGCGCGCAGCGGAGCCAGGGCATTCAGACCGGGTAGTTGCGTGGTCTGGCCCCGTATGGCGCGCAGTGGCAGCCACGCCAGGCCGGTGAAGGTGTTGCAGGCCGTGCCGGCCGCGATCACCGCCGCAGGTGCCTCCGCGATCACCTGTCCGTCGCCATTTACCGCCTGCCAATGCTGACCGCTGCGCATCAGTCGCAGAGGGCCGCAGCCGGCCTGCAGTGTTACGTTGTCCTGCCGCAGTAGCGCAGCGCAGACGGCGGGAGGCGACAGCCAGCCCGATTGCGGGTACCAGTACCCTGCGCTGTGCTGCTCGAGGCCGATGAGCCGAGAGGCCTGCGCTGCGTCCACCACCTGTGCGAGCTCGGGGACCGTCGTGAGCAGCAGGCGCATGCGATCCAGTTCACGCCTGTCCTGGACCTGGTGAAAACTGCCGCAGAGGGCGCCGTCGAGACCCTCTCGCAGTCGTCCTGCGGCGAAATCGTCGCGGTATTGGCGCACCGCGAAGTCGAAGCTGGCGAGCGCGAAGTCGGTGAGCGCAGAGTGACGGTGCGAAAGCCGTGTGTACAACACACCCTGGGCGTTGCCAGAAGCCCGCTGTGCGGGTTCACCGCTCTCCAGAACAGTGACAGTCACGCCGCGCCGTGCCAGTGCAGCGGCGGTATGACAGCCGGCCAGTCCGGCACCGAGTACCAGCACGGATGCCGGAGGTGCGCTGCTGTGCCAGGGCTGATCCCAGCGTGGCGGCAAGCGGGCGGGAGCAGTGAGGGTGCCGCGGCCTCCGTCAGCAATCCAGTGGTCAACGAGGGACACCGCGGCCTGCCGCAGATCTGCCAGGACATCCTCTGCCGGGCCCCACCAGAGGTCGAGGATAACCTTGCCGGCATCGAATACGGCCCGGTGAACACCCGGTAACGGCTGCGGATACTGGGCGCAGAGAGCGGCCACAAGCGGTGCCAGTTCCGTATCGTGAGCGGCCATGGCTGACAGCTCCGCGCGCTGCGGTGGATTGGCCTCGATGGCGATGTAGTGCAGTCGCCGGGCGCCCTCATCCGGATTGCGGCGCTGCCGCCACAGGTCCCAGGTGAGCAGAAAGTTGCGACCGCAGCCAAACCCGATCTCGGCGATGGTGAATACGGTCCTGTTGTGTCGTGTCCAGTGTTCGGACAGACGGTTGTCTGCAAGGAAGGTACGCCGGTATTCTGCCAGGCCCTGTGCGTCACAGCGCTCGCGCCGGCCGGGGGGCGCAGACAGCGCGGCCCAATGCTGATTGTCACGTCGCATGGACAGGCCGGGAGCAGTGCAGTCTGGGCACGGCGGGAAAGCTACCCGGAGACCGTGTAGCCGCCGTCTATGGGCAGTGTCTGGCCGGTGATCCAGCTCGCCTGGGCGCTGGTCAGGAACAGTACGGCGCCAGCGACGTCGTCGGGCTGGCCAAGGCGACCCAATGGCGTGCGGGCGAGTGTGGGTGCGGACCACTCCGGGTTAGCCACCGTAGCCGCGGTCATGCGGCTGGCACACAGGCCAACAGCGACCGCATTGCTGCGTATACCCAGTCGGCCCCATTCCACGGCCATGCTGCGGATGAGCCCGAGCAGGCCGGTTTTGCCGGCCCCGTAACCCGGTACGATGCCGATGCCGAAGTAGGAACTCATGGAACCGATCCCCACGATGGAGGCCCCTCCGTGCAGCGTGCTGCGCGCCAGGGCATCACGGCAGCGCCGGGCCAGCCGGAAGCCTGAGGTGAGGTGGATGGTAACCGCCCTGTCGAAGGTGTCCGGGTCCCATTCATCGAGCCCGAGGCTGGGTAGTGCGATGCCGGCGTTGTTGACCAGGATGTCCAGCTCGCCCTGTGCCGATGCCACGGCATCAACCTGTGCAGGGTCCTCTACATCCAGCGTCAGGTAGCGGTAACCGGAGAGGTCGTGGTCATAGTCCGCAGCGCTGTTGCGGGTGCCGGTAACAGTGACAGTAGCGCCCGCCGCGCGGTAGGCCGCTGCGATGCCCGCACCAATGCCGCTGGTTCCTCCGGTGACCAGCACCCGGGCGCCCTGGTAATCGTACTGCACACGGTTATTGCCCATTCCCGGCCTCTCGTTCGTTGCGTGATCCTGGCGCTGCAAGCGTACCAGACTGGCGACCGTCGGGAACCCATGACGCGGTGGAAATCACCGCCCGGAGAGGGCAGGTGGCTGGCGTTTGCGGCAGCCAGGCAGTAGACTTGCGCGCTGGCGCGAGAGGGTAGGTCATGGCTCAGAATCCAACAAAATCGATCCCGCGGGATCAGTTCCTGACGATTGCAGTCAACCTGCTGTACAAGGCATTTCTGGAGAACCGCCGCACCGAGGCGAAAAACGTATTTCGCGATCTGGCGACGGGGCGGGCCGTGCACCTGACGAACGTGGTGATGGAGGACAAGACACAGGTACGCTTTGATGTTGCGCTGGACCACAGCGAGTATCGCGGCAAGCTGAATTTCGGTGCTTTTCGCTCCAGCCTGGCCATGCTGGTGGCCCAGTTGAGCGATGCGCTGCGCGCGGGCAAGGACATCAAGGTGTTCTCCGAGCAGAACAATCCTGACAATGTCGTGTTCGGGCTCAGTGCGGCCACCGAAGAAGAAGGCGAGGTCAACGTGATGGTGCTCGGGGCTGACTCCAACGCAGCACGCGGCTCCATCGAGCTGCGCCTGCAATACCTTGATCCAGCGCAGTTTGCCCAGGCATCGCCGGCCAACGCCAGCGGCGCCTGAGGCTCACTCAGCCGGAATGGCATCGTGTTCGACGGTCACGCTTTGCCGTTCGACCGGTGCGATGACCTCGGCAGTCCCCGTCACCACCTTGCGGCCCTCTTGGTTCACCACCGTGCAGTCCAGCGTCACGCGGCGCCGACGCGGCTCCAGTGCACTCACTGTCAGCTCGACGGTCAGCGTGTCACCGACATGCACCGGCTGGCGAAAGCTCAGCGACTGCCCCAGATAGATTGTACCGGGCCCCGGCAACTGCATGGCGAGGGCCGCTGAAATGAGCCCGCCGCTGAACATGCCGTGTGCGATGCAGCCGCCAAAGGGGGTGGTGGCGGCATAATCCGGATCCAGGTGCAGGGGATTGTAGTCACCGGATGCGGCGGCAAAGCGGCGCAGATCCTGCAGGGTGACGGTGTGGCTGCGCTGTGCCTGTTGCCCGAGGCTCAGCTCATCGAAAGTGTGGTTGTGTATCTGCGGCATGCCGGCATCCTGCGGGATTGTTGAGCGTGCCATGATACCGTAGTGTAGCCGCCCCGACACAATCGCAGGCAGCGAGCAGGAGAGTGTTATGCCGGATGCGGCCGACCGCATCATTCCGCCGATTTCCTACCCACCGGACCTGCCGGTCGTGGCGGCTCGGGAGCAGATCGCGAGAGCCATCAGCAACCATCCGGTGGTGATCATCGCCGGCGAAACCGGCTCCGGCAAGACGACCCAGATCCCCAAAATCTGTCTGGAGCTGGGCCGGGGGCGCGTCGCCCGGATTGGCCATACGCAGCCGCGCCGGCTCGCGGCGCGCACTGTTGCCCAACGTATCTCTGATGAACTGGCTGTACCGCTGGGCGCCACTGTCGGTTATCAGGTGCGCTTCACCGACCAGGTCTCCGAGGCATCGGCGATCAAGCTGATGACCGATGGCATTCTGCTCGCGGAAATTCGTCACGACCGACTGCTGCGGCAGTACGACACCCTGATTATCGACGAGGCGCATGAGCGCAGCCTGAATATCGACTTCCTGCTCGGCTATCTCAAGCAGCTCTTGCCGCGCCGGCCGGACCTGAAGTTGGTCATTACCTCCGCCACGATCGATGTCGAGACCTTTTCACGACACTTCGACGATGCTCCGGTGATCGAGGTTTCCGGTCGCGGTTATCCGGTGGAAACCGTCTACCTGGACCCGGCAGAGGACCGGGACCTGGGTCTGCAGGAGCAAGTGGCGGCACTGGTGGCCGACATTGAGCGCGGGCAATTCGGAGAGCGCGGCGATGTGCTGGTATTTCTTCCCGGGGAGCGCGAGATCCGCGAACTGGCGCGCGCCCTCAGGGAGTTGGAGCGTATTGAGGTGCTGCCGTTGTACGCGCGCCTCTCGAACGCGGAACAGAGCCGCGTATTCGATCTCTCGCGACGCCGCATGATGCGCGTTGTACTGGCCACTAACGTCGCTGAAACCTCTCTGACGGTGCCCGGTATACGCTACGTTATCGACCCCGGTGACGCGCGCATCAGTCGCTACAGCTTTCGTACCAAGGTGCAGCGATTGCCCATAGAACCGGTATCCCAGGCCAGCGCCAACCAGCGGCAGGGGCGCTGCGGACGCGTTGCCGCTGGCGTATGCATACGCCTCTACAGCGAGGCGGATTTTCTTTCCAGGCCGGAGTTCACCGATCCCGAGATTCTGCGCACTAATCTTGCGGCGGTCATTCTGCAAATGCTGCAGCTGGGTCTCGGCGAGGTTCAGCGCTTCCCCTTTATCAACCCTCCCGACCCACGCATGGTGCGTGACGGCTATAGGTTGCTGCAGGAGTTGGGTGCCGTTAACGGCCGGGGCAAGCTGACGGCGCTGGGACGGCAGCTGGCGAAACTGCCGATTGACCCGCGGCTGGGTCGCATGGTGCTGGCCGCCCAGGCACTGTCCTGCCTGGAGGAGGTGCTGGTGATTGCCGCAGCATTGGCTATCCAGGATCCGCGTGAACGCCCTGCGGACAAGCAGTCCCAGGCCGATCAGATGCACGCGCGTTTTCGCCATGAACGCTCCGACTTCATGGCCTGGCTGGCCCTCTGGCGATACTACGAAGAACAGCGGCAAGCCCTGACCCAGAGTCAGCTGCGCAAGCTCTGCCAGCGGGAGTACCTCTCTTTCCTGCGGATGCGTGAGTGGCGTGATATGCACGCCCAGTTGCGAATCGCCTGCCGGCAGCTGGGGCTGCGGCTGGGTGGCGAAGTGTCAGACGCTGCGGGGGAGACCTTCGAGCCGATCCACCGCGCGCTGCTGGCGGGTTTACTGTCCAACATTGCCCAGCATCAGGAGAACCGCGATTACCTGGGTAGCCGCAATCGGAAATTGCAGATATTTCCGGGTTCAAGCCTGGGGCGGCAACGCCCGAAATGGGTTGTTGCCGCAGAGGTTGTGGAGACCTCGCGGGTGTTTGCCCGCACGGTGGCGGCGATCGATCCCGCCTGGGTGTTGTCGACAAATCCGGAGCTGCTGAAACACCACTACTACGAACCTCGCTGGGAGGCGCGGCAGGGGCGCGCCATGGCCTGGGAGCGGATTACGCTCTACGGCCTTACCGTGGCGGACAGGCGCCCCGTGCACTATGGACCGATCAACCCCGCAGAAGCACGTGAACTGCTGATACGGGAAGGCCTGATCGCAGGTCGTTTTCCCCGACATCCCGGGTTCCTCAAGCACAACCTGCGCGTCGCGCGCGACCTCGAAGACCTCGAGGCCAAGGTGCGGCGGCGCGACCTGCTCGCGGATGAGCAGGTGCTGTTTGCTTTCTATGACGAGCGTCTGCCGTCGGATATCACAACTGCCGAGCGTTTGCGAGCCTGGTTGGCGGCGGAACCCGACGCTGATCGCCTGCTGCGCATCTCCCGGGAACAGTTGCTGGCGCGCGATCCCGGTGCCGCTCTGGGTCAGCAGTTTCCGGACCGGCTGGTCTGGGGCGACCTCGAGCTGCGCCTCAGCTACCGCTTTGAGCCCGGACAGGAAGCGGATGGTGTCTCGGTGACCTTGCCCGTCGGCTTGCTGAATCGTGTGCCGCGGTTTCGGTTCGACTGGCTGGTACCCGGCCTGTTGCGGGACAAATGTATTGCCCTGGTGAAGGCCTTGCCCAAGGACAAGCGCAAGCAGCTGGTGCCTGTGCCGGACAGAGTGGATCAGGCGCTGGCAGAGCTGGAGCCGAATGATGAGTCCCTGGGCGCCGCGCTGGCGAGAGCGCTGGGCCGGATCGCGGGTGTCAAACTGCGCGCCGAGGATTTCAATCCGGACGCGCTGGATCCGTTCTACCGCATGAATGTTCGGGTGGTAGACGCCGATGGACGACTGCTGCAGCAGGGTCGCGATCTCGGCGCACTGGTGGCGATGTTTCGCGACGATGTACGAGAGACGATCGTGGCGGCGCCGGAAAACAGCCCGGCCCAGGAGGGACTCACTGCCTGGCCAGACAGTGCCCTGCCAGAGCAATGGCGTTTCCGGCAGGCGGGCACCGAGATCGTTTCCTGGCCCGCGCTGGTCGACAGGGGGGACAGCGTCGCGGTAGCGCTGTGCGACTACCCGGGCGAGGCGCACGGGCAACACCGTCTCGGCGTGGTGCGACTACTGCGCCTGCAGCATCGTCAGCAGGTCAAGTTTTTGCGCAAGCAACTGCTGCAGGGCAACGAAACGAGCCTGCTGCTGGCTGCGGCGGGCCAGCGTCGCGAAGACCTGGTGGAGGACATGATCGATGCCGCCTGGGTGGACGCAGCAGGGCTCGATGACAGCTTGCCCCGGGACAGTGCGTCGTTCGCCCTGTGCGCCGGGCGCAGTGGCCAGGTTGTGGAGCGCGCCAACCACCTCGAGGCCACACTCATCAACGCGCTGCGTCCGCTGGCAGAGGCGCGGACCACGCTGGCGCGCTACAGCGGGCCTGACTGGGTCGCCGCACTGGCCGATATCGAGGCCCAGCTTGCAGCCCTGTGGCAGGTGGGATTTCAGCGCGACACGCCAGCCGAGTGGCTGGCACAGTACCCGCGCTATATGAAGGCCTTGCAGCAACGCGCCGAGAACCTGAAGGGCCAGCTGGCGCGGGATGACAGTCACCGGGAGCGCTTGCAAAAATTTGCACAGCCGCTGCAGGAGGCCCTGCAGGCCTCTCCACGGCTGCTTGCGCTGTGTCCGGCAGCGGCCACCTACCGCTGGATGCTGGAGGAGTTTCGCGTTTCCCTGTTCGCCCAGCGCCTGGGCACTCGCACCCCCGTCTCCGACAAGCGGCTTCAGCAGCAATGGCAGGCGGTGGTTGAATGGCTGGCGAGGCACCCTGACGATGCGGCGCCGACAGCCCGATAAGCCCGTGTGGCGCAGGGAAAAAAATCGGTGAAACTTACCGGACAATATCGGGTCACACACTGAGACATGCTAATCACGCTGTCTGCGGTAGACTGTTCGGACCTTATGACAACAAAAGGACAACCATCATGAAAGACTCCAGAAAACCCCTCGCGCTGGCACTGGGTGCTGCATTCCTGGCCAGTTCGGTCGTACCGGTGGCTTCGGCGGGGGCAAATCCCTTTGCGGCGCAGGAACTTGGCTCCGGCTACAACCTTGCCAACTTCAACTCCCACGGTGACGGCGATCACGAGGGCAAGTGCGGCGAGGGCAAGTGTGGTGAAAAGGATGCCTCTGAAGGCAAGTGCGGCGAGGGCAAGTGCGGTGAAAAGGATGCCGCCGAAGGCAAGTGCGGTGAAGGCAAGTGCGGCGAGAAAGACGCCAAGAAAGATGCCGAGGGTAAATGCGGCGAAGGTAAGTGTGGCGGCTGATGCCCGCGCACTCTGACAGGCTCGCCGGTGCGGGCCTGGGTTTGCGGCGGGCCCTTCTGGGCCCGTTGCTTTCTGGGGAGATCCCCGAGGTCGATTTTTTTGAAGTGGCCCCGGAGAACTGGATCGGGGTAGGTGGTCGTCTGGGCCGGCAGTTTCGCGAACTGGTAGCGCAGCGGCCGCTGGTCCTGCATGGCCTGTCCCTGGATATCGGCGGTACTGATGAGCTGGATACCGCGCTGGTTCGCGCGGTGCGCGGCCTGATGGATGACACCGGCGCCAGTCTCTACACCGAGCACCTCAGCTACTGCGCCGCGGACGGCCACCTCTACGACCTGCTGCCGCTGCCCTTCACGGCGGAGGCGGTTACGCATGTGGTTGAACGTGTGCAGCGCGTGCAGGACATTATCGGTGCACCGATTGCACTGGAAAATGCTTCGTATTACGCGCAGCCCCATGCCGAGATGACGGAGCTGGAGTTTATTACCGAGGTCGTGCGGCGCTCGGGTTGTGATCTTCTTCTGGACGTGAACAACGTTTATGTCAACAGCATCAACCACGGTTATACGGCGTCGGCTTTCCTGCAGGCCCTGCCGCTGGACAGGGTGCGCTATATACACGTGGCCGGTCACTACGATGAGGCACCTGACCTGAAGGTGGATACCCACGGCACTTCGGTGATTGAGCCGGTCTGGTCACTGCTGGCAGAGGCCTACCGGTTGCTGGGCCCCGTGCCCACGCTTCTGGAACGCGACTTCAACCTGCCACCGCTGGTCGAGTTACTGCGCGAGGTGGGGCAGATTCGCCGCCTGCAGGCGGCCGACAGCGTCGGATTGCAGGGCTGTGCCCATGGCTGACTTGCGTACTCAACAGCTGGAGATGGCGCGTTACCTGCGCGACCCGGCCCTGCATGCCCCGCCCCGTGGGGTTGAGGCGCGCCGCCTGAAAATTTACGAGACCCTGGTCTACAACAATATTGAAGGATTTATCAGTGGCGGTTTTCCGGTGCTGCGCCAACTGTATGAGGACGCCGCATGGCACCGTCTCGTGCGCCAATTCATCGATGGCCACCGCTGCCACACGCCGTATTTTCTCGAAATCAGCCAGGAGTTCCTGCGCTTTCTGTTCGAACGCCACAGCCCGGGCCCGGATGATCCGCCGTTTCTTGCAGAACTTGCCCATTACGAGTGGGTGGAACTGGCGCTCAGCGTCGCGGAGGAGGAGGTACCCGCTGACGCTGGGGGAGACCCGATGACGGCAGCACTGGCGATCTCCCCCCTGGCGTGGCCGCTGGCCTACCGCTATCCGGTGCACCGCATTGGCGTCGATTTTCGGCCTACTGAGCCCGAAGCGCCCGTCTATCTGGTGGTCTACCGGGATCGCCTGGATGCCGTGCGTTTCCTGTCGTTGAATGCTGCGACCGCACGGCTGCTGGAACGGGTTCGCGATGGCGCGGCTGTTTCGGGTGCAAAGGTGCTGCAGGACCTTGCCGCAGAGCTCTCGCTGCCGGGCGACACGGTCAACTCATTTGGCGCGGCGCAGCTGCGAGAGTTTGTCGAGCGCGGCATTCTGGTGACCTGCTGACAGGTATTTTTCCCAGGTTGCTCCGCTACCGCCACAGGCGTAATATGCGGCGCCTGAACCTGACCGCGGCTCGCCCATGAGAATTCTGCGTCCGACATTGCTGTTGCTTTGCCTGCTGAGCGCCGCTCCCGTGATGGCCTCGGAGCCCGTGAATCCGGATCCACTGGAGGCCATCAACCGGCCGATCTTCATCTTCAACGAGCGCATGGACCAGTATCTGCTGAAGCCCGCGGCCCGTGGCTATCACGCGATTACACCGGACCCCCTGGAAGTGGGTGTCGATAACTTCTTCCGCAACCTGCGTGACGTCAACACTACCCTGAACTCTCTCCTCCAGGGGAAGTTCGGGGGCGCCGCCCAAGCCGGTGGCCGTTTCCTGCTCAACTCCACCATCGGCATACTCGGCCTGTTCGATGTGGCGACACGCATGGGTGTCGAGCCCCTGAGGACCGATTTCGGACAGACCCTGGCGGTGTGGGGGGTTCCTGAAGGCCCCTATCTGATGGTGCCGCTTTTTGGCCCACGTACCATGCGCAGCGGCGTGGGCACCGTCTTTGACGCCTACACGTCTGTCGAAGTGGCGATAGACGATGTGCGGTTGCGAAACTCCTTGATTGGCCTGGAACTGGTCAGCTCCCGGGTCGAGCTGTTGAAAGCGGAAGACCTGATTTCCGGTGACCGCTACATTTTTATCCGCGATGCATACCTGCAGCAGCGGCGCGCCCTGATCAACGACGGTGAGGTGGAGGACACCTTCTCCGACTTCGGTGATGAGGAGTGGCCGGACGAACTGTAGCCGGATGAGGCGTGCGAAAGTTTGCACCAAAACTGTGAAATCCTGCCCAAACCCGGTGCAAATTGGTTGCCCCACCCATGCCAAGGGCGTACTGTCCCTCAGCACACGCCCCGCAAGTGCCGCATGATGAAATCCAAAGGTTATGTGTTGCTCATCGACGACGATGCCGCTCGTGCAGGCGAACTGGCGCAGACGGTCATCGGCCAGGGGTACCGTGTTGAGGTGTTCACCGATGTGCTTGAGGCCTATCATTTTCTCACGGCTAACCAGGACCTCGACGTTATTCTCTGCGAGCTGGATCTCGAGGCAGTCTCCTGGCAGGAGGCGCGTCGCTCCCTGCGCGAGTTGGACCTGCAGGTGCCCGCGATCATGTTCAGTGATCGTGCCGAAGTGGACAAAATGATGACCGCCCTGCGTCTGGGGGCCAGCGATTTTTTCGTGCGCCCCATCGAGGATGAGGAGGCGCTGTTCAAGTCCATAGAACGCTGCGTGCGCCAACGCCAGATGCGTCGCGAATTGCGTGAGTCCCGCCAGCGTCTGGAACAGGCCAACACGGAGCTGCGCGGCACTGTGAAAATGCTCGAGCAGGACCAGCAGGCCGGGCGCCAGGTGCAGTTACGCATGCTGCCCGTCAGCCCAATGGTGCTGGAACCGTATGTGTTCAGCCATACGGTGATTCCCTCGCTGTACCTCAGCGGTGACTTCACGGATTACTTCACGGTGGGTCAGCATCACGTTGCGTTTTTCATGGCGGACGTATCCGGCCATGGCAGTTCCTCTGCCTTTACCACGGTGTTGCTGAAGAATCTCTTCGCGCGCAAGCGGTCGGATTTCCTGCATCGTGACGACGACACCCTGCTGAGCCCGGTGGCCATGCTGAAGCGTGCCAACCAAGAGCTGCTCGACCTGGGTGTGGGCAAGTTTGCCACCATGGTCGTCGGCTTGCTCGACACCCAGGCGAACACCCTGCGCTACAGCGTGGCCGGGCATCTGCCACAGCCGGTGCTGGTCTCTCGGGAGGGCGCCCGCTACCTGCGCGGCGAGGGGTCCGCTGTGGGAATCATGGACGATGCAAGCTTCGAGGAGCACATGGTGGATTTGCCAGAGCGCTTCATGCTGGCACTGTTCTCTGACGGCATACTTGAAATCCTCCCCCCCAAGAACCTGATCGAAAAAGAGAAGTATTTCCTCAAGGTGTTCGAGGAGTTGGCGGAGTCGCCGGATGAGATCGTCAACAGGCTGGGCCTGGACCGGGTCGAGACAGCCCCCGACGATATTGCTGCCCTGTTTATCAGCAAGCGGAGTTGAGATGGAAGAGGGCCGAATACTCGCAGCAAGCCAGGACGGTGCCTACGTCGTGCGCCTGACCGGGGACGTGCGGCTTACGCTGTGCACAACCATTGACGACTATCTGCAGCGCATGCTGAACAGCCCGGATTTTGCCAGCGTGTGGGTTGACCTCTGTGATGCCGAGGGCATTGACAGCACCACCCTGGGGCTGTTGGCCAAACTGGCACTGGAGGTTCGCGCACGCTACGGGTTCATGCCGGCGATCTATTCCTCCAATCCGGGGATTACCCGGTTGATCAAGAGCATGGGCTTCCAGCGCCTGTTCGATGTGCATGAGGATGCCTGTGCCAATCCAGAGTGCATCGACTGCATACCGCTGGTCGAGGGCAGCGAGGCTGCGGTGCGCGACAAGGTCATCGAAGCACACCGGGTACTGATGGGTTTGTCGGAAGAAAACCGCGCCCGGTTCAAGGACCTGATGGTCGTGCTTGAGCGCAGCTGACACCGCTCAGCGCGGCATCGCCTCCAGCTTGCAGCGTATGTACTCCTGGTGCGGCACATAGGTGAGTTCGGCGACCTGCCGAATCAGGTGTTCCTCGTACTTGTCGAGATTGCCATCAGCGTAGGCCACCTGCCACATGCTCGCGATCAGCGTCAGCTTCTCTTCAGGCCCATAGTGGTCATTGATCACGCGGGTGAACTCGTAGAGTGATGTTGCCTCCTCGACGCGCGCGCTGGCCGCGTCGATCAAGGCCCTGACCTCCTGTTTCGGTAGCCCCAGTGATTCGCTGAGCATCTGCTCAAGGGCAGCTTCTTCACTGGCATCCTGGGTGAAATCCGCGCGTGCGGTCTCAATCAGCAATGCCGCGGCCGCCAGCTGTACCCGGTGTTGCCGGCCTTCTTTCGAGTCGTCTTCCGGCAGGATGAAGAGGGCTTTCAGTGCGCTGATCATGCGGCGCTGATAACCGCTTCGAGGCGGCTCTGGTCGGCGATGAAGTTGCGGATACCCTCGGCCAGCTTTTCCGTCGCCATCGCGTCGGCATTCAGCGCGAGGCGGAAGCTGCCTTCGGTAGGCTGCGCTTGTGGATCATCTGAGCCGTTGTGCTGCGGGCTGAGTTGGCGAGGGAGATCACCGTGGTCCGCTGCCAGCGATTCCAGCAGCGCGGGGCTGATGGTCAGCCGGTCGCAGCCGGCCAGTGCCTCGATCTCACCGACGTTGCGGAAGCTCGCGCCCATGACCACGGTCGGGTAGCTGTGTGTCTTGTAGTAGCGGTAGATACGGCGTACCGACTGTACGCCCGGGTCGTCATCGGGGTGGGCGACCTGGACTTCGGTGTTTGCCAGGTACCAATCGAGAATGCGCCCGACAAAGGGCGAAATCAGGTAGACGCCGGCGTCGGCGCAGGCCGCGGCCTGGGCGAAGCCGAACAGCAGGGTCAGGTTGCAGTTGATCCCCTCGCGTTCGAGGCTGCGTGCTGCGCTGATGCCTTCCCAGGTGGCGGCAATCTTGATCAGCACCCGATCTCGGCCGAGCCCGGCCTCCTCGTACAGGCGAACAAGCTTGCGCGCGCGCTCCATGGTTGCCCGGGTGTCGAAGGACAGTCGCGCATCGACCTCGGTGGAAATGCGTCCCGGAATGATGCCGAGAATCTCGCGCCCGATGTCGACCGCGAACCGGTCGCAGCAGTTGGCCATCTGCTCCTCGCTGCTGCCACCGGCCTTGCTCGCCCAGTCGCGCGCGCCGGAGAGCAGGCTCTGATAGTGGGGCAGGGCGGCGGCTTTCAATAGCAGCGATGGATTGGTCGTGGCGTCCTGGGGCTGAAAACGGCGAATCGCTTCGATATCACCGGTATCGGCGACCACGTCAGTCATCGACTTCAGCTGGTCGAGTTTGCTGCTCATGCTGTGAAGATCCTTGTGAAGCGTGCGGCTGACAGACGGCCGCGGGGTTACGGATTGCCGCTACAAGTGTGCAGCATAATCAGCCCCTGTGCTACCCGCAGGCCCGTTCCCGCGCGGATGCGGCGCCCTCATCGTCACCGACAATCTTTTGCAGGGCATCCTCCAGCACCGCAATGCCGGCGCCCTTGCGGTGTGCGTGCTCGCTCAGGTGGCGCCGGAACTGACGGGCCCCGGGCACACCCTGATAAAGGCCGAGCAGGTGGCGCGTGATGTGGTTCAACGCAGTGCCCTGCTGCAGTTCCTGCGCCACATAGGGCAGCAGCTTGCGAATGGCGTCGTGTTTGCTGGTCACGGGGTTGTCCGCGCCGAACAGTGCTGCGTCGACATTCGCCAGCAGCCAGGGATCATGATAGGCCGCTCGCCCGAGCATCACCCCGTCGACCTGCTGCAGGTGCTCATGGCAGCTCTCCAGGTTGGTGATGCCGCCGTTGAGGACAATCGTCAGCGCCGGCAGGTCGCTTTTCAGCCGGTACACCCAGGGGTAGTTGAGGGGCGGAATTTCCCGGTTCTCCTTTGGCGACAGACCCTGCAACCAGGCTTTGCGGGCGTGCACGATAAACACCTTGCAGCCGGCATCGGCACTGGGGCCGATGAAGTCCAGCAGTTGCTGGTAGCTCTCCATGCTGTCAATGCCAATACGGTGCTTGACCGTCACCGGAAGGTCGCAGGCATCACGCATCGCGGCAACACAGGCGGCAACCTGCTCGGGATGTGCCATCAGTGAGGCGCCAAAGGCCCCGGACTGTACGCGATCCGAGGGGCAGCCGCAGTTCAGATTGACCTCGTCGTAGCCCCACTGCGCGGCCCACGCGGCACAGCGTGCCAGATCCGCCGGGTCGCTACCCCCCAGTTGCAGCGCAACGGGCGCTTCGATGGGGTTGAAGCGCAGAAAGCGTTGCCGATCGCCGTGAATCAGGGCGCCGGTGGTGACCATTTCGGTGTACAGGCGGGCGTGTCGGCTGAGCAGCCGCCAGAAGTACCGGCAGTGGCGGTCACTCCAGTCCATCATGGGGGCAATACAGAAACGGTGGCTGTTCACGGTCATGCGCAGGGAATGTGGCGGGCGATAGCCGCATTGTACCGGAGATAAACGCCGAGTTCGCTATACTGGCAGGCAGAGCAAGCGGCTTCAGGAGGCGCCAGTGCATTATATCTTCGAAGTGACCCTGAGCCCGGGTTACACCGCCGAGGCCTACGCCGAGGCCTGGATTCGCGCCAGCAGGATCATCCAGCAGGCCCCTGGCGCACAGGGCACCCGACTGCACCGAAAAATCGGTGATCCCACCCGGCTGCTGGCGATTGCGACCTGGGAAAGCAAGGCGGCGCGTGATGCCATGGAGTCGCGCTTGCCGGAGCGTGTGCTGGAGATCATTGCCGAGCAGACGCCCTACGTGGAGATTACCCTGTTGGGTGAGTTCGAGGCGCCCGAGTGGGAGGTCGTACCGGAGCCCTGAGGTCTCAGCTGCGCGCCGCAGCCAGTATGCGATTCAGGCCGCGACGCGTGGCGTTGTCCTGCAGGCTGGCGTGCAACCGCTGCAGCGCCGCCGCCTCCAGGTACTCAGGCAGATAGTGCAGTTCCACCGGACGGTCGCCGTCCAGCGGCAGATCGGCGATATCCTGCAGTCCGCCGAATATCGCGGCATCACCGATGCGGCCCGCGAGGTAGACCACGGTGGCCGCGGCCAGGTCGCCACCGTACAGCGGATGCTCGCGCGGATGCACGGCCAGCGGCAGCAGCGACTGCTCCAGTGTCGCCCTGATCGTGCCCGGCAGGCCCCAGCGCTCGGCCAACAGGGCGGCCAGCATGGCGCCATTGGCGCCGAGCTCTGCCTGTTGACCCTGCACTCGCTCCAGCAGGGAAATCTCCGGTGCGTAGAGGTAGGCCAGTTCGGGGCGCAGTGAGACCAGGTTGATATCCCCGAGGTTGGCCAGCAGGGCCTGTGTCGAGGTGACCGAGGGGTTCTCCATGCCGAGGTTCCGGGCCAGCAGAAACGCGCTGGCGCTGGCGATCTGGCTGGACTTCCACAGCCGGTGCATTGCCGTCTCCTGTGCCGAGCCGGGTGCAGTGGCAGGGAGGGTGCGGGCCAGGGCGGTTTGTGCGATCAGGCCCTTGACGTAACTGACACCCAGATAGGCGATGGCGTGGTGCACACTGGAAATCGGGGTGGTGAGGCCGAAGGCGGCGGAATTCACCGTGCGCAGTACGTCTGCCGCCAGTGCCGGTTCTTGTTTGACGGCAGCAGTGATTTCGTCGATGTCATCCAGTTCCCGGGTGACCTGCAGGAACATGGCATGGGGCTCGGGCAGGGCGTCCGCGAGCTCCAGCAGCGACTGTGGCGTGGGCGCGTCCGCCGTGTCGGTGCGCAGCAGGACAAACGACTGCAGCGCCGTTGGCAGCACTGGGCTGGCGTCAGCGGCTGTCTCGGCCTCGGCTTCCGTCGGGTCCGCGTTGGCGGAGAACGACTGGATCGCGGTGCGGACGCGAGGCGCGCCCTCGGCTTGCGGCCGCGGTGCGGCCTCCGCCTTGCCCGGCGAGCGCCGCAACCAAAGCAGAGCGCCGACGGCACTGGCACCGAGAATGCAGAGGAGAACGGTCATCAACGTTGGCATGCAGGTGCTCCGACGGCTCGCATGGTGTTAAATCGTCCTCGTCAGAGGCGCCGATACAGGTGCCCGCATAGTACCAAACAGCAACAAAACTGTTACAAAAAAATGCGTGTTTTTGCGGATTGATCTACGCTGCGACATGGAAAGTTCCCGGTAGGTCTGAGTTGCATACGGAGTAGAGCGTAATGACTGAAGGTCTCGTTTTACGTCTCCCCACGTCGGAGGAGGTGGACACATTCTGGCGAGATGGGGTTGTCTGCCTGCGCGGGGCACTGGATCCGGCAGCGGTGCTGGGGATGGCGCCAGCGGTGGAGCGCCTGCTGCGGGGGTCGGTCGGGGAAACCATGCACGATATGTCTGCCCTGGGCGCGGGACTTGCGGCAGCGGGCAGCACCGTGCTGACCGATGGCGTGCAGGGGCAGGGACGCTTCGTGTCCGGGACCGACCACTGGCGGGTTGACGAGGACTGTCGGGCATTTGCCCTGGACAGGGGGCTGGCGGCGCTGGCGGGCGCGCTGTTGCGCAGTCGCCGCGTCTACCTGTGGGAGGACAGTATTCTGGTCAAGGAGCCGGATACGGCCGAGCGCACGGCCTGGCATCAGGACATGGGCTATTTTCACGCCAGCGGCGAGCAGGTTTGCACCACATGGATCCCGCTGGATGTTGCTGACGCAGAGACCGGCGCCATGAGTTTTGTGCGTGGATCCCACCGCGATGGCGCGCTGTATCGCCCCAACTGGTTCGTGTCGCAGCAGAGTATGGAGGGAACCGAAGGGCTGGAGGTGCCGAATGTCGAGTCGCTGGCGCGCGCCGGGCGCGTGGAACTGGTGCAGTATGCCCTCGGCCCCGGCGACCTGACGGTGCACCACGCCCGCACCCTGCACGCTGCGGGGGGGAATCTCAGCAGGCAGCGCCGGCGACGCGCGATCAGCATTCGCTATTGCGGAGATGATGCACGCTACCACTTCCGGCCGGGCGCGCCTCGCAAACCCCACCATGACGGCGTGCAGGAGGGTGATCCGCTGGGTGACCCGGATTGCCCGCTGGTCTGGCAGGCTGCGCTCTAGTGGGAGCGTGCGAGCCCGTCGCTGTCAAAGGCCAGATGGGCCTGCAGCTTCACGGTCACGGGTAGTGTGCCGCCCGTGGGCACATCGATGTGCGCAGGAACGAGGCAGGGTACGTGTTGTCCATCGGGCAGCATGAGTTCGTAGAGAAAGTGTGCACCGCGAAAGGTTTTGCGCGTCACCCGCAGCAGCAGCGTGCTGCTCGCATCGTAGCTGATATCACCGGGGCGCACGAGTACCTGGCGGTTGCAGGCGCCATCCCGCCTCGCGGTCGGGTCTGCGGTCAGCGGCTCCAGCTCACCGCTGCCGGTCATGGTCGCCGATATAACACTGCCCTCACCGATGAAGGCCGCGACAAACGTGTTGGCCGGACGGTGGTAGAGTTCACGGGGGGAGCCTGTTTGCGCCACGCGGCCCTGGTGGAGCAGGGTGATCTGGTCGGCCATGGCAAAGGCTTCGTGCTGGTCATGGGTCACCAGCAGGGCGGTGATCGCACTGCGTTTGAGCAGCTCACGAATGTCGGCGGCGAGCAGCGTGCGCAGCTCTGTATCCAGGCTCGAGAAGGGCTCGTCCAGCAGCAGGATGTCGGGTTTCGGCGCCAGCGCGCGTGCCAGGGCGACCCGCTGCTGCTGCCCGCCGGAGAGTTCGTGCGGCCAGGCATCGGCGTACTCGCTGAGCGCCACGAGTTGTAGCAGGCTCTCCACCCGTTCCTGTCGCGCTTTGCGCGGCAGTGTCGTGAGGCCGAAACCGATGTTGTCGCGCACGCTCAGGTGCGGGAACAGGGCGAAGTCCTGGAACACCATACCGACCCTGCGCTGCTCGGGAGGGAGCCGACGCCGGGGCGTGCTGAGCGTGATGCCGCGCAACGTAATGCGCCCGGCGCTGACCGGTTCAAACCCGGCGATGGCGCGTAACAGGCTCGTTTTGCCACAGCCCGAGGGGCCCAGCAGGCAGCCGATATCGCCGGGCTGCAGCGTCAGAGAGGCATCTTCCACCGCGGTGACATCACCATAGCGCACGCAAACCTGGTCCAGCTCAAGTTGGTTGCTCATGGGTCGGCCGCTGCCTTCGACATATTGCGGGTGAGCAGAATAACAGGGATAAGCCCGATCAGCACGATGGCCAGTGCGGGCAGTGCCGCCTCGGCCAGTCGCTCGTCGGAGGCCAGTTCGTGGGCCCGCACCGCGAGGGTGTTGAAGTTGAACGGGCGCAGGATCAGGGTCGTGGGCAGCTCCTTGAGCACATCGACAAATACCAGCAAGAGCGCGGTCAGCAGACTGCCGCGGAGCATCGGCAGGTGTATGCGCCGCAGCACGCCCAGTGGCGTGTGTCCGAGCGAACGCGCAGCCTCGTCGATGTCTGGCCGGATTCGCGTCAGGCCCGCTTCCACGGATTGCAGGGAGACCGCAAGAAAGCGCACCACATAGGCGAAAACCAGTGCACCGAGTGTGCCGCTGACAAGCAACCCCGGTGACAAGCCGACGTTCTGCTGCAGCCAGTGGTCCAAGGTATTGTCGGCCCAGGCAAAGGGGATCATGACACCCACCGCGATCACGGTGCCCGGTACGGCGTAGCCCATGCTCGCCACGCGGGTTGTCACAGCCTCCAGGCGTCCCGGATGGGCGCGTTTCCCATAACCCAGCAGCAGGGCGAGGAGCAGGCAACACAGGGATGCCAGTGCGGCGAGCAGGAAACTGTTGCCCAGCAGTGCGACGAAGGCCGCTGTGAATATGTCCTGGTAGTGCTGCGCGGCCCAGCCGGTCAACTGCGCGGCGGGCAGGAGAAAGCCTGCGCTGAGCACCAGCAGGGATCCCGCGACTGCCGTGATCGCGCGCCAGCCCCGCAGCCGGATACGCCGCGCTGTGCGGCGGGTACCCAGTCGGTGAAAGCGCAGGCGCGCGCGGGACCGGCGCTCCAGGGCGAACAGGGCGATGACGAACAACAGCAGGCATGCCGCCAACTGTGCTGCGGTCTGCAATTCACCGAGGCCATACCAGGTGCGGAAAATCCCGGTGGTAAACGCGCTGACGCCGAAGTAGGCCACCGTGCCGTAGTCCGCCAGTGTCTCCATCAACGCCAGGCTGACGCCGGCCGCGATGGCGGGTCGCGCCATCGGCAGCGTTACCCTGAAGAAGGTTTGTGAGGCAGAGCTGCCAAGGCTGCGGCTTGCCTCGCCAAGTGCCGCGGATTGGTCCATGAATGCTACCCGGGCCAGCAGATAGACGTAGGGATAGAGCACCAGCGACAACATGCAGATCGCGCCGCCCAGGGAGCGTATTTCGGGAAACCAGTAATCGCCGTGCTGCCAGTCAAATCCAGCGCGCAGGCTGCTCTGCACGGGGCCGGCGAAATCGAGCAGCCCGGTGTAGGTGTAGGCAATGATGTAGGCGGGCATGGCCATGGGAAGCAATAGCGCCCAGGAAAACAGCCGCCTTCCCGGAAACTCACAGTGTGCTGTGAGCCAGGCTGTACTGACCCCCAGCAGCGCGGTGCCGACACCCACACCGAGCATCAGCAGCAGCGAGTTCACCACGTAGTCCAACAGCACCGTGTCGAACAGGTGCCGCCAGGCTGCGCTGTAAGGCCCCAGCAGACTGGCGACGATGACTACAACCGGCACCGCGACCACCGCCGCGCTGCTCACCATCGCCAGCCGCCACAGCCAGGCGGCTGTGTTCACTGCCTCACCGCGGTGTGATGCCGCGTGGTTTACCGCCAACCGGCACGGTCCATGGCTTTCACGGCTTCGGCGTTGAGTCGCCCGAGCTCGCTGACGTTCAGCTCGTCTGCCCTGAACGGGCCCCACGACTGCAGCAGGGCGGAGGGCTCGACATCCTCGCGCACCGGGTATTCATTGTTGACCTCGGCGTACCAGCGCTGGCTCTCCTCACGCAGCATGAACTCAATCAGCTGACGTGCCTCTTCGGGCTTGCTTGCGGCGCGTGTGACGCCCGCCCCGCTGATGTTGATGTGTGCGCCGCGACCGGCCTGGTTGGGCCAGAACAGGGTAACCTGCTGTGCGGCTTCGCGCTCCCCGGCGTCATCGGATTGCAGCATGCCGCCCAGGTAATAGCTGTTCACCAGCGCAACATCGCACTGTCCGGCTGCGACAGCCTTGATCTGATCGCGGTCACCGCCCTGGGGTGGGCGGGCGAAATTGGCCACGAAGCCTTGCAGCCAGGTGGCAGTGGCATCGTCACCGTCATTGGCCAGCATGCCCGCGACGAGAGACTGGTTGTAGATATTGCCTGAGGAACGCACACAGATGCGACCGCGCCACATCGGGTCGGCCAGTGAGGCGTAGTCACTGAGGGCGGCCGGGTCGACACGATCCGGCGCATAGACCAGCACGCGGGCGCGCACTGAAAGGCCGTACCAGTAGTTTTCATCACTGCGCAGGTGGGCCGGTGCCACTGATTGCAGGGTGGGCGAGGTGACAGGCTGTAACAGGGCATCGGCCTGCGCCCGGTACAGCTTGCCGGCGTCGCTGGTCAGGAAGAGGTCAGCAGGTGAGTTGTCGCCCTCATTGCGCAGACGCGCGAGTAGCGCGTCGCCATCACCGGTCACCAGGTTGATTGCGATGCCGGTTTCCTCTGTAAATTGATCCAGCAGCGGCTTGATCAAGGCTTCCTGCCGCGCCGAGTAGACGTTCACCGCATCCGGCGCGCCGCAGGCGACCAGACCGCCTGCGGCGGTCAGCATGGAGAGCGCAACAGCCCTGATGAGTCGATGGTGGAGCAGTGGCATACAATCCTCGCGATGAGTACAATCTGAAAACGCTAATTATTCGCATTAAGTGCCTCAATGGCAAGGGTCCGCGTCATTCGGTGACCACTCGCCAGCCCCTGACGGTGCGGCCCCGGTGGGCATCACGCCGACGAGACCGTATAATCACGCCCCTGTTGTCGCTCTTGCCCCGGAAACCCCATGACTGTTCGCACACGAATCGCGCCCTCACCGACCGGTGATCCGCATGTCGGTACCGCGTATATCGCCCTGTTCAATTACTGTTTTGCACGTGCGCACGGCGGGCAATTCATACTGCGTATCGAAGACACCGATCAGGCGAGAAGTACGGCTGCCTCCGAGCAGGCGATTCTGGATTCCCTGCGCTGGCTGGGCCTGGACTGGGATGAGGGGCCGGATGTCGGCGGTCACTGCGGGCCGTATCGGCAGAGCGAGCGCATGGAGATCTACGGAGAATACGCCCTGCAGCTGGTTGACGAGGGCAAGGCATTTCTTTGTTATCGCACACCAGAGGAACTGGATGCGCTGCGCGAAGCGCGCCGTGCCGCCGGCAACAGCACCGCACTCAAGCCGGCTGATCTCGCCTTGCCGGAGGATGAAGTGGCACGTCGGGCGGAAGCGGGTATGCCCTACGTCGTGCGCATGGTGGTGCCCGATGAGCCGGGTGCCTGCGTGGTCTATGATCTACTGCGCGGTGACATCGAGCTGGACTGGAGCATGGTGGATGCGCAGATCCTGCTGAAATCGGACGGCATGCCAACCTACCACCTGGCGAATGTCGTCGATGATCACCTGATGGGCATAACCCACGTATTGCGCGGCGAAGAGTGGATCAACTCGGCGCCCAAGCACAAACTGCTGTACGCCTACTTCGGCTGGGAAATGCCGGTGCTGTGTCACCTGCCGCTGTTGCGTAACCCCGACAAGTCCAAGCTCAGCAAACGCAAGAACCCCACCAGCATTCTGTACTATCAGCGCATGGGCTTTCTTCCCGAAGCGCTGCTCAATTACCTCGGCCGCATGGGTTGGTCCATGCCCGACGAGCGCGAAAAGTTCTCCCTTGCCGATATGCAGGCGCATTTCGATATCAGTCGTGTGTCGCTGGGTGGTCCGATTTTCGATCAGGAAAAACTGCGCTGGCTGAATGGCTTGTGGATTCGCGAGGATCTCAGCGAGGAGGAACTCGCGGCGCGCCTGATCGACTGGGCCTATAACGCCGAGAACCTGCGCAAGGTCCTGCCCCACGCGCAGAAGCGCATGGAAACGCTCAGTGATTTTGCACCCCTCGCCGGCTTTCTCGTATCCGGCACCCTGCCCATCAGCGAGGCGTCCTTCGAGGGGATCAAGGTGGAGCGCGAGGCGCTGCTGGCCAGCCTGCAGTTTTCCCTCTGGTGCCTTGAGGGCATCAGCGACTGGAATCGTGATGCGGTGTGGCAGGCCTTGAAAGCGCTGGCGGACGCGCAGCAGATGAAGATCAAGGACATGCTGGCCCCGCTGTTTGTTGCGATCGCGGGCTCCAGCGCGTCGTTCTCCGTGGTGGATTCCATGGCGTTGCTGGGGCCTGATATGAGCAGGGCGCGCCTGCGGCACGCTATCGAGGTACTGGGTGGCGTCTCCAAAAAGGCGGCCAAGCGCCTGGAGAAAGCCTACGCCGATCTGCACACGACGGGCAACTGACGCCTGTGACACTGACAGATGGCACGCGTTTTCGCTTCCTGATTGTGGGCGCCGGGCGCTCCGGTACCAGCCTGCTCACCGCATTGCTGGACCAGCATTCCCAGCTTGAAGTCGGCTTTGAGGTCGGCAGCATCGCCTACCTCCGCGGACGTGCGCTGGACGACGAGCCGGACCGGCTGTTCGAGCAGCGCAGCGGTGCTTTTCTCGACTGCTGCCTGCAGTCTGCGGCGGCCAGTGAGGCTGCGCTGTGGGGCAACAAGGTCACCACCGAGCAGTTGGCAGGTCTCAACAAACACAACCTCTACCACGTGCCGCCGCTGAATGTGCTGGATGCGTTTTTTAACGGCACCCTGGCCGGACTCAAGGTGATCTACCTGCTGCGGGACGGGCGAGCCTGCGTGCAGTCCAAGCTCTCGCGCACCCCACAGGGACTGGAGCAGGCCTGCGAAAGCTGGCGCTATGCGGTGGAGGTTTTCGAGTTTCTGCAGACGCGGCCGCAGACCCTGTTCCTGCGCTTTGAAGAGTTGGTGGCGGATCCACAGCGGGAACTGGCACGGGTGCTGGACTTTCTGGACCTGAGCTTCGAGCCCGGCATCGTGTCGCCCGACAGCACCATGCACCCGGGCATGCCGCCTGCGTATCGTCGCGCGGGTATAGATCCCGCCCGCGGCCGCGATATCGACGTCGATCACCCCTGTGTTCCCTTGATTCGGGATGCCCTGCAGCGCGCCGGGTACGCCTAGCATCGCGTGTACTGCCGGCCCTGAATAGGGCTACACTCAATGCAGCGCAGCAACACCGGGAGCCGCAGCGTGGCCATCAGCACATTCGACCTTTTCAAGGTGGGCATCGGGCCCTCCAGTTCGCACACGGTTGGCCCGATGCACGCGGCCAAGCGCTTCGCCGACGCCCTTGAGAACAGCGGGTCCCTGGACCGTTGTGCACGGCTCAGCGTCGAACTCTACGGCTCGCTCGGTGCGACGGGCGCCGGTCACGGCTCACCCAAGGCGATTATTCTCGGCCTGGAAGGAGAAGCGCCCGATACGGTCGTGGTGGAGGGCATTGCGCCGCGTGTTGCAGCCGTGCGCGAGGGCGGGGAGCTGCGTCTGCTGGGTCGACACGCTGTCCCTTTCAGCTACCGCGATGACCTTATCATGCACCGCACCGAGACCCTGCCGCAGCACGCCAATGGCATGCGCTTCCGGGCCTTTGACGCGCAGGGTGAGACGCTGCAGCACGCGGTGTATTACTCGGTGGGCGGTGGGTTTGTGGTGGATGAGGCGGCAGCAGAGGGCGGGGAGCTGATCGTCGATGACCCGACTCCCGTGCCGTACCCGTTTACGACCGGGGCAGAACTGCTGCGTCGCTGTCGCGAGAGCGGGCTGTCTATCAGTCGCCTGATGCTGGAAAACGAGAAAGCCTGGCGCTCCCGGGAGGAGATCCACGAGGGGCTGCTTCACCTGTGGCGGGTGATGGATGCGTCCATAGCCCGCGGCTGCGAGGCGGAAGGCATTCTTCCCGGCGGCCTGAAGGTCAGGCGTCGTGCGGCGCAGCTGTACCGGCAATTGAAGGGGCGCCAGGGCGGCCTCGGAGACGACTCGCTGAACACCATGGACTGGGTCACGCTCTACGCGCTGGCCGTCAATGAGGAAAATGCGGTGGGCGGCCGCATTGTTACCGCACCGACCAACGGCGCCGCGGGTATTATCCCCGCTGTATTGAAATACTACCTGACGCGCTGTGAGGGCGCGGTAGAGGAGGATGCGGTGCGCTTTCTGCTCACCGCCGCCGCGATCGGGACACTCTACAAAATCAATGCCTCGATTTCGGGCGCCGAGGTGGGTTGCCAGGGTGAAGTGGGTTCCGCCTGCTCGATGGCGGCTGGCGCGCTTGCGGACGCACTGGGCGGAACGCCGGAGCAGGTGGAAAATGCGGCCGAGATTGCCATGGAGCACAATCTCGGCCTGACCTGCGATCCGATCGGTGGGCTGGTGCAGGTACCCTGTATCGAGCGCAACGCCATGGGCGCGATCAAGGCGATCAGCGCGGCGCGCATGGCGCTGCGCGGCAGCGGTGAACACTATGTGTCCCTGGATCAGGTGATCAAGACCATGCGCGACACGGGCCGGGATATGCAGGAGAAATACAAGGAAACAGCGCGGGGCGGCCTGGCCGTGAACGTACTGGAAGTGCCCGTCAACTTTGTCGACTGCTGAGCGCACTTTCCCTGCCGCCAGCGCTTGACAGGGTTAGGCTGCCTCTCTAGAATTCGCGTCCTCAGAGTTTACGGGGCTATAGCTCAGCTGGGAGAGCGCTTGCATGGCATGCAAGAGGTCGACGGTTCGATCCCGTCTAGCTCCACCAAACAAACCCTCTGCACCGCGCGGTCCAGAGGGTTTTTTTATGCCTGCGGGCAGGCCCCGGCGTCAGATGCTGGCACCGTTGATGCTCGCCCGCAGCAGTACCGTGGTGTCTCCGTCAGCGGTCGATTTCAGCAGCATGCCGTTGCCCACGCCGAACCACTCCTCGCTCAGCGTCGTGCTGTCGCTACCTGTCTCCCGTGTCTGGAAGCGGCAGGCCTGGAACTGGCCCGCAGGGACGGTGACTGATTCGATGCCGACGAACGTGGTACGCCGGTCCACGGTGTTGCTGTCATTGATCGTGAAACCCCGCACGCGGGTGCGGAGATTGACGGTGTAGCGCTGCTCATAGGACTGCCCCGCGCTCAGGTCGTAGCGTTCCAGCTGCTGCGGCGCAAACACCACACGGCTCTCGGTGGCTTCGGGCGTGAAAGACTCCACTTCAACACCGTACTCAAGCACGCGGAACTGGTTGGCCTGGGGCTGGAAATAGGCCTCGCTTCTGGAGGTGGAGGGCGCCGCGCCACTCGCGCGGGTATCGGTGGTCGCTTTCAGCGCGCTTTTCCCTTCGAAGCTCGCCCCACCGGTGATCACCTGGTCGTACTCGAAGGGCACCACGGCGCCGCTGGCGTCTGTGGTGCGATAGCTCGCCACGACAGTGGTGTTTACCGTCATCAGCGTGGTGTTGTAGCAGCGACGCGCATCACCGCTGCCGCTGGCGATGCGGGTGAATACCGGTTCCAGGTAGAACACTTCATTGGGCCGGGCCAGGAATCCCAACAGATCATCATTGCCGGCGAAGCCAGAGGTAAACAGACGGCAGTTTTTGGTGCTGCCTCCACACAGGCCGCGCTGGCGCTTTTTCCAGCCGGTGAATTCGTAGCCGGCGGCCGGCTTCGCGATGAAGGTTTCGTCAAAGAATATGTCGTTGACATCGATAGGTGGGCAGTTGGCATTGGCGGCGCAGCTGTAGTTGCCTGACACCGTGGCGATGGAGCCGCCGGTGGGGCTGGACAGCTGCACTTTGCAGCCGGCAAGGGCGGAGCAGGAGGCAAGAATGGCAATACCGATGAATTTGTACATGGCAGGGTCGAACGCTCTCGTGGTTAGGTAACAGAGCGTAACAGTGTAGTCCCGACCGTTTCTGCCACGAATCACGGCGCACATGAACTGTGCGCCAGTTCACAGTGCGTAGCGGCTCAGAACAGGTAATAGGCGAATACGTAGACCATCAGCAACAACACGATCCAGAGCGCGGTGGTGCCGATTTCCCAAGAGCGTCCCAGGGGGCCCGTGTGCCCCATGGTGTGTCGAGCCGTAGCAGTCAGCAACCCGGCGCCCTGCTGTAGGCGGCTGCGCAGGGCGCTTACAGGTGGCTTGCCGACGCGGGCCACGTACTTCACCAGGAGCGGCAGGCCGCGGCGCCACAGCCAGTCTACGTCGAGCGAAATGGTCAGGGTGCGCTTCATCCACGGTAGCAGCAGGAAGAAAGCCAGCCCGGAAAACAGCAGCAGTTGCAGGTAGAACAGCACTTTGCCGGGTTTGTACGGGTGGTAGTCCACCGCATAGGGCAGCAGCGGGTACAACAGCTGCGGGTAGACGCCGATCAGGATGCAGAGGAAGGCGAAGAAGATCATCGCAATGCGCATGTTCCAGGGCGCATCCTTCGGGCGCAGGCCAGAGTCTTTCTGGAAAAAGACAAACCACGGGAACTTGATGCCCGCGTGCAGAAACACACCGGCAGAGGCGGCGGCCAACAGGAAGTAGACGGTGGTCAGACCTTCCCCCACGGCCGCCTGGGAAATCAGCGTCTTGGTGGTGAAGCCCGAGGTCAGCGGAAAGCTGGAAATCGCCAGGGCGCCGATGACACCACACCACATGGTCACTGGCATGGTGCGGAAGAGGCCGCCGACGTCTGTGCAGAGGTGCTTGCCGGTGCGCATCACAACGACCCCGGCACTCATGAACAGCAGTGCCTTGTAGATGATATGGGCAAACGCGTGGGCCGAAGCGCCGTTGATGGCCATCTCCGTGCCGATACCCACCGCCACCACCATGAAGCCCACCTGGTTGACGATAGAAAACGCGAGAATACGCCGAATATCGTTTTCCAGCAGCGCGTAGATAATCCCGTAGAACACCATGAACAGCCCGACCCCGACCAGGATCGACTCGCCCGGGAACAGCAGTATCAGGGCCAGGATGGCGGTTTTTGTGGTGAACGCCGAGAGGAATACCGAGCCGGTCGGACTGGCGGTGGGGTAGGCGTCCGAGAGCCACGAAGAGAGCGGCGGGGCGGCGGCGTTGATCAGAATACCGATGAGAATCATCCAGGTGCTGAAGTCATGCGCCGAGAGCGGGCGGATATCCAGCGAGCCGGTGGTCACGAGCAGGCCCTCGATGCCAACCTTGAGTATCACGCCACCCAGCAGGTGCATGATGGCGTAGCGCACACCGGCGGCCCGGGCGCTCTCAGTGCCGCCACACCAGACCACCACGGTGGAGAACAGTGCCATGATCTCCCAGAACACGAACAGGGTGAGCAGGTCACCGGCAAACGAAACGCCCACAGCGCCCGCTGCGTACAGCTGGGCAGCCACCAACTCGGTACGCCGCGCATGGTTGAAGGCGAAAACGGCACCCGTCGCAGACATGATGGCGAAGATCGTGGCAAACAGACGGCGCACGGGTCCGCCCTCCACCAGTTCCAGTGGGTAACCGAGAAATGCGCCGCGGACCACGACACCATCCGGCACTTGCCAGATCAGGTACAGGCAGATCAGTGGGGCCACGATAACCACGACGGCACGCAGCTGCCGCGAACTGATCAAGGCTGTCAGCAGGGCGCCACCGATCAGCGCAAGTGCGGGGGGGAACATCTCAAACATCGTAGTAGTCGTCCGGCCGCTTCAGCAGCTTCCCGATGAACTTGGCGCCAAACACCATCAAGACGCAGCTCAGGAAACCAAACAGGGCACCGAAGCCGAACCAGCCGTCAATGCCGAAATAGCCCTTGACGGGAATGACCAGCTGCAGCAGCACGGTGATCGCGAGCACGCTGTAGCCGATGATCCACAGCCAGCGGATCGTGGTTGGCCGGATCAGCCAGTGGTCGTCAGGTTGCGTCATAGCGGCAGGCTCTCCACCAGCTGGCTCTCAAGGTCCAGAAGCGGCTGGTTAAAGAAGAAAAATACAATGGTGAGCGTTGCGGTCACCGACAGCGCGAGCAGGATGGCTTTCGGGGCCTCACCGTGGTTCATGTCCACACCGTCCGCCGGCGGAGCAAGCCAGGCAAAGTAGATGATGGGCAGGAAGTACATGGCATTGAGTACCGTACTGCCAATGATCGTGAAGATGGCGACATAGTTCTCCGCCTGGAAGGCACCGGCGAGAATGAACCACTTGGAGACGAAGCCGGCCGTCGGTGGCACGCCGATCATGCTCAGTGCGCCAATGGTAAATGCGGCCATGGTGATGGGCATCCGTCGACCAATGCCGGCAAGTTGCCAGAGTTCCGTTTTGTGCGCCGCGGTATAGATCGCGCCGGCCGCAAAGAACAAGGTGATTTTGCCAAACGCGTGCGCGGCGATATGCACCGCGGCACCCACCTCGGCCAGCGGCTTGAGAATCACCGTTGCCATGATGACGTAGGAGAGCTGGCCAATCGTGGAGTAGGCCAGCATGCGTTTCAGGTTGGTCTGGTAGAGCGCAATGATGCTGGCGGTCAGAATGGTGAACGCGGCGGCAAACTGCAGCCACTGGGCGCTCGGTTCGTTGAACAGGAAGTCGACGCCGAAAATGTAGATGATGATTTTGGTGATGCTGAACACGCCGGCTTTGACCACGGCGACTGCGTGCAGCAGTGCGCTGACCGGTGTGGGCGCCACCATGGCTGCGGGCAACCAGCGGTGTACCGGCATCACCGCGGCCTTGCCGATACCGAAGACAAACAGGCCCAGCAACAGCCCTACGGCGGGCCCGGCAAGCTTGCCTTCGATAATGCCGCCCAGTGTGAAGGTTGTACTGCCGGTGGCTACCCAGGTCCAGATAATGGCCGGCAGCAGGAGACCGATGGAGGTGGCCAGCAGCACCCCCAGGTAAACACGCGCCGAGGCGATGGTCTTGGCGTCGCCCTTGTGCGCCACCAGCGGGTAGGTCGACAGGGTCAGCAGTTCATAGAACAGGAACAGGGTAAACAGGTTGTCGGCCAGGGCAATGCCCATCGCGGCTGCGATTGCAAGGGCAAAGCAGATGTAGAAACGGGTCTGGTGTTTCTCGTCATTGCCGCGCATGTAGCCGATCGAGTAGATGGTATTGATGATCCACAGGAAGGAAGCGATGCAGGCGAACATCATGCCCAGCGGTTCCAGCGACAGTGCCAGTGTCAGACCGGGGAGCGGCTCGGAGAGCACGAAGCGCGGGCGCGCACCGTCAGACACCTCCGGAAACCACGAAAACACCAGTATCGCAAGGGTGATGGCGGTCAGCAGGCTGATCGTTTCACGCAGGTTGGGCCAGCGTCCGACACAGGCAATGGCGATGGCGCCAAGCAGGGGCAGCGTCAGTATCAAGGGTAGTGTCGAGGTGCTCAGCATTACAGCAGTCCCCCGAGCAGGGTACTGGTACCGCTCTCAGCAAGCGCAATGGGCAATCCGGGAGCCAGGCCGAAGTAGATGTTGGCGAGGGCAGCGAACCAGATCAGTGCCCGCAGCGGCAGCGGTACTTCCATGGCTGAGACGTCGCCGTCCGGCGGCGTTCCGTAGTAGGCGGTTTCGACAAATTTCCACAGATAGACGACGGCCATCAGTGAACTGATGATGATAGCCATTACCAGCGGCAGTCCCCAGCCGGGTACGCCCATGACGGCGACCACCAGATACCACTTGCTGATAAACCCGGCTGTGCCGGGGACGCCGATCAGGCTCAGGCCGGCAATGACAAAGGCGGCCATGGTCCAGGGCATGCGCCTGCCGATGCCCGCCAGTTTGGTGATACTGGCGCTGCGGGTTGTCAGCACGAACGCGACAACGCACAGGAACAGGGTGCCCTTGGCCAGGGCATGGTTGAACATATGCAGCTGTGCGGCCATCAACCCTGCCTGCGTGGCCAGACCCGCGGCCAGGGCGATATAGCCGATCTGCGCGACGGACGAAAAGGCCAGCAGCTTCTTGATGTTGCCCTGGTAAATGGCGATCGCCGACGCCAGCAGAATTCCGGACAGGGCCAGCGGCACGATGAAAACGCTGAACAGGTCGGAGTGCCCGAGCAGGTTGCCGTGGAATACACCGTAGTTGAACCGCAGCAGCACATAGATGGAGACCTTGGTGGAGCAGGCGGCGATGAACACGGTCACGGCATTGGGCGCGTAGGTATAGGCCCGTGGCAGCCAGATGTGCAGCGGGAACACTGCCGCCTTTAATGCGAGGCCAATGGTAATGAATCCGGCGGCAATAATGATCGGCCGTGTCTCGATTACATCCCCCAGACGCAGTGCCATATCGGCAAAATTCAGTGTGCCGGTCATCATGTAGATGAAGCCGACGCCGATCAGGTAGAAGGTGGCGCCGATGGTGCCGATGATCAGATACTTGAACACCGCGGACAGGGCCCGTCGGTCGCGGCCGGCGGCGATCAGGATGTAGGTGGCGAGGGAGGAAATCTCCATGAAGACGAAGACGTTGAAGGCATCACCCGCTACGGCGATGCCGCACAGGCCGGCCAGTGCGATCAACCACGCGCCGTAGAACATGGGTGCGCGGCGGTTGTCGATGTCGCGCCGCAGGGACAGGCGTCCACCGGCCAGGCCCAGCGTCGACGCACCGGTTACCAGCAGTAGCACGAGGGCGCTGAGGCCGTCGACGTTCAGAGAGATCCCGAAGGGCGGTTGCCAGCCTCCGACGGCATATTCCGGCACGCCGGTGCCAAGCACGGCTTGCGTCAGCAGGATGGCCAGGCCAAAGGAGACGCCGCTCGCGACCAGTGCGGCCAGCCAGGCCAGAAAGCCGTTGCGCAGGAGTATAACCAGCGGCGCGGTGAGCAGCGGCACTACGACCTGCAGTGCCGGCAGATGTTCGGCCAGGTTCATGAGTCGCGGTCCATCGCCAGAATTTCGTCATCCTCGACGGTGCCGTATTCCTCGTGCAGGCGGACAACAATGGCAAGGCCCAGCGCCGTGGTGGAAATTCCGACAACGATGGCGGTCAGGATCAACACCTGCGGCAATGGGTTGGAGAAAATCTGGTTTGCAACGCCGGCCTGCACGATCGGTGCAGTACCGCCGTCAACACGGCTCATGGTAATGAAGAACAGGAATACCGCGGACTGGAAGATAGCCAGCGCCATGATTTTCTTCACGAGGTTCTGTTTGCTGATGAGTGCATACAGGCCGATCATCAACAAGACGGCGAACACCCAGTAGTTGAAAAGGCCTAGAAGCTTCATGCGGAATCAGTCCCGGGCGGCGAAGGCGTGAAAGATCGACAGGAGAACACCGGTTACGGTAAGGCCAACGCCCAGTTCGATCACAATGATACCGAGGTGCTGGCCGATGATGGGGTCGGTGGTGAGCACAGAGTACTCAAGGAAGTTGCCTCCCATAAGCATACCGGCCACACCCACTGAGCCGAACAGTAGGGCGCCGCCCGCGCTCATCAGCAAGAGCACCCTGGGAGGGATAACGCTCAGTGCAAGACCTTCTCCGCGCACCAGGGAGTACAGGATGATGCCGGCAACGAAAATAGCGCCCGCCTGGAAACCGCCACCCGGGCTGTATTCCCCATGAAACTGGATGAACAGTGCAAACAGCAGGATGAAGGGTATCAGCAGGCGCGCCATGACCTTGGGGATCAGGTGGCCGCTGAGACCCACTTCAGCCTGGCTATCAAGACGGGAAAAGGGTTTTCCCCGACCACCGCCCAGCAGAAACATGACGCCGATGCCGGCGGTGAGCACCACGAAAACCTCTCCCAGTGTGTCGTAGCCCCGGAAACTGCTCAGCACCGCGGTCACGATGTTCGGTATGGCGATCAACTCGGGGGTTTTCTCGATATACCATGGCGCGACGTGTTGCTGCGTTGGCGCCGTTGGGTCGCCCAATGTGGGCTGTCCGAACGATGCGTAGATCATCAGCAGCGCGGTCGCGCCAATGACGGCGACCGACAGGGCACGCAGCGAGCGCCCCGGCGCTTCTCTGGGCGGTGTCAGGCGCAAGCCTGCCAGCAGCAGCACCGTTGCCACACCGGCGCCGACGGCCGCCTCGGTGAGCGCAACGTCCGCTGCGTCCAGCAGAAAGAAATTCAGCGCCATCAGCAGGCTGAAAATGCCGCTCAGCATGACCGCCGAGAACAGGTCTTCGGAGCGAACGATAGCCACCGCGGTAATCACCAGCAGGGACAGCAGGAAGATGCCAATCAAGAGTGTGGTCACGCGCCTTCCTCCGGGCCTGTGGGCATGCGTTCAACGCCCTCAGGTTTCAATCCTGCCAGCAGGGCCGCGTTGGCCAGTGCGTAGGTGGCGGTTGGCGAGGTGACCAGAAGAAAGAGCATGACAGCCGCCAGCTTCACCGTAATCAGGGAGAGCCCCGCGTAGATCATCAGGCCACCCAGCACGAGTACCGGGCCCAGCGAATCGGTCAGGCTGGCACCGTGAATACGCGTGTAAAAGTCGGGCATCCGGAGCGCACCGATGCCGCCGGCAAGCACGAACAGACTTCCGGAGATCACCAGCAGGCCGGCGACGAGTTCAAGGATGCCATTCATTCCGTGTTGCTCTCTGTGGAAGCCTGTGCGCCGGTACCCGACGGATGCCGCTTGCGGCTTTCCTGCACGAACCAGAGTACGGCCAGTACTCCGATAAAGTTGATCAGGGCGTAGGCCAGGGCCAGGTCCAGGAAATCGGTACGGCCCATGATGAATGCCATGACGGCAATCAGTAGCACTGTTTTGGTGCCGAACATGTTCACCGCCAGCACGCGGTCATAGACGCTGGGGCCCAGCAGCGCTCGGGCAAGTGCGAGCGCCATGGTGACCAGAATGGCGATGGCAGCAACCAGCAGCATCAATCGGGATCCACGGCGGCGACGCGACGGGCCATGCCTCCGCCGCGCAGGTCTTCTGCAGCGGCACGGGTGAGGCAGTGGGCGGTGAGCCTGGTGTCGTCGATATTGATGGTCAGGGTGCCCGGTGTCAGCGTGATGGAATTGCCGAGCAGGGTCAGGGCGAATTTGCTGGAGGCACTGGCATCCACCTCCACAATGGTGGGGGACAGTGCTGAACGCGGACCCAGGACAAGCCGCAGTACCTGCACGTTGGTGACGACCATTTCCCAGAGCAGCCACAACCAGTACAGGGGAACGCGATACAACAGCGCAAGGCGATGTTCCTGCTGGTCGGGCAGCGCCATACGGTAAGTGAGCCAGACAACCAGCACGCAAGACACGATGCCCAACTGCAGGACCGGCGTTTTGTATAAACCGCCCCACAGTAACCACACCGCGAACAGGGCGATAACTGCGAGTAATGGCCGCATCAGGCGCATATCAGCTTAGCTCTCCAGGACTTGGCCCGAATCATACCTTAACGCCACGCGCAATTGCCACAGCCGGGGAGGGGACGACGCGGTTCGAGTGGCGGCGCGGTGTTTCATGCTAGACTGCCGCGAACCAATGTACCGGACACGACCCTATGAAAGTACCGCCTCGCCTGCAGCCCCTGGTGGAGGACGGCCTGATTGACGAGGTGCTGTTTCCGTTGATGAGCGGCAAGGAAGCCGACATTTTCGTGGTTCGCTCCGGCACCCGAACGCGCTGCGCGAAGGTCTACAAGGAAGCCTACAAGCGCAGCTTCAAAAAAGCCGCTGCGTACACCGAGGGGCGCAAGGTGCGTAACACCCGCCGTGCCCGCGCCATGGAGAAGGGCTCGCGCTACGGCCGCAAGCAGCAGGAAGAAACCTGGCAGAATGCTGAGGTCGACGCGCTGTATCGTCTCGACAGGGCAGACGTGCGGGTCCCGGAACCCTACGGTTGCTACGACGGCGTTCTGCTCATGGAACTGGTGACGGATGAGGATGGTGATGTCGCGCCGCGGCTCGCTGACGTGATGATGTCGGAGGAGCAGGCACTTGAGGACTTTGCCCAGGTGCTGCGCTATATCGTGCGTATGCTGTGTGCCGGGCTGGTGCACGGCGATCTGTCCGAATTCAATATCCTGGTGGACCCGGACGGGCCGGTGATCATTGACTTGCCCCAGGCGGTGGATGCCTCCGCCAACAACAACGCGCGCGCGATGCTCCTGCGCGATGTGCAACGCGTTACCAATTATTACGGGCTGTTCGCCCCGTCCGTGCTGGATACGCGCTACGGCGAGGAAATCTGGCAGCTGTTTGAAGATGGGGAGCTGACGCCCGAACACAGCCTGACCGGTCTCTTTGCCGATGCCGAAAACGCCGCCGATGTCGACAGTGTCATGCTGGAGATTCGGGCAGCGCTGCGTGAAGAGGAGGAGCGCTTGCAGCGCCTGCGGGACGAAGAGGACGATTGACGCGTGAATCGCAGCACTGCCAACAGCTTGCCCGACAGGGTGTACAGCTTGCTGGTCGAGGATGAGGACGCCCGCGTTTGTCGCGACATTCCCGATGCCGCCTGCAATGAGCAGCCCCGGGCGTTTCTGCTGCAGTGGTTGGCACAGACCCTGACCAAGGTGGGCGATGCCCTGACCAGCAGCCGGCTGGTGCTGGCCTGGATGTTGTCGGCACTGGGTGCACCGGCGGCCTTTGTGGCACTTCTGGTGCCGGTACGCGAGTCGCTCTCCCTGCTGCCGCAGCTCTTCGTGGCGCAGTGGGTTCGTGAGCACGCCCTGCGCAAATATTTCTGGGTATTCGGTAGTGTCGTGCAGGGGATGGCGCTGTGCGGCATGGTGGCGGCGGTGCTTTTGTTGCAGAGCCTGGCGCTGGGATGGGCGATTATCGCCTGCCTGGCCTGCTTCAGCCTGGCGCGGGGCGTATGTTCGGTAGCGGCCAAAGATGTCCTGGGCAAAACGGTGTCCAAGGCCCGGCGCGGGCGGTTGACCGGCCTGGCCGCCTCCGCGGCCGGGGCAGTCACCCTGCTGGTCGCAATTGTCCTGATGCTGTTTCCCGATCTGAGCGGACGCAGCGGCGATGCCGGTGCCGGTGTGTTCGCGCTTGTTCTTGCGCTCGCAGCAGGGCTCTGGTTTGTTGCCGCTGCTGTCTTTGCCGCAGTGCCCGAGGTGCCGGGTGCTACGGAGGGAGGTGGCAATGCCTTTACGGAGGCGCTGCGCAGCCTTGGCCTGCTGCGCACGGACAAACAGTTCCGTCGTTTTGTGGTCGCCAGGGCGCTGCTGATTGGTACGGCCTTTGCCATTCCCTATCTTGTTGTGTTGTTGCAGCAGGCGGCGGACGCCCAGCTGCTCAGTTTTGCGGCCTTGTTGCTGGCGGAGGGGGCGGCGGGCCTGTTGTCTGCCGCGTTCTGGGGGCGCTGGGCAGATAGCGCGGCGCATTACGTCATGGCGGCGGCAGCCGCGTTGTCCACTGCCGTGGTGGCCGTGGCAGTGGCACTGCAAGCAGTCTACCCTGCAGCCCTGGGCCACGGTGTGACCGGTGCTGTCCTGGTCTTCACGGCAGCGGTCGCGCACCAGGGCGCGAGGGTAGGGCGCAAGACCTACCTTGTGGATATGGCTTCCGGTGAAAACCGGGCCCAGTACACTGCGGTCAGCAATACCGCCATCGGGGTGCTGTTGTTTGCGGGTGCCGGGCTCGGTCTTGTTGATGCCGCCTTTGGCACTGCAGCCGTGCTTGCACTGTTGATCGCCCTGGGTGCCCTGGCGAGCTACCGTTCTCTGACCCTACCCTCGGTGTCCGGATGAATCCGGCCCTGTTGATGATGACCCTTGTGAGGCCCGCAATGAAAAGACTGCTGATGCTCCTCTGCTCCCTGGCGCTCTGCGGCGCAGCCGCATACGCCGATCCACTGCGCGTGGGTGTGGCGCCGGACCGGCCGCCCCTCGCCTACTACGATGGCGAACGCATCGTCGGCGTGGAAGCGGACAGCGCGAGGGCTCTGGGTGAGATCATCGGCCGCCCGGCGCAACTGCTGGCGATGCCTTTTGACGCTTTGCTGGAGGCGCTGCAAGCGGGGCGCATAGACATCATCATGTCCGGGATGAGCTATACCCCCGAGCGCGCACAGCAGGTGACGTTCCTCGACCCGTATCTGCAAGCCGGTCAGATGGCCATCATGCGCATCGACAGCGTTGCCCGTTTCGGCCAGCCATGGTCGGTTTTCCGTGAGGACACCCGGGTGGGTGTGGAGGCCGCGACCACCGGTGAGGACTGGGCGCGCGCCGAGCTGACTGCGGCACAGATTACGCCCTTCAAGGATGTGGCAGCGGGCCTCGCCGCCCTGCGCGCGGGGTCGATTGACCTCTTTGTACATGACGCACCGACCAGCTGGCTGCTGGCCACCTCTGACGATTACCCTGATCTGATCAGCCAGTACCACTTTCTGACGGAAGAACAGCTGGCCTGGGCCGTGCGCAGCGATGCACCGGCCCTGGCCGCGGAGTTGAATCGCGCGCTGGCGACCATGCGCGCGAACGGCACCCTGGAATACATCATCGACCGGTGGATACCGGTGACGGTGGAAGTGCCCTGAGGATCAGCCCGGGAAGTTGTACTCGTGGCCCCAGTAATCGCCTTCTGTGCTGACCGTCGGCGTGTAGGTCTCCCAGTCGACCAGCAGGCCGTCGTAGCCATATTCCACTGCGATACCGCCGGGGGCGACCACGTAGAACGAGCACATGTTGTCGTTCACGTGGCGGCCCAGGCTGGCGAGGATGGGGTGTCCGCCGGTCTTTGCCCGATCCATCGCGCGCCCGACCTCGTCCAGGCTGCTCACCTCGACCATGATGTGTACAACGCCGCCTGTATAAGGATGGTTGTACAGCGCGAGCGAATGCTGCCGCGGGTTGTCAGCGTGCAGGAACAGGATGGTGGTCTCGGGAGCGCCCTCCGGCAGCGGTGGATACAGGGTGTCGCTGACGCCCAGGCCGAGTAGCTCCGTGTAGAAGTTGGCCGCCGCCTCCAGGTCGGGGGTCGGCAGCACGGCATGTCCAAAACCCATATCGCCGGTGTACTCGTCGCCGGTGATGAACTGCTTGACCCCCGTGGGGGAAATCAGCGGCGCATAGTCCAGGCGACGACCATAGTAGAGCTCGAGGGTATTGCCGCAGGGGTCTTCCACGGTAACGTACTCGGTCACGCAGCGCCGTGCTGCCTCATCGGCGGGGCCTGCCTGCAGTGTGTGTCCGGCGCTGCCAAGGCGTTCGCACACTGCCAGCCACTCGCTGCGGCCGCGGCATTCGAGGCCCGCGGCGATCAGGCCATCCTTGCTGGCGGGTTCGATCATGAAGCGGAACGGGTGGTTGTCCATGCGCAGGAAACGAGCGCCGGCCGCGTCCTCGCGCGCCGCGTCCATGAGGCCCAGCACGCCCGTACCGAAAGCCATCCAGGCGTCCGTATCGGTGGCGGCGATTCTCAGGTAGCCAATGGCAGCAATAGTCATGCGGTGTTCTCCTCGCAGTGAAAGACATCTTCTCCGCCCATAGTAAGGGCGAATCTGTCGCAGGCACAGTGCAGCATCGCGAGACAGCGTGGCTGGTATAAGCAGGGAAACCCCAGACCCCGATGGCACCCCGGAGCAAGAATGTCACTCACAGTTGCCGCTGGGTCATTGAGCTGGCGCCACCACTGTAGAATACTCAGCGGGTGTTCACGGACGGTGGACAACAACCGAATAATAGCGGAGACACAGCATGCCCCGTCATTTCAATATCGCCGACCTGTTTGAACTGGTGGCGGACCGGGTTCCGGACCGCACCGCGCTGACCTGCGGTCAGCAGCGCTCCACCTACCTGCAGCTTGAACAGCGCGCCAACCGCCTCGCGCATTTCCTCGCCGGCCAGGGTGTACAGGCCGGCCAGCATGTCGGCTTGTACCTGTATAACTGTAACGAATACCTGGAGGGCATGCTCGCCTGCTTCAAACTGCGCGCCGTGCCGATCAATATCAACTACCGCTACGTCGAAGAGGAACTGGCCTATATCCTCAGCAACGCCGATCTGGTGGCCTGTATCCATCATCGCGAGTTTGCGCCGCACATCGCGGCCGTGCGTGAGACGGCGCCGGCTTTGAAGACGTTTGTCTACGTGGACGACAGCAGCGGCGCCGACACCGATGCCATTGGCAGCACGGCCTATGAACAGGCGCTGACCGGCCAGAGCGCTGAGCGGGATTTCCCCGAACGCGCGGACGACGATCTGTTCATTCTCTACACCGGTGGCACCACAGGGATGCCCAAGGGCGTCATGTGGCCACACAAGCACGTGTTCTATGCAGCGATGGGTGGCGGCGGTTACTTTCACCCCGATGGCGTCATTACCCAGCCCGAACAGATCGCTGATCGCATCGGCGACTTTGCCATTGTCGGTATAGCCCTGGCACCGCTGATGCATGGCGCCTGCTGGTGGTACGCCTGCATCCAGCTGCTGTCGGGCAACGCGCTGGTGCTGAATCCGGCGCATCACCTGGTAGCCGAGGAGGTCTGGGATATTGTCGAGCGCGAGCGGGTGAATTCGTTGACCATCGTCGGGGATGCCATGGCTGTACCCTTGCTGGATGCCTTGCAGGCGAACCCGGGGCGCTGGGACCTCAGTTCCGTGTTTGCCGTGGGGTCGGGTGGTGCTGTGTTCTCCGCCAGCAAGCAGACGGCATTTCGCGAGCTGTTGCCGAACATCATGGTTATGAACAGTTTCGGTTCGTCGGAGTCGGGGGCAATGGGGGCCGATGGCGGTGGCAAACCCGGAGAGGGGTTGGTGAATGTGGCGCGCAGCGAGTTCATGTCGGTGCTCGCCCGGGCCGAGGACGGAACCTATCGTGAAGTCACGCCGGGCGAGAAGGGTATCTTTTCTCGCAGCGGTCACATTCCGGTCGGGTATTACAACGACCCGGTAAAGACCGCCGCAACGTTCGTCCCGGTCAATGGCACGCTGTGGTTGCTGACCGGGGATGAGGCGCGCCTGGAACCGGACAATACCATCACCGTGTACGGTCGCGGCTCCAATTGCATCAACACCGGGGGCGAGAAGGTGTTCCCGGAAGAGGTTGAGCAGGCATTGAAAAACCATCCTGCCGTGTTTGACTGTCTGGTGGTCGGCACACCCGACGAGCGGTTGGGGAGCAAGGTCACGGCGGTGGTGGCGTTGCGCGACGGGCACGCACTGAGCCTGTCTTCGCTGCAGGAGGAGGCCCGCAAGCATGTGGCCGGCTACAAGGTGCCGCGGGAAGTCCATGTGGTCGCGGAAGTGCCGCGCGCGCCCAGCGGCAAGCCGGCCTATCCAAAGGCGCTGGAGATTGCGCTCTCCGGTGAGCATCGCGTCAATTAGCCAAACTGGCCACAGACCAAGGAGAATAACCGTGCAAGAACTGGCTATCAGCACTTCAAGCTGCCGGGTGCAGCAGGATGGCGGTGTGCTTATCGTGACCCTGAATCGTCCCGAGGCCAAGAATGCCTTCAATCCGGCCATGCTGCTGGGCCTTTACCGGGCCTGGCGCCTGCTGGACGAGGACCCCGCATTGCGCTGCGCGATTCTCACCGCGGCTGGCGATACGTTCTGCGCGGGTATGGACCTGAAAGCCGGGGCCGAGGGTGACCAGGGCGCCAGTGATGAGTTTATGGCGTTGATGGCCGACGTACCCAACCTGCACTGGCAGGCCCTGTTGCGCGACAACCGCCCGGCAAAGCCGCTGATACTCGCTGTAGAGGGCTATGCGCTGGCGGGAGGTACCGAAATCCTGCAGGGTACCGATATTCGGGTGGCGGCAGAAGACGCCGTATTCGGTGTCACCGAGGTGGCACGGGGCTTGTATCCAATGGCCGGTTCAACCGTGCGCCTGCGCCGTCAGATTCCCTACTGCCTGGCGGCTGAAATGCTGCTCTGCGGTGAGCACATCAGTGCCCGGCAGGCGTTGGAGTGGGGCCTCGTGAACAAGCTGGTTGCGCCGGGCACCACGCTGGCGGCAGCCCGTGATTATGCGGCCAGAATCTGCGCCAATGCACCGCTGGCCGTTGCCGCCGTCACGCGTTCCCTGCGCGAGCATCAGGAGTGCATGTCCGAAGACGATGCCATGCGCGCCTCGGATGCCCTGGCCGGCCCCGTGTTTGCTTCCGCCGATGCGAAAGAGGGAATGCGGGCTTTCAAGGAAAAACGCCCGGCGCATTTTCGCGGTGAGTGATGGCGCGATGGGCCGCCCGACTGGTTCGGTGGCCTTTTGCTGCGCATAATGACGCGCTTTAACCGATTAGCCCGAGGCCTTTGTATGTCAGATCACGCATCCACCTTCAGCACCCTGGTGCGCCAGCGCCGCTCCCTGCGCGCTTTTCTGCCCAAGCCCGTGCCTGAGCCGGCGTTGCGCCAGATTTTTGCCGATGCCGCCTGTGCGCCGAGCAACTGCAACACGCAACCCTGGATCGTGCACGTGGCGTCGGGTCCAAAACTGGAGACGCTGCGGGCACTGCTGCCTGCCGAGTTCATGGCGGGGCGTATCAGCATGGACTTCCCCTATGATGGCGTCTACGAGGGCGAGTACAAAACACGCCAGTACGCTGCAGCGCAGGCGCTGTATGATGCCATGGGCATTGCACGGGAGGACAAGGCGCGTCGGCAGGAGGCTTTCATGCGCAACTTTACTTTCTTTGATGCGCCGCACGTTGCCTTCCTGTTCCTGCCAGAACCGTTTGGCCTGCGCGAGGCCTGCGATCTCGGGATGTTTGCGCAGACCCTGATGTTGAGCATGACCGCACAGGGTTTGGGTTCCTGCCCGCAAACGGCGCTCGGCTTTCAGGCTGAGCAGCTGCGCACGGCGTTGCAGGTCGATCCGGCGCACAAGCTCATGTTCGGTATCTCCTTCGGCTATCCGGACCCGGAGGCCGCCGCCAATCGCTGTATCACCGAGCGCGCAGCGGTTGACGATTTTGTTGTATTCCACAGTGAGGCCTGAGGCCATGGGTAGTGATGTCCTGTTGCAGGAACAGCGGGGCCGGGTGCGCCTGTTGACGCTCAATCGCCCTGCCAAGAAAAATGCCATCAACGACCCACTGTGGATTGCGCTGCGTGAGGCGTTCACGGCGGCCTCAGAGGATGATGGCGTGGCCTGTGTGGTGCTTGCCGGTGCCGGCGACAGTTTCAGTGCGGGTGTTGACCTGGCCAGCTTTGGCGGTAGCGAGGCGGATACGCCACACCCCTTCGAGAGCGCCGCTCGGGCCGTGGCCAGCTTCGACAAGCCACTGGTGGCGGCTCCCCGGGGCGTCGCGGTCGGAGGCGGGGCTACGGTACTGTTCCATGCCGACGTCGTTTATGCCGGAGCGAGTTTTCGCATGCGACTGCCGTTTGCTGCGCTGGGCCTGGTCCCGGAGTGGGCGAGCAGTTATATGCTGCAGGCCAATATCGGTGCGCAGCGCGCCGCAGAGCTGTTTTACACCGCAGAATGGATTGACGCGGCCCGCGCCCTGCAGCTGGGCGTTGTCGCTGCGGTGCTGCCAGACGAGGATGTGCTTGACCACGCTTTGCAACGGGCCGCGGCGATTGCGCAGTGGCCGGTCAGCTCCCTCCGCGAAATCAAACGCACCCTGCGCCTGCACCACGAGCCGGCCATTGAGGCAGCCTTCGTGGCCGAGCAGGCGGCGATGGCCCGTCAAGCCGGGTCAGCCGATAACCTGGAGGCGCTGACTGCATTCTTCGAGAAACGTCCACCGAGATTCAATTAGGCCTGGCCGCGACTCAGGGCTGCACGAACTCTGTGACCTCCAGGCTGAACCCCGACAGCGCATTGAAGCGGATGGGGGCTGACATCAGGCGCATTTTCCCCACGCCGATACGTTTCAGAATCTGGGCGCCAGTGCCGATGACCCGGTAATTGCCGATGCCACCGTTTTTGCTGTTGGTGACCGTGGGTGCGTTTGGATACTGGATCACGTCGGCAAGTGCCTGGGCGGAGGCAACCGGCTGACCGATCAATACCAGTGCGCCGAGATTCTCGCTGGCGATACGCTCAAGTGCCCGACGCGATGACCAGCCCGGTACCGCATCACCGATCAGCGTGCCGACGACGTCGCGCAGCAGGTTAACGGTTTGCACGCGCACCAGTGCCGCCGTGTCCTCCCGCAGTTCGCCGCGAGTCAGGGCGAAGTGTAGCGTGTCGTCAATGAGGTCGCTGAAGGTGTAGAGCGTGAACTCACCGAACTCGGTGTTGACTGTTTTGGTGTCCCGCAGCTCAACCGATTGCTCGTGCAGGGAGCGATACTCGATAAGGTCGGCGATGGTGCCCATGCGCAGCCCGTGGCGCTCGGCGAAGACCTCCAGCTGCGGGCGCCGCGCCATGGTGCCGTCCTCGTTCATGATTTCCACGATGAGCGATGCGGGCTCGAAGCCGGCCATGCGCGCCAGGTCCACACCCGCCTCGGTATGACCGGCGCGGCGCAGCACACCGCCGGGCTTGGCGACCAGCGGGAATATATGCCCGGGCTGAATGATGTCAGACGGCCTGGCGTCAGCGGCAACCGCCTTGCGGACCGTGTGCGCACGCTGTACGGAGCTGATGCCGGGCCCCAGCTTTTCTGCGGCATCAATGGACACCGTGAAATTGGTCTCGTGCTGGGAGCGGTTGTCGCGCACCATCAGGGGTAGTTGCAGCCGGCGTGCGCGCTCTTCGGTGATAGGCATGCAAATCAGACCGCAGGCCTCACTGGAAAAGAACGTGATGATCTCCGGTGTCACCGCCTCAGCGGCAACAATGAGATCGCCTTCGTTTTCGCGGTCCTCGTCATCCATCAGGATAACCATCTTGCCGGCGCGGATGTCGTCGAGGATGTCCGGAATGCTACTGAGTGCCATGCTGTGCCTCTGGAAGCGGCGGGCGATCCCGCCGGATCGGTGTCAGATCATTTCGATGGCAACGGCGGTGGCCTCGCCACCCCCGATGCACAGTGCAGCAACACCGCGCTGTTTGCCCAGTTTACGCAAGGCGTACATCAGGCTGACGATGATACGCGAGCCGGTCGACCCGATGGGGTGGCCCTGCGCGCAGGCGCCGCCGTGGATGTTGACCCTGGCGTGATCCAGGCCGAGGTCCTGGATGGCCAGCATAGTGACCATGGCGAAGGCCTCGTTGATTTCGAACAGGTCGATATCGTCAATCTGCCAGCCGGTTTTCGCCAGCAGCTTTTCCACGGCGCCAATCGGCGCGATGGTGAACTCTGAGGGGTGCTGGCTGTGGCGTGAATGCGCCACGATGCGCGCCATCGGCTGCAGGCCCCGGGCCTCTGCGGTGCGCTCGTTCATCAAGATCAGGGCGCTGGCCCCATCCGAAATCGAGCTGCTGTTGGCTGCGGTAATCGTGCCATCGGCGGCGAAGGCCGGACGCAAATTAGGGATTTTCTCGACGGCTGCCTTGTGTGGCTGTTCGTCATCACTGACCACGGTGTCGCCCTGGCGGCTGGATACAGTAACCGGCGCGGTTTCCGCCTGCAGCGAGCCGTCCTCAATTGCGCGCTTGGCCCGGGTCAGAGATTCCACGGCAAAAGCGTCCATTTGCTCCCGAGTCAGCCCGCGCTGATTGGCGGTCTCCTGGGCAAAACTGCCCATGGCGCGTCCCGTGTCGGCATCTTCAAGGCCATCGACAAACATGTGGTCCAGCAGTTTCGCGTGGCCTGTGCGCACACCGCCGCGCGCGCCCGGAATCAGGTGGGGTGCGTTGCTCATGCTCTCCATGCCGCCGCAAACGACCGTCTGGTTGGTGCCCGCCGCGATGCTGTCAAACCCAAAAATCGTAGCCTGCATGCCGCTGCCGCAGAGCTTGTTCAGGGTAACGGCGCCTGCACCGTCCGGAATGCCGGCACCCCGTGCAGCCTGGCGCGCGGGGCCCTGCTTGAGGCCGCCAGGCAGCACACAGCCCATGAAGATCTCGTCGATATCAGCTGCTGCGACACCGCTACGTTCCAGGGCTGCCGCGATCGCGGTGCTGCCGAGCTGTGCTGCGGTGAGTGACGCAAGGCTCCCCTGCAAACCACCCATGGGGGTGCGGGCACCGTTGACGATGACGACTGATTCTTTGCTCATGATGATATTCCCGACTGCTGGTTACGGCGGTGGTGTTGCCCGCAGGCCTGCGGACCCTCGGTAAAGCGGGCGCACATTAGGCCACAGACGGAGACTGGACTCAAGGATGCGGCCGGCCCCGAAGCGGCGCGGCCTGTGACTGCTCGGGCGGATCGAACAGCTTGCCGCGCACGGCTTCGCGGTATTGACCCGGAGTAACACCGTTACTGCGCCGGAAGCGCTGGGAAAAATAGCTGGCATCCTGCAGCCCCAGTTGCCAGGCAATTTCCGCAATGCTGAGGTTGCTGCGGCGCAGCAGGTCGCGAGCAGCGTTCATGCGCAGTGCATTCAGGTAGGCCTGCGGGCTCATGCCGGTCGCCTGTCGGAAGCGACGGTGCAGGGTGCGTGGACTGACGCCCAGTGCGGGTGCCATGTCCTGCAGCGACAGGGGCCCCGGCATGCGGTCGCGCAACCACTGTTGCGCCAGCAATACGGTTTCATCATGGTGGCGTCCCCGCGGCGCATCCTGCCATGCGGCAGCCTGGAAAGGCTGGCGTATTTCGGGAGAAAACTGGTGTTCGACGGCGCGCGCGATGCGGCTGCCGAACCAGCCTTCTACCAGGTGCACACACAGGTCGGCGATAGAATTGACACTGCCTACGCAATAAATGTTGTCGCTCTGCGTGATCAGGTGCCGGGTTTTCAGTGCGACCCGCGGGTAGCGCCGGGCAAAGCGCTCGAAATAGTTCCAGTGTGTGGTGGCGGGCCGTCCGTCGAGCAGGCCGGCCTCTGCCAGCAGGCTGCTCGCCGTCCCGACGCTGCAGATGCGTGTGCCCGATGCCGCAATCGATCGCAAGGTATCCATCCAGGGGGCACAGGCCCGGATCGTGGGCTGCGGTGTGCGCCAGATAGCCGGGAGAATCAACAGGTCCAGCGCGGGCAGGTGCCACTGTGACAGTTGCCCGTGCAGGGTCAGGCCGTTAGTCAGGGTCACCGGCCCGGCCCGCTCTGCCGCGAGCTGGTAGATCACGCCCGGGGCGCGGCGATCCTGGCTGCGCGCTGTTTGCGCGGCGGCAGCAAAGATCTCCATGGGGAGCGTGACACTGGTGGCAAGGGCATCGGGGTAGAGCAGGGCGGCTACGGTGTACATGGTGTGGGCTTCCTTATCGTGTGGCCAAAATACCACGATACTTGGCGGAATAAACATATTTATCCCGGGGGAGCGGCACCTACACTGCGCCGCTGAGGTACAGGCTATCTACAGAGGAGAGTGGTATGGGGCAGGCGCGTTTGCCGGTGATTGTCGGGTTTGGCGGTATCAACGGCGCAGGGCGTGCGTCGTCGCACCATGCCTATCGTCGGCTGGTGCACGATGTCCTGCCGGCGGTGACACGAACTCGCACGTTCTCCGCGCTCGCCCGGTTGATGGGAGTGGATGCAGCAGCGGCATCGGAGGAGTACCTGCTGGCCCACACGCTGATCCGTCGCGTGGAGCCGCAGCATTTCGACCCGGATGCGGTGGGTTGGAACCAGCGACTCACGGCGCGAGCCGGCAGCGGCCCCCTGGTGCTCAGGCTGCGTCGGCAACAGCTTCCGGCCGTGTTGCCACCAGGCTGGCAGATTGTGCCAGTGAGCAGCGACGAGGTCGATGTCACCATGCCTGAACCGTTGGACGTCCTGTTGCCCACGGTGCGTGATTTTGAAGTCAAGGCCGCGGGACAACTGCCCACCGGGTTCGATCCCGGGACCCTGTACGCCTCGCGGAATCACCCTCGCGGCCTGCAAATGATGATCTACGCGGCGTCCGACGCGCTGCAGAGCATCGGGATTCCCTGGGAACAGATCCAGCAGCGCGTGCCTGCCGACCAGATCAGCGTCTATGCGGGCAGCGCCATGGGGCAACTCGATGGCGCGGGGGCAGGGGGAATGCTGCGTGCGCGGCACAACGGGCAGCGTGTCACGTCCAAGTTCTGTCCACTGTCCCTCGCCGAAATGCCGGCGGATTTTGTCAATGCTTACGTCCTGGGCAGCATGGGCGCGACCGGCGCAACCCTGGGGGCCTGTGCCTCGTTTCTCTACAATCTTCGCCAGGGCATCGAGGACATCCGCAGCGGCCGAGCACGGGTGGCATTTATCGGGTCTGCTGAAGCGCCGGTGAACCCCGAGGTGATGGATGGCTATGCCGCCATGGGCGCACTGGCCACGGACAAGGGGCTGCGGGAGTTGGACGGGTCAACCACCGCCGACCACCGTCGCGCCTGTCGCCCGTTCGCCGAGAACTGCGGCTTTACCATTGCCGAGTCGGCGCAGATGGTGGTGTTGTTTGATGATGCTCTGGCGCTGGAACTGGGGGCTACCGTGTACGGCGCTGCCACTGATGTGTTCGTCAACGCCGATGGCTACAAGAAGTCCATTTCCGGCCCGGGTGTGGGCAACTACATCACCATGGCCAAGGCGGTGGCGGCGGTGCGCGCCATGCTTGGCGAGCAGGCGCTACGCGAGGGCGGCCTGGTGCAGGCTCACGGCACCGGCACCCCACAGAACCGGGTGACCGAGTCCCGGATACTGTCGGCGACGGCACGGGCCTTCGGCATCGAGGGCTGGCCGGTAGCCGCGCTGAAATCCTATCTGGGGCACTCCCTGGGGTCTGCGTCCGGCGACCAGGTCAACGCTACGCTGGGCATCTGGGCGGACGGTATTATCCCCGCCATCAACACCATTGAGACACTGGCGGAGGATGTCTGTCAGGACGGCCTGGCGTTCACTCTGCGCCATCGGGAGGTCGACCCTGCCCGGCAGTCCTACGCCATCATCAATTCCAAGGGCTTCGGCGGCAACAACGCCTCCGCTACCCTGCTGAGTCCCGCAGTCACCGCACGTATGCTGCAGTCGCGCCACGGCAGCGGCCCCTGGCGGGCCTGGGAACGCGCCAATGAGTTCGTTCGCGAGCGCCAGCAGGACTATGACGACGCCATGATCGCCGGCACGGTCGCGCCGACCTACCGCTTCGATTTCGGCGTGCTGGGAGATGCCGATGTCAGCATCGGCGAACGTGATATGCAGGTGGGTGGTTACCGGATTGACCTGGACCTGCCTAACCCCTACGCGGATATGCAGCCGGGATCACGGTCGAGTGCCAACAGTCAGGGAGAGTCAACGCCACGCGGCTGACAGCCTCACAGGAAGCCGCTGTCGGCGCTGATGGGGCAAAGCGGGCTCCCCGAGGTGGCCCTCGGGGAGTGTCGGTTCAGAAGTTGTAGGTGGCAGTTGCACCATACATGCGCGGGGGTTCAACAAAGCCGCTAAAAGAACCTGTCTGCAAAGGGGTGTCGAAACCAATGTTGAGCACTGTTTCATCGGTCAGGTTTTTGCCCCACACCTCAAAACGCCAGCTGCCATCTACAGCGGTGAGTCCCACGGTTGCATTGACAGTCCAGATGCTTTTCTGCCTCGCCAACGGATCGGCATCCTGCGCCGTATTGAAGCTGGAGCGGTAGCGCCAGCTGGTCGCAATGTCGAAGGCGATGGCATTGTTGATTGGCCGGGTGTAGGCCACCGTGTTGGACCAGGTGGTGTCAGAAACGAAGTTGGGGGTCTCTCCGGTCAGGTCCTGGTCCGGAACGATGCCCAGGGCTCTTGCGCGCAATCCCGCTGCTTCCTGCTGGGCAATGGTGCTGGAGGCGTTGGTGAATTCGTCGTACTCAATGTCCTGTACGACGAGGCCGCCACTGATGATCCAGTGGTCATCCGGCATCCAGCTGTAGTCGACCTCCAGGCCCAGGCCATCAATCTGCCCGGCATTGCGCAAGGTGAAGCCTACGCCGTCAAAGGAGTTGGTCTGGAAGTCTTCCGTCTCCTGGTAAAACACCGTTGCGTTCAATTGCAGACTGCGGCCCAACAGGAATGATTTGACGCCGACTTCGTAGGAGTCACTGGTTTCGGACCCGAACTGGTTGTTGGCAAAGGTTGGTGTCGGGTCGCCAGGCTCCTGGCCAATGGTGCCGTTCAGATTGAGGCCGCCGGACTTGTACCCCTGGGCAAAGCGGGCAAATACGGAGAGGTCGCTGCTGAGTTCATAATTAACGCTGGTGGCGAACGACAGGTCATCGTCACTGAAGGAGTCAGAGGCGGGATCAGAGGCCAAGTGCACCTGCAGCGGGCGCAGTGCCCAGAACAGGCCATCGTTTCCAGTCAGAGATGTCACGCGCAGATCCCGGGCAGAGAAGGGATCATCGGCAGTCGTCAGGTAGGACGCTCTCTTGTCCTCGTCGGTGTAACGCGCCCCGATGGTCCAGGCCAATTGATCGCTAAGATTGAAGGTGACCTGGCCGAATATGGCAATGCTTTCGGAGTTGTAATCCACCGTTTCCGTAGCGCCAGTCCCTGCTAGGGCCGCGGTTGGGAACCAGTTGAGCGGGTTGGCGGCGCCACCGGGGGCATCGTTGCCGATATCCAGCAGGCCCGACCCCAGCAAGTCGCTGATTGCGCCACCTGCAGCAATGATTTCAGGGTCTGTCAAGATCCTGGCCAAACCGACCTGGGACAGATAAGCCGATCCGTCAGTGCCCCATTCAAACCGCCCATTGCCCTTGATGTCCTGGTCGAAGTAGAAGCCACCGACCGTCCAGTCGACGGTGTCCGTGCTGCCGGACAAGCGGATCTCCAGCGAGATTTCATCAATGTCCTGCCCGCGACCCCCGCGCCAGATATCCGCCGTGCGCATGTCGATATCGCCGAATGGCTGGGTGTCGAAGAAGCGATAGGCACCGATGACGGTCAAATCAAGCCGGTCATTCAGTGCACTGTTCACCTCGATGGAAAAGCCGCCATCCTCGAAGCTGTCATCCGCACCCGCGGCGGTCGTCCTGGTGCCCTCGAAATCGTCCGGGTCCGGGAACTGGCCGCTGAATATCACTTCCTGTGGGGATGTTGAGCCGGGCACACCTTCCTGCAAGGGGACGCCAATGCGGAAGTTGGAGAACAGCGGGCTCAAGGCGCCCAGGCCGCCCTCGCTACCGACTATCAGCAGCGCAGAATCCGCGTCAAACAGGCCCACAGGCACGCAGCAGCGTTCGTCGGTTTCGGTGTAATCTGCAATAAAGCGCACGGTGGTATTGGGGGTTACGTCCCACAGCAGTTGCCCGCGTACGGAATATCGGTCCCTGTCGTTCCATTCTTCACCACTGAAGGCATCGTCGATATAGCCATCGCGCTCCTGCCAGGTGCCGGCCAGGCGCCATGCCAGACTGTCGTTGATGGGGCCGGTGACGGAGCCGCGCAGTTGCTTGGCGCCGAAATCACCAACACCGACGGAGACGCTGCCGCCAAATTCGTGTTCGGGTGCCTTAGAGCGCACGCTGATCACGCCCGCCGATGTGTTGCGTCCAAACAGTGTGCCCTGTGGGCCGCGCAGCACCTCGATGGACTCAAGGTCGACAAAGTCGCCGAGGGCCGCACCGGGACGGCCTCGGTAGACGTTATCGATAAACACCCCCACCGATTGCTCCAGCCCGGAGTTCTGACCCGCGGTGCCAATGCCGCGAATGGTGAGGATGGATTGGGTGGCGCCGGTTGAGCTGTTGAAGACGACACTGGGCGCCACTTGCTGCAGTTCCGAGAGATCGCGAATCTGCGCACGATCCAGCGCTTCGTTGCTGTAGGAAGCTACCGATACCGGTACTTCCAGGATCGATTGCTCCTTTTTCTGGGCAAAAACCATCACTTCTTCGAGCAGTCTGTTGGGGGCGGATTCCTGGGCGAAGGCGCCGACGGCAAAGGTGGTGGTCACGACGGTGCCCAGCAGAGCAGCAATGCCGGCTGCCAACGGGCTCTTTCTTGGAGAATACGGGTGGTTGCTGTGTTGTCGCATGGTCGGTGCTCCTGTTATTGATATAAAGTGCTAGCTGTATACAGATTGTGCGCCGGTGCTCTGTGCGCTGCGCTGTTTTTGGCTTGCGGTTGAACTATGGTGTTTTTGGCACGTGCGAACAAGCCTGATTTTTACCGCAGTTTGTCTTGCGGTAACGCCAAGTTGACACTCTAAACATGTCGCCAGCCCGATGCCAGCCTCCGAGAGTGGAAAAATTACCGGCCTGACCGTGTAACAGGCGGCTCGGCTTCGCTGTTTTCCCGCGGCGCTGGTATGATGTCGGCCCTTGCCAACCACAGCCGGTGTGCGCATCCCATGCCCGACATCCTGCAACACCTGCAAACCCGCAATTCGGCGCCGCGGCTGACAGCGCCCGGCCCCTCCGGGGAGCAGCTTGACGAGCTTCTGCAGGCGGCGCTGCGTGCGCCGGACCATGCCTGGCTGCGGCCCTGGCGGTTCATCGCCATCGAGGGGGAGCGGCGGGAGGACTTCGGAGAAGTGCTGGAGCGCTGCCTGCTGCGCCGGGATCCCGCTGCCGATGCCTCGGTGAGAGAGAGGGCCCGTGCAGCGCCCCTGCGCGCTCCGCTGCTGCTGGCGGTCGTTGCCTGCCTGCAGGAGCACCCCAAGGTTCCCTTCTATGAGCAGCGGCTGTCCGCGGGCTGCGCTGCCCACGCCATCCTGCTGGCGGCAGAAGCTCTCGGTTACGCTGGTATCTGGCGCACTGGCGACGCCGCCTTTGATCCCTTGGTTGGCGCGGCGCTGGGTCTGGAGAGGGATGAAGAAGTCGTTGCCTTTCTTTATCTCGGCACCCGGGACGGCAATCCCAAGAACGTGCCGGCATTGCAGCCCGCCGATTTTCTCAGCCGCTGGTAAGCCGCGGCGTGTTTTACCTCAGGAGTCCTTGTATGACGTCGATACCCGAGTTTGAAACCCTGGCCGTTAGCATCGAACAACAGGTGGCGACGGTCGTCCTCAATCGCCCGGACAAGGCCAACAGCATGAATGCGGCCATGTGGCCCGAGCTGCAGCTCTGCTTTGAGTGGCTGGATGCCGAGCCCGGAGTGCGCGCGGTGGTGCTCGCCGGCAACGGCAGGCACTTCTGCGCCGGTTTGGACCTCGCCATGTTCAACGGTCTCAAGGGCCAGTCCAGCGATCCGGCCCGGCAGGGTGAGGAATTCCGGCGCAACGTGCTGCGGATGCAGGATAACCTGAGCGCGATAGAGAACTGCCGCAAGCCAGTATTGGCGGCGATTCACAATACCTGTATCGGCGGTGGCGTGGATCTGGTCTGTTGCTGCGACATGCGCTACGCAAGCGCAGACGCCTGGTTTGCCATTCGCGAGATCGACATCGGCATGACCGCGGATGTCGGCACCCTGCAGCGCATGCCGAAACTGGTGGCGGATGGCATTGTGCGGGAGCTGGCCTATACAGGCCGCAATCTGGGCGCAGAAGAGGCTCGCGAGATAGGCTTCGTGAACCGGGTCTACCCGGATCGCGAAACCCTGCTGCGCGAGGTGACCGAGATCGCCCGCAATATTGCCGCGAAGTCACCGCTGGCGGTGCGCGGCACCAAGGAAATGCTGCTTTACAGCCGCGACCACAGCGTGCGTGATGGCCTGAATTACATCGCCACCTGGAACGCCGGCATGCTGAGTCAGGCGGATCTGATGGCGGGGATCCAGGCCCAGGCGGCGAAGCAGACGGCCAGCTACGAAGACTAGGTGACCCGGGGACGCGCCTGCGGGCTCTGCTAGGGGTTGCCCGGCCAGATATCCGAGACGATGAACGGGTGCAAGGCGATGGCGATACCCTCGTTGACGAAGTTGTCGTTTTCCAGGATGTTGCGCCGACGTACGAAGCGGCCGCCCGACGAGCGCGCGTCGATCGCATCGGTGACGTCGAGGCCGCCGACGCTGGCGAAAATGCGTTTCAGTTCCATGTCATAAATGCTGATCTGCAGTGAGGCCACCGAGGCGCCCTGGTTCCAGTCAAACTCTGTCGAGACGCCGCTGCCGGGCCCCTGCAATGTCGGTTTGCGGGTGACACCGTGCCAGCGTGCTACACGATTGATTCCGGAGGAAAACGGTACCTCGGACTCCAGCAGATCGGTGAAAACCACCGCGTCGGCGTCGGTGTTTTCCCGCAGCTGATCGCGCACGCTTTGCATGATCTGCACGAAGGTGTTCATGTTCATGCGGCCGGTGGTTGGGTCCACCGGGTCACCGAAGGCGCGCACGGCCGTGTTCCAGTGCTGGGTGAATTCGCGCTGGGGAATCACTTTATAGCCGTTGTCCTTCAGGTAGGTGGCGACCATGCCGTCGATGCGTGGCGCCTCCTTGTCAAGGTAGCTGCGCGAGGGCGGGCCGAGGTTGACGTGGGCGATCACAACGGTTTTCACTTTGGTCTGGGCGAGGCGCTCCTCATCCAGCTCGTAAGGGAATACAGTGGGGTTGTACGTGGCACCGCCGCAGGCCACGAGACCTGCGAGCAGTAGCAGTAGAGTGCCCAGGCGGCGCGCGCTCCGGAAATAACGCATAAGGACTCCAGTTCGTTTATAGTGCGGCCATACTAGCAAAATCTCGAGGGAGAGGCAGCGATAATGACAGCTGAAGTATTCGACTCGGTGGCGGGTGACGGCCCCGACGTGGTGCTTTTGCACGGTTTGTTTGGCATGGGCAGCAATCTGGGGGGCGTGTCCCGGGCGCTGCAGGATCACTATCGGGTGCACAGTCTGGACCTGCCAAACCATGGGCGCTCGCGCTGGACCGACAGTATGTCTTTACCGGATCTGGCGCAGGCCGTGGACCGGTGGATGACCCACAGGGGCCTTGAAACGGCACACTTTGTCGGTCATTCCCTCGGTGGCAAGGTGGCGATGCAACTGGCGCTGGATTCACCCTACCGGGTCGACGCACTGGTCGTGGCGGACATCGCGCCGGTAGCCTATCCGCCCTCCCACCAGGCTGTGTTCGCCGCCGTCGCCGCGGTGGCGGAGGCAGGTTGCAGCAGTCGCGCCGACGCGGCGAAGGTGATGGCGCAACACCTGAAAGAAGACACGGTCATTCAGTTCCTGCTGCTTAGCCTGCAGCGCGATGAGGGCGGTGTTTACCGGTGGCGCTTCAATCACCGGGTGTTACGCGAGCAGTACCCGGCGTTGCTTGCCGCACCGGAGCCCGTCGCGCCCTTTGACGGCCGCACGCTGTTTATTCGCGGCGAGCTGTCCGACTACGTGCAGGACGCCTATCGCCCGCACATCGAGGCCCTGTTCCCGAATGCGGAAATCACGGCGCTCGCGGGGTGTGGGCACTGGTTGCACGCCGAACAGCCGACGCGCTTCAACCAGCGTGTGGTTGCGTTTCTTGACGGTTGACATGCAGCGCAGCTGCGGCAGGGGTCATTAAAGGTGCTGTTCACGCTGGGCGACGTCTTTGCATTGCTGCTGCTGGGGCTCCTGTGCGCCTGGTTTCTGGCCTCGATCAGGGTGCGGGAGCTGGCGGTCGCCGCTGTGGACAGGGCGGGAAAGCGCGATGATTTCCAGCTGCTCGACCAGACTGTGCACCTCAATCGCATCTCCCTGAGCCGCGATGAGCAGCGTCGCTGGCGGGTCTGGCGCCAGTATCGGTTCGACTACAGCTTTGATGGTGTCGAGCGCCATGAGGGTTACGTCATCATGCTCGGGCAGCGCCTGCAGGCGATCATCGTGCGCGAACCGGAAACCACCCTGCATTAGCCTGTCAGGGCTTGCCGGGCGAGGTGCAGTAGCATCGCGGCACCGAGTACGGCCAGCAGGGTGTTGAGCAGCCGGTCAATCAGGGAGGCTCTGCTGCGAAGAATGGCCAGCCAGCGCGGTCGGCTCACCGAGAAGGCCACCAGGCAATACCAACCTGCGTCCGTCGCGATAACCGTGGCTGTCATCAGGGCCTGCGTCGCCATACCGGGGCTAGCGGGCAGGAACTGGCTGAACAGGGCGACCATGAAGAGTCCGACCTTGGGGTTCAGGAGGGCCACCAGAAACCCCTCGGACGCTGACTGTGCCAGCGACTGTGGGGCGGCCGCAGTGGCCTGCAGGGTCGCCGTGGCGCCGGCTGACCACTGGCGCAGGCCGCTAAGACCCAGATAGAGCAGCCATGCTGCGCCGGCGGTCTGTACGGCGGTGAACAGGCCTGGCGAGCGCTGCAGCGCCAGGGCGAGGCCGCTCACGGTCAATGCCGCATAGCAGCCGATGGCCGCTGCATGTGCCAGCGCCGCAGCGAGGCCGGCACGGCGGCCAGCGCGCGCGGTACAGCGCAGGATGACCGCCAGGCTGGGTCCCGGTGCCATGGCGCCCAGCAGGCAGATGCCCAGCAGCGATATCCACGTCACGGCATCCACTGAGGTCTTGCTCCAGGGTTGGGTAACAGGGTCATTTTTTCATCTTTTTTCCACAGATTCTGTGGATAACTCGGTGAGTAATTTGTTTAATCCCGGCCTCAGCCCAGTGGTCGGGCGGCATGTTACAGATTGGTTAAAAAACAATCAAACCTAAATTTAACTTTATTTACAATGACTTACAGAATATTCCTGATACTCGGCATTGGGTTCCCATGCTAAGCTTGCAGGGCACGACGGCAGTGCGGCCAATGTGCATAACCTTTTCCTTGTGTGCTACCAATGGTAACCCCCGGCCCGGCGCGGGAACAGCGCGGAGCGGTGTTCGCGGGTAACATCTGCATGACCCGCGACGGAACCCTTCGGCAATAGTGTCTTTGCAAACGTCAACCAAAAACTTTCATGTTACCGGGATGTAACGCGTTGGTGACACGCTATTGCCCGCGGTAGACGCAACCTGATGTGCAGGTTTCCCGGATTTCAACCTGCGCCAGTTCCGGTAACTCGGGTTTCAGGGCGTTCCATATCCAGCGCGCAATATTCTCGCTGGTGGGGTTTTCCAGCCCGGGTATGTCGTTCAGGTAGTAGTGGTCCAACTGCTCGAGAATGGGCTTGAAGGCGCTCTTGATGTCGCCGAAGTCCATGACCCAGCCACTGGGCTCGCTGGCCTCACCAGACACCACCAGGCGTAACTGAAATGAATGGCCATGCAGACGTGCACACTTGTGGCCTGCCGGTACGTTGGGCAAGCGGTGCGCCGCCTCGAAGTGAAACTCCTTGTAGATGTCCATGCAGCCAGAGCCTGTGGGTTGTGTTGCCATGCGTGACCAGAGCAGCCATAACGCGCAGCAAACGGATTGAGGAAACGCGAAATATTACTATCAAACACGGGTTTTTTCAGCGTTGGAAAAAATCCGCGATTTTTATTCCGGAACGTTTGACAGCCTTTTTTTTATCTCTATAATGCGCGTTCTCGGTCAGGGGGTGGTTAGCTCAGCTGGGAGAGCATCTGCCTTACAAGCAGAGGGTCGGCGGTTCGATCCCGTCACCACCCACCATCAACCGAGGACTTTCTGGAGCGGTAGTTCAGTTGGTCAGAATACCGGCCTGTCACGCCGGGGGTCGCGGGTTCGAGCCCCGTCCGCTCCGCCAATTACAAAAAAAGCCACCCTCGGGTGGCTTTTTTTGTGCCTTTCGCGCGTTCAGATGCGCTCGATGATAATTGCCGGGGCCATGCCGCCCGCGGCGCACATGGTGACCAGGCCAAACTGCTTGTCCTGGCGCTCCAGTTCGTCGAGCAACGTGCCGATCAGTATGGAACCGGTAGCGCCAATCGGGTGCCCCAGTGCCATTGCCCCGCCGTTGACGTTCACCTTCTCCCGATCGAGCTTGAGGTCACGGATAAACTTTTCCGCAACCACGGCAAACGCTTCGTTGATTTCGAACAGGTCGATGTCCGACAGCTGCAGGCCGGCTTTCGCCAGTACCTTGCGCGCGGCCGGTACCGGGGCATTGAGCATGAGCGTGGGAGAGTCACCCATGTTCGCCATGGCCACAATGCGGGCCCGGGGCTTCATCCCATGCGCCTGCGCATAGGCGGGAGATGCCAGCAGGATAGCCGCGGCACCGTCTACAACACCGGAGGAGTTGCCGGCGTGGTGCACGTGGTTGATCTTCAGGTCGGGGTAGGCCTGGTTGACCAGCTTGCGGAATGTGGTGCCGGCCTCGTCCAGAGGGTAGTCTGCCAGCGCTTCAAAGGAGGGTTTGAGTTCCGACAGGGTTGCCAGTGTGGTATTCGGGCGCGGGAACTCTTCATGGTCCAGCGCCAGGCTGCCGTCGAGACGATAGACGGGAATCAGGCTGCGTTCGAAGTGGCCGTTGCTGATGGCATGTGCCGCGCGCTGCTGAGACAGCGCGGCGAGGCTGTCGACCGCGTGGCGGTCGATGCCTTCCAGCGTGGCAATGGCGTCAGCACACACGCCCTGATGCGGCTGCGGGTGTTTCTCCCGCAGGCGCAGATTGTCGCTGTCGATAAAGGGTGACTGATTGGGGTCGCTGCCAAAGGTCGACATCATTTCACAGCCGCCGCCGATCACCAGGTCTTCCATTCCCGACATGATCGAGGCGGCCGCCATGCTCACCGAGGTGATGCCTGACCCACAGAACCGGTCCAGGGTCACACCGGAGGAGCGAACGTCGTAACCCGCGTCCAGAGCTGCCATGCGGGCGAGGTCCGCACCCTGCTGGCCGCGCTGGGTGCTGGTGCCGAATATAATGTCATCGACTTCGGCGGTGTTCAGTTGATTGCGCTCGGCGAGCGCGCGCAGGACGGTTGCCGCAAGGTGTTGCGGGTGCTGGTCGGCGAGTGCGCCCTTGCCCTTTTTGCCGATGCCGCGTGGTGTTCGGCAGGCATCGATAATCCATGCTTCTGACATTGGTATAGTCCTCAAGTATCGTGGTTTCCGGGGTGCCGCGTTCAGCGGCCTTTCCACTGTGGCGCGCGCTTCTCCGCGAACGCGGTGGCGCCCTCGATGGCGTCCTCACTGGTGAAAATGGGTTGAATGATGGCCTGCTGTTTGGCGAACATTTCGTCGCTACTCCAGTCCTGGGCGCCGTCCACCACCTGTTTGCTCAGGGCGACTGCCAGCGGGCCGTTGGCGGCGATTTTGCGGGCGAGGGCTTTTGCAGCATCCAGCGCACTGCCAGCGGGCACCACTTCGTTGATCAGACCCAGGTCAAATGCGCGATGTGCGGAGATGAAATCGCCGGTCAGCGCCAGTTCCTTGGCAATGCGGGAGGGAATCTGCTTGGGCAGCTTGACCAGCCCACCGGCGCCGGCCGCGAGTCCGCGTTTCACTTCGGGAATGCCGAACTTGGAATCATCAGCGGCGACGACCAGGTCGCAACTGATCGCCAGCTCGAAGCCGCCGGCCAGCGCATAGCCCTCGATCGCGGCGATCAGGGGCTTGGCGGGTGTATATTCGCAGAGACCGGCAAATCCGCGTCCTTCAACGATGGGGAGTTCGCCGGTGACGAAGGCTTTCAGGTCCATGCCGGAGCAGAAGGTGCCACCTGCACCGGTGAGTATCGCCACGCGCAACGCCGAATTACTCTCAAGCTCGTCGATAGCGGCGGCTATGCCCTCGGCTACCGCTTTGTTTACCGCGTTTTTTGCGGCCGGACGGTTTAGCGTGATGGTCAGGACGCCATCGTCAATGTCGGTCATTACAACGTGTTCGGACATGTGTTCACTCCATGCGTGTCAATAGTTCAGGTTGCGTTCCAGCCTCAGTGATCGCCGGTGTCCGGATCATACTGCGCCGCGGCGCAAAGCGTAACCGGCCCGGTGCACTATGCGTAGGGCGTAAAGGCGGGGGCGAGATAGGGTGCCCCGTTGGTCTGCTGCAGGTAGACGAAGTCGACGCGGCCCGGCATATCGCAGCGCAGGGCGGGTGTCGTGTTCTCAGTCACCCGCATGACGATGCGAATATCCGGTGCTTCCAGCGGGCTCACCAGGGCACAGGTATAGGCTTCGCGGAACTGCGGGTTCAATCCTCCGGCGACCTCGCACCAGCTGATCAGCGACGCTTCACCGGACAGCCTGCGCCAGTGCAGGTTTCCGTCGCAGTGCGGGCAGTGTGGACGCGGGTACCAGACCGCGCGGTCGCAGGCGGCGCACCAGGTGACCTGCAGCTCCTTCCGGGCTGCAGCCGACCAGAATGGCCCGGCCAGCGGGTGGTCGAGATCGGGCCCGTTCATGCGCCCCCCCGGGACAGCACCAGTGTGGCCGCTTCGTCCGCGGTAAATCCTGCATATACAGCGCGTTGCGCATCGGTGACCTGGTTGGCGGCGCTACCACGCAGCTGTCGCACCAGTTCCACGACGTGGGAGGCACCGAGTAAATAGCCGTGGGACAGCAGCCCGCCGTGCGTATTGCAGGGTATGCCGCCCTGTCGCCGCGTGCGTGCATAGTGCAGGCGATCTTCCTGCACGAAGCTGCCGCCCTCGCCCTTGCGGCAGAAGCCCAGGTCCTCAATCTGCATCAGCGCCGTGCTGGAAAAACAGTCGTAGACGGCAATAACGTCGACCTCGGCAGGTGCCGTTTCCGCCATGGCGTAGGCCCAGGGTGCCGCGAAAACCTGCGGGGTAGCGGTCAGGTCCAGTTGCTGGCTGATGTAGGGCGCACCGGCGATTCGCCCGTGCCCCACACCATCGATATGGATCGGAATCCGGGGCATGTCCGCCGCGCGCTCCGAGGGACTCATGACCCAGGCCGCTGCACCGTCGGAAATCAGGCAGCAGTCTTCGCGTCGTAATGGGCCCGCCAGTGGTGGTCGGGCGAGGTAGGCCTCCAGCGTCAGGCCGCGATCCCGCATCACCGCGCCAGGATGTCCGTTTGCATGGCGGCGAAAGGTGAGCGGGATGGCGGCGAGCTGTGCCTCGGTGAGCTGATACTCGTGCATGTACCGCCGGGCGAAGGTGGCGAAATAGACAGGCTGTGGGTACCAGCCCAGAGGCACTTCAAGGTGTGCCTTCATGTCTTCCCCGGCGTGCCAGTCTCCCGGTGTTCCTGTGCCCGCGGCCCGGCGCGTGGCCCAGTCGACTGCGAACACATTGACGATATGCGTGGCCCGCCTGGCGCGCATGGCCATTGCCGCCTCATGCGCGCAGGTGGCAGCCCAGATCATAGCGCCGCCCTCGGTGCTGAACCAGAGAGGACCCAGGGTACCAAAGTGGCGGTGGAAGTCATCTGGCGTGATCTGGTCTGCGATGTGTCCGGACACCATCAGCCCATCAATGTCCTGCGGTTGTAAGCCGGCATCGGCTATCGCTGCTGCCACCGCTTCCAGTGCCATCTGCCGTGGGTCGCGGCCTGAGGGCCCGCTCACGGCGGTTTCTCCCACGCCGGTGATGGTTGCGATACCGCGGATATCCTCCAGGGGTTCCGCGGTCCCGCCCGCGGGCAGCGACGTGGCGCGCGCGAGCGACCGCAGCGATAATGCAGGCATCAGCGGCGGATCCGCTGTGCCGTCTGGAAGTTCTGCCGGGTTGTGCGCATGCGTAGCCTGCTGAAGTTCAGAGTCTGGCTGCGAAGACTAGCCCGGGGCGCGTTATCGGGGCAAGCCGACTGGTCAGCCTGCGTGTTCCTCCGGGCGATTCGCCAGCCTTCGCGCCACCGGGGTGCGAGTCGGTATAAGCACTTGCACCGCGCCGTTTAAGCGCGCGGGCAAAAACGTCTATCATCGGTTGTTGAGTTTTAGTGAGCCGGGCCGCAGCGTCCGCACGGTTGCCAAGGAGTTTGCAATGCCGAAACCACGTCCCCCGATGCCGATACCCTTCGGCTGGTTTGTTGTCTCCTACAGCGATGAGCTCGCAGTAGGGCAGTCTCGCGCGGTCAATTACTTCGGCCGTGAAATGGTGCTCTTCCGCACCGAATCGGGCCGTGCGGTACTGCTCGATGCGTACTGTCCCCACCTCGGCGCACACCTGGGGTACGGCATCAATGAAAGCAGTGGGCAGGGCGGGCGCATCGAAGGCGAAAGCATTGTCTGTCCCTTTCACGCCTGGAAGTTCGACGCCGCGGGTTACTGTACCGATGTCCCGTACGCGAAAAACATGCCGCCCAAGGTTGTTGGCAAACAGTGCCTGGAGTCCTATCCCGTGGTAGAGGACAATCAGGTGATCTACGCCTGGTACCATCCCGAGGGGGTTGCACCCCTGTGGGAGGTGGAGTCCTTTGAAGAGGCCAACAGCGCTGAATGGGCGCCTCTGCAGCGCTTTGAATGGGTTATCAAAACGGCCTGCCAGGAGATGGCGGAGAATGGTGCCGATTCTGCCCACTTCCGTTATGTACACCAGACCGCGACCTTCCCGGAAACTGAGCTGACCTATGATCAGCACTACTCGCTGGGTGTGCAGCGTGCGGATATGAAAACGCCCCGGGGTATGGTGAAAGGCAGCATAACCTCCAAGAATATCGGTCCGGGGCAGGGCTTCACGCGTTTCGAGGGTATCGCCAGCACGTTTCTGATGGGTAATGTGACACCCATCGACGATGAAACGGTACATGTTCGCTTTGCTTTTACGCAGCCGCTGGTGGATGGCGAGGTCAAGGCTGGTGGTGTCAACGCAGCGATCATCCGGGATATCTGTAAGCAACTGGATGAAGACAAACCCATCTGGGAAAACAAGATGTTCCGTCCGCAACCGGTACTCTGCGATGGCGACGGCCCGATTGCGCGGTTCCGCAAGTGGTACGGCCAGTTTTACGCAGAGCCCTTCACGACCGCCGCGTAATCTGGACTGGCCGCGGTTCTCGCGGCCAGCATCAGAAAGGCCTCAGAATGCAATACTGTCACCTTCGGCGGGTATCGCTGCCCGTCGTTGGTGTCGCTCCCAAAGCAGCGATGCGAGGGCGTCCTGGGCGTCCGGTTCGCCGTGTACCAGCACCAGTCGCGCCGACTCCTCAAAATTCGCGGCCCAGGCCAGCAGCTCGCTCTGTCCGGCGTGCGCCGAGAAACAGCCCAGCGTCTCTATGCGCGCCTTGACGGCATACTCTTCACCGAACAGCTTGACGGTCTGCATGCCATCGACCAGTAGGCGGCCGAGTGTCCCGCGGGCCTGAAACCCGGCGAATATCACGGTATTGCGATCGTCCCAGATACGCTGTTTGAAGTGATGACGGATACGACCACCCGTGCACATGCCGCTGCCGGCAATGATGATCGCGCCACCCTTGATGCGATTGATGGCCATCGACTGCTCCGTATCGGCGGTCAGCTGCAGGCGAGGCAGGAAGTCGGCTAATGATTCCTTGTGTACGTCCGACAGCTCGCGGATATCCTCCCCGTCCATGATGTCCAGCCAGCGGTCGTAGACCCGGGTGACCTCGATGGCCATTGGGCTGTCGAGAAATACCTGCCAGTTGTCGAGTTGGCCCGCGTGGTGCAGGCGCCCGAGGTGGAACAGAATTTCCTGCGTGCGACCGACGGCAAAGGAGGGGATCATCACGCTGCCACCCTGGTTCCAGGTCTCGTGAAGTATCTGGGCAAACTCCTCCATGGAATCATCCTCGTAGCGATGATCCCGGTCGCCATAGGTGCTTTCCATGAGCACGATATCGGCTTTCTCCAGCGTGGCGGGGTCGTTCATCAGTACCGAACCCTTGCGCCCGAGGTCACCGGAAAAGACCAGCCGCTTTTCGGTGGCATTCTCCGTGAGCACGATTTCCACGACCGCTGAACCGAGAATGTGTCCGGCATCGTGCAGGGTAACGCTGCAATGCTGGCCAAGTTTGAACGGTTTGCGGTAGCGACTGGGCTCCAGTTGTTTGAGAACCCGCTCGACATCCTGCTCGTCATACACCGGTTCGCGGGTTTTTCGACCCCGTCGCGCGGCCCGCAGGTTTTCACGCTCAAGGTCGCGCAGATAGAGGCCGACGGCGTCGTGCAACATGATGGGCAGCAGATCCGCCGTGGCGCGGGTGCAGTGAATCGGCCCGCGGAAACCCTGGTGTACCAGCAGCGGCAACATCCCGCAGTGATCCAGATGGGCGTGGGACAGGACGACAGCGTCAATACTGTCGGGGCGAAAGCTGAAGCGTTCGTTGTGGATACGCTCGACCGCATCGCCGCCCTGGCGCAGGCCGCAATCCAGAAGGACCCGCCCGCAGGCCTTGGATTCCAGCAGGTGACAGGAGCCCGTGACTTCCTGCGCGGCGCCGTAAAATGTGAGGGTTGCCATAATCGCTCTCTTTGCACTACGTTGCGCTGATTGTACCTCGGGCCACATGCAGGCGTCTGCTCCCTCTGCCCCTCGCAAGGGGCCCTGCGCGGGATGCAGGAGTCGGCTATAATTGTTGGCTTGCGGGCAGGGCCCGGCCGCTCAGGCACAGGCGACAGGACAGCAACATGGCAGATAACAAACTGATACCCCTGGTGCAGGTGCCCAGCGGTGGCAAGTTCGTCAATGAGCGGGGCATTACCGCCATCAAGGACGGTATCAAAACCGCTGCAACCGCCGGCGCTCGCCTGCCCAAGCCCGAGTGGCTGCGGATTCGGGTGCGCGGCGGGGCAACCTACGATCGCGTCAAGTCCATCGTGCACGAGCACCGCCTGGCGACGGTCTGTGAAGAAGCCAAGTGTCCCAACATGAGTGAGTGCTGGAGTGCCGGCACCGCCACCATCATGCTGATGGGTGATGTGTGTACCCGCGCCTGCCGGTTTTGCGCGGTCAATACCGGAAACCCGCGTGGCTGGCTCGACCCTGAGGAGCCCGCGAACACCGCCCGCTCCGTGCAGCTGATGGGCCTCAAGTACGTGGTGCTGACCTCGGTGAACCGTGATGATCTGCCGGACGGAGGCGCCGGGCACTACGCCGCCTGTGTGCGCGCGGTGAAGTCGGAGAATCCGGAGACTGCCGTGGAGGCCCTGACTCCCGACTTTCTGGGTGCACTTGCCGATGTGGAGACGGTCCTTGATTCGGGTATCGAAGTTTTCGCACAGAACGTCGAAACGGTGCGTCGACTCACTCACCCGGTGCGTGATCCACGGGCCAGCTATGAGCAGACCATTGCCGTGCTCGCCCACGCCAAGCAGTATCGGCCTGATGTGCTGACGAAAACCAGCCTCATGCTCGGCCTCGGTGAAACCGAAGCCGAGATCCTCGAGGCGATGGATGATTTGCGCGCAGCCGGGGTGGATATCCTGACCTTCGGGCAGTATCTGCAGCCTACGGCCAATCACTATCCCATCGAGCGCTATGTGTCGCCGCAGGATTTCGAGAAATACCGCCAGTGGGGCCTGGACAAGGGCTTCCTCGAGGTGGTGTCCGGCGTTTTCGTGCGTTCCAGCTATCGTGCGGAGCAGGTCCTGGAAAAGAACAACGTGGGGCTCACCCGGCCCTGAGTCCGGTAAAGCGGGCAGCGGCGTCTCCGCGCGCCTGCGCCGATTTTCCGTGGTTATCCCGCGCCGATTTTCCGTGGTTATAATGTTGCCCGCGTAGCACAGGGCAGGTAGGGGTGGTCATGCACACGAAATTCGACAGGATTGGGCTGGTTGGCCGCAGCCAGCAGGAGGGCCTGACCGACGTTCTTGACGAGCTGGTGCATCTGCTGCAGGGGCTGGGCAAGGATCTGGTGCTGGAGTCGCGCCTTGCGGAGCTGGTGGCAGACCAGTCCATCCCCCGCGCCAGCCTCGATGCCATCGGTGAGGACAGCGACCTGGTCATCGTGGTCGGGGGCGATGGCAGCCTGCTGAGCGCGGCGCGTACCCTGGCCAAATATGAAACACCGGTGCTCGGGGTCAATCGCGGGCGCCTTGGCTTTCTGACCGATATCAGCCCTGACGACATTGCCCAGCAGGTCCCCGCGGTGCTGGCCGGCGAGTACACCCGCGAGAGCCGCTTTCTGCTCGATGCGCGCGTGGTGCGCGACGGCAAGACGGTAGGGCGGGCGGATGCGCTCAATGACGTTGTGGTCAACTCGGGAACATCTGCGCAGATGATCGAGTTTGAACTGTCGATCAATGGCGTTTTTGTGTATCGGCAGCGGGCTGACGGCCTGATCATTTCCACACCCACCGGGTCAACGGCCTACTCGCTGTCCGGGGGTGGCCCTATCATGCACCCCACACTGGACGCGGTGGTCCTGGTCCCGATGTTTCCTCACGCACTGAGCAGTCGGCCCATTGTCGTGGACGGAAACAGTGAGATTCGCCTCGATATTCTTGAGCGCAACCGGATTCATCCGCCCGTCACCTGCGATGGACAGGTCAACATGACTGCCCGTCCCGGCGATTCCGTGCTGGTCACCAAGAAGCCACACCGGCTCACACTGCTGCATCCGCTGGGTCACAGTTTCTATGCCAGTTGCCGCGATAAACTGCGCTGGAATACGGCGCTGGTGAACTGATGCACGAGGGGTATGTCGTGCTGCGGGCACCTGCGGGAGAGGATTTGCGCCCGGTGGTTGTGTTCCTGCAGCAACAAGGTGTGCGCTGCCGCGTCTATGAGGCCGGCGGGGAACAGGTGCTGGAGGTGGCAGACCCATCTCAGGTGGAGGCGGCGAGCGCCGTGTATGCCGCCTGGCGCGCCGGTGACATCCAGCTTGAGCTGCGTGCAGCCCCTTCGCATGCCCAGTCGCGGCAGGGGCGGGGTGTCTGGCGCGAGGCACCGGTTACACTGCTGCTGCTGTTGCTCAGCGTGGCAGGGTTCCTGCTGGTGTATCTCGGAGCCTCCGCGCAGCGACTGTCCCTGTTCACCTTCACCCCGTTTGTTATCAGCGGTGATAGCCTGCGCTTTGGTGAGATGGGCGCGGAGTACTGGCGCCTGCTCACACCGGCGTTCCTGCATTTTGGCTGGTTGCACATCGTGTTCAACAGCCTCTGGCTGTGGGAGTTGGGTGCCAGGATCGAGCGGCGCCTGGGCTCGGTACACATGCTGGGACTGTTCATCTGTATCGCGCTGGTGTCGAATGCGTCCCAGTACCTGTTTGGTGGTCCCTCCATCTTCGGCGGCATGTCCGGTGTGGTTTATGGTCTGCTCGGCTTCAGTTTTTGCGGAGCACGCCTGCAACCTGCCTGGGGTTTCGAACCCAGTCGTCCCATCATGTTGCTGATGGTGGGGTGGTTGCTGCTCTGCATCGCTGGGGTGGTTGAGGTGCTCGGTTTCGGCGCCATCGCCAACGCCGCGCACGTTGCTGGCCTGTTGTCGGGCGCGCTGCTTGGCGTGTTTCTTGCGCTGCTGGCGCGGCGCAGCGGCGACAGCGGAGCGTCCGGACGGTTATAATCAGGGCTTTTGCCGCAGCCAGGGCCGTCATGAATTATCAGGACATCATCAAACAGCTGTCGCCGGAGATCTACCAGAGCATGCGACGCTCCGTGGAGCTGGGGCGCTGGCCCGACGGCCGCCCGGTTACGCCGGAGCAGCGCGCTCATGCCATGCAGGCGCTGATTGCCTGGGGGGAGCTGCATCTGCCGCCCGAGCAGCGGATCGGCTACATCGACAAGGGCAGCAAAGCCGGCGATACCTGCGATGATCCCGAGCCCCTGCGCTGGCGTGATTCGCAGGAGGGGCAGTGACATGGGACAGGAGCTGGCGCGCGGCGCCCTGCGTAAAATGGGTACCGAACTGGACCAGCCTGTGTCCTACACGCTGGTACTGGGCGAGTCACGCCTGCCCCTGAACGGCTTGCTGGGAAAGTCTCTCACCCTGGAATACCTCGGTGAAATTCACTGCATCCACTGCGACCGCCTGACCAGCAAGAGCTTCAACCAGGGTTACTGTTATCCGTGTTTTCGCCGGCTTGCGCAGTGTGACAGTTGCATCATGAGCCCCGAAAAGTGCCACTACGACCAGGGCACCTGCCGCGAACCCGAGTGGGGACTGGCCAACTGCATGATCGATCATATTGTCTATCTCGCCAACACATCCGGTCTCAAGGTGGGTATCACGCGGCACAGTCAGGTGCCCACCCGCTGGATGGACCAGGGAGCCACGCAGGCGCTGCCGATTTTCCGGGTGGCCAGCCGCTTCCAGTCGGGTCTCGTCGAGAGCCTGTTCAAGGGGCACGTCGCTGACAAGACCAATTGGCAGGCGATGCTGAAAGGCCCTGCCGATCCAGCGGACCTGGCATCCGAGCGCCAGCGCCTGATGGCAGCCTGCGCCCCGGGTATTGCCGAGTTGCAGGCCGCTCATGGCCTGCAGGCGATAGCGCCCCTGGAGGCGCAGGAGACATTGATCGATTACCCGGTTTTGGCCTATCCCGGCAAAGTGTCCTCCTTCAACTTCGACAAGACGCCCCAAGTCTCGGGAACGCTGCAGGGCATCAAGGGCCAGTACCTGCTGTTTGATACCGGTGTCATCAACCTGCGTAAATTCGGCGGCTATCAGGTCGCCCTTACGGAACATTGAGGATTCGCATGCGCGACGCTCAGCCTGGCGCCATCTACCTGCGTGACTATCAGCCCCCCGCCTTTTTCATCGAGCGCACGGAACTCGCGTTTGATCTGCATGAGGATCACGCGCTGGTCAGTGCCTGCCTGCACATACGGCGTAACCCCGCGGTCACGGGCGGCAAACCACTGGAATTGCAGGGCCAGCAACTGGAACTGCTGTCGCTCGCGATCGACGATCGCGCACTGTCGCCGGACGACTACGAGTTGGACGATGCTTGCCTGCGCATCCGGCAGGTGCCTGACACCTTCAGGCTGCAGTCGCAGTGTCGTATCCAGCCCCAGAACAACACAGCGCTCGAAGGCCTGTACAAGTCGCGCAACATGTTCTGCACGCAGTGTGAGGCGGAAGGGTTTCGCAAGATCACCTGGTACCTGGATCGCCCGGATGTGATGGCGGTGTTTGATGTGACGGTGGAAGCGGATGCCACGCGCTACCCGGTGTTATTGAGCAACGGCAACCCGCTGTCCCTGCGTGCCCTGGGCAATGGTCGCCACCGGGCCCACTGGCACGATCCTTTTCCCAAACCCGCCTACCTGTTTGCGCTGGTGGCCGGCGATCTGCGCAGTGTCGATGACCGGTTTGTCACCGCGAGCGGTCGCGAAGTCTCCCTGCATATTTACGTGGAGGAGAAGGACCTCGATAAATGCGACCACGCTTTGCTCTCGCTGAAAGAGTCCATGCGCTGGGACGAGACGGTGTACGGGCGTGAGTATGATCTGGATATCTTCAATATCGTGGCGGTCGACGACTTCAATATGGGCGCGATGGAAAACAAGGGGCTGAACATTTTCAACAGCTCCTGTGTTTTGTGTAGCCCGGAGGTGACCACGGACAGCGAATTCCAGAGAGTGCAGGCAATTGTTGCCCACGAGTACTTTCACAACTGGTCGGGGAACCGGGTAACCTGCCGCGACTGGTTTCAGCTGAGCCTGAAAGAGGGTTTTACGGTCTTCCGGGACGCAACGTTCTCGGCAGACATGGGATCGCCCACTGTCAAACGGGTGGCCGAGGTCAACGACTTGCGCAACACCCAGTTTGCAGAGGACGCGGGCCCACTGGCGCATCCGGTGCGACCGGAGTCCTTTATCGAGATTTCGAATTTCTACACCGCTACGATCTACGAGAAGGGAGCGGAGGTCGTGCGCATGATACATACCCTGTTGGGAGCGCAGCGCTTCCGCGCCGGGTCTGATCTTTATTTTCAGCGTCACGACGGACAGGCCGTCACCTGCGAAGATTTTGTGCGAGCCATGGAAGACGCCTCCGGCGTCGACCTGCAGCAGTTCCGGCTCTGGTATTCACAGGCCGGCACACCGGTACTGTCCGCTGCAGGTGCCTATGACCCGGTGGCACAGCAGTTTCATCTGACCCTGCGGCAGTCCTGCCCACCCACACCCGGGCAACCGGTGAAGTTGCCCATGGTGATTCCGGTCGCGCTGGGCCTGCTGGGGAGCGCGGGTAACCTGCCGCTTCGTCTGGCGACAGACGACCCGGCCTCAGCCGTGCAAACCCACCGGGTGCTGGTGCTGAACCAGCCCGAGCAAACCTTTGTGTTCGAACAGGTCAGCGAAGCGCCTGTACCCGCGCTGCTGCGGGGCTTCTCCGCCCCGGTGCGCCTGGAGTATGCCTACTCCAGTGACGATCTGCGCGCCCTCATGAAACGCGAGGCGGATGGCTTCGTGCGCTGGGACGCGGCCCAGCAATACGCGCTGCGGGTGATCGCGCAGGCGCAGGCCGCCTACACGGCGGGTGACGCTATCGACGTGGAATCGGGCTATCTGGAGGCCTGCGGGCAGCTCTTGCACGATCCTGCGCTGGACCCGGCGCTGGTCGCGGAAATGATGACGCTGCCCGGTGAAACGTATCTGGCAGACCTCGCGGCGGAGGCGGGTGGGGCAGATGTCGATGCCATCCATGCCGCTCGGCAGGCGGTGCGTCTTGCCATTGCCACAACGCACAGCGAGGCGCTGCAGGCCTGCTACCAGCGTTTGCAGAGCACGGCGCCCTACGCGCCCGATGCGGCGCAGACAGGCGCGCGCCGCCTGCGTAACCTGTGCCTGGATTACCTCGCGCTGGGCGGCCCTGGGGGCCTGGCACTGGCCGCCACCCAGTTCCGGGAGGCCACCAACATGACCGATCGGCTTGCCGCCCTGCAATCCCTGGCGTTCCACGGTCGCGATGACCACAGCGACGCGGCTCTGCAACAGTTTTACCGCGACTGGGAGCACGAACCCCTGGTGGTGAATAAGTGGCTGCAGCTGCAGGCCCTGGTTCCCGTGCCTGACACGCTCGAACGCGTGCAGGGGCTCCTGCCGCACCCGGCGTTCGATCTGCACAATCCCAACAAGGTGCGTGCCCTGATCGGCGGGTTCGCCAATGGCAACCCGGTCGCCTTCCACCGGGCAGACGGCGCAGGCTACCGCCTGCTGGCAGACAAGGTCACGCAGCTCAATGCCCTGAATCCGCAGCTGGCGGCGCGTATACTCGAGCCGCTCACGCGCTGGCGCAAGTACCGGAGTCGCGGTGAGCAGATGCGCGCCGTGTTGGTCGAGCTCTCCGCGTTACCCGGCTTGTCTCCCGATGTGTTCGAGGTCCTGCAGAAGTCGCTCGGAGACTGATCAGCGAGCGGGTTTCGCGGCCGGGTAGAGGGGGAATGCACTGTGACTGCCGCTTTTTCCCCCGGGCTGCTGACGCCGCAGCGCGGTGACAGCGGCGGCCAGGTCCGTGCCGCGCCAGGGATTGGCTCCGCGTCGATACAGCGCCTCTTCCAGATCTGCAATGGCCTGCGTCAGTGTCGGGTCTCCGAACTGACGCGCTATGTCTGTAGTCCGCATGGGCCGGTCAGCACCGAGTACGCTCCGGGCCCAGTCGATCAGCGCGACGCGCGCAGACGCCGCGCTGTCGCTGGCACAGGCTGCCTGCAACTGCTTGAACGCCCGTGCCTCGTTGCCGACAGCGCGCGGGTCTGGCTGTTCCTGTGCCGGGGGCAGTGGCCGCCGGCGCCAGAACAGGAACACCGTTGCCAGCCAGAGTGTCGCGAAGACGACGGCCAGGCTCTGCCAGACCACGCCGTGTGCCGCAGCCGACGTCGATGCAGTAGAGGGAAGTGGCTGCGGGGACGTTGCATCGACGGGAAGCGCCGATGTCTGAGCGCCGCGTGACGTCGCAGCCGCGGCGATCGTAATCCTGCGCTCGGGCACCACGGCGAAGCGCAGTACGTCCTGCTCGACATCCCACCAGGGGATGCGAAGCTCAGGGAGCGTGAAGTCTCCTGCGCGGCTGGCTACCAGAGCGGCGCTGTCCCGGCGCTGCCCGACCAGCCCACTGCCGGACTCGCTGTCTACCACGTCGGGCTGATCCGGGTAATAGCGCAGGCCCTCCTGGGCGGTAAATGTCACCGGAGGCAGCTGCGCACCCTGCAGGCCCTCGCCACGCAGGGTGATGGTACGCGTTGCCGACTCGCCCACCTGCAGTGATTCCGGCGCCGTTGACCAGGATTCCTCGATGCTCAGGTTACTCGCAGGCAGCCAGGTGGCGTCGGCGGGGAAGCCGCTGGGGCGCGGCAGCACGCGCACGGTCACCGGCTCGGTGCGACGCTGGATCTGACGCCCGCCCGCACCAAAGTCGAACACGCTGCGTCGGCCGGCACTCTCGCGGCCGGAAAACACCTGGGCGGGGATAACCAGCGTGCCACTCTGCTCCGGGAAAATCGCATAGCGTATTTCATGCACCAGCCAGGGACGGCCGTCTATCGTGCGCTGAAAGGAGTTCTGTTCCAGAGGCTGCACATAGGCGTTGTCGAGTTGCAACTCGCTGACGCTGCGGGAATCCAGGTTTATCGCCTGCTGAATGCGTACGGTGAGCAGCAGCTGCCCCTGCACGTACACGGCATCACGATCGACCTCAGCGGTGACCACCACGGTCTCCTCAGTGTCGGTGGGCTCGGGTGGCGGCCCCACCTCGATAGCTATGGGCTCACTGGTGGCGGCGCCAATGCGCAGGCCGGGGATCGCCAGCAATCCCTGGCGACGGGGGCTCAGGTCCAGGAGGAGTTGCCGGGTCTGGCTGCGCTGGCCGTTGATGATACTGGTGCTGGTCGTATTGCTGCGCTGCAGCACCTCGAAATCCGCCAACAAACGGCGCAGGTCCAGCGCATCGAGATCCTCGTTCGCGGTGGCGGTAATGACCAGCCTGAGGCTGTCGCCGAGGGCCACCTGCTGCCGGTCGACAGCGACTTCCAGCGCCGCCTGCACTGGAACCACCCACAGCGCGAGTACCAGGACCACCCAGAAGCGCTTACCACTCAACATCATTACCTGTCCCCGGTTGTTGTTGCCGTTTGCGGCTCTCGTAGCGAAACTTTTCACGCAGTAATCCGGAGGGATCGTCAGGTACCCGTCGCAGCCACTGCTCCATGGCCTGATTGCGCTCGGCTTCCTCCATGGACAACTCGGGTACCGGAACGTTTTGCGGGGAGCCAGGCTGTGCGGGCTGCTCGTTCTCTGCAGGTCGCTGCTCTCCCTCCTGCGGTGCGGTTTCCTCCTCTGGTGATGCACCTGCCGTTGCGTTGTCATTCCCGTCCGGGTCCCGCTGCTTGCCCTCTGGCTCCCTGCCGGGGTCCTGCGGTGGCGCATCGTCTGCGGCGTCCCCTCCCTTGTCGGAGGGGTCAGCCGCATCGCCGCCGCCTTGTTCGGGCGGCGAATTCCCGGGCTCTTGTTCCGCGGATTCCCCGGGCTCTTGCGCCTGTTCCTGTTGACGCTGCAGCGCCTCCAGAAGCGCCAGGTTGGCCTTGGCATCGTCCTTATCCGGCTCCAGCTCCAGCGACCTCCGGTAGGCGTTGATGGCGGCTTCAAGCTGACCATTGCGCGCCAATGCATTGCCGCGGTTGTACCAGCTGTCCGCGTTTTCCTCTGCAGCAAAGAGCTCGGCGGCCCGTTCAAAGTCGCCACTCTGGTAGGCCGCGGTGGCCTTCCAGTCCGGGTCTCTGAACAGCGCGGCAGCACGTTCCGGATCATCTGCTTCGAGTGCATTTTGCCCCTGCTGGTCCGGCGTCAGCCAGAGGTCCTCCCAGAGGCCGGCATGTACGGGGGCGGGTTGGGAGAAAAACAGCACGGGCACAAGCGTGAGCAGCCAGCCCCGGCGGAAGAGGGCGAGGGCAAGGGGCAGGAGTGCAACAATCAGCCAGTAGCCCTGGTCCTCCCAGGCGTCTGCACTGCGGTTTTCAGCGAGCCGTGTTTCGCGGTTGAGGACCGGCTGGGAGAGCAGATAGCGCAGGTCACTGTCGTCAACCCGCAGTCTGCTGTAAAGGCCTCCCGTGGCGGCGGCCAGCGCTGTAAGCTGCGCTTCATCCAGCCCGGGCATGACGATCGCCCCGCTGTCATCGCGCACGAATCCACCCCGGGGTAGCGGCATCGGGGCACCACTTCGGGTGCCGAAGGCGAGTATGGAGAGGCGGGCGGATGCACCTTCCAACAGCTCCTCGACACGCCGGCTTTCAGCCTCGCTCAGACCATCGGTCAGCAACAGGAGGCGCCCGTCAGTGGTGCCTGCGGAGGTCAACAGGTCCAGCGCGAGCGCAATCGCAGCGGAGGTGTTGCTGCCCGGCAACGGCATCATGTCGGGATTCAGCGCGGGCAACAGGTTGGCGATGGTTGCGGTATCGTCGGTTAGCGGAGTTACCACATGCGCATCGCCGGCGTAGGCCACCAGTCCGGTCTGGCCCTCGTCGCGCTGCTGCAGCAGGTCCAGCAGCTTCTGCCGTGCCCGGTCCAGTCGTGAGGGGGCCTGGTCGGCAGCTTTCATGGAGTAGGACAAATCCAGAACCAGTACCAGTGCATCCTGGACCTGCTCTACCGGCTGTGGAATCTGCTTCAGGCTCGGCCCTGCCGCCGCAACTGCGGCCAGCAGCCACCCCAGCAGGGCGCACCAGAGTATCCGTCGGCGGTGCCCAGCGCGGGTCCCCGCATCGGGTGCCAGGTAAGGAAGCAGGCGTGCGTCGATAACCCGCGTCCAGTCGCCGGCCCGCTGCCCCTGCCGCCACAGCATCCAGGCCAGCGGAATGGCAGGAATGCCCCAGAGCAGCCACGCAGGGCGCATGAAATGCAGGAAAACCTCGGGGTCATTCACGGGCAGTCTCCCCTGTGACCAGGGGGCCACTGCCGCGCAGTCGCCACAGGTGACGCGCGGCAAGCCCGAAACTGATGAGCAGGGCGAATAACAATGGCCAGTGACCCAGTGCCTGCCGCGGGCGATAGGTCGCGGCGTCAACTTCCACCGGCTCCAGTTGATCGAGCAGCTGGTAGATGCCGGCGAGTTCCTGCGGGTCTCGTGCGCGGAAATAGCGTCCTCCGGTCATCTCGGCGATGGCCAGCAGGCTCTCCTCGTCAAGATCTGCGGACGGGTTGACGCGACGGCTGCCAAAGCTGGACCCGAAGATACCGGGAATCGCCAGCTGATCGGCACCGATTCCGATGGTGTAGACGCGGATACCGAGGCCCTGGGCCAGTCGCGCCGCGTCCATGGGGTCGACACTGCTGGCCGTGTCCTGCCCATCCGTCAACAGGACCAGTACGCGGCTTTCTGCGGGGCGTTCGCGCAAGCGTTTGACGGCGAGCCCGATGGCGTCACCGATGGCGGTTTCCTGGCCGGCAAAACCGATCTGGGCCTCCCGCAGAAAACGCTCCACCGTTGCGATATCGAAACTCAGCGGAGATTGCACGTAGGCATTGCTGCCGAACAGAATCAGCCCGACCCGGTCGCCGCGACGACGTTCGATGAATTCGGCGCCGACGGCTTTCACCGCGTCCACGCGACGCACCAGATTATTGCCGACCTGCATGTCTTCAACCCGCATGCTGCCGGAAATATCCACGGCGAGCATCAGGTCGCGACCGCTGGCGGGCAATTGTACAGGCTCGCCAATCCAGGTGGGGCGGGCAGCGGCGGTGAGCAGGCACAGCCAGAGCAGCCAGAGCAGAATCAGCGTGGGCAGGCCGGTGGTGCCCCCCAAACTGCCGCGCGATTGCTCCAGTGCCTGCCAGTCCTCGAAAAACGGTGCGCGCAACGCGGCCGCCTCGCTACGCGCTGCCGGCAACCAGCGCCGGATCAGCAACGGCAGTGGCAACAGCAGCGCCATCCAGGGCCATAGCCAGGTGATCATGCGCGGCCACCCCGATGTCGGCGCAACCAGGCGTCAGCGCAGGCGAGCAGGGCCGGAACATCAACGAATCCCGGGTCGGCCGCGTGGGCCTGTGCGATGGCATCGGGAAAGCGCTGTTCACTGCCCACTGCATGAAATTCCGCATTCAGGAAATCCAGCCACGCCGCGCCGCTCAGCGCCGCGACCGTGCGCCGCGGATACACCTGCAGGCAGACGCCCTTGAGCAGCGCATTGATGGCACACAGTGTGGCTGTTGGATTCTGCCTGGCAGCATGCCGCTCTGCGATGGTGCGCAGTTCGGCCCGCGCCAGGCGTCGATAGCGGTTGCGCCTGTGCTGTCTCCACGCATACCAGCCCAGCGCGGCCAGGGTGGCGCAACCCAGCGCCGCGAGAAGCCACCAGCCCGGCGCAGGTGGCCAAAGCGCGACGGGCTCGGGCGTGCGCAGCGGCTGCAGGGCGGCAAGGGGATCTTGCGGCGTCATGCGCGCGGTTCCCCGAAATAGCGCTGCAGCAGGTGAAAAGGCGAGTTGTCGGTGCTGGCTGCAAGCAATGGAATCCCCAACCGCTGCAACTCCGTTTGTAAGCCGGCAGCGCGGTCTGCGGCGAGGGCTGAGTAGCGCTCGCGCAACTGACGATCACTGGTGACCAGCTCCGCTCTGCGCGAACCATCGGTCACGGCGTAGCGGCCGGGCGGCGGCAACATGGACTCCAGGGGGTCACTGCAGGCGATGGCGGTAATTTCCGTGTGCTGGGCGAGGCGAAACAGGTGCTCGCGCACGGCCGGCTCTGCCGCATCATGAAAGTCGCTGATCAGGTAGACGCTGGTGCCCGGCCGGGCGATGTGACGCAACGTCTCCAGCATGGTTGCCAGGCCACGGGCCGGTTGCTGCGACCCGATGTCTGGCAGTTGCGCGTTGAATTCGACGATGTGCGACAGCAGGGCCAGCACCGTTTTGCGGCTGCGCCTGGGCCGCACCTCCTGATGCGCTGCCTCATTGAAAACGACGCCGCCGACCCGATCGCCGTTACCGAGGGCGCTCCAGGCGAGCAGGCCGGCAAGGTGAGCAGCCAGCACTGACTTGAAGCAACAGTGCGATCCGAAAAACAGGTGCTGTCGCTGATCGATGACCACCAGTACGGGTCGTTCGCGCTCCTCGCGAAACACCCGGGTGTGCGCACTGCCCGTGCGCGCGGTGACACGCCAGTCGATGGTGCGGATATCATCGCCCGCCTGGTAATTGCGCACTTCTTCGAAATCAATGCCGCGACCGCGGAAATTGGCCTTGTTGGGCCCGGTCAGGGCGGCCAGCGCCCTGGTGCGGCGCGACAGGCTCAGGTGTGCAGCGGGAAAGCGTAGCGCGATCAGCGCATCGAGTGTTGCATAGGCGCCAGTAGCGGGGCCTGTCGCATCGGCGATGCTCACCTGGGCAGACCTACGCGGCGGGGACGAGAGTCAGCAACTCGTCGATGACGTGGTCCGGCGTGATGCCGTTGGCTTCCGCTTCAAAGCTGAGAATCAGACGGTGGCGGAGCACGTCGGCGGCGATAGCCTGCACGTCGTCAGGGCTTACGTAGTCGCGCCCACGCAGCCACGCGTGGGCTCTGGCGCAGCGGTCCAGCGCAATCGTGGCGCGTGGGCTGGCGCCGTACTCGACCCAGTTGCCCAGGCGTTCGTCGTACGCAGCCGCCTGGCGGGTGGCAACAACCAGTTGCACGATATAGTTTTCAACAACGTCGGCCATGTGCAGGCCGAGTGCTTCATTGCGCGCATCAAAGACGCTTTGCTGAGGCAGCGGCGTGGGTATGGGGGCGCCGCCACTGCGGGCTTCAGCGCGTGTCAGCCGCAGGATCTCGGCCTCGGCCACGGCATCCGGGTAACCGACTTTCACGTGCATCAGAAAACGGTCCAGCTGTGCCTCGGGGAGGGGGTAGGTGCCCTCCTGTTCAATCGGGTTCTGGGTCGCCATCACCAGGAACAGCGCTGGAAGTGCCCAGGTCTCAGCGCCGACGCTCACCTGGCGTTCCGCCATGGCCTCGAGCAGCGCCGACTGCACTTTCGCCGGCGCACGGTTGACTTCGTCCGCAAGCACCAGGTTGTGAAAGACCGGGCCGCGCTGGAAATGGAAGCTGCCTTCCTGGGGGCGATAGATCTCTGTGCCGGTGATATCCCCGGGTAGCAGATCCGGAGTGAACTGAATGCGGTGGAAGCTGCCCTCGATGCCATCTGCCAGAGCCTTGATGGCACGGGTCTTGGCCAGCCCCGGTGCGCCTTCGACCAGCAGGTGGCCATCTGCCAGCAGAGCGATGATCAAACGTTCGACCAGATGCGATTGCCCTATGATCTGGCCACTCAGCCAGCTTTCCAGCGTTCTCAGTTCAGCGCTAGCCACGCAGTCTCCTTTGGTTGATGACACTACCGCGTCTGCGGCTGGGCGCGTATTGTAGCCAATCCCCCGTGCGACTTCACGCCCGCTCCAACGCAGCCCTTGGAGCCCCGCCGCTGTGTAAAAGTTCCCTCCGCAGACATCACGCCCGGGAAGCCCTTTAGGGTAGACTGGGCCTGGCGAAGAGAAAAAAAGCAGTCGCCCAGGGCGCGGGAGCAGTGCAGCATGGCGTGGGACGAATTCAAGAGAAACCTGCTCAGGGAGCTATCTGCGCGCATTGACGCGCAGGCCGCTGAGGATGATCGCACCTCCCTGCACGAACTCGCAGAGGATTTCTTTTCCCGCTACCCCGCGGAGGATCTGCGGCACCGATCCATTGATGACCTCTACGGCTCGCTCTACGGCCTGCTTCACTTCATGGCCGACTGGGACGCGCCAGAACCCAAGGTACGCATTTTCAACCCGACCCTGCAGGACCACGGCTGGGAAAGCAAAAGCACGGTAATCGCCATCCTCTGTCGGGACTTGCCTTTTTGCACGGCGTCCGTGCGCGGGGAGTTGAACCAGCGCAACATCCGCATTCATGCCCTGGCGAGCTGCAACCTGCTGGTCGCTCGTGATAGGAGCGGCGAATTGCAGGCAGTGCTCGGTGCCATGCCCGACGATCCGGCTGGGGTTTCCCATGAAAGCCTGCTGTTCTTCGAAATCGGCCGTCACTCGCGCCCCGATCAACTGGGTGAATTGCATGATGCCCTGCGGGATATCCTGCGGGAAGTCGCCCTGGTGGTCGACGACTTTGCGGCAATGCGTCAGCGCTTGCAGTTGGCGCGTGATGCGGTCAGCGCCAATGCAGGCCAGGATGACGAGAGCCGTAGCGAGGCACTGGGGTTTATCGACTGGCTGCAACAGGATCGCGTGACATTCCTGGGCTATGAATACCTGCAGGTAACCCGGGAGGGGCCGGACTACCAGGTTAATGAAGATCCCGCCGAGCGCCTGGGCATTCTGCGTCAGCGCGACACACGGGGCGCCCAGGATTTGCAAGCGGATCTGCATGCGATGTCGCCCGAGGAACTGCGCAGGCGTCAGCTGAGTTTTGCCAAATCCGGACTACGCTCCCGCGTTCACCGCCAGGCCTACCCCGACTACATCGAGATCAAGGTGTTCGATGCGGCCGGCGATGTGGCGGGCCAGCACCGGTTCATCGGCCTGTACACCTCGGCGGTATACACCATGAACCCAAACCTGATCCCGATCCTGCGGCGCAAGGTTGCCCAGGTGGTGGAGGGGTCGGGGCTGGACCCACGCGAGCACGATGGCCGGGAACTCGCTCGCGTGCTGGAGCTGTTTCCGCGCGACGAGCTGTTTCAGTCGAGTGTTGACGAGCTGCGCAGTACGGTACTTTCCGTCAACCGCATTCAGGAGCGCCGCCAGACCCGCCTGTTTGTGCGTCGGGATGCACACGGCAAGTTCTTCAGCTGCCTGGTTTACATGCCGCGCGATCGCTATAGCACGCAGCAGCGCTGCGTCATGCAGGACATCCTGTGTCGCGCGCTGGGCGCCGAGGAATCGGAGTTCACCACCTATTTTTCCGAGTCGGTGCTGGTGCGCTGTCACTTTGTCCTGCGGGTCGACCCCGCGGTGCGCAGGGCGTGGGATGTCAACGAGATTGAGGAGCAGATCGTGCAGGCAACACTGGCATGGGAAGACCGGCTGCGGCTGCGCCTGATTGAGGAGTTTGGCGAGGAACTGGGAGAGCAGCACGCGCGTGAACTGGGGCCGGGCTTTCCGCCGGGCTACCGGGACGACTTTGATCCTCGCGTCGCCGTGCTGGATATCAAGCACCTGTTGAGCCTTCGTGCCGGGCAGAAGCTGGGGATGAACCTGACGCGCAAGCTCGAAGAGGATGAAGACCGCCTGCGCCTGCGGCTCTACCACCGCGGTGAGTCCCTGCCGCTGTCGGATGTGTTGCCGATCCTCGAGAATCTGGGCCTGAGGGTGATTACCGAGCGGCCCTATGGCATCCGCGCCGCCGACGATACCCGGTACTGGATTCAGGAGTTCACGCTCAGCTATTCTCTGTCGGACAATATCGACCTCGAGCAGGTACGCGATGAGTTCGAGGATGCCTTTGAGCGCGTCTGGTTCGGCGAGGCTGAAAGCGATTCCTTCAACCGGCTGCTGCTGGGAACCCGGTTGAGCTGGCGGGAGATCGCGCTGTTGCGGGCGTACGCACGCTATTTGCGGCAGATACAGTTTCCCTACAGTGTGGATTACATTGCCGAGACCATGGCGGATCACCTGCAGATCACCGGCGGTCTGGTGGAACTGTTCCTGACCCGGTTTTCGCCGGCCTTCGATGGTGACGATGAATGGCGCCATCAGCGGGAGCAGGCCGTTGAAGACAGGGTGCTCGCAGCTCTGGACGAGGTTCAGAACCTCGGGCAGGACCGGATCATCCGCCAGTATGTGAAGGTCATCAAGGCAACCCTGCGCACCAATTTCTTCCAGCCCGGAAACGACGGCAAGTTCAAGCCTTACTTCTCATTCAAACTGAGCCCGCGCGACATACCCGATGTGCCGCGCCCCGTGCCGCTGTATGAAATCTTCGTCTATTCACCCCGTGTCGAGGGCGTGCACCTGCGGGGTGGCAAAGTGGCGCGTGGCGGACTGCGCTGGTCGGACCGGCTGGAGGATTTCCGCACCGAAGTGCTTGGCCTGGTCAAGGCACAGCAGGTGAAGAACGCGGTGATTGTGCCGGTGGGCGCGAAGGGGGGCTTCGTTGCCAAGTGCCTGGCCCCGGGCATGTCGCGGGATGACGTGCAGGCCGAAGGTGTGGCCTGTTACCAGATATTTATCCGCGGCCTGCTGGATATTACCGACAATCGCGGGGAGGGCGGCATTCTGCGCCCGCCGCTGGTAGTCGCCAAAGACGATGAAGACCCCTACCTGGTGGTGGCGGCAGACAAGGGCACGGCCACCTTCTCCGACATCGCGAACGCGCTCGCCCGTGAGTATGGTTTCTGGCTCGGCGATGCCTTTGCCTCCGGCGGCAGCGCCGGTTATGACCACAAGAAAATGGCCATCACGGCGCGCGGCGCCTGGGTGTCGGTGCAACGGCACTTCCGTGAGCTGGGTATCAATATCCAGCAAACAGATTTCACCGTGGTGGGCATTGGTGATATGGCGGGAGATGTGTTTGGTAACGGCATGTTGCTGTCCCCACACATACGCCTTGTCGCGGCCTTCAACCACCAGCATATATTTGTCGATCCCGAGCCGGATGCCGCCGCCAGCTATCTCGAGCGCGAGCGTCTGTTCGCACTGCCACGCTCGAGTTGGGCCGACTATGACACCACCCTGATATCCGCGGGCGGCGGGATATTCGATCGTGGCGCGAAGTCGATATTCATATCACCGCAGATGCAGTCGAGATTCGCTATTCCGGTCGACAGGCTGACCCCGAACGAACTCATCTCGCACCTGCTGCGCGCAGAGGTGGATCTGCTCTGGAACGGGGGCATCGGCACCTATGTCAAGGCCAGCAGCGAATCCCACACGGACGTCGGCGACAAGGCCAACGACAGCCTGCGTATCAACGCCAGCGAGCTGCGCTGCCGGGTCATTGGCGAGGGCGGCAACCTCGGCATGACGCAACTGGCCCGGGTTGAGTACGGCCTGGCGGGCGGGCGTTCCAACACCGACTTTATCGACAACGCGGGCGGAGTGGACTGCTCCGACCACGAGGTCAATATCAAGATCCTGCTGAATGCCGTCGTGGAACGTGGCGACCTTACCGGCAAACAGCGCAACGTGCTGCTTGAGGACATGACTGACGGCGTGGCGGCATTGGTGCTGCAGAACAACTACCGGCAGACCCAGGCGATCAGCCTTGCCGAGGCCGAGGTGCAGGAGCGCAGCGGCGAATACCGACGTTACATCAGCAATCTGGAAGCCGCGGGCAAGCTCAACCGGCAGCTGGAGTTTATCCCCACCGACCAGGAGCTAGCCGACAGGCGAGCGCAGGGGCAGGGGTTGACGCGACCCGAGCTGGCAGTGCTGGTGTCTTACAGCAAGGCCATCCTCAAGGAAGAGCTGATCGCCTCTGACCTCGGTCTGGATCCGCATCTGGCCGCGGCAGTGGCTACTGCGTTTCCTGCACAGCTGGTGCAGCGCTACCCGGAGGAGGTGGCCGAGCACGGCCTGCGCCGGGAAATCATGTGTACCCAGGTGGCGAATGACATCGTCAATCGCGTGGGATTCAATTTTGTGCCGCGGCAGCGCAAGGCCACTGGCGCGCCGGTGGCGGATGTTGCCAGGGCCTACACCGCGGTGATGCACATCTACGCCATCGACGAGTTATGGGCGCGTATCGAGGCGCTGGACCACGTGGTTGATGCGACGGTGCAACAGGCCATGATGCATTGCCTGATGCGACTCGTGCGCCGTGCCAGCCGCTGGCTGCTGCGGAATCGACGCCATGAAATGGCGCCGACGCGCGCCATTGCCGAATTTGCAGACGGTGTCGCGCAGCTGCGCGAGGCGCTACCGACCATGTTGCGGGGGCGGGCGGCAGAGCAGTACCTTGCCATGTCGCAGCAGTGGCAGGACGCGGGTGTCGATGCCTCGCTGGCCGAGGCCGTGGCAGGTGCTCTGCAGGGCTACACTGCCCTGGGCATAATCCAGGCGGCGCGGGAGACGGAAGCACCGCTGATGCACGTGGCCGAGCTGTACTTCGAGATGGGTGAGCGATTGCAGCTGGACTGGTTCAGTGGGCAGATACTGGCCAGCAAAATCGAGAACGAGTGGCAGGCGCTGGCGCGCGATACGTACCTCGAGGACCTGGAGTGGCAGCAGCGTACGCTGGCTGTCGGGGCACTGCGCTATCTTACCCCCGAAGGGTCCCTCGAGGCATGCCTGGAAACCTGGGAGGCGCAGCAGGCCGCACTGTTGGCTCGCTGGCAGGATATGGTGACCGAGCTACACACCACGGATTCACCTGATTTCGCGATGTTCGCTGTAGCTGTCCGCGAGCTTCTCGACCTGGCGCAGAGCAGCCTGCGAACCTGAAACCGGTGCAGGGGGCCCGTGAGGCACCCTGCACACTGCATTGCGTCAGCTGACGCGTAGTTTGTGTACGCCTGACACGCCGGTCAGGCCGTCCCATTGGTCAACACGACCCTCTCGCCAACCTGATACCCACTGCTGACGGTGTTCCTCGTTGGCGTGCGGACAAAAGTCGATACTCCGGCCCGTAACGCCGGCTTGATAACCGCGGTCGTACGCCCTGGAACTCATGTCGCGTTTCTGTCTTCTCATAGATACTGCCTCCTGTTGGAACTCTGCACCCTGCGGGCACAGTTCCATCTAAACAGACTGCCACAGGCCTCGCAAACATCGATTTGGAGCAAAGCTCCATCCTGTTATAACCAAACAGGGTGTACACTGCAAGGACAAGCCCGGCTGTGCACATCGAGGGGGGAGTATGGCGACGTCCGGCAAGCATATCGTGATTTGTGCCGATGGCACCTGGAACGATCCGGAGGACGAAAACCCCACCAATGTGTTGCGTATCGCCCGGGCGATCAGTCCCCGCGCCGCGAATGGCCGCAGGCAGGTGGTTTTCTACGATTGGGGTGTCGGCTCCTACTATGCCCAGGCGAGCGGCGGCGTTACGGGGCTGGGGATGACCAAGAATATCCAGGATGGCTACCGCTTCATCGTGCAGAATTTCGACCCGGGAGACCGCCTGTTCCTGTTCGGTTTCAGCCGTGGCGCCTACACGGTGCGCTGTCTGGCCGGTATGCTCAACAACTGCGGCATTCTGCGACGCTCCGAGGCCAACCGCATTCCGGAGGCCTTCACCCTGTACAAGCAGCGCAACGCGCCACCCGGTTCAGTGACCTCAGAGCAGTGGCGGCAGCGCTTTGCCGTTGGCGGGCAGCGTGCCACCGTCGATTTCATCGGCGTTTGGGACACGGTAGGCGCCCTGGGCATTCCCACGCGTGTGCTCGCCTTCGCCGAAGAGAAGGACCTGTTTTACGATCCCGTGCTTGGGAGCAACGTGAGGGTCGCACGGCATGCGGTGTCCATCGACGAAGAGCGCAGCGATTTCGAACCCACACTGTGGGCACCCAGCGAGAGTGCCGATATGCAGCAGGTCTGGTTTGCTGGCGTGCATGCCGATGTCGGTGGTGGCTACCCGGCTGACGACGCTGGCAAGCGGCTCAGCGATATCCCGCTGCACTGGATGGCCAAAGAGGCAGAGCGCAGTGGGCTTCGCCTCGAGCCGCACCTGCTGAACCCTCTCGTGCTGGACAGCACGGCGACCGCACATCGCTCCTACCAACGTTTCTGGCGTGCCCTGGGCCGCTACAGCCGACCTATTCCCGATGACGCCGTACTTCATGCCTCCGTCCGAGAACGGTATGCGCAGGGCAACTACGCGCCTAAATCTCTGGTGGAGTGGCTCGCGCGCCGCAGCGGTGCCTGGCGTTCAACGACATGATTGATGGGCCGTGTTATGTGGTGGTCGCGAGAGTCGCGGCGACTCCAGATACCGTTGTCGCTTTTTGGGTTTTAGCCGGTTGAGGTCAACCATCACGAAAGCGTCGACACAGTGGCCAAACGTCGGGTCAATATTGAAGGCTGTCATCCACATCCCGTCGGGCTCCGCAACGTTGGCGTAATGTTTGAACAGGGTCGGAATCTGCAGGCCGAGACCTGAGAGATGCTGACGCAGTGCCTGCAAATCCTGCTCCTGGTCACCGCTGGGTGTGTAGGGTTGCTGTGGGCGAAACGGGCGGCGTGGTTGTACGGAGAGCGCGGTGTTTGCGCCGTAGGTGGCATAATATCCGCAGATCATGGTTGTGGCTTGTTCCCCGTAGAGTGGGCTGATGGACGCGGGCCCGAACAGATAGCGACAACCAGGGTAGCGACGCAGGTATGCCCCGATGCCCAGCCAGAGGTAGTCCAGGCTGTGCCGGGTTTGGTAGTGCGCCTGCACAAAGCTGCGACCCAACTCCAGTCCCTCTCGCAGGTATGTATCCATGCTTCTGCCAAAGCGAAACAGTGAATGGGAGTACAATGCCCCCAATCCACCCGAGGCAACCAGCTTCTGTGCGCGACCGAGCCGATAGGCACCGGCAATTTCCCGAGCCTTCGGGTCCCACAGTGTCAGCTGTAGGTACTCGCGATCAAATCGATCGATGTCTCTTGGCAGACCGGAGCCTTCTCCCAGCGCGCGAAATGCCAGCTCTCTCAGACGCCCTATCTCGCGCATGACACACGGGGCAGAATCCATTTTGCACAAACGAATCTGCATACCATCCGGTGTGGTGCCGAGTAGCTCGCTGGTCTCCATTTCCTGCTGCAGCAACGTGCGATTCTCAGGGTCCGCTATTGCCTCAGCACCCTGGAAGATCGGGCGCGCGTTTCGTGCCAAACGATAAACATGCCGTCTGAAGAGATCCGCCAGAACACGAGGAGAAGAGGACACCTGGCTATAGTTAGCCCAGGGAATCGGCGCTCCCACGCGCGCTGCGACCGTGTTGTGTTCCTGCTTGAACATCTCACGCACCAGCCAGAGTGTTGAGAGGGGTCGTGACAGGAACGAGAGGCTGTAAAAGAACACGGAATTGCGCCCAGCGACGTAGACAGGCAAGACGGGTGCGCGAGCAGACTCAGCGATGCGTATGAAGCCTGGGTTCCATTCACCATCTTTGACACCCTTGATGCCGAAGCGGGACACCTCGCCCGCGGGAAAAATAATCAAAACCCCCTCGGATTCGAGGTGTTCCCGAATGCGCTGCAGGTTTCTCTTTGGAGTGCCGCCCCCCATGTTATGGACTGGCAAGAGCAGAGTCTCCAGTGGTTTTATCGCGCTCAAGAGCGCGTTGGCGACCACCTTGACGTCCTGCCTGATGCGCCCCACCTGCTGCAGGAGCGCGAGCCCGTCCAAGGACCCCAGGGGGTGATTGGCAACGATAGCAATGCGTCCTGAGGCCGGTACCCGAGCCAGCTCACCCGGCGTAACCTTGAGAGTGAAGTCGAAGTACTGCAGCACGCGATCGACGAACTCCAGGCCCCTGAGCTCTGGATGCTCACGCGAAAACTGGGCGAACCGCTGCGTGTAGAACAGATAACCCAGAAAGCGCGTGGCGCTGCGAGCCAGGCGCTTATGGCGTGATACAAACTGGGGATAATGCGTCTGCAGAATCTCTTGTACATCCAGCATGTGGCACGGGCTCCCGTCAGGAGTAGAACAGTGTCAGGGCCTCATCATGGTCTCGCTGCCAGGTGTAGCGCGCACTGCGCCCCTGCGCCTGTTCAATAACGGCGATGCGTCCACCTCGCTGGATGAAGTGGTCAATCTGGCGCTGTATTTCACGTCGTTCCCGCTCTTTCTGAGTCAATGACGAACGAAACTTGTCTGTCTGCATGGGAGCATCTCCGTGTGCGGTTTGATGGCAAAGGTGCATGGCTGCTGTTGCAGTCTGGCTACAGAGCGATGAAGTTTTCTTGACCGATCAGGCGTGGTGACGAGTCGCCCTGGTCGATATTCAGTGCAACAAAAACGTCATATATCGATAACACAACTGTCATTTACCCACCTTATTCTTGCCCCTGTCCTGAGCCGGCGCGCTGATCGCAGCACCGTCTCGAATGTTGCTCATGCATCGGGAAGCAAGAATGAAACCATCGTTTTCTCATATCGGCGCCGCAGCCATCCTCATTTGTTCCAGTGTTATCGTGCAGGCAGCCGATGAACTTGTGGTACAGGTCAGCCGCGATGGGGTCTCCGCAGCGGGGCTGACCGTGGTACTGGACGGCGCGGTGAGCAAGCCCGTAGACGAGGGCGGCTTTGTCTACTTCGATCTTTCTTCCGGTGCCCACAGCGTGCAGATTCTCGACGGTGGCCGGACACTGCACAGCTTTCGTTTCAACACCGCCGACGGACAGCTTGCGGATGTGCTGGTGACGCTTGGCGCTGACTCGGAGGCCTCGGCCTCTGTAGAGTCCTACTTTGCGGCTGAAACCGCCGCACAACGCAGCCGCGCCACCACGGGTCGGATCACCGGCCGCGTGGAATCGGGAGGCCAGCCAGTTGCCGGAGCCGTGGTTGCGCTGGGCGGCGGTGTTGAGCGAACAGCCACGACAGACGAGAACGGGCGCTACCAGCTGGAGGCACCACGGGGTATCTACAGCCTGACCATCAGCCACCCTGACCTCGGTACGCAGAACATCGAGGAATACCGCGTCATCGCCAACGCCGAGAAGCAGTCAAACTTCGTGCTGCGTTCCGCGGCAAGCCAGTCGCTGGCCATTGGCGTGCCGCAGATCGAGGAAGTGACGGTCATCGCCAGCCTGCCCGCCGGCGGCATGCAGGAGTCTGAGCGATTCGCGACCAACGTCATCAACACACTGGACGTGGAGCAACTCGCGCGCTTCGGCGATACCGATGTCGCGGCTTCGGTGATCCGTGTTCCGAGTGTGACGGTGCAGGATGACCAGTTCGTATTCATTCGCGGATTGGGCGACCGCTATGTCAGCAGCACACTCAACGGCGCGACCCTGCCCAGTACCAACCCGACCAAACGCAGCGTGCCCCTTGATCTGTTCCCCAGCAGCATGGTCGAACAGCTTGATATCCGCAAAAGTTACCTCGCGTCCATGCCCGGTGAGAGCACGGGCGGCAACCTGGAAATCAACACCCGGACGTTCCCGAATGAGCGCGGGGGCAGTGTCTCGTTGCAGCTGGGCTACGTGGATGGCGTAACCCTGGACGATGCCTATGTCGATCCGGCCAGCGGCGATTTCGACGTCTTCGGCTGGGACGATGGCGCACGCCAGAGGCCCGCCATTGCCTACGCCGTGTCGCAGGCACTGAAGTACTCGGAGTTCTACGGCCCTGCGGTCGAGCGCGAGCTCGGGAAGCTGGGCGCAAACGCCATCACGGATGGCTTCCAGTACGACACCGAAACCGCGACGCCCGACCTGTCGATGGGTGCGAACTACGGGGACGTGTTCGATCTCCCGGATTGGGGTGCGGAGTTCGGTTACTTTGTTGCCGGTAACTACAAGAATGAACGCGGCGTTCGCAAAGACGGCATCCGCCGCACCTACGGCGGCCTGAACGCGTCCATGGTGCTGGACGATTACCGCTTCGAGCAGTTCGACAACGATGTTGACGCCAGCGGCCTCTTGTCCCTGGGGTTGAACATGGGCGCCTCCAGCTTTACCTCCAATACCGTGCTGTCGCGGGTCACCAGCGAGTCGGTCCGGGTCGAGGAAGGGTTTGACGGCGATGAACTCAACCCCTCCATCAGCTGGTCCATTGAGTGGGAGGAGCGGCAGTTCATTTCCCAGCAGCTCGCCGGCGAGCACATCCTCGGTGATGAGGAGTCCTGGACGCTCAACTGGCAGCTGACCGGCAGCCGGGCCGAGCGCTACGCGCCTGATCGCCGCGACGTGCGCTTCGACCTGCAGGGTGATGACGGCATCTACAACCTGCAGGTGCCCGAACTGACCCGCCGCTACGATGATCTGGTGGATGACAATCTTGACGGCTCTGTGGACGTCAATTACCTGTTCTCCAACGGTGCATTGGAGTCTTCACTGTCCTTCGGCGTTAACGGCATCAGTCGTGAGCGGGACTCGGATTCCGACACCTACGGCTTCGGTGGTGGTCTGCTGGCCATTGACGATAACGCCCCGAATCTCGACGTCTCCGATGTCGTCAACAGCGAAACCATCACGGGCATTCCGAGCACCGGCTTCACCTTCCAGGACAAGACGCTCCCCAGCGACAGCTACGACGCCGAGCTCGATCTGAACAGCGTCTACTTTTCATATGATGCCCTATGGAACCTGAAGTACCAGCTGGTTGTTGGGTTGCGCTATGAAGAGTTCGAGCAGATCACCGACACCTTCTCCCTGTCGGGTGACCAGGGCCCGGAGCAATCCGTGCTGGCGGAAGACTCGCTGCTGCCGACCCTGAGCTTCAACTGGTTCATCACCGATGACCAGCAGCTGCGCTTCGCGATGTCGCGCACGGTAGCGCGTCCGGATTTCAAGGAAACGTCCAACGCGACGTTTTACGATCGCGAGTTCAACTTCCGCGTTCGGGGGAACCCGAACCTGCAGGTGTCGGATGTGACCAACTACGACGTGCGCTGGGAAAAGTACTGGTCTGACCAGGAGTCCTTGAGCATCGCCCTGTTCTACAAGGATATGAAGGACCCGATCGAGCGCGTGGTACAGCCCGCGTCAGGCACGGCCGGCAACTCCCGCACCTTCCAGAACGCCGAGTCTGCCGAAATCCTGGGCGTTGAAATAGATGGGCGGAAGGACTTTGCGCTGGATGACAGCTTCACGCGCAGCGTGTTCCTCGCCACCAACGCCAGCCTGATTGATTCCGAGGTAACGCTGCAGAACGCCAGCACGCGTTCACTGCAGGGTGCGCCGGATTACACCTTCAACCTGATCGTCGGCTACGACGACATCGCGAGCGGTCACGAACTGACGCTGCTGTTGAACCAGAGTGGGGAGACCATCGTGGATGTCGGTGTTTCCGGGCAGCCGGACGTCATTCTCGAGCCCCGCATGGATGTCAACCTCGTCTACCGCTACTCGCTCTCCGACACCTTCACCTTCCGCGTGAAGCTGGAAAACCTGCTCGACAGTGAACTGGAGTTCACCCAGGGCGGGAACGTGTTCCAAAGCTACAAGCGCGGGTATGAAGTGAAGGCAGGATTTGATTGGCAATTCTGATAACAGGCACGCGTTCCGGCGCAAGCAGGATTTTTTTATGAACCAGGAAACCCGAGGAGTAACTATGAAACTGAAGAAATTGGCAATCGCCACGGCGATGCTCGGCTCAGTTGGCGGCCTGTATGGATGTTCTGAAGGTGACAGCGCCACCATCAATATTGATGCCCCCACTGAAATCGTGAACCCGCCAGTGGATGGCGGCGGTGACGGTTCCGGCAGTGCCTCAGTCTGCCCCGACTGGTCTTCCGCCCGTCCGAAAGATGCAGACGGCAACGATGTCTGTCAGATGCCGTCTACCGTTCTCGTTGACCGCACGTTGACCAGCGACAAGGTCTGGTACATGGAGTCGCGGGTTACCGTGGGCAATGGTAACCAGGAGATGTCTATCGACGAGGGCACACTGGCCAGCGGTAACCCCGTCACGAATGTGACCCTGACGATTGAACCGGGCACACAGATCAAGGGACAGACCGGGAGCTTTGCCAACCTGATCATCACACGCGGCTCCAAAATCATGGCGGAGGGCACCGCTGCGGCGCCCATCGTGTTCAGCTCGGATGACGCAGGCTTTGATGGCTCAGGGGAGTGGGGCGGCCTCATCATGCACGGTTACGCGCCGCACAACGAGTGTTTGACCGCAGACCAGGGCGCAGTCGCCTGCAACGTCGACTCCGAGGGTGAATCCGGCTTCGGCGGTGGCTACAGCCCCGACGACAGCAGCGGCGTGCTGCGCTACGTCGTCGTCACTGAAGGTGGTTTCGAGTTCGCCACGGGTAACGAGATCAACGGTATCTCCCTGATCGGCGTCGGCAGCGGCACCGAGATGGAGTACATCCAGGTGAATGCCAACGCTGACGATGGCATCGAGTTCTACGGCGGCAACGTCAGCGTGCGCTACATGGTGTTGACCGGTAACCAGGATGACTCGGTTGACTGGGACGAGGGCTGGAGCGGCAACCTGCAGTTTGTGCTGGTCGACCAGGGCCCGGACGCGACAGGGAACGTGATTGAGGCTGATACGGAAGGTACACTGGACTTCCTCTCCCTGCCCACCATTGCCAACGCGACCTTTATCGGTGGTGGCTCCAATGCCACGGGTGCGGTATTCAAGGCGACCTCGGGCGGGTTCATCCACCACTCGGTATTCACCTACGACGACGCATTCACGGCGGAAACGACCTGTGTTGACGCGAGCCGCGCTGCCCAGGTGGGTGTCGAGCTGGTGTACACCAACGTCGTGGCGGACTGTGACAACAGCGGCGACGTGGTGCTGTTGCCTGCGCTGGTTCCTGATGTCGAGCTGGACGCCAATTACGCAGCACAAGCCGCTGAAGCGTCTGCGGTCGGCGTTCTGGACATCTCGGATATCAATGCAACCTATCCGGCCAGCCTGGCGGACCCCGACTTCTTCGAGGCTACAGACTACGCGGGTGCAGTTGACCCCTCAGCCACCAGCTTCTGGTACGAAGGTTGGACGGTCTCCGGGTCGCTGTAAGCGAAGCCGAATCCCCTTTTGCGCCAGCCTTGAGCTGGCGTTTTTTTTGGTGACAGTTTCAGGGCAACTCCATCCCCAGCTGGCTGCTGCCGTCAATGCGGGGGATATCCAACACGGTCACGACGCCGGCGCTCGCGGCGACCACCGCGGGAATTGCATTCACCAGCCAGCAGGCTGCGGATGCGTTGCCACCGCCAGCCGCGCCGGGTTCGAAGCGGTCCTCTGCATGCAGGCTGAGTGTGACGGTGGGGTTGCCACTGACGATCACGTGGTGACAGCCACCCCCGTGCGGTGGGTAGGGCCAGTCACGTGCGCAGCTGTCATCAATGCGGGTGATGTGCTCCAGTACAAACAGCGCGTGGCCCTGGTGAAGCCCGCGTACTTCGAAGCGGAACGCGCCCTGGGTGCCCGCCTGAAACAAGCCCATGCCCTCGACAGTAACGTCCCGTTCCAGCGCGCGTCGCTCCACGACGACCTCGATTGCGGATACGGGGTGACCGAGGGCGTCACCGACCAGGCGCACCATGGGGCCCCAGACCATTTCGATGGCAAAATCGTGCAGCATTAACGGCAGGGCCTGCATGTCGCCACCAAAGCCGATCACCTCGCGCACGACACGGGGTTGGTCATACAGCGCGTAGTTGAATATCTCCCGGCTGCGAATTTCGGTAATGGCCGAGCTGGTGCCGCTGGCGATAATGGGCAGCATATCCATCGCCCAGCCGGGGTCGATCCCTGAAACGAACAGCGATGCGCCGCTGCGTTGGCAGGCCGCCTCAATGGGCTGCAGCACCTCGGCGAAGCTCGAGGCCGGGTGCAGCAGGCTGTAAAAGGCGCTGGAGACAACATTGCAGCCCGCTTCGAGGCAATGCAGCAGGTCGCGCATGGCCTCCTCGGGCCGCGTATCGGCCGTCGCGGTGTAGACAACGGCATCGGGTCGCTGCGCGAGCAGCCCGGCAGCGTCGCTGGTCGCCACCACGCCCACCGGGGCAACCCCTGCCAAGAGCCCGGCATCAACCCCGACTTTTTCCGGATTGGAAACCACAACGCCCGCCAGCTCAAGGCCGGGATGAGACAGTACGGCCCTGATGGCCGGGCGTCCGACGTTGCCGGTGCCCCATACAATGACGCGCAGATTCATGGTCCAGTGCTCCCCACATTCTTCATATTCTTGTCATACGGATGTCATAAAGCGGACGTATTGTTGCGCGCAATGACGTTTCCCCTGAGGAAGGCCCAGCGTACCATGCGATCACTTGTTGCTGCACTATTGCTCGTTGTCACCACCCAGTCTCATGCGCTCTCCCTCGGTGCCGAGGAGTTTGCCGCGTCCCGGCAGCTGAGCTGTGTGCTGGCGCAGGACGCCCTCGGCTTTCTCAGTGAGGACGAGTACGCCGACCAGGTGGATGAGGTGCTGGGTAACTACGATGCCGAGGCCGGCGATGTGATCTATGCCAAGGCGCTGGGCTACTTCGACGGGCTCATGTTCGGCATCCTCGAGCGCGACCAGTCTGCAATTCAGGCGCGCCTGCTGGAATACAGCGGCAGCCAGGCCTGCAGCCGCCACGTCGGGGCGCACTATACCCTCTAGGCACTCTGCTCAGGTGATCCCTCTGGAGGGTCAGCGCGTAAGGTAGCAGGAACCCGCTACCCGAGAGACTCTCCATGCGCCCCTTGCTTCCATTCCTGCTTCTTGTGTCCCTGCTGCCGGGCCTGTCCGGCTGTGGCGCGGTAACCGTAGACGAATACACTGACAATCAGCCGACCCTGGTGCCGGAAACGTTCTTTAACGGCCAACTCACGGCCCACGGCGTCATCAAGGACCGCAGCGGCAAGGTCATTCGCTACTTCAATGCCGATATCAAGGCCTACTGGAAAGACGGAATCGGCACACTGGAAGAGGATTTCCTGTTTGACGACGGTGAACCCGACCGCAGGGTCTGGACGCTCACGCCTGCGGGCGATGGTCGCTATATCGGCACCGCCGGTGACGTGGTGGGCGAGGGCGATATTACGGTAGCCGGCAACAGCATGTTCCTGGATTACGTGCTGCAGATTCCCTGGAACGACGGCACGCTGGACCTGCGCATCGATGACCGCATGTACCTCGTCAACCCGACGACTCTGATCAATGAGTCCATCATGAGCAAGTTTGGCGTGCGGGTCGGCGAGATACTGCTGGTGATCAGCAAAGTACAGGACTGACAGGGCTATCGCAGTGACACGTCTGGTCACGGCGCTCGGCTTTGCCGGGCTGATACCTTTCGCTGTCAGTGCCGCCGGCATCTGGCTGTTGCAGGACTATCCCCGTGCGCTGTCACAGCAAGGTTTCATCGTATATTCGCTTGCCATCCTGTGTTTCATGGCCGGGTCGCTCTGGGGGACGGCGCAGCGACGGGTGGGTGGCGACAAGGCACTGCGCTTGCTGGTCAGTAACGGCCTGGTGTTGTTCGCGGTGTGCAGTGTGCTCACGGCGCAGGCACTGATCGCCGGCGGGCTGCTGGCGTTGGCGCACCTTGCAACTCTCTGGTATGAACGTGGCAGCAGCACCGATCGGGGTTGGTACTCCCGCATGCGGGTTCAACTCACGCTACTTGTCGTCGCCCTGCATATTGCCTACATTGCGGGCCTTATTGTGCGCGGCAGCGCCTGAGAGGCATTCCGGCGCCAGCGAAGACCCGTACCCGCATCAAGGAGAACCCACATGCGTGCAGTTGCTGTTTCCAAACCCGGTGGCCTCGACAGGCTGAGATTGATCGAGCGGGATGTCCGCCCGCCGGGGTATGGCGAAATACAGGTGCAAGTGCGCGCCAGTTCCCTGAATTTTCACGATTACGTGGTAGCGCTGGGCATGCTGCCTACGGACGACGGCCGCATCCCCATGTCCGACGGCGCCGGGGTCGTCACCGCCGTGGGCGAGGGCGTTACCGACTTTGCGGTGGGCGATGACGTACTGAGCTGTTTCTTTCCCGCCTGGCAGGACGGGCGGCCCGACCTGCAGAAAGTGCTCGGTGTGCCCGGCGACCATGTGGATGGGTTTGCCGCTGAAGTCGTCACCATGCCGGCACAGGGTTTCACGCGCATGCCAGCGGGGCTGAGCTACGCCGAGGCGGCCACATTGACCTGCGCCGGGTTGACCGCGTGGCGGGCCCTGGTGGTGGAAACGCATCTGCGGCCCGGGGACTGGGTGCTGGTGCAGGGTAGCGGAGGGGTGTCTGTGTTCGCCCTGCAGTTTGCCCGCCAGATGGGTTGTCGGGTGATCGCCACCTCGTCGTCTGATGCCAAGCTGCAGCGGCTCGGCGAACTCGGCGCGGAACAGCTGATCAATTACCGCGAGGTGCCCGCCTGGGGCCAGCGGGTGCAGGAGATTACCGATGGCCGCGGTGCCGACCTGGTGGTGGAAGTTGGCGGGCCAGGTACGCTGCCACAATCCGTGAAGGCGGTGGCGTTTGATGGCTGTATCAGCATGATAGGCGTGTTGACGGGTCTTGCCGGTGAAGTGCCGACAGCGGAGCTGTTCCAGAAGAACGCCCGCATCAGCGGCATTACCGTGGGCAGCAGGGCGCAGCAGTTGGACATGCTGGCAGCGGTGGAGGCGGGCGGCCTCAAACCCGTCATCGACAGCAGCTACCCGTTGGAGCAACTGGCAGACGCCTTCCGTCACCAGGAATCACAGCAGCACTTCGGCAAGATCTGCCTGGATATTGGCGGCTAGTACCGGGCTCGAAAGGTGCCAACAGCGCGGACGGGCTGCTATACTCGCGGCCCGCAGCGCCCCCGTAGCTCAGTTGAATAGAGCGACCCCCTCCTAAGGGGTAGGTCCCAGGTTTGAGTCCTGGCGGGGGCACCAATACCCGCATACCCCCTTGCAAATCCCCCGTCCCCGTATCACTCTCTGCACCGTGGAATGCCGCTGCACGGCCGTGCAGCGCGGTGGTTTTTTCAAGAGGGATGCCCGATTGCGGTGGCGGTGTATCGCGAGTGTTCTGGCACTCCAGTATCTGGTAACGACGTCGGCTGTTCAGGCGTCGAACCTTCCTGCGGATCGTGAGCGCTATAGCGATGCTGTAGTGGCCATCGACCGCGGCCAGTGGACCGAATACCGGGCGCTGCGTCCGGCGCTCGATAGTTATCCCCTGGCCATGTACCTCGACTATTTTGAGCTCAGTCGCAAACCCAGCGCCGTGCGCCCCGGGGATGCCCGACTGTTTTTGCAGCGCAGCGCGGGCACGCCGCTGCCGAACCGGTTCCTGGCGATCTATCTGCAACGCGCGGGTCAGGAGCAGCGCTGGGACGATTTCCTCGCCGTCATGCCGACTGAGCCCAACAGTATCGAGCTGAAGTGCTACTTTTTGCGGGCGCAGCTTGCCGCCGGAGACCCGCTGGTGGCCTGGGAGGGGGCCGAGCGGCTCTGGGTCCATGGTGAGTCGCGCCCCAAGGCCTGTGATCCGTTGTTTGCGGCCTGGCAGAAAGCCGGGCAGCTGCAGGACGAGGTGGTCTGGGCGCGCTTGCTGAAAGCCTTCGACGCGCGGCAGCGCAGCCTCATGACCTACGTGGCACGCAAGGGCAGTGATGACCTCCAGCCCTGGTCCGAGCGGCTGCTGCAGGCCTATGTAAATCCCGATCAGATGAAGTCCCGGCTCGCCCCGAGTGACAATCCGAGAGCGGCTGACATCGTTGCGCACGGCACTGCCTATTTTGCGCGCTACAGACCGGAGGCGGCGTTGGCGCAGTGGCAGTATTTTCAGGCACGCATGGCATTTTCGGCGGAGCAGCAGGCCCTCGCGGAGCGCGAGCTGGCGCTGCGCAGCCTGTTTGCACGCTCCGCCGCCAACCTCGATTGGGTGGAGGCGGCGCTCGCGAGGCTGAACGACGATCTGCTGGTTGAAGTCCGCATGCGCTGGGCACTGGAGGAGCAGGACTGGCAGGCACTGGCGGCAAACCTGCAGAAGCTCTCCAGCGAGGGCAAGGCGCAACCGGCCTGGCGCTACTGGCGAGCCGTGCTCTTTGAGCGCAGTGGCGACAGGGCGCTCGCCGAGGCGCTGTTCCGGGAACTGGCTGCAGAGCGTGACTACTATGGCTTTCTCGCCGCCGACCGCCTTGCCCTGCCGTATCAGTTCAACCCCCAGGTCGTCAGCCTGACTGCGGAGCGCATGGCGCCGCTGCGGGAGCTGCCTGTGGTGCGGCGAATCGAAGAACTCTACCATCACGACAAGGAAAACCTGGCGCACTCCGAGTGGTACCAGGTGCTGCAGATGACCACCGCAGAGGAGCAGGTGGAGCTGGCGGCATTGGCCGCTGATCTCGGTTGGCATCGTATGGCAATCGATGCGGCGAACCGCGCCCAGGCCTGGGATGCGCTGGACCTGCGCTTTCCGCTGCCTTACCGCGACACCTTTGCCCGAATGGCGTCACAGCGGGGGGTGGAAACGACTGAGCTCATGGCCATTGCCCGGCGTGAAAGTGCGTTCTACGCCGGTGCGCGCTCGCCAGTGGGTGCCCGCGGCCTGATGCAGGTCATGCCTGCCACTGGCCGGGAGGTTGCCGCCAGCCTCGGTACGCCACATTCCGACGGCGCGCTGTTTGATGTCGAACACAACGTGTTGCTTGGCAGCGCCTATTATCGGCAGTTGCTGGACCGTTACGACGGCAATCGGGTGCTGGCGCTGGCAGCCTACAACGCCGGCCCACACCGGGTGACGCGGTGGCTGAATCCGCAGGATGAGACGGTGCCGGTAGATGTCTGGATCGAAACCATTCCTTTCCGGGAAACCCGCAACTACGTACAGGCCGTGCTGGCCTACAACGTGGTTTTCCAGTACCAGTTGGGCACGGCTGGCAGTCTGCTGACGGAACGTGAACGTCAGCGCGCGTATTGAGCGCTGGCAGTGACGGCCGCGCCACAGTTCAGTTTTGTGATCCCGGTGCTCAACGAGGGGCCGCGTATCAAGGGCCTGCTCGAGGCATTGAGCGCGGCCTTTCCCCGGGCGGAGCGTATTGTGGTCGACGGCGGCAGTGTCGATGACAGTGTGGCGCAGGCCTTGCCCGGTGCAACCGCGTTACTGATGACCGCAGCCGGCAGGGCGGCACAGATGAACCTGGGGGCGCAGACCGCGCGGGGAGAGTATCTGTTGTTCCTGCACGCCGACACTTACCCCCTGTTTGCCGGCGATGCGCTGTCGACGGCGCTCTCTGCGCGCCCGGCCTGGGGTTTCTTTGCCGTGTGCCTGGATGGCAGACGCGCCGTGTTCAGGGTGATCGAGCGGGCGATCAGCTGGCGCTCCCGGGCAAGCGGCATTGGCACGGGTGACCAGTTGCTGTTCGTGCGTCGCGATGTGTTCGAGGCGGCAGGAGGCTACGCCGCAATCCCCCTGATGGAAGACGTCGAGCTGAGTGCGCGTTTGCGCCGGCAGCACAGGCCTCTGGTGCCTCCCGGCCTGCGGGTACAAACGGCGAGTCGGCGCTGGGAGCAGCGCGGCGTGGCCCGCACCGTTCTGCAGATGTGGCGGCTGCGGCTGGCCTTCGCACTCGGGGTGAGCCCCGAGCGTTTGTGGCGGCAGTACTACGGGGCGCCGCGGTGAGTGTCTTGCTGCAGCAGTTTGCCCGGGTTCCGGTCCCCGGCCGGGTGAAAACCCGCATGCAACCGGTGCTGAGTGCGGAACAGGCGTGCGCCCTGCACGAGGCCCTTGTGTTGTGGACCAGTCGCAGGCTGTTGCAGGCGGGTCTCGGGACGGTGGAGCTGTGGGCGGCGGGCGGTGTCGAGCATCCGCTGTTTCGGCGCTGCCTGGGTGAGGGGGTGAGCCGGGTTTGCCTGCAGCAGGGTGACGACCTGGGTGATCGCATGCAGTACGCGCTGGCAAGCGGGCTGCGACGAGCCGCAGCGGTGTTACTGGTGGGCAGCGATTGCCCGGAGATCGACGCCGGCTACCTGCGCGCTGCGACGCGCGCACTGCAACACGTCGACCTTGTGTTAGGGCCGGCACTGGACGGCGGGTTTGTCTTGATCGGTGTGCGCCGCCCGGTATCTGACGGGGTCTTCACGAACGTGCGGTGGGGCTCGGAAACCGTGCTGGAGGAGACCCTCAACGGAGCGCAGGCGGCGGGCTACAGTGTACAACTGCTTACGGCCCTGCAGGACATAGACCGCCCGGAGGATTTGCCGGCCTGGGAAGGGCTGCAGGCGACGGTCGACCCTGCGGTCAGGCGCTAGCGGCTGCCGCGGTGTGCTGTGGTTCCTCGGCACTGGCCCGGGAACGCTGGTACAGCAGCCAGGCTATGGCGGTGCAGTAGCCGAGGTTGGTCTGCAATTCGCCGTCCGGATCGCTCAGGAAGGCGCGCTGGCTGGCAAGCCCCCGGATGCGGCTCGCCATTTCCGGGCGATAGGCCAGGTAGCGATCCCAGATATCGCGGTGCTGCGCTGCGGTAATGTGGTAGAGGCCGAGCCCGTTGCTGCGCTGCGAGAACAGGCCCAGTTCCGGTGCCGCGATGGCGGCCTGAAGCAGGAAGTCTTCACAGGCCGGTGTCCACACGCCGAGGTATTTCAGTGTGGGCCGGATGACCTGGTCTCTCAGGTGTTCTGCCGTGACGTACATGGGCCGTATCCTCTCGGGAAGCCGATTGAATGCTCTACCGCCGTATCGTGTCTCAATCCTCTATCGGCGCTGTTATTGTGAGTACCCTGCCCGGTAGTGCGGCTCGAACACCCGGATGCGCCTGAGGTCTTATTTAGCACAGGAATAGGATAAATCCAACAAAAATAACGGGTTGCGAGTAATTATTTACTAAATGGATGCGGAAGGCTGTGTAACTGGCTTTTTCTATGCCTCAGGCCCAGTGAATAACGTCGTCTAAAGTCTGCTAAATGTGGCAAATAAATGGTTAAAATTCGATAAAAGTATCGAATCAACCGCCTGCGATCTTTACCGTAAAGCCGCGTCGCTCCAACTCGGTTTTCAGCAGCTGACGTTGGTCACCCTGGATTTCCACCACGTCGTCCTTGACCGATCCACCCACCCCGCACTTCTGCTTCAGGGCCTTGGCAAGGGATTTGAGCGCTTCGCCGGTGAGCGGTAGTCCGCGAATCAGTGTGACGGCCTTGCCCCCGCGGCCCTTCGTTTCCCGGTGCAGGCGCACGATGCCGTCACCCACTGTGGCGGGGCGGTCCCTGCCGCACACACAGCTGGCTTCCGGGCGCTGGCACTGTGGGCACAGCCGGCCCCCGTCGGTGGAGTAGACAAGGCGGGAGTTCTGGGCGTCGCGTCGCGGCACGGGGATTTCCTTGTTGAGCGGTCCCCGGCAGTATATTAGCCTCGGCGCTGCAATTGAATGGCGCCACAAGGAGGCACCCCGTGAAGAAAAAGGAATTGCTGCAGATGGTCGAAGACCTGCAGAGCCAGGTCGCCTTCCAAGAGGATGCGCTGCAGGCGCTGCAGGCGGCCCTTACCGGCCAGCAACAGGATCTGCTGGTGCTGCGTCGGCAGCTGCAGCTGCTCAAGGAGCGGCAGGATGAGCAGGCTGCGGCCCTGGATGACGCACGCCCGGAGGGTCGCGAGGCGCCGCCTCATTACTGAGCGCGGGCGCGGGACAACCGCGGGTAAGGCGCGCAGCGCCCGGTGCAACTTGCCTCCCGCGGGCAAATCGCCCACACTTTGGCGCTTTTTGCATACGCATCAAACTGACAGGAAAAGAGCATGTCCGACGCTTCTGCCCGTAAAGATACCCCTGCCCAGGCCGAATTCCGCGCCTATTGCCGCGACTGGCTGGCTGCCAACAAGCCCGGTGAGCCGCCGGTGCGCTTGCCGCAAACCCCGCTTGAGATCATGACCACAGAGCAGCTGGACTACCTGCAGGCCTGGCAGAAGGCCGCCTATGACGCGGGCCTGGTCGGCTGCGACTACCCGGAAGCAGTCGGGGGCGGCGGGCGCAAGGACTGCCAGCGCGTGGCCAATGAAGAAATGCTGGCCGCCCGCACGCCGTTCTTTCCCAATGTGATTGGTCTCGGCATGGCGGCGCCGACGGTCTTTTACCATGCGCAGGAAGCGGTCAAGGCAGAGCTTCTGCCCCGGCTTTTCTCCGGTGAGGATATCTGGTGCCAGGGGTTCAGTGAGCCCGGTGCGGGTTCCGACCTGGCCAGTGTGCAGACCTTTGCGGAAAAGCGCGGCGACCGGTGGGTGATTAATGGCCACAAGGTGTGGACCTCCCTTGCGCACTTTGCCGAGTGGATGATCATCCTCCTGCGCACCGACAAGTCACACAAGTACGATGGACTCTCGTACTTCGTGGTGCCCATCCGTGCCGCACTGGGTAACGGCGTGACTGTGCGGCCGCTGATCAAGATCACCGGTGAAACCGGCTTCAATGAAGTGATTTTCGACAATCTCGAGGTTGACGACCGCTATCGCCTGGATGAGTTGGGCAAGGGGTGGCAGGTGGCGATGACCACGCTGCTGCACGAACGCGGCGCCGGCGAGTTGCAGACCCCGCGCTCCGGTGGCATGAAGAACCGCTCCAGCCACAACATCACGACGTCCGCCGTTATCGAGCTCGCGCGGCAGACACGCCGGGGTGCCGGCGCAGCAGCCGACGACCCACTGCTGCGCGACAAGTTGATGCGTCAGCTTATTCGTGAAGAGGGGCTGAAGCAGAACCAGCGGCGCTCGCGCGTGCAGGCGCTGCTGGACCATCCCATGCGTCTGCCGCTGCAGAACAAGCTCCTTGCCAGTGAGATTGCCCAGTCGATCGCTTCCCTGGCGGTCGAGGTGGAGGGCATGGCGTCATCGCTGTATATGGGAGACAGCAATGCGCCCGCAGGGGGGCAATGGCCGCTGTCCTACATGAATTCCTACGGCATGACCATCGCGGCAGGCACCAGCGAGGTACAGCGCAACATCCTCGGCGAGCGTGTGCTCGGCCTGCCCAAATCGAAGTAAGTTGAAGCCGTAAGGAGAATACCGATGACACAACCCAACAACTACGGCTTCGGTGAAGAGGCTGCGCTGCTCAAGGACTCTGCGCGCAAGTTTTTCCGTGAGCATTTCCCCACCGACAGGCTGCATGCGCTGGTCGCCGCAGACCCCACTCCCGGGCGGGCGCCAAGCTGCCAGTGGGATGAGGCGCTCTGGGCGCAGTTGGTGGAACTCGGCTGGACCGTGCTCGCCGTGCCGGAGGAAGCGGGGGGTGTCGGCATGCCGGTGGCCGCGGTCGCCGGGCTGGTTGAAGAGGTGGGTCGTGCGGCCTTCCCCTGTCCGCTGTTGGGTACCCTGAATGCGACCTACGTGCTGGTGGCCTGTGGCGAGGCGGGGGCCGTGGGACTGGCAGATATTGCCGCCGGCAAAGCCGCGACCCTTGCCCTGACGGACAGGCACGGCGCCTGGGACCCCGCCGCGACCGAGGTCGAATACCGCGATGGCGGGCTCTACGGCACTGCCTGGTTCGTGCAGGATGCGGGCAAGTGTGAGCGATTGCTGGTCTGTGCCAGCACCGGCGCGGGGTACGGCCTTTTCTGGGTGGACGCCCATGCGGCAGGCGTCACTGCCGAGGCCGACGGCATTGTCGATCTCACCCGGGATCAGGCGCATATCGTGTTCGATGGCGCATCGGGCATCGAGGTCAGTGGTAACGCGCTGTCGGCCCTGCACCAGGCCATGCCGGCGATCTGGACCCTGGTGGCTGCCGATATGGTCGGTGCCGGCGAGTGGCAGTTGCAGACCACGGTGGAATACGTCAGCACGCGCAAGCAGTTCGACCGGCCGCTGGGTTTCTTCCAGGCCATCAAGCACCCATTGGTAGAGGTGATGGTGCAGATCGACGAGGCGAAGTCCCTGGTTTACAACGCCGCCTGTGCCTGCGACAGCGAGCCGGAGAAAGCGGCGCAGTACGCACACATGGCCAAGGCGTCGGCCAGTGACATGGCGGCCTACGCCAGTAGCCGCTCGGTACAGAGCCACGGCGGCATCGGTTTTACCTGGGAGTGCTATGTACACCTGTATTTCAAGCGCCAGAAGCACTCCCAGATGTTGTGGGGTGACGGCGTGTGGCACCGGGCCCGTTTGGCGGATATCGTCATAGGCACTGCGGCATGAAACCCCGGCATCGTTATTCGGAGACCTCACTATGAGCTGGAAAACCTGGGTGCTGCTGGGGCTCACGTTCGCCCTGGGCATGTTCACGCTGTTTTCGATCGCGACCCGCTTGCCGGCTCCGCCCGAGCACCAGGTGTTCGTCAATGGCGACGTCCTCACGATGGATGCCAACAACCGGGTCGTGCAGGCACTGTCGGTGCGTGGCGAGCACATCGAGGCACTGGGCAGCAACGAGGACATCATGGCCTTGGTGGACGACCGCACCGAGGTGATCGACCTCGCGGGCCGGACCCTGATGCCGGGCTTTATTGATGCGCACGGGCACTTCCCCGGCTCCGCAATGAACACGGTCGCCGTCGACCTGAACAGTCCGCCGATTGGTGAGATCAAGGATATGGCGGGGCTGCTGGACGCGCTGCGCGCCAGGGCCGCCGTGGTGCCGGAAGGCGAGTGGGTCACCGGATTCGGTTACGACGACACCCTGCTGGCAGAGCGCCGGCACCCCACCCGCGAGGAACTGGACGCGGTCGCGCCCGGGCGCCCGGTCGCGCTCCTGCACATTTCCGGGCACATGGTGGTCGCCAATAGCCTTGCGCTGGAAGCCGTGGGCATCGGCCCGGAAACGCCGGACCCGGAGGGGGGCGTGATTGCGCGTGACCCCGACAGCGGCGAGTTGACCGGCCTGCTGGAGGAAACAGCGAGACTGCCTGTGGCCGAGCGCATGCTTGATCTCGGCGCGCTGGATTTCCTGCGCATGGTAAGCGCGGCAGTGCGCGAGTATGGCGAGTACGGCGTCACCACCGCGCAGGCGGGTGGTGCGGCGCCGCAGATGGTGGTCGGGTTCAAGCTTGCCAGCCACCTCGGCCTGATCCCCCTGCGGCTGGTGATTTTTCCCATGGAGGATGACTACGGTGAGGCGATCGCGGCGGGTACCTTCGACAGCGCCGACCTCGCTGCACCGCGCATTGACGTGGGTGCGGTAAAGATCGTCGCAGACGGCAGTATCCAGGGCTTTACCGGCTACCTTACGCGCCCCTATCACACGCCGTTCCACGGCGATGCGGATTACCGGGGCTATGCGGCGGTGCCCAGGGAGCGCCTGTTCGAGAAGATTGCGTCACTGCACGCCGCAGGGCAGCAAATTGCGGTGCATGGTAATGGCGATGCCTCGATCGACGACATCCTGGACGCGTTTGCCGCGGCACAGGCAGAACATCCCGTCGCAGATCCGCGGCTGATCCTGATTCACGCGCAAATGGCCCGCGAGGACCAGATCCAGCGCATGGCAGAGCTGGGTGTGACGCCGAGCTTTTTCGCGGCCCATACGTTCTTCTGGGGTGACCGCCACCGCGACATCTTCATCGGCCCGGAGCGTGCAGCACAGATCAGCCCGGCTGCCTGGGCACAGACGGCGGGCCTGCGCTTCAGCTCCCACATGGATACCCCGGTGACCCCGATGCGGCCTCTGCAGGCGGCGTGGAGCCTGGTGCATCGGCAGACCTTTGCCGGTGACGTGCTGGGCCCGGAACAGCGCGTAGATGTGATGACCGCGCTGCGTGCGGTGACCATCGACGCCGCCTGGCAGATCTTCCAGGAGGATAATCGGGGCTCGCTGGAACCGGGGAAACTAGCGGATCTGGTGTTGCTGGACGGCAGTCCGCTGCGCGACCCCATGGCTATGCGGGAGCTCAAGGTGGACGCGACCTGGGTAGGCGGTGCGCTGGTCTACAAGCGCGGCTAGGCAGCGGCGTGGACACCCGCGCCGCGATTCGCTATAAAGCGGGGGCAGTGCCGCTACTCGCGCCGGCAGGTGACAACAAACAAGGGAATGCCCCTCACCCATGTACCTCTACAGCGTTGACAGAACACTGACCTTCACTTCCGAAGATATGGTTCTGTTCAAGGAGTCACCCTTCGCCAGCTGGATGGAGCGCCTGACGATCGAGAATCCGGCGCACGGTGTTGCACCGGACCCGGGCAGTGCCGAGCCCGGTGACAGCGCCAGCCGTCAGGACGCGGTCGCCGCTGTGCTTGCCAGAAACGGCCGGCAGGTGACCTTGGTGGACTGGGAGGCGCCGGAGGCCCTGCGACGCAGTGACACCCTCGCAGCCATGCGCAGCGGCGCGGAGTTTATTGTCAACGGCCAGCTCGCCGTAGGGCCATTGGCCGCGTCCAGCCAGCTTTTAATGCGCACTCGCGGTTATTCAGAGCTGGGCAACCACCTCTACATACCGTGTGACACGCAGGGTAAAACCAGTCAGCACGATGCCTTCAGGCTCTGCTTCATTGCAGACCTTCTGCACAGCCTGCAGGGGGTTCTGCCGCCGAAGATGGTGATATTTCGTGCGGGCGGGCAGGCGCTGCATTTGAACACCGAAGACCATATCTACCACTATCGCGCGGTCAAGCAGCACTTCATGGCCGCGCAGCGCGAGTTTCGCAAGCACCGTATGCCGGATCCGGCGCTGTCCGTCCATTTTGGCCGCTGGAGGGATTGCGCCAACGCAGTGCTGCGCCAGCGGGCCCTGCAGGGTGACACCCACTGGCAGGTGCAGGAACGGCAGGGCGAGGTGGCCAGCGCGCCGGCCGCGCCCCGCGCGCTGCTGGCAGAAGGCAG
>TARA_R100000687_G_scaffold83709_1_pt1 | contig 193621 bp, 180 predicted proteins | sample TARA_R100000687 | Tara Oceans TARA_R100000687 (sample SAMEA2622685) | marine metagenome | biome: marine biome (ENVO:00000447); feature: mesopelagic zone (ENVO:00000213); material: "saline water (ENVO:00002010), including plankton (ENVO:xxxxxxxx)" | depth 600 m
CTCTTGCATGCCATGCAAGCGCTCTCCCAGCTGAGCTATAGCCCCACACTTTCGCATCCAGCTATTTCGCCGAAACGTTATCGCTGAACACGGGGCGCATTCTAGGGTGACACCGTAAATGTGTCAACAGTTTTTTCGAGCGAAAATATTGTTCGGCCATTTTTTAAACTTTCCGGCGAAAATTAACGCACCAAGGCCGCCAGCCTGCTGATTTTTGATAAGTTTCCATCGTTACATTTCAAAAAAGGGTTAGTGATCAGCATTGATTTGATACAGGTTGAAAATCACACTAATTCAGGCGCAGTTGTCGTTTTCAGGCATGATTTTGTATACACTACCAATAATGTACATCAGCTGAGCAGTCATCAGAATTTACCCGATGCGGTTGGGATATATGCTCACTAATTGATAAGGATATTATTTTGTACGAATCTTACTATGGTTTAAAAGAACGGCCTTTTCAGCTCACCCCTAACCCTAATTGGTTTTTTGCCAGTAAACTGCACAAGCGCGCCCTGGCCTACCTGCAATATGGCTTAACCCAGGGTGAAGGTTTTATTGTCATTACCGGTGACGTTGGTACCGGCAAAACTACCATTGCTAACCAGCTACTCAATCAGCTTAATCAGGACGAAATTGTTGCCAAGCAGATTGTTACCTCCAAGCTGGCGCCCGATGACCTGATCAGAATGATTGCATCCAGTTTTAACCTGGCAGTTACAGAGCATAATAAAGCCAGCTACCTGGACGCCATATACAGTTTTTTAAAACGCCTGCACGCGCAACATCGTCGCGCCCTGCTAATCGTGGATGAAGCCCAGAATCTGCCCCTGGAATCAATTGAAGAGCTGAGAATGCTGTCAAACTTTCAGGTAAATGGTAAACCACTACTACAAAGCTTTTTGCTTGGCCAAAATGAATTAAATCCCATTATCCAGGCCCCCAATATGGAGCAGTTCCGTCAGCGTATTATTGCATCCTCTAACTTAACGCCACTACAAACTGATGAAACACGAGCTTATATCGAATTCAGACTTAATCAGGCGGGCGCAAAAGCAGGCTTAATAGCAGATAACTGTTACCCTCATATACAGGATTTCAGTCGTGGTATTCCCAGAAAAATTAATTTGTTAATGGACAGAGTAATGCTTTATGGTTATCTGGAAGAGCTAACGAGCATTAGCGAACTCGATTTGCAAGCGGTGATCACGGAACTCTCGCAAGAAGTTGCCAACCAGGTTGCAGTAAAACCCGAACCAGATACCAGAGCATCTAATACCGCAGTTCTGACAGAAATCAGTGCAATGTTGGACAGTTCCTTAGAGCAGAAAGTAAAGCTCGCGAAAGAACTTGATCAGCTGCTGAAAAAACAAAAACAGCTGTTAGACACACCAAACAAACCAAACTAACCATGCAGCGTAGTTAAGCAATCTTAACATCGCAGACTAACACCATGGCTAACTGCTAAAAACTATAAATATAGCTTAGCCATACCCGGTTTTCACTGGCATTAAAGCGATCGACACTGGAATTTCGCTCTGTTCGGCGTAAAGACAATGACATCTCGGAGTGCTCCGATAATGTCAGATCATAACCGACTGAGAACAGAATATTATCATCTTCACGGTTAGCAAACTGGTAGTCTATCTGGTATACCCTCAAGGCAGCGTTAATACTGCTGCGCTCAGTAAAACGCCAACCTGTCTGTACACTGACACTGCGACTATTCTGCTCATCGTTACGTTCCACGTATTCCAGATCAGTGGCATTCAATAGTAGGTTGACACTTAACCGCCGTTTACTATAACCCAGAGCAAAGCTGGCTGAGCGGCGCAACACCAACTCCTGATCCAGCTCAACACTCACGTCAGTAACCTGCTGATAAGATTCGCCAGGTTGAGGGGTATAATTAGCATTGGGCGGACGATAACAGTCGGTAAACTCTACAGCACCTAGCGGGCAAACAAAAATACCTAAATCGGTTAACTCACGATCCAACGAGGTCTGAGTTTGCACCGAGTCCGTTACATTCAACCGTAAGGTCAACGCCCGAATATTATATTGCCCGGCTAAACTGGCAGTTCTGCCAAAATAACGGCGATCGTAAGAGCCCTCCAAAGAGGTACGTCGACTTGGCGCCAGGTAAAATTCTGTTGCCCAGTAAGTGGTATCTTCATCTTCTTGATCAAAACGTTTAGTGGTGGATTGATTAACCGACACGTTAATCCACGATACCCGTCCGAGCTTCAGTTCAATGCCGCCACCGTAAGAATAAAATTGGTTCTGATAAAAATTATTATTGTCGGTGAACTCATAGCTACCACGGCCAATCAGTGATAAACGGGATGATAATGGTAAGCCAATTATTGCCTGAGCCGCTCTGTTGTCGTAATCACGAAGTTGCTGGCGCCGGGTTTTACCTAAGGCACCCTCTAGCCGCCAGAACGCCGTATTCGAGCGATCGCGGCTTGCCAATAGCAAACCGGCACGATAACTGTCATTATCAAAAGCAGGCAAACCATCATCGATGTCCGGCTGGTCGTATTCGCTGTGATTATATTCCAGTCGCAAGGCGGCATTCAAATCACTGTATGCCGCTGTGCTCAGGTTTATAAAACTACCATAAGACGTGGCTTCACTGAGCTCACCTCCGGCGGTAATTTTATCGTTAAAAATTCCACTCTGGCTATTGCGAACCTGATAGCTGTTGCGGGCATTAACCCCCCACGTCAACCGCTCATTAAATAACGACACAATATTACTAAAAGCAAATTCATCATAGCTTCTGTTTCGTCGCTGGTCATCCTCATAAAACAACGACTCGTGCTGCCAGCTAAAGCGGGTTTGCAATACTTTAGAATCTAATGAAAAATCGATGGAAGGAGACAGCGCAATAGCCACCCCTTCGTCAGTCCCAGCAGTATCAAATTCTTTAATCTGATAAGCATAGCTACTGGCCCGGATTTTTGGCGCTATCTGGGTTTCTGCGGCAATTGCCGGCAATGTTGCCAGCGCAACGATCAGCAACGTACCACAATGTAATAAAGTTCGCGCGTTAACTTGCGCCATAATAGTAGCCATAACCATAACCTTTTCCCTGGTTCCGGTGCGCTTTGTTAATCAGAAAACCCACTGCCATTTCTTTTGGCAACAACGAAACAGACTGCTCAATTTCAGCCAAACGGGTCCGGTTTTCTTCGACAACGATCACGGCCTGGCCGCACATCGCCGCCATCACCGCCGTTTCATTAACCCCAAGCATTGGCGGCGCATCAAATATCACAATTCTATCAGGGTAACGGGTGGCAAACTCATCAACCAGTTGCGACATGCGCTCACTGGCTAACAGTTCGGTTGATAAGTGATGAGGTGAACCCGCAGTAATAATTTTCAGTCGTTCAACGTTCGTACTTAACAATATGTCGGGCACCGTAACACTGGTTGACTGTAAATAATCAGTCAGCCCCAAATGGTGGCTAATATTAAGCGTTTTACTGACATTGGGCCTAAGCACATCGGCATCCACCAGCAACACGGTTTTATCCTGCTCCAACGCAATGCTAAGCGCCAGGTTTATGGAAGAAAAGGTTTTGCCTTCGCCCGGTCTGGAGCTACTGACCAGGATCAGATTTGGGTGTTCCAGCGTTTTACTCAACGCACCAAACGCATTATTAATGAGTTTACGTTTAATGACCCGGTATTCTTCATTTATCAGTCGACGATCTGTTGATAACGACACAAAATTCTTTTTCTCAAGCAGCGCCAAATCCAGCTGTACGGTATGTGCAGAGCCGTCTTGCTTATCTGCATGCTGCGACGCTTTAGCTTGTGCTGAATATAGCGGCTCTTCAGCCGGACGCTGCGTTGGGTTTTGCAGATCACTGTTTTCAGCACGTCCGCTGTTATCACGATTCAACTTGGTTACCGCTTTTTCAATAGTACTCATCGGATTACCCTTAACAACATCTCGGCTGACCGGCCAAACAGCATCTCATTGCTTATCAACGCTAAATAGCACAACACTAAAGCTCCGCTTAACGCGGTAAAGTAGACAAAATGCAATCTCACCTGCTTTAAAATAGCGTTTTTTTCTGTATGAGACACCACCCCGAATACCGGTATATCGGTAATACTCTGCAATTGGGATGCCCGTGACAGCACAGGGGATATCAGGCTGCGTAAAAAGGCCATGGCAATCCCTCCCGCCACACCAAACAGCAGTACCACAGTGTAAAATAAACCACGTGGTGGGCCGGAAGGTGTCAAAGGTACCCGCGGCGGTTCAATAATATTAAATTGCACGTCCTGCTCGGTTGCCTCGGCCCGGCGCGACAATTCTGCCTGTTCGCGCTTGCCCAGCAAAGCTTCATATTTTGATTTGGTAATTTGGTAGTCGCGGTTCAGGCCGGTAAATTCTGCTTCAATTTCCGGGATTAAATTTAATTTACTTTCCAGCTCATCAACCCTATCCGCGTATGCCTGCACACGAACTCGGGTTGACGCCACTTCAGTTTCCAGTCGGGCGACATTGATCCGCAACTCCTGATATACCGGATTCTGATTAAAGCTACTACCAGTATTACCTTGCGGAGCATTAGCAGCAATAAACTGCAACTCTTCTTCACGTTGACTCTTTAATCGTTCAAGCAACCGTTTCGTTTCCTGCACATCCGGGTGATTCTCAGTGTAACGGATCAGTAAGCCGTCTAACTGCGCAGTTAAACTGCGGATCCGCTCATCATACTGGGTTGCTACGCCACCGCCGGTACTACCAGCAAAGGGCATTACACCAAAAACCGGCTCCTCTCCTACCAACTGACTTCTGGCAGAGGCTAAACGGGTTTCCTGTTCTCTGAGTTCCAGTCTGGCAGCCTCAAGCTGGCGTTTCTCCTGCGTTAACTGACTGTAGTAATCGCTCTCGTTGCCTTGCAGCATCGCCATCCGGTTCTTTTTAAAATCAGAAAGGCGTAATTCAGCCTCAATTAACCGGTTTTCATACTCGGTAATTTCATTGTTTAAAAAGCTTTCTGCTGCCTGAGAATCGGCACGGCTGGACCCTAATCGGTTTTCAACAAAGGTATTCAGAGTTTCCTGTACCACACTCAGCGCTCGTTGAGGCACCGGATTGCTGTAGGAAATAACATAGATGTTTTCTCTGCCTGAGCCCGAGATTTTTATCTGGCTTTGCAGAGAATCAATTAACGCTTCAAACTGCTTTTCGTTTTTTGCCTGAATGTCCAAGTCAGTCGCTCTGGCAATTTTCTCCAGATTTGGCCTGCTCAACAGTGTTCTGGCCATCAACTTTATTTCTTCATCAGTATTGCTGCGAAGCGCCAAACCACGCAACAACGGTTCCAGAAAAGTACGGGTCTCCACAAATAATCTGGCATTCGCCTCATAGGTTGGCGGCAGGCTGTACACATAAAACCAGCCGACAGGACAAATCAGCCAGGCGGTTATTACGATATAACGCCGGCGCAGCCAAATTCCCTGCAAATAGGTATGTACCAGCTCTATCGCCTGTTGCAACTCTCTCATTTATCCTCCATGAACAACCGCTCCGTTACTGCCAGATTACTAACTTCTAAAACCATGCTTCCGGAATAATCACGATATCGCCAGGCAAAATATCGACGTTAGCACTAATATTGCCATCCCGGATTAAATCGTCCAGTCTCAGGCTGTAAGTCACCTGACCACCACTGCTGGTCCGCACCAGTTTCGCACCATTACCATCGGCAAATTCAGTCAGGCCGCCTACCGCTATCATCAAATCCAGCACCGTCATATATTCACGGTAACTTACTGCCTGCGGATTCGTTGCCTCACCGATAACCCTGACCTGTTCACTGTAAGGTCCGATAAAGTTAGTTACTGAAACCGTCACCACCGGGTCACGGATATATTTACCCAATATCTCTTCCATATCCCGGGCTACCTGGGTCGGCGTTTTACCGCTGACCGGAACATCCTCAACCAGAGAAGTCGATATTTTACCATCGGGTCTGACTATAAAACTGCCCGATAGCTCAGGGTTGCGCCAGACAAAAATGGACAGGCTGTCGTTAGGGCCAACCAGATACTGATAATTTGATACCGAAGTTGTCAAAGATTCTTGCACGGTGGCTCGGGGAAGTTGCCGGCTACTGGAACAGGCAGTGAGAGTACTTAGTGAAACCAGCACCATTACCAGTGCTGCTAAGAGTCGGTTCGCAATCATAAAACGCATCCTTTTGTTTGCTGCGAGATTAATATAACGCAAAACTTTACTCTTGTGCTGCCTTTTTTCAAAATTTAATTTCTATTTTATCCTAGAATTTGAGCAGTAATTAGGCTAAATTAATGGCTATAGTGCAGTAGTCGGAAGCTCTGTACATGCAACAACCGCACAAGGAAGTCGTTATGGGCACGTATCGCCGACACGGAAAAAGTACCATCGCAGACAAAGTGTTCCTGTTTAGCGAGGTAACGTTGCTTTGCTTATCAAGCTTGGTTGCCAGTTACTTTTATAATACTCTCAACCCTCACATCCCCCTTGATTACCGATTAATTAATGCCGTGTTATTTGCTGCAGCCGTTATGCTTTGCGCATTGTCCGTCGGGCTATATGATCAAAAGCTGCGTGAAAATCATGGCGGTATTATAAAACGGGTGATGATTACATTACTTTTCAGCGCCCTGCTGCTGGAAGGCATAATTTTCAATTTGTTTCCATTCTTGCATATAAGTGTATTGTATCTCGCTGTATCCTCGGTGCTCGCCCTGCTCAGCTTGTCAGGGTTCAGAGCATTGTTTCACTACCATGATATCACCCGGATCAGCAGACGCCGGGTTCTGGTGCTGGGGGCCGGTGAGCGCGCTTCAATAATTGAACGCAGAATGCGCCGCAGTGTCGATAAACGTTTCTTTGAAATCGTCGGTTTTGCTCACATCGAGGGTGACAAGTCCGCTTGTATACCCGAAGAAAAGTTGGTCAGCTTTGACTATCAACAAAATCTTTTTCAGTACGCTGTAGATAACGGCATTGACCAGTTAGTTATTGCCTGTGACGAGCGCCGAAACATGTTACCGGTCGAAGATCTGTTTAAGTGTAAAAGCCGTGGCATCGAAGTCATCGAGATCCTTGATTTTATTGAGCGGGAAACCGGTCAGATAGCGGTAAATCTTATTTACCCCAGCTGGATTATTTATGGCAATGGCCTTGATTTAAATCAGCGCTTTAAAACCAATCTCGATTACAAACTTAATCTACTTCTGGCAGTCATTTTGCTTGCTGTTACCTGGCCAATCATGCTGCTGACCGCTTTGCTAATTTACCTGGAAGATGGTCGTAGAACGGGAACCTCAGTATTTTATCGTCAGGTTAGGGTTGGCTTCGATGGCAAACCTTTTTATATTCTGAAATTTCGCAGCATGAAACCTGATGCAGAAAAAAATGGTGCCCGCTGGGCCAGCGCTGACGACGACCGGGTAACCAGGGTAGGAAAATATATTCGTAAATACCGGATTGATGAACTGCCGCAGTTGATGAATGTATTGAAGGGTGAGATGGGCTTTGTTGGCCCACGGCCAGAACGGCCCGAGTTTGTCAACGAATTGGTAAAAGACATCCCCTACTACAGTCAACGGCATAATGTGAAACCAGGTCTCACCGGCTGGGCTCAGTTAAAATACCCTTACGGTGCCACAGCAGAAGACGCCCAGGAAAAATTGAAATTCGACTTATACTATATAAAACATCGCAGCCTGCTGCTTGACCTGATGATACTGGTTCGCACCGTAGAAATCGTATTGTTCGGTAAGGGGCGCTAACGGTAATGAACAAACGTAGTTCCGTGTTCAGTGCACTCACTGTGGATGTAGAAGACTATTTTCATGTAGCCGCTTTTGAGCGCAATATTGCTCCGGCAGACTGGGATAACATGCCCGCCAGAGTAGAAAAAAATACCAAACAGTTGCTCGATTTATTTGATACCCATCAGGCAAAAGCCACGTTTTTTATGCTCGGTTGGGTTGCCGAGCGCTTTCCGGAACTGGTTCGTGACATTCACCAGCGCGGCCATGAAGTCGCCAGTCACGGTTATAACCATAGCAAGGCAACCAGCCAGAGCCCGGCAGAATTTTTCCAGGACGTCAGCCGTGCCAAAAAACTACTGGAAGACATCACCGGCAGTGCGGTAACAGGTTACCGGGCACCAAGTTTTTCAATTGGTAAACAAAATGAATGGGCGTTTGCGTCGTTGCAACAAGCCGGCTATCAATACAGCTCCAGTACCTATCCTGTTGTTCACGATTTATACGGTACCCCGGACTGGCCACAACAACCTTATTTTCGTGACGAAGGAATTTGGGAGTGTCCTATGCCGGTGTTGTCGATGTTGGGACGGCAATTACCTATCGCCGGGGGGGGGTATTTTCGGTTACTACCCTATTGGTTAAGCCGACGACTAATTTCACGTTATGTAAAACAAAAAGACATACCTTACATGTTTTACTGCCACCCGTGGGAGATTGATCCTCAGCAACCGCGCATCACCGGTGCGCCAATAAAATCACGTTTTCGGCATTACGTTAACTTAAACAGAATGGAAGCAAAAATAGGGTGTTTACTGCAAGATTTTAACTGGCGCTCAGTAAACGAAGTGTACCAACCTTATTTTAAACGCTAAGGATTAGCATGTATCAGGTATCAGGCTTAGCACTGGCCGACAAGCGCAGTGCGGATTGGGATAAGTTTGTAAAAAGTAGTACTGATGGTAGCTTTTTTCACCTTGCTGGCTGGCAACAGGTCCTGGCAGACCTTGGCCATCAGGGTTTTTATCTGTACGCCACTTTGGATCAAAAAATCGTTGGCGTGCTGCCGCTTGCCAGAGTAAAAAGCCGCTTATTCGGTGATGCGTTAGTATCCACCCCTTTTTGTGTTTACGGCGGTGCCTTAGGCGAAGACGACGTTAAACGACATCTTGAGCAAAGCGCAATCACCTTGGCCAAAGAGCTTGGCGTCGATCATCTGGAACTGCGCTATCGTCAGCCACAAAATAATCAGCTTATCACCCGTGTGCAGCATGCTACTTTTCAATGTGCGCTGCCAGAATCGGATGCAGACATTCTGGCAGGGATCAAAAAGAAACAACGGGCTGTCATCCGCCAATCCTTAAATCAGCAGCTGAACGTTACATTGGATAATACTTTAGATTCTTTTTATCAAACCTATTCTGAAAGTGTCCGTAATCTCGGCACCCCGGTCTTCAGTAAACGTTATTTCCAATCTCTGTTTGACGTTTTTGGTGATAGTGCTGAGATCCTGACAGTGCGTAAAGACGGCAAAGCGGTATCCAGTGTACTGAGCTTTTATTATAAACAACAGGTTCTGCCCTACTATGGTGGCGGGGTCAGCGCAGCACGAGAGTTAAAGAGTAACGATTTTATGTACTACCAGTTAATGTGTCATGCCCGGCATGACAAAGCCTGCGACAGTTACGATTTTGGTCGCAGCAAACTGGATTCAGGCGCCTATAGCTACAAAAAACACTGGGGTATGGTACCCGAAGAGCTGCATTATCAGTATCAGCTGATTAATGCCGATGCACTGCCCAACCTAAGCCCGAATAACCCAAAATATCAGTTATTCATAAAATTATGGCAAAAGTTACCGCTGGCAGTAAGCCAATGGCTGGGACCAAAAATTTCAAGGTATCTGGGGTAGTAATTATGCTGAAAACTCATTTGCCTGCAAAAGTAAAAACGGCGCACACTTATGCGCTAACCCTGGCGTTACTGCTTATTACCTGGCTGCTTTGTTTTGCCGAAACACTGTGGTCGATGGTAACCATCTGGCTGCGTTCAGACACCTATGCCCACGGCATATTAATCTTTCCTATCAGCTTGTTTTTGATCTGGCGCAAACGTCGGCATATCGCGGCAACGTCTTTACATCCATCTTATTTAGCGTTACCTGTGCTCCTTGCACTGGTCATTATCTGGTTTTTTGCTAATGCCGTGTCGGTCAACGTCGCTACCCAGCTGGCCGTAGTACTGATGTTACCGGTATTACTCTGGTTATGTTGTGGCTGGCAGCTGCTGAAACTATTAAGGTTTCCGCTGTTCTATCTGCTGTTTGCCGTGCCAATGGGCGAAAATCTGGTACCCTGGTTGCAAGATATTACCGCCGATATCACCGTCGTAGCATTGCAATTAAGTCAGATACCGGTATACCGGGAAGGGTTATATCTGAGCACACCAACCGGCTTGTTTCTGGTAGCAGAAGCCTGTTCTGGTATTCGTTATCTGATAGCCTCAGTAGCACTGGGTACATTGTATGCCTATTTAACTTACACCAGCAGAGTAAAACAGGCCATTTTTTGTATTGCTGCTGTTATCGTGCCTATTGTTGCCAATGGCATACGTGCCTACGGTATCGTGTTAATCGCCTCATTGACTGATATGAAACACGCGGTGGGTGTCGACCACTTAATTTATGGCTGGCTGTTCTTTGGCTTAGTCATTTTTATTATGTTTTTTGTCGGCGGTTTTTTTGCCGACAAACCAGTGCAAGTCAGCGCTTGTGATACTGCTGAAATTAAGCCGCTGCCCAAGTCGGTATTGTTCAGTGGTGCCTCAGTGTTGTTGTTGCCACTGCTAATTAGCCTGCTGTTACCACCCTTAGCTCAGCAGCCGCGTTATTATGTCCAGCCACTCCAACAAAGTCTGACTCCGGTGGCTGAATCTGTCATGCTGCCAAAATTTACCGACAGTTCCGCCGAGTTGGCCGGTACCTGGCAGCAGCAACAGCATCAAATTTGGTTTTACGCGGCGTTTTACCAGCATACCGACGATAAAAAGCTGGTTAGCTGGCACAACCAACCCTACCAGGCAGCACATTGGACTCCTGCCCGTGCTGAACAGCGTCAGTTGCCCTTCGCAAAGCAGCAGTTTACGTTGCAGGAAGTGGATTTAAGAGCGGCCAATGGCCAGAAACGACTATTGTGGTACTGGTATGGCAGTGGCGATTTTTTCTCTGCCGACCCTTACCTTATTACCGCGATGCAAGCGCTGGGCAAAGTACTACACATTAGCCAGCACGGCAGTTTTTTCGCATTAAGTGTTAGCTACACTGATAATCCTGAACAGGCCCGTACGGCACTTAACGATGCACTTTCTCAGCGCATTGAACTGATTATTACCGCCAATGCGCCCCGCCCAGAACATATCGATTTGGCTAATCAGGTGGCACAGCCATGACTGTGCATGTGTGTCATATCCTGTGGAGTTTTCGTACCGGCGGCCTGGAAAATGGCGTAGTTAATCTAATTAACCAGCTCAAGCCTGACGAATTTCGACATAGTATCATCTGTTTAACGGATTATGATCCCGCTTATTCTCAGCGAATAACCCAGCAGAACGTCCAGATTTATTGCCTGCACAAACGCCCGGGCCACGATCTCAGCTCGTTTTGGCGTTGCTTCCGGTTAATTCGCCGGCTAAAACCCGATATCTGCCATAGTCGTAATTTAGCGGCAATGGAATACCAGCTGCCTGCGATGCTGGCACGCGTGCCACTGCGGATCCATGGCGAACATGGCTGGGACTTAACTGATCTTGGCGGTCAGAATAAAAAGTATGTTCTGTTGAAGCGGCTATTTAAAGCCATGATTCATCGCTATGTTTCCCTGTCGCGGGAAGGTCTGAACTACCTGCAACACAGCGTTGGAGTCTCAGCTAACCGGATAGCACTGATCTGCAATGGTGTCGACACTGAGCGCTTTCAGCCTGCAAGCCGTGCAAATTCGACCTTACCTAAAACCCTGACTGCGACAGACCGGCTTATTTTTGGTAGCGTCGGCCGAATTGCCGATGTTAAAAATCAGCAATTACTGGTAGCGGCTTACATTGCATTGTGTCAGGAGGACGCTGCGTTTCAGCGTAATACCGCCCTGGTTATTATCGGAGATGGTCCGGCCAGACCCAAATTGCAACAACAACTGACAATGGCCGGCCTTGCAGAGCAAAGCTGGTTGCCCGGGGATCGCAACGATATTGCCATTATTTTACCCGGGCTGTCGGTATTTGTGCTGCCTTCATTGGCTGAAGGCATTTCCAACACCATTCTGGAAGCGATGGCGTGTGGTCTGCCGGTTATCGCCAGCAACGTCGGCGGCAATCCTGAACTGGTCAGCACGGCGCAAAAAAATTCTGAGCAGGGACAGACAGCACAAACCGGCTGGATATTTAGCAGCAATAACAAATCACAACTGCAGCAGCTGATGCTGCAATGTCAGCAAGCTCCTGCGAAGCTGCAAATACTGGGCGACAACGCCCGAGCAGCCGCAGTACAGAAATTTAGTCTTGATACCATGATTAGTGCTTATCGGTGCCTGTATCTTGACAATAATAAACAACAGGAAGGTTAAACAGATGTGCGGTATTGCCGGAATTTTACAGCTAAACAACACGGATCAGGTTAACCAGAACGTCTTAAAGGTGATGAATACCCTGCAATCGCATCGGGGGCCGGACGACGATGGCTATCATTTTGAAGCAGGTATTGGCCTGGCACATCGTCGCCTATCCATCATTGACATTGCAGGTAGCCATCAGCCACTGTTTAATGAAACAGGCGATGTTGCTGTTGTTTTTAATGGAGAAATATATAATTTCGCTGAGTTAACCGTGGAACTGAAAGCCCGCGGCCATATCTTTTCTACCCATGGCGATACTGAAACTATTGTCCACGCCTGGGAAGAATGGGGCGTCGACTGTGTCCAGCATTTCCGGGGGATGTTTGCCTTTGCTATCTGGGACCGAAATAAACAACAGCTTTTTATGGCACGGGACCGGATGGGCATTAAGCCGTTCTTTTATAGTCTGCTACCCAGCGGAGAGTTTTTGTTTGGCTCAGAATTAAAAGTACTGACAGCCCACCCAGACTTTGACAAAAGCCTGTACTATCAAGGTATTGAAGACTATTTTACGTTCGGTTACATTCCCGAGCCACATACTATTTATGCCAATGCTTACAAATTGAATCCAGGACACTATCTGTTACTGGATCGATCTGGAGCCACCAGCCTTAAGCAAACCCAGTATTGGGATATCGACTTCAGCCAGACAGTGCTGACCGAGCAGCAGGTAAAATCAGAATTACTGGATCGCCTCAAAGAAGCGGTAGATATCCGGATGATTGCTGAAGTGCCACTGGGTGCTTTTTTATCCGGTGGGGTAGATTCCAGTGCCATTGTCGCTCTAATGGCCCAATTGCAACAAGATAACCCGGTTAATACCTGTTCAATTGGCTTTGATGATCAGCAATTTGATGAAAGTGATTATGCCAGTCAGGTCGCCAGACAGTATCAGACAAACCATCGCAGTGGCATGGTCGATCGGAATGACTTTTCGCTAATAGACAAACTGGCAGCACTGTACGATGAGCCTTATGCCGACAGCTCGGCGATGCCAACTTACCGGGTATGTCAGCTCGCCAGAAAGCACGTAACGGTTGCCCTTTCAGGGGACGGTGGTGATGAGCTGTTTGGTGGCTACCGGCGCTACCGTTATCAGCTGCATGAAGAAAAAATGCGCGGCATTATGCCCCAGGGTATCCGTCAGCCATTATTTGGTACCCTGGGTAATGTCTATCCAAAGCTGGACTGGGCGCCACGATTTTTACGGGCAAAAACCACCTTTCAGTCATTGGCGATGAATGCGGTTTCCGGTTACTGCAATACCATGTCGATTATGCGTGCGGATGCCAGAGCGGCTTTGTTTTCTCCGCAGCTTAAGCAGAAACTCGGCGGCTATCAGTCTGTGGAAGTATTTAAACGCCATGCTGCAAATGCCAATACCGATGATCCGTTAAAATTAGTACAGTATCTTGATATGAAAACCTATCTGGTGGGCGATATTCTGACCAAAGTAGACCGGGCCAGTATGGCGCATTCGCTGGAAGTCAGGGTACCGCTACTAGACCATAAATACGTGGAATGGGCCAGCCGCCTGCCCAGCGCCATGAATATTAAAGGTAACGAGGGTAAAGCCGCCTTTAAACAGGCACTGGAACCGCATTTACCGCACGATATTCTGTACCGCAAAAAAATGGGTTTTGCGGTGCCACTGGCCGGCTGGTTTCGCGGCCCACTGAAACAAACCCTGCAGCAAGCCCTAAATTCTGAAGCGCTGGCCGATTCAGGATTATTTAATCAACACCATATTCAGCAGCTGTATCAACAGCATATAAGCGGTAAACGTGACCACAGCTCGGCGCTATGGACCTTACTGATGTTCTCCCAGTTTTATCGTCAGCAATTGGGAGCCTAGATATGTGTGGTATTCATGGCCTTGTCGCACTAAAACGACCGCAACAGTTTCCAGCGCAGTGGCTGGACTTAATGGGCGATATCACGGCCCATCGCGGCCCGGACGACAGCGGTCGCTATCTGGCCGACAATGTTGCACTGGGTATGCGCCGTTTGTCGATTATTGATTTAAGCGGTGGCCAGCAACCTATCAGCAATGATGATGGCAGCCTGGTGTTGGTATGTAACGGAGAAATTTATAATTATCGAGAACTGCGCGCCCAACTCGCTGACCGCTACCATTTTAAAACCCAGTCTGATGTCGAAGTCATTTTGGCGTTATATCAGCTTTATGGCGTGGACTGCCTGGCGCATTTAAACGGTATGTTTGCCTTTGCCTTGTGGGATAACAATCGGCAACAACTGCTGTTAGCGCGGGATCGGCTTGGAATTAAACCGTTATATTTGTGTCAGCACAATGGCTTTCTGGCATTTTCCACAGAAAGCAAAGCCATTCTGGCATTGCCCGGCATCGAAGCAGAAGTGTGTCCGCAGGCCCTTGAGCAATATTTGCAGCTGGGGTATGTGCCGGCCCCCTACTCGATGTTTAAGGGTATTCAAAAGCTTGAAGTCGCCAGTTATCTGCTGATAAATGATAAAGGCTTGCAACAGCAACAATACTGGCAACCTGATTTTGACCAAAGTGAGCCACTTAGCGAGCAAAGCTGGACCAGAAAGATCCGCACTCAGCTCGAAAGCTCTGTAGCGATGCAAATGGTCAGTGATGTACCCATCGGGGCCTTTTTATCCGGCGGTGTCGACTCCAGTGCCGTAGTGGCTCTGATGTCCAAACACAGCAAAGAGCACAGCAAGGGACCGGTACAAACTTATGCCATCGGTTTTGATACCGGTGATGCTGGCAACTTTTACAACGAACTGCCTTATGCCCGGGCGGTTGCAGAACAGTTTGGTACTGAACACCGGGAAATCCTGGTAAAGCCTGACGTGGTGAGTTTATTGCCTAAATTACTGTGGCATATGGACGAGCCCATCGCCGACAGCGCCTTTATTACTACCTATCTGGTATCGGAATTCGCCCATAAAGAAGTCACCGTTATTTTATCCGGTGTCGGCGGCGATGAGTTATTTGGCGGCTATCGTCGTTATCTGGGTGAACATTATTTACAAAAATATCGACGACTGCCCGCCTGGCTGCGTCAGAAACTGCTGGTGCCACTGGCGGGCAAGCTGCCAAGCGACCGCCACTCCAGGTTTTTAAATACGCTGCGACTTACCAAAGCTTTTATTCAGTCGGCCGAGCTTGACGATGCGGAACGCTATCAGCGGTATATGCAGGTATTCAGCCAGCAGCAAACCGAACAGCTGCTCAGCGCCAGCAAACCTGTCAGTATGATCAAGCAACACTATCAGCTCAGTGAAGCCAGTCAGGGACTATGGCGGATGTTTGATACCGACCGCCAAAGCCAGCTACCGGATGACTTGTTGCTCCTCACCGACAAAATGACTATGGCAACCTCCCTGGAATGCCGGGTGCCGTTTTTAGATCATCAAATGGTCGAACTGGCGGTGAAAATACCTCAACACCTGACTATGAAAAATGGCCGGTTAAAACATTTACTGAAAGAGTCACTCAGCGACATTTTACCCGCCAGCATTCTGGATCGCCCTAAACGGGGTTTTGGTGCCCCTTTAGGCGCATGGCTTAAACAAGAGCTGGCCGGCATGTTGCGGTTATTTGTAAACCGTGAAACCATTGAAAAACGCGGCTTATTAAACTGGTCCATTATTGAACAAACACTTAGCCAGCATTTCAGCCAACAGGAAGATCATACCGATCATTTGCTGGCACTTATGAATCTGGAGATCTGGTGTCGGCTGTATTTAGATAAACAAAGCGCCGAACACATCTCAGAGACAATCAGGACGTCGTTATGAAAATTTTATATGTTTGTCATCGTTTTCCTTTTCCTCCTAAGCGTGGCGGTAAAATCCGGCCATTCAATATGATCCGACACTTCAGCGAGCAGGGACATCAGGTTTATGTCGCGTCGCTGGCCAGAAATCAGGCCGAGGCAGCAGACGGCGAAGGCATCAAAGAACATTGTCACCATTATTATGCGGCAGTGGTTAAGGAGCCGGTGCAGTTCGCCAGGATGATCCTGCGCCTGCCATTACTGACGCCCTCTTCTATGGGGTATTTTTACAGTCAGGATTTACAAAAGCATATTCAGGGTTTACTGGCAGAACATAAATTTGATTTAATTTTTGTCCATTGCTCATCGGTCGCCCAATATGTCAGTCACGTCAAAGATACCCCTAAACTGCTCGATTTCGGTGACATGGACTCGCAAAAATGGTTGGCCTACCGCTCATTTAAACCGTTTCCTCTGAGCTTAGGCTACTTACTGGAAGGCCAGAAAATGCTTCGGGCAGAAAAACGTCTCGCCAACCGTTTTGATTTATGCAGTTGTACCACCAAAGCCGAACTGGCCACGTTGCAAAGTTACCATACCAGGGTGCCAACAGCGTGGTTCCCCAATGGAGTCGATACCGACTATTTTAATCCGGGTACGGCACCGTATGAGCATCATAGTATTTCATTTATTGGCCGGATGGATTATTACCCCAACCAGCAAGCCATGCTGAAGTTTTGCCGGCAAACCCTGCCACTTATTTGTGAGCAAATTCCAGATGTTAAACTTTATATCGTTGGTGCAGAACCCAGTGCTGAGATAAGAGCCCTAGCTGCTTTGCCAGGAGTTGTGGTAACAGGCTCGGTACCCGATGTCAGGCCTTACATTACGAATACGGCAGCCATGGTAGCCCCCCTCAACATTGCCAGAGGCACTCAGAACAAAATTCTGGAAGCCCTGGCTATGGGCGTACCGGTGGTTAGCAGCAGTGAGGCAGCGGGCGGTATTGATGCGGTGGTTAATCAACATTTTTTAGTGGCCGACACTCCGGCCGAGTATGCTAAAGCGCTGGTAAAATTAATGCGAAATCCATCTTACCGGCTGCAACTTGCAGAGGCCGGCAGGCAACGGATGTTAACACACCATCAATGGCATTTATCAATGCAACAATTAGACAGCATAGTACAACAATGTATAAACTTGCATCAGGAAAAGCAGCTGACACAGAGGGAAGTGCAAATATGAATATCAGTATTTTTGGATTGGGGTATGTCGGTGCGGTCTCCCTGGCGTGTCTGGCACGTGACGGCAATCAGGTTATCGGTGTAGACATTGACCCGGTAAAACTGGATTTAATTAAAAGTGGCCAGTCGCCGGTGATTGAAGAAGGCATGCCGGAACTTATGGCAGCCATGGCAAAAAGCGGCCGGGTCAGCGTTTCACAGGATGTGCAACACGCCATCAATAACAGTGAAGTGTCGTTTATCTGTGTTGGCACCCCATCGCAGGATAACGGCAGCCAGGATCAAACTGCTGTTTTGCGCCTGGCAGAGCAGCTTGGCAAAGCCCTGGCAGCTAAAACCCAACGTCATACCATTGTATTCCGTTCTACTTTGTTGCCTGGTACGGTAGAAGGCAGCTTAAAAAGTTTACTGGAGCAGCATTCCGGTAAGCAGGACGGTGTCGATTTTGATATCTGTTTTCAACCCGAGTTTCTGCGTGAAGGCAGTTCGATTAAAGATTACGATAACCCGCCTTTTACTATTGTTGGGGCTAATAACGAAGCGGCCCATCAGCAAATGCAGCGCTTATTTGGCCATTTGCCGGGCCAGTATCACCGCACCGATGTAAAAACGGCCGAAACCGTAAAATACTTCTGTAATATTTTTCATGCCTTAAAAATCACCTTCGCCAATGAAGTGGCCCGGTTATGTGAAGGACTGACCGTTGACCCATTTAAAGTAATGGATTTAGTCTGTGCCGACAAACAACTGAATATTTCCCCGGCATATTTAAAACCTGGCTTTGCCTTTGGTGGCTCTTGTTTGCCCAAAGATTTACGGGCTATGCAATATGTGGCAAAGCAAGCTGATATCGAAATTCCGATGCTGGCACAGGTGTTATCGTCTAATCAGATCCATTTGCAGCAAGCTTATAAAAAAATTCTGGCTCTGGGCTCACGCGATATTGGCATGATCGGCCTGAGCTTTAAATCAGGCACTGATGATTTACGTGAAAGCCCCCTGGTTGATCTGGCTGAACACCTGATTGGGAAGGGGATGCTGCTTAGCATCTTCGATCCGGAAGTCAACTTGTCCAGACTCCTCGGTGCCAACAAGCGTTATATTGAAGAGTCGATACCGCATATTGGCCAGCTAATGACCAGCGATATCGGGCAACTGTTAGCCAATAATAAAGTTATCGTACTGGGTTTAAACGACAAACATATTGTGGAACAGGTTGTTGCTGGCCTGACATCAGAACATATTCTGATAGATTTAGTGCACCTGAAACACGTTTCTGACATTCGGGCTCGTTATATTGGGTTGTGCTGGTGAACAAACTCATTAGCTGGCGCAGTTGTCTGATTGTCATGACAATGATGATCCTGCCGGTTGGGCTGTTAGTGGCAAATTTCCACAGTGGTACTGAATTGGTGCGGCTTAGAAATGCCATGGTGTTTAATGTGATTAGTCTGGAGCAAAGCCAATGGCCAGGCGACCGTTTTCCGGTTTCTTTTCGCCAGGAAAACGCCCCGTTGCCGGATGCAATTGCTAATGTCATCATTAAGCCACAAGCTGAAAACACGGCGTTAGCTAACATGTTGCAGCAAGCTGCCGTGCTAAAGTTAGATCAGCGCCGGCGCGGCGGCGCCATTCAGGCCGATGTCAGTACCACCCTTGTGCAAATTCAGCAGCAACGCGGATACTGCGCCGATTACACCGAAATCATCAACGTGTTTGGCCATGCCCTTAATATCCCGGTACGGGAGTGGGCATTGGCGTTTGATGGTTTTGGCGGCCACGGCCATGCCATAAATGAAATATGGGATCAGCAGGCACAGCGCTGGATTATGCTGGACGTCTTCAACGGCTTTTATCCGGTTGATCAGCAGCAACAGCCAATGTCGGTACTGGAATTTAAGCAGCAACTGGTTGCTGATCGTAGCCAGATCACCCTGGTCAGGTTGTCAGATAAAACCTTTGGTTTTAAAGACGACGCCATGGCGCTCGATTACTACTACAACGGCCGCCATCAGTTTTATTTATGGTGGGGCAACGCCAATATTAGTTACGACGAGCACGCACTGATTAAGCTGGCGGCAAAAGTCTCGCCGCATCTGGAACAAATGACAGCCATTATCAGCGGCGAGTTTCCGCAATTAATGGCAATAGCCGAGCCTGAAAACCTGCATATGATAACTAACATGCAGCGACTAAAGCTGATGCTGTGGGTATTATTTTTTTATGAACTACTGCTGTCAGTGCTGCTTCTGGCTATGCTAATCACTGTTATCACCCGAAAACGGGCAAGGACTTAACATGCAGCAACAAGGACAGTTACAGGTTTTGCATGTATTTGATCACTCTGTGCCGCTGCACAGCGGCTATGCGTTTCGCAGCCTGGCTATTTTACAGCAACAACAGCGATTAAATATCAACACCCGCCAGCTTACCAGCACTAAGCACTATCTAGCCGGACCAGCGCAAGAGCAGGTAGCCGGCTTAACCTTTCAGCGCACCAAACCGGGCTGGCTGGCCAAACTGCCGGTGCTGAATCAGCTCGACGTGATTCGCCAGTTGGAGCAGCAACTGACAAAGATGGTGCAACAACAAAAGCCCGATATTATTCACGCTCATTCGCCGTCATTAAATGCGCTGGCTGCAGCCCGGGTCGCCCGGCGTTTCAATATTCCGCTGGTGTATGAAATGCGTGCGTCCTGGGAAGATGCCGCGGTAAGTCATGGCAGCTGCAAAGAGGGCGATTTGCGTTACCGGATTGGCCAGTATCTGGAAAAAAAAGCGCTTAAAAGTGCTGACTATGTGGTTACTATCTGCCAGGGTTTAGCAGACCAGATTGAACAATGGGGCGTGCCCCGGGACAGGATCAGCGTCGTAGCCAACGCCGTCGATATCAGCGCCTTTAATCCGGTTGTCAGCAAAGACGCAGAACTTGAGCAAAGTCTGAAATTACAGGGTAAAACAGTACTGGGTTTTCTCGGCTCGTTTTACCGCTATGAAGGCCTGCATATTCTGCTGGATGCCTTTGCCAAGCTTAAGCCACAGCATCCGGATCTCAGGTTATTGCTGGTAGGCGGCGGTTTGCAGGAAGCCGCGCTGAAAGCGCAGGCAAAAGATTTGAATATCAGTGACTATATTATTTTTACCGGCCGGGTCGATCATCACACCATAAGCCGCTATTACAGCCTGGTAGATATGTTTATCTACCCGCGCCAGGCCATTCGGTTAACCGAAATGGTCACACCGTTAAAACCGCTGGAAGCCATGGCCCAGCAAGGGCTGGTGGTTGCCTCTGATATCGGCGGCCACCGCGAACTCATCCGCCATAACGACACCGGCATTTTGTTTGAGCCAGACAATCCGGCCCAGTTAGCGAAGGTATTAGACGAGCTGCTGAATAACCGTGCCGACTGGCCAATAATAAAACAAAATGGCCGCAACTTTGTCGAGCAGGAGCGAACCTGGCAGCATACCGTCGCCGCCATTTTGCCGGTTTATCAGCAGGTGTTAAGTGAGCGACGCTAACCCCTACAGAGATGGCGATACGCCGCTTAATATCACGCTGGTGGGGCCAATTCCGCCCCCGGCGGGCGGCATGGCCATGCAAACTGCCCAGTTGTTGCGCTTACTGACAGAAACTCAGCAGCTCAATGTAAAGCTGATTGCAGTAAACCCGCCCTACCGGCCACAGTGGGTTGCTAAAGTTCCGCTGCTAAGGGCAATTTTCCGGTTAGTGCCCTATTTCTGGCAGTTGCATCAGGCCTGCAAGCAAACCGATGTAATGCACCTGATGGCCAATTCTGGCTGGGCCTGGCACTTGTTTGCCGCACCGGCTATCTGGATCGCTTACTGGCATAAGGTGCCGGTTATCGTCAATTATCGCGGCGGCCTGGCGGCAGACTTTTTAAAACAACAACAGCGTTGGGTGCTGCCAACACTTCGCAAAGCCACAACCATAGTTACCCCAAGTGCATTTTTGCAAGGCGTATTTGCGCAGTACCAGCTAAAGTGCCGGATCATTGCCAATATTGTGGACACCAGCATATTCAAAGGCGAACTTAAACCCAGCTTAACTGCGGCACCTCATCTGGTAGTCACCCGTAATCTGGAAGCCATTTACGATATCGCTACCGCTATTCGCGCCTTTGCGATTATCAACAAACAGTTACCCGATTCCCGCCTGAGTGTAGCCGGCAGCGGCCCGGAGCTGCCGGCAATGCAGGCGCTGGTCAACCAGTTACAGCTAAGCAATCAGGTCAGCTTTTGTGGTAAGTTGGATCGGCAACAAATGGCAGCGCTTTATGCCAATGCCGATATTATGCTTAACCCCAGCACCGCTGATAATATGCCCAACTCATTGCTGGAAGCGATGGCGGCCAGTGCCCTGGTGGTCTCTACTGATGTTGGTGGTATTCCGTTTATGGTAGAGCATCAGCATGATGCATTACTGGTACCGCCAGCAGCACCTGAGCAAATGGCCGCGGCCGCATTAAGCCTGATTGCTCAGCCAGAACTGGCTGAGCAACTTGTAACAAATGCCAGAGCCAAAGTAAGCCAGTATCAGCCGGCGCAGGTACTACCCTGCTGGTTAAGTTTGTACCAGGTGAGCGAGCAAGCAAATGCGTGACATAGTGCTGTTTCTTATTATTGTTGGTTGTATACCCTTTATTTTGCGCCGGCCATTTTTTGGTGTACTGGTTTGGTGCTGGATCAGCTATATGGTACCGCATCGTCTGGGCTGGGGTTTTATCCAGACCTTGCCCGTGGCATCAGTAATTGGATTGGTTTTTTTAGTCAGTTATTTATTCAGTAAAGAGCCGAAAAAGATCCCGCTACACAGCCCCATTGTCTTTCTGTTGCTGTTTAATATCTGGATGGTGATCACCTTTATCATGAGTGTGAAAGACCCTTATGTGATTTCGCAGTTTGAAAAAATCATGAAAATTCAGTTTATGACCTTAGTTGTTCTGGCAATGCTTACCACCCGGCAGAGAATTGAACAGGCGTTATGGGTAGTGGCACTGAGCATCGGCTTTTATGGCGTAAAGGGCGGCATTTATACCATCGCCACGGCTGGCGGGGGCCGGGTGTGGGGCCCCACTGGCGGCTTCTTTTTCGGCAATAATGAGTTGGCACTGACCCTGCTAATGATTTTACCCATCTTATTTTATTTACGTCATCTGGTGCCCGACAATAAACGCTTACTCAGACTGAGTTTACTGGCAGCGATGGGGTTAATCGTGCTTGCTGCGCTGGGCACCCAAAGTCGTGGCGGTCTGGTGGCCTGCGTTGCGGTTGGTTTTTTCCTCTGGTTAAAAGGCCCGAATAAACTGGCCATTGCGCTGGTTATTCTTATCGCCGCGCCGGTTGTCTATCAGTTTATGCCCGATCGCTGGCATGACCGGATGGCGACCATAATTGAGCCTGATCGGGAAAGCTATGACGGTTCGGTTAAAGGCCGGTTTAATGCCTGGGAAATGGCGTTTAATATGGCGCAAGACAAGCCATTTGGTGGTGGCCTAAATGGCTTTAAGTTTGAAAACTTTTACCTGTATGCCCCGGAGCCTGAGCGCAAACATGACTCCCATAGTATTTATTTTCAGGTAATGGGCCACCATGGCTTTGTTGGCTTCTTCTTATGGTTTGCTATTTACCTCAGCACCTGGCGCAGTGCCAAAAAGACCATTACGTTAACTAATAAACGTGATGACTTAAAATGGGCGGCATTGCTGGCTAAGATGCTGCAGTGCAGTTTAATTGCCTATGCCGCCGGCGGCGCCTTTCTCGGCTTAGCTTATTTCGATTTGCCATACCATCTGGTGATTACCGTGGTTGCACTTAATGTGGTAGTTAACCGGCAACTGACCCGCGAAGCGGATGAAAAAAAGACATTAAAAAGCAGCCAGTTAGCTGATAGCCGCCCTCATCATCCGGACAGCTTAAAAGCTGTACTCAGAGGCAGAAATGACTAGTTTATATACTCAATTGGTTAGCAAAGTATTATTCCGGCTGCACGAGCGGCTAAAGAGCCATACCACCTATACCATGCTGGCCAGGCTCGAGCGCAGCCAGTGGTTAACTGCCAGCCAAATTGACGACATCCAACAACGCAGACTACAGGCTTTTATCGACGATATCAGTCAGCATTCACCCTACTATCAGCAGCTGTTTAAAACCCCGGGCCTTTCTGCCAGCGATATCCGCTCGGTTGCTGACTTAAACAAACTGCCCTTTTTAACCAAGCAGCTAATTACCGATAATCAACAGGCGCTGTGCAGCGAGCCACAACACACCTTGCAGCGTTACAATACCGGTGGTTCCAGTGGCGTACCGCTGATTTTCTATATGGGTAAAGCGCGGGTCAGTCACGACGTGGCGGCCAAGCTTCGAGCCACCCGCTGGTGGGATGTCGATATTGGTGACCCGGAAGTAGTGCTGTGGGGCTCGCCAATTGAACTTGGCAAACAGGATAAAATTAAAAAAGTACGTGATACACTGTTTCGCTCTTATCTGCTGCCGGCGTTTGAGTTTACCCCGGCCCATATCGAGGTCTACCTTAAGCAATTGCAACAGCTGAAACCGAAAATGCTGTTTGGTTACCCCTCGGTTATTCATCAGTTGGCGCTGGCGGCGGAAGCCCGGCAACTTGATTTGAGCCAACTGGGGATAAAAGTGGTATTTGTTACCTCTGAAATGCTGTTTGAGCACCAGCGTACAGTAATTGAGCGGGTATTTAATTGCCCGGTTGCCAATGGCTACGGCGCCCGTGATGCTGGTTTTATTGCCCACCAATGCCCAGCCGGCAGTTTGCACATCAGTGCCGAAGATATTATCGTTGAAATTATTGATGACAACGGCCAGGTGTTGCCACCGGGGCAAAGCGGTGAAATTGTGATCACCCATCTGCAAACCCAGGCGTTTCCGTTTGTCCGTTATCGTACCGGCGATATAGGCCAGCTTAGCAATACTCCCTGCTGTTGTGGCAGGGGCTTGCCAGTACTGGCTCATGTTAGCGGTCGTACGACCGACTTTATGCTAACGACAGCTGGCGATAAGCTACATGCGTTATCGCTGATTTATGTGCTGCGGGATTTAAAAGATATCAAACAGTTTAAAATAATCCAGCATAGCCTGAGCGAGGTTGAAGTTCAGCTGGTATGTGTTGCACCATTGAGTGAGTCTTTAGCGACACACATTGTCAGTCAGTTTCAACAGCGCCTTGGAACAGATTGCAATGTTACACTGAAACAGCTGGACACCATCGCCAGCCTGCCAAATGGGAAACATCGATATGTTGAATCTAAACTGGCGTAGTAAAATAGCCGTACTGGTCACATTTTCACTGTTCTGCAGTCTGCCACTGTCGGCAAGCTCGCTAACCGCAGAGCAAATTGTGGCTATTGATTGGCACGAGGGCAATGACAACCTGGAAGGTGCCAGCCGCAGCTACAGTTATGCCGCAGCCTATCTCAGCTGGCCAGATGAGCATATGGGTGCCTGGATAGACCAAAACAGAGTTTTTTTAGGTAACAAGGCTTTTGCTGAGCAGCGGATTAGCCGGGCACAAACAAATAAGCAGGTAAGCTGGCAGATAACAGCGCTGGTAAAACAAATAAGCAGCACCACCCAACCGAACATTGACCTGTTATTACATGGCAAGGACAGTAAAGGCACCACCGTTTTTCATAGCAAAGAATCGGATATTCGTCAGGCGCCTACCCTGATAATTACTACAAATTCGGGCGCTATTATCAAAACCACTGCCCTTATGGACAGCTATCTGGATGAAAGCACATTTCGCTCGCTTGGCCATAGTAAAAATTTAAAAGCCGGTGAGCGGAATCTCAGTTTGCTACGTTTCCCTGTGCCCAAACTGCCTGCCGGTGAGCGTATCGGCAGCGCTGAATTACAACTTACCGTCAAAAAACAATTTGGCTCCAGCAATATTGGCGTATTCTGGCTGGCCAGGCCTGCGACAACAGCTCATGTTTTACCGGAGTTCACTAAAAACCAAATTATTTTCAACGAGGACTTTTCTGAGCGTAATTGGGCCGCTAACTGGAGCAGCCTCGATCGACGTAGCAAGATCGATCGTGCCCCATCACCGACACGTCCAGATAACTATGCCCTGAAAGTTGAATTTAATCCTGAACAAAATCTGGCGCTCAATTTAGTTTTACTGCTTAAATCAGTACTAAGTGAAGAGCCCGAAGCGTTATATTTTCAGTATGATTTGTATTTAGCAGACAACTGGCTGGCCACCAAAGGTGGTGGCAAGTTTCCCGGCTTAGCAGGCACGTACAATAAAGCAGGCTGGGGCGGCCGCTCTGCTGATGGTAGCAACGGCTGGTCGGCCCGCGGTCAGTTTGGTGATACCATCAAAAGCGACGATAAATTTAATAACAGTACCCCGCTGGGGTTTTATGCTTATTACCCGGATAATGGTCAGAATCATGGTGCGGCGATGTACTGGGACACCGGTAATAATCCAATAAAACCAGGCAAATGGTACCAAATTACCCAGTACGTTAAGCTTAATACTCCCGGCAAACAAGATGGCGTACTAAAAGCCTGGATTGACCAGCAGCAGGTGTTTGCGCTCACAGACATTCGCTTTCGGGACACCCGGGATCTTAAAATAGAGCGGTTATGGCTGAATTTTTATCATGGTGGCACAGCCAAACCAGTCCAGCTAATGGAGCTATATATTGATAATATTGTGCTGGCCACCGAATAGCCCGTTTTTGCAACCGGCGTTGAACTAAGTTGAGATTGATGGCTGGCTATTTCCGCCGTTTATTGGTATAAAAGCACGGCAATTTACTCAATAAAATGGACTTTTTGTAATGCCCTCCCCGCCAGGCCAGGATAGCCCAGAGCAGCAAAAGCAGACCCAGAATAACCATACCCAGAATAAGGTGTATTCTGGTTCAGTGTTTATGCTGATTACCCGTTTAAGCATTAAATCGATTGGCTTAATCAGCTCAATATTTCTGGCCCGCTTACTGACTCCGGAAGACTTTGGCATAGTCGCTATCACCATCGCAATTTATGCCTTTATTGAGCTGTTTGGCGCGCTGGCTTTGGGCACTGCGTTAATTCAGCAGAAAGACAATACCCCTGATGATTATAATAGTGCCTGGACCTTCAACGTGTTGTTCGGTTTTGCAGCGGCAATTTGCCTGGCGCTAATTGCTCCGCTGGTAGCCAGCTACTATGCTGACCCCAGGTTACAGAATGTGCTGTACGTGCTGGCTTTTGTCAGCCTGTTGTCTGGCTTTCATAACATCGGGGTAATTAACTTTCAGCGCGATTTAAATTTTCGTAAAGAGCTCCAGTTACAACTGGTGCCTAAAGTCATCAGTTTTGTCATAACGCTTAGTCTGGCTTTTATACTCCGTAATTACTGGGCCTTGGTATTGGGTGTGCTTTGTAATCAGCTGGTAGTCACAACCTATAGTTTTATCATGCATTCGCACCGGCCGCAGATATGCTTCACCTCTTTTAATAAACTGTTTAAGTTTTCCCGTTGGCTTTTGCTTAATAATGTCGTGCATTTTATTAATGACAAAGTCAGTCAGTTAATCGTCGGCAAGGCGCTGTCGCCCTCAGCGCTGGGTTATTTGTCGCTCGGTAAAGAAATAGGCCAGCTACCGGCGAGTCATATAGCGCTGCCGATCAGCAAAGCCACCTTTCCGGTTTACTCCCGTTTTCAGGACGACCCTCCAGAGCTAAGAAAAGCGTATTTAAATACTGTCGCTTTAACCGCCAGTCTGACCATTCCTTCTTCTATTGGCATTGCCATGGTGGCACCATTGCTGGTTAGTGTGTTACTGGGCGAGCAATGGATAACTATGATACCGCTGCTGCAGTTACTGGCCTTAGCCAATATGTTTTTTAGCATCACATCTAACAACAGTTATATATATCTGGCTTCTGGAAAACCCCATATTTCTTTCTATATAAATTTATCCAGATTAGCGGTGTTTTTTGCACTGTTTGTTCCGCTGCTAAATTACAACGGCTTAATCGGAATTGGTCAGGCTAGATTAGGTTCTACGTTAATAATGTTGTTGGTAATTCAGGCTATTGTTATTCGCTTTTTAAATCTACCGGCTATGGCTCTGCTTAGAGTATTTATCCGACCATGCATCGCCGGACTTGTGATGGCATTGACAGTCTGGGCAGTACAAACGACCAGCAGCCTACCGATACCTCTGCTTCAGCTGCTACTGGAAGTGCTGGCTGGCGTTATCAGCTACAGTCTGTGTACTCTTGGTATATGGCACTTACAAGGCTACCCTGAGGGTTTTGAGCATAATATATTCAGTCGGCTGCGGCTAAAAAACTTTCCGCCTAAAAGCGCTGGACCAATGCCATGACAGCGTCGCTGGCATCTCTTCAACAAGCAGCGCAGCAGCAACTGCAAGTCAGTACCCTGCTGCACAGCACTATCAGCAGTGCAGCGTTGCAGCAACTGCAATGTCAGTGTTATGCGACGGCACCTTATCAATCTTATAATCAGCGGTCTGATTTACTTAATAGCGTAGCGACGTTGCCTGCACAATTTGGCTGTAGCAAAACTGAGCTGGCCAGATTACTGATGTTAAGCTTACTGGCGGAATTTTCATTGCAACAACTACCGCTGACTATCAGCAGCGAAATTAGCGATAACTACCAGCGAAGTTTGCAGCGAATTTTTAAGCTTTGGTGCAGTGCCGATACCGCCAGCCCGCCAGAAACAGACGATAAGTTTCTGAAGGATATTGGTTTATTAACCGGCGCTCTGCTGCCCTGCACTGAGCGGGTGGTTGAGCCGTTTTCCGCTCTTCAGCGTTCATTACTGTATAGCGATGGCATAGCGCAGGCCGCTGGTTTTATTCGAGAATTAGTTGTAGCCCAAGGCAATAAGCCAGTGTGCCGGCTGCATATTCATTTGTCAGAAATAAATCAGTTAACCGCCGCTGGCTGGCGCCAGACCTGCCAGCAAGTTGCTAACTTGCTGCTGCTTAATCCACAATTAAAAGGGGTGGTTGGCGCCTGTTGGTTTTATGACCCCGCTATTGCTGCTATCAGTCCCAAACTGGCCTTTATCAGTGAACTGCTTAGCGAAATGCAGGCCAACTGGTTTTTCTCACATAGCGAAGGTGAAAAAAGCGGTGCATTTAGCCGCTCTGCCAGCCGAAAACAGGCTTTTGAAAGTGGCCACTATCAGCCTAAAAACTATGTGGTGTTTATTCCCCGCAGCCGGCTGCTTGCCTGGTATAAGAGGCAGTCTGTGTTATGAAAATTTTTATTCTCTTAATATTTAAATGGCTTGGCTTTTTTTATCTGGCAAAAAAAATCACTGCCCGCCGGCCTCGTATTCTATGTTATCACGGCATTTCTGTAGATGATGAACACCTGTTTTCGCCAGGGGTATTTATACGAAGCAGCACTTTTGCCAGACGGATGGCGCTGCTGGCTAAATGGGGCTACAAGCCAGTATCGCTGGATGAACTGTACCGGCAAAATCAGGCCGGACAGTATAAAAAAAATACCCTGGTTATTACCATTGACGATGGCTGGGCTGCCATTGAGCAAGGCATGTTACCAGCACTTAAAAAACACAGCTTCAACGCCACGTTATATCTTTCCAGTTACTTTGTTATTAATCAGCGGCCGGTGTTTAAACTATCCTGTTATTATTTGTTCTGGAAGTATCAAGGACCTTTTACGCTGGCAAATAACAGTTGTTTAAAACCTTATACTACGCTCCCGCAGTTAACTATTAACGACGTGCTCGCTCTGGCGACAGAACTGGGTTCAGCCTTTGAACAGCTGATTTTAACAGAGCTGGCTGCGTATTTTGGGGAAGACCTTGCCAGCTGGCTACAAAGCGGTAAATTAATGTTTCTTAACCCGGAAAAAGTAACCGCCCTGGCGGCGGGGGGGCTGGCAATTGAATTGCATACCCATCGCCATAAGTTCTCTGAACTTGACTTAACGGATGCACAAACCGAGTTGGTTAATAATCAGCGCTATATAACGCAATTAACCGGAAAAAAGGCGCAACATTTCTGCTTTCCGCGTGGAGAATATCAGCAACAACAGCTAGATTTGCTTGCACAGCAACAGCTGAAAACCGCCACAACCACTGAAAATGAGCTGATAAGCAAATACGATAATTTACTGACCCTACCAAGGTTGATTGATAGTGATAAGGTAAGCAATCTGGAATTTGAAGCTGAACTGACAGGTGTAATGACATTATTGCGTTCAGCTGCGTCACTGTTAAAACGAGGCGGATAATGATAGCGGCCTATCTCAGCAGATTAAAAGACACCCTCGCCATGCTGAAAAAAGAAGCGCAACTTGCCAGCATATCTTTTTCAACAATGCTATGGCAAACCGGCCGGTTTTGCCTGAAAACCAGGCTGGGCCCGCGCTATTTTGTAGTAGCAGGTATGGCCCGGAAAAACTTTAAAGAAACCGATAAATGGCAGCATATTTCAGCGAAAGAATATTATCAGGCACTGGATATTCTTAACCCACCGCTATATCGCAAGCTTACGCAGAACAAGCTATCAGAAAAAGCGCTATACCAGTTATTGCATATACCCACAGCGCCAATGCTTGGCTATTTTCACCCTATTAATGGGGTCACGAATTGCGGTGCCGCTCTGACGACTAAAGATTCGCTGCAACTATTATTGCAGCAGCATAGTGGCAGCACGGTAATGGTAAAGCCACTGGAGGGTTTTGGTGGCACCGGTGTTATGGCCCTTGCCATACGTCACGACGGTCAAACACTACAGCTGCAATCGGTTGCTGAGCAGCAATTATATAGGGCAGAACAACTAATAAGTGTCTATCAAGGCAATAACCAGCACTCTGAGTTTATGCTGGAAACCTATATTCAGCAGTCTGCCCAGTTTGCCCGTTTTAACCCTTCCAGTTTAAATACCTTGCGGTTATGGGTGTTGGAAACGGCGCCCAATCAGGCTGAAGTTATTGGCGGTTACCTGCGAATTGGCCGGGCTGGCAAGGTAATAGATAATGCCTCGGCCGGCGGTATTATGTGCCCGGTTGATTTGGCAACAGGCGAACTGCGGCCGGGATTAATTAAAAAAACACCACACCGTGATGATATTTGCCAGCATCCCGACCATGGCGCCCCCTTGGCCGGGGTTATATTAGAGGGATGGCCGCAGATTCAGCAGTTTGCCGAAAAGGTATTGTTAACTCTGCCGCACACCCGCTTTGCCGGGCTGGATATTACCATGGCCGGCCACGGGCCATTGTTAATTGAAGCAAATGTGGCGCCAGATAAAGACGGCGCTGCACACGGCAATATCCCATCAGTTAAATTACAACTCGCCGCAAGGAAGCACTATGTTAAGCACCATTAGCAATGCGATAAAAATGTCATGGCAACGGGCTAAAGATGAAAATGCCCTGTCATTTTCCCAACAATTGAAAGAAATGCTAATACTGCAACTGAAAACCGGTTTTGGGCCGGGCAACTATCATAAATATTTGTTGTGGCAAAAAAATATGTCCTGGCAGCAAAAGCTGGGCTACTGGCATGATCAGAAGTATTATCGCTTTTTAAATAAGGTAAACCCACTAAATTACCGGATGCTGGCACGCAATAAAGTAATGGCCAAAGCGATATTGAAGTTTTACAACATACCCGACGCTGAATATCTTGGTTATTTATCAGCTGCCGGCGGATTTAAAGCAGATGGTTCGCCGTTAAATAGTGCAGAGCAATTAGCTGCTTTTTTAGAGCAGCGGCCAGACCTGGACAGGATCTGCTTTAAACCGGTAGATGGCTCTGGTGGTGAAGGCTTTTGTGCAATTGAAATAGACCGTTCTAACGACATTCTTTTTCGGGAGCTGGGTAAGTCGATGACTGTACCGATTGCCGATTTCCTGCGCCAGGCACTAAAAGTAGACCAGGGGTGTGACTACATTATTGAGAAATATCTGCAGCAACACCCTGCTCTGGCCGCTTTTAACCCCAGCAGTTTAAATACCTTAAGGGTCTGGGTTGGTAAAGCGATCAACGGTACCCCGAAAATTATTGCGATATACCTAAGGGTTGGTCGGAGTGGTCAACTTATCGACAATAAAGCGGCTGGCGGCTTTGGCGTCTCTGTTGACATGGACAGCTTTAAAACTGCTATGCTTTTACCACCCGACAACAACGACCATTGCTATGCTAGACATCCTGACAGTGGTGAAAATATGATTGACCGCCAACTGCCATTTCAGCAAGAGGTTATCGCGCTGGCTGAGCGGGTTGTCAGTATTTTACCCAATACCCGTTTTGTTGGACTAGATATTGCTTTAACACCTGAGCGGCCTGTCATAATTGAGTTTAATTTTGCCCCAACAGCCACTGGCACCACGAAAATGAATGCAAGCCATCAACAATTGCTGGGCTGGCTCAACCAGAGTTAAAAAAGTGCCTCCCAATAGTATAATTTGAAATAGCTGAACCTGAGATATGCATCTTAGCAGCCTTTCCATAGGTTACTGTTGTCACCTCCTTGGGTTTGATGGTATTTTATTGGTGCAAAACTAACCGGATAGGAGGCAAGACATGGATTTTCTGCCCGAAAAAGCATTAGGGATATTATTAGTTGCTTTCAGCATACTCAGCAAACCGGCAATCGCAGAGAATTTGGCTGGCAGTATTACAATAGACCGAAGCTGCTTTGAAATGGAGTGGAAGCGTGGAAAGCCCTTTGATTATTACCATCCAGAAACACGTGAATCTACCGGTACTTTCCGCGGGGGATTGCTCCATTTAGTGGAAAAATACCATTTTAATGATGATGTTCGTAATCTCGTTAAAGGTCTCAGCGGAGCGATGCCGGGTGATATTCTGTTTGTATTAAATTCTATTCCAAATCATCCATCTGCGTTAGATGCTTATTCTCGTTATGCATATCAACTACAACACTCTGAGTTGTTCCGTAAAAAACAGGCTAGCGCAATGCTTTCGCATTCTGCAGATTGCTTATTTCTAAGAGCAAATGAAGTTTTCCCTAACAACCCCGAAACCTTGTTAGTTTGGGCAATTCATCAGTTCCGGAATAAGCGCTTCAATGCTGCACAGCAGATTTTGGAACGAGCGGTAGCTATTGCGCCAGACTATGTCGAAGCACACTACAATTTAGGTCTGGTGTATGTTGAGTTAAATAATACAGAAGCTGCCCGAAAGCATGCAACTATTGCCTACGACGCGGGTTATCCGTTGATGGGCTTAAAGAATAAACTTGCTACTTTAGAACAAAAATAACAAGGGAAGCGTGATGTCGCATAAAGGATTGTTAATTACCGGTGGCTGTCTGCGCGCCAATGGTTTTGAATTGGGTGAAGGCAAGTACTATGGTAACGCCGGATTATTAAAACTGGATTTAACCAGCGGCCAGTTTAGCACCTTGCTAAGCAAGGCGGATGGTGGCAACAACTACCCGACAGAAGACCCAAACCAGCAGTTTACAGCGGCTTGTTTAGATGGCGATACATTATGGCTGCCCACCGACACTGAGGTTTATCAGTACCAACTGCCAGAGCTTAAGCAGTTAAAATGCTTTTCTCACCCGTGCTTTCACAATATTCACTCAGTACATTTGATTGACAACGAGCTGGTAGTAACCTCTACCGGTATTGATAATGTTGTTATTCTTTGCCCCGATACCGGTGATATTAAGCGCATTATTAATACTGAAGGTAAAGACCCGTGGCACAGATTTAACCCTGACACCGATTACCGGCTGGTTCATTCAACCCGACCGCATGACAGTCACCCAAATTATGTTTTCAAAATGGACAACAAACTCTGGGCAACAAGGTGCACTCATGATGATGCGGTATGTCTTGACAATGTTGCGGACAGAATTGATGTTGCTCATCAGGATGCAATGAGTGTACACGATGGCATCTGGTGGCACGATAAACTGGTATTTACCCGAGTTGATGGTTATCTGGTTATTGTTGACCCGAAAACCCGTCAGGTTATTGATAAACATGACCCGTTTGCTAACGAACGTAACCGACCATTGGGCTGGTGTCGCGGTTTATTGGTCGACGGCGATATTTTTTATATCGGTTATTCAAAGCTCAGAAAAACCAAGCTGATGTCAAAATTAAAATTTCTGAGCCAGGGTAATTTTAAGTATATGGATGGCAACGAAGCATTAGTGGTTGCCTATGACATCAGTAAAAAGAAAGTCATTAACACCTATGCCATACCGGCAGGTATGTTAGATGCCATTTATGGCATTTTGCCCTATAACTTTGTGTAATTGGCCTGATGCACTACCATAGCCATATATTCATTTTCAGCAAAAGGATTGCAGGACAACAGCCATGGACACTCACGTTGTAATAGCCGTTACTGGTTGCCCGGAAGTTCGTATCGCCGCCCACCCTAAGCTGGACGTTGCCAAGAGCAATAATTTTGCTGTCGCACTGTTTGGCCGGGCCCGCTGGCAACAACAGCCTGCTACTGCCGGCAAATTACTGCAGTTATTGAACGAAACATCTGATTTTGCTGCGCTATATCAACAGTTAGCCGGCGACTTTTACCTTGTGATAGTTCAAAGCGGTAAACCGGTTTTGCTGGTAAATGACATTATGGGCGTACAGAGCTGCTTTTACGCTTTACAGCAACAAGTGCTTTATATCAGCCATGGCCTGAAACCGTTAAAACAGCTGGGGGTAACTTGTGCGCTGAATAATCAGGCCATTTATCACTATGTGTATTTTCACTGTATTCCAGCGCCCGATACCATTTATCAGCAGGTATATAAACTAGAGCCAGCCAACCTTATTGCAGTAACTGCAACCAGCATTACCCCCGCAACGCTTTTATATAGCCCGGATTTTAAAGCAAGTGCGGCAACAGCCAACAAGTTGCAACAAGAATGCTTATCCGAATTAGAACAGGCAGTACAACACAATGTAGCACCAGATTGTGGCGCCTTTTTAAGTGGTGGCCTCGATAGCTCTACTGTTGCCGGCATGCTTGCCAGACATCAGCAGCCAGCTTATACCTACTCTATTGGTTTTAAGGCAAAAGGCTATGACGAAACAGAGTATGCATTAATAACAGCAAAGCATTTTAATACCCGCCATCAGGTACATTATTTAACGCCTGAGCAAGCAGCTGACGCCTTTGTAAAAGTGGCGCAGTACTTTGATGAGCCGTTCGGCAACTCCTCGGCAATGGCGGCTTATTTTTGCGCCCGTTTTGCCAAGGACGATGGTCGCGATGTGCTGCTGGCTGGCGATGGCGGTGATGAACTGTTCGCGGGAAATAGTCGCTACGCTAAGCAGAAAGTGTTTGAGGTGTTTGCCAATAGCCCCGAATTCTTGCAGTCACTTGCCAGAACCTTATTTGTAAAAACACCGCTGGCAAAGGTGCCCGGCTTTAAGAAAGTAGCAAGTTATATTCGTCAGGCTGATGAAAGATTACCAATGCGGCTGCAGAACTATAACTTTATTAATCAGTTTGGCAGCACGGCGATTTTTACTGAATCATTTCTGGCAGACATAGATAAAGCAAGGCCAGAACAATTACTGAAGCAGCGTTACGAGCAATGCCGCAGTGATGACCCTGTTGATAAAATGCTGTTTCTGGACTGGAAGTTCACGCTGGCCGATAACGATCTGGTAAAAGTGACTAAGATGTGTGAGCTGGCAGGGGTTGAAGTTCGTTACCCCTTGCTGGATAAATCATTGGTCGATTTCAGCTGTAAGGTTGCAGCCAGTACCAAACTACCCGGCCAGAAACTCCGTGATTTTTATAAAAAAGTCTGTAAAGGCTTTTTGGCCGATGAAACCCTTAGCAAAGAAAAGCATGGTTTCGGCCTGCCTTTTGGGGTGTGGTTAACAGACAATGCGGAGCTGAAAGCGCTGGCACTAACGGCCCTGAATGCATTTCGGCAACGCAACATTGTTAAAGCCAGCTTAATTGATGCAGCAATAGAAGCGCATACCAACAGCCATGCCAGTTACTATGGTGAGTTAATCTGGATATTAGTGGTATTGGAACTGTGGCTGCAAGCTGAAGAGCATGAGACTACTGCCGATGCATAAATTACTTCAACTGGCCGGTAAACTGCTTAGCCGCAATAAACTGAGTATTCTTATCTATCACCAGGTGCTGGCCGAGCATGACCCAATGCGGCCCAGTGAGCCTACGGCAGAAGTGTTCGACTGGCATATGCGCCTGCTGCGACGTTACTTTACCCCCTTGTCACTGGATGACGCCTTGCACCACCTGCAGCACAATACCCTGCCGGCCAACGCCGTGTGTGTGACCTTTGATGATGGCTATCTGAATAATTTAACGGTCGCCCAGCCTATTTTGGCCAAATATAAGATTCCCGCTACGGTTTATATTGCAACTGGATTTAGCCAGGGCACGAATATGTGGAATGATCGGGTAATGCATCTGTTTGCAGATAAAGATCGGCAGCAGATCAGTTTGCAGGGAAAGCTGATTAAGCTGGCAGATTGGCCGCAACGACGGCAATTAGCTCAGCAATGGTTGATGAAACTGAAGTATCTGCCTGTCGGACCACGGTTAGCAGAAGTTGAACAGTTTTATCAGGAGAATAACGTCTCGGAGCAAACATCATTAATGATGACACCGCTGCAGATCAAGCAATTAGCTGATACCGGCGTTACTATTGGTGCTCATACAATCAACCATCCAATTTTAAAAGTATTGCCTGTGGCTGAGCAACAAACAGAGATAGTGCAAAGTAAGCAACAACTGGAACAGTGGGTTGGGCAACCTGTTAACCATTTTGCGTATCCTAACGGCGTTTTCGATCGGGATTTTGACGACACAGCAGTGAACATTGTCCAGCAAGTTGGTTTCAGTACGGCGGTGGCAACTGACTGGGGAGTGTCCGGCATGGCAAGCTCGCCGCACAAACTAAGACGCTTTACGCCATGGGACAGAACAGCGCTGAAGTTTCATGCCCGCTTGATTGCAAATATGCGCCAGTCACAACCACTTTAGGTAATCTTTGATGCTGGCAAAAATAAAACAGACATATCAAGAATTGGGGGCGGTTGACACCCTGCTGTATTGTATTGATCAAGCCTTAACGAAACTGACCTTTAAACGACTGCTACTTCATAAGTACTATATTACCCGTCAGCCCGTGAGTGCGATTGCCAGTGTCCCGGCCACGAAAGCACTGGACATTGAGATTAAACAGTTGAACAGCGATGATCCTGCGCTTGCGTCGATGGACCGGCCAGCCAGCACTTTAAAACAACGTTACGCCAATGGCGGACATTGTTTTGCGGCATTTAAAAAAGGGCAGTTAGCCGGCAATTTGTGGCTTAATTTCGATCAATATCAGGAAGATGAAGTACGCTGTCGTTATATTTTGCAGCCCAATGGTCATGCAGCATGGGACTATGACGTGTTTGTTATGCCTAAATTTCGTTTCTCATACGTGTTTGCCAAGCTTTGGGATAGCGCTAATCAACTGATGACAAGCCGCAATATTCGTTACGTTTACAGTAGAATAAATTACTACAATATTAGTTCGCTGCAATCTCATAAGCGACTGGGAAGCGCAGTATTCGGAACGGTTTATTTTATTAATATTGGGAGCGTGCAACTCATGTTCAGTCGCCATTTCCGGCCGTTCTTCAGGCTGAGTACTAACCAGGCTGAATTCCCGGCGTTATATATCAGTGATAACATCAACAATGAATAAATCCGTTACCACAGATTTCAGACCGATGACTCGCGGCCATAATTTCGTAGTTCAGTCTGATGGTGGCAACGCGAAAGCACTAGTTATCTTGCCGCCCTTTGCTGATGAAATGAATAAATCGCGTCATATTATTAGCCAGTTTATGCGCCAGGCGACAGCGCTTGGATACAGCTGCATATTGATGGATCATTTTGGTACCGGTGACAGTGAAGGTGATCTAAGTGAGGCCAGCCTCGCGCTGTGGCAAGCCGATTTGACGCTCTTGGTAGAGCAACTTGCAGCTGATGGTTACCGGCAGCTGAGTTTTTTAGCCATCAGATTTGGCGCAATACAACTACTGGATTTACTGAACCAATCAAACTTAGCGCTGCCGGTTAAGCATGTAATGTTCTGGCACCCCATTTTTGAACTTAAAAAGTTCTGGCAGCAGTTCTTCCGGGTGAAAATAGCCGAACAGATGGCACTTGGCGAAAAGCTCAGCCAAAAAGAACTAGAGCAACAACTGGTAGACGGTGAGGTAATAGAAATTGCTGGCTACCCTATATCTCCGACTTTTTATGCCAGCACATATGAGGGGGATTTCACGCTGCCCGGCGGCCTAACCGGAATTAATCCTCTAATAAGCTGGTTTGAGGTATCACAAATGACAACGCCCGGCGCAAATGTGCAGAAATATCTAAGCCAGTTACAACAAAGCTGTCCAGTTAATTTTAAGATGGTTGCCGAAGCGCCCTTCTGGAACACCACAGAACTTGCCAGCGCTGATACCCTGCTCAATGCCAGTGTCCAACAACTGGTGCAGCAAGATGTTTAACGAACAAACGCTACAATTTGAATGTTCGGGAACAACTTTATCTGGCATTTACAGCCCCGGTGATGCCAGTACTGCCATACTAATTTTGGTTGGAGGACCACAGTACCGGGTAGGTAGCCACCGCCAGTTTGTTAAATTAAGCCGGACATTAGCCAAGGCCGGGATCAGTAGCCTGCGCTTAGACTTTAGTGGTATGGGCGACAGCGAAGGCGAGCTTCAACCTTTTTACGCCAATCAGCAGACGATTAAACAAGCGATAGACACCCTTACCGAACAAAACCCGGTAATCCGTCAGGTTGTTATCTGGGGTTTATGCGATGCAGCCAGTGCCGCGCTGCTTTATCACTATCAGCAACCTGATAACAGAGTGGCTGGTTTGGTATTGTTGAATCCCTGGGTGCGGCAACAACATAGCCATGCTCAGGTGATGCTGAAACATTATTACTGGCAACGCTTAAGCTCGAAAGCATTCTGGCAAAAGTTATTGGGCGGCGGCCTGAAGCCCTGGCAAAGCATTAAAGATTTGCTGCAAACTTATAAAGCCAGCAAAAGTAGTAAGCCCAAAAAAAATGCCGGCGCGCAACAACCCAGCCAGCAACAGACCACAGCAGATAACTATGTGCAGCATATGCTCTTAGGTTGGCAAGCTTTTAGTGGCAAAACCCTGGTGATCACCAGTGGCAATGACCATACAGCGCAGGAATTTTTAGATCTATGTGCTGATAGCACTGCCTGGCAGCCGTGTTTAGCACGCGCACAGCATCATCATATCGCTGCAGCCAACCATACTTTTGCCAATGCGCTTTGGCGCGCTGAAGTAGAGCAACAGACCATTAATTTTGTCCGGCAGATAAAATCTGGCCGTTAAGCGCTAAAGTAAAATCTCGGCCACATTCGGATGGCCTAAAAAATCCTGTGGACTGGCGGTGGGCCCGTAAGCACCTGACTGATACACCACTACCCAGTCACCCACCTCAGCTTTGGGTAAGTTCATCCGGTCCGCTAGAATATCCAGCGGGGTGCAAAGTGGCCCAACAATGGTAACCAGCTCAGTCTCACTCTGGCTAAAGCGGTTGGCTATTGCTACCGGATAGTTTTTACGAATAACCTGGCCAAAATTACCTGAGTTGGCTAAGTGGTGATGCAAGCCGCCGTTACACACCAGATAAGTGGTTCCACGAGAGTGCTTTTTATCGACTACCTGACAGGCGTATAAACCTGCCTCAGCCACCAGGTATCGCCCAAGCTCAATAACCAGCTCAATATCGGCCAATTCAGCGTCATACTGGCTAAGTAAACCGTTGAGCGAACCACCTACCGGCGCTAAGTCAAGCCGCCGCTCGCCGGCAAAATAAGGGATGCCAAAACCACCGCCGAGGTTAATAGTGTCGGGTCGGTATGGGCAGGCCATTACCAGTTTCGCGGCCAGAGCAAACGTTTGTTGGTGCGCTTCAATTAATGCTTCTGCTTTTAAGTTTTGTGAGCCGCAAAAGATGTGAAAACCACGTAATTTAACCGGCATATCGGCAATGTCTGCTAACAGTTCAAGTACTTGTTCTTCATCAATACCAAAGGGCTTGGCACCACCGGCCATTTTCATGCCTGAGGCTTTCAGTTCAAACGCCGGATTTACCCGCAGGGCCACTTGTGGGGTTTTGCTGGTTTGTGCCGCCAGCGTACAAATACGCTTAAGCTCACCAAGCGATTCAACATTAAGCGTAACGCCGGCAATAATGGCAGATAACAGTTCGGCATCGCCCTTACCCGGGCCGGCAAAACTGATATCCGCTACCGGCATGCCGCTTTGTATTGCCAGCAGCATTTCTTTTTGTGAGGCGACATCAAAACCATCGACTAACGGCTTTAAATGCTCGACCACCGGCCAGTATGGGTTAGCTTTAACGGCATAATGCAGTTTTATCCGTGACGGAATATGGCGGCGAAAACTGGCGACCTGTTGATTAATAATGTTGCGATCGTACACATAAAATGCCGGCTGATTTAACAGCTGATTTATTTCAGACATGGTAAAACCGGCGGCAAGCAATTGGCCCTGCTCTGCCCTGAACTGGTTCATCTGCTCATGCTGTGGCGCACTATTATTATTGGTACCGGTATAGTTAGTGCTGGTATTGTTCGCGTTGGTACTGCTCATGTTGACGATCCTGTCATGCTGTTATTACTATCTAGAAAGTAATCCTGATACTGGCTGGCAAGCGATTTGCGGTCAATTTTGCCATTGGCATTTTTTGGCAAGCTAGCAAGCACAATAATTTCTTTAGGTTGCATAAAGTTGGGTAAACTACGTTTTAACTGGGTTTGCCAGCTTTTAACATCTGGATCTGACCCCGAAGTTGCTACTATCACTAAAATAGCTTGATCAACGCCATCGTAAACGCCTATTGCTGCGACATCAACTAATGCTGGGTCCAGCCGGTACACGGCTTCCTCTATTTCAGTTGGACTTACCCGGTAACCGGACGTTTTAATCATTTCATCGCGCCGGCCAACAAAATACAGATACCCTTCTTCATCGGTCTTGACGGTATCGCCAGACCATACGGCCGGGCTTTGCAGCTGAATGCCAGATGGAATCATTGGATCGAATTTAAAGCGCTCAGCGGTTTTCTCCGGAGCATTCCAATAGCCCAGACTAACCAGAGGGCCACGATGCACCAATTCGCCTGGCTCATTAGGGCCGCATAAGCTGCCATCTTCACGAACGACTACTATTTCAGCGTTAGGAATGGCTTTGCCCATCGAACCCGGTTTGCGCGCTAAATCGGCTGGCGGCAGATATGTTGAGCGGAACGCTTCAGTTAAACCGTACATCAGATAAGGCTCGGCATTGCTGAAGATACGTTGCAGCTGATTAAGCAAAGGTTGGGGCATCGCGCCACCCGAATTGGTTAAATAGCGTACACTCGCTGCGCTGTCTTCAGACCATTTCGCTTTGGCCAGTTGCGCCCATAATGGTGGCACGGCGGCAATACCGGTGACCTTATGGCGGGCCACTGCCCGCACCACATCCTGCACCAGAAAAAAATCCAGTAACAACACGCTGGCGCCAACGGTAAAAGCGGTGGTTAACTGGCTTAAGCCGTAATCAAAGCTAAGGGGCAATAATGCCAGAATGACATCATCGGCGGTATTTTGCAGATAACTCGCGACACTGCTGGCGCCCACCAGCATATTGCGTTGCGATAGCACCACACCTTTTGGTTTGCCGGTGCTGCCTGAGGTGTACAAAATCGCGGCCATGTCACTGTCAGTTACCGCACCCGTTAGCGCGGGTAAAAAATCAGGCCCCGCCTGGCTGATAGCAGGCAATAACGGTTTTACCGTTAAGTGCGCGGCTGGCGGCTTGGTACTATCGTCGTCCGTTAATAAAATGGTATGCAAATCGGGGCAGTCGGCCAGCACCTCAGCTAAGCCGGCTAGCCGATCTTTGCTGGTTACCAGTACCCTGACGTTGCAATCCTGCAGAATATGTTGCACCTGCTCTGGTTTTAGTGCCGGATTGACCGGCACAAACACTCCGCCACAGGCGTTCGCCCCCCAGATACTGAAAATCGTTTCGAATTGCTTGGGTAAGTACACCGCTACCCGATCAAAGCGCTTAACGCCAAGCTGGTATAAGTTAGCAGCAACAGCATTAACCTGCTGATACAGTTCAGGGTAACTTAAGCTTTTATCTTTAAAGTGCAGCGCAGTATGTTCGGGAAATGCCTGTTGTGCATGTTGTAACAGTTGATATAGATTTTTAATCATCCTTTCCTCTGGACCTTTCACTTTTCATCCCTTTGTGTGCAATAATAAAACAGTTTGAAGCAGAAACCGATAAAAAATTGAGGTTACTTCTCATTTTAGCTTGCAAATCGCAAGCTGAGTGTAATCTCTTACAGGATATCGTTACAAAAAAGGACGCATTACATGCCCAATCAACAACTACTCGCCGATATTTTGCGCACTGTACTACAGATAGAGAAAGATTTCACCGCCGATACCGCCCTGTTAGGTGCTATACCTGAGTTTGATTCGATGGCAATTATTGCCGTGATTACTGAGCTTGAAGATCAGCTGGGCATCGAATTTGATGACGATGAAATATCCGCTGAAATATTTGAAACCTTTGGCCGTTTGAGTGCTTTTGTATCGCAGAAGCAAGCAGCCTGAGCCATCTCCGCTATCAACAAAACAATTAATATAGCATTGAATACAGGATTGATTATGTCACCATTTAGCCGGGTATCTGTTATTGGATTGGGTTATATCGGTTTGCCTACTGCGGCCGTTATTGCATCCCGCGGTGTTGAAGTACTGGGTGTCGATGTGTCGGAGCATGCCGTTAACACCATTAATCAGGGTAAAGTCCATATTGTTGAACCAGACTTAGATATGCTGGTACAGGCTGCTGTAACTACCGGCAAGTTAAAAGCATCTTTAAGCCCGGAACCTGCCGATGCTTTTATGATCGCCGTACCTACCCCATTCAATGAAAACAAAAGCCCGGATTTAAGTTACATTAAAGCAGCACTGCAAACTATTGCCCCGGTGCTGGCCAAAGGCAATTTAATTGTCCTGGAGTCGACCTCTCCGGTTGGTACCACTGAGCAAATTTCCGAGTGGCTGGCAGAGATGCGCCCCGATTTAAAATTGCCTCATACCGACGGTGAACAAGCAGACTTATTTGTTGCACACTGCCCGGAGCGTGTATTACCTGGTCGCGTGTTACAAGAGCTGGTAAGTAATGACCGGATTATTGGTGGTATTACTCCCCGCTGCGCCGAGCGCGCGATAGAGTTGTATCAACTGTTTGTCCGTGGTGAATGCCTGCGCACAACCGCCCGCACCGCCGAAATGGCTAAATTAACCGAAAATGCCTTCCGGGACGTTAATATTGCTTTTGCCAATGAGCTTTCCATTATTTGCGATACGTTAAAAATTAATGTCTGGGAACTTATTAAACTGGCTAACCGACATCCACGGGTTAACATTTTAAGCCCGGGCCCCGGAGTGGGTGGCCACTGCATTGCCGTTGACCCCTGGTTTATTGTTGACTCAGCCCCTGAACAAGCGCAGATTATTCGAAAGGCCCGGGAGATCAATGATAACAAGCCGTTGTATATTGTCGAAAAGATTCGCCAGGCTGCAGACCAGTTTAAAAAACCGGTTATAGCCTGCTTAGGGTTGGCTTTTAAAGCTGATATTGACGATTTACGCGAAAGCCCGGCACTGGATATTGCCAAGCAATTGTTGCAAGACAATATTGGAGAAATTTTATTAGTAGAGCCCAATATTAAAAAACTACCTGCTAAACTGGCTAATTATAATGCTGAATTGACCACACTGAATCAGGCGCTGGAAAAGGCTAATATTTTAGTGGTGCTGGTAGATCATAAACAGTTTAAAAGTTTACAGCCCGCCGATGTAACAACAAAAGTTGTTATTGATACCCGGGGTATTTTTGGCTGAACAGAGCCAGATTTTATCTGGCTGGCCTGCAAACCTGTTTGTCACTTAATCTGGCAGCACGTTTGTTACTAAATTTGTCACCACGTCTGTCACCACAAGGGAGTGTAGTAACATGAAAAAAATCTCAATAAGCGCCGTGATTTTGTTAGCCCTACTTAGCGGCTGCAGCGGCAAGGATGCTGCAGAGCACTATCAGGACGCCTTAACGTACAGCCAGAACAATCAATACAATGCCGCAGTTATTGAACTGAAATCTGCCATTTCACAGGCGCCGGACAATATCGATTACCGATTATTATTAGCCCGGGTTTACCTGAAAACCGGCGATATGGTGTCTGCAGAGAAAGAATTTGAACGTGCTTTGCGCAACGGTGCTGACCCGGAAACTGTCGCAGTAGAAGTGATTCAGACCAGTTATCTGGCAGAAAACCATCAAAATGTCCTAAGTCTGTTTAACGACACCGAAGGCCTTAGCCCGAAAACCGAGCATTACCTGAAGTTTTACCGCGCCATGGCTGAAGTTGAGCTGGGAGCCACCGCTAACGCGATAGCTATATTTGATGAGCTGATTAATAGTGAATACCCTGATTTAGCAGCCTATGCTGAGGCAGCGTTACTGCTGAACGCCCGCAACATAACTGATGCCCTTAATGCAGTGCAGCAAGTTAATAAAGACAGTTTAATTGCCAAAGAGGCGCTGTTATTAACCGCGCAACTGCAATTACTTGATAAACAAACTGACAATGCCATCGCCAACCTGCAACAGTATATCGCGCAAGTGCCACGAGCGTTGCGCGTACGATTGATATTGGCGCAAACTTATGTCCAACAACAGCAATTTGCCGAAGCAGATGAGCAACTGGCTTATATACTACAGTTAGCGCCAGAACATGGCCTGAGCAATTATCTTAAAGCGACGATTGAATATCAGAAACAAGACTATACCAAAGCAAAAGAGCATATCGACAAAGCGATAAATGCCCGTTTCAGCAATACGCCAAGCCGTATTCTGGCGGGCATAGTAAGCCATCAGCTTGGCCTTGAAGCGCAGGCACTTAGCCACCTTAGTACGGTTAAGAATAGTTTGCACACTTTCCCGCCAGCTCAGCGCTTATACACATTGCTGCAGCTTCGGGCCGGGGAAACCGCCGATGCAGCCAGTAGCCTGAGTAATGCTGACTTTACCGAACAGGATTTGTCGTTAGTTGCCGGTACAGCATTTCAGCTAATTAGCCAGGGTGATCAAAGTATGGCTGCTGAAATTATCAGCCGCTACGAAAACATGGTGGTACCGCAGGACGGCCAGTCACTCAGTACCTTAGGCAGCCTGAAACTGGGTTTGCCTAATCGCAATGCAGAAGGCATTAAAAACCTTGAGCAGGCACTAATGATGGATCCGGGTTTACATGATACCCGCTTAGTGTTGGCCGGCAGTTACATCAGACAAAAGCAATTTGACAAAGCGGCAGAGCTGGCTGACGAATGGTTGAAAACCGAAGAAACCCGCAATGCCGGCTATAACCTGAAAGCCCTGACTTATTTGCTGCAGCAAGATATTGAAAACGGCAAGTTAATGCTGGCAGAAGCGCAAAAAGCTGACAGTGATAATGTGTTTACCTTATATATGATGGCAGCCGTTGCCCGTGACGAAAATGATATCGCCAAAAGTGACGCCTTGTTAAAGCAGGCAATTGATTTACGCTCTGATTACGTACCTGCGCTGATTGCCTATTTTACTTCAATGCAACAACAAGGTACCCCGCAAGAGGCTGTTGATTTGGTGGAGCGCTCGCACAAAGCCCACCCTGATAATAATCAAATCAGAATGTTACTGGCTAATCTGTATCAAAGTCGTAATAATTTTGCTGATGTAATCACTATTCTGAAACCCATTAGCGATACCCAACAACAATTTACCCCGGCTTTTTATAATTTATTGGTGAATGCGTATGTCAGAACAAACCAGGCTGACAAAGCACTTGCGCTGGCAGAGCGTTGGTTTAACAGCGACGACAAAAACATCAGGGCGGGTTTAGCCTACGCTAATTTACTGGCCAACGACCGGCGTTTTAACGACGCTATACTGGTGCTGGACAAACAGCTGAAAGCCCATCCAAAGGAACCCATCTTACTGCGCACCAAGATTGCGGCGCAGTCAGAAAATGGCGATCAGAGAGGTGCCCTGGCAACCTTCGAACTGTTGCCGCAAGAGCTCGCAAACAGTGCTGAAATGCTGTACCACAAAGGCCGGATCCAAATACTGAATAAGCAAATCAGTCCGGGCCTGGAAACCCTTAATAAGTCATACAGCATAACCCCGAGCCCCGCTACCGCTATTGCAATTGCCGACGCCTATGCGAAAGATATTTCATATCGCAGGGCCGTTAGTTTTCTTGAAGAGCACTTTACTAAACATGGTAAAAACAGCACTGAATTACAAGCGTTTTACGCTAATTTGCTGATCGAAGATGATGTCAATAAGGCTGTTGCCGAATATGGTGAAATTGTTCAGCAGTCACCTGATAGTATTATTGCCCTGAATAATTATGCCTGGGTGTTATTGGAAGTGGGTAAAATTACCGATGCCAGAACCTATGCCGAACAAGCGTTAAAACTTAATGATCGTCATCCGGATGTGTTAGATACCTATGGCAGAGTATTACTCGAGCAGGGTGAACCCGCCAAAGCAAAAGCTCAGTTTGAGCAATCATTGGCAATTAGACCGGGTCATGCTGAGGTACAGCTGAATCTGGCCCAGGCATTGATTAATAATGGTGAGCAAGAACAAGCGGGTAAAGTACTGGCAGCCGTTAAAACCGACAATGTAAAGCATCTTGACCGGGCCAAGGAATTACAACAGAAGCTACATTAATAGCCTTACTAAACCGTATTAGCAATACTGACTCGTGGTAGCAAGAAGCCGGCTAATCCCGGTTTCTTTCTCATAATTACATTGTATTTCAGACATTAAGACTGTTGCTTCGCAAGCTTGCCTTGATTGTAATATTTTTGTTACAACACCTGATAAACATCCCTCCTTTACAGACAATGTCAGAATAATTTACACGACCTAGTGGAAGATACTAAAATTATCAATTAAAACAACAAGATAAAACTTGGCTTAAAAAGTGCAATGTACCCTTAAAATGCGAATGCTAAAAGTAGTTCGCCCTATTGTTCGATTAAGGAGATGTATATGAACAAATTATGTAAGGGTATGCTGGCAGGTACAGCTTTATTAATTGCCCCTGTTACACAAGCAGCAGTGATTGAGTGGGCATATACAGTAACAACAGAATGGACATCAGCTACGTTCACTAACGGTGGTGCAGATGCCAATGCCATCCAAAATAATTCGCTAATTAGCTGGGGTAGTGCGAGCGGTGACCATACCATGCTTGGTCAGCGAGCTGCTGATTCACGCAGTGCATTAGAAATCACAGATTCAACTGTTACAGGTAATGTTTTTACCAATGATTTAACGCCTGAATCAACTAACACAATTACCCATTTCAATAATACACTTTCCAGTAGTTTTGATACGTTAACAGATGCCAATCTGCGGACAACATTAAACTTAACGCCTGTTAATCCGGTAGGCCCGGCATTACCGGCATTAATGACCGACTTTACAATCGATTTTATTGAAACAAATAACTTTTTAGCCTGTACCTTTCCAAGCAGTTCATTTTGCGACGATATTTTTATTCTTCAGATAGGTGCACTAAATTCGTCTTTCAATTATGAAGGGGTCAATTATTTCGTAAATATCGTTGAATTAACAGGTAATTTACGTCTGCTACCTGATAGAACATGCGCTACCGCAGGTGTTGCCAACGGTTGTTTCGGTTTTACAACCAGAGAAAATGCGATTACACCTGCAAACTTTGGCTTCATTATTACTGCTGCAATACCTGAGCCGGCAACATTAGGTTTATTTGGTTTAGGCCTGTTGGGTTTAAGCGTATTTGGACGTCGTCGTCAAATTAAAAAATAATTGACTATTAACTTGAAAACCTCCATTCGGAGGTTTTTTTATGTCTGATGATTGGCCCCGGAAACCGGGTTTACATCAGGTGCAGAGGAGCAGCCAGTGGGCTGATAACGGCCGGGGCTGATAATATTATCCGGATCTAATGCCTGCTTAATCTTGTTACTTATTTGCCAGAATGGCTGGTCTGCTTTGAGCAAGCTGGCTTGTTGTGCCAGGTTAAGCCGGTATGGTACCCAACCCTGTTTTAAGCCTTCGCTGACTAACTCGTCAAGACAAGCCTGTGCTTGTGCAACCGCATTGCTATCAGCCAGGTTAAATACAATGGGGATAGTGCTGTCTACGGTATCGTGCTTTAAGCTGGTAAAGGTGATCATCGGTTCAATACCATATTTGGGACAGACTGCCCTGACATGGCTGATAAAACACCGCATTGCGTCACTTTTCATCGGTACCAACGGCGCATACCACAGCAAACCACAGCCATCTACCGCCGGGTTTAACGCCCGGCTTTTTAGCGGCTGACAACCAGGATTACGCCAATATGCCACTGGCAACGCTACCTGATTAGGAAAGCCGCGCATTATTTCAATGCCGCCATCGAGCGAACCGAGCATTTTTCGTTGCTTGCTTAGTATGGTATCGGGTAGCAACTGCATTAGCAGCCGGCCGAGTTTGATTAACCCGCTATCAGAGAAGATCTTTTTGCTACAGTGACCCGCCGCAAAGCGTTTAATCTCTGCTCTGGCGGCCTTAACTACCGATTTCTGGCCATATAAAGTTCCGGCAATGGTCCAGGCTGGAATATCATAATCTTTGGCAAGCCTGGCCAGCTGTTGATCGGTCATCACCTTGTGTGCTGCGGGTCCGTTAGGGTTAGGCGCCATCATCGCGGTGACCCGCCGCTGATCCATGATATTGACCGAACCGACAACCCCTTCCAGTTTCTGCAAAATGGTAAATACGATTTGCTGCGCCTGTTCAAACTCATGCTCACTGGCAAACTGCAGATAAAAGGCGCTGAATGCCTCGGGGTCGGCTTTTAAGCGCAGGCTTATCTCGGTTACCACAGCCAGATTGCTTTGGGTCCATAAACCGTCCAGATAAGGGCCTAACCCATACTTATATGTTTTATCGATAAAATCATCAGTACTTTCATCAAGCTCAGCTACTGCAGAGCGAATGGCGGTGCCGTCGGCTAAAAAGCCCCTGATGCTGTTAACCGCGGCAAAATGATCAGTATAGGGTGTAATGCCGTAACCCCGCTCCAGGGCATTACCCAGAATACTGCATCCCGGCCCCGCACCGGTAACCGGCACCATATACTTAAGCTGATGTAAATCCAGATAATCACGTAGGTCTTGTTGGGTGACGCCAGGCTCGACCGTAAATATACCCAATGTTTTATCATCACATGTAATACGATTTAACTTCGACAAATCAAGAATGACAGCATTAGCATCATTGGCCCGGGCAGAAGCATAACCCCAGTTGCGGCCAGTACTGATAGGATGGACAGAAAACGGTATCCCGGTATTTTTATGATCACCAGCCAGGGTCAGTACCTTAACAATATCCTGTTTATTTCCTATTTTTACTGCACATCCCGGGCTAGTCAGGCTGCCCTCACAATTGCGTTTATAAACAGCTAAGTCGGCCTCTGACGATAACACCTGGCTATCAGTACTTAGTGTTTGTTGCAATAAACTGGCAATGGCGGCAACAACGGATTGATCAGTGGTGGAGTTCAATAATTAACCCCAAGTTTTCCAGTGAAATTAATGCCAAAACGGTTATCACCATCGCCCTGGCCCTGTTCAAATAAATCCCGCTCAATTGAATGCAGCAGTCGGGTAAAACCAGAGGAAATGCTGGTTCTGAACATATCTGAATTAATATAGTAAGCCGCTCTTTTACCATGGTATTCAATGGGCTTACCAAGTTGTTTAAAATTAATGCCAATAAAACTCAGACTGCGGGCCAACCGCGGTTCCATCATCACATAGCCATGAAATCGATTTGAATGAAAACCCATTGCCGCCGCCGACATATATAAACACACCGCAATATAGGGAAAACAACGTAACTCACTTTCCGAGTAAACTTTCTCGTTAAATGCACCGGTTGCGGCTCCTTTAAAATGATCTATTGCCCGCTTACGAAAGTTTTCAGGCACAGCCAGCCGGGAGATTTCACAGACACTTTCCCGCGGGAAATTCCAGGGAGCAAACTCTTCATCTTCAATGGCATGGGCACAGAACTTTTCAATTGGTAACGGCTCATCGTCTTTAGCGGAAGTGATTAAGCGGACCGTGCCTGCCAGGGCATCAGAATTAAGGTGCCTGATAAAGCAATGAATTGAACGGTCGTCAAACTCGTCGAACTCCTCATAGCCTTCTTTAATATCTTCAAAATGCAGCTCTTCACAATATACCTGATGCCGCAGCCGATAAACTTCATGACGAAGTGCTTCGGTGTTTGCAATTTGTGGCCGCAAATATTTGGAAAAATGGGCCGAAATGGTTTTAGCATCGTTGCTGGCCAGACCGGCCATTGCTTTTTTAACCATACCACCAATAATGGGTTTATCTGCCAGAGATTTAAGCCGTCTCATAGACCCCTCGTAAGCAATTTATCATAATCGCGCCGCTGCAATATTTGCCAGATCAGAAATTACAGTCATCATCGCTGAATCCTGTATTGGTCAAGTGTAGATGATCATCTCAGATTATTCTGTTTTCAGATTACCACTTAATTGGTTAATTCAAGACTCAATTGCCAAGTTATGCAAATAACTCAGCCAGTTTTACCGGAACGATATCATTTGCGGTTTGATAACCGATGTCATAAAGCCACTGTTTTTGCTGCAGTGTCATATCAAAATTTACAGATGAAATAACACCGGTATTGACGACAATGGTGTTGTGCCAATATTCTGCATGAACATACTCCCGTGATATCGCGTTCATAAAGGTTTGAATTAACATATAAATATATGAAAGCACCGGAAAGTAGCGACTGGCAACAATGGGTTTAGTACTGGCCTCACTTTTTAAACGGAAACAGACCAGAGGCAAGCCCTGCCCCGACCAGTCCCGATGTAATGCATCTTCCGACAAAATCACGCCGTCGGTCATCACATGATGTTTAAAGCGTTTAAAAGAAAAAAATAACGGTATCGACATCGAAAAGCGAATGGCCTGAGAAACCTTTAACTCAGGGGTAAGTTGCCGGTTAAATATTACCGGCCCACCACCCTGAATATCGGTTGCCAGCACGTGTAAATCTAACTGCAAATCGATAAAGCGCTTACCTTCAAGTATTTTATCAAGCCAGGATTCAAAAGCGTTTCCATCACTTAACCCGCCCAGCCGCACCAATTTTGTAATAGACAAACCACGAAACTGCCGAAAGTCGGTTTGTAGCGCCAATTCATGCATTTGCTGTAAGTTCCAGCCGGCGGCTAACAATGCAGCGACAATACTACCGCCTGACACACCGACAATATGATGGAAAGTAAGCCCTTGGTGCTGTAATGCTTTTAAAATACCAATATAACAAGATAGGCGGGTGCCGCCTCCGGATAATATGGGTACTATTTCCTTAGGCATCAGCAACCTTACCTGGTTAATTATAATTAATAACTCAGTATGGGTTAATATCGATAAGTTTCCAGCGCTTGCTAGAGCAATTTGTATACAAATACGCTAGTATGATCATGTTCACTATGGAAAGGGAAAGTACTATTGCTATGGTTAAGCATATTTGTTTTTTTGTCTTGTGCCTGTTTTTTATTCTACCAACTCATGCAACTGAACTTGTTGATACTCTTAAAAAAGTCAAACCATCTGTTGTCGCTATTGGCATCTCTAATCCGACAGGCTCTCCCCGAATACGGCTGATTGGCAGTGGGTTTGTGGTAAGCCCTGGTAACAGAATAGTGACCAACTATCACGTAATTGCTAATCCACTGGATGAAAGCAAGCTTGAACAATACGTTGTGCTGTCAGGCCATGGCACCGTGTTTAAAGTTCATCAGATAACCCAACAATCGCATGCCCCTGCCTATGATTTAGCGCTGTTAAGCATTAATGAGCAACTGCCAGCCTTAGCAGTAAGTAAGACCTCTTTAGTTGCCGAAGGTACTTCGATCGCCTTTACCGGCTTTCCGATTACCCAGGTTCTGGGCTTATATCCAGCAACACATACTGGTATTGTTGCTGCACAGACCCCTATCGCTATTCCGGTTGAGAGTGCCCGTGATTTAAAGCTCTCCATGCTCAAGCAACTGGACAAACCCTATCTGGTTTATCAGCTGGACGCCGTTGCATATCCCGGTAACAGTGGCAGCCCGTTGTACCGGCCTGACAACGGCGAAGTTATCGGTATTATTAATCAGGTGTACATTAAAACCAGCCGTGAGGCGGTGCTTAGCGATCCAAGTGGTATCAGTTACGCTATTCCCAGCCAGCATTTGCTTAACCTTATGCAGCAGTCAAACTAAACAGGCTTGCGTTTATGGATAATATTTTAAGCTTCGGTTTAGACAAAGCAGGGTTTGTCCTGGCGGCCGTCGCTTATTTATTTTTTTTCGGTTTGTTACTAACCACTAAGGTCAGTAACCTGCCTAAGTACCTGTTGCTAGCATTATCGTTTACCAGTTTTTGCTGGGCGGTGTTTTATAGTTGGACTTCGGCGCTGCCTTTCACTTCGCTTAGCTCGCATATCATTGAAAATACCAAAAATGTCATGCTGTTGTTGTTTCTGCTTGCAGCGCTTAGCAAGGCAAACAATAGCTTCAGTCAGTTTATTCGTCAGCCTCGTGTGTTTGGTTTACTTATTCTCTTTATCTGCTGGAGTGCCATTTCAGGCAGTTCGCTGCTAAGTGCCAGCAATGTATTCACCGGTAACCTGGCAATATGTATTTTGCAGCTCGCACTGCTGGAAGCTTTATACCGACGCTCAGGTGAGGCAAAATGGCAATATAAACCACTGGTTCTGGCCCTGACTATTACTACCTTGTACGATTTTGCCCTGCTGGCAGAATCGGCCCTGTTTGGCCGGATTGATGATCAAATCTGGTTCGCCCGCGGTTTTGTCTATGCGGCCATGCTGCCGTTTATGATCATTGCGGTGCGGCGAATTAAGGCCTGGGGCATCAACGTTTACATTTCACGGGATATCGTGCTGCAAAGCTCGCTGGTATTGGGGGCCGGCGTATATCTTTGCCTGTTGGCCATTACCGGCTTTTACATTCGGTATTTTGGTGGTAATTGGTCAAATTTAATTCAGGCCACGTTTGTTATCCTGGGCATAGCCACTCTGATATTTTTAATGTTGTCAGGAACGCTCAGAAGAAAGCTAAAGGTATTTATCGAAAAGCATTTTTTTGCCAATAAGTTTGATTACCGGGAAAAATGGCTGCTGCTGACCCGATCTTTGCAGAAAATAGATATAACCGGCCCGGAAGACCATTATAAAAGTTTATTACAGGCATGGCTAAATAGCGTTAGCTACAGCAGGGGCGCTATTATCCGTTTTAAGGGCAATGACATGGTTACCCTGGCACTGCAACAACGGCCTGAATTAAACAGCGATGAGCAGCAGCTGCTTGCTGCCTACCGACACAATTTCAGTAATCGCAACTGGCTGGTTGATTTAACCGATAAAAGTGATCCCTTTGTCCAGAACGCCATTGCAGATAAAGTTCTGGATATTCAACTTATTATTCCCATTCAAACCAAAGGTTCATTATGGGGCGTATGCGTGATGAATGCGCCTGCCGTCAATAAACTCAGCTTAAATTGGGAATTAAGAGACTTTCTGACCTTGGTCTCTGAGCAAATATCCAGTCAGCTACTGCTAATGCAAGCCAGTCAGACTTTAAGTGAAAATGCCCAGTTTATTGCCTTTAGCAGAATGTCAGCTTTTGTGGTGCATGATTTAAAAAACGTTAAAGCGCAAATCGATCTTATTCTGAAAAATGCTGCAAAACACCGGAATAACCCGGAGTTTGTAGATGACAGTTTCAGCACCCTGGCTGCGATGCAGCAACGCTTGCAAAATATGTTAAGCCAACTGACAAACAAGAGAGCCGACCAGCAAACTAATACCCTTGTCTCCGTAGGCAGGTTGGTACAAGATGTGATTGACAATCGCTGCGCAATAAGAAAACCCGTCCCTACCCTATTTATAGAACAGGATTGCACGGTTTATATCGATAAAGATCGCTTTAGCAGTGTGTTGTTTCATCTTATCGATAATGCCCAACATGCCACTGATTTGCAGGGTACAGTGACGGTATCGGTAAAAGAAGTTTGCGACCAACTGCAATTATCTATTGTTGATACTGGTTGTGGAATGACGGAATCTTTTATCCGGAACAGGTTATTTAAGGCGTTTGATTCAACCAAAGGTAACGCCGGAATGGGCATAGGCGCTCATGACGCTTTGAGTTTTGTAGAGCAACAAGGTGGCCAGCTAACTGTCAGTAGCAAGCCTGGCCAGGGCACTACGTTTATGCTGCTATTACCGTTAAACTCTGCGGTAAGTTTAGCTGAGCATCCAGAAAAAATCATACAAGGAATGTGATATGAAAACTGTACTGGTCGTCGAAGACGATATTGGTATTCAGAAGCAACTAAAATGGAGCCTGAGTGATTACGAGATAGTATTTGCGGATGATAAAGCAAATGCTTTAACCCAGTTACGACGCTACGAACCCGCTGTTGTCACCCTTGATTTAGGTTTACCGCCCGATCCTGCCAATGCTTCAGAGGGTCTGGCCTGTCTGGCTGAGATTCTGGCTATTCAGCCAGACTGCAAGGTGATTGTTCTTACCGGTAATACCGACAACGAACATGCTCTTAAAGCCGTCGCGCTGGGAGCATACGATTATTACCAGAAACCGATTGATGCAGATGTTTTAAATATCATTATCCAGCGCGCTTTTAAGCTTACCGAGCTGGAACAGGAAAACCGTGCCTTAAAAGCCAGTGATAGCTCACAGTTAGACATTATCGGTAATAGCGAGGCTATGATTAAAGCATGCCGGACTGTCGAAAAAATAGCACCCACTGAAATTACCACTTTATTGCTTGGCGAGAGTGGCACCGGTAAAGAAGTGTTCGCCCGGGCCATTCACAAACAAAGCGAACGAGCCAAAAAACCTTTTGTCGCAATAAACTGTGCTTCAATTCCGGAAAACCTGTTGGAAAGTGAGCTTTTTGGCTATGAAAAAGGTGCCTTTACCGGAGCCAATAAAACCACGTTAGGAAAAATTGAATGCGCCAATGGTGGCACCTTACTGTTGGATGAAATTGGCGATATGCCATTAAGTTTACAAGCGAAAATGCTACGGTTTCTACAAGAACGGGTTATTGAACGCATTGGTGGTCGCCAGGAAATTGAAGCCGATGTGCGGGTAATTTGCGCAACCCACCGTAATCTGGCAGAGATGGTCGCCGCACAGACGTTTCGGGAAGACTTGTATTACCGGATCAGCGAAATCACGCTGACTATCCCACCACTTCGAGACCGGGGCCACGACATTATTATTATCGCCAAAGCATTGTTGCATAAATTTAATCAGGAATACCGCTCGCAAGTTAATGGCTTTACCGACAATGCCATTCAGGCCATGTTACATCACGGCTGGCCTGGTAATATCCGCGAGTTACAAAACAAGCTTAAGTCTGCAGTCATTCTTACTGATAATAAACTGATTGATGCACCTGATCTTGGCCTTAATACCAACCATCACGATAAAGTTGATACGTTGAGAAAAGTCAGAGAGCAAGCTGAAACACAGGCGGTTCGCCATGCCTACGCTGTAGCCAACACTAATTTATCTAAAACAGCAGATTTACTTGGTATTACCCGACCTACATTGTATGCCCTGATCGATAAATACCGATTACACGACTTAAAAAATTCTGATCACGAGCATTAAACCACACTTGATTAATATTGCATTTAACCTGAATGCACTAAGCCTGGTGCAGAGATACAAAAAAGCCCGCAAAATGCGGGCTTTTTTACAAGTGCCAGTATTAAAGGCTGATACCTTTAGTTTTAGCACGATCTTTGATATAAGAATCCCAACTACGCACCTGACGTGAGGTTGAAGGATCTTTTTTCGCATCCTGTAGCGCCGCGTAAGCTTCTTTCAGTTTACCCTGATAGAAATACGCTTCCAGAATGTTCAGATGAACACTACCTTCGCTATCCACGTTTCTGCTTAATGCAGCGTTAAACGCCGTAATAGCTTCTGGATAGCGCTGCACAGACATCAATGCCATGCCCTGCCGACGATAGGCATCTGCCTCGTTAGTCAGTTTTGCCAGCTCACCATAATACTCAGCTGCTTTGTCATACTCACGGGCTGCCTGATAATTTGAAGCAATAGCCGCTAACATGGTCTTATCTTTCTTGATCTTACCACTCTTAACGTACTTCTCATAAACAGAGGCCGCTTTGTAAGGAATATTATTATTCGCATACATCTGGCCTAGCGCCTTAAACTCAGACTCTTTTTCAAGATATCCTTGCATGTGCGCTAACTGAAATGCACTTAGCGATTTGCCGTAGTCTTCAACCAGGGTATAAAAGTTACCCAGATAAACCCAGTACGTTTTTTCCTCAGGAAACAACTGCACCATCGTTTCTACGGTAGCAACCGTCTCCGGGTAACGTTTCAGCTCGTAATAAGAACCCATTTTCATTAAATAGTGGTTCTTATTCGGCTCTTCAGAGAAGCGTATTGCATTATCCGCTGCCGGAAGAGCTTGCTGAAAATCACCTAATTGATAATAAGCCTGCGCGATGCGGAAATAGACATCTGGATTATTTTCACCGGTAAAACGCATCCAGCGACGATAACTGTCAATTGCCACTTTAAATTTACTTTCCTGAATTTGTAAATCAGCAAGTAATTTCAGCGCAGCTGACTGGTCACTAAAACCCAGAACATCTGGTTTTACTGCCAAATCGAGATACTTTATCGCTTGAGGTATGTCTTTAAACGCGTAGATGTTTCCTAAAAAACGATTAAGAAATGCTTTATCGAATTCACCGCTTGGATCAGCATCCAGCAACACTGCTATTGCTTCATCCAGCTTTTCTTCGTTGTAAAGCTCCAGCGCTTTGGTAATTGTCCGCCCAACCCGTTCGCCGGGTAACTGGGTTTTAGCGTTTTTACGCTCTTCAATACGCTCCCGGTCTGCAGCGCTTAAATCCTGCGCCGATACCGGAAGTGTAAATATGCTGAAGCTCGCAGCTAACACTAAACTGGAAGTTAATAACGTTAATTTGTTCATAGTTAACCTCCCGCCATGTCAAGGGTAAAGTCTAGCTGTACCTGCTGACCTGGCTGTTGCATTGGTTTACCGTCAACAACTTTCGGACTGTACTTCCAACGGCGTAGTGCCCGAATCGCTTCGCGGTCAAAAACCCGACGCGGTTCTGCTTCGATAACTTCTACGTTATCAACACTGCCATCTTCCATAATAGTAAAACTTAACCGAACCCAGCCTTGCAAACCGTCACGGGCGGCCTGAACCGGATAACGAGGTTCAATCCGTACTATCGGGGTCGCATCGCCATCACGTAACAATGAACCAGGGTTATTTAAGCCAACCGTCGCGCCTAAATCCATACCCGGCATATTAAATCCAACCGCACCTGCGGTATTAGTCTGCTCAGGCTCTGGCTGTGGCGTTTTTGGCGGCTCAGCCGGTGGCGGTGGTGGTGGTGGCGGTGGAGGCCGCCGCACCTGTGTATCTGAATCAGGCGGCGTAGTGTTGATTTCAACAACAATACGCTCTTGCTCAGGCGCCCGACGTTTGTCGCTGTTTTGAATCAACAGCGCCATGATCAGAAACAACAGAAACGTTACCACTGCACCGATAATTAACGATGTTAGGAAACGCATCATAACTAGTTTTTCTCCCCGGCAATGGTAATTATAAGCGACTGATCAGCAGCTTTAACCTGATCCATTACTTCCATTACCACACCGTGCTTAGCGCCTACATCAGCCTGCAGAATAATAGTATCTGTCGGTGACTCAGCTCTTAAACGCTCAATGTTGGCAGAAACCCGCTCAATATCTACCATCCGCTTGTCCATCCATACTTCACCATTCTCACGAATCGCGATAAAGATAGTAGCTGACGGCTTCTGCTGGGCCTGGGTTGCTTCCGGCTTGTTTACATCAATACCGGCTTCTTTGACGAAAGAAGTAGTAACGATGAAGAATATCAACATAATGAAAACGATATCCATCATCGGCGTGATGTCGATTGCCGCTTCCTCGTCTTCACGAATACGTTTACGTGCCATAAAATTCTCTCTTAATGATGCGGTAAGCTGTCAACGAGATCTGCTTTTTCCCGTTTCACTTTCACTTCCAGCCGCGAACTGAAAAACAATCCTGATAACGCTGCAACCATACCCGCCATTGTCGGAATTGTTGCCATCGAGATTCCGGCTGCCATGGTACGGGGGTTACCTGTACCTTGGGTCGCCATAATATCGAACACTGCTATCATGCCGGTTACTGTGCCAAGTAAACCAACCAATGGACACATTGCAACCAAAGTTTTAATCAGTAACATCCGCTGATCAAGGTCATTTGTCGCTTCAGAAATCCAAGTATCACGGATTTTATGGGCATACCAGGAAGTGGTATCTGCTCTGGCATCCCATCGGGTAATAATATCCTTTTTAATCTTAGGAAATATTGCCGACACGTACCAGTAGCGCTCTAACATCAAAAACCACATGATGAAGAGAACCACGGCAACAACGTAAAGTACGTTGCCACCGGTATGAATAAAATCCTGTACCGATTCCCACAGCCCTACTAGCTGGGTCATCATTAGGCGTTCTCCTTCTCCGCATGAGCAGCAACAATACCTGCGCTTTGCTCATCTAACACGTGTAAGATAGATTTCGCTTTGGCTTGTACAATGCTGTGTACAAACAATAAAGGTAAAGCAGCAATCAGACCCAGAGCGGTGGTTACCAACGCCAGAGAGATTGAACCTGCCATCAGTTTCGGGTCACCGGTTCCGTACAGGGTAATTTGCTGGAATGTCAGGATCATACCGATAACGGTACCTAACAGACCCATCAACGGCGCTACTGCAGCAAATAACTTAATTAAACCAATACCACGGTCAATGCTTGGTGTTTCACGAAGAATTGCTTCATCCAGTTTCAGTTCAAGGTTTTCAACATCAGCAGAGCGGTTCTGGTGATATACATTCAGAATACGGCCCAGTGGGTTGCTGTCTGAAGGGTTAGCCAGGTTTTTCAGCTGTGAACGCATTTTGCCACCTACCATGGTTAATACCAGGAAGCGCTCAAGTGCGATCAGTAAGCCGATGAACAGCAATACTGTGATCAGGTAACCAACAGTGCCACCCTGGTGGTAGTATTCCATCAGTGTGCTACGTTGCTGGTTCAAACGCAGTAAGCTGTTGCCTTTAGTCGGGTCAACATACAAACCGGCTAACTCACCTTCTGCAGTATTATGATATTCAGCAACAGAGTTATGAATTTTAGACTGTGGCTGACGGCCCAGAGGTTGGATCTGGTCAGTATCAACGTTACGAATTAAATACTCGTCGTCAGTTGTCAGGTGGAAAGAACCGAACCGGGTAACCCGCTCAGTTGAACTGCCGCCATCTAATTTAACCACTTCAGCATCAAACTTAGCGATTTTTGCTGATTCAGTCATTTCAGTCAGCATAGCAACCCACAGATCTTCCATCTGGTTCAGTGTTGGTAGCTCAGTTGCTGCAGCGATAGCGCGCAATGGCTCTTCACGACCAGGATACTGGGCGCTGATCAGAGAACTGGTAATAACACCAATGGTCTGGTTAGCCGCTTGACGAACAACACCAAATACCTCACCCATAGTACCCTGAGCACTTTCCAGCTCCTGGATTTTCTGGGCGATTAAGATGTCATTCTCTGAATACGCTTTAGCAAGACGCTTACCGCGTGCTTCTTCATCAGCAAACTGCTTTTTCGCTGTATTCAATAAGGCTTGCTTATCAGCACGCTCAGCCAAAAACGCACGCTCGCGTTCCTGGTTCATCCGGCCTTCAACAGCCCGCTCTTTTTTGATCTGCTCTAAAAGCTGGTCAAGCTGAGCAGTATTTGCCGCAGCGTTAAATGCTACAGATGCCGATAAAGTGACGGCAGCAGCAACAACTAAAGTTTTAATAGCCTTTCTCATTTATTCTTACTCCGCTGCGAAAAGTGGTACACGGTCCATATCAGGGGTCGCTTCACGACGCGACATCTTGATAAGGTTAGTGATTGAATTCATGTATGAATCAGGTAGCTTTTCCCAGCTTTTTGTTTCTTTGTTGTAAGCCCAGGCTGCGTTGCCGTCTAAAGACTGCGCTGCTAAAGCGAGGCGGCCAACACTTAAATAATCAACAGTAATATCCTGGCCTTCAAAATTCAGAGTACCCTGGAAAGCTGCCATTTCAGAGCCGTAGCCCATTTCGATGCTGTAAGCTTCCAGGATCTGACGGTATTGCTCTGAACGTTGTACGTCAGAACGCTCCATCAACTCACGTAGTTTTTCTACGCGCTCCAGACGGCGTTCAGTACGCAGCGGAATATCGGCGTTAACAAACTGTTCTAACGCATCAATCATCCGGAACATCAGCGGTACAGTGCCTTTGTTGGTGTTCTCGAGATCATCCATCTGACGTTGCAGAGAGTTGATCTGGCGCTGTTGGTCGTTAACCAGCGTTTGCAAAAAGTCGTTGTAAACTTTTAAATTTTCGGTTTGCACCACAACCACACGATACTCACCCAATAGTTCCTGAGTTTGCTCGTATATCGTGTTTATTTTTTCCTGAGACTGCAAAGCAGCACGTTGGATCTGGCTGTTAGCCTGGTGAAGATCTTTTAAGTCTGTTGCAGCGGCTGAGCCGGCAAAAGCTAAGCTGCCAGCTAACGCTGAGGCAACAAGACTCTTTTGAATTTTTTTGTTAAACATAGTTCCCAACCAATTATTGCTGATTAACGTAACCTGATTAGTGTAAGAGCTTATGCTGAAATTCAGTTACAAAATTCAGATACAATAAGCCCTCGGTTAGAGGGTAAACCGTCCGCATCATTGCAGTTAAAACGCAGGTTGTCAACAGCATGCAGCTGCCTGAACCTAACGTTTACCACGATGATCCGGACGGTTTCTCACCCATTTTATGTGCCATTAAATCGGTCTTTCTGAAAATTTAATGAAACATTAAATTTATTGCTTATTTTATATTCGGTGTCAATTTACCTGCGGTATAGAGGTCGACCATAGCATCAAGTGACAATGCTTTAATTTTGCTACCATTTCCGGCACATCCGAAGGCTTCATAGCGCGCAATACAAATATCTGCCATGGCTTTTACCGAAGCCTGCAAATACTTCCGTGGATCAAACTCCGCCGGATGCTGCGCCAGGTAGCGGCGAATCGCGCCGGTAGAGGCTAATCTTAAGTCAGTATCAATATTAATTTTACGCACGCCAAACTTAATACCCTGCTGTATTTGAGCTACAGGAACACCATAAGTTTCCGGGATTTTTCCACCATACTCGTTTATCACTTCCAGCCAGTCTTGCGGCACTGATGATGAACCATGCATAACCAGATGGGTATCCGGGATCCGTTGATGGATAGCTTTAATCCGATCAATTGCCAGAATATCATCTGTAGGTGGCCGGCTGAATTTATAGGCTCCGTGCGATGTGCCGCAGGCAATTGCCAACGCATCTACCTGTGTTTCGCGTACAAACTGAGCCGCTTCTTCCGGATCCGTCAGCATCTGGTCATGGGTTAATACGCAATCCGCCCCAATACCATCTTCCTCTCCGGCCTCACCGGTTTCCAGTGAGCCAAGGCAACCTAACTCACCTTCAACTGATACACCACAAGCGTGCGCTATTTCCACAACCTTGCGCGTAACATTTACATTGTAGGCATAATCCATCGGTGTCTTACCATCTTCACCCAATGAACCATCCATCATCACTGACGAAAACCCCAGCTGAATGGAACGCTGGCACACCGCCAGTGAGGTGCCATGATCCTGATGCATTACCACCGGTACATGCGGAAACTCCTCCACCGCTGCCAGGATCAGGTGCCGTAAAAACGGGGCTCCTGCATATTTACGTGCGCCAGCAGAAGCTTGCACAATCACCGGGCTGTCCGTTTTATCCGCGGCCAGCATAATGGCGCGCATTTGTTCCAGGTTGTTTACATTAAATGCCGGAATGCCGTAGCCTACTTCGGCGGCGTGATCGAGCATTTGCCGTAATGATATCAGTGCCATGAAAGCCTCTCTTTTATACTAAAGTACAGTTCGTAATAACATCGTGTTATGTAGGTAAAATGTCGTGCTTATTTTATTATGAATTCTTCATGAGATTACATTTAATGCTTTTCGCTGGCGCGTTGCTCCAGTATAGCGACTGCCGGTAAGGTTTTGCCTTCTAAAAACTCTAAAAATGCGCCTCCGCCGGTAGAAATATAAGACACATCATCAGCAATGCCATATTTATCAATAGCGGCCAGCGTATCACCGCCACCGGCAATTGAAAATGCGTCACTGCTGGCAATCGCTTCAGCCACGGCTTTGGTTCCGGCCGCAAACTGCTCAAATTCAAATACGCCTACCGGGCCGTTCCAGACAATAGTGCCGGCTTTTTTAAGAATATCAGTTAACTGGCCGATGGTAGCCGGGCCAACATCAAAAATCATTTCGGTACTGGCGACATCAGACGCCAGCTTTAAACTGGCTGCCGTTTGCTCGCTAAACTCCTGACCTACCACCACATCGGTTGGTACCGGTATGATGGCACCGCGGGCTTTAGCTTGCTCGATTAGCCGCTTTGCTTCGGGAATCAAATCGGGTTCATACAATGATTTACCAACATTATTGCCCTCGGCGGCAATAAAGGTATTCGCGATACCGCCACCAACAATAAGTTGATCAACCAGCCCTGACAAGGACTCCAGCACCGTCAGTTTGGTAGAAACTTTTGAACCACCAACGATGGCTACCAAAGGCCGTTTCGGGTTCTTTAACGCCGCCCCTAGGGCATCTAGCTCTGCCACCAGCAACGGACCGGCACAAGCCACGGGTGCAAATTTGGCCACGCCATGAGTAGAGGCTTGCGCCCGGTGAGCCGTGCCAAAGGCATCCATCACAAATACATCACACAATGCAGCCAGCTGCTTTGCAAGCTGGTCATCGTTTTTGGCTTCACCTATGTTAAAGCGGACATTTTCAAACACCACCACTTCAGCCGTGTTTGCCTCCACTCCCTGCAAATAGTCACTGGCCAATTTGACCGGAACCTGCAACGCTTCAGCCAGATAATCCACTACCGGCTGCAACGACGCTTCTTTCGTAAATGTACCTTCTTCCGGCCGACCTAAATGCGACATCACCATCACCCGGGCACCTTGATCAAGAGCCAGTTTTAACGTAGGAATGGCTGCTTTTAAGCGGGCATCAGAGGTTACTTTACCGTCTTTTACCGGCACATTTAAATCTTCCCGAATTAAAACCCGCTTTCCAGCTAAATCCAGATCGCTCATCCGAATAACGCTCATATTTCGCTCCTTGTCTTTAAATTTTTTGCAGCATAGCTCGCGCTGTATCAAGCATCCTGTTGGCAAAGCCCCATTCGTTATCACACCATACCAGGCATTTAACCAGGCGTTTATGGCTAACCCGGGTCTGGGAGCCATCAACAATGCAGGAATGCGGGTTATGATTAAAATCAACTGACACTAATGGTTCTTCAGTATAATCGAGAATGCCAGCAAGGCTGGCCAAACCGGCTTGTTGCAGTGCCGAATTTACTCTGGCGATACTCACATCCTGATGCAAGGTAACGCTTAAGTCCATTGCCGTAACGTTGACCGTAGGCACCCGCACGGCAATTGCTTCAAAGCGGCCGGCAAATTTTGGCAAAATGCGCTCAATGCCAAGTGCCAGTTTTGTATCAACCGGAATAATAGATTGACTGGCCGCCCGGGTACGGCGTAAATCGGGATGATATGCATCAATTACCTGCTGGTCATGCATCGATGCGTGAATAGTCGTTATTGTACCGCTTTCCACCCCAAAATGCTGATCCAGCACTTGAATAACCGGAACGATACAGTTGGTGGTGCAGGAACCAGCCGAAACAACCGTCATTTCCTGGCGTAGCAAATGCTGGTTAATGCCATAAATAATAGTGGCATCAATATCGGTATCTGCCGGATGAGAAAACAGCACTTTTTTCGCCCCGGCCGTCAAATGCCAGCTGGCGTGCTCCCGGCTATGAAATACTCCGGTGCATTCCAGCACAATATCAACGTTAAGTTCTGTCCAGGGCAATTCCAGCGGATCGGCTTTACTATATAAGTTAATCTTGTCGCCAGCGACCCGAATACCACCTTCAAAAGATTCCACTTTACTGCCGAAACGGCCGTGCGATGTATCGTATTTTAGCAGGTGCGCTACGCCTTTAGCATCGGCCAGTTCGTTAATAGCAACAACTTGTAGCTGCTGTTGCCAACCATTTTCATAAATAGCCCGCAAAATATTGCGGCCAATCCGGCCGAAGCCATTAATTGCCAGTTTAATTGCCATATCACCACATAAAAGTGGGACCGCAAAGCGGCCCCGGAGTTGAATTAATGCTAACGGTTAACCGTTAAGCTGGTTGGTTGCGGCATCCACTATCGCATCGACGGTAATACCAAAATGCTTAAACAGCTGCTCGGCTGGCGCGGACTCTCCAAAGCTGGTCATACCGATCACATCCCCTGCTAAACCCACATATTTGTACCAGCTGTCGACAATGCCAGCTTCTACCGCAATGCGTTTGGTTACCGCTGCCGGTAATACCGCTTCACGATAAGCCGCATCCTGGGCGTCAAACACATCGGTCGATGGCATAGATACCACCCGTATCTGCCTGCCCTGGCCGTTCAGGGTTTTGGCCGCTTGCACTGCCAGCTCAACCTCTGAACCGGTGGCAATAATAACCAGCTCCGGGCGTTGCTCGCTGTCCAGCAACACATAGCCACCGCGTTTAATATTATTTACTGTTGCCGCATCACGCGGTTGTTGCACCAGGTTCTGCCGGCTGAAAATCAAGGTCGTCGGCCCGTCAGTGCGCTCAATTGCAGCCTGCCAGGCTACTGCTGATTCTACCTGGTCACAGGGGCGCCAGTTCATCAGATTTGGGGTGGCACGCAAACTGATCAGTTGCTCTACCGGCTGGTGGGTTGGGCCATCTTCGCCCAAACCAATTGAGTCGTGAGTATAAACAAAGATTACCCGCTGCTTCATTAGTGCAGCCATCCGTACCGCATTGCGGGCGTATTCCATAAACATTAAAAAGGTCGCGCCGTAAGGTACAAAGCCACCGTGCAAGGCAATGCCATTCATCATCGCCGACATGCCAAACTCACGTACACCATAGTATATATAGTTGCCGCTGGCGTCTTCTGCAGTCAGTGGTTTTGAACCCTGCCAGATGGTCAGGTTAGAACCGGCTAAATCCGCCGAGCCGCCCATCATTTCCGGCAACAACGGGCCAAACGCATTTAAGGCGTTTTGTGATGCTTTACGACTGGCAATAGTAGCGGGGTTAGCTTGCAGCTTTTCAATATAGGCTTGCGATTGTTCTGCCCAGTTAGCGGGCAATTCGCCCGCGGTGCGACGTTTAAACTCGGCAGCTAACTGAGGATGCGCCTGCTGATAAGCGGCAAACAAGCTATTCCATTGTTTTTCTGCCGCAGCACCTTTTTCGTTGGCGTTCCACAGGGCGTAAATATCTTCGGGTATGTCAAAGGCGGCATGTGGCCACTGCAGAAAGTTGCGCGACGCAACAATTTCATCTTCCCCTAACGGTGCACCATGGCTGTCATGACTGCCGCCTTTATTCGGCGAGCCATAGCCAATTACCGTTTTACAGCAAATAAGGGTGGGTTTGTCTGTCTGAGCCTGCGCTTGAGCAATTGCCGTGTTTACGGCGTCACTGTTATGGCCATCTACATTAGCAATAACGTGCCAGCCATAGGCTGCAAAACGGGCCGGCGTGTCATCGGTAAACCAACCCTCAACGTGACCATCAATTGAAATGCCGTTGTCATCCCAAAAGGCAATCAGTTTATTCAGGCCCAAGGTGCCGGCAATAGAACAGGCCTCATGAGAAATACCTTCCATCAAACAGCCATCACCTAAAAATACATAGGTGTGGTGATCAACCACCGCAAAATCCGGCTGATTAAACTGAGCCGCTAATGCTTTTTCAGCCAGGGCCATGCCTACTGCATTAGTAAGGCCCTGGCCCAACGGGCCGGTAGTGGTTTCGACACCCGGCGCATAACCATATTCGGGGTGGCCTGGGGTTCTGGAATGCAACTGCCGAAATTGCTTTAAATCGTCAATGGTTAAATCATAACCACTAAGATGCAACAAAGAGTACAGTAGCATCGAACCATGGCCATTAGATAAAATGAACCGATCCCGGTCTGCCCATGCCGGATTAGCCGGATTATGCTTCAGGTAATCCCGCCAAAGTACTTCAGCAATATCTGCCATGCCCATAGGCGCGCCAGGGTGGCCTGATTTTGCTTTTTGAACTGCATCCATACTTAAGGCACGGATGGCATTGGCGAGTTGTTTACGAGATGGCATTGTAGCTCCTGCTAGTGGCTTTAATGGGGACGACATAAAACTTGGGCCTTATTTTCACTTACTGTTGTCCAGATGGCAAATGATAATCCTTAGCAACCAATATTTTCCTGTCGCAAGTGATCGCGCTGTTAACTTTACCGTAAACTTTGGCATTAAAGACGTCTGGGCGTCAAATATTACTAGCCAAGACCGGCCTGTTTTACTAAAATAAGCGGCTATTTTTCTGGTGGTGATAATAAGGCTGTGTTCTTAGCCCTATCTAGCAATGCTGATTAAACAGTATTGCGGCCCCAGCGTGATGAATTAACCAACTTTGGTGGAATACAACAGATGGCACAACATATTTTTACTTCTGAGTCGGTATCTGAAGGACATCCGGACAAAATCGCCGATCAAATCTCCGATGCAGTATTAGATGCAATTTTAGAACAAGACCCGAAAGCCCGTGTCGCCTGCGAAACCTTTGTTAAAACAGGCATGGTACTGGTAGGTGGCGAAATTACCACCACGGCCTGGGTTGATATTGAAGAACTAACCCGTAAAACCGTTCGTGAAATTGGTTACACCCATTCTGACATGGGTTTTGACGCCGATTCCTGCGCGGTGCTCAATGCCATTGGTAAACAATCACCTGACATCAACCAGGGTGTCGATAAAACCGACCCGCGCGAGCAAGGTGCAGGTGATCAGGGGTTAATGTTTGGTTACGCCAGTAACGAGACAGACGTTTTAATGCCAGCCCCGGTTACCTATGCGCACCGCTTAATGCAGCGCCAGGCTCAGGTTCGCAAAGACGGTACCCTGCCCTGGTTACGGCCGGATGCCAAGTCACAATTAAGCTTTATTTATGAAGATGGTAAGCCGGTGGGTATCGATGCAGTGGTGTTATCTACCCAGCACTGTGACACCATCAGCACCGAGAACTTACGTGAAGCCGTTATGGAAACCATTATCAAGCCGGTACTGCCTGCTGAATGGTTAACCAGCAACACCAAATATTTTATTAACCCAACCGGCCGTTTTGTGATTGGCGGCCCAATGGGCGACTGCGGCCTGACCGGTCGTAAAATTATCGTTGATACCTACGGCGGTATGGCCCGCCATGGGGGTGGTGCTTTCTCTGGTAAAGACCCATCTAAAGTAGACCGCTCTGCCGCTTATGCCGCTCGCTATGTTGCTAAAAATATCGTGGCCGCCGGCCTGGCTGACCGCTGCGAACTGCAGGTATCTTATGCCATTGGTGTTGCCGAGCCTACGTCTATCAGCCTGGAAACCTTTGGTACCAGCAAGCTGTCTGAAGAGCAGCTCATCAAGTTGGTGCGTGAGCACTTCGACCTGCGCCCGCATGGCCTGATTGCCATGCTGGATCTGGAGCGGCCAATTTACGGCGCTACCGCGGCTTACGGCCACTTTGGCCGCAGCGAGTTCCCGTGGGAGCAAACCGACAAAGCCGATTTACTGCGCCAGTATGCAAAGTAAGGGTAGCTTGTAAGTGTACCCTATAGCGTGAAGTGTGTGCTCATGAGCATGTGCCAACACGGCAGGTAAAAGGAGAGCTTCGGCTCTCCTTTTCTGTTTTTATTGGCGATTCGGCTTATTTTTCACTTACCAATACTGGTGTTTTGTGTATGATAAAGGCGTTTTACCTTCCAGGGTTAAGCTGCAAGCGATAGCAGCTAACAAATAAAAAGATAAGAAAGATAATAAGGTCAAAGGAAATATTATGTCTGAGCAAACTGCTGCCGTAAAAACCGGTTGGCTGAACCGTGCGCTAAACGGTATTGAAGTTGTCGGTAATAAACTACCCGATCCGGCGGTATTATTCGGAATATTGATGGTTGTGGTATGGGTCGCCTCCTGGCTGCTGTCCGGCGTGTCATTTAACGAGGTTGATCCCCGTACCGGCGAAGCAATTTTAGTTAATAACCTGCTGCAAGCCGATTCACTGGCTACCTTTATGTCCAAAATGGTCAATACCTTCGTGACTTTCCCGCCGCTGGGCGTAGTACTGGTTGCTATGCTTGGCCTGGGGGTTGCAGAATATACCGGTTTTATTAATGCCGGTCTGCGTTCTATTCTCAGTCTCACCCCCAAAATGCTGTTGACACCAGTGTTAGTGTTTGTAGGTGTGGTCAGCCATATGGCGGTAGATGCGGGTTATGTGTTGGTTATCCCGCTGGGCGCGGTAATTTTTTATGCAGCAGGCCGCCATCCACTGGCAGGTATTGCAGCAGCCTTTGTTGGCGTGTCAGGTGGCTTCTCGGCTACGGTACTGCCATCAAGCCTGGATCCGTTACTGTCGGGTCTTACTCAGGTTTCAGCGCGTTTATCCGCCGATCCGGCAGCCGCCGAAATGTTTATCAGTCCGATGAACAATTACTATTTCACCACGGCTTCTACCGTGTTAGTCGTGCTGATTGGCTGGGTATTAACAGACAAATTTATTGAGCCCAGACTAAAGTCAACGCCAGTTGATGGTGATCCGGCTGATATGCCGAAGATGGACGACCTTAAGCCGAACGAGCGTAAAGGTTTACGCTGGGCCAGTTTATCTATGCTGTTAAGTATTGTCGTGCTTGTATTATCTACCTTACCTGAAACCTCTGCCTGGCGTGCCCCGGCAGGTACAGAGCTTGCTGAGGGTCAAAGTAATCTGCTGGTGTTTGCCGCGCCATTAATGCAATCTATCGTCAGTATCATTTTCATCTTCTTCCTGATCCCGGGTATCGTTTATGGCTATGTTTCCGGCACGGCCAATAACCATCGCGAAATCATCAAAGGCATGAGCAAAGCGATGAGCGGTATGGGCTATTATATCGTTATGGCATTTTTCTGTGCTCAGTTTATTTATGCTTTTGGTCAGTCAAACCTTGGCGCGTTACTCGCGATAAAAGGCGCTAACTGGTTACAGGAAATGGCGTTCCCGATGGGCTTTACCCTGATTGGCATTGTATTTTTATCCGGATTTGTCAATTTAGTGGTCGGCTCCGCTTCGGCCAAATGGGCACTAATTGGTGCCGTTATGGTACCGATGCTGATGGAGCTTGGCGTATCACCTGATTTAACTCAGGCGGCTTACCGGGTAGGCGATTCTTCTACCAATATTATTACTCCACTGCTGCCCTACTTTCCGTTGGTCGTGGTGTTTTGTCAGAAATATGTCAAATCTACCGGTATTGGTACCTTAATTGCGCTAATGCTACCTTACTCAATTGCCATGCTTATTCTCTGGACCTGCTTCCTGCTTGGTTTCTGGGCACTGGATTTACCACTGGGTATTGGCGCAAGCTACACTTTCCCGGCTACCGGCCAGTAATAGCTGCAGTAATCGTTATACTAAAACCGCTGCCATTGCAGCGGTTTTTTATTCTGAAAATACGTTATCCCTGCTACCATTAACCACTTTATTCCCCGGAAAATGAAATATGCGTATTCCACGTATTTATACGCCACAGGCTCTTACGGTAAATAAGCCATTGCAACTTGACGAAGAAGCCGCCAATCATGTGGGCCGGGTGCTGCGGATGCAGCCAGGGCAGGCATTACAATTGTTTAATGGCGACGGCATTAACTACGCCGCGACAATCGCTGATGTCAGCAAAAAACAGCTAATGGTAATCATTAGCCAGGCTCAGCCAAACCCGGTAGAGTCACCACTGCGTATTCATTTAGGCCAGGCCATTTCACGTGGCGACAGAATGGATTTTGCTATCCAAAAAGCGGTGGAGTTGGGGGTAACTGAAATCACCCCACTGTTTACCGAGCGTTGCGGGGTAAAACTTGACGGCGACAGACTAGCAAAACGAAATGAGCAATGGCAAAAAATTGCCATTAGCGCCTGCGAGCAAAGTGGTCGCAGTGTGGTACCACAGGTTAATCCGGCCATTCAGTTAGACTTGTGGTTGTTACAAGCAACAAATTCATTGCAGCTGACCTTGGATCCGCGGGCCAGCGCCACCATTAAAACCTTAAGCGCCAGTCAGGATATCCGGTTGGTAATTGGTCCGGAAGGCGGCTTTACCGACAGTGAAGTTAGCGCTACCAGCCAGGCCGGCTTTACCGGCATCCAGCTTGGCCCAAGAGTGTTACGCACGGAAACCGCAGCACTGACGGCAATAAGTGCTTTACAACTGCAATTTGGCGATCTCGCCTGAGGCTTCTATGACAGCAATTAAATTGGGGGTTGTAATGGACCCCATCAGCCAGATCAATATCAAAAAAGACTCCACTTTTGCTATGCTGCTTGAAGCACAGCACCGTGGCTATGAAATTCACTACATAGAAATGGCCGACTTATATTTATTGGAAGGCGAAGCACGTGCTACCACCAAAACGCTGACGTTGCGCGAGGATACCCAAAGCTGGTATCAATTTAATAAGCAGCAAGACATGGCCCTGGCTGATCTTAACGTTATTTTAATGCGCAAAGACCCGCCATTTGATACTGAGTATATTTACGCTACCTATATATTAGAGCGGGCAGAGCAAGCCGGCAGCTTAATCGTTAACAAGCCACAAAGCCTGCGCGATGCCAACGAAAAACTCTATACTGCCTGGTTCAGCCAGTTCACTCCAAAAACTCTGGTTAGCCGTGATGCGGCAAGGCTGAAGGCATTTTATCAGGCGGAGCAGGATGTCATTCTTAAGCCACTGGACGGCATGGGCGGTGCATCGATATTCCGCTTAAAGCCCGGTGATGCCAATGTCAGCGTAATAATAGAAACCCTGACCGAGCATGGCAGCCGTTATGCGATGGCCCAACAGTATATTGCTAAAATAAGCGAAGGTGATAAACGGATCTTAGTGGTCGACGGCGAGCCGGTACCCTATTGCCTGGCCCGTATTCCGGCCAGTGGCGAAACCCGCGGCAATCTGGCGGCAGGTGGCAGAGGGGAAGCCAGGCCCCTGACCGATTCAGATTGGGCGATTGCCCGGGCGCTTGGGCCGGTATTGAAAGAAAAAGGACTCATTTTTGTGGGGTTAGACGTAATAGGTGATAAGCTTACAGAGATCAATGTCACCAGCCCCACCTGTATTCGCGAAATCGAGGCGGCTTATCCGGTAAGCATTACCGGTATGTTATTCGATGCCATCGAACAACGCCTGGCCGTCACCTGAATGCTGTAACCACAAAGCTGTAACTTAAAAAGTGAGGTTGTTATGCAAGATTTCCAGAATCATTTTCTTATTGCTATGCCTGCACTGGACGATCCGATGTTTAAGCGCAGTGTTACTTATATTTGTGAACATTCTGCAGAGGGCGCGATGGGCATTGTTATTAACCATCCGCTGAATGTTACCGTAGCTGAGTTATTGCAACAGTTAGAAATCGAGTTTGACGGCGACAGTGCGGTTGCCCGCAGTGCCGTTTGCGCTGGTGGCCCGGTGCAGAGTGACCGCGGCTTCGTGCTGCACAGCCCGAAAAGTGGTTATCACAGTAGTTTAGAGCTGAACAACGGCCTGATGGTCACGACATCTAAAGACATCTTAATGGATTTAACCACTGAGGCGGCGCCAGACAAGTTTTTGCTGGCTCTGGGTTATGCCGGTTGGACGGCAGGTCAGCTTGAGCAGGAAATTGGTGACAACAGCTGGCTGGTGATCCCTGCTGATAATACGATTATTTTTGATTTAAGCCATACTGAAAAATGGCAGTCTGCCACGGCTAAAATGGGCATTAAGCCCTGGCAATTAACCACAGAGGCCGGCCACGCATAATGAGCAGCAGAACCGTACTGAGTTTTGATTACGGCACCAAGAGTATCGGCGTGGCGGTAGGCAATGAGCTTACCGGCAGCGCCACCTTACTTAATGCCCTTAAAGCGCAAGACGGCATCCCCAACTGGGATCAGATAGCAAAACTGATTAACGACTGGCAACCACAATTATTGCTGGTTGGCTTGCCGCTGAACATGGACGGCAGCGAGCAGGAGTTTACTGTTCGCACCCGCAAATTTGCCAATCGTCTGCATGGCAGGTTCGGCTTAGCGGTTGCCTTCCATGATGAACGCCTGTCAACCGCAGATGCCCGCAGCCGGTTATTTGCTGAAGGTGGTTTTCGCAAACTGGCGAAAGACAAAGTAGATAGTGTGTCGGCCCAAATTATTTTTGAAGGTTGGTATGAACAACAACCCTGAGCAGCTAAACAGCCTTAAGAAAGCCAAAAAATCTGAACGAGCTAACAGTCCTGAACCAAACATTGCTATTGGCTATTATCAGCATTATAAAGGGGCTTACTATCAGGTGATTGACCTTGCCCGCCATAGCGAAACCGAAGAATGGCTGGTCATTTACCGGCCACTGTATGGCGATAAAAGCTTATGGGCCCGTCCCGCCAGCATGTTCGCAGAAAACGTTATCATTGCCGGTGAAGAGCTGGCGCGTTTTCAGTATATTGGCAACCAGCCACCCGCCTGAAATGCTCTCCCCAAGCGAGAAAAGTATTGTCCCTGACCGAAAATCACCGCGTTTAACCGCTTATCATATTTTTAACCTGCTTACGGCAAATTAGTTTTAGTATCTACCCGGCTTGCTACAGCTTGGCAAAATGTCGTTACATTTAACTTATTAATGAATACGCAGGAGCATGTTATGTTTGAACCGTCAGAGTGGCTGCACCTATATGAGCAAAGCAGTACCGGCTTTTTACTGTGGTTTGTACCATTGTTTTTAGTTATCTATTTTATCCCGACGTTGATTGCAATGTTTTGTAATCGCCGGCATCTGGGCAAAATAGCACTGGCTAACATCCCGGCCGGCTTGTCAGTGATTGCCTGGTTTGGACTGATCGGTGTGGCATTCAGCGGCAAACTAAGAACCAAAAAATAAATTATAACGAAGAAAATGGAGAGCACTTATGAGTAAGAATGTCAGTCAGGCGCTGGTCGATATCTATGTCGCCCCCAAACAGGTTTTTAACGCATTACCCGACAAAAAAGGCTGGAGCTGGTTGCCGTTATTAATCATTCTTGCCATTAATGCTATTGGCATCTGGTACTTTTATTCTGGTATGAGCCCGGAGTGGATTGTCGAGCAGCAAATTGCCCAAACCGCCCACAACCTGACACCGGCAGAAATTGAACAAAACCGTGCGGTAATGGGCCAGATGGCCGACAAAACCGGTATTATTTCGGTTGGTGCTGTGTTGGTCATGACCCCCATTCTGTTTGCTATTATGGCGCTATATCTGATGCTGGTGGGTAACCCTGGCCAAAAGCGCCCCTACGGTGACTGGTTCGCTCTGACTATTTGGAGCAATATGCCCGGGGTTATCAATATGCTCGGATTAATTGTTCTGGTATTAATCAGTAGTGATCCGAACCTGCCGTTAACCACAGCTAACTACTTGTCGCTAAACCAATTAGTGCTGGGGCTGGAGCCTGGTCAGGCCTGGTATGCCTGGGCCGAAAACTTCAACTTAATATTTTTGTGGATCAGTGGTTTATTTGCTGTTGGCCTGCATTGCTGGAGTGGTTACAGCACGGTGAAAAGCGCCTTGCTGGGTTTTCTGCCACTGGTCGTTATTTATAGTCTGTGGGCTGCTTTTATCTAACACGGCTAAACGGATTTAACCCATGAAAAAAGTTCTGATATTGCTGGTTATCGTCGTGGCACTGGGCGGCTTAATCGCGCTCAGTCAATACCGTAAACAGCAGCAAACCACCAGCGTTACCACGGCGCTGGTAAGCGAGGGCGCCCTGGCCGACAGTATTCTGGCCTCTGGTAATCTGGAATTTAACACTCAAATTCAGATCCGCTCAGAAGTGACCGGCCGGGTGCTGGAAGTCCTGGTGGCAGAAGGTGATGTGGTCGAAAAAGGCCAGGTGCTAATGCGCCTGGACGACACCGCTTTTGCTGCCGACGTTAACCGCACCCGCGCTATGGTACAAAGCCAGCAAATTGATATTGCCCGGGCTAAAGCACAGCTGACTGATTTGCAACGACAATTCAGCCGCCAGCAGCAGCTTTACAGCAATGGCCTGATTCAACAGGAAACCATCGACAGTCTGCAAAGCCAGCTCGATATTGCCCATATTAATGTTCGGGCCGCTGAAGCAGCCTTGCAACAAGGTCAGGCAACGTTAGCGATGGCAGAAGATAACTTAAGCAAAACTGTGTACCGGGCGCCCATTGCTGGCTTGCTTTCAACCGTTGATATTAAACCGGGTGAAACCGTAATCGCAGGCAGCACCAACATCATTGGCAGCCCGCTGATGACCCTGGCCGATCCCAGTGCCATTCTGGCAGAACTGCGGGTAGACGAAGCCGATATTGCTAATGTGCACCTGGGGCAGCAAGCTGAAATTTACGCTGCGGCCTACCCACATCAGGCCATTAACGGTGAGGTTATCCAAATTGCGACGTCGGCACGTTACATGAATCAGAGCCAGAGCCTGTCATTCCGGGTTAAGGTATTACTGCAACCTGAAGATATTGCCCTGTACCCAGGCATGAGTTGTCGTGCTGAAATTATTTTATCGCAAAAGCAACAAAGCCTGCAGGTTCCCATTGCGGCAATTCAGCAAAGCACACAACAAAATGACCACCAAAAAGAAGACTATTTTGTCTGGAAAGTTGACGGCGATTTAGCAACAAAACAAACCGTAACCCTGGGTATGGCAACTGATATTGCGCAGGAGATTATCAGCGGCCTGCAGGTAGGCGATGAGGTCATCGTGGGCCCTGCCCGCACCATGCTGGGGCTGACTGAAGGCCGACGCCTGAACACTGAGCGGCAGGAAAACTGAAATGAGCGATGCAGTTATTCAGCTTGCCCGGGTCAGTAAAAGTTATCAGATGGCTGATGAAACGTTTTACGCGTTAAAACAGGTTGATTTAGCCATTACCGAAAACGATTACGTCGCCATTATAGGGCCGTCCGGCTCTGGTAAGTCAACCCTGATGAATATTCTTGGTTGCTTAGATACGCCCAGTGCTGGTCATTATCAGCTGGCTGGACGCGATGTCTCAACCATGAATGAAACAGAGCTGGCTGAGCTTCGTAATGAGGCTGTCGGCTTTATTTTTCAAAGTTTTAATCTGCTACCCCGGGCCACCGTGCTGGCCAATGTTATGCAACCGCTCATTTACCGCTTAATGGCAAACAGTGAGCGTAAAACCCTGGCATTAGAGGCTTTACGCCGGGTGGGCCTGAGCGACAAAACCAGACATTTGCCTAACCAGTTATCCGGCGGACAACGTCAGCGCGTTGCTATTGCCCGGGCTCTGGTTACCAAGCCACGAATTCTGTTGGGCGATGAGCCCACCGGTAACCTGGACAGCAAAACCAGCAAAGACATTATGGCATTGTTTGACCAGCTGCATCGCGAGGGCCATACCATCATTCTGGTGACCCACGAACAGGATATTGCCGATCACTGCCAACGGGTTATCCGGCTGGTTGACGGCGAAGTGGAACAGGATTTTCGAAACCCACAGGGAATAATGGACAATGCTTAAATTATTACATGCTGGTTTTGAAGGAACAAAAGCCGCCTTCGCCTCAATTCGTGCCCATGGCCTGCGCAGCGCCCTTACCACGCTGGGTATTATTATCGGCGTGGCGGCGGTAATCACCGTGGTCGCCATTATGCAGGGGCTTAGCCACAGCATCACCAGCCAGCTGGATGATTTAGGCAGCGATATGATCACACTGCGGGCTTACACGCCAACCAATCAGCAAATGCTCGGCATTCAGAACCGCTTGCACTACGATGATTTTCTGCTGTTAAAAAGCCGGATAAGCAATGTTGAAGATATGACCGCCAGCATGCAGGCATTTAGCATGGGCTCGCAGGTGCAATATGGCCGCAACACCGCGCAATCACAAATTATCGGCACCGACAGCAGTTATCAGAATGTGGTTAGGGTATATCCGGAATCAGGCCGGTTTTTGTCAGGCAGCGATGATGATCGCCGCCGTCGCGTTGCCTTTGTCGGTTCGTCGTTAATTAAACAGCTTGATTTACCCGCTAACCCGGTCGGCGAGTTTATTAATCTATCCGGTGACTGGTTTCGGATCATTGGCGTAGCCGAAACCCGTGGCAGTATGTTTGGTTTTGATCAGGACAATTATATTATTGCGCCGTTCAGCACCATTCGCTCGCTCAGTGGCGAACGGGCGGCGCGCAATATTGATGTTATGTTTCGGCCAGCGCCCGGCGCCGATGCCAAACAAATTCAGCAACAAATGCGTGCCGTACTGCGCCAGCACTATAAATTAGCAGCGGATGAACCTGATCCATTTGAATTTGTCAGTGCTGAGCGAATGATAGAGCAGTTTAATACGATTACCAGCACCATTACCCTGGTTGCTGGCGGTGTGGTAAGTATCAGCTTACTGGTCGGCGGCATTGGCGTAATGAATATTATGCTGGTATCCGTTACCGAGCGAACCCGTGAAATTGGTATCGTTAAAGCCCTGGGCGCCACACCACAGTTTATTCTCATTCAGTTTCTGGTAGAGGCGCTGGTGCTATCGCTGTTTGGTGGCATTATTGGCCTGGCGCTCGGCGCTGGCGTCGCCAGCTTTATAGGCCTGATGATGCCGGCCATGCCTGAAGCACTGGTACCATTGTGGGCGGTGTTACTGGCCATCGGCTTCACTACTCTGATTGGCGTGGTATTTGGTCTGGCACCGGCTATTAAAGCCTCCCGCTTAAACCCGATTGATGCCCTACGTTATGAATAGCCCGCTATGACTAATACCGCATCTTACTGGCGCCAGCATTGGCAACTTTGCTGGCAAACCAATCGTGCTTATCGCATTGGCCAGGCCGTAACCTTTGTGCTGTTTGTCAGTTTTTATGTTTTGTACAGCCTGCCTTTTATCCAGCAAGAGCAAAATGGCTTACTGGTTATTTTCTTTATTCGCTATCTGCTCGAAGCCATGTTTTTTGTCCTGGGCAGCCATTTTTTACTTCGTCCGCCGCTCAGAATCTATTATTACCGCGGGTTTAGTCTTGGCGCCGGCGCAATGTTTTTCTGTGTGCTGGTGGTAACGGCGCTGTTGTTAGCGCTGGTCAGCGTTTACATTTCGTTTTTGCCGGCCCTTAGCCCTACCGATATGCAGCAAATAGCCATTATTAATAAAGACAGCGCCGAGGGCCTGCAAATGCACTTTTCACTCACTACCCTGCTGGTAATGATGTGGTCGATGCATGTTGGCCTTTATATGCTGTGGAGTTCGTTTTATATCGGCTGGCAAATGCGCCAAAGTCGTAAGGCCCTGCAGCAGGAAATGCAACAAGCCAGGTTGCAACAACTGACCAACCAGCTTAATCCGCATTTTCTATTTAATGCGTTTAACAGTATCAGGGCTCTTATTTTTGAAGATCAGCACAAAGCAGCGGATACCGTAACTCAGCTGGCTGAATTGTTCCGGGTTCACTTGCAGGCACACTTAAGGCCCACTGCCACCTTGCAGGAGGAGTGGTTGCTGTGTCAGCACTACCTGAAAATTGAGCAGGTAAGGTTAGAGCAACGTTTGCAGCTTGAGCTAACCATTGCCCCAGAGGTAACACAGCAATTACTGCCAACACTTTGCTTACTTACCTTACTGGAGAATGCGGTAAAACACGGTATCAGCCCCAATACTGCCCCCGGCAAAATCACCATTCAAGCGTCAAGATTTGGCGCCCGCTGGCAGCTGAACATCACTAATTCTGTTGGCGCGGCATCCAATAATCAGTGCACCGGCACCGGCCTGGCAAACTGCCGCAAACGCCTGCAACTGATGTTTGGCGAGCAAGCCAGCTTTGTTACCCGGCACGACCACAATCAGTTTATCGTGGCGCTGGAGTTGCCGTATGTCTAATGGCTACAAAACCTTAATTGTTGATGACGAACGCCTGGCCCGCAATGAATTGAAACGGCTGTTACAGGCGCACCCAAATTGCGAGGTGGTAGCAGAAGCGGCCAGCGCCCGCGAGGCATTAACGATATTAGCAGAGCAACATATCGACCTGGTATTTCTGGATATTCAGATGCCGGAAATTACCGGTATCGAGTTAGCCAACGAAATCCCTGCCACAACCCGCTTCGTGTTTGTTACCGCGTATAACGGCTATGCCCTGGATGCCTTTTCGCTCAACGCCGTAGACTACTTGCTAAAACCAGTCGCACCAGAGCGCCTGGCAAAAACCATCGGCCGCCTGCCAGTACCGGATAATACCGCCGGCACAGACCCGACTACCAACTCAGAGCAGCGGAACAATGAGCTGTTTTTACCAGAAAATCACGGCATTTTGCTTAAATTTGGCGATATTAACCGTATAGTTCGTTTGCAGGAGATTTACCGCTTTGCATGCATTGGTAACCACGCAGCCGTTTACACCACTTACGGCAAAAGCTTTATTTATAGCTCGCTGGCCCGGATTGAGCAAAAGCTCGATCCGGCTTTTTTCTTTAAAACCAGCCGGGCTGACATCGTCCGGCTGGATGCCATTGAACATATTGAAACCGGTATCAGTGCCGGCGCTATGCTAGCTGTGCTGCGAGATGGTCAGCAGATAGACGTCAGCCGCCGCCAGGCTCAGCAACTGCGTCAGCATTTTAGCGGTTTTTGAACCAAAACCATATCAGCCGCCGTGCTGCCGATACCATTCTCCCACCATTAAACTGGCTGCCACGCTGACATTTAACGACTCTACCTTGCCGCTACCAGGTATTTGCAATGCGATATCGGCGCTATTGGCAACGGCTTTAGACACCCCGAACATTTCTTCCCCAAACACAATAACCACTTTTTGCGGTAATGCTGTGTTGTATAGTGACTGACCGCCGTGGCTTGAGGTAGTGACTAAACTATATCCTGCGTCTTTGCATAGCTTTAACGCCAGCGGCATATCATCACAACTAAGCGGGCTGATAAACTCACCGCCGCCCTCAGCGGTACGCAGCGCCGCACCTGATTGTAATAACTGTGGCTCACGCATAATAATGCCGGTAACGCCAAAATGAGCACAGGTACGGGCAATAGCGCCTAAATTGTGCGGGTTACCGACACCATCAAGTGCCAGTAAACAATCCTGCCTGGATTTGTTCCCAGCAAGATAACTGGCAATGCTGGCAATAGGTTTGCGCTTCACTAACAGGACTATGCCACCATGATGCTGGCTGGCGGCCACTTTCTCCAGCTCGGCATCGTCAACAATATGGTAGGCTTTCTTTGCATTGGCCAGATATTTCATCACATCGGCAAACTTCGGTGCCATTTGTTGTGATATGTACAAGCGGATAATGGCTTCTGGTCGCTGGCTGAACAGCACCCGGCAGGCGTTGTCACCATACACTTTACTTTCTGCTGGCTGGCCCGAGCCCCGGGCGGATTTACCAGCGTCTTTGCTGTTGGTTATGCCAGTGCTTAGGCTGTTTTTCCGACTATTCTGCTCGCTGCTCGTCTTATTCAACGCGGCTTTTTTTAGCCAGGGCTTGCTTAGGGCATTATTCTGGCTATCGTTGCTGCCTTGTTTGGGGTGTCGCTGCGGGTTGCGGCCAGCGCGTTTTGCTTTCTCAGCCATAAAAAATCCTGTGTCAGGCGAAATGGCGCCAATTTTAGCATCGCTATCGTGCTATTACTTGTATTTTTCCGCTACCGCAGTATCCTTGGCGGCATTAAATTAACTGTTAACATATCAGGGCCAGTGCCATATGCTGAGTTACCGCCACAGTTATCATGCCGGCAACCACGCCGATGTCTTAAAACATCTGGTACAGGTAACTATTCTGGATTATCTGCTGCAAAAAGATAAACCACTGTGCTATCACGACACCCATGCCGGTGCCGGGTTATATAGCATGGGTAGTGAGCATTCCCAAAAAACTGCCGAGTATCAGCAAGGCATAGGCCGGCTGTGGCAATACCAGCCAGTATCAGCGCCGCTGGCCCGGTATGTAGCGCTGATAAGCAGCCTGAACCCGGACGGTGAGCTGGCGTTTTACCCTGGTTCACCGAAAATTGCGGCCCTGATGCTGCGCCCGCAAGACACCATTCAGGCTACTGAATTACACCCCAGTGATTTTCCTATTTTGCAAAGCCAGTTTGCCAGGCGCCGATACAGCCGGATCGAAAATATCGATGCGTATGCCGGCTTTAAAGCCATGCTGCCCCCGCTGCCAAAACGCGGCCTGGTATTAATAGATCCGCCTTACGAGCTGAAAACCGAATATACCGATCTGGTCGCAGGCCTCGAAGAAGCCTACCGGCGTTTTCCACAGGCCACTTATGCTATCTGGTATCCGGTGATCGAACGTGAAGCGGTAGAAGCCTTTATTAAGGCCATTGTTGGTACTGGCATTAAAAACCAGCTGCGGATCGAGTTTTGTCCGTTGCCGGATAAAGCCGGTTTCGGCATGAGTGGCAGCGGTATGCTGGTAATTAATCCTCCTTACACCCTGGCGCAGCAAATGCGCGACGCGTTAACCGAGCTGGCGCCTTTGCTTGGGAGCAATAATGTTGCTGACAATAGCCATGGCAATAAAGCGTTTAACACTCATGAGCAAAGTAGTGACAATTTATGGCAGGTCAGCCAGTTGGTAGGAGAATAAACCATGACATTTGCAGCCAGAATAAGCCTTTTTTCAGCAGTATTCGCCCTAAGCGGTCTGGTGTTAATGCTTTTCTCAACCAGCACTCAGGCGTTTGGCCGTGCCGGCCATATGATGATATGCGAGATGAGCTATCAGCTGGTGCAACCGGCGACCCGGGCCAAACTGGACCAGTTAGTTAGCGCAACCCCGTATCAAAACTTCGGCCCGGCCTGCGTCTGGCCAGATGAAGTTCGTTCGCAAGATGAGTTCAGCTGGAGCAAACCGCATCATTATATCAACTTGCAGCGCGGTGAAACGGTCGTTAGCCGCAGCCACTGCCCTGAGGTGGGTTGTGTGGTTTCAGCAATTGAAGATATGCAGCTACGGCTTGGTCAAAATACCGATGACTGGCAGGCATTATTATTTCTTAGCCACTATATCAGCGACCTGCACCAGCCATTGCATGTCAGTTTTGCCGATGATTTAGGGGGTAACCGTACCGCAGTGTATTTTTATGGTAAGCCATCCAATTTACATGGCGTGTGGGACAGCAATATGCTTAGCAAACTGGGTTACGACGAGCCGGCCAAGCAGCAGCAATTGTTTGCCAGCTTAACCGCCAGCCAGCAGCAACAATGGCAGCAAAGCAATGTAATGGACTGGACCAATGAATCAGCCACCATCACCATTGGTTTGTATCAGGATTATCGTCCAGGCATGCTAATTGATGATAACTACCTGACTCAATACCAGGCCGTGCTCGAGCAACGCCTGCTACAAGCCGCCGTGCGCCTGGCGGCCACTCTGGATACGCTGCTGACACCTTAGCCTGTCAGCGGATCCAGCCTTTGCTAAGTTGCCGGAAACTGTCATGATCAGCGCGCTCAAGCCACTCAAATGCCAGCATTTCTTTGCTGATAATCTGACAGCCGGCTTGCTGCATCCGGCTTAGCGCCAGGCGTTTATTATCAGCCGTGCGCGATCCTACGGCTTCCGTTACCACAAAAACCTGATAACCCGCTGCCAGTAAATCCAGCACCGATTGCAGCACGCAAACATGGCTTTCAGTGCCAATAACCACTATTTGCCGCCGGTTCAGTTGCTGCAACCGTTGCACAATTGCCGGCTCGCGGTACGCGCTAAAGTGAATTTTTTCCAGCACTGCGTCATCGGGCAGTAACTCACGTAAGCTTGGCACCGTATGGCCCAGCCCCTGCGGATACTGTTCGGTTGCTAATAGCGGAATATCCAGCTGTAGCGCCACCTGCAATACCCAGGCAGCGGCCTGCTCTACTTGCTTGGTGTCTGAAATTGCCGGTGCCAGCTTTTGCTGAATATCAATCAACAGCACCATACTGTCGGTAGCCTGTAATAACATTAGCGTTCAGATCCTTTCGCCTGAGGGGTTTAATTTGACGCCTGCACGTGCAACGCCCTATCCTTCGATACCTTATCGCCAAATTGCCCGGCAGCGCGCATTAAACCGCTGGGCACTGGCTAACCGCCTTCGCCCCGGGTAAGGCAGCAATAGCCAGTATATGTCCTGTGGGCGCAACCTGTAACTCAACCCACTGTGGTTGCTGCATCGGTTCAATCTGCAGCATGCTGTTCAGCTCCTGCACCAGTTCAATTGCAACATTCAGCTGCATTTTATCGCACATGGTAATTTGCCAGGAATCTGTATGCTGCGTCAGTAAGCCAATCTGGCGCGACATGGCAACACTAAGCTCACCGGCACGCTGCAGTTGCCGCTGCTGTGCCTTAAGGGTTTGCAAACGCAGGGTTTGCAGCTGCTGCTCACTACCCGATTGATCATGTGCCGGTGCCGATGCGCTTAAATGGTGCCATTGCACGGTCGCCGACGCGCTGTTGCTGGCCGCCACGCTGGTGAGTGTTTCAATCTGATAGTAGCTCTGATAAGCACCCGGCAGCTTAGCAGGATTAACCCAGCTGAGCACTAAGACTAAAGCCGCACAACCAAGCGCTAGCTGCGAAAAGTACCACCACGAGCGCCAGTTTCGCTGGCTAGCCGAGTGTTTTGCCTGGCTTAAAATGCCCTGTTTGAGCGTCTCTGGCATCGGTTGCTCAGCTTTCAGTGCCGCATAGCTAGCTTGCAGCCGGCTATTAGCCATGGCGTTATCTGTTGACGCTTGGTCTGTTTCAGGCTTAGACATTATCCTCTCCCATAAGCAGCGCTAAGCGTTCGCGCGCATAACGTAACCGACTTTTAATGGTTTCTGGCAGCTCCCGGGTAATATGGGCAATATCGTCCAGGCTAAATTCCTCCAGCTGCAACAATATGGCTTCACGCTGCAGGGTGGGCAACGCCGCCAGCGCGCCAGCCAGACGCTCTTTTTGCTGTAACAGCGCCAGTTGCTCAGCAATGCCCTCCTGTCCCATCCGTAATGCCTCTACGCTTACCTCACTATCCTTATCAGCGCTTAACTGCCAACGCTGCTGCCTGCGCAACTCATCCACCAATGCATTTCTGGCCAGGGTAAATAACCAGGTTTTAAAGCGGCTTTCTGCCCGGTAACTATGGCGGTTTTCCAGTACCTTTAACCAGCATTGCTGACAGATATCCGCCGCTAGCTGAGCATCGGCCTGGCGTAATAAAAAGTGATATAAATCATCACCGCATTGCATTATCAGCTTATCCAGCCACTGCAGCTGACCACTTTGCTGAAACTGCTGCATCAGCTCATCGGCACAACTGCTGCGGTTAAACCAGCCCGGAAGTATTACCGACCATGCCATAAGCCAACTCCTTCTGTTGGGAATACTGCCCTGATGCCTGATCAGAGCTTAGCCAGCATCCACGCTAAAATCGAGTACTACCTGCAAATTTGTCTGGCGAATCGCTTTACCGTCAACAACTTGCGGTTGATATTTCCAGCGGCGCAATGCTCTTGCCGCTTCGCGTTCAAATACCCCCCGGGGTTCTGCCTGCAATATCTGTACGTCGGTTACCGCACCGCTCTCATCAATGCTGAAACTTAGTTTTACCCAGCCGCTAATGCCATCGCGCAGTGCTGTTACCGGAAAACGCGGCTCAACCCTTACTACCGGTGTTGCCGTGCTATCTCTGCCGCTACCTATAGCAAGATCAGTGGGGCCAATTGCCGGTGGAGTAAGAGTAAATGACGGTCCCGGTAGCGCAACCTTGGTTACCGTTGCCGGCGTTTGTGGTGCCAGCTCGGGCGGTACCACCGGTGGAGGCGGCTCTGGCATTTTTTTAACCACCACGGGCGGGTCTTCCGGATTTCTAAATAGTTCTACCACCGGCAACGGTTTTACTAATGTCCGCTCTGCCAGGGGAGGTTTAATTAACAGGTACATCATGGCAAACAAGCTAAAAGTCACTAAAGCGGCCAGCACAATGCTGCTGATCATCCGGTTAAAGGTAGTAAAAGGGGTTGAGTAAGGTAGTGTTTGCATAGGGTGTCCTCCGTGTTTAACTATTAGACGACGGAGGACTGACCACGGGGTTAATATTTTTTAATTATTTTTGGCGGCGCCGCCTAATTATTACTGGCTTCGCGGCTCAGTTATTAATCGCTCCGCCATTGGGCATGGCACATGGCATCATGTTTTTCGCGGCTCAATAAAATACGGGCTAACACTTTGTCAGGGTTGCCATCCATACCCGTTAAGCCTATCTGCGCTTCATAATGCAGCTCTGGTTCTAAATCCTGCAGTATCAGCTCTACCCATTCAGGCCCGGGGATCACCAAATCAACATAGCCACGTTGCTCATATTGCTGCTGATACTGGTTATAGTCTGCAGCACTCAGATTATCTGGCGCTAACTCTTCAAAAATATCAAACGCATGGTCGCAAAGTTCATCTAACGACCACATTTCTAAATCCTGCATCTGGGTGTCCCGTAACAAGGTTGCTTTCGCTATCGTAAGTGTGACGGCAGTATAGCAAGCCTTTGCTCTGAAAGCTGCCAAGCTGTTACACTGCAGCCGTTTATAATAGCGGATTTCAATATGTATATTTGTCCACTTTGTCGCCAGCCATTACAGTTAACCGACGCTCAGTTGCAGTGTGCCAGCAGGCATAGTTTTGATCTGGCAAAAGAAGGCTATGTCAATTTGCTGCCGGTACAGCATAAAAACTCCAAAGATCCTGGCGATAACAAACAAATGATTGTCGCACGGCGGGCTTTTTTACAAAGTGGCGCATACCAACCTTTGTCAGACGCAATAAATACAGTGCTGGCCGCTGCCGACCCTAGCAGCATACTGGACTCAGGCTGTGGCGAAGGCTATTACAGCGGCCGCTTACAACAGGCGCTAACACCGGCCACTGCAATGTATGGTATTGATATTTCTAAAGCTGCGGTTAAATACGCCGCCCGTCAGTACCCTGCCATTCAATTTGCGGTAGCCAGTGCCTATCAACTCCCTTTTGCCGATAACAGCTTCGATTGGGTGCTGCGGGTTTATGCGCCATCAGATAGCACCGAGTTACAAAGGGTCGTTAAACCACAGGGCAGACTGCTTAGTGTTAACCCCGGGCCAAATCATTTAATTGAAATGAAACAAGCGGTATACCCTGAGGTAAAACTGCACAATGATGCAGTAAAAGAGCAGCCGGGATTCAGCCATGTAAAGCGCCAGCGTCTGTGTTACACGTTACCTATTGCTGAACCCGCGCAGTTGGATAACTTGTTACAAATGGTGCCGCTTGCCTGGAAGTTTAACAGTGAAAACCGGCAGGCTTTTGTCAGTGCAACCCGCTCCATCAGTATCGATTTTCTGCTTGATGTGTATCAGCTAAGTAGCTAAGCGTATCAACACTGGGGCTTGGCAGCCTTATTTACCTTACATTTTGCCAGCGTTGTTTGGTCGTGCTGCTGCAACGCCCCAAACATCGCAGCCCAGAAAGCGGGGGTTAACTCGTTAACCACATTCGACTCGGCATTTAGCAAAATTACCAGCCCCAGCTCACGCTCGCGCGAGTAAGCCAGTTCGGCCCGAAACCCCTGCACCCAGCCACCATGATAAATAAGTTGTTCTGAACCAAACTGATACACCCGCCAGCCCAGTGCATAATGGGCATCGGTTAAATAATTACGCCACTTACTGCGTCGTAGATCGCGGGGGGTTTTTACCCTTTTTTCAATAATTTTATCCAATACGTTTTGCGGCATAACCTGCGGATAATAGCCCAGCTGGGCAATCAGCCAGTGGCTTAAGTCTATCACACTGGCATTGACCCCGGCAGCGGGCGCAAAGCGATAATAGCTTTGGTTAACATTACGTGAGTGCCAGCGTCCTCTGGCCCGAATGTGCGGGCTGGCGCGGTTCTCGTTCAGTAAATACGCCTCTAAACCCACCGAGGCGGTGGGCAACTGCAACGGTTCAAAAATATTTTTCTTTAACAAACTGGCATAATCACTACTGGTAGTCTGACTGATAATAGGTTCAATCAAACTAAACAGCACATTCTGATAACCATAACACTGGCCCGGGTTACACAGCGGGTCAATTTTCTGAAACTGCGGCAATATCCGCTCCGGCACAATATTGGCCTCAATCAGATTATCGTAAGCATTAGGCATTACCCCACTACTTTGCGACAGCAAATGTTCTATTTTCAATTGCGGGTTATAGGCGGCATTTTTAAACGAAAACTCCGGTATATATTGCACCACCGACTCATCCCACCGAAAATGACCCTGCTCTTCCAGCAAACTGGCCAGCCCGGCTGCAAAGGTTTTTGATACCGAAGCAATCCGGAACACCGTAAAAGGATCAACGGCCACATCACCATCAATATCTCTGACACCATAGCCTTTAGCACTGATAATTTTATTCTGATATACCACCGCATAAGCGGCCCCCGGAATACCATGCTCAGCCATTTGCTGATTAAAATACAGATCAAAACTGGCCAGCTCTGTGGCCAGAAGCTCCGGCACAGTCGGCTCTGCAGCCGCATCTGCGACAGGTGCTGCAACCAGGGTGTTAGCAGAGTCTTTAGCGGGCTGCGCCGCCAGTGGTATTAATGTATTCAGCAATACAACAGCTAATAATACTCGAACCAAAATAACCTCAAATGTGTTTACACTGGCTGGCCAGACCATATCTGCGCCAACTTGCCCAAACTGCAAGCAGTAAAATACCAAAACTCAGGCTGCCACCACTATTATCAGTGTTGGTTACTCCACCGCCTGTCCCCGCCGGGTTTATCTGCACCGTTGTATTACTGCTACTTTGGCTGATGCCATCGTCTGCGGTAAAACTAAACACCAGAGTGGTACTGTCAGTAACCATAGACGCGATAAAACTGGCTTGTAAACTGGTGGCGTTGCTTAGTGTCACCGTTGGCCCGGAAAGTTGCAGCCAGCGATAACGTAAAAAATCATTATCACTGTCCGTTGCCGTGGCAGCTAATTGCACGTTGCTGCCCGCTAACGCCGCAATAGTCGCCGGCGTTGACACCTGCGGGCTGCTGTTCGCACACTGGGTGTTTCGCTCCAGGGTGGTTAGGCCTGCCAGCCAGCTGGAAAACGCCAGGTTTCGCGGCGGACACACGCTGGTATTCTGATAACTAAAAGCAGTTAAGCGCGCCAGCTCAATAAAATTCTGCGGCAAGGTACCACTAAAATTGTTATCCGCCAACCAGAGTATCTGCAAATTACTCAGCGCTGCCAGCGCCGACGGTACCGCACCTGACAGTTGATTAGATTCAACAAACAGGCGTTGCAAACCCGCTACCTGGCCAAGGCTGGACGGCAAATTACCACTGAAGTTATTAAACGATAAATCGAGTTGGTTAAGTGCGCTCAGCTCACTGATTGCAGCAGGAATAGCGCCTGAAAAACCATTTTGCCACAGGCTTAACTGTTGTAAGGTTTGCAGTTGCAGCAATACCGCCGGAAAATCGCCTGTCAGGCTGTTAAAACTTAAATCAAGCTCAGTTATTGCCGTTAAGCCGGCCAGGGCTGAGGGGAGCTCGCCAGTCAGGTTATTATTGCTAAGATCCAGTGCCGTGATCTGGCCACTGCTGCAGCTTACACCAGCCCAGTTACAAAGCGAAACTGCAGGTTCAAGCCAGCCCTGGTTATTCAGCCAGCTCTGGCCTAACGTATCATAATACAGCTGTACCAGCGCGTTACACTGGCTTAGCGGCACCACCGGGTTATTCAGCTCAGTGCAATAATCGTCATTGCGGGGCAACACCCTTACCACAGAGTCGGCAAATACCAGCTCGGTGGCATTACCGTCAAAAAACCACTGGCCGGCAAAAATACCATCCCCGGCGTTGTCGCGTTCTCTGAGTAGAATGCTCTCGCCGCTATTGGCAGCAATTACCCGGGGTAAAATACTGCTGCCATCACAATCAATACTCAGCACACTGATATCCAACAAGCCACCCGCCCGTAAATATAGTGTGTCAGAAGCTGGCGAGATCCGTCTGGCTGGCGGTGTCTGACACTCCAGTACCCCGGTATTCGATGGCAGCGTACTGCCAGCACTGCTGGCTAACAGCAATTTGCCACTACTGGTATAGTCGCGGATTAATGGGTCGGTGCTGACTTTACCGGTTAACAGCAACCTGGCACGCAAGGCCTGCCAATCCAGCGCAGGCTCTGCCGCTTTGAGCAGTGCAACAAGCCCGGCGACCATTGGCGCCGCCATCGAGGTACCCGAAACACTGGTGTAGCCATCGTTTAAATCCGTAGTAACAATTGCCGCCCCTGGCGCCGTTACATCTACCCAGTCGCGGCCATAATTACTGAAGCTTGCCTTATTTTGTGCCTGATCGTGGGCGGCAACGCTAATAATGTTTGCTAAATCGTATGCCGCCGGATACAACGGGCTTTGGCTGCCGTTGTTACCCGCACTGGCAATAAACAACATACCGGCTTGCTGATGTCGGGCTATGGCCTCATACAATGCCTGCGACTGTCCAGCGCTACCCCAGGAGTTATTGCTGGCAACGATATTAATATTATGTCGCTGTTTTAATTCCAGCAGATAATCCAGGCAGGCTATCGCATCGCTGACAAAGCCGCTGCCCGTTTCATCTAAAAACTTGCAATGTAATACCTGCAGTTGCCAGTTCACCCCGGCAACCCCTACGGCGTTATTGGTCGTTGCAGCGATAATGCCGCTTATCTGGCTGCCGTGGCCATCCTGATCCGCCGGATCGCTATTATTATTTGCGGTATCAATGCCATAAATATCATCAACATAGCCATTACCGTCATCATCTAAGCCGTTCACCGTTTCTGTCGGGTTACGCCATAAATTGGCTTGTAAATCGGGGTGTTGATAGGCCACACCGGTATCAACTACTGCTACCACCAGCTGTTGATCCCCGGTAGTCTGCTGCCAGAAAGCGGGGGCATTAATGCCTTGCGCCTGGCTTAGGTGCCACTGCAGGTTAAATTGCGGATCATTTGGAATTTGTTGTTTTTTAACAGGATAATCGGGCTCAACATAGCGAACTCCGGGTAATTGCCGGTAGTAACCAATGGCTTGTCGCAGTGGGATACCACTGGCCAGCTCTACCCGAACTAAGCCCGACGGGCCGCGCTGGCCAATAGCATTGCCAATGGGTTCTACCTTGCTGGCATAGTGGCTGATAAACTGAGCACGAACGATATTGGCTTGCTGCTGACTCATTGCCGCATATTCAGTATCGGTAGCAATAATAAGTCTGCTCGGTTGCGCTGCTAATGGCATCATTACAATTGCAGCCATCAGCAACAAGCCGGCTTTAATCAAAAACGTTGGCATAAGCCTACCCCGCTATCTGTTTATTACCTTAATAATAAGCTATACGCCCGAACACATCTATCCGATGCATTAAACGGTGTCGCAGGGGTAAGTAAACAACCTGAGGCAAAGGCTGGATTAGTCACCCAGCGTTGCCTGTTTAAACTAACGCCAGCACCAGTAACCGGATCCAAATCAGCCACAGCACCAGGCAGCCCAACAAAAACACCCGAAAGCGCAGTCGTACATTATTACTGCCAATATGAATAATGGTATGCCAGTACCGCAATGCAACAAATACGCTGCTCATCACTAAAAAAGTTAAATCCGCCAGGCCAAATTGCAGGCAGAACAGTGCACTGAACAAATATAACATCGGCATCTGAAACTGATTGTCAAAATTACGGCTGGTAGCAATCACCTGCTCATTGGCACCGGTTAAATCCATGGTCCTGAACGCACTCATGTTTATTTCTTTGCTCTTTGCCGCTTTGATCCGCCGCCGGCCCATAAAAATCATGACCACACTGGTGAGCAGCACCTGGGCAAATACGGGCAGTAACATCAACTTTTCCATCAGCTTTTCCTGTCAGGTTGTTAAATATCAATATTTTGCTGGCAAAGTATGCCTGCAACCGACGGCAAAGCCAATGCCCCGCGTTATCAATACTGCCAGCCGGCGTTTACAGCCCAGGCTGCTTTGGGTATTCTTAGCCGCCAATTTCAGGACAACTTCAGGAGCCAGGCAATGGCCCAACTCTATTTCTACTATTCGGCGATGAATGCCGGTAAATCGACCTCGTTATTGCAAAGCGCGTATAACTATCAGGAAAGAGGCATGACAGTGGCGATTTACACTGCGGCGCTGGATAATCGCTTTGGCCTTGGCAAAGTCAGTTCGCGTATTGGCCTGGCAATGGATGCATATATCTTTGACCCGGAATTTAATTTTGTTGGCCATGTAAAGCAATTAAAAATGGCCGGCCGCTTAGACTGCATCCTGATAGACGAAGCCCAGTTTCTCAGTAAAGCTCAGGTGCGGGAGCTTACCGATATTGTCGATGAATTACGGATCCCGGTGCTGGCATTTGGCCTGCGTACCGACTTTCTCGGTGAAACCTTTGCCGGCAGCGAAGCACTGCTGGCCTGGGCCGACAAGCTAATTGAGCTTAAAACCATTTGCCACTGCGGCCGTAAGGCCAACTTTGTGGTGCGACTCGATGCCAACGGCAATGCTGCCACAGCAGGCAGTCAGGTACAGATTGGCGGCAACGAAAGTTACGTATCAATGTGCCGTCAGCATTTTAAACAGTTAGTCTGGCAGCAAGCATAGCCCGCTGGCGGTCGGAGCTTCAATTTGCCATCAGCGCTTAATCCGTTATAGTAGTACAAAAACTGATTTAGTAATTTATGGCTGCAACCTCAGACGCATACCCCCATTACTGGGCCATCCTTGACCGACTGCCGATAGCGCTGTTCTACAAAGAGAGTGCTAAAGCAGAGATTTTTGCCAATATGGCCGCGCGCAGTTTGCTTGGCGAAACATTGCCCGATAAACCGCTGAGTCTGCCTCAACTGTCTGATATCAGAATACTGGATCAACACCAAAATAAAGTCAGTCTGTTAAGCAATCCATTGCTAATGGCGTTAGGAGGCACCACGCTGCGCCAGCAGGTTTTGCTCGAAATAAATGGCGCCCCCACCCTGTACATGCTGCAAAGCGACCTTATAAAGCTTCAGTTTAGCCTTGGCAATACCATTATTGTCACCTTGCACCCTTTGCAAAGCCCGGCAAATGCCGGCGCAGCGCATGCCCATCCAACCCCCTTTGCCACACCGTCAGCCGACATTGCAGAGCTGGAAGAGGCCCTGGCATTTGATAAGCTAATGTCACTGATTTCAACCGAACTGATCAATGTCAGCAGTGACGCGCTTGATCAACATATCGAAGATGCGCTGGCGGCACTGGGTGGGTTTTGTCACGCTGACCGCAGTTATATTTTTCAATTCAGCGACAACATAAGTGAAATGAGTAATACCCACGAATGGGTGCGCGATGGCGTCAGCGCTCATAAAGATAATCTGCAGCATATACCCGAGCACGCGCTGCCTTATTTCTTCGAAAAAATTCATCGGGACCATATTTTCGCAGTATCAGATGTCAGCAAGTTACCCGCAGAAGCCGCCAGTGAACGCCAGGAATTCGAGCACGAAGATATTCGCTCAGTATTGTGTATTGCCATGCTGGCCGGCCAAAAACTTATCGGCTTTGTCGGTTGTGACATGGTGGCCCGGCAACGCAACTGGACCAGCAACGATCTGCGCCGGATAAAATTAGTTGGCGAGATGATTGCCAATAGCATTCAAAATGTTAATTACCGGGTATCGTTGCAACAAATTCAACAAGAATTATTAACTGCAAACCAGGAGTTGCAAAAACAGGCTAATCAGGATGGCTTAACCGGCCTGGCTAATCGGCGTAATTTTGATGAGAAACTCACGGAAGAACTCCAGCGTAGTGCGCGTAGCAAGCTGCCGCTGGGTTTAATTTTACTTGATATCGATTTATTTAAGCCTTACAACGACCATTATGGCCACCAGGCAGGTGATGCTGCGCTGCAACAAGTGGCAACGGCGCTTAAAAAAGAAGCGCGGCGCCAGGGCGAAGTGGCGGCGCGATATGGCGGTGAAGAGTTCGCCCTTATCCTGCCTGACAGCGACATCAAGGCATGCCTGGAAGTTGCTGAGCGGGTGCAACAGCATATTGAAGCACTGCAAATACAACATTGCCAATCAGATGTCGCCGACTACCTGACTGTAAGTATCGGCTGCTACAGCATTATCGCCGATAAAAATACCAGCTCTGAACACATGTTAAGTAAAGCAGACCAGGCGCTGTATCAGGCCAAAGCGGCTGGTCGCAATACCATTATCAGCGCCGGTTAACCTCGGCAGGTCGACCGGCAGTCATTCAATCAATAAAACCAGAGCGCGCTTCAGTCATATCAATTAACTTCACCGGCCGGTTTAACGGCTGGCCACCATCGCGGCCAATCGGCACCCAGGGTAAGCGGCCGCGGCCTTTGGCAGGCTTAACAGAAAACAAGTCAAATGGCAGCGATAGATAAAAGCCTTTGGTAAAACTTCCCTCACCATAGTCTTCCGACGGCACATTTGTTATCGCTGCGTAAGCACCAATAATAATGCCGCTGTCAAAGCGCTTGGCAAAATCGACGTTAACGCCCTTATCTTTTGCCAGAAACTGGCCAATATTAAACGTTAAACGGGTATCCGGCAAAAACTCCGGCTGCCAATACAGGTTAATATGGCCGGTGACGGTTTTGTAGTCAAAAAAGTCCAAATCATTCTCAAAAGAGCGCTGGCGCACATAGTTTAAGTCAAAACCAAAGGCAAAATTACTGTCTACCGGCCGGTACAGCAGTTCGGTACCTACGCCGCCAAACATGGTTTCCAGATAACCCCCGTAGGCCTGGACAAACAGATTATCACCCAACTGTTTTTGCCAGTGACCATACGCATTTTCCATGGTTAGTTTACTACGGGTCACATACTCACGCGCATAGGTTCGTACCCGGGGTAGCGGTGTATCCAGCGCATCAACTTTAAAGTTGAACTTATCGAAGTTTTCCAGCAAGGTTAATTTTGCCGCGCCATTAAAACTGAAGTTTTCAGTAAAGCGGTAACCGGCCCCGAGAAATAAGCCCCCTTGATACATGTAAAAAACTTCCGGATTACCAAAACTCTGGATCCAGAAAATCTCTGCCCCGGTATAAAAGCCAGTGTTATAAGGCACATCTGCCAGTGCCATAATATCCGCAGCCGGTGCCTGGCGTATATAAGTCGATCTGATATCAGGCTGCAGCTGCTCGTACGCAGCCGCACTGGCAAATGTTTCCACATCTATTACTTTTTCCAAAAGTGGCAAATTGCCACTGAACTCAACTACTCTAACTCGTTTAATATGCGACGGTAACTGGCTTAGTACCACCCGGCCTAAGCGCTCAGTGGCCTCTTCGTCGTCGCGATAAAACAACTGATGGCCGTACAAAATAAACTCATCATCTGTCATCCTGGAGGTTTTAAGATAAAAACCGGCATTAGATAGCAACTGGCGCAATATAATATTTAAATCTTTAAAATCATCAATCTGCGGTCGCGGTGATGCTACCGGCCGCATCGCCGGCTTAATTTTTGGCTGATCAGTGTTGTTTAAATCCAGCTGATAATGCAGGCCAAAGCCCAGGGTATTGCCACGCTGATAATTTAAATCAAAAGTAAAATCCTGCCACTGATATACCGCGCCAATATTCCAGCGACTATCCTGAATTAATTCACCGGCATAATCTTGTTGGTAGTTATTGCCTTCATATTCCAGTTTTAGCTTTAATGGCCGCCACGGCGTTTGGTATTCAATGCCGCCAAACAGTGACGCCGGACCTTTAAAAAATTTCTGATAGTCTATTTTACCGCCAGAGCCGCTAAAACCAGTAGGCCGGTTGCAAAAACCGTCCCTCAGCTCACAAAACGGGTTAATAGTATTACCTGCTGTACCTAAATAGCCCCAACCCATGCCGATGTGAAAATCCAGTGCCCCCCAGGCTTTACTTAACGCAATATATTCACTTTCAAATAAGCCGGTACCGCCAAAATCATTAAATCCCATAGAAACTTGCGGCAAAAAACTACTTTCTTGGAGCAAGCGAAATTTAACATCCAGCCCTTTATCTTTATATGTCTGATCATTACTAAAGCCGGGAAACGGGCTATACAGTTGTGTCCGCACATCGGTGTAACGGGCAGTAGTTTCCATCCAGTCAAACAATTGAATACTAACCGACCAGAACCGATACTCTTCATTGTCCGTGTAGTTTGCGGTCATGCTACCAGCAGATAACATTCTGGCAGTAGGAGTTTGCAGCAGGCCTACTCCACCGCGCACCATTTGCGACGGGCCTGCACTGCCTTGCTGCCAATGCCCGTCGGCATTAGTTTGCTGCGCTGCCACGCCAGCAGGCAACAATACGAGCGAACTCAATGCCGTGACAATAATATAACCTGAAAATTTCATTCTACTACCCGATGTAAAGCCAGTGCCAGCAAGTTCTGATTAAGCTTTTCAAGCTCGGCGCCGAACCAGCCGCTGGCAAAAGGAATAAATATCTGCGCCCCAGGCATCGCTTCGATATGCAGCTGATTCCATGCCGCCACCCCGGCCTTAATAATCCGACCATCCGGCTGCATAATATAAACAATAGTGCTATCAGCAACATCAGAGCGCTCTATTGCCGACATATAATCGGCAACTGCTGTTGCGCCGCTGTGAGGCATCGCAATGTTCTTTGTTACTGCGCCCCAGAAATGAACCTGTTCAGGGCGCGCAACCAATTGTAATTTATAAAGCCCCGGCTCAAACCGACGGTTAAATGGCACCTGCGCCCGGGCCAAATCATAATCTATCGGTATTACAATCCGCTCGGCCAATCGCCAGTTTTTAACCTGTAGTTGCAAAGTAGCAAGCTCTGTCTGCAATGCCGGTTCAGCCGATTGCTGCAGCTGTGCCAGCTGTTGTAATACCAGTGCTCGCTGTTGTTCAGGTTTAGTGCTGTTTAATTGGGAGCTGCTCAGCTCTGAACTGTTTAGCCGATATAGCTTCGATGCCGGCCAATACCAATTTTGCTGCAATGCAACCGGTGCCAGCACCTCAGTCATGCGGGGCGGATAGTCAAACATAAAACGGGTGTTATTTATATCAATGGTTGTTGTCCCACCAGCGGTTGTGCTAGTCGGCGCCGTTGCATAAATGGTCCCCGAACTCAGACAAGTCAGCAGGCCCAGACCAACATAGAACAAGCTTACTATTTTCATATCGCATCCGCCGCTACAACTTTGTCAGAACGCTGCAACTGCCTGACTACTTCACTAATAAAAGTCAGCTCAAAGGGCTCTGCACCCGGCGCCAGTATTTGCCGGCTTTTTAACACCACGCCGGTTTTAGCATCCAGCCAGAATCGGTTCTGCCACTTATCATCAAACCGGACAAAATTGGTCTCTGCCATATAATGAACATGTTCAGTCAGCAGCATTACATCCAGCTGCTGGTCAAAGAACGCCATTTTTTGGGTGGGGCCATAGTGAAAGGTCGAGCGCAGCGGATAACCATATTCGTTCTGCTGCCAGTCAGCAAGCCGAAGCCAAGTCGTGGCCGCCGATAACTGCAAAGGTTTTTTTAACGGGTCACTGCTGATATTGCTCAGGTGCATCAAGTCGTTTTTCAGGCCGATGGTACGGACAAGTCTGCCATGCTCGGTTATCAGTACCGCCCGGTCTGCCGACACCCACTTCAGCTGTCCTTGCTCTATAAACATCAGTGCCATTGCTACCTGGGGCTGCTTCCCGTGTTTTACGTACAAATAGTCGTGCTTTGCTTCCGTAAAAAAAGAATAGGGCAATAGCACATCTGGTGTTTCAGTAAATGCCAATTGCAGCATATCGGTGTAAGAGCGGTAGGTGCCGGAACAGGACATCAGAAATAGCAAGCAGAAACAACAACCAAGCAACGACAGGTTTTTACCAGGTATCATCTTCCCAACCTTTAAAAATTGCTATATAAACAAAAAAGCCGCCAGAAGGCGGCTTTTAAAAAGCGAAAGCTTAACCTACTGGCTGAACGATAGCAGGATAAGTTACTGTTACCGGCACCACTGTGATGGTATTAGTATTTGTAACAGTACCAGTAACGCTGGCAGTAGCAGTAGCTGTTGCCGTAGTAGTAGAAGAGTTGGTACAAACGCCTGCTACAGGTGCACCGTCGCCTTCATTACACACCAGCTCAAATTCTTGCTCGTCAGGCAGGGTTACACCTGAGTTGTTTGAGATAATGGCCGCTGCAACAGCAGCTGAAACACCCAGCGCCGTCAGGCTGGCAACGGTTAAACCTCCAATACCCGAAACACCAGTACCGCCTGCAGCAGCATTTTGAGCATTCTGAGCATTTACACCGGCCGACAATGCAAGTGCCATAGCGGCAATAACTAATTTTTTCATCATTTGTCCCTCATTCATCAAATTAAAATCCCAGTTGCGGGCAGCTTAAACCAAACAGGCAACAAGCTCAACCAGAATAACCAAAAAATTTACGCTATTTGTTTGGTTTTTAAACCTGCAACCAACGTTTCCGGGGCGTTGTTGTTCACTAAACCCATTGCGGTAATTTGCCGGCCGCTGGCTACGTCACATGCCGCCCTCACCACCAGGTCGCTGGTAGCACAGCTGTAGTTAAATTCGGTCGGTGCACTGCGAATAAGTTCGATAATTTTTTCTACTGCAAACTCTTCACAGGCTTCATCCAGTCGTTGCAGCAAATGCGACATTTCCGGCCAGCTAAGCTTGGCCTCGTCGGCCGCCATTATCCGGCTGTGCTCAGTCTGGCGCACATTTTCACCAATCAGCAGCTCTTCATATAACTTTTCGCCAGGGCGCAGGCCACTGTACTGAATTTCAATATCACCATTGGGGTGAATATCATCTTTCACTTCCAGTCCCATTAAATGGATCATCCGCCTCGCTAAATCGGCTATTTTTACCGGCTCGCCCATATCCAGCACAAATACATCACCGCCTTTACCCATGGCACCGGCCTGGATCACCAGCTGCGCGGCTTCCGGTATGGTCATAAAGTAACGAATAATATCTTTGTGGGTTACCGTTAACGGCCCGCCTTTGCGAATTTGCTCACGAAACAATGGCACCACCGAGCCACTGGAGCCGAGCACATTACCAAAGCGCACCATACAAAAACGAGTACTGCTCTGATACTCCGCCAGCGCCTGTAACACCAGTTCTGCTAAGCGTTTTGATGCACCCATTACATTGGTTGGCCGCACGGCTTTATCGGTTGAAATCAATACAAAGGTGTCAACCTGAGCTTTAATGGCGGCCTCTGCGGTATACCAGGTACCAAATACATTGTTGCGCACCCCTTCCACCACATTATATTCCACCAATGGCACGTGTTTATAAGCTGCAGCATGGTATACGGTATTTACCGCAAAGGTCCGCATTACGGTTTCCAGCCGGCTTTGCCGCTGCACCGTGCCCATTACCGGTATCAACTCTACCTCAAGCTTGTCACGGCAGATAATTGCCGCCAGCTCCTGCTCAATACTGTACAACCCAAACTCAGATAACTCAAACAGCACCAGCATATTCGGCTCATAACGAATAATCTGCCGGCATAACTCAGAACCAATAGAGCCACCGGCGCCGGTTACCATCACCACCTTGCCTTTTATGTCGGCATTCATCAGTTTGCTTTTTGGGGCTACGGCATCACGGCCCAGTAAATCTTCAATTTTAACATCCTGCAGCTCGTCTATCCGCATGGTGCCATCGACTAAATCACTCATTCCCGGAATCGACTGCACCGGTATAGGTAATTCTTCCAGGCTATCCAGCACTTCCCGCCGCCGCGCCCGGCTGGCAGATGGCACCGCTAATAATACCCGGCTGATATTTTTGCTTTTAATCAACGAGCTAATCTGTGACGGTGAGCCAACCGAAATACCTAAAATCGTTGAACGCTGTAAGGTGGTATCATCGTCGATAAACATCACCGGGTGGTATTGCTCACCATTTAAAAGCGCATGGGCTAACTGCCTGCCGGAAGAGCCGGCACCGTATATTAATACCCGCTCTTTATGGCCGTTATTGCGCTGCACTAAAAACATCCGCGCCAGCAAACGCACGCCACCAGAGGTCACCAGAGCCAGCATGGCATAAACGAAAATCAGGTTGCCTTTTTCGCTAACCCCAAAAAAAGCGAATAATAATGCCAGGATTACTGCACTGCTGACAATACCGCTTAACACCGCCCCCAATGCATGTTGACCAATATAACGAATCACTGCCCGGTACAGCCCCAACTTGGTAAAAATAAACAGGGTTACCGGTAAAGTAATGGTAAAGGCCAAAGCAATTTGCGGCACAGAACTCTGCTCACCGCTTTGGGTCAAAAAATACGCCGCCACTATTGACGTAATTAAAAAGCAGATATCAACCACCACTGATACCAGTCTTTTTACTGAACGCGGCAACGCCAGCAACCATCCAAGCATTTAAAACTCCAAAACCGAACCACTGTCTGCTTGCCGCTAACAACCGTGCAGCAAGCTTTACTGACTAAAAAAATGGCCTGATTATAGCATTAGTAACTCATTACAGATAGTTTAAAAGGTTCCACAAGCGACTGCTATTGCTAATTCAGGTAATCTAAGCTGCTCAGCCACTGCTTAAATTCAGCTCCGAGTCGCGGATCCCGCAAGCCATATTCTACAAACGCTTTGACATAGCCCAGTTTATTGCCACAGTCATGACTGCGACCATTAATATGATACGCATTTACCTGTTCCCGCTCCATCAGCATGGCAATGGCATCAGTTAGCTGCACCTCATCATTAGCCCCTACCGGAGTTTTTTGCAGGCATTGCCAGATATTGCCACTAAACACGTACCGCCCTACTACAGCAAGGTTAGAAGGAGCCTGATCGCTGGCCGGCTTTTCAATAATAGCAATCATTTGCTCAGAATTACCGCTGGTCAACTGTCGTTCTGACACATCAACCACCCCATAATTACTCACTTGCTCTATTGCAACCGGTTCCACCATCACCTGGCTTATCCCAGTTTGCTCAAATATTTGCAGCATCTTTGCCAGATTATCAGTTGCCAGATTACTGTCATAACAATCAATAATCACATCAGGCAGCACTACCGCAAATGGCTCCTGGCCAACCAAAGGCAAAGCGCATAATACCGCATGGCCTAACCCTTTGGCCTCGCCCTGCCGTACATGCATTATCGTTACATGTTTCGGGCAAATCGCCTTTACCTCTGCCAGAAGCTGGCGCTTAACCCGCTTTTCCAGTATTGATTCCAGTTCAAAACTTTTATCGAAATGATTTTCGACAGAGTTTTTTGAGGAATGGGTTACCAGCACAATTTCTTTAATGCCGGCAGCAATACACTCATTAACCACATACTGAATAAGCGGTTTATCCACTATCGGCAGCATTTCTTTGGGTATTGCCTTCGTAGCTGGCAACATTCTGGTTCCCAGGCCGGCAACCGGTATTACCACTTTTTTAATTTTCATGCGAAATCCCGTACGCTCTCACCCCGGCCAATGGCGAAATATTTAAAGCCTTTACGTTTCATTCGCTCCGGCTCATACAAGTTACGACCGTCAAAAATTACCGGGCTGTTTAGCTGGCTTTTAATCAACTCAAAATCAGGTGCCTTAAATTGCTGCCAGTCGGTACAAATCAGTAGCGCATCGGCCCCTTTTAAAGCAGCCTCTTTAGTGCCCACCAGGGTTAAATCATCCCGCACCCCGTAAAGTTGCTGAATATCTTCCATTGCCTGCGGGTCATAAGCTTTAATTTCAGCACCGGCTTGCCACAGTAAATCCATTAACACCCTGCTAGGCGCTTCCCGGATATCATTGGTTTTTGGTTTAAAGCTCAGCCCCCACAGCGCAAAAACCTTGCCCTTTAAATTGTCACCAAAATAACTGGTTACCAACCTGTATAAACGGGTTTTTTGGGTGTCATTGACTTTAGCCACCGCCTTTAATAGCGCGACATCATGGCCTGCTTTGTCAGCGGCACGAATTAACGCCGTAACGTCTTTTGGAAAGCAAGAGCCCCCATAACCACAACCCGGATAGATAAAATGATAACCAATGCGCGGATCTGAACCGATACCACGGCGCACGGCTTCTATATCAGCACCAACCAGCTCGGCCACATTAGCCATTTCATTCATAAAAGAGATTTTGGTCGCCAACATGCAGTTTGCTGCATATTTAGTCAGTTCGGCAGAGCGAACATCCATAAACATCATTTTATCCTGGATCCGGTTAAACGGCTCGTATAGCTCCCGCAGAATATCTTTCGGCCGGTCACAGTAGGTGCCAACAATAATCCGATCTGGCCGCATGCAATCGGCAACCGCCACTCCCTCCTTCAGAAACTCAGGGTTAGAGACCACATCAAATTGCAACGCGATGTTTCGCCCCGCTATTACCTCAGTGATCCTGGCTTTTACCTTATCAGCCGTTCCCACTGGCACGGTCGATTTATCAATAATAATTTTAGCAGCGTTCATATGCTGGCCAATAGTTTCTGCTACTGCCAGCACGTACTGTAAATCGGCAGAACCATCCTCTTCAGGTGGTGTGCCCACGGCAATATACTGGACTTCGCCATGCTCTACCCCAGCTTTGGCATCAGTAGTAAAATGCATTCGTCCAGCCTGATAATTGCTGGTCACCAACTGCTCCAGTCCTGCTTCATGTATCGGCATGATGCCATTGGTTAAGTCAGTTATCCGCTGTTCATCTATATCGACACAATATACGTTATGCCCTACTTCAGCCAACACAGCGGCTTGTACCAACCCCACGTAACCAATTCCAAAAACCGTTACTTTCATTAGTCGTCCTTATTTGTACCTGGCCAGTATTAAGATTACACGAAAACAATAATTAAGCAGAAACCTCATCACAAAGATAGTTTGAACAGCGTGGTATGAATGTTAGCTTAATTATTGGCAAATGATTGCATGCTGTTGCAAAAACACCACCACTTGCCTGGCAGCCTGCTCAATAGTCAGCGCTGCCGTTTGCAGGTGAATATCCGGCGATAGTGGCGCTTCATAGGGTGAACTGATACCGGTAAAGTGGGCTATTTCACCGGCGCGGGCTTTTTTATATAAGCCTTTCGGGTCACGCTGTTCACATATCGCCAATGGCGTATCGACAAACACTTCAATAAAGGCATCGCCTGCCAGGGCCTTAGCCTGAGCACGGTCGGCGATAAACGGCGAAATAAAAGCAGTACCAACAATTAAACCGGCATCGAGCATTAAGCGGCTGACTTCAGTAATGCGGCGGATATTTTCTACCCGGGATGCATCATCAAAGCCTAAATCACGGTTCAGGCCGTGACGCACATTATCGCCATCCAGCAAATAAGTATGGCAGCCCAAATCAAATAACATCCGGTCTACCGCGTTAGCGATAGTCGATTTGCCCGAGCCAGACAGCCCGGTATACCACAGTAAGCAAGGCTTATGACCATTAAGCTGTTGCCGCTCATTATGACTTACGGCAGCATTATGCCAGACGATATTGTGGCTCATTGCGGGGGTCCTTCAATGTGTTAAAGTAGAAATAATTTTAAAATGGAAACAGTCTTAAAATGGAAAAACCAGGGGGATCAATAACACACTCAGTATTATATAAGTTAGTGCAACCGGGGCCCCTACCAACACAAAATGTTTTAACTTGTAGTTGCTGGCGTTAAATACCATTAAGTTGGTCTGATAACCATATGGCGTAACAAAGCTGGCCGACGCGGCAAACGCAACGCCCATCACCATCGGCATAATATCCACGCCCATCCCTTTGGCCAGGCTGTAAGCTACCGGAAACATTAATGCTGCAGCGGCATTGTTAGTAATCACTTCCGTAAGCAGATAGGTCAACAGGAAAATACCGATAAACGTTACCATCGGCGCCTGCCCTGCTAAGGCGCTACCGGCGAAATCACTAATATTCTGCGCCAGACCAGTATGGTTCATAGCACTGGCAATACACAAAGCGCTGCTGACAATCAGCCAAATCTCAACCGGAAAGCGGCGCTTTATCTCGTTGATGGTTAAACAGCCACTAAACAACAGCGCAGCCAACAAATAAATAGCGGCAAGCAATAATGAGGTACCACTAAAAACGGTTCCCGCAATCATGGCCACAAAGCCCCACCAGGTTAAGCGCTCGCGCCAGCCACTTAGCATATGTTCTGGTTCAATACCGGATAACAGATAAAAGTTCTTACTAATATTATGGCGGCTGGCGAAGTCAGGGCCGGTGGCCAGCAATAAAAAATCGCCGGCCTTTAATTCAATTTCACCCAACTTGCCATTAACCCTCTCACCTTCGCGCCGCACGGCCACCACTGCGGCATCAAACCGGGCTCTAAAGCCGCTGCTTTTCAGGGTTTTCCCCTTTAGCACCGACTCTTCTTTAATAATCACTTCCGTCAGGTTCTGGGTCGCCAGGCCATTTTCATCAGCGAATAAACTGATACCAGCAAATTGCTTAAGTACGTTTACCTTATGAACATTCCCGGTAAAAATCAGTTTATCGCCAGCTTTTAAAATGTCGTAGCGCGCTACCGGCCGGATAACTTCGCTATCACGAACAATTTCCGTTAAAAACAGCTCGTCTAAATGACGAAGACCCGCCTGCTCCACACTCTGACCAATCAAAGGAGAATCAATATTCAGCTTGGCTTCGAGCAGGTATTCGGTAACCACAACGTCCTGGTTTTTTTCATCCGGCAGCAGATAACTCATGACAAATAATACCAGGCTACCCCCTGCCAATACGCCCAGGCCAACTAAGGTAAAGTCAAAAAAGGCAAAACCCGGCTCACCAGCTTCAACCAGCATTGAGTTAACGATTAGGTTGGTCGAGGTACCGATTAGGGTCAGGGTGCCCCCCATAATAGCGGCATAAGACAAGGGGATCAGTAACTTGGTCGGCGCGACTTTTTTATTAGAGCGCACCGCGTTAAGCATTGCGGCTACAACAGCGGTATTGTTAAGCACTGAAGAGGCCAGCGCCGAAAAACCGATAGTTCTGAGCACAGAGCCGGATACCGAACGGGTAAATAAAAAGCGCGACAAGCGCCGCAATAAACTGGTTTTTTCCAGCGAAAAAGATATCAGTACCAGCAACACCAGTGTGGCTAGCCCCGGATTGGCGGCATTTCTTAGCAGCATGCTGGTGTCAATAAACCCTAATGCCAGCATTGCCAATAACATGGCTGCAAAAATACCGGCCGAGTGAACTGAATAGCGAACAAGTGCCGCTACCAGCAGCACTAACATCAACACCAGCACAATGGCCGGCAGGCTCATTTACGGCCTTTTTGCGACAATTCAGGGAAGTGCTTACGCAGCAGCTGAATCAACTCCAGTTCAAACGAACTCAGACCACTAATTTCCTGCTCTGGTTGCGGTTCCGCTTGGGCCACCAGTGCCGCGTCTACCATACCTGCCGCTACCGTAAGGTTAGTTAAGCGGTCTATTACAATAAAGGCACCGGTTTGCTTATTTTTTAAATAAGCATCAAAAGCCACCGCTTCGGTTAAGTTAATATCCACCAGGCCAATTTCGTTTAAGCCCAGGTTTTGCGCATCTCGCTCTTCCAGAGTATTAACATCAATCCGGTGATGCAACTTAGCCACTTCGCCGCTAACCAGTTTGCAGGCAAACTTAAAGTAGTAATCCCGCTCGGTTTTCAGCGGTTGCTCGTGCATCCAAATCATCTTCGCCCGTAAACGTGACGAGACGTGCGCCAGCACATCCTTTTTCACCAGCATATTGCCGCGGCTAATGTCTATTTCATCATTTAAGGTTAGCGTCACGGCTTGCGGTGCATGCGCCTCAGCCAGCTCACCATCAAAGGTAACGATAGATTTAACCGTAGATATAGTACCAGCAGGTAGAACACGAATGGTATCACCTACTGCCACACTGCCGGCAGCGATAGTGCCGGCAAAGCCACGAAAGTCAGAGTTTGGCCGGCTGACCAGCTGCACCGGAAAGCGAAACTCAGGGCTGTCGGCCGAGGCACTGATTTCCATCGTTTCCAGATATTGCATTAACGTAGAACCGCGGAACCAGCTCAGCTTTTCGCTGGGGTTAACCACATTATCGCCTTCCAGTGCCGAAATCGGCACGAAGCGGATATCCGGAATATCCAGCGAGCCGGCCAGAGTTAAATACTCTTCCTGAATTTCTTTATAGCGCGCCTGTGAGTAGTCCACCAAATCCATTTTATTAATAGCCACAATGACGTGCTTAATACCCAGCAAACTGCAGATAAAACTGTGGCGCCGGGTCTGGGTTTGCACACCTTTGCGGGCATCAACCAGAATAATCGCCACATCGCAAGTCGAGGCACCGGTGGCCATATTGCGGGTATATTGTTCATGGCCCGGGGTGTCGGCAATAATAAACTTACGCTTGTCAGTTGAGAAATACCGATAAGCGACATCAATGGTAATGCCCTGCTCGCGCTCTGACTGCAGGCCGTCCACCAGCAGTGCCAGGTCAACTTTATTGCCCTGGGTACCAGACTTTTTACTGTCTTCGGTAATTGCCGCCAGTTGATCTTCAAAAATCATTTTACTGTCGTGCAGTAAGCGGCCTATTAAGGTACTTTTACCATCATCGACACTGCCGCAGGTAATAAAGCGCAGCAGCTGTTTGTTCTCGTGCTGCTGTAAATAGCTTAAAATATCTTGTTCAATTAAGGCTGAAGCGTGACTCATAGTATTTCACCCGGTACTAAAAGTACCCCTCCATCTTTTTCTTTTCCATCGAGCCACTGCTGTCGTGGTCAATTACCCGGCCCTGGCGCTCTGAGGTTTTGGTCAGTAGCATTTCCTGAATAATATCCGGTAAGGTCGCCGCAGACGACTCGACCGCACCGGTTAACGGGTAGCAGCCCAGGGTGCGAAAACGCACCTGTTTCATCTGCGGTGTTTCGCCCTCTTTTAACGGCATCCGCTCATCATCTACCATAATCAGGGTGCCATCACGCTCGACCACCGGCCGCTCTTTGGCAAAGTACAAATCGGGAATGTCAATATTTTCTAAATAGATATATTGCCAGATATCCAGCTCAGTCCAGTTTGACAGCGGGAACACGCGGATACTTTCGCCTTTATCAACCCGGCCATTAAAGATATTCCAAAGCTCCGGCCGCTGGTTTTTCGGATCCCAGCGATGATGCTTATCGCGAAACGAATACACCCGCTCTTTCGCCCGCGATTTCTCTTCATCACGCCGGGCGCCGCCAAAGGCAGCATCAAACTTATATTTGTCCAGCGCCTGTTTCAGGCTCTGGGTTTTCATAATATCGGTATGTTTGGCGCTACCATGGCTGAACGGGCCAACATGCATCGCCAGCCCTTCAGGGTTAATATGCACCAGTAAATCCAGATCATACTTTTTGGCAATGGTATCGCGAAAGGCGATCATTTCCTTGAATTTCCAGGTGGTGTCAACATGCAGCAGCGGAAACGGAATTTTACCCGGATAAAAGGCTTTCCGGGCCAGGTGCAGCAATACAGAAGAGTCTTTTCCTACCGAGTACAGCATAACCGGATTATCAAACTCGGCGGCCACTTCCCGGAAAATCTGGATAGATTCGTTTTCCAGCGCTTTGAGGTGGGTCATTCCCTTATTCTGCATAGCGTTTTGTGCAGGGTTTTGCGAAGGCGTTTGCATAAATCACTCCTGTTGATTCGTGGCCATAGCTTACAGAAATAGTCATTGCAGTACCAGATATCAACTAACGATAAACCACCGGCAGTGGCAAATAAAAGCAGCGGTGTAGACGGCTGCAACGGTGCAAATATACCGCTGAGTACAGGCAGGGTTCAAGGAACGGTTTGGTATAAGATATAGCACCGCGCTTAAAAGCAAAAAAAAGGGTCTGAGTGAATAAATTATTCACTCAGACCCTTTTTACCATCTGAAAGCTATTTGCTTAAAAAAGGCCGGCTCGGTTCAGCAATTAACCACTCTGGCACCACATCACCGTAGGTCAACGCAACGCCAGCTCGCAGCCAGGCGCCTTTTTTAAGTATCGACGTGCCGGCCATTACCGCGCCGGTACCCAGGTGGCTATAATCTTCCATTACCGAATCATGGTCTGCCACTGCGTTGGGGTTAAGAATACAGCCGCTACCAACACTGGCATGCGCGCCAATTATTGCCCCGGCCATTACCAACGTGCCAGCTCCAACTTCAGCTCGCTCACTGACAAAAGCCCTGGGGTGGTAAATGTTTACAATCTTTGCGCCAAGCTTAGCTAAGCTGTCAAGCTTTTCATTACGCACCTTATTATTACCTATAGCCACCACAAAACCATCATAGGCAGACATAAGCTCTGGCAAGTCGTTACTATGGCCAACAACATTATAGCCAGAAGGCAATTTGTGGTCCGGGTAGCTGTCATCGACAAAATCAACCTTACTCCATTCCCCAGACAAATAAGCAGCTTCGGCTACTGTCCTGCCAAAACCACCGACACCAACAATAAGTAGAGCTGACTGACTCATAACGTGTACTCCAGCTTAAAAAAAGGGTCAGAGTGAATAAACTATTCACTCTGACCCTTTTTTCTGTTCAATTAATTACGTTTTATAATTTTCAATAATGTATCTAATATAATTTTGATATCAGTAACAACACCATGCTTACGGACATACTCTACGTAGTAACGCTGTTTAACCGGCAGTATATGGTCTATGTAGGCCTGTCTCGGGTCGGGGTAATTAGCTAAAATTTCGTTTTCATCAACCATTTCAATTGAAGCGCGATCGGTTATCCCCGGGCGCACAGACAACACCTCTTTTCGAACACTGTCAGGATAACAGTCAATAAATTCCTGTACTTCCGGCCGTGGCCCTACCAAACTCATTTTGCCAGTCACCACATCAATTAACTGTGGTAATTCGTCAATTTTTGATTTGCGCAAAAAATGGCCAGAGCGGGTAATCCTGCTATCTTTACCGACCGTCAATCGGCCTGATGTTTCCGCATTAACCCGCATGGTTCTGAATTTATGGATCCGGAATTCTTTACCGAAGCGTCCAACTCGTTGTTGGCGGAAGAATACCGGACCGGGTGAGTCCAGTTTAATCCAGATGGCGATTACAATAAGTAATGGCAGCAATAACAATAAGCCAACTGTCGCAAAAACGATATCAAACAGCCGTTTAAGCATGTCTTAACACCTGCCTCACTGCGGCAATTACTCTGGCCTGATCATCAGCGGTCATCTTGGTATACAAAGGCAATGAAACTTCTTGCTCAAAAATACGCTGCGCGACCGGAAACATTTCCGGTGTCAATTTATAGGTATCACGCCAGTATGGGTGTAAATGCAATGGAATAAAGTGCACCGAACAGCCAATACCTAATTCAGCCATTTGTTCAATAAATTTACCGCGCTCCACGCCCGCTTCCGGTTTTATTTTTAAAGGATACAAATGCCAGGCATGAATATCATCCCCTGGGGCTGTTGCCGGTAATTCCACAGGTAAATCAGCCAACGCTTCATGATAAACCGCTGCCATTTGTTCACGCTTAATCTGAAAGTCAGGCAAGCGCTTTAACTGATGAATACCAATAGCGGCAGCAATATCTGGCATGTTGTATTTAAAACCCGGTGCCACTACTTCGTAAAACCAGGCAGGCTTTGTTGAAACATAGCGATCAAAGGCATCGCGACTTATCCCATGCAACCGCATTACTTTACAACGCTTGGCAAGTTCGGCATTACGGGTAACAACCATACCTCCCTCGCCGGTAGTCATGGTTTTATTAGCATAAAAACTAAAAACCGTAATATCACTTTCAAGGGCACCAATCATTTTCCCTTTATAACGGGTTGGTAAAGCATGAGCGGCATCTTCTACCACTTTTATGTCGTGCTTTTTGGCGAGCGCAATAATCGGGTCCATATCGCACGCAAGGCCAGCAAAATGTACTGGCATAACCGCTTTGGTTTTGTCCGTAATTGCTGCAGCAAAGGTATCAACTGTCATATTAAACGTATGGGCATCGACATCAACCATTACCGGTGTCGCGCCAAGGTAACGGACAATTTCAGCAGTGGCGGTGAAGGTGTAAGTTGGTACTATTACTTCATCACCAGGCCCTACTCCAACCGCCTCAAGTGCCAGATGCAAACCAGAAGTTGCAGAGTTGACAGCAATAGACTCCAGCTCAGAGTCACCTAAGAAAATACTGAAATCAGCTTCAAACTGTTTAGCTTTAGGCCCGGTAGTAATCCAGCCAGATCGCAGAGAATGAGCAACTTCGTTGATTTCCTCTTCACCAATTTCCGGCAAAGCGAATGGAAGAAATTTATTTGCTGACATAGAGCCTCAAAACATTAGAAATATTTAATTAAACGCAACATTTGCCGGCCGTCCGGCTGGGTAAACTCACTTTCAATCTGATAACCAGCCCGCTGATAAAAAGCTACTACGTTATCGTTGCCAAATTTATCAGTTGTTAAAAAAAGTGCTGGCAACTCGGCCGCTTTTACTTGTTGTTCATAATCAGCCAGCAACGCTTTACCAACCGCTTTACCTGCCATGTCGGGCGAAACAGCAATACTGCTTAGCAACGCGACATCTGACAAACTTGCTGGCCGATCACCTTTATAAAAAGCAGCATAATAAAGCTTTTTTACAACAATTACCGGGTTTTTCAGCATGCCTGGAATGGCCCTTAGCAAAAAACTAAACCACTTATCTTTACGCAACTGTGAAAAAAACAGTTGCGGAGCACTCGTCCCGGCTGCAAATCCAACAATAGTGTTTTCCGAAGATACAGCCACCCGCAAAATGCCATGCTGGCGATGTAAAAAAGCACGGTACAAACCACGAAGAAATGATGGGCCTAACATGGTTAGAAAAAAACCGTTAAAAGCAGCCAGATGCACCGCCACTATCGCGTCCACGTCCTGTTCTGTCGCCTGACGTATATCCATATCAATTTACTGCCTTGTTAATTACATCATCTAACTTTGCATAATTTGTGGATGCAGAAAGTTGCTTCAGATAAAAACGGCGGGCATTAGCTCCCATTTCAGGCCACCTGGCGCGCTGTGCCAGCAAAGTTTCAATTGCATCGGTAATGCTGGCAACATTTTGAGGCTCTGCTATCTCACCAGCTTTAGCCTCGCTAATTAACTGGTTTGCCTCACCGCCAACGGCCATTAGCAACGGTTTACCCATTGCTAAAGAAGACTGGGTCTTAGAGGGAATCGTTATCCTGAATAAAGGGTCTTCACGCAGATGCACGACTAAAATATCAGCCTGTTTTAACACACCAATAATTTTGGCCGCCGGCACATAATCACCAATTATCACGTTATCAATAGCGCGCCTGGCAATATATTGTTGTAACTCTTCCTTTTCAACCCCGCCACCAATTAACGTCAGCACAACGTGTCTTTTATCAAAGTTAGCAACTGCATCAATGACCGATTTCAAGGACTGAGCCGCGCCCATATTACCTGCATACAAAAAATTGGCCGGACCATAAACATCAGGTATCACATTACCAGGCTCGGCCAATACTTCAGAAATTCTTAATTCTTCAGGGCACCAGTTATAAACCAGATTAAGCTTTTCTGCCGCAACCCCCCGTGCAACTAACGCCTGGCGGAATCCTTCCGAGAGCACCACAATCTGTGATGCTTTACGATAAACCAGCCTACACCAGCGGTCGACCAGTCTTAGTAATAGGCCATCCTGATTCATACCGGTTGCCGCCAGCGCGTCTGGCCATAGATCCTGTACATCAGTTACAAATGGCACACCTCGAAGCGCACGCATTAGTATACCAATAACACCAGTGGTCGATTGCGGATGATAGGTATAAACCAAATCTGGCTTTTTTTGAAATAGCACAGCGGCTAGTGCCATAAAGGTATAGCTCAGATAACTGGCAGCCCGGGATAACTTTGACTTAGAATGCGAAATATGAGACCACAGCCGAGTTACTTTGACGCCGTCTATCATCTCAGTACTACGCAACTTTACTTTATAACCATCAAATACTTTACCCGTTGGATAGTTAGGGAAAGTTGTCAAAACTTCAACCTCATGCCCCTGGGCCACCCAATGTTTCATCAGTGCCAACCCTTTAATGGAATACTCAGGATCGAATAGCTGACTGATAAACAAAATTCGCATTAATACTGCTTCCAGACCACCCGCATTACATAGTCACGGTAACTGTGGACTATCCGCACTACCTTGTCAGAGACATTAGGCATGCTGTAATCGTAAACGGGCCGTAATAGCCGCTCAGTACCACCAGGCTGAGAATCCAATATGTTTAGAGCCTGAAACACACGCTCTACTTCCAGGCCTGTCATCATTACCGATGCTTCTTCAAATGCCTCAGGTCGCTCATGCGCTTCGCGAATATTCAGCGCCGGGAAGTTCATAATCGACGACTCTTCACTAATAGTACCGCTGTCAGACAAGACGGCTTTGGCAGATTTTTGCAGTTTGTTGTAGTCATGAAAGCCCAACGGTTTTAGCAACTGTACAAGCGGGTTAAAACTGATGCCCTGCTCTTCAATACGTTTACGGGTACGCGGGTGGGTGGAAACAATAACTGGATAACCATACTTGTCGGCCAGGCCATTTAAAATAGCGGCTAACTTGTGCAGGTTCTTTGGTGAATCTACGTTTTCTTCACGATGCGCACTAATGACAAAAAACTCACGCTCCGTTAACGCCAAACGCGATAACACATCCGAGCCATCAATTTGCGGCATATAATGGTTCAGTACCTCAAACATCGGGCTACCGGTTTTAATCACCCGATCGGCCGGTATACCTTCTGCCAGCAAATAATCACGGGCAATAGTGCTATAGGTCAGGTTTATATCGGCGGTATGATCAACTATCCGGCGGTTAATTTCTTCAGGCACCCGCATATCATAACAGCGGTTACCGGCTTCCATATGAAAGGTAGGGATTTTACGACGTTTCGCCGGGATCACCGCCATACAGCTATTGGTGTCACCCAGAACCAGCATGGCATCGGGATTGATCTCTGCCAGTGCTTTATCCACCGCAATAATGACATTACCTATGGTTTCTGCACCACTACCACCAGCGGCGTTTAAAAAATAATCAGGCTTACGGATCCCCAGGTCGTCAAAGAACACCTGGTTTAGCTCGAAATCATAATTCTGGCCGGTATGGACAATAATATGTTCGCAGTGCTTATCCAGTGCTGCCAATACGCGCGATAAACGGATAATTTCCGGCCGGGTGCCGACTACGGTTACAACTTTTAGTTTACTCATTTTTTTATACCTTGTAAGCCACTGTATCGGGCCGCTCCCGGTCAAAGTTTTCATTTGCCCACAGCATTACTACTAATTCATCATCACCAATATTTGTAACGTCATGTGACCAGCCAGGCACTGTCTCAACCACTTCAGGCTTGTCACCAGACGTTACAATTTCAATCACTTCATCTGTAACAATATGTCTGAAACCAAAACGAGCAATGCCCTTAATAACTAAAAATTTCTCGGTCTTGACATGGTGATAATGACCGCCTCGGGTAATACCGGGGTGTGCGGTAAAAAAAGAAAACTGACCAGAGTCACGTGTTTTAAGCATCTCTACAAAACAGCCGCGTTGATCTTCATGCTTTGTCAGATCATAATTAAATTTATCTGGTGAAATATAACTTATATACGTCGCATAAAGCACCCTGGTAAAACCGTCACCGACAGGCTCAGTGATCAGGTTCTCCCTACTATCACGGAATTTATACAGTTGCTCAACTAACTCACCTAGTGTCACTTTATAAACCGGTTCTACATTTACATAGAGTTTATCTTCTGGTCTTTTGTAAAGCATTTCTACGAAGGAGCTAACCACAGAACCAATATGTACCAGTGATAATTCTGTCGCCGGGTTATTAACCTGAATAGGTAAACCACGGCTAATATTATGACAAAAAGTTGCTACCGCAGAGTTATAGTTAGGCTTGCACCATTTACCAAACACATTTGGCAAGCGATAGATATACACTTTATTGCCTGTTTGCAAATGTAAATTTAGTAAATGCATCTCAGCTTGCAGTTTACTTTTGCCATAGGCATTAAGCCGCTCGGCCTGAGTTGAAGAGCTAAGCACTATAGGTATCTTACGGCCAGAGTTCTTAATCGCTTCACATAAGGCGGCTGTTAAATCAGCATTGCCAATAGCAAACTCATTATCGTCAACAGGCCTGTTAATACCAGCAAGGTGAAATATAAATTCAGCTTGGTTGACGAGTGCCTGAAGTTGCTCAGTAGACGTGTTTCGGGTAAATTTAAGCAACTCTATATTGGCATTACGCATTAGGCTAATACATAGGTTTTTACCAATAAAGCCATCTGCGCCGGTTACTAAAACTTTCATTTGTTAGTCCTCTGCTGTCGCCTGTTCGCCGCGGGCTATCGCCTGTATAAAATCTAACTTTAGTAATAGTTTCTTCATACCTGCAACATCCAGCCGCTCGGTATTATGCGAATTATAATCTTCCAGCTCACTGATTTTCTGATCGCCCTGGTCAAAAAACTTACCATAATTCAAATCGCGATTATCTGGTGGCACCCGATAATATTCACCCATATCTATAGCGCAAGCCATTTCTTCGCGGCTTAACAGGGCTTCATATAGTTTTTCACCATGGCGGGTGCCAATAATATTGACCGGATGGTCTTCGGTATTCATCAGTTGCAATAACGCCTTGGTCAGCACTTCTATAGTGGCTGCGGGGGCCTTTTGCACAAAAATATCACCGTTATCACCGTGCTCAAAGGCGTAAAGTACTAAATCGACGGCATCTTCAAGCGTCATCATAAAACGGGTCATTTCAGGATCGGTGATAGTTATAGGCTTACCGGCCCGAACCAGGTCCACAAATAACGGAATAACTGAGCCGCGCGAGGCCATCACATTACCGTAGCGCGTACCACAAATAACCGTTTTAGCCGGGTCCAGGTTGCGGGCCTTAGCGACCATCACCTTTTCCATCATGGCTTTAGATATACCCATAGCATTAATCGGATAAACTGCTTTGTCGGTACTCAAACACACAACCCGCGAGACACCGTTAACAATGGCAGCTTCTAATACATTTTCGGTACCAATAACGTTAGTTTTTACCGCTTCCATTGGGTAAAACTCGCAACTGGGTACTTGCTTTAGCGCAGCTGCGTGGTAAATAAAATCTACGCCACGGGTCGCATTTAACACACTGTTATAATCGCGGACATCACCGATATAAAACTTAAGTTTTGGATGATTATACTTTTTACGCATATCATCCTGTTTCTTTTCATCCCGACTAAATATACGGATTTCACCGATATCAGTTTCCAAAAAACGATTTAGAACTGCATTCCCAAAAGAACCAGTTCCTCCAGTTATTAATAGAGATTTACCTGAAAAAACCATTATTACACCCTAATCCTTTTATCTTCAAAAAACCATAAAATAAGCATTGCAAAAAAATACGAGATTGTATCGATAAAACCAAAAACCTGATTATTTGCAGGAATAAATATGAAAAAAATAACAAGCAATGGCATCAAAGCAGAACCGTAAAAACTCTTTTGATAAATAATTGAGCACCAAACTCTAGAAAGTAAGAACCCAAATAAAAACATCACCAACGACACACCTACAAAACTAACATCATTAGCCACTTGACCATAAAAACTATGCCACATAGCCTTCTCATCCCAAAATGATGAAACTCTCGCCTGAAATGTTAAATCTGATACATCAATACCGAAAATTATCAAAAGTTGGTTCTGTAGAAAGTGGGAGCTACCAAAGCCATACGTCCATATCCAATCTTGGCCAAGGGCCAGAGAAAAACCGTAATATCCCTGTACCAAATATGAAGATATCCAGACCAACGAATATAAGTAAAAACCGTAAAATGAATCAAGAGCAGGAGTTAGAATATTAATAGATATATCACCTAGTGGTGATATATTATTAAAAAACTCAAAGCCGCCTCCCCTAAGGGACATTATATAACCGAAAAAACCTACTGGTATGAGAAGAACAAAAAATAACATCACTAAAACACGAAGCATTCTGACTTCGCCACGCATTAACTTAACAAAAAAAAGAGAAACAAAACTGAAAATAATAAAGTAAAATAAAATACTGTTAATACCACCGGCTAGAGATGGAGACACGAACAGAAAGCAATAGATAAAAAACAAAACCTTTTTAACTAAACTTAGATATTTCCAAAAGTAAATCGCGTAAAAAATAAAAAGAAATTTAAAGAACATAAAAAAAACTGAAGTAACGTTGATAAGCCTAGATGTACTATAAAGTCCAGAATTTATTATCTCTAGCCTTTCTATGTATACCTCAGCAGGAGAGCTTATACCTCTTGCTACCTGCGCAAAAATATCAACAGGGATTAACGATGTTCCCAACATTACATTTTTATAAGTTATGAGACACGCCAGAGTTGCAAAAGCAAAAATAAAGTAAAACCTTAAATTATCAAATGAAAAATTAAGACGACAAACATCTTTGCTATAACCAACACTCGCCAGATAGTAACCAACAATGAAAGACACATGATACAACAACATCAAAATAACGAAAACTTCAAAATTATGTACTTTAAAACTCAGGGGACCAAAGAAAAATATTAGAAGCGTTGAAATCAAATAAAACTCAACAACAAAAAGTGGTATAAATTTCTTTGACAACATCAGCCTGGCCCAGACATAAAGTCGTCAGCACGCCTCTTGATTTTGTCAAGATGCGAATTATGTAGAGAAATATCCGGAGAAAAATTTTTTCTGTATAAAAAAATATTTTTCAAGTTAAATAAAGATCTGATAGAAAATATGTAAAAAGAAAGGTTAAAAATCTTATTTAGATACCGATTTGATAAATTAAAAAGCCATGCTCGATTTATCAAAACCAACTTTTCGAAATAACTATTAGAACTAGATATAAGATAATTATAAATATTTAACTTATCTTGCACGAATCTTTTATTCGCAACTATATACACAGAGCCTGAAGTTCTTCTGTAATAAACAAAAACCTTGTTAACTAATTTAAAATCAGAATCTGGCGACACTTCAGAAATGGCTATTTGTATTGGCCAGTCTTCAACTACATCATATTCACTTAAAAAGTTCAAAACATGATTAGAAACCATTAGCTCTTTTTTATAAATTATATTCGGCGCATTATTAACACTTAAATATTTAAACCTTTGCAGTAAAGGCCTGCCTTCGTAACAATACTGACTGGAAACCATCCCATAAAACTCACTTAAATTAAGATAGAGTTTTCTGTCGGAAAAATGCAGAGGAACCCCGGACACAATAGACGAGGAGTTAAAACTAAATGCGTGCGCAAAGATATTTTCAAAAGAATAAATGTCATCACCAGCAGTCATTTTAAAACTGTCAACATCACTTCGAAGAACTTTAATCATATTGACAATGCTTTTACAAGTGCCAATATTCTCCGGATTGTATAATTTATCAACATTTCTAAATAATGTAGAGTTACTCTCAAGCCATCTGTCTATAAGAAGTTTGCTTGAATCCCGAGAACAGTCATCGTTGATGACAATATCAAAAGTTATATTAGCCCCATGGTTTTCTATTAAGTACTTTATACTTTCAAGATGTTCAATAATGTAGTGCTCGTGATTAAAAACCAGAACAAAAAATGCAAATTTTCCATTACTTTCGCGCATTAAACTTTGCCTTAAAGTAAGAGTAAAATACCCGTAAAGATTTAAATCCTACCATCTTATAACCGGTATATAAAAATTGTAACTTCCACATCAGGCTACGAGACTCATCAATAGCGTCTTCCGAGAAACCCCTCTCAGCTGTATCAATATCCAACTGGTATTTAGCTAATTTATCAGTCACTACAGATTTTACCCATCTCCCTCTATAAATAGCACCACCTTTACTATAATTGTAAGGATATATATCAGGGCTTCCGCTCTTTACTGAAAAAAAACGTTTGCCGTCACCAAACGTCCTGTAGCTACCAAAAAGCTCCCAAGCCCATGGATTATCATTTACTCCGGTGTATTTAATAAGGTCAGCTTTCCTCCATATTGCAGGTGAAGAGTTTAACCTGTAATCACTATAATCCTTCAATTCTACAATGCAATCATCAAAACTAGAAACCGAAGTTGGTTCTACATTTGTGTCAACAAGATAAATTGAAGCTATTTCAGGATGAGCTTTCATTACGTCAATTAGCTGCCCGATCTTTAGATTGCTGACATGCTTTTCAAGAATGAAATCATCAAAAGTCAGTAAAACATAATCTGTTTCGACAACTGAAAGCGCTGTTAACAATCTGTGGCCCCAGGAATTATGAACACCAGGTTCATAATTACTTACTTTTACTGGAAATTTATAATCAGTTTTTTTCTCAGTATTAATCACAATGGGATAAGGACAGGAAGGCCAATAATCATAAAAAGCAGCAAAGAAAAGTGATAAAACATCAGAATATGAATCACAAGTACATACAACAACTGTTAAATCTGAGTTCAAAACAGTTTTATTAGTCGCGTTCATAATTTACCGCCAGCCATTTTTTTAAATTTGTCATTTTGAGATATCAGTTGATTATAGGTACCAAAAGCAACAACTTTACCGGCTTCAATGTAATATATTTGATCACAATTGCGTATTGTGTTAAATCGATGGGCTATCATTACAATCGTTTTAAGCCCTGCCATATTAGCAATTGACTGCATGATCTGCTCTTCCGTTACGCCATCAAGCGCACTGGTTGCTTCATCAAAAAATAGATAATCAGCGTTATTATATAGAGCTCTCGCTATAGCTATTCTCTGGCGCTGACCACCTGATATCTGTACGCCCTTTTCTCCAACTTTTGTATCGAAACCTTCAGGGAGAGACATTATCCAGTCAGTAAGTTGAGCCATGTCTGTTGCACTGCGCAACTGAACCATGTCAATATCTGATGTTTTCAAACCAAATGCGATATTTTCACTTATAGTTCCATCTTTAATTAAAGACATTTGTGACACGTAGCCTATACCGTTCCTCCAAAGTCTTAAGTTATGTTTGTTTAATTCACTATCACCAATTAATAACTTCCCAGAATCAATCGACAACGAACCTATAAGAATATCAAGTAAAGTTGATTTTCCTGAACCAGAGGGGCCGACGATGCCAATAGTGGATTTAAGAGGAATTTCTAAAGATATATTATCTAACGTATTATTTTCACTGCCTTTATATCTAAAAGATATATTTTCAAGCTTTAAAGAACCAACTAATTTATCATCTGAGAAAGACTCAATAGGTTTATCTTTTCCTGTGTTTGCGTTTCGCAAATCGTCTTCAAGAGATCTAAATGCAGATATGTTACTTCTCAATTGTGCGGCACCGCTGTATACCTGCTGAAAAGACGGAAGCAACTTAAACGCAGCTATACCAAAAACACCCAGTATTGGCAAAACAGAAGACAAATCAGAATCATACGTTTTTAAAAGCAACAAAATTAAAGCAACCATTGAACTATATACTACGAACTCCATAAAGTATCGAGGCATATTATATAAACTATTGCTTGAACCATATGAGGCTGCGAAAACTTTACCGCTTTTCTCAAATTCTCTAATAAAATAATGCTCTCTTCCAAGTATTTGCAGCTCTTTTATTGCGCCGAACCCTTCATTCATCAATGTGAATCGCTTTCTGGAATATTCACTTATTAATTTACCATTAACTGCCAGTCTATTTTTCACTATCGAGAAAAGGATAAAATATGCGACGCACAATACTGTTACACCGACTATCGCAACCATTGGATTGTATATAAAAACAAAAATAGATATAAAAAGAATGGTTGCTAATCTTGCATTTATTTGGACAAGCGGCTGCAAAACATTGTCGGTTACACGGTTTACTTCTGTCGCAATTTTCTTTACGAGGTTAGCGCTATTGATGGTTGTATAATGTTGATAGTCCATCCGAATGTAATGTTCATAAAGCCGGTCTCCAAACTCTGAACCTACATTCGCAGCATACATTGACAACTTCCAGATTGTCACTATAGACGTTATAGCAGCTGAAAACATCAGTACAAGTACGCCTAGCCCTACATAAAATAAAAATTCAATATTATTAGTTGCTCCTGAAATAATGTACAACTTGTTAATTATTAAATTTGACTCTACCAAGTCAATATTACCAACAATGGCCATAAATGGGCCAATAGAAAGCACAGATAAAACTTCGAATATTGCCGAAATAATTACTAGCACTTGCAGTACATACAACTTTTTCCTTTGTTCAGGCGTCATTACCTGAATCAGATTTTTTATTAGATTTAACATTTGAAATTATTTACACATTTTATAACCATTAATACATCTTCAGCAGACATAACAGGGCTAATCGGTAAACTAAGTACCTCGTTATGAATATCAGTAGTAATTGGCAAATCTAAATTTGCTAAACTTCGATACGCTTGTTGCTTGTGCGGGGGGATTGGATAGTGAATAACCGTTTGAATTCCTGACTCCAACAAATGTTGCTGTAACGCCAGACGGTTCTTAGTCCTGACTACAAAAAGATGAAAAACATGATGACTTAAGTTCTCCACAGTGAGATCAACATCTATCGGTAAACAAATTGCCGAGTTATTTATACCGTTCGCATAAGCGATTGCAATCTCCCGACGACGCTGCATCTCAATATTTAAGTACTTTAGTTTCACTCTCAGTAAAGCTGCTTGCATTTCATCTAAGCGGCTGTTGACACCTTGATACAGGTTTTCGTATTTTTTGTGGCTGCCGTAGTTTGCCAGGGCACGAACAGTGATCGCCAATTCGTCGTCGTTGGTCGTTACGGCGCCAGCATCACCCAATGCTCCCAGATTCTTTCCCGGATAAAAGCTAAACCCTGAGGCATGCCCCCAGTTGCCGGCTTTTTTGCCTTCTACTTCTGCACCATGCGCTTGAGCAGAATCCTCTAACACCAGCAGATTATGATCTGTTGCAATAGACATAATTGCAGGCATGTCAGCTAACTGACCATACAAGTGCACAGCAAGAATAGCTTTTGTTTTGTCAGTGATCGCTGAACGAATATTATCAGGACAAATATTGAAAGTTAGAGGATCGGGCTCGACCAAGACTGGTTTTAACCTATTTTCAGTGATGGCGAGAATGCTGGCTATATAGGTATTTGCCGGGACAATTATTTCATCACCGTCTTTTAGCTTACCTAGTTCTTTCCAGGCACGAAAGACTAGAATTAGTGCATCCAGTCCATTTGCTACACCAATACAGTGCCTAGCACCACAATAGTCTGCAAAATTTCGTTCGAATTCTTTAACCTCTTCACCCTGAATGTACCAACCTGAATCGATTACACGGGTAGCAGCGGCTATCATTTCTTCACGATAAACTGAGTTTACCTGCTTTAAACCTAAAAATGGGATCATTCTAAAAACCTGATAATTTTTGCGGGATTTCCAACTACTACCGCTTTAGCTGGAACATCTTTAGTTACAACGGAGCCAGCGCCTATCATAGCTGACTCACCTATAGTTACACCGGGCAGTATTGTTGAATTCGCACCAATACTTGCAAAATCATTTACCTTTATACCAGTAAAGTTTTCTGGGTATTCTTTTGATCTAGGGAATAGATCGTTAGTGAAAGTAACATTTGGACCAATAAAAACATTGTTACCAATTCGAGTACCGTCCCATAACTGCACTCCAGACTTAACTGTAACGTTGTCACCAATAACCACATCACCTTCAATTAAACACTGCGCACAAATATTACTATCTTTACCTATAGTGGCACCGGTGAGTATTACAACAAACTGCCAAATTTTTGTGCCCTCACCGATATTGCAATCGGCAACATCGGCAAGTTTATGAATAAAACTCATGATTTAACCTGTTCTAAAAACAACTGATAATCGCGAATATAGTCTGCTTCATCGTACACTTCGCTCGCAACAACAAGAAAAACACAATCCTTACTAAAGCCATACATTTCGTGCCAAACCTTAGGCTCTATTCTAAGTGCCCGGTCAGGCCCTTGTAATTTCACCCTTTCCTTTTTATACCCGTTGTCTAATAAAACCTCACAGCTACCCGCAACACAAACAGCTAGTTGTTCAAGCTGATGGTGAGCATGAAAGCCACGTGGCATATCAGAAGAGAGCGAAGTTAAAAAATAGATACGCTTTATATCGAAAGGAATATTTTTCCTAGCTTCTATTATGGTTAGGTAACCTCGTTCGTCACCCCGTTGCTGAAGTTCTACCCATTTAACAAGACTCATAACTTTCCTTTCGCAACTTCAAGTAAATATTGCCCATAGCTATTTTTACACATTAATTTTCCAGCCTCCATCAACTGCTCTTTGCTTAGCCAGCCGCGGTTATAGGCAATCTCTTCCAGGCAAGCAACTTTATAACCTTGTCGTTTTTCAAGCGTTTCAACAAATTGTGCAGCTTCTAATAAACTTTCGTGAGTACCTGTATCGAGCCAGGCAAAACCACGACCAAGCAGCTCTACATTGAGATCGTTTAACGCCAGGTATGCGTTATTTATGCAAGTTATTTCTAACTCTCCTCGATCGCTAGGCTCTACTTGCTTCGCAATATCAATAACACGGTTATCATAGAAATACAGGCCGGTTACTGCGAAGTGAGATTTTGGCTTTTTCGGCTTTTCCTCAATAGAAATGGCTTTCTTATCAGCATCAAATTCTACCACACCAAAACGTTCCGGATCTTTTACCTGGTAACCAAAAACCGTCGCACCCTTGCCGTCTTTCGCTTTTCTAACCGCCTCTATAAGTTTTGGTGTAAAACCCTGGCCGTAATAAATATTGTCGCCTAAAACCAGGCATACATCGTCTTCGCCGATAAACTCTTCACCTATGATAAAAGCTTGAGCCAAGCCGTCCGGACTTGCTTGTACTGCATAAGTCAGATTAATACCGAACTGGCGACCATCTTTAAGTAAACGTTGAAAGGCAGCCTGATCTTCTGGTGTAGTGATAATTAAAATATCACGAATACCCGCCAACATCAGAACAGATATGGGGTAATAAATCATTGGCTTGTCATAAATAGGTAATAGCTGTTTAGAGACCCCCATAGTAATCGGGTATAAACGGGTACCTGAACCTCCGGCTAAAATAATACCTTTCATAGTTTGTCCTTTAACATTAACTACTTTGTCCTAACCGTTCCAACTGATAACTACTATCCAACACCGCCTGCCACCAGGCTCTATTATCCAGATACCACTGCACAGTTTTACGCAGGCCGGTCTCAAAAGTTTCTGCAGGCTTCCAGCCTAATTCGCGTTCTATCTTACTGGCATCGATTGCATAACGTAAGTCATGGCCTGGGCGATCCTGCACGAAAGTAATAAGGCTTTCGTAGTTTTGAATATTGAGAGATGTGTTTTTAATAGGAGCAAGTTCTTCCAAAATGGAGCAGATGGTTTTAACGACGTCTAAATTCTGTTTTTCATTGTGGCCACCGATGTTATAGGTTTCACCTACTTTACCTTCGGTTACTACCCTGTATAAAGCCTGGGCATGATCTTCAACATATAGCCAGTCACGGATTTGATTTCCTTTACCGTACACTGGTAATGGCTTACCGGCTAAAGCATTTAAAATGATCAGCGGTATCAACTTTTCAGGGAAATGGCACGGGCCGTAGTTATTCGAGCAGTTGGTTACTACAACCGGCAGGCCATAAGTACGATGCCAGGCACGGACTAAATGATCACTACTGGCTTTACTAGCTGAATAGGGGCTGCTAGGTGCGTAAGGTGTGTTTTCGGTGAAGAAGTCATCGGTGCCATGTAAATCACCATATACTTCGTCGGTCGAAATATGGTGAAATCGAAACGCAGTTTTACGTGCTGATGGTAAATCATTCCAATAGTTACGTGCAGCTTCCAGTAATGTGTAAGTACCAACAATGTTTGTTTCGATAAAGGCTGCCGGCCCATCAATTGAGCGGTCAACATGGCTTTCAGCCGCTAAATGCATTACGGCATCTGGTTGATGTTTTGTAAATAGCACCTGCATCGCTTCAGCGTCGCAAACATCGGCCTGTTCGAAAGTATAGCGCTCACTTCCGCTTACAGCAGCTACTGAATTAAGATTGCCTGCGTATGTAAGTTTGTCTACATTAACCACTCTGTCTGCGGTATCATCAATAATGTGGCGAACGACAGCCGACCCTATAAAGCCTGCACCACCTGTAACCATTATCTTCATCAGTTAGCCTGTTCTAAAAATTAAAAAATTACTTTGATTCAAATGCAATAAATATTTGTTAAACCTTATCACTATGGGTATGTACATATTTTTTGCTAAAAAATAACCGAATCAGAAAAACTATTAAAATTGATAAGAAAAAGCCCAATATGGTCATAGAAAATACCACTAAAGATCTTCTGGGCTTAGACTTTCTCTCTGCCACCACAGCAGGATCAATTGTTTTAAAAATGTACTCATCTCTTACATTAGCCAACATCAAAGTTTTGGTTTGCTCTTCAATTAAAGAAAAGAGCATGGTACGTACATCAGCGATGTTAGTCTGATTGATTTGGTCAGTTAAGTAGTCAATACTTTTTTTAGCTTCAATTAACTCACGACTACGCATCTCATCGTTTATTGTTTTAACTAACTTATCTACCCATATCTTTGCGAGATAAGGGGAATAATGTTCCATAGTAACTTTAACCATGCCGGTCGTTTTATCTTGTGAGACTGAGAATAACTTTTTAAATTCATCAAATGTCTCTAGCACACTTGGCTTAGGCTGAAACGGTGCATTGACCTCACGAACCCATTCTTTAGTCTCAGTGTTATAGATTTCCGGGTCAATAACCAGACTGTTCTCATTCCTGCTCCAGCCTTCAGCAGCCATAACCGGAAGATATAAATCATGTTTTTCAATAAACCGACCTATGAAATCACGTGACTTTAAAATTTCAATTGCAAGGCCCGTTTTATCAGCACCGCCACCTCCAAGATTAACCCCCGCTAGCGCGGCTAATCCGCCTAACTGGCCTGGAATTTTAAGGCCGGCATCTTCAGATACCGGTGCCAGCAATGCCTCACTTTTATAAATATTGGGTAAGCTGAGTGCATAAAACACCGCTGCTACGGCAAATACAAAGGTGGTGGCGATAATAATCCATTTACCTTGCCAAATGGCCCGGAACAGCTCGCGCAAATCGATTTCATCGTCAGCAGCTTGCTGCTGTGGTAATACTTGTTCAGTCATAGAAACCCTTAGAACGAATTAAGCGCGGCAATGGCGACTGCGGTTTGATAGAAAATTTGAGTAACCTCGGCCCACATGCTTAAGCTGTCTTTATATTCGGTATCCAGCGGTGCAATAATGGTATCTCCCGGCTGCAAACGGGTGCTGGACACGGCAAACCAGCTACTTTGCGGCACCACCACTGAACCATCGGCGCGAATAACATAGACACGCTCTTCGTCGGCACGCTTACGCAAACCACCAGCAAGTTTCAAGTAATCATTAAGGGACATTGCCGGGTCGAAGCGATGGCTACTGGGATGCTGCACCTCACCAAGAATGGCTACGGTATTATTAATACGTGGAATAGATAACATATCACCATCCTGCACCCGGATACTGTGATGCGGATTGCCGGCAATTATGCTGTCTAAGTCAATTACCAACCTGCCAACCGGCTTTTGTTGCTCTAACTCGCTAAGCATTGCGCTTGCATCAGCTACCGGCAATGCTGGTCCTTCGGCAGTAAGGGCTTTAGCCGCAATATCAGCCCGTAGCTGACTAATCAGCTTTGCCATTTGCTGGCTTTCAGTTTCCTGAATAACTTCCCGGGTAAATACCGCACCCCGGCTAAAGGCGTTAGCTGTTAAGCCGCCAGCGCGCTCTATAACGTCGGCCAGGCTTTCGTTTTGCTGAATAGTATAGACACCCGGAAAACGCACTTCACCGCGCAAACTTATGCTACGGGTAAAATTCCAGTCTGGCGTTTCAAATACGGTTAATGTGTCACGACTGGTCAGCTCAGGGTTGTAATCACCAGAGAAAACCGCATTAAGATTCAGCGCGATATGACTTGTTTCAACCGCACTAAGCGTTTCATTATATTCTGCGCGGGTAAGCTCTGCCCGGTTAGCAAACGCCGATTGCGCCAAGCCGCCGGCAGCGATGATTAAATCACTTACCCTGCCATTTTTAGTCAGTGGATAGCTGCCTGCTACTTTAACATTGCCGGCCACATTAACAATTTGTGGCTGCAAGTTATACCGTGCCTGTTGCTCCAGTTTGGTCATAACAGGCACCAATAACTCAGTACGGGTTAAGTGCGCCGTGTAAGGCAACAAGCGGCTGTCGAACATATACTGCTGTTTAACCCGGTTAAGATGATATTCAATTTGCTGGGCCTGTTCGACGGTGAAAAAACCAAAGTCGGTTTCTTGTAATACCAGCGCTGCCGGCTCATCGATACTTTGCACGGTAAGTTTTTCCAGCTCAGTAAATAGGTGCTTACGCTGATAACTGCCATCGCCATGCGGAAACACTAAAAGCATATCGCGCGCCTGCAAGGTTAAGTTACTGGCGCTAGCCGGCTCGGTTATTGCCTGACCTAAATTAAACTGAATAACCTCGATATCACCGGCGTTACTGCGCTCCCGGACAATAAGGGCGTAATCTAAATCGGCTACCATATGCACACCAGACCATAAGGTGGGTAATACATCTGCCACCTTTAATCCCGGCTGCCAGGCAAACTGGCCGGGGCGGATCACGGCCCCGGCGACGGTAATGCTGTTTTCAACCCGGGGGGAGGTAGCGGCGATAGTTAATACATCGCCATTTTTAGCCGGAGTAGCAGCATCAGCTGAACTGGTCAGGTTCAAGCTTAATAAATCGCGCATATTGTCTTTATTAAAACGTTGTAATACCGCATTGCGTGGATAAGCACCGGCTTTGCTGCCGCCAGCCATTTGCAACACATCGGCCAGGGTTTCATTACCTTTAAGCTCATAAATTGCCGGCCGTTGCACTTCACCTTTTACTTCAACTAATGCTTTAACCGGTTCGACAAATACCACGTCGCCATGCTGCAGATTGACATCGGTGATGGCATTGCCTTTTAGTAATAATTCATACAAATCAACGTTAGCCAGGGTTTTACCACCGCGGTTCACTTTGATGTGCCGCAAGCTGCCGATATCGGATACACCGCCGGCCACAAAGAGGGCCTGGGTAACGGTAGTCATCGCAGATACCGCATAAGCACCGGGCTGCTTCGCTTCACCGGCGATAATAATATTAATAGTACGCAACTGGCCCATGCTAACCGTTGCGTTGACACCAATTTTTGCGTTTTGCACCCGCTCGACAATCAGCTGGCGCGCTTCATTAAAGCGTAAGCCGCTGACATTAACGGTGCCAATTTCCGGCAAGCTGATACTGCCGTCACGATTAACCGTTAATTCATAACTGGTGTTCTCTTTACCAAACAACTGCAATTCCAGGCTGTCATCCGGGCCTAAAATGTAACTGTCTGGCACTGGTACATTGGTAACAGGGGCAAAGGTACTGACTTCACTGTTAAACAGCTTTAAACCAAAACGTTCTAATTGATTGTCAGGTTTTGTATTGCGATCGAGTGAGTTGCGTTCAGCCTGCCCTTCACGGTCTGGCTGGCGCAATTGCTGCTCCAACGGTTTAACCGGCTCAGACTCACTGGTATTTGCTTGGTTGGCTGTGCCAGCCATGCTCGGCAAATCGTATCCATATTGTTTGGCTAAACGTTCCTGCTCTGCCCGCGGCAGTTTTTGAAACTGCTCTATCATTGCCGGCGAGATCGCCTGAGCGGAAGCCATAGCAGTGGTTAACCCTAAGGTTAAAGCCAGAAAACTAAGTTGGACAAATCTAAGCACCCGGAAACTCCGTTTTTAATAAGTATTTCATTAACAGCAGCGGCGCTGCTTATTACTGGTTTAGCTTCAGACACGCTACCGCCATTAGGTTACAGCACCCTAAAGGCTGATGACACGACGACTTGTCTGATGACGCTTAAAAAGTTGCGGAATTCTACCTTTTTAAGCGACATTAATCGAACACTATTAACAGTTATTGACTGCCATTAACTCTTATCTGGCTGGCTTTTGCTTATCTGCTGGTTATCCATGGCGGTTTTTACCCACTGCCCCAACAGGTTAAGTAACACGATACTGCGCTTATCACCATCGGCCAGCTGATACACTGCCTGAATACCGCTGAACGGGCCATTAAGCACGGTAAGTTCATCACCGGGTTTAAACGGCTGGTTCTGATCTTCCTGTTGCTGCTGCGCCATTTGCTGCTGGCTTAATGTGGTAATAAGAGAGTTCGGCACCTGAGCCAGTTGCTGACCAAACCGGACAAAATCAGTGACACCGCGGGTACTGCGAATAGTGCTGAGATTAAGTTGTTCGCTGCTTATTTGCAGAAACAAGTAACGCGGAAACATCGGCTCGGTAACTTTAACCTGCTTGCCGGCTTTGAGCTTATTAACCGTAAGCACCGGCACAAAGCTGCTGAACCCCTGATTAGCCAGATGCTGTTGCGCCCGTTGTTCTTGCCGCGGCTTACAGTACAGTAAATACCAGCAGTTTTGTTTCAAATTACCAGCAACCATGTTACCAGCGCCGCTCCCAGCGTATGCCAACACCCTGAGTAAATTCAGCTTCAGCTGCACTTAGGGTATCACGGTTTAACTGAGCGTCGATGGTAAGTAAACCATCAAAAAAGGGTGTTTGATAACCGGCAGCCAACTGGCTGCGTTTAGTTAATGGTATCTCAGACACTAACGCCGTGTTTTCACTATAACTGGCCTGACTGAGATTGGCATAAAAGCTACTGCCATCCCGATAATGTAATTCCAGCCCGGTTAACCAGCGTGTAGCAGCCTGACCAAAAATATTATTGTGTTGCAGGCTTTGCCACTGCTGCATATCATCCGCATTATATTTATATTCCGCTACCAGCATCGCCTGAACCGTTGAATTAGCAATTAAATACTCGCTGCCAGCTAACCATCCCAGCGAGCTATTATTCTGAGTTAGCTCGCCATAGGCAGCCAGATTGGGGTTTATGCTATAGCGGCTGTCGATACTGAAACTAGTTATTCTGCTATCAGGAAACTGGTAAACCGGGCTGAATTGCTGCTGCGCCGGCACAACATTATTTACGGTATGCAGCTGTGAGCCACTAATACCAAATTCGAGCTGACTGTATGGTTTAATATTTACTCTGGCAGCCACCACCTTGGCATGGCGCAGCAGGGCGCTGCCGGGTTGCTCGGCCAGAACCAGTTGCATATTAACCGCACCCAGAGGTTCCAGCATGGCTAACAACGGCTCACTACTATTTAAACGGCTTAGTTGCAGTGCCTTTAGTGGCCGACCGTTATTACTGAAGTTAGCACTACTATCGTAACCCGGCCCCCACCACAGCTGCTGCTGCGCGGCACTTAATACCCAATTACCCACAGTATAGGCGGCATAGCTGCCATCCCAGCTACTATTGGCCTGATAGCCGTTGTCATAGTGGTTGTCTGTTGCAAACTGTTTATTAATTCCCACGGCCCAGTTTTTACCAATAAACTCGGTGCTGAAATTCACTTCAGCCTGATGCTGGTAGTGGCGGCCAAAGCCGTTACTGTCGATAGCGTCGCTGCTGGTCGCAACACTGAACGACTTAACTGTGGGCTGTCTGGCAAAATCGGCTGCTGACACTACCCGCAAATACGCAAACAATTGACTGTCGTTCATGCTGGCGGTATTAATGTTGGCTAAGTCGCTCAGCAGCGGCTGCCACATTAACGGGTAGGTATTAATGGGTGCATGCAGATAGCCACCGTCTGCCAGAATTTTTAAACTGCTGCGTAAATACCTGTCCTCGGTATCAACCCAGGGAGCCGCCTGACTGATAAAGGCCACTGCACTGAAACATACTGCAAAAAAATAACCTGGTATCCGCATTGATAGATGACATCCTGTGCGCTGAAAGCCTTTAGAAACGGCGTGGATGGTAGCAGACCGCTATTATTGTGACAAGCAATTAGCTTTGGAGGCAGTATGCCTGTACGGTTTTTACTAAACCGCTGTGTAAACTCTCAGTCGGCTGCCAGCCAAGTTCAGCATGTAATTTATTGCAATTAATAGCATAGCGTTGGTCATGCCCCGGCCGGTCGGCTACAAAACGCATAAATTGGCGGTAACTCTGGCCTTTGGTTAATTTACAAAAGCCTGTTGGCGCCAGCTCATCTAAGATATCGCACAGTTTATGCACCAGCGCCAGGTTGGTTGTCTCATTCAAGCCGCCTATATTGTAACTCTCACCAATTCGGCCATGATTAAGCACCAGATAAAGTGCAGCTGCGTGATCTTCTACATATAACCAGTCGCGGATTTGCTGGCCGTTGCCATAAATAGGTATTGGCTTGCCCGCTAGGGCATTGTGAATCGTTTTCGGGATCAGTTTTTCACGGTGCTGGCCCGGACCATAATTATTACTGCAATTGCTGATAACAACCGGCAAGCCATAGGTGCGATGCCAGGCCCGCACCAGATGATCTGAGCTGGCCTTACTGGCTGAATAGGGGCTGCTGGGCGCGTAGGGTGTGGTTTCGTTAAATGGCGGATCTTCAGAGCCTAAATCGCCATACACTTCGTCAGTTGAAATATGGTGAAACCTGAATGCTTGCTGCCCGGCGTCAGATAACGTTTGCCAATAGTGTCGTGCAGCTTCAAGCAGGGTGTACGTACCTACTACGTTGGTTTGAATAAACGTTGCCGGTGCGTTAATAGAGTTATCTACATGGGTTTCTGCCGCCAGATGCATAATGGCTGTGGGTGCAAAGCTGGCAAAGAGATTTTGCAGCAGGTTTGCGTCGCAAATGTCGCCCTGCACCATCGTCACTCTGGGGTCAGCGTTGAAGCGTTCGACCGCGGTTAAATTAGCCGCGTAGGTGAGCTTATCCAGCACCAGCAACTGATGTTCCGTATGCTCAAGCAAAAAGTTAACCAGCGCACAGCCAATAAATCCCGCCCCTCCGGTAATAACTACCCTAAAATCACTCTGACCCATTTAATTATTCACTCTGACCCTTTTTTAAGAATAACTTATTCACTCTGACCCATTTTCTGCAGACAGATGGCGAGGCTATGTTGCCATGGCGGCATACTAAGGCCAAGTTGTTGCGTTAATTTCTCACTGGACAACCCACTGTACACCGGTCGCTTTGCCAGAGCGGGCCACTGGTTACTGCTTACTGCAGCGACAGCGATATCGCTGCCGGTTAGGCTGACAATTTCCTGCGCCAGTTGATACCAGCTCGCCTGGCCCTGACCCGCGCAGTGCAGCAGCCTGGTTTTGGCAAAGCGTTCAGCAAAGTTTGCTGCTGTTACCAGCTCAATACACAGGGCTGCCAGATGACAAGCGTAGGTTGGGCTACCTATTTGGTCATTGACCACCTGCAACGGTTTGCCCTGAGCGATCTGATTAACAATACTGCGGACAAAATTATGGCCAAATTCGCTATACAGCCAGCTGGTTCGCAATATTAATCCGGCTGGAGCGATATCGAGCATTGCCTGTTCGCCGGCCAGTTTGCTTTTACCATACTGATTAAGCGGTGCCGGCATGTCTGTTTCGGTATAGGGTTTTGTTTGCTGGCCGTTAAAAACATAGTCGGTACTAAACTGCAGTAATGCTGCGCCGCTGGCTCTGGCGAAGTCACTGAGCTCAGCCACCAACTTCTCGTTTAACTGCCAGGCAAGTGCTATTTGCTGCTCAGCCTTATCTACCGCGGTAAACGCACAGGTATTAATGATGATTGTTGGGGCATACTGCTTAAGGCAGCGATTCAGCGCAGCGCTATCGGTAACATCCAGCTTATGGCGCGGGATAAAATAAAACAACTGACGAACAGGTTGTGGCAACAAAGTTACCACTGCCTGAAATGCTTGTCCTAACTGGCCTGAGGCGCCCAGAACCAGGATCCGGTCAGTCATATAAATTTTCGGAATATCTAAAATGAACGGGTAATTCGCTTAGTAGCGGAAGCTGGCGGTCTTTTGCTGATAACAGCAGCTGAGCAGTGGGTAATAACCAATCAATGGCCAGTGCTGGATCAGCATAGTAAATACCGCAGTCATCGGCAGGGCTGTAATAATTATCAACTTTATATTGCAACAAAGCTTGCGGGCTTAGTGTCAGATAACCATGAGCAAAGCCGCGGGGGACGAATAGCTGCTGCGGTTTGTCTGCAGACAATTTGGTAAGCAGATGCTGGCCAAAAGTAGGGCTACCATGGCGAATATCAATAATTACATCCAGCACAGCGCCTTGCACTACCCTGACCAGCTTACTTTGGGCAAATGGCGGTTTCTGATAATGCAGCCCACGTACTACGCCTATTTTTGAAACCGCTTCGTTGTCCTGGATAAAACGCACGGGTTGGCCGGCGGCTTCATCCAGTTGTTCTTGCCGGTACATTTCACAGAACGCGCCACGCTCGTCGCGATGCGGTTGATATTCCAGCAATAGTGCGCCATCCAGGCTAAGTTTGCTAATCTTCATACACGTTATTATAGCTTCCTGTTATTCAAGCAGCTGCAGCAAATACTGGCCGTACTGAGTATTATCTATTGCTGCAGCCAACGCGGCTAATTTGTCTTTGTTGATATAACCTGACTCAAATGCTATTTCTTCTAAACATGCCACTTTTAAGCCCTGGCGCTTTTCGATAACTTCAATATAGGCTGATGCTGCCTGCAGGTTCTCGGGAGTACCGGTATCTAGCCAGGCAAAACCACGGCCCAGCATGGTTAATGCCAGGCGCTGCTGCATAAGATACTGCTGATTTAAGTCAGTTATCTCAAGTTCACCTCTTGCAGATGGCGTCAGCAAACGTGCTTTGGCAACAACATCGGCAGGATAAAAATACAGTCCGGTTACCGCATAGTGGCTTTTAGGTTGCGAAGGCTTTTCCGCTATCGAGACCACTTTACCTGAGCTATCTACCTCTGCTACGCCGTAGCGCTCGGGATTACTGACCCGGTAACCAAATATTGTCGCCCTATCCTGCTGAACAGCCGCTTTCGCCTGCTGCAATAACGCGCTAAAGCCGTGACCGACAAAAATATTGTCTCCCAGAACCAAACAAACGGCGCTGCCAGCGATAAAATCTTCAGCGAGCGTAAAGGCCTGAGCGATACCATCGGACGACGGTTGGATGCAGTAGCTAAAACAGACACCAAAATCACTGCCATCACCCAGCAGGCGCTTAAAGGCGGCTTGATCCTCTGCAGTGGTAATGATCAGAATGTCACGGATCCCAGCCAACATCAGCACTGATATCGGATAGTAGATCATCGGCTTATCGTAAATCGGCAGCAATTGCTTAGATACACCGCGTGTGATCGGATGCAAACGGCTGCCGGTACCGCCTGCTAACACTATACCTTTAACGCTGTTTTGTACCCTAGCCACGACCATGCTCGCCCCACACCAGAAATGCCCCTACAAAGCCGGCATCTTACCAAACTAAAAAGGGTCAGAGTGATTTTAAAAATTACTCTGACCCTTTTTTATTACCCCGCCGAATTTACTGCTATCTTTTATGTAACTTAAATTAACTTAATTTTAATATGCCACGTAGAAAGCGGTATCTGATAGCCAATATGCCCTACCATGTGGTGCAGCGGGGTCATAATCGTTGCAACTGTTTTTATGATGAAATTGATAAAGCCTGTTATCTATCGATATTAGAGACTTACCTGACAGCGTATCAGGTGCAGTTACACGCGTTTGTGTTGATGAGCAATCATGTTCATTTATTGCTGACTGCAGGCAAAGAGGGTGTTATTTCAAACGTAATTCAGAACCTGGGGCGTGATTATGTGCACTATTTTAATAAACGTTATCATCGGGTTGGTACCTTGTGGGATGGGCGCTTTAAGGATAGTCTGGTTGAAACTGATCAGTACTTTCTGACGTGTCAGCGTTACATTGAGTTAAATCCGGTTCGGGCGAAAATGGTGGCCCACCCGGCTGATTACCATTGGTCAAGTTATCATGCTAACGCCAGAGGTATAAAAATAAAGGTTATCACGCCGCATCAGGTCTATTTAAATTTGGCTGAAACGTCAGAAAAACGTTTGGAAAATTACCAAGCATTATTTGAGGGTGGCTTGCCGGATCATGACTTAGAGTCGATCCGCGATGCTATAAAGCACAGTTACCCTTTGGCAAATGAAAGTTATATTCAATACCTTACTACCAAGTACAACATGCGTTTTGGCAGGCGAAAAAAAGGTAGGCCAGAAAAAGGGTCAGAGTGAATAATTTATTCACTCTGACCCTTTTTTGAGATTGGTTATAGCCTTAAATCGGCGTCGGCGGCATCGAGCAGGTATTTCAGGTCGTATAAAATATGCTGAGGCTTCGCCAGGGCTTTGATGCCCGTTGCGCCCATAGCGCGGAACTGCTTATGGGCTACGGCGACGATAATGGCATCGTAGCTGCCAGCAGCTGGCGTGGCAATTGGCGTAATGCCGTACTCATGCTCGGCCTCTTTGCTATCAACCCAGGGATCGTATACATCGGCGGTGACACCGTATTCTTTTAGTTCGCTGATAATATCAATCACTTTGGTGTTGCGGATATCGGGGCAGTTTTCTTTGAAGGTTAGCCCCATCAGCAGTACTTTAGCACCAGCGACATGAATGCGTTTTTTGACCATGGCTTTGACCAGTTCACTAACCACATAGCGGCCCATGCTGTCGTTAATGCGCCGCCCCGCCAGTATCACTTCTGGATGATAACCTATTGATTGTGCTTTATGGGTTAAGTAGTAAGGGTCTACCCCGATACAGTGGCCACCAACCAAGCCTGGCCGAAATGGCAGGAAGTTCCATTTGGTGCCCGCCGCCAGCAATACTTCTTCGGTGTCGATATCCAGTTTATTGAAAATAACGGCCAGTTCATTGATTAACGCAATGTTGAGATCCCGCTGGGTATTTTCAATGACTTTGGCAGCTTCGGCTACTCTGATACTGCTGGCCATATAGGTACCGGCAGTAATAATGCTGGCATATAAGGCATCGACGGTTGCTGCGATAGCCGGTGTTGAACCGGACGTGACTTTTTTAATGGTCGTAACCCGATGCTCTTTGTCACCCGGGTTAATTCGCTCGGGGCTGTAACCGGCATAAAAATCAACATTGTATTTCAGGCCAGATACCCGCTCGATAACCGGGATGCAATCTTCTTCGGTCGCACCTGGATAAACCGTAGACTCGTAAATTACGATATCGCCCTGGCTTATCACTTTGCCCAGGGTTTCCGACGCTTTTATTAATGGGGTGAGATCGGGCCGGCGGTGCTCGTCGATAGGTGTGGGTACCGTAACAATATAAATATTGGCAGTTTTTAACTCATCCAGCTGATGGCTAAACTGCAGTTTAGACGCACTGGCCAGCTCTTCGCTGCTGACTTCTAACGTGTGATCGGTACCGTTTTGCAACTCGGCTACCCGGGCCTGGTTAATATCAAAACCCAGAGTCTGATAATGCTTTCCAAATTCTACCGCCAGTGGCAGGCCGACATAACCTAGACCAATAATAGCCAGTTTTGCATCTTTGAACGCTGTCATATCTTTCCTTTTGCCGTTATTTTGCTGGCTGGGCAATGTACCAGGGCATCGCCACGGCAATACCTTCGTTAATAGTATGGCTGGGTAAATAACCCAGCATCAAACGCGCTTTACTCACATCGGCCTGCGAGTGGCGTACATCACCCGGCCGAAAATCGGCATATTGCGGACAATGCGGGTAAGCAATACCGTTACTTGCTAATGCCGTTTGAATCGCCCGAAATAATTGGTTTAAGGTGGTTCTGTCACCTACCGCCACGTTAAATACTTCACTTTGTTCAATGTCGGCCAATGCTGCGCGCAAGTTAGCCTGTACCGCATTGGCGACAAAACAGAAATCACGGCTGGTTTCGCCATCGCCATTAATCACCACCTTGTCACCGGCGATCATTGCCGCAGTCCATTTAGGGATAACCGCGGCATAGGCGCCGGCAGGGTCCTGACGCGGCCCGAATACGTTAAAGTAGCGCAAACCAATACTATGAAAACCATAGCTGCGACTAAACACGTCAGCGTACAGTTCGTTGACATATTTGGTAACTGCATAAGGTGACAAGGGCTTACCAATATTGGCTTCTATTTTAGGTAGTGCCGGATGATCGCCATAAGTTGAGCTGGACGCCGCATACACGAAGCGTTTTACACCGGCGTCACGGGCGGCGACCAGCATATTCAGAAAGCCGCTGATATTAACATTATTAGTGGTAACCGGATCGGCCAGAGAACGAGGTACAGAGCCAAGCGCTGCCTGATGCAGCACATAGTCAACGCCATTTACTGCCTGCTGGCAATCCGCGACGTTGCGAATATCGCCTTCAATAAAACTAAACCGCTGCCACTGCTCAGCACTTACCAGGCCTTGCACTTCATCTAAATTACGCTGATGGCCGGTAGCAAAGTTATCCAGACCGATAACCTGTTGATCTGCCTCCAGTAATGCCTGCAATAAATTAGAGCCAATAAAGCCCGCACAACCGGTTATCAGCCAGCGCGTGGCAGCAGAGCCAGGGGCTTTTTGTTTGATTATCTGACTAAAATCCATTTCGGTGTATCCTTCTCGCGGCTACTAGCCGTTTATCGCGTTATTAAGTAAAGCATAACATGGCTGGCTAACTGAGTTAAACCTCTGTTTAGACCGTTAAAATGTTATTTATCCGCAGCCATATGTTGCTTTATAGCACTAACAATTCGCTGACAGGCTTTACCGTCGCCATAAGGATTATGGGCAAAGCTCATGCCCTGATAGTAGTCGTTGTCAGTGAGTAACCGGCTCACCTGCTCAACAATTTTCTGCCGGCTTGTTCCAACCAGCTTAACGGTACCGGCACTAACCGCTTCCGGCCGCTCGGTGGTATCCCGCATCACCAGCACGGGCTTGCCCAGCGAAGGCGCTTCTTCCTGAATACCACCAGAATCTGTCAGCACTATCGTTGCTTTACTCATCAGGTAAACAAACGGCAGATAATCTTGCGGCGGGATCAAATGCACATTACTAACATCGCTGAGCAAACGATACACCGGCTCGCGGACATTGGGATTTAAATGCACCGGATAGACTATGTCGCAATCAGCAAAGGTTTTTGCAAGCTCAGCCAGGGCAGCACATATTTGTTCAAAGCCATCGCCAAAACTCTCCCGCCGGTGGCCGGTAACCAGAATTAAGCGCCGGCCATGCTGGCCATAAGGAAACTGCTTAGCAAAGGCACTGTTCAGTTTTTCATCCTGACCAATTTTATCCACTACCTGCAATAACGCATCAATAACGGTGTTGCCGGTAATCACAATGGTACTGGCAGCGACATTTTCAGCCAGCAAATTCGCTGCCGAGGTGTCAGTCGGAGCAAAATGCACACTGGTAATGGCGCCGGTTAGTTTCCGGTTGGCTTCTTCCGGCCACGGACTGTAGATATTGCCGGTGCGCAGCCCTGCTTCGACATGGCCAACGGCAATTTTTTCATAATAGCAGGCAAGCGCCGCGGCGAAGGTGGTGCTGGTATCACCATGCACCAGCACAATATCAGGCTGAAAATCACGTAGTACCGGTTTAATTTTCAGCAGAATGCTAGTGGTGACGTCATATAGATCCTGGCCGGATTTCATAATGGCCAGATCGTATTCGGGCTCAATAGCAAACAGGCTTAGTACCTGATCCAGCATCTCGCGGTGCTGGCCAGTGACACATACCCGGCTTTCAATTTCGCTATCGTCTTTTAGCAAATTGACCAGCGGCGCCATTTTAATTGCTTCGGGACGGGTGCCGAAAACACTGAGTACTTTAATCATAGCAATCCTTTGTAAATCCGTTTAATTCACTCTGACCCCTTTTATTGCTTTTGATTTCAGCAAAAAGGGGTCAGAGTGATTTTAGTTATTGAAATTCGTCGAGGTAATCAAGTAGCTCGTCGTCCAGCTCTTCTTCTTTGGGCTGAGGCGGATTACCGTCGTAAATTTTAAATTCCTGGCGCTGATAATATGACTCTTTGACAAAGGCGTAAGGGTCTAATGAGTCTTCCAGCATTTGCTCCAGATTCATCAACTGCTCGCGGCTATCCAGTGCATTGATGGCAAAACGGGTTATGGTCAATGGCGTACTTAATAATGCCAGTGGAAAATATAAGCCATCTACCACGTCACCGGTGGTATCACGCAGCGTGGTTGGCCCACGGCCTGGTAACATTAAATAAGCACCATCACCGACACCCCATACTGCCAGGGTTTGGTTAAAGTCTTCGTCCGTTTGCGTCAGACCAATTTTTGAGGCGACATCGAATATGCCCAGCAAGCCAACGGTGGAATTGACCAAAAAGCGTCCGGCACTAATGGCTGCACGGCCTGGCTTAGCCTGTAATAAACCATTTAAAAAGCTGGCGGGTTCATCCAGGTTCTCCACCACGTTAATCAGGCCTTTTCGCGCTGGTTTGGGTACTACCGTCATATAGCCTACCGTAGCGGGCCGCAGCAGGTACTTATCCAGCACATCGTAGTTAAAATCCCATAGTGGCCGGTTTATCGACTCCAGCGGATCGCGCGGATCGGCATACGCCGGGGCTTCAGGCTCTGCTGCCTCGGCCGCCACTACGTATTCGTTTTCGGCAGGGTTTTGCTGCTGATTAACCGCTGAGCGGGGGTCTACCTTACTGGCACAGCCACTGAGCAATAGCATTAAACTCAGGGCTACTGCGGTTAACGATTGCAGTACCGGTAATCGAAAATTGTTGTTAAAAACTGCCATGTCAGGGTTCCAGAGTCAGCGCTACGCTGATTTTTGCATCGTTAAAAGTAAGGATATCAGATTCTACCTGCACATCGCCTGGCATTTGCTCTACAGTTCCAGCCTGTGACATGCGGGCTACCACTATTACCTGCTCTGCCTTGGCTAAGCTCCAGTCGGCCTGCATCGCCATTTTTTCGTCCAGCAGCAATTCTACTTCGCCACTGGGTAGCGGGATCCGTTGCACTGCCAGTGGCAAATTAGAGCCACCGACCGCCCGGGCGAATAAAAACAGACTGGCCTCAGGATTAGCCGCCGCCAGTTGCGGCGCTACTGTTAAGCGCACCCTGATTTGCCGGCCAATACTGGCAGTCGTATCCGCACCGAGCTCACTAAGCTTGCTAAGCACCAGCGGATACCTTGGATCATCTTGCTCCAGTTGCTCTGCCAATAAGCTCCAGGCTTTAATTGCTTCTGCTGTGTCGCCTTTGTCATGTGCTATTAACGCCATTAATGACATGGCATCGAGATTATCAGGTTCGGTTAACAGCACCCTGGCCACTGCGCGACCTGCCCGGCCCAGATTTTCATCGCCACCTACCACGATTAACGCCTGAGAGTAGTTCAACAGCAACGGAATGCGGTTAGGGCTAAGTGCCAATGACTTTTCAAACGCGTCGATCGCGTCTTCCATTAATCCTTGCGACATCCAGATCCGGCCAAGCAGCATCCAGGCCACAGCATCGTCGCCATCATCGGCCAGCTTGGTGCGCAGGGCTAAAGCAAATAGCCGTGTTTCATGTTCAGATAATGGCTCACCCTGGCTCAGCAGGGCGCGTTCACCGTAACTTGCCAATTCGGTTTTGGCTAACTGCCAGTCGGCCAGTTGCTGGTAATGGCCATTAAAACGATAGGTTAATGCCACTACCACTAACACCAGTACTATTAACGCCAGATGCCATAAAAACTGGTGTTTCGGCTGGCGAAAACTGACGGTTTGCTGCTGTTGCTGATTAAACTGTTGTTTTAACTCTGCCGCAGCGCTGGCAAAGTCGTTTTCAGCCAGTTCACCACTGTCGCGGGCCAGCGCCAGAAGTTGCAAGCGCTCTTCAAATAACTGCAATGGAGTCTGGTTATTGGCCGCACTGGCTTTACGGGGCCAGCTGATAATAATGGCGCTAAGTGCCAACATTAACAAGGCAACCAGAAGCAGAGGCCATAACGTCATTTCTTACTCCGGTATTGTTCAATTAGTTTATCCAGTTCAGCGTCCAGCGGGGCTGACACCGGCTGCTCTGCAATCTCTGCTGAGGACTCGTTAGCCTGCTGACGCCGGCGTTTTACCTGCAATGCAACCAGCGCCAGTAGCATTAACAATGGCGCCAGCCATAATAACAAGGTGTAACGATTAAGCGGTGGCTGATAATGGACAAAATTACCATAGCGGTTGATCATATAATCTAATACGTCATCGCGCTGACGGCCCTGTTTAATCATATCGTAGGTTTTCTGGCGCATGTCGACTGAGACAATCGCATTGGAATCGGCAATATTCTGGTTCTGGCACTGCGGGCAACGCAGCTCGGCCGTAAGCTGCTGATAGAGCTGACGCTGGGCTTCGTTGTCAAAACTCAGCACTTCTTCTGTTGCCTGTGCCGACATGGCAAACAATATCAGGGTAAGGAACTGCAGCAGAATTTTCATCACTCGGTGCTATCCTGTTGCCGCCATTTCTGATAAAGCGGTGCCAGTTTATTGCGCCATACCTGGGGATTGATATCGCCAATATGGTGCTCACGAACGATGCCGTTACTATCGACAATAAAGGTTTCAGGCGCACCGCTTACGCCTAGATCCAGAGATAAACTGCGATCAGCATCCAGTATATTAAACTGATAAGGGTTGCCACGCTGCTGCAATTTGTTACTGACATCGGCCTGTAACAGCGCTAAATCAAAGCTTTCACCTAGGAGTGGATCTGCCGGCAACACATAGTATAAACCAATAATTTTAACGCCCTGCTGCTTTAACTCTGTCATATAACTCAGCTCGGCGTTGCAGGTAGGACACCAGGTGCCCCACACATTCAGTAAAAACGTTTCGCCCCGCAGTTGCGCCGGCTGCCAGCGCTGTGCCGGCTGCATTAAATCGGGCAGGCTGAACGCCGGCAGCGGTTTATTAGTGGTAACCGACTCCCGCTCCATCGGATTGGAAAATAAGCCGCTTAGTAAAAATAAGGCCAGGGTCAGAAACAACACCAGGGGGAGATAAAACATCAGTTTACGCATTAGTGGCCTCCGAGTTACTCGCTGCAGTAAGTCTGCTGCTACCGCGGCGATAACGTTTATCGAGCAGCGCTACCAAAGCGCCAAGTGCCATTAACAAGCCACCGAGCCAAATCCAGCGCACAAAAGGCTTAACATATAAGCGCAGCGCCCAGGCATTGCCGGGTAACGCTTCGCCCAGCGACACATATAAATCGCGGCTTAATCTGGCATGCACTGCCGACTCGGTCATCACGGTACGTTGAATAGTGTAGAAGCGTTTTTCAGCATGCAACTGACTGATAAATTCGCCTTTACTATTATGCACGGCAATTTCTGCCGCTTCGCCGCCATAATTGGCGCCGTCTAACGGGTATACTTCCAGTAAGGTAAACTGATAACCGGCCAGACTGATGCTGTCGTTAATTTGCATCCGCACGTCGCGCTCAACGCTATAGGTTTTGGTCATGGCAACCCCAACCACCAACACAGCAAAACCAATATGGGCGATAGTCATGCCGTAGTGGCTGGCGTGTAGTTTAAACGCACCTTTGGTTACCGAGCCAAACTGGCTAAGCCGCTGATATAGCTCATACAATGCTGACACCCCTACCCAGGCGCCCAGCAGCAGGCCGAGCAGCGCTAAATTAGCCTGAATACTTTGCATCGCGGCCAGGGTACCCAGCGCCAGGGTCAGACTGGCCACCGCGATTAAGCTAAAAGGCCTGAGTAATGGCTTAACCGGTTGTTGTTTCCAGCGTACCCAGGGCCCCAGCCCCAGCAATAAAGCAAACGGAATAGTCAGATAGTAAAACATCTGGTTAAAGAACGGTTCACCAATCGAAATGGTGCCCAGCCCCAGCTCTTTATGAAACAACGGAAACAGTGTGCCTAAAAACACTACCAGAGTGGCAGTTAACAAAAAGACATTGTTGCCCCATAGCATCACTTCACGCGAAAACAGCTGATAGCGGGCCTGACTGCGTACCGAATTCATCCGGCTGGCATATAACGCCAGCGAGCCACCAATCACCAGCAGCAAAAATATCAGTAAGAAGATACCCCGATCCGGATCCGCAGCAAACGAGTGCACCGATACCAGCACGCCGGAGCGGACTAAAAATGCCCCGACCAGGCTTAATGAAAAGGCACCTAATGCCAGCAATACTGTCCAGGATTTAAAGGTACCGCGCTTTTCAGTCACCGCCAGGCTGTGTAACAACGCAGTACCCACCAGCCAGGGCAGGAAGGAGGCGTTTTCAACCGGGTCCCAGAACCACCAGCCGCCCCAGCCCAATTCGTGGTAAGCCCACCAGCTGCCAAACATGATGCCCAGCGTTAAAAATAACCAGGCTGCCAGCGTCCATGGCCGGGCCCAGCGCGCCCAGGTACTATCAAATTTACCACCCATTAAGGCAGCAATCGCAAAGGCAAACGACACTGCGAAGCCGACATAGCCCATATATAACAATGGCGGGTGAATGATCATGCCAAAATCCTGCAGCAGCGGATTTAAATCCATTCCCTCGACCGGGTAAAACGGCAAACTTCGGGCAAACGGATTAGACATAAACAACGAAAAAGCAATAAAACCAATATTGATAAGGCCCAGCACACCCAGGATCCGCCCTTGCATTAACAAGGGCAGGCCTTTGGAAAATACTGCCACCAGAGCCGTCCAGCCCGACAACATCAATATCCACAACAACATTGAGCCTTCGTGGGAGCCGAAACTGGCGGTAATTTTATAGTACCAGGGCAAAATAGAACTGGAATTGGTCGCGACATTGATCACGGTAAAATCACTGGTTAAGAACGCATGAACCAATGCCAGTTTGGCCAGCAAACAAAAAATAAACAAGCCAATGGCCAGTGGTTTGGCCTGCAACAGTGCCCGTTGGTTGGCGCTAAAACTGCCATATAATGGCACGGTTGCCAGCAGTACAGACAATGCCAGAGCAAAGGTCAGTGCCAGCTGGCCATATTCAGCTATCATCGCCCTGCCCCTTAATAAGTTGGTTTATCTGCTGGTTTGCGGTAGCCATTCTCTGCTGCGCTGTCATCTGCGGCAAAATTTGCCTTTGAGGGTGGCACGTGCCTGATCCCCTTCATGGCTTCCGCGACTTCTGGCGGCATATATTCTTCGTCATGCTTGGCCAGCACTTCGGTTGCCGTAATAACATCCGGTGCCTGCAGGGTACCCTGCGCTACGATACCCTGACCTTCGCGGAACAGATCAGGCAAGATGCCCTCATACTCAACCCAGACAGTCGGGCCGGTATCGACCAGCTGAAACCGTACTTTTAAGCTTTGCGGATCGCGTGAAACTGTGCCGGGCACAACCATGCCGCCAATCCGCAGGCGCTGCCCGACCACTGGTTTAACTTTATCTTTACCCAGCCCTTCTACCAACTGAGTAGGGGTATAAAATAAATCAATATTTTGTTGCAAGGCAAACAACATGGCACCGACTGCACCGGTGATCAGGCTGATGATGAGTAAAATCGAAAACAGGCGTTTTTTACGTCTTGGCTGCATTAGATTTGTTGCTCCTGATACTGCTTAACTCGTTGTTCGCGGGCAATTGTCGCTTTTAACTGCTTTTTAACCTGGGTTTGCTGATAAACACTGATGCTGATTAAGCCCAGCAGCAACAGATACGTGATAGCAAACGACAACCAGACAAAAAAGCCATAGCCACCCATAGCCAGAAATTCACTGAAAGACTGAAAATGCATGATTAGCCTCCTACCAGCTTTCTGACCCAGGGCCGGTGTTGTTCGTTCACTAATATGGCAGTGCGCAGCCTTAAGCAGGTTAACGCCAACAGTAATACGGCAAATGCCAGAATACTGATTAGTAATGGCCACAACATGCTGGGGTCAATTGACGGCCTGGCAAACTTGGTAATACTGGCGCCCTGATGCAGGGTGTTCCACCATTCTACCGAAAAATGAATAATGGGTAAGTTAATAACCCCAATTAATGCCAGCAGGCTGGATACTTTGGCCCCGACCTGTCGGTCGCTGAATGCGCCATTTAACGCAATAACACCTAAGTACAAAAATAACAGAATAAGTTCTGAGGTTAAGCGGGCATCCCACACCCACCAGGCGCCCCACATTGGTTTGCCCCAGGCCATACCGGTAACCAGTGCGATGACGGTATAGATTGCGCCGATAGGCGCGATAGCCAGCACCGCCCAGTGCGCCACTTTAATTTGCCAGACAAGCGCGACAAAGGCCGCACTGGCCATTGCGGCGTAAGCACCCATTGACATAATGGCCGAAGGCACATGAATATGAATTATCCGGTAACTGTCGCCTTGCTGATAATCCGCTGGCGTAAACGCCAGCCCCCAGATATTACCCAACAGCAGAAGTGCCAGCGCACTCGCCATCAGATACGGCAGCAGCTTGCCGCAAAAATGATAGAGCGTTTCACTTTTAGCGTAAGGATCTAACCACTTAAACATATCAACTCACATTAATTCGCAATGCACTGGTAACCGCCATCGGTACCAGCGCTAACGCCAATAATAACATGGCAAGTAAAATGGCCAACTGCCCCTGATACTCCAGCCCGATGCTGGCAGCCTCGATGGCACTACTGGCAAAAATTAATAGCGGAATATACAGTGGCAAAATCAGTAGCGCCAGTAAAATACCGCCTTTATCGGCAGCCATGGTAAGCGCCGAGCCCAGTACACTAAGCAAGCTAAGCAATGGGGTGCCGAGCAGCAAGGTTAATGCCATTGCGCCCAGTGCCGCCTGTTCCAGGCCAAGCAACAAGGCAACCAGTGGTGACAACAGCAGCAATGGCAGGCCGGTACTTAACCAGTTAGCAAAGGTTTTTGCCAGCACAAAGGCCAGCAGGCTATGTCGCCCTGCTACTAACTGCTCGATGACGCCATTGCGGTAATCGTCTTTAAAAAGCCGCTCTGCTGCCAGCAGCACACTGAGCAGTGCAGCAATCCAGACCACTCCAGGAGCAATAATACGTAACATATTGGGCTCTGGCCCAACACCTAACGGAAACAGACTGAGCACAATAATAAAAAACAGAATGGGATTGAGCCAGTCAGCTTTTTGCCGGGCCAGTAAGCGCAATTCGCGCTGCAAAAAAACCATGCTTACCATCGGTAGACCAGCTCCAGTTTAATTAAAGACTGAAATTGCAGGGTAAGCTGCTGATGGGTCGTTAAGATAATGGCACCACCTTTATTCAGATGTTCCAGCATATGCTGTTGCAGCAGGCCAATTGCACTTTGGTCCAGTGCCGTAAAAGGCTCATCCAGGATCCAGATTAGCGCCGGTGTTAACCATAATCTGGCCAGCGATACCCTTCGCTGCTGCCCCGCCGATAACATGCGGCATGGTACATCTTCCAGGCCAGCCAAGCCGAGTTTGGCCAGTAACGCCCAATCATCAGCGGGTTTGAGCGCGGCGGCGGCCCGCCAGAAACTTAAATTCTCCAGTGCGGTTAATTGTTCATGTATACCGCTATGATGGCCGATATAACATAAGTTGGCGCAATAGGCTGGCAAGCTTTGTGCTAATGGCTTAGCCTGATAATACAGCTGACCATCATCGGGCTGTGCCAGGCCCGCTAAAATACGTAACAATGAGCTTTTGCCGGCACCATTTTTGCCTTGTATTTGCAGCAACTGACCATAACTGAGCTGGACAGATAATTGCGCAAACAATACCCGGTCTTGCCGGATACAACTTAACTGCTGGCCTTGTAAAACCGGCCTGGCATGTTTTGTGACAACGAATGCGGCATCCGTTGCTTCAGTGCTGGAAAATAGCGGCTGATTTATGTTCACTGGTCCTGGTATCGACGGCTGTTAAAATTGCGCGCATAGTAGCATACCGTGGCGGGAATACGAATCAGAACAACTGCTGGCATCGTGATTAATCAGGGGAAATATGAACCAGATCAATCTGGAAAAATTACTACACAGTACGCCATCAAGCGCCGGTTACAAAGCCGGGGCAAGCAGCGCTGAGCTAAAATTATTAGCTGGCGAGCTATATACCGCCAGGTTGCAAATGCTGTCTGGCACCAGCCAGCTGCAGCTGCAAACACCACAAGGCCAGTTAAAAATTGAGCTGCCTGCGCAAATATCTCTGCAGATAACTCAGCAGATAACTCAGCAATTCGGCCCGCAGCTGCAGGTGAAACTTAACCCGGCCGGCAACAATCAACTTAGCCTTACCCTGCAGACCATGCCGCCGCCAGCCAGCAGAATTGGTTTAAGTTCTGCCCAATTGCAACCGGTAATCAGCCAGTGGTTAAGTCAACAGTTGCCAGCACTGGCAATAAGGGCGGCAAGCGGCGTAACCATGCCCCTTAATCATCAAACCGGCGTTCACTCTGGCGCCGGCCTGTCCCAGCAGCTCAGTAGCCAGCCCACGCAACACACTCAGGCTAATCTGGCGACCAGCATAGCCGTTAACCAGTCAGCTAACGTTCAAGCTGCCAGTAGTACGTTTACGCTGCCCATGCAGCTTGATCTCAAGACCGGCCAGTTGCTATTAACAGGCGCAGGCGCTAGCAGTCCGGTATTGCTAACCTTAACCAGCAAAGAGCTCGCCGCTTTTACCAGGCTGATGCAAGCCAGCCAGTCCAGCACAGCGCAGCCCTCTTTGCCCCCAGCAGGCCGCCACAATGTATTGCTGACGATAACGCCCGGCCAGACTGGTACGCAACAATTATCATTACAACCTGCAGCAACCGGATTAGTTGCAGCAGGCAGTTTACCGGCCCAAAGGCTGACGCCAGCGACGGCACAGCAACTTATCCGTGCACTGGTGAGTCAGTTGCCTCCGATTGAGCAAAGCATCGCGCCTGATGCAACTAAAATTCGTGTCGGGCAGCTTAATATCAGTGTGCCGGCGCAACTGGCAAGGACATTAACCAGTATTAGCAGCGGTTTAAACAACTCTTCGGCCAACGCGCAGCTAATGCCCGGCAATAATCCGGTGCCCCTGGTGCTGCAATTGCAGGCACCGGCTAGCAAAAACGGGCAATGGCAATTGCTGTTGCAAGCCAGCGGGCCAAGCATCACCGTTACGGTGAGCCAGAACCAGGCCGACCGGCCAATAAGTTGGCAAACCACAACGCTTAGCGCTGAGCCAGGATCAGGGCAACGGCCATTAGGCACAGCAGCGGCCGCAAACCCGGTTAGTCAGCAAATGTTGCTGCAGCTGCCGCCGGAAGTAAAAACGCAAGCCTGGCGGAATTTGTTGCCGTTGCTATCGCAACCACTGATGCAGCCCAATAGCATGCCGAATCTGCCTGTCGCGCTGCAACAGTTGTTTAGTCAGATCCAGCAAAGCCTGCCTGAAATCAGTAAACCCCTGGCGCCCCCGGCAATCGCGGCCCAGCTTGCTGCCGTGCTCCAGTTTCAGCCGTTGCAAAGCCAGCCCAACATGCAAACCAGCGGCGGCACGCTGGCCATGGCAATTCAATTGCTGTTAGGCCATTTAAGCCAGAAGCAGCAAACACCCGCCAGCAATGCTCCGGCCAACCGGTTAAGCCAGCTGGTTTCACAGCTGGATACCGCACAGGCTGGCACCGCCCTGCGGCAATTGGCCAGTTTAAGCAGCCCGCTACAGCAAAGCCAGCTGGCCACGGTGGATGCGCAAAGCCAGCTGCAGCAATGGTTACTGCAGCTACCGTTGCAGCAGCAGGGCCAGACCATCCTACCGCAATTGCAGATAGAGCAACGTGCCGCCGATGGCAAACAAGACATCAAAAATAATAAGCAGTGGCAATTGACCATGAAATTCGATTTACAACAGTATGGTAATTTACTGGCGGTCGCCAAATTGCAGGATAACGAGCTGCAACTGCAGTTTTACACCGACCATAATCAGGCACTGCGGCTGGCTCAGAAGTTTCTGCCACTGCTAAAAGATCGCTGCGCAGCGCAGGGGTTAACCGTTACAAAGGCTGACTGTCAGCTGGGTAAAATACCCGAAAGCTTACTGCCCCGACACAACAGTCTGCTAACGGTAAAAGTATAAGGATCGACAAAATTGGCCAATGATGATAAACAAACTAACACGCGCCAACGCAGCGCCACCGCATTAAAATATGACGGTAAAGCGGCGCCGACCATCGTTGCCAAAGGACATGGCGAGTTGGCAGAGGATATTATTGCGTTGGCAAAGGAGCACGGGGTACTGATTCATCAGGACGACGAGCTAAACCGGCTACTTAGCCAGTTACAATTGGGCGATAATATTCCCAAAGAGTTATATGTGGTGATTGCCGAGCTGATCGCGTTTTCATATGTGCTGCAGGGAAAATTTCCGGAACAATGGCAGAATATTCACCAACGAATTGATTTAAAAACTTAAAAGGGGTCAGAGTGAATAAACTAGTAATTGCAAAGGGTCTGGGTGAATTTTTTATTCACTCTGACCCTTTTTTAAGATTTGGCCTGGTGCAGGTTAAATAATAGCTCGGCTTCAGCGCGGGGTAATTCACATTCGCGCATGATTTCTTCTAAATCGGCACCTAATTGCACCATTTTCATGGCCCGGGTATAAATTTTGCTCTCGGGATCGGTCAGCGACATAGCTTGTTGTTGTTCTGCCAACTCTGTGCAGGCGCCATGCAATTGGGCAAGTTGGTTTTCAAGGGTAAGGACGCGCTGGTCGAGCGTGAGTACCCGCTGACCTACCCCGATAATGCCAGCCCGAAGCTCTTCCGTTTCGTTCTGGGCTGCCATTAATTGCTGGTTGTTCTGCTCCAACTGTCGGCTAAATACTTCCCACTGCTGACGATTGAGATGGCGTTGACGCAACAGTTGCCACAGCAACAGCAGTACCAGCAATGCAATAACAATACTCTGGCCCAGCATCCATGGGTTCATTGCCAGTTCTCCGCTCACAGACTGTTAATTTCTTCCCACTCTTCATCGTTGAGTAGTTTGTTTAAATCAACCAGGATCAGCAACTCGCCTTCACGATTTGATACTCCCTGGATAAAACGGGCACTTTCGTCGGTACCAACATTAGGCGCGGTATCCACTTCTGACTGTTTCAGGTAGACCACTTCAGCCACGCTGTCGACCAGAATACCAATAACCTGACGCTCCGCCTCGATAATAACAATTCGACTATTATCGGTGACATCGCCCGCTTCCAGACCAAACCGGGCACGGGTGTCAATTACCGTTACCACATTGCCCCGCAGGTTAATAATGCCCATTACATAGCCGGGCGCACCCGGAACAGGCGCAATCTCGGTATAGCGCAGTACTTCTTGCACCTGCATAACGTTGATGCCGTAGGTTTCTTCCTGCAACCGGAACGTTACCCACTGGAACACCAGATCGGTACTTTCTTTTTTGCCGGTTGTCTTTGCCTGGTTATTACTCATATACCGCTCCTGTAAATTTTACTGCCCGCTCAGGCATTAATGTCCTGACCGCGATTAAGTAAGTTAATCATAGCGTCGACATCAACTAAAGCACACATATGCTTTTTAATTAAACCTGCCATCCAGGGCCTTTTGCCGTCCGTTTCGCGCCACTTCACCTCGTCCTGCTCCAGACTAAAGGTATTAATCAGCGTTTCACACGTCAGCCCCCAGTTGCTGGTGCCCAGCATAATAACATACTGATAGTTTAGCTTTTGCTCCATCGCCTGATCATATTTCTCAGGCATAACCCAGCGAGCGCTATCCACCACACTGATTTTCTGCTGCCGGTAAAGCATAATGCCCTTAAACCAGGCCGGCTTACCAAATAAACTGTTTATTTCACCCAGTTGATGAATACCACCAAGTTCGGTAAGGGGTACTGCCAGTTTTAACCCTGCCACATTAAAAAATAATGCCTGAAACCGTCCTTGCCGATAAGCCTTGTTAACGCTATCAGAGATAACCCCTGGCGGCACTTCTTTTGCTAATGCCAGCCGCTCAGCAATAGGAACGTCACGATTGTGCACAGGCACACTAACATCAGCAATGGGATTAGCCTGAATGGTCGGTTGCGATTTTTCAACAACTGGCGCAAGTACCGCCGCGACAGCAGGTTTAGATTCTACCTTCGCTACCGGGCTGGCCTGAGCTAATAACCGGTTTAGCTCGCGGGTTTTAGCATCTTCGACCAGGCTGGTTTCAGTAGCGCCGTCATCCGTTAGCAAGGCAGACAAATAATGCTGCATAACTTTCTGACTGGCGATTAAACTGCTCATTACGCCTCCGGTGCCAGCTGCAACAAATAGGTTAGCAGCGTATTATAGGCAAACACGCCGCGGGACGACGGAGCAAACACGTTTGGCGGCGTTTGCGCTACGCTGGCATCCCGGAATTTGGTGTCTACCGGTACCACTGCCGACCAGACCTTATCCTGATAAGTGGCTTTTAACTCTTTGTAGGCTTCGAGCGATGCCCGGGTTCTTTTGTCATACATGGTAGGAATTATAGTAAACGCATAGTCTCTTTGTTGCGAACTGCGCATTAGTGCCATGGTTGCTATCATCCGCTCCAACCCTTTGAGCGCCAGAAACTCTGTTTGCACCGGGATTAAAATCCTGTTGCAGGCAGCAATAGCATTAACCATTAATACCCCCATTACCGGGGGGCAGTCCAGGAGCACATAGTCATATTCTGCTTTAACTTTTTGTAATGCTTTTTTTAAAATCAGCCCCATGCCACCTTTATTACCAAGCGAGCGGTCGAGGGTTGCCAATGCCATAGACGAAGGCAGAATATCCAGATTGTTAACACTACTTGGACACAACGATTGTAAAATTTCTTCCCGGGTAATGTCTTTACCACGAATAAAAATATCGTAGACACTATTTTCCAGCTCTTCAGCATCAATTCCGAAATAGTAGGTCAGAGAAGCATGCGGATCGGTATCGACCAGCAGCACCCGTTTGCCGCGCTCTGCCAGTAAACCACCTAACGTGACGGTAGTCGTGGTTTTACCAACCCCGCCTTTCTGATTTGCTATTGTCCAAATTACCACGTTCAGGGTTCCTGTTGTTCTGGCAGTTCATCTGGATTGTCCTGACGGGTGGTGATTCTGACCCCACCACCTGGCAATGCAATTACCCTGATACTGCCATCATCCTGGGTAACCTGTCGCAATTGCTGTTGTAACGCTTCACTTTGCTGCTGCAGTTCCAGCTCATCTGGCAGATAACCATAGCGTGATACCGCAATGACCACTTTGCGGTTTTCTGCCCGCCCCTCGGCTGTGGCATTACTACTGTCAGCATAGTATTGGCCATATCCCTCAATCGCCATGCGGTGAGACGGTGTACCTAACGTTTCCAGCACCCGCAGTACCGATGTTGCCCGGGCAACAGACAATTCCCAGTTTGACGAAAACAGCTCGTTATTTATCGGTTGATCGTCAGTGTAACCACGGATCCGGATAAAATTATTTATCGGGTTAATAATATCGGTAATTTCATTTAACAACGTACGGGCCGAACTGGTTGCCGTGGCACTGCCGCTGGCAAATAACAGGCCGCTGTTTAATTCAATTATCAGCCAGTTTTCGTCTTGCTGAATATTGACCACGCCCTGCTCGATAAGATTGGCCAGCGCCTGATTAAGCTCCTGCTCGAGTGACACCAACGGGCTACCTAAAAATTGCTGCCTGACATCAGATAAGGTACTGGCATCAGCCACCAGCTCTGGCCCCTCGGCGCTCTCAAGCGAACTGCCATAACGGTCAAAGTCACTTTGTGGCGCGGCTTGGGGTAGCATCCCGCGGCCACTACTGCCGCTGCCCGTTTTCGCCGGGCGCTCGAATACATTGGTCAGGGTGTCAGCCAATGCGCTGAACTCTTCGTCTTTAACCACTGACATGGCATACAACACCACAAATAATGCGAACATTAAGGTCATGTAATCGGCGTAAGACACTAGCCAGCGGTCAAGTTGCTCTGGTTCATCATGCTGATGTTGCTGCTTATGCCGATACATAATCGCTAGCTCAGCCGATACGCAGCGAGCTTGCGCTCAATATTGCGGGGATTTTCACCTTGTGCTATCGATACTAAGCCTTCCACAATCAGCTCATGATACAAGGTATGCTGATACACCAGACTCTTGAGCTTATTACCCACCGGGATAAAAATCAGATTGGCAAAGCCCACGCCATAGATCGTTGCGACAAAAGCGGTGGCCACCCCCATGCCCAATAATTTGGGCTCAGAAATATTCGCCATTGCCTGAATTAGCCCCAGTACCGCCCCCACAATACCAATGGTCGGACTGTACCCGCCCATCGCTTCAAAAATGCGGGCACCACGCAGCAAACGTTCGCGCTCCAGGGTTAGCTCGGCATCCAGGGTATCCTGCAGTACTTTTACTTCGACGCCATCAACCAGTAAATTCAAGCCACGGTGTAAAAAAGGATCGCTCTCTTCCAGCGCCGCCGATTCCAGCGACAAAAAGCCATTGGCCCTGGCTGAACTGCCCCAGTTTACAATGCGCTCTACCGCGTTTTGCATCGGCAGGCTTTCTGGTCTGAGTACCCAGGGTAACATGCTCAGACCCAGTCGGAATTGGGGTAGCGGGGTTTGCAGCATTACCGCGCCAACCGTGCCGCCAACAACAATAATAAACGCAGGTAAATGCAGCAAGGTGCTAAGAGCGCCACCTTCGAGCATAAAACCACCTGCTACCGCGACTACCGCCAGTAAAAAACCACTGATTGCCAGTTTATCCATGTTTCACTTCCGTTGTCAGCCGGCCGGCCACCTCATTTAAGCTGACCTCAAGGTCCATAAGCCCCGCCGCCGCTATTGCCTGAGGCATACCATATACCACGCAACTTGCCTCGTCCTGAGCCCATATCCGTGAGCCCGCCTGTTTGAGCATTCTGGCGCCTTCCCGGCCATCGGCTCCCATACCGGTTAACACCACCGCCAGCACTTTATCCTGAAACACCCTGGCTGCAGTGGCAAACGTTACATCAACACTGGGTTTAAAAGTAATTCGCGAGGAGTCGTCTTCCTTAATCCGCAAGCGGGCCTGGCTCTCATTGCCTTCGACCAGCATTTGCTTGCCACCCGGCGCCAGGTAAGCCACACCGGGACGTAGAATATCGTTATCTGCAGCTTCTTTAATTTCTATTTTTGCCAGGGTATTTAATCGTTGCGCAAAAGCACCGGTAAAGGCCGCTGGCATGTGCTGGATTAAAATAATGGGTAACGGGAAATCCGCGGGCAAATTGGTCAGAATACGTTGCAAGGCAACCGGCCCCCCGGTTGAAGTACCGATAGCAACCAATTTATAACTCTGACCACTGGCTTTAAAATTAGCATTGCGTACTGTAGCACCCAGCCGTTCACTAAGCTGCGGCCTGCCCAGTGTCGCACGGGTAAGCCCGCTAGCGGCCGACGCCACAGTTCGATTACTGGCAACGGTACCTGCCCCGACATTGCCTGGCAAGGTGGTGGCAGTGCTGCTGAAGGTACTGCGTCCCAATGGTCTTTTACGAGCCACCGCTTTTACTCTGTCCCGCAGCACATTACCGGCTTCTTCTTTATCGCGGGCAATATCTTCGAACTTTTTCGGCAGAAAATCGACAGCCCCGGCGTCCAGCGCATCAAAGGTGGCTTTAGCCCCTTCGTGCGTCAGCGATGAAAACATCAGAATCGGAATACGCTGGCTTTGTAAAATCTCCCGCACCGCACTAATGCCGTCCAGCACCGGCATTTCGATATCCATGGTGATCACATCAGGTTTTAACGCCAGCGCTTTTGTGACTGCCTCGCGACCGTCGCTGGCGGTGTCAATCACCTCCAGCTGTGGATCTGAATTCAGAATTTCCGTTAACCGTCGGCGAAAAAAACTGGAATCATCTACAATCAGCACCCTGATCGTCATGCGGCACTCTCTTAAGCGTTTAGCTTATTAAATCGATCAAATTTAATCTTGGACTTCTTCGCATAATGTTTCAGTAAGTTTGGTACATCCAAAATTAGCGCAATGCCGCCATCAGAGGTGATTGTGGCGCCAGCCATACCAGGTGTACCCTGCAACAGCGCATCAAGCGGTTTAATCACCACCTCTTCCTGGCCTATTAACGAATCGACCACAAAGCCGACCTGCTGCGTACCAATTTGTACTATTACTACATGGCCCTGCTCACGCCGCAGTTGTTTATTTGAGCCTTTAACCAGCCAGTGCTCGAGGTAAAATAGTGGCAGCGCTTTATTACGGACCACGATCGTCAGCTGACCATCAACAATATTGGTTTTTGCCAGATTAAGATGAAATATTTCATTTACGCCGGCCAGGGGTAAGGCAAAGGTTTGTTTACCCACCATAACCATCAATGTCGGCAGAATCGCTAAGGTTAGCGGCACTTTAATTTCAAGCAGCGTACCTACACCCAACTTAGAGTTAATCTGGACAGTGCCGTTAAGCTGGTTAATTTTTGTTTTAACCACGTCCATGCCAACCCCGCGGCCAGAGATATCAGAGATTTGCTCTTTGGTTGAAAAACCCGGTGCAAAAATCAGATTAAAGGCGTCGTTGTCAGACATGCGGGCCGCTGCGTCTGCATCAAGAATGCCGCGTTTTATCGCAATGCCTTTTAACTTTTCCGGGTCCATGCCGGCACCATCGTCCTGAATGGTCAGCAAGATATGATCACCAGCCTGCGTGGCGGCCAGTTTCACCAGGCCAACCTTAGGTTTGCCTGCTTTTAAGCGAACATCGGGCATTTCAATGCCGTGATCGACCGAGTTTCGTACTAAATGCACCAAGGGATCAGCCAGAGCTTCTACCAGGTTTTTATCTAAATCGGTTTCTTCACCTTCCAGGATCAGATTAATATCTTTTTGCAGTGACCGCGCTAAATCGCGAACTACCCGCGGGAAGCGGCCAAACACTTTTTTAATGGGCTGCATGCGGGTTTTCATTACCGCGCCCTGAATATCTGCCGTTACCACATCGAGGTTAGAAATGGCCTTGGTCATTTCTTCGTCCTGGGTACTGGTAGACAAACTGACCAGCCGGTTACGCACCAACACCAGCTCGCCAACCATGTTCATAATCTGATCAAGCCGTTTGGTATCAACCCGCACGGTGGTCTCAGCTGCCGGTGCGGCATTGGCGGCTGCAGCTTTATCCGCAGCAGCCGGTGCTGCAACAGCGCTTGCTGCTACCGGGGCTTTGGCTGCTGGCGCAGCAGCTGAAGTTGACGGCGGCGCTGCAGGTTTGGCCGCTGCAGTTGGCGCAGGCTTGCGCTCGGGCGCAGCAGGTGTTTCTACCGGTGCGTTACCTTTACCATGCAGCTGATCAAGCAGCGCTTCAAATTCATCATCGCTTATTTCATCGTCACTGGCTGATGGTGTCGCAGAACTCTTGCCAGTCTGACTGGCAGCAGCTTGCTTGCTAACTGCTGGCTGGCTTGGAGTTGCAGTACCAGCAGCTTTATTAGTATCGGGTACAAATGAGCCTTTACCATGCAGTTGGTCAAGAATGGCTTCAAATTCATCATCGGTAATATCGCTGCTCTCGGACGCGGGCTGAGTTACCGCAGGTGCTGCGTCGGCACGGCCAGGGGCGCCTTTACCATGCAGCTGGTCGAGCATTCTTTCAAATTCAGCCTCGCTGATATCATCAATATCACCCTCAGCAGCCGTGTCATCATGTCCGGCTGCAGCCGTTGCCGGTACTTCCGGCTCTGCCTGGGCAATAACCGGAGCAGCTTCACCCGCTTTCTCAGGCTCGCTGTAGTGATGCAATGCATCAAGCACAGCAGGGTTTGCCGGGGTAAGTGGCTGGCGCGCCTGCACCTCCACAAACATGGCGTTAATTGCATCCAGCGTTTGCAAAATAACGTCCATCAGTTCCGGAGTTACCCGCCGTTTACCGGTACGCAGAATATCAAATACGTTTTCAGCGCCGTGACAGGCGTCGACCAGCTCTGTCAGTGACAGAAACCCGGCCCCGCCTTTCACGGTATGAAAACCACGAAATATGGCATTAAGCAAATTGGCGTCATCCGGATTATTCTCCAGTTCAACCAATTGCTCCTGCAACAACTCCAAAATCTCGCCGGCTTCGACCAGAAAGTCTTGTAAAATGTCTTCATCCATATCAAAGCTCATGCGCAGACACCTCTGTTAGAAACCCAAACTGGACAGTAAATCATCAACGTCATCCTGACCAGACACCACATCATCCCGCTCCGCGGCATCGATAATGGGCCCTTCAGCTTCATGTGCCGCTTTAGCTTTTGCCTTCGCCGGTTTGGCTTTGATTTCCGGTTGGTCGGGGTTAGATTGACCAAAGGCCGTTAACAAACCGATCAGGCTTTCCTCTACCTCTCGCACCAATTCAATAACCCGACGCAAAATCTGGCCGGTTAAATCCTGATAATCCTGCGCCATCAACACATCAGTCAGCAAGGCATTCAGGGTTGCCGAATCGACTGTTGCCTGCTGCATAAAACCATCGACACCGTGACATAACTGTTTAAATTCAGTCAGCTCAATCTGGCGTTGCATCAACCGCTGCCATTGCGGCTGCAACTGATTAAGTTGCTGGGTAATTTGATCAGCTATCGGTAAGCAAGACTCCACCGCATCCATCGTTTTATTCGCGGCTTGCTCCGTCATATCAATAACGTGGTTCAGCCGCTTTTTCGCGTCAGGAATATCTTCTTCGAGCAAATTATTCAGCGAAGGGTCAATATGAAAGTTTTTAAGCGAGTCGTGCAGTTGCCGGGTAAGTTTACCAACTTCGGCAAACAGTTCAGAAGAACCGGGTACCGTAATAGATTGCACCAGCTTATTGGCCAGTTGCTGCTCTCCCATCTCCAGTAACTGCACCAGCTCTTTTGCTTGTTCAAGCGTAATATCAGCCGCCGTAGTGTCAGACATAGTGTCACTCCTTGTCAGTTACGGCTTAACCTAAACGCTCAAAGACTTTGGCCAGCTTCTCTTGTAAGGTAGCGGCTGTAAAAGGTTTAACAATATAGCCATTAACCCCAGCCTGAGCGGCGGCGATAATCTGCTCTTTTTTCGCTTCAGCGGTGACCATCAATACCGGGATGTGCTTTAATTTCGCATCGGCTCTGATCGCTCTGAGCAAATCGATACCTTGCATACCGGGCATGTTCCAGTCAGTAACAACGAAATCAAATTCGCTATTTTGCAACATCGGAAGCGCCGTGCTGCCATCATCTGCTTCTGCGACGTTAGTAAAGCCTAAGTCACGTAACAGGTTTTTAATAATGCGCCTCATGGTTGAGAAGTCATCAACCACAAGAATTTTCATATTTTTATCCAAAGTCCCCTCCGACGAGATAATACGCCTGGTATCTCAACTGCTTTAATTTTATACCCAAACCTGCATTCTGGCTTTTAACCGCACCAGCGCCTGGCTATGGATCTGACTTATCCTGGACTCGCTGACATCCAGCACTGCCCCAATTTCTTTTAAATTTAGTTCTTCGTTGTAATACAGTGAGAGTACCAGAGCTTCGCGCTCCGGCAAACTGCTAATGGTTGAAACCAGTGCTTTATTAAATGCTTCATTTGCCTGCTGCTCATATAATAGATCGCCATCGCTATCGTCAGCAGTGACCAGCACATCTTCTGAAACGCCAAGGTCTTCAATACCGATAATCCGGCCTGTGCTGACATCGGTTAACATATGATGGTACTCATCGAGAGATATATCAAGTTTTTCAGCTACTTCAAAGTCTTTTATATCACGGCCAAATTCGGCTTCAAGTTCAGCAATAGTGTCGGCGATTAAACGGGCGTTGCGGTGCACCGAACGGGGAGTCCAGTCACCACGGCGCATTTCATCTAACATCGCACCACGAATACGGATGCCGGCGAAGGTTTCGAAACTGGCCCCTTTAGTGCCATCAAAGTTTTTTGCAGCTTCAATCAGACCAATCATGCCCGACTGAATTAAGTCGTCAACCAGCACGCTGGCCGGCAACCTGGCCATTAAGTGATACGCGATACGTTTTACCAGCGGAGCATGTCGTTCAACCAGCTGCTGCATCTGGTCAACTCCACCATATGCGGCCAGCTTACTGTTCACACGACCCCCTGATCAGCTTGCGGCTGCAGTAATTTTTCCAGAAAAAACTCAAGATGACCGGAAGCGTTGGCTGGCAGCGGCCATTTAATGGCTTTAAGAGCCAGCCCTTTAACCGCCATGCTGGCCGGACTTTTTGGAAATACATCAATAAAGGCTTTTTGTTTACGGGCGGCTTTACGCACATTTTCATCATAGGGCACAGTGGCAACCAACTCGAGGCTAACATCTAAAAAGCGATCAGTAACCCGACTAAGTTTGGCAAACAGCTCCTGACCTTCTTTTAAGTTGCGTACCATATTGGCGACAATCTTAAATTTTTCGACGCCATGATCCCGACTCAGTATTTTCATCAGGGCATAAGCATCGGTGATCGAGCTTGGCTCATCACAGACCACGACCACCACATCCTGCGAAGCTCGCGAAAAGCTTAATACCATATCAGAAATGCCGGCCGCGGTATCGACTAACAGCACGTCGACCGGGGTTCTCAGCTCGCTGAACGCCCGGATTAGGCCAGCGTGTTCAACCGACGAAAGCTCGGTCATATTCTGCGAGCCCGAAGTAGCTGGTACAATTTTTATACCAAAAGGGCCGTCTATTATTACGTCATCCAGTTCACATTCACCGGATAATACATGTGACAGATTTTTTTCTACCCGCAAGCCCAGCATCACATCACAGTTTGCCAGGCCAAGGTCAGCGTCCAGCACCAGCACTTTTTTGCCCAGTTGGGCCATAGCCATCGCCAGGTTAAGACTGACGTTGGTTTTACCCACGCCGCCTTTGCCACCGGTTATTGAAATTACTTTTACCATCTGCTTATTCATTCTTCTCAGGCCGTTGGCTTGATCGTCAATTAATTCGTGACTATGCATAGGCTGTTTCCGCTCGGGACACCTCATCCTGATACCACTGATGTCCGTTACTGCTGTGGGTCAGGCGCAATATTTCAGCACGTTGTACTAAATCGGCTGCATCAGCTACCACTAAATCTTCCGGTACCCGTTGGCCATTAGTTAAATAGCTAACCGGCAATGCGTTCTGAATGGCCACATTGATTACTTCACCTAAACTTAAGCATTCATCAAGTTTGGTAAAAATACAACCCGCCAGGGAAATCCGTTTGAACTGCAGAACCGTCTCCTGCATTACTCTGGCCTGCGCAGTCGCAGACAATACCAGATAACTTTTTATTTTGACACGTGAATTATGCACTAAACTGGCAAGTTTTTCAGCCAGTCTGACATCACGCTGGCTCATCCCTGCCGTATCGATCAAAATAAGTTTGCGCTGGGCCATTTGATTTAGCAATACTGCCAGCTCATCACTGTCTTTTGCCTGCTTTACCGGGCAACCAATAATCCGGCCATATGTTGCCAGTTGCTCAAAAGCGCCAATCCGGTAAGAATCAGTGGTGATTAATGCAACCTGATCGGCACCGTGCCGCTTGGCAAAACCGGCTGCCAGCTTGGCAACCGTAGTGGTTTTACCGACGCCGGTCGGCCCTACCAGCGCGATAATACCACCGCGGCGCAAAATATCGTCATTGGTAGTGCTTAGCTGACCACTGAGCAATTCCATTGCGGTATCCCAGGCTTCGCTGGCACCGATGTCCTCTGGCATAAAACACGCCAGCTGATCAGCAACCTGCTCGGACAAACCCAGTTGTTGCAAATGCTCGATAACCAAGGCACGTACTGGCTCACGCCGGGCTAAGTCCTGCCACATTAAACCTGAGACCTGATGCTGCAACAGCTGGCGCATTGACAGCATTTCGTTGCGCATGGCGTCAAACTGGGTCGCCATCGACTGCGCTTGCTGCTGCTGTTGTTTAGTCAGCTCTTGCCACTGACTGGCCGCAATTCCTTGGGTTGTGCCAGAACTTTGACGCTCAAATGCAGCTGCCGGATTTACCGCAGGTTGCACGGCTGCTGGCTGGCGCTTACTGTTTTGCGCTGCCGGCTCACGGCCCTGCTGCTTAATCATTTGCCGGGCCAGTAACTCCCGCAGTGAATCCGCTGGCGCTTCGGCCTGCTCACTTTCTATTTTCCGGTTAGCTGGCATGCTGTCGTTATCATCGACTCTGACACTAAAACGCGGCTCCTGCCGCGGTTGATGGCCTGATGTGGCAGCTGCCTGCGCTGGGGCATGCGCCGGTTTTTGGCTGGCAGCGTTCTGGCTTTCCGGGTCAATTGCCGCAACAATTTCGACCCCTTCAGCTACTTTTTTGTTCGATAAGATTATCGCGTCGGGTCCTAGGAACTCTTTGACTTCCGTTAAAGCGGTACGCATATCTTTAGCGACAAAGCGTTTTATTTTCATGAGTTACTCCTAGTTTTGCTGACCAATAACGCTGACAATTCGAATTTGTTTATCATCGGGAATCTCCTGATAGGACAATACCCGCAACCCTGGAATGGTATACTTCACGAATCGTGCCATGACTGAGCGTAAAATTCCTGACGTTAGCATTACCGCACTTTCGCCATTTAATTCCTGGCTCTGATGTGCTTCGTGTAACGATTGCTGGATCCGGTCGGCCAGGCCGGGTTCAATGCCGGCACCGTCATTACCTGCCGCCTGCATTGACTGATGCAGCATTTGTTCAAGTTCAGGGGCGAAGGTAATAACCGGGATTTCACTGTTGCTCCCAACCACTTCCTGCACTATTAACCTGCGCAGTGAAATACGACAGGCCGCAGTAAGCACATCCACATCCTGGCTTTTACTGGCGTATTCCACCAGGGTTTGCACTATGGTGCGCATATCCCGAATAGGCACACCTTCCTGTAGCAGATTTTGCAACACTTTAACCACGGTGGTTAATTGCAACATGTCAGGCACCAGGCCTTCAACCAGTTTGGGTGAGTGTTTGGCCAGCATATCCAACAGGTTTTGTACTTCTTCATGGCCAAGCAAACTCGCAGCATTATTGGTTAAAATCTGGCTTAAGTGGGTCGCTACCACAGTAGCCGCATCCACCACGGTGTAGCCAAGGGTTTGGGCGTGCTCCCGCTGATCTTTACTGATCCATACGGCCTCCAGACCAAAGGCCGGGTCTTTGGTTGCCACCCCTTTGACCTGACCAAACACCTGACCGGGATTAATTGCCAGCTCATTATCGTGGCGTAGCTCACCTTCACCCGTGGTAACGCCCATCAGCGCCACCCGGTAACTGTTCGGTTCTAAATCGAGGTTATCCCGGATGTGCACTGGCGGCACCAGAAAGCCCAGCTCCTGCGACAGCTTCTTGCGCACCCCTTTGATCCGGTTCAGCAGTTCACCACCCTGAGCTTTATCTACCAGGGGTATTAAGCGATACCCTACTTCCAGGCCGATGGTATCGACCCCCTGTACATCGTCCCAGCCAATTTCTTTTACCGGTTGCGTCTGACTATCTGCTGGTTGGGTGGTATTTTTGGTCACTAGCTGAGCCTGCACCTGTGCCGCTTTTCGCTGCATAAACCAGGCGGTACCACCAATTAATGCCGCCAGGCTTAAAAACGCAAAGTGTGGCATGCCCGGTACTACGCCCATTAAGGTCAGTACACCAGCAGCAATAAACAACACATGGGTGTTATCGCTAAGCTGGGCAGTCATTTGCTCGCCTAAGTCACCGGACTTATTCTGACGGGTGACGATGATGGCCGTGCCAATAGACAGTAATAACGACGGAATTTGCGCGACCAGGCCATCACCTATCGTCAGCAAGGTGTATATCTCCATCGCATCGCCGAAGCTTAAATCATGTTGCAGCATACCAATAAACAAACCGCCGATTAAATTGATAACCAGGATAACGATACCCGCGATGGCGTCACCTTTAACAAACTTACTGGCACCGTCCATCGAACCATAAAAGTCCGCTTCACTGGTGACTTCCTCGCGCCGGGTTCGCGCTTCTTCCTGAGTGATCAGGCCAGAGTTTAAATCAGCGTCAATCGCCATTTGCTTACCGGGCATGGCATCAAGGGTAAATCGGGCCGATACCTCAGCAATCCGGCCGGCGCCTTTAGTGACTACCACAAAGTTGATAATAATCAGAATTAAAAACACCACGATACCAACGGCATAATTACCGCCGATTACCACCGAGCCGAAAGCTTCAATTACCTTACCTGCAGCATCGCCGCCATTGTGGCCTTCCAGCAATACTATCCTTGTGCTGGCCACATTTAGTGCCAGGCGCATAATGGTCGCCACCAGCAGCACGCTGGGAAAGATGCCAAAATCAAGAGGCCGCAAGGTATAGATGGTTACCAGCAGCACAACCAATGCCAGGGCAATATTAAAAGAAAATAAGGTATCAAGCAGGATCGGCGGCAGTGGCAATACCACCATGGCCAGGGCGGCCAGAATAAGCAGTGGCGTACCAAGCCCTTTCATAAACGACAGTTTTGATTTGTCAAAGTTATGGAAATACTGAACAAACTGCATGGCGTACCTAACAAATTATTGGCGCGTAACGCGAGGGCTAAGTGGTATCAGCAAAAACCATTCCATAACTCAAACAAAAAAAGGGTCAGAGTGATTTTTTATGGAAAATCACTCTGACCCTTTTTTTGTTGTTAGCATGTTAGTGGCGATAATCTTCGGGAATGGGAAGTTCTCGGGCCAGCGTTTTTGGCCGGCTGCCTTTGCCTTTTTTGTACATTTTAAGCTGATATACATAAGCCAGTACCTGAGCAACCGCAGCAAACAGTTGCTCTGGAATTGGGTGATCCAGCTCTGTAGTGTAGAATATTGAGCGGGCCAGGGCCGGAGACTCGATCACCGGCACTTTATGCTCATTACCAATTTTCCGGATATGCATCGCAACTTCATCTACCCCTTTGGCCACCACTACCGGCGCGCGGAATTTGCCCTGGTCATATTTTAAAGCAACAGCAAAATGGGTCGGGTTGGTGACAATAACATCAGCTGTCGGCACTTCCTGCATCATCCGTTTCATTGACATCTGCATCTGGGTGCGGCGAATACGGGCTTTAATTTCTGGACTGCCCTCTGAGTTTTTATGCTCGTCTTTAATTTCCTGCAAGCTCATTTTCAGCTGCTTCACATGATTCCATTTCTGATAAGGCGCATCTACCATGGCAATAATGGAGACACTGCTGCACAACCCCAGAAACAGCCACGCTAAAATATACAACGCCGATTCGATATTATTGGGTTCGCTCATCAGCGACAACGCCATAATATCCATGAAAAAAAACTTAAGCAGTAAATACGCCACGGTAACCACTACCGCAACTTTCAGGATACCTTTAACCAGCTCTACTAACGCCTGCAAACCAAACATGCGTTTAAAGCCTTTTAACGGGCTCATTTTGCTCAGCTTTGGCCCCGCTGCCTGCCAGCTGAAATTAAAACCACCAATCAGACAATTGCCAACAAAAGCCGCCAGCAGAATAAAGGCGAAAATGGCAGCCAGCGGTGGCAGCAACTCTTTTCCCACTTCGCTCCAGGCGGTAAACATGGAGTTGGTTTCAAACATGTCTTTCTGATCGAGATGCATCATCCGTTGGCCGACATTCAGCACGCCCATCGCCAACATTTTACCAAACATCAGCATGGCGGCTGCGCTGGCTATCAGAACAAAAGCCGTGCCAAGGTCTTTTGAACGGGCTATCTGGCCCTTTTCTGCTGCGTCTTGCAGCTTCTTGGGCGTGGGCTGTTCGGTTTTTTCTGCGCCGGAATCTTCTGCCATAGTCAGCCTCCGTTAGCAGCCAATAAGCCGGCAGCTATAGTCTATTGCGTGCTGCCATTGCTTGTCGTAGTGGAATAAAAACGTATCCAGCGTCAGCCATAAAATCAGCAAACCTGCCAACATGGTGATCGGAAAACCTATTGAGAAAATATTGAGTTGCGGTGCAGCCCGGGTCATGATGCCGAACGACAAATTAACCACCAACATGGCAACAATTGGCGCCAGGGCAATGGCCAGGGCGGTGGCAAACATCCAGCCACCAAATTCAACAATGGTCCAGTAGCTGCTGACTTCCCACCACTGACCATTAATCGGCAGGGTATCGAAGCTGAACACCAACATCTGGATCATGATCAGGTGCCCATTAAAAATAAAAAATAGTAAGGTGGCCAGGATCAGATAAAACTGGCCTATGGCCGGCACACTGACCCCGCTTGACGGGTCAACCATCGATGCAAACGCCAGACCGGTCTGCGTTGCCAGTAACTGGCCCGCCAGCACAAAAGTAGTAATAAACATTTGCGAGATAAAACCCAGCGCAAAGCCAATCATTAACTGAAAGAATACTTCAACGAACATGGCCGCAGACATTAAATCAGGTGGGGTTACCGGCGGTAGCATCGGCATCATCACTAACGTGATCATCACTACCAGACCGGTTTTAATCCGCATCGGAATATTGCGCGCTCCCATACCGGCCATGATCATCAGCATGCCCGTTACCCGACATAGCGGCAGCATAAAGTCGGCGATAGCCTGCATTAAGGTGCCCAGCGGGAATTCCATCAACTCACCACGGTAGGTATGCTGAGGAATAAGTCATGGGTGTAATCCATAATAATCCGGACAAACCAGTGACCACCAAATATCAAGGCTAACAGGGTGACAATTAACCGCGGTAAAAAGCTTAAGGTTTGTTCGTTAATTGAGGTAGCGGCCTGAAACACCGCGACAATTAAACCCACAAACAATGACGGCAGAATAATGGCACTTACCAGCAAGATGACGATAAACAAGGCATCACGCAATACATCGACAAAGACCTCAGGACTCATGTGCCGACTCCATAACTGGTGGCAAGCGTGCCCATAACTAAAATCCAGCCATCAACCAACACAAACATCATCAGTTTAAACGGCAACGATATAATCATCGGCGATAGCATCATCATCCCCATTGCCATCAGTACACTGGCTACTACCAAATCGATGATCAGAAAAGGGATAAACAGCATAAAGCCGATCTGAAATGCGGTTTTTAATTCACTGGTGATAAATGCCGGGATCACCACGGTTAGTGGATAATCCTGAGGTTGTTCTAACACTTCAATACCGGCAATCTGGGCAAAGGTGTCCAGATCCCTTACCCGGGTCTGATGCAACATAAAGGCTTTAACCGGCACAATAGCCGCATCCAGCGCCTGAACCGGGGTTATCGACTCGGCCAGATAGGGCTGAATCGCCTGCTCATTGACGGTTTTAAATACCGGCGCCATGATAAAAAAGGTTAGAAACAACGTGATGCCGATAAGCACCTGATTAGACGGGGTTTGCTGCAAACCAATGGCCTGACGCAATATCGCCAGCACCACGATAATCCGGGTAAAGCTGGTCATCATAATAACGATGGCGGGAATAAAGCTCAACATCGTCATTAACGCCAGGACCTGCAGCGTTACACTATATTGTTGAGAGCCATCATCATTAGTGGTTACGGTAACAGCCGACAACATACTGTTATCGGCCAGCACCGCAGGGCTGAGTAACAGCAACAACACACACAGCAATCGCAACATAAAAACTTACTTTTTCAGGAATGATTGCAACTGTGTATGAAAGTCTGATGCCAACTTTGTTTCAGGAAGGGAATTTTCTAATTCGAATAGCATATTAATGCTTTGCGGTGTCACGCCAATTACCCGTTGTTTACCTTGTATTTCAATAACTAACAAGCGTTCGCGCTGCCCCAGAGGTACCGAGCAAATAACTTTAACGTGCTGGCTACCGGGCAGGCGTAATGTCAATTTTTTGAATAACCAGCCCAGGCCAACCACCAACAGCAGCACTGCTGCCAGAGAAATGGCGATTTTACCCAGGCTGATGCCGCTGGTGTTTTTTCGCTCAGCAGACGGCTCCTGGCGTTGAAATGGTAAACTTTGCCGCGGTTCTGTCACAGTTTGCGCTGCCACTTCTGACAATGACGCCGCAACCTCTCCTGAACGAGCATCGGCAGCGTCTTTGTCAGATGCGTTTTGCGCAGCCATGTCTTGCTGTTGCGGCTCTGGCGGGTTTGTTTGTGCAGCAGCAATAGCGCTGAATGCCAAATATAATAGCAACAGTACGATCGCAGCGGTTCTTAATAATGACTGCATTAGCGTAGCTTTTTAATCCGTTCAATCTGGCTGATAACATCCGTTAAGCGAATACCAAACTTGTCATTCACCACGACTACTTCACCGTGCGCAATCAGGGTACCGTTGACCAGCACATCTAATGGCTCGCCAGCAACCCGCTCCAGCTCCACAACTGATCCCTGATTTAACTGCAGCAGGTTGCGGATACTAATTTTGGCCCGGCCCACTTCCATTGAAATCGTGACTGGAATGTCCAGAATCGTGTCCAATTTACGCTGCTCATCAACGGTAATATTCGATTTTTCGTCTTTAAGCTCCTCCAAATCAACAGCTTTAGCGCCGTCTTCGCCCTCAGCTTCTGCCATGGCTGCAGCCCATTCATCCATTGTGTCTTTATCGTCTGCCATACTGTTATCCTCTGTCCCGCTCTGTTAAGTTCAGATCGGCTTCTAGTTCCGAAATATCTGCATCGCTATCCAGACGCCTGCCACCTTTGGTAAATACGTGAAGTTCCGATTTAACAGATTCTGGCCGCCTGATCTTCTCAATAATTTTTAATGCCACACTCTCCCGTGACCGACCAAGCTTGGCGCGGTAGGTGGGTAAGTCTTCAATCAATACGGTAATATGCTCTGGTATTTCCACCGGAATAATATCGCCGGCCTTTAATTCCATTACTTCGCGCAACGTTAAATCGACATCAAGCATTTTGGTGGATAAATCCACTTTGACGTCCATAATTTCGTCACGCAGCGCTTTACTCCAGCGTAAATCTGTATCTTCTTTATCACTTTGCACCCCAGCGTCCAGCAGCTCGCGGATGGGCTCCAGCATAGAGTAAGGTAATGCCACATGAAAATCACCGCCACCGCCATCCAGTTCAATATGAAATGAGCTGATCACCACCACTTCTGTCGGGCTGACAATATTAGCCATGGCCGGATTCACTTCTGAGTCGAGATATTCAAACGACACGTCCATCACCGGAGCCCAGGCTTCTTTGTAATCCTCAAAAATAAGTTTCAGCAGCATCTGAATGATTCGCCGCTCGGTCGGGGTAAATTCACGCCCTTCAATTTTGGCATGATAACGTCCGTCGCCGCCAAAAAAGTTATCGACCAGAATAAATACCAGACGTGCTTCCATGGTAATTAAGCCAGTACCCTTAAGTGGCCGGAAACGCACCATATTCAGGCTGGTTGGCACAAATAACGTATGCACGTATTCGCCAAACTTAATCATTTGCACACCATTGATGGAGACTTCGGCGGTGCGACGCATCATATTGAACAAACTGATCCGCATATGGCGGGCAAACCGCTCATTAACCATTTCCAGAGTAGGCATACGACCGCGGACAATACGATCCTGAGACGAGAAATCGTATTCCATGGTAGAACGGCTGCGGCCATCACCGCTGTCGTCAATTTCTTCTTCTTCAACGTCATCAACGCCATGTAACAAGGCATCAATTTCATCTTGCGACAATAAATCGGTCACGATTGCTCACTCTTATTGCATAACAAAACTGGTGAAAAGCACTTCTTCCACCACCACTGATCCTGCAACTTCCAGCAACGCTTGCTGTAAATCACTAAGGGCTTTGTTTTTTAAGGCATCTTTGCCTGTGGTTGTTACCAGCTCGTCAGCATTAGCACTGGCGAAAGAAGCCGTTAAACTGGCCTCTATCAGCGGAATATGCCGAAGTGCTACGGTTTCATTATTACTGCCCCGCACCAGCAGTTGCACTTTTATCTGTACCAGACGATCACGTGCCGAGCCCGGCACATTAAACACAAATGGCCTGGGCATCGCCACGTATAAGGCGTTCCCCTCCGGCCCGCTGGGCTTGCCAGTATCAGCGGCACTCTGCGACACCGCTGTTTCATCGCTGGCAGCAGAGGGCGCGCTTTCGCTTCCCAGAAAGTAAAAGTAAACACCTGCCGCCAGAATGAGTACCACGACCACAGCCATGACCAACAATATTATTTTTTTCAAGCCACTTTTACTTTCGCCTAATTTTAAATCGCCATCGGCTGCCATTTGCACTCCGTTGTTTTAATTTATTCAGGCCATTATGCGCAACCGCCTGCCTTAATGTAAATTTTTTCGCTGTAACTTTTTTTGCGGTAACTTTATTATTCAGGCCCCGCTGGCACTATCGCCGGTAAATGTCACACCGGTTTACGCATAGTAATCAACAATACGTTCACTTAGCTTAACGTCTAACTGCAATGCTGTCGCCTGCTCGTCTAAATGTGGCTCGCTGATTTGCTGACCTGTCCCGGCACTGCCGTTGCGCTGACTACCTGTCTGGCTGTCCCCCTGGCGCTGCTGCTGAACCTGACCTTCACCCAGCTGAATGCCCTGTTGTTGCAGCATTTCACGTAATCTGGGCATCTGCTGCTCTAATAGTTCTTTGGCATGCTGTTGTTGCACAATAAACTGGACTGAAGCCTGCTCCTGCTGCAAATTCACCCGAATTTGCATTTGTCCTAAATCTGCGGGATCGAGTCGGATCTCTGCCACCTGAATATTCTGGCGTACCATCAGGTTAAGCCGCTCTTTTAGCTGACCAGCGGCATCTTGCGACAATAAATTGACCTGCTTTAAGTGCTCGGTAACCGATTTATTGACGCTTTGTGCTTTTGCCCGCTCAGCGCTTTGCTGCGCACCAGCAATGGCAACCGTTGCCGCATCAAGTCTGGCAAGTGCTGCTTCACTCTGAGTCTGGCCTGCCGGGCTGACGATACTGCCAAAGCCACTGACTGCAGTCTCTGCTCTGATACTTCCGGCCGTTATATTAACATCTGTTTTAACCTGTTGAGCTGCTAAATCAGCGTCTTCTGTCAGCATTTGCTTTATCGGTTGGTTACTTTCTGCCAGGCCAGCGCGTTGCTGTGCCCGGGACTGCGCTGAATCTGCTACGGCTGCGGCGCTGGCCAGGGTGCTGGCAGGCTGACCGGCGTCAAGAAGTACCGATTTCTCTGCATTTTCAAAGATGGTTGTTGCTGCTGGGGGCTGAATGTTACCGGCCATGGTTTTTAATTCCGGCGCCGCGGTTGACGATGTCGGTATCCCGGAGGGTATTTCTGCCACTACAGCGTTGTTTGTGCGCAGCGCGGTATCAACGCTCGCTTTCAGTTCAGCAGGCAATTCAACGGCACTATCCGGCTCAGCGCTTTCTACTTGCTGCTTACCTTCTTGTGCAGTATTGCGTTGCCCTGCTGAGGCGATACTTACCTTGGCCGCAGCGGCTGATTTATCGCTGTCAGATTGAGTGCTATTAATACTCTGGGTCGCTTGCTTGCCTGCAATGCCAGTAGCCGCTATTGCATTATTGCTGACATTTGCATCAGCTATAGCGGCTTTATTGCTACTGCTAACCATGTCAGCTGACGACTGAGTTTGAGATTGAGAAGGCTCAGTATCATGGCCAGAGTTCTGATTGGCCAGCGCCTGTTCAGCAAGCTTGATTGCCTTGTCGCTTGCAAACTGGCTATTTTTAAGTTCTTGCTGTGCAGTATCGTCGGCCGCTAACGGGGATTGAGCCGCATCTCTTGCCTGGCCGTTACTTACCGCGGCTAACATTTTCGCTGCGGCGTTGGCAGAATCGACCGGAGTGTCACTCTCGGCAGCATCTTTGCCTGCATTTGCTGTTGCCGGATACACCGGCAATATAAACCACTCGCCTGTTAAAACCTTTTTACCGTCAACGCCGGCTAACGCGCCCGCAGTGATCCCATCAACATCATCAGCTTGTGCCGCATCATCACCATGGGTGACATTCACACCGACGGTATTCGCAGCAGACTGACCTTTTTCAGTAGCGTGCAGCTGAAGCTGTAACCGGGTCTGGCTGGCGAGATCCAGCAATCCGAGTAAGGTGCCAGGCTGGCTTTCATCGGCCAGGCTAAGCTCCGCTTCCGCTGGAATTACTGACGGCTGGGTTTGTGCCGGCCCGCCTGCGGCATGGCCTGCCATGCTGGCAGCCCCTTTGCCTTTTCCGGTGATATGCAAAGCGGCAAAACTTTGCCTGTCGGTTAATTGTTGTTCACCAGACTGATTGAGCAGGCGCCCGAAATCATTTGCAGCACCTGCCTCATCCAGTGCAGCCCCGGCCTGATAGGAAGCGGGCTCTGTGCCAGCAGCCACCTGGCCTGAACTTAAAAAAGAAAGTGACAACAACGGATTCATTATGATCTCCTGATAAGGCAACGGGTTTACCACTATTGCGTTGCTCACTGTGTTACGAAAACGCTTTTGGCTGAACCAGCACTACGCAATAAAACCTATGATACAAAAATCGCGCCAAGTTTAAGAACTACGGTTATGACGACTCCTGTGCCAGCTGGCGGCGGTAAAATTGTTGACCTGCGTATTCATCACTCAGGCTTTGTTGCTGACGTTCAAGCACCTGCAACGCGGCACTGTCTGCCCGTTCAACTAACAGCTCCAGCGCCTTGCGCTTTGTTTGCATTTTTAACCAACTTTGTTTGCGTTGTTCTGCCGCGGCCCTCGCCTGATGTACTACCCGGGCTTGCTGTACCAGCGCCTGATCCAGTTTACCAATAAAATTGACATATTGGCTGTACTGGCGGCTTTGCAAGCCCTGACTGCCCTGGCGCTGGCTTTGTTGGATATATTCGGTACGGTAATTAGCCAGGCCCTGATATTTTTGTTCAGCCTGCTGAAAATACTGCTGTGCCTTAATAAACTGCGCCTGCAGATTATCTTCACGCTCGCGTTGCACTTTAATGATTAAACTAAAACGATGGGCTGCCATCAGCCGGCCATTCGCTGGGCAGGTAATACCTGACTTAGCGCCGTTAAACTTTCATCATAGGGGATAATCGTTTTCATGCCCTGTTGTAAAAAAGCATTAATCTTTGGCATCAGGCCAATTGCCTGATCCAACATCGGATCACTGCCCCGCACATAAGCACCAATTGCGATTAAATCTTTGCTTTGCTGGTAGCTGGCATATAGCTGCTTAACGGCACGGGCAAGTTGCTGATGCTCATTGCTGGTGACAGCAGGCATCACCCGGCTGATCGATTTTTCAATGTCTATCGCCGGAAAATGGCCGCTATCGGCCAGGGTACGGGACAACACAATATGGCCGTCGAGTATGGCTCTGGAGGCGTCCGCAATTGGATCCTGTAAATCGTCGCCTTCTGATAACACAGTATAAAAGGCCGTTATTGAGCCCTGATGGCCGGTGCCATTACCCGCCCGCTCGACCAGTGCCGGTAATTTGGCAAATACCGACGGTGGATAGCCCTTCGTCGCTGGGGGCTCGCCTACTGCCAGGGCAATTTCGCGCTGCGCCTGAGCATAACGGGTGATGGAATCAATCAGTAGCAACACATCCATGCCCTGATCACGAAAATACTCCGCTACCTGCACCGCAGTTTCGCAGCCTTTTAGCCGCATTAACGGCGATACGTCAGCCGGGGCGGCGATCACCACAGATCGTGCTTTACCTTCATCACCCAGAATTTCATCAATAAACTCTTTTACCTCACGGCCACGTTCCCCCACCAGGCCAACTACAATGACATCTGCAGCCGTACCGCGGGTCATCATGCCCAGCAACACGCTTTTACCCACGCCGCTGCCAGCGAATAAGCCCATGCGCTGGCCTTTACCTACGGTAATAATACTGTTAATCGCCCGCACCCCGACATCCAGTGGTTGTTTTACTGGCCGGCGTAGCAACGGATTAATCGGTTTACCTTTGCCTTTGCTAAATTCAGTAGCCTTGATCGGCCCTTTGCCATCCAGCGGTTTACCAACACCATCAATTACCCGGCCCAGCAAATTCAAGGTTAACGGTACGCCTTTATATTGAATTACCGGCGTAACCCTGGCACCGGGTACCACCCCGGCAATATCATCTTGTGGCATCAGAAATAACCGGTCATTAGCAAAGCCGACGACCTCCGCTAAAATAGCGCCGCGGGCACTTTCGACCAGACAGGGCTGACCAATTGCCGCTCTGCAGCCAGTAGCCTCCAGGGTTAAACCCACCACCCGCACCAGATGGCCTGACACCGCCGGCAATGACGGATGAATATACTGCTGCTGTTGCTGCAGCCGTTGTAGCAGGCTGATATTGTCAGTCATGCGGCTTGGGGTCCTGTGATGGCGTTGACGCTTGTCCGGACTGAGCAGGGTTGCCGTCTTCGGTAGCGTTAGGCTTTTCCGCATCAGCTTCTGTCGTTTCGCTCTGAGCATCATCTGCACGAGCGTCGGCAGTATGCTCAGCTGCCTCTGCCAGCTGCAAAAAATGCTCCAGGCTACTGTGGATCCGCTGGTTTATACTGCGGTCAACGCTGGAGCTGTTGCTTTCAACCAGACACCCCCCCTGAGCCACCAGCGGCTCTGAGCGTAACTGCCAGCCGCGCTCTGCTATTTCAGTCTCACCATAATGTTGCTTTACTCTGGCGACATCGGCCGGATTAAGTTTAATAACCATCATGTTAGTTTGCAGTGGTAACGCACTGATGGCTTCTTGTAAGGCTTGTAAAATAACGTTGGAATTAGTGGTAACTTCAACATTGATAACCGACTTTGCCATCGCCAGGGCCAGTTGCACCAGCTCTTGCTCTACCCGGTTATCGATTTTTGCCAGCGGTTGCTGCAACTGATCCAGCAACACGCTTAATTCGGCCCGTAAGGTATCGATTTCAGTCGTACCGTCGGCCAGCCCTTGTTTTTTACCCTCGGCCAGCCCCTGCTTAAGCCCGTCTGAATGGCCTTGCTCACGACCTTCGCTGTAACCTCTGGCAAACCCTTCTTCTTTGCCCTGGAGTATTCCCTCATCGTGGGCAGCCTGGCGCATTTGCTCTATATCATCTGCGGTCAGCGGCTTGATCTCTAGTGCTTCTTCTGCCTCATCATCTGCGGTAATTCTGGTTTCAGGCCGCTGCATATTAAGAGCATTAGTCCGGGTATCCTGACTACGTGCGTCGGCAGTTAAATCTGGCGTATGCCAGTGTTTGATCTGCTCTGATTGGTCAGGATCCGGTGAATAAGGCCGGTTAAGGCTATGCGCGTTTTTAATCATCGCTATTTTCGCTACCTGTTACCGAACACGGCTTATCGTTGCTTAGCACCTTGAGACTGTTACTGCTGTAACGGTTATTACAGGAAGTCATCACCGCCACCACCGCCGAGCATAATTTCACCAGCATCGGATAACCGACGCGCTGTTGACAGTATTTCTTTCTGAGCGGTTTCCACTTCACTCACCCGCACCGGTCCCATCGCTTCTAAATCGTCCTGCAATAATTCAGCCGCACGTTTTGACATGTTTTTCAGAATTTTCTCTTTCAGATTCTCGTCGGTGCCTTTTAATGCTTTCATCAACACGTCTTGCTGGATCTCCCGCAGCAGCACCTGAATACCACGATCATCAACATCCACCAGATTTTCAAACACAAACATCAGATCCTGAATTTGCTGCGCCATCTCTTCGTCGTGTTCGCGGATAGAATCCATCAGCTGGCCTTCCATATTGGTATCCAGGTAGTTGAGGATATCTGCTGCGGCTTTTAAGCCGCCCATTTTCGCTGACTGAGTGCCTGCCTGACCGGCAAATTGTTTTTCCATAATTTCGTTTAATTCCTGTAATGCTGCAGGTTGCACCTCTTCCAGATTAGCGATGCGCATGGTTAAATCCAGCCGCACTTTTTCTGAGAACTGCGATAAAATTTCTGCCGATTGTTCAGGCTCCAGATAAGAAAGCACGATAGTCTGGATTTGCGGGTGCTCGTTGCGAATAATATTAGCAACCTGCTTGGAGTCCATCCATTTCAGGGAATCCAGACCCTTGGCACCGCCACCTAATACAATTTGATCAATCAGGTTAGCAGCCTTCTCTTCGCCCAGCGCCGCCGTCAGAGCTCGTTTAATAAACTCTTCACTCTGGAAGCCGATAGTGCTGAAATTCTGGATCTGGTCAATAAACAGCCGATGCACGGCCGAGATCTTAGCCTGATTTAAATCGGTCATCTGGGCCATCGCCAGACCCACCTTTTGCACTTGCTTTGGCTCCAGGTGTTTTAAAATCTGAGCCGCATCTTCTTCTGACAAGCTAAGTAGCAGAATGGCTGCTTTTTCAACGCCATCAAGCTTACCAACATCAAAGCTCGGTTTTTCTTCAATATTATTCATCTTCAGCCAACCAGTTTTTCACTACCAGAGAGGATAACTCAGGTTCATTGGCAACCAGCGCCCGAACCGCCCGCAGTAAATCTTCATCGCCATGTAAATCTGGCAGCATTAAGGTACCATCCGGCGCAAAGCCCACGGCATTTTCATCGAACGTTGAATTTAGCATATCGATGGTATCATCACCCAGATCTAAACCACTGCTCATCGCTTTATCATCATAAGCATCTTCGGTTTGCTCAGGGTAAATCAGTTTCTTCAGCATGGGCCGGACGATACCTAACATCAAGGCAATAATGATAATACCGCCAATCATCAGACGCAGGATCCGTAAAAACCATTCTTCCTGATAAATAGCCAGTTTCGGCTCTTCTAACAATGCTTCGCGCACAAAGGGAACAGAAATAACTTCTATTGTATCGCCCCGCTGCACATCAAAACCGACACCGCCTTGCAATAAACGGCGAATATTAGCCAGCGACTCCTGAGAGCGCGGCTGCGGTTGGCTCACGCCCTCCGCATTGGGTTCGCCCGGTTCATAATCTACTGCCACCGATACGGACAGGCGACGAATAACCCCGCTTTGCTGTGAGGTATGACTGATCGTTGTGTCTAACTCATAATTTCGGGTAGCTTCTTTATGGTTGCGTCCCGGGATAACCGCTCTGGCATTGTCACCTGTTGCCTCCTCCGGAATAGAGGAATTTAAGGGAGGCTGATTTGATAAGGCTCCCGGAATTCCGCCGTTACCGCCGCCAACACTGCTTTCTTCAATGGTCATTTCGCTGCGAATAGCGGGTAAATCAGGATTAAAACGTTTCTGAGTTTGTTCTACGGCGGTAAAATCCAGCATCAGATCCACCTGGGCGGTGTAGTTACCATAGCCCAGTACGGGCAACAAAATTGAGTCGACCTTCTGCCGATACTCATCTTCCCGGGCGCGTTGTAATTCATGCTCACGGCGCGAACGCGCGGCGCTCCCATCCTGAGAGCCACTATTGAGTAAGCGGCCGCTTTGATCACTTACCGTCACTTTACTTGGTTCCATGCCCTGCACCGCAGAGGCAACCAAATCAACAATGGCGTCAACTTCACTGTCACGAATAACGGTACCACCACGGGCGGTTACCAGCACGGTGGCAGAAGGCGATGCAGCCTGACGGGCAAACACGTTTTCTTTAGGGATGGCCAACAATACCCGGGCTCTTGCCACGCTTTGCAGCTCTTCAATGGTGCGCGCCAGTTGCTGTTCGCGGCTATGTTTCAGCCGCTCCATCTCCAGGCGCTGACTGACCCCGAAACCACTGTCCTGTAATAAAAATTCGGTACCGGCAGAAGGCTCCTGAGTTAAACCGGCCCGCGATAAACCAAGCTTTACGGCCTGATAACGATCTTCCGGTACATAAATAATGTTGCCTTCCAGCTCGTATTCAACTTGCTGGGCATCTAAATGATCAAGGGTTTGGATTAATTCCTGGGTAGCATAGGTACCCAGCGGACGCATTTCGGCCTGACGGGCCCAAAAAAATATTAACACCGCAATGACCAGACAGATCACCAGGGCAATCATCAGGGTAACCTGGCGCATAATATCGACACCGCCAATGGCCCCCAGAAAGCCGGACTTCTGCTCTTGTGATTCAGAGTTATTGGAGCTGTTGTAGTCGTTAGGGCTGATTGCCAGCTCTGTTGATTGATTATCTGCCACGTGCTACCCCTTAAACCGGCATTGACATAATGTCTTTGTACGCTTCAACCATTTTGTTGCGTACCTGAACCGTTGCTTCAAACGCCAGTGACGATTTTTGTGCGGCGATCATTGCCTGCACCAGCGATACATTCGGATCGCCCATTTCAACCCGGGTTCTTAACTCACCTGCCTCTACCTGAGTGGTATTAACGGTTTTTAAAGCATCTTTAAACAGGGTACTGAATTCAGACTGGCTGGGGTTCACTTCGGCCAGTTGATTAACAGGCTTCATCTCGGCCGACAGACTGCGGGCCTGACTGGCCATTGATTGCATTTGGGCGTATAACGCCTGACCTTTAATATCCATAACTGTACCCTGTTAAATAAAGCTTTATTTTCGAAAGCTGGCTATCTGAAGCCTGGCTGCGAGCACCGTGTCAATAAATTGCCAGCGGCTGGCTGCAAGCTTAACTAAGCAGGAGTTATGCCATATTTAAATCAATGATTTTAATAAGAAAAAAGCCGACAAGGCGGCTTTAAGTAATCTGAGATTGTTTTTTAGGCCGGCAATTCAATACCCGACTCCCGCATTCGGGCCAGTTTATAACGCAAGGTCCGATCGCTGATCCCAAGTTTCTCGGCTACCGCTTTGCGCTTATAAGCACAGGCTTTGAGGGTTGCCAGAATGATTCTGTGCTCCTGCTCGTGCAATTCCGTTTTAAAATCATCGGGTACTGTTGTTTCATCAGCGCCAGCTGCTACTTCTGTTTCCACGGTGGGCTCAGGCGTGCTTGTCGCCATGGCAGGGAGCGCGGTTGTAGCGTTACTGTCGCCGGACAATAAAATATCTGCGGCCGTTATTTGTTCACCCTGACACAAAATAAGTGCCCGTTGAATAACATTGTCCAGCTCACGCACATTGCCGGGCCAGTTGTGCTGGATAAGTAACTCCGTGGCAGCGGCACTTAGTCCCAATACGGCACGTCCCTGTTGCTGGCAGTATTTGCTGATCAGGTGCTTAGCCAGCGGCGCAATATCCTCACGCCGCGCTGCCAGAGCCGGCCAGGTTAACGGAAACACATTTAACCTGAAAAAAAGATCCTGACGGAAGCTGCCATCTGCCACGGCTTGCTGTAAGTCGCGGTTACTGGTGGCCAGCACCCGTACATCAAGTTTAATCGTTTTACGGCTGCCAAGCCGCTCTACTTCCCGCTCTTGTAATACCCTTAGTAACTTGGCTTGCAGGTTTAAATCCATTTCCGTTATTTCATCCAGCAATAAGGTACCATGCTGGGCTTGTTCAAACTTGCCGGGGCAACCGGCAATAGCGCCGGTAAAGGCGCCTTTTTCATAACCAAATAAGGTCGATTCCAGCATGTTTTCCGGAATAGCAGCACAGTTAATTGCAACAAAGGGCCCTTTGGCACGCGGCGATTGCTGATGAATATACCTGGCCAGTACTTCCTTGCCTGAACCACTGGGTCCGGCAATCATCACACTGGCTTCAGACCGTGCCACCCTGGCGGTTAGCTCCAGTAAAGCAATACTGGCAGGTGCGGCCACCACCGGTGCGGCATAGTCAGCCTGCTCTGCCAACACGTAACGACTTACCGTGCTTAAAAGTACCTGCGGCGCAAAGGGTTTAGCCAGATAATCAACCGCCCCCAGCCGGATGGCTTCTACTGCATCCTGCACGTTGGCATAGGCTGTCATCATCAGTACCGGCAGCTGCGGATAATGCTGGCGTAAGGTTTTTAACAAGGTTAATCCTGACACCTGGCCCATTTGTACGTCACTGATCACCAATTGCACCTGCTGTTTTTTCAGCAGCAATAAGGCACTTTCCGCACTATCTGCACTAAATACCTGATAACTGGCCAGGCTCAGCGTGTCGCACAGGGCCTCACGCAAGCCCGCATCATCCTCGACAATCAGTATTGGCGTCGCTGTAGTCATTGATTACCTCTGCTATGGGGTGGAACCTGTTGTGATGTTGTGTCAGAAAAATGAATGGGCAATTCAATGATAAAACACGCACCGCAATCGGGTCGTTGCTCGTAGCGTACATCGCCCTGATGACTGTTCACTACTGCCTGCACAACTGCCAGGCCTAAACCACTGCCATGTTGGCGCCGGCTGAAAAAGGGCTCGAAAATATGGGGTTGTAGATCAGCGGCAATGCCTGGGCCATTGTCATTAATGATAAATTGCAAGCCGTTGCCTTGTGTTTTCGCCGAGATGTGAATATGCGCCCCCTCGTTGATGGCCTGCACGCTATTCTGGATAAGATTGTTAAATGCCCCCGTCAGACTGCTCAGGTTGCCAAGCAGATAGGTATCCTGCGCACGGGTGCTAATGGTTAGCTGCGCATTATGCTGCTGCAGCATGACTTCAGAGGCCGTATTAACTTCACTTAATAAGCGCTGCAGGGTAAAGGGTTGCACAGCCTGAGCCGTGCCGGAGCGGGCAAATAGCAGCATATCATTGACCTGCTGCTCTAAATCATGCAGCCGGGCTAACAGCTTTTGCTGAAATTGCTGCGCTGCTGCCGGGTTAAGCTTACTGCTCCCCAGATTTTCGGCATACAGCATGGCAGAAGATAATGGAGTGCGAATTTGATGCGCCAGGGTTGCCATCATTTTCCCCAGGGTAGACAGCCGTTGTAAATGAGCCAAACGGCTTTGTAGCTGGCGGGTCTGGGTCAGATCAGTCAACACAATAAGCTGGCCAGGTTCAGGGCTCAATGGGCTGATTTCCAGCTTAATCCGCCGGCCATCCTTTAATGACACTTCCAGGCCATCATCGCGGCGGGGCGCGAAACAACGATTTATTACCTCCAGCCACTTCTGACCAAGTAAAGGTTGCCCGAGCATGGTGGTTGCGACCGGATTAGCTTCAGACACTATGCCTCTGGCGCTAAGCAATATTACCCCGGATGGCAACACATTCAGAATATGCTGCAGCCGGTTATCCGCGGCACCAGAATCTGCCAATGCCTGGCTGACAAGATGGCTTATCTCTTGCGGACCACGCAAAGGTGAGCGCAGCAGATGACGGCTATCAGGTTGCAAAGAGCAGGTTGAAGTAACGAGGCTGGCATCTGGCATAATACAACTGACCTTATTCAAATAATAAAGTCGATGCAGAGATTATGCCAAACTTAAGCCTATGATTTAACTATTAAATACTAAAAGATCGCCGTCAAATGCTTGACAAAAAGCGACTATTCGTCACGGCCAAGGTTATATTTCCGCATTTTTTCAACCAGAGTGGTGCGACGCAATCCCAGTACTTCAGCAGCCCGCGCCACCACATAATCATGGTGCTGCAAGGCATTGGAGATCAGCTGCACTTCCAGCTCGGCCAGATATTCTTTTAAATCGAAACCGTCTGCCGCCATATCACTAAGCTGCGGCAAGCTCAGGGCACTGCCGCCATTGCTGTTGTTATTGATATTGTTACTTTGCGGTGTGCTGGCAGCGTCATCACTGCTGATCTCATCGCTCTCGTCAGCAGTGGCGGCAAACAAATCATTAAGCATATCCCGTTCCAGCAAAGCTTCCGGATACTCGGGTTGGTAACTTTCCACATCCAGATAACAGTATTTCTGGGGTAATTCAGCAATATCGACAACCTGATCCGGATACATGATTAACATGCGTTCCAGTAAATTAGCCAGCTCGCGCACATTTCCAGGCCAGCTGTGCAATTTTAAGCTCTGCAGCGCCCGCTCAGTAAAGCGGATCCGCCCCTTATGCCCGGCAGCCTGCCGGTTTAGCAGTTCCTGGATCAGTATGGGTAAATCCTCACTGCGCTCACTAAGCGCCGGCGTTTCAATTGGAAATACATTAAGGCGGTAAAATAAATCTTCTCTGAAATGGCCTTCGGTGATCATATTTTCTAAATCACGGTGGGTAGCAGCAATAATCCGGACATCCGCTTTAATAGTCTGGCTGCCCCCTACCCGCTCAAAAATACGCTCCTGTAGTACCCGAAGCAGCTTTACCTGCATCGGTTGTGGCATATCGCCAATTTCATCCAGAAATAAGGTACCGCCCTGAGCAAGTTCAAACCGGCCTTTGCGGGTAGAAATGGCACCGGTAAAGGCGCCTTTTTCATGGCCAAATAACTCGCTTTCTAACAACTCTGCCGGAATGGCCCCGCAGTTAATGGGTACAAAAGGCCCGGCAGCGCGGTTTGATAGTAAGTGAATATTGCGGGCAACCACTTCCTTGCCGGTACCTGACTGGCCCAGCACCAGCACGTTGGCATCGGTTTTAGCCACTTGTTGAATTAAAAAGCGGACTTTTTGCATCGGCTCGGTCTGGCCCACCATGCCATCAAATTTAAGCGTGGTTTCGGTTTGACGCTGACCGGGTAACAAACGATGATATTGCTGGCAATCGCGCAGTAACTGGGTAAGGGTATTGTATGAAAACGGCTCAGTAAGCAGGCCGACGGCGTTGGGATACTGCAGCAACGCTGTTAAGGGCTCGCCTATCAGTAAAAACGCACAACTGGGAAACCGTAACAGCAAATCCGCATGCTCAGCGTCACCCAGAGCACCAAGTAATACCACAGCGGGAGACGCGGCATTAAATTGTTGCAGCAGCTCCTGATGATTAAATACCTGATAAGATTCATTAATAAAACTTAGCACTGTCGCCAGGCGTTCGGCGCGACGCAGTTGTGAATCAACAATATAAAGAGGTGGATTAGCTGCCATTATGCCGCATTATTGTTATTGCTTTAACTTCATTGTACTGCGCTGACCTGAGCTTGCAACCACAAACGCTATTTTATTGACGGTTGTCAAAAAAATAGCGTTTGGCTTTTATTAAAAGAAATGTCAAAAGGAAAGACCAAGCTCAACGATGCCGTTATCAGCCAAGCAACGTTAGCGCCTGCTGCTGTTGCATGCGGGCCTGCATCGTCACGCTGGTCGAGCTTTGGCTAAGCATATCCGCTGCGGTTTTTTCGCTGATGGCTTTCGCATAATCCAGATCTTCAATCCGGCTTCTGGCCTGTGCCTGGTTAATCTGCTGGTTATTCAGGTTGCGGGCCTGAGCAGCGAAACTATTAATACTGGCACCCGCCTCTGCCTGCAAGCTATTAACAAACGCTGTGGCCTCAGTCAGGCTGGTATTAGCTGCAGCAGCCCCAGCCTGAGTGCTTAAATCAATAGTAAACACATCTTGCGCCGCCAGCGCCGCACCAAGGTCCTCAACCTTTAAATTAAGATTGCTCTGACCGCTATTAAAGGCAATATTATTATCATTGAACAACGCCACGCCACCAAAACTGGCAGTTTGCAGGGTGTTTTGCACATTATCGAGGAGACCTTGCGCCTGCTGCTGCAATGCCTGGCGATCAGCGTCGGTGTAAATACCGTTTCCTGCTGCTACTGCCAATGTGCCTACTTCAGATAAATCATTATTAATGTTTTGCAGGCTTTGCTCATAAACTTGTGCCAGACCAATACCGTTATATAAATTACGTTGTCCCTGGGACGCTTCGTTCACCGTGCTGGTTAACCGATTAGCAATTTGCAAACCGGCTGCGTCATCTGCCGCAGTGTTAATTCGCCGTGCCGTTGCCGACTTCTTAAGCAAACTTTCTTGTTGCTGCTGCACTTGATTTAGACTGTTTAAACCTGTTGCATTATTCAGTTTCATAGCAGTACCACTTTTGCCAAGGACTTGGCTATAGTTTAGTCTATTAGACGGTTAACTACGAACTGCATTGTCAAATAACATGCGATGTCAGACTAATATAAAATCACCATTAAATATTTTCAGGCATACTTTATGCTGTAAGTTGTGCTAATAATGAATAACATGAAACCAATCACTAATGCGCTGCAATTAATAATGAAAAAAACCGGAAGTTACCTGTTCAGGTCTCAATAATATTTAGGGATTGTTGCATCTAGCGTTATCAGGAAGTACATGAATGAAACCTTTCAAAATACCTTATGGCCGGCAAGAGATAGATGAGCAGGATTTAGCTGCTGTTGCTAACGTTCTGAAATCCGACTGGTTAACTCAAGGGCCGGTTGTTCCTGAATTTGAGGAAGCCATTGCGAAAAGATGTAATGTTAATTACTCAGTCGCTATGAGCAATGCAACAGCGGCTCTTCACCTTTCCTGTCTTGCCTTAGAAGTTGGTCCCGGTGATCTGGTTTGGACTTCACCAATATCGTTTGTGGCATCAGCAAACTGTGCATTATATTGCGGAGCAGAAATCGATTTTGTCGACGTTGAACTCGTCACTGGAAATCTTTGTACTAAAGCACTTCAGGAAAAGCTTTTAGAAGCTAAAAAGAAAAATAAGCTGCCTAAAGTCATTATACCCGTCCATTTTGCTGGTCAATCCTGTGATATGGCAAGAATAGCCGAACTGGCTGCAGAATTTAATTTTAAAATTATCGAAGATGCTTCTCATGCTATTGGTGGCAGCTACGAAGGAAGGGCTATTGGTTCATGCCTTTACTCTGACATTACCATTTTCAGTTTCCATCCAGTTAAAATTATTACTTCCGGAGAAGGTGGAGTTGCCACTACAAACCGACCAGAAGTCGCCAAACGATTGAAGATGTTACGTAGTCATGGCATTACGTCAGATCCTGATGATCTAACAGAGCCATCTCATGGTCCTTGGTATTATCAACAGCAAATATTAGGTTTCAATTACCGCCTTACAGATATTCATGCTGCTTTAGGATTAAGTCAATTAAGTAAACTTGATAGGTTTGTTGAAAATAGAAACGCTCTTGCAAAAAGATACGACAAGATTTTTTTAACTGCAAAAAACATCAAACCGTTAACAATTAATGATATGTGTAGAAGTAGTTATCATCTTTATGTTGTTCGCCTACTCAACGTTGAAATTGGTATTCGTAAAAAATGTATTGAGTTTCTGAGAAGTAACGGAATTGCAGCGCATTTGCACTACATCCCAATTTACTTGCAACCATTTTACAAAAAATTCGGCTTTAAAGCAGGATATTGTCCCATAGCTGAGTTGTATTATAGTCAGGCATTAACTCTGCCAATGTACCCAAGTTTAACTTATAGTCAGCAAGATGAGGTTTCGAAAAAACTCGAGCTTTTTTTAATTGCAAACACTTAGATTAAAAATTGCCGATAATTGAAAACCATCATTTGGGCTTCCCTGGTTACCAACAACTGGGATTTAACTGGGGAGATTTCCCTAATGCAGAAGATTTCTATGAACGGATAATTAGCTTACCAATGTTCCCAGAACTTACTGGAGAGCAGCAGCAATATGTTGCTGATACTCTGCAAGATATCTTGTTGCGTTAATTTTCAAATTGCTCCCAGCACGTTGGTGTATTTGCCAAAACATCTTTAACCAATTTGCGGCCCAATAACGCTTCATAGTGTTTAGGTGGCAAACCAAAGCCAGGCCTGACACTTCTTAAATCATTGGCTGTAACGATTTGCCCCGCTTGTTTTTCATTGACAAAATACAATGATCGGCGATATTTCACCGTTGCTTTTTCGCTATTTTGTCGGGAGTAGTCAATTTTGCCAAGCGCTTCCCAAGCAATTTTTGCTTGATCACACAAGCTTTGCAATTCGGCCTCTTCTAATGAAAAACTGTCATCTGGACCGCCGGAACTTCGATCCAATGTAACGTGTTTTTCAATAATTGCAGCACCAATAGCCACCGACGATACAGCCGTAACATTATCAATAGTGTGATCAGACAAGCCACAAACTACACCAAATTTTTGCGCTATATCTGCTATGGTTCTCAAATTATACTCAGAGGAGGGCGCAGGATAGCTACTAACACAGTGTAGCAACGCAAGTTCTTTGCATCCGCCACTTCTTGCAGCATCAACGGCTTCCGAGATTTCTTCAAAGTTTGCCATACCGGTAGAGATAATAATCGGCTTTTTCGTTGCAGCTATGTATTTAATCAAAGGCAAATCTATAGCTTCAAAAGAGGCAACCTTATAAGCAGGTGCATTCAAATCTTCCAATAAATCTACAGCGGTAGTGTCAAAGGGTGAACTAAAGATGGGTATCTCAAGTTGTCTGGCGTAGTCAAATAACGGCTTATTCCACTCCCACGGCATTTGTGCCCACTGGTAAAGTTCGTACAAGCTTTTCCCATCCCATAACCCGCCGCGGATCATAAACTCTTCATTTTTTGAGTCTAATGTAATTGTATCTGCTGAGTAAGTTTGCAATTTTACCGCAGATGCGCCGCACCGTTTAGCCATGGCAATGATGTCTTTGGCGCGGGCCAGGTTGCCATTGTGATTGGCAGAAAGTTCTGCAACTACGTAAGGGGCATAATCAATGCCTATAGGGCGACCAGATATGGTGATAGCGGGGTTTTTCATAATCTACCTTTAACAATTTTAATCACTTGGCTTTATCTACAGCGCTATGGTAACTGATAAGGTGCGGGTTGCTCTGGTTCCCACGAAATACGCCTTAATCGGGTAAATTCGTCTTTGGGTGGTGTTAAGGTGAACCCCAATAGTCGCTTTTGCTCATCAGTTAACTGGTCAAAAATTGCTTGTGGTGTATTTTGCATAAAATCAAATGACGGTTTTATAAACCACCTTGCATAACCAAGTAATAGTGCCCAACGACTACTATTAGTTATGTTAGCACCGCCACCATGCCATAAATTTGCATTAAAAACTAATGCACTCCCCTCAGAACCGGTCACTATGATTTCATCAGGATGACGTTCACCATTGGGCGGGAAAGAGGTCCAGGTATGACTTCCCGGCACAATACGTGTTGCGCCATTTTGTTCAGTAAAATCGTCTAGAAGCCAAACCACATTGGCTTTCAGGCAATAATTTACTCCCGGTAGCCCACTATCAATATGCAATTGCTGTCCAGGGTTTCCCAGTAAGGGGCAACGGGCAGAAATGTTATTTAAATAATAAGGTTCGGCTTGCTGATATGAGCCTTGTTGCAACGCCGCTGACACAATAGACAGAATTTGCGGGTGTTCAAATAGCGCAAACCAATCCAGTGATTTATTGTGTAAGTTAAAAACAACTTTTTCGTTAGATTTATCAGATAGTGAGCCTTTATCTGAAGATGCCGTCGCGTAATGCTGGGCATAATCTGCGTAGTTACCCTCTAGTAGCTGCCTAAAGTATGCACACTTTTCAGCACTTAATACGTTAGGCACTACCACATAACCGTGTTTAAAAAAGTGTTCGATATCATTCATATCAAATGGCCTTGGCATAACAGGTTATTTGTCTACCTAAATTTGCATCAGCAAGAGCTCTATAAAATTGCAATATCGTGTCATCTTCACCAAGTTGGCGTAAATTTAATTCAAACTGAACTCTTTTTGCATGACATGCTTTTCCAATATCTCTGTCATTGACATAGTTATCTCCCATTAATAAGAATAACTCGAGAGGAAATGACGCCACGGCTAATTCAGAGTGAAAACCACAGCCAGATAACATTGCTTGCAAAGATGATTTACTAAAGTAGTTTAGGTGTGCGGGCGGCGTAACCCACCAAGGTTCTAGATCGTATAATCGCTGTGCGGCAACTTGAAATTTATTAAATTCATTAGGTACTGTAACAATTAACAGCCCTCCGTCTTTTAACACAGACTGACGAATTTCTGTCATTACCGAAACCGGTTCAGCCAAATGTTCCAACACATTATTAAGCATTACAACGTCGAATTTTTTACCGCCAAACACGTCCATTGATTCAACGCCACAGTGTTTAATATTTAAATCTTGGCTAATACCATACTCAACCGCTTCGATGGCCGGATCAAAACCGTAACAGCTGGCGCCGAGACGTTTAAAATGCAATAAAGCCTGAGCCCAACCGCAGCCAACATCCAATATTTCAAGATCAGCGAAAGGTCGAGCCAATTGCTCCTGAATAACCTTAGCCTGGTCATTCCAGGTTCCTTCCCAAAACTTTTGATCGGCAAGCTGAACATCTAACGAAGAATTATTAAAATTTTTATAATCACCAGAGTAGAACTCATTGGCATAAAATCGGTTTATCTCTTCAACAGATGGCGTTGGCTTTACCTGTAAAAAACCATACTTTTCGTGTGGCTGCAGTGAATAGTCACAGTTATTTTTCATGTTAAAACCACCCTGAAAGACTCATCTAATATAGCTTTTCGCATCATCCCACCCTAAATTCATAACTACATCTAAAATGGAAAGTTTTTCAATAAAGTGTACACTTTTGGTCTGCGGATAACTTATTGGCTCAAAATCTTGATATAACAACGAAATATCACTCTGTTGAGTAAAACCATCCTCTGTTAAATACTCTTTTGAGCCTTGCGGGGATAAATACTGTGTCGCATTCACCGCTTTTAAAATATCTAGCAGCCGCTGAGTTCGAACACCGTCGATATTAAGTTCGCTGGATCTTAAGATACGGCAAGAAATATTCAGTTTGTTACTAATTAAACGTATCAAAGCCATATTTAATTCCGCCAGCGATGTATAAATTGGATCGAGAATCACTTGATTAAATAAGACTAATTCGCGGCTAAACGGATGCTTAGCATAAACCTGGCTTAACTGCCGCACCATCTTCTGACGCCAGAGAGCCTGAGGGCTGACTAACGTGCTCATAATACTTTGCGATAAACTTTGGTGCATCACGGGAACCGTTAACCAATGAGGCTCTCCATTAATTGCGATGCGATTTCTGTTATGCCAAGAGCTTTTTTGAAACTGAGCATCATCAAGAAAAACAAACACATCTGCGCTAGCCATTAAATTAAAATAGCCACTCCAAGGCAGAAATGTAGGCTGCATGATGGCGCATTTCATAATTTTTTTCTCATTTGCAGTACATTTTTGTCAACGAAACTGTCAGGTAAAATATCGTCACTCAGCAAATAATCATGTTTTTGATAAAAAGCCTGCGCAATGTGGTTGTCCTGGGCAACATGCAACACAATATTTTCGAGTAACAAGGTATACTTAATAAACCCCTCGAGCAACATTAGCGCCTTAGACCCAACGCCCTTGCTTTGCTGTTCAGTGTCGCCAAGGTAAATCCATATCTCGGCTTCCTTTTTTAAAACATCCAGATTTTTTACACCTACACTTCCAACATGATGTTCATTGCACAAAATACTAAACACGTATTGATGTGTTGCATCCAATAAGCTCCGCCAGTAATTAAAATGCGAACGCCTCACCGGTTTTGAAACCATCACAAACTGTTGCCTTAACTTATCGCTTTGTAACCAATGAAAATTTCTTCTGACATCCCAAGGCTTTACATCGGCTAATGTAACACTATCCGCAAGGATTAATGCACTAACAAAAGGTGCACCAAACAAAACGGGGGCAGCAACCTTTGGTAGGTTTTGTGTGCGATATCTCTCTAACTTTTGCATAAGCTCTTCGAACGTAAAAAACAGTTCAAACAAACCTTTTTGGTTCATTATTTGTAATGGCTTAATCTGGTTATCGGCTATGGGAATTAAAAGTGAAGGTAATTTTAAAAAAAGTCGCTCATAAGTACTACCACCGCCCGACCCTATCGCCAGATCAGCAGCCGTTATAAGCTCAGCCATATTACGAGCATCTGTATGCACAACTGTACGCATCGGCATCTGCTTAGCATATGTTTTAAGAGAGTTTAAATCTGGCGCTTTTGAACTGACAACAACATCAATATGCTCCAGATCAGGTAGGTTAAGTTGATGTAATACTTGGAGTACTCGTTCAGAATTATTATCTCTATCAACACCACCAAAGGTAATTAATATAGTCGATAACCGATTATTGTCGCGTTTGCCGATGCTTTTAGCTTGCCACTTAGCAAACTCTTGCCGTAACAATACATATTTCCCCCCAAGCAAGTGCTGACAAGAGCGAGCAACCCGGGCTGCGTAATCACGTTTATGCACACTTAAGTTGTAATCGAGCAAAAAATCGCAGTCATGTTGTCTGTCGGCCAGATCATCTATTACACATAACCGCTGACAAAACGCTCTGGCTAATGATTCCCAACGTGCATCTAAGCCATAGTGATCAACAATAATTAATGTGGGCTGTATTTCACTAAAATAGGGTTGACACTGTTTTGCATCTTGCTGCCATGTTGTCCCAAGCCATGCATGATGAACTACATTTTCATTGCGCTTTTTTAGTTTAGCATTTTTTTCAACGGGTAAAGTAAGCAGATTATAACCACTTTCTTTTACTAAAACACTGTTATTGCCAGGTAAGTCTCTGCATATAAAAAAGCAATTCGCACCACGGCGTCTAAGTTCAGCCGCAAGCGTCAAGCAGCGCATTAAATGACCGTAGCCAATAACAGCGCTGGAATCTAAGCGAAATACAACGTTTGGAGTTACAGATGAACTTTTCATCGCTCCCAGTACCGCATCTTATTCATCGACAGTTGATTTCGGAGATCTAATCGCACCAAACATTAACTCGGCACGTCGCCAGTCATCTTCGGTATCAATATCCTGTACACGATACCGCGGAATAATAACGGCAGCTGTCTGTTTGGTAAAAATGGGTTTACTCTGCAACCAGGCATCCGATGTACCCCAACAAAATTGCCCAGCGTCATGAAATGTTTTCTCTAGATCTTGCGAACGGGTAGAAAAAGACCCGGGATTAAGCATTTCTAAATGGGATTGAGTGTCCAACTTTACAGCACGCTGTATCGGAAATTCGAATTCAGTTACAGCTAACGCGAAGTCACATTGATCTTCATTTAGCTTTTTGAATCCAAAACTTATATCATCTGAAAAAACGAAAGGTGCTGTTGCATATATACAACAGGCAGCAATTACCTTTCTAGGCTGCTGACATTGGCCTTCAATAGAAATCGTGTTCAGACTTTTTATAGCATGGCATATGACATCAGCAGTACCAGAAAAGTCGTCCGCTAATATTTGTGGTCGGATAAATGGAGTTTCAGCACCATATTGGCGGGCAATTGATGCAATCTCTTCATCGTCGGTAGAAACAATCACGCGATCAAAGCAGCCCGAAGCAACTGCTGCCTCAATAGACCACGCAATAATTGGTTTACCTTCAAAAAGCCGAATGTTCTTTCGCGGAATGCGTTTACTGCCCCCTCTGGCGGGGATAACTGCAATGATCATAGCTTAGCCGGTGTCTCTAATTCACTAATAGCTTGTGCCAGACTATAACCACATTTAGTTAAATAGTTTACCCGATAATCTTTTTTAACTGCTAAGACATAATCGTTCCACAGCGCCATAAACATGCCGAAATATTTTAAGGTCAACTCATCGTCCTGGTAGGAATATAGCATTGTTAACATAGGGCAATGCACGTACAGCAAGGAACCTCTGAGCAAATAGTAAAGATGGGAATATTTAGTTTTTTTGTAAGAGAACAAGTAGCGAGCTTGTTTTTTAAGCAAGTTGGCTGCACTTTCCCGGCTGGTAAAAGGCCTGCTTCCTATTTCAATTAAGTCATCACAGATAACATCAAATTGATCAAACTCTAGGCTATCGACATCAAACTGTACAAGATCTCTCGCAAAAAAATCTGCTTTAATCTGTTCTATCACTTGCGACTTGTCTTCAATCGGCTTACCGATCAATACTTCTTGTTCAGTAACAGGGTAAGCACCTTCTAATTTTGCACCATGGCCAACGTTATAAAAGAATTTTTTAGGGTTTGCTGCAATAATCGCTTCTAAGTGATTTTTAGAAATCATTAAGAGATCTGTTGCAAGCACATCTTCACCAAGGTTTCCAGGTAGAACGTGCTTAGCACCTGCCACAAGCGGACTTTGATATTTTGAACCTTTATCGTAGTAAAAGCTATGTTTTGAGTGTGTTACATTTTTTCTACTACCATTATCAACCCCCACTAAATAGATTTCTTCAAACCCCATCATTGCTGCATATGATAAAGCCGTATTTGATACTACCGGGCCGCATGAAGGTAAGGACGGTAAAGCTTGATGGTATTTTTTTAATGTCTGTAACTGAATAAAAACGGTTGCTGATTCAGGTCCTTTAAGCCCCATGCCCGCCCATTTGTAAAGTGCGGGGATCTCTGGATACATAACATCTACAGTTAATAAATTAATATTTTTGTAGGCACCTAACGGTAATGTCTCTAGCAATACGTCATAGGTACTCAACGTACGTTCTACAATGACATGAAAATCTGGTGTAACCCCAACTTTTAACAAAGACGCCAAAGCACTGCCTACCGCCAGAATGATGGCGCTATGCTGCAGCTTTTTAAGTAATTCTACAGAGGCGTCTAAGGAAGGTCCGTTACCAACAATAATCAAAGGCAGTTTTTGATAGGTTTTTCTTAACTGGCTATTCGCCACAAAAAAAGACACGCCATTTTTTATATTATGTATAGCATGGGCAAGCCCATCTATATTATCGTTATAAAATCCGAAACCTGATTGAAGCTCAAAATAACGTTCAAAGAACGATTTGATTAATTGGTTAACATCTTTGGATGGGTAATGCTGATAACAAAAACTACGCACCAAACTAAAGGCACCTATATCACCCGCTATACCATGTAATGAATCGAAAAAATCTTTATACGATAAACCAACCTGAATAAACAAAGCGCCATCATTGGATTCAACATTATGGATTATTTCCGCCCAGTCTGTACAAAATAGGCTAGCGTAGAACAGCTCAATATCGGGCTCACAGATAAAAAGATAATCAAAGTGGTGGTTTTTTAGCAAAATAGGTATGTGATAACCAAGACCAACGCCAAAGATAATTGAACTTGGAAAATGCGACGGAAGCTGCTCGATAAACTGTGGTTTTTCATTATTTAAACTGGCAATTAAGTTATCGAGTTTTGTCATAAACTGCATATGAATGCGTTTATCAGTGGTATGCCCACCAAAGCCATAACTAGTATAACTGTAATAGCCTTTTTTAGTATTTTTACTTACTTGCTCAGTGACTTGAACAATAGGATCATCAGCATAAAGTGGCACACTTTGGCCATCTGGGACGTAGTTTCCCATACCAGTTTTCGTTACGAGTAACTTAAAGCTGGGTTTGGGCTTATACGCTTTTAAGGATGTAGCTAAATCAGGATAGTATTTTTCAAACGCCTGTATATTGGCGTTAAACGTAAGCTGAGAACTAACACTAAACGCTTTTTCGCGTTTTTTTTGTTCAACTAATTCGAGGTAAGCATGTTCAGCTTCGGCAAGACTTTTTTCGAGGTCAATCATCTATTTCTATCTATGTGATAAGTTCTTGTTACCTTATTCTCAGACTTTACGCTAGCTATTTGCGAGATACTATCTTTAATTTGATATCTTCGTTTAGATAGATCATCTATTAATTTGGCAAAGTTAACTGACAAGGCCCGTAAACGCGCATAGTTAATGGGCTCAATTGAGTTTGGTGCTAAGAATAACTGCTGTATCTGTTCGTTAAGACTTTCTAACTGACTCACTGATGACACGTAGTCTTCAGCAACAATGCCCTGTGTCAAAGCAGACAGTTGCTGTTCTGCTAATTCTAATTTATCCAACGTTAGATTGCGCCACATTTCGCTGATCTTCGGCCTGAAGTTGGGCACTTAGCGGGATTTCATCCCAGGCTGTCTTTATTTGACGAAATAACGTAGCAACTTCATCAATAGCCGCTGTAGATTCCTTCTCAATACTTGCATCCACTAAGCGCTCAATCATATAACTGTACAGTGCGTATAGGTTCTGACCTAATTCAGGAGACAGAGATTGGTCTAGACAAGATCGTAAAGATTCAAAAATAGCGGAGGCTTTAGATATACTGGCAGCTTTGAGCTCGTAGTCTTTACGTTGCATAGCACCTTTTGCCAAGGCCAAATTATCCATCACACCCGCCATAAGCATCTGTATAACTTGATAAGGAGAAGCATCAGCCATCCGCGTTTTAGTCGCTTCTTTCTGATAAAACTTTAGTTTTGCGCTACTCATTTATTCACTCCTTAGGATTATTTTTTACTGGTAAAACCTGGCAACGAGGCCAGTTGCTGTGTGATATAGCTACCAGTGCTTTGCATTTGAGCAATTAATACATCCAAGCTTGCATATTTAGCCCGAAGCCCTGACTCTAACTGACTCATTCGATAATCATGTGATTCACGATCATTTTCTATTTGCTTCAAAGACTTATTAAGGTTGTCTTCACGAAATTTAAAACTACCTTTCGATTCAAGATGGGTTTCTAAAAAAGTCTCAAAGCTTTTAGCAACTCCATTATCGCCAGAGAATAACTTACCTACATTGGAGTAATCTGAAGTTAGCGCTTCAGTAACACTGCGCACTAAACTGCTTTTCTCTAACTTTCCATCCTTGGTCAAACCGATGCCAACATCAAACAGGGTCTCAAAGCCCCCTGCACCTGAAACGACGGTAGACAAAGAATTGGTCATTTGGCTTCTGAGGCTACGAATTGCGGAATCACCATATAAAGCAGCACCAACTTTGGTATGGTAATCGATGGTGCCGATAGCATTGTTATAGGAATCAATAAACTCGCCGAGCAACTTCTCAACACCGGTTTTATCATAATCAACCGTTAATCGGGCTGTTTCAGTACCTTCGCTGACTTTAGTTGCTGTGATAGTGAGATCTTGAACCGCATCTTTAAAAATATTAGAACTGCTATTGATGGTAATACCATCAACTTCGATAATGGCATCCTTTGATACGTCAGCTGCAGCAATGGTAAGGCCGCCAGCCCCACCACCAAACGCAGTAGTAGATAAACTGTCAAGTTCTGCTGTGTCACTGGTAATAGATAAATCATTACCTAAGCCAGTAAGACTAGATGTCACCACCAGTTTAGATTCCGGCGTTGCGCCACCGGTGTTTATAATATTTACTGATACCCCAAAGTTCGTTGCTGACTCATTAATTGCAGCACGAACTTCTTCTAAAGTCGCGCCAGCAGCAATATCAACATCAAAGCTTTTTGAGCCAGCAGCAATAGTTAATTTACCACCATTAGCACTGACAACATCCGTAGGAGACGAAAAAGCAGCATTAGTTGTGGCACGACTCCCCTGAGCAAGCTGGTTTACTTTGATGTTAAAGTTTCCGGGCGTAGCCGCGTCATTAGTAGCTACAGAAATGATACTTCCGGATGCGGGTTGTGTGATGGTATTACTACGCTTAGTAAAGTTTTCAAGGTCGGCAAGTTTTTTTATAATATCTTGAAATGCAGACAGTGAAGATTTGACAGCACCTAGCCCGGATAACTCAACTGACAAGCGGGTTTTAGACGCCTCAAAACGCTGTACTTTAGGTAAGTCCTCTGCATTAACGGTTGCCTGGATAATACTTTCCAAGTCTAACCCTGAACCTACACCAGCTGAAGTTATCGCCGCCATATCAGCATGCTCCTGTATTCTTTATTAGGCTTTAAAATTAATTAGTGCGCCTGCATTATTTAAGTTATCGGCCATTTCGCTAAAAGCTTGAGCCACTCTAACAAAATCTTGCGATGGAATCTCACGAATAAGTTCATTGTTCGTTCTATCGATAACTTTAATGATAGGAGGATCACCAAGTTCGTCAAATTCAAACACTAACCTCGTATTAGTAATTGGAATAACCTTATTAATTTGCTCCAAGGTGTTACGAATTTGATTATTATCAAATACGACCTTAGAGTTTGCAGGCTCAGGCTCAGGCTTAACGACCTCTTTACCATCTTCTTTTTCAGCTTTTAATGCTGTGGCAGATTTAACCTCTGATATCGCATCCCGCGGGACAACATCTTCACTCAACATTTTATTATTAAGCAAGTTTCTTTCTTGCATAATGTCTGCCAAGCGAGGGTCTTTGTTAATTAAAGTTTCAACAGACATAAAAACCTCCGGCGTAAGGTTGTTGGCCAGTATAACACTGGCCAACTAACTATAGCTTACCCTAAAAGCGACAATGCTACCTGTGGACGCTGGTTTGCCTGCGCCAGGATAGTAGTACTTGCTTGTTGCAGGATCTGGTTACGCGTCAATGCCGCAGTTTCAGCGGCAAAGTCTGCGTCCTGGATCCGGCTACGGGCGCCAGACAGGTTTTCAGCAATATTCGATTGGTTACGAATCGTCGATTGAAACCGGTTTTGCACCGCACCTAACTCAGCGCGTTTTTTATCAACCACACCGATTAATGCATCCATACCTGCTAGTATGTTTTGCGCATTTGCCTGGCTAGACACACTAATGCCTGTTGCTTTAAATGATGCTGCAAAAGTTGTAGTTGAAGGAGTACCTACAGCAGAAACGCCTGAGGCAAGTTTTGCTAATGTTTTGCCGCCAACCGTTGATGCCACACCAGCAATACCTGACAACGTGAAGCCGCCGTTGGAGCTTACGCTGCGACCCGCAGCACTACCGCCTACGTTTTTCATCGTGAAGCCGATAGTTTGAACCGCATCCGCACCTACCTGAAAAGTAGCTTTGTATGAACCATCCAGAATATTCTGGCCACCGAAAGTGGTATCTTTAGCGATACGGTTAACTTCAGACATCAGGTTCCGTATTTCGTCTTGAATCGCCAAACGGTCAGTATCGGTGTTTGAACCGTTCGCCGCTTGTTGAGCCAAAGTACGTACACGCTGGAAAGATGACGTAATTTCTTCCATCGCACCTTCAGCAGTTTGTGCTAAAGAAATACCATCGTTAGCATTTCGGATACCCTGGTTCAAACCATTGATTTGACCCGTTAACCGGTTGCTAATTTGCAAACCTGCAGAATCGTCTGCCGCACTATTAATGCGCAGACCTGATGATAAACGTTTAAACGACGTATCTAGTGAGTTGCCGCTTTGCATCAATTGACGCTGTGCGTTTAACGAGCTTACGTTGCTATTGACGTATAAAGCCATATGTAGCCTCCAAAATTTAACAGAACTGTTTTGACCATAGCGGTTACCCGACCACTACAATTAAACAGCATAAGTACTATGATTCAACAGGCCGGTTACCCCACCATTCTGTTAAAACAAGGTCACTAATACAGTTCCCCTATAATCTGTATCGGCCAGACTTTATAAAGCTTTAGGAAAGTTTTGATTTATTTTAAATTTTGAGGGTACTTCAAGTTAAATACGTATTTATCATAAACTTGAGGTGATCATTGATGTTATTTGATAAAAATAATTCTTAACCAATACATAAAAAAGCCTGCAGCATTACCCATGCTGCAGGCTTTTCCTTTT